>Ga0209694_1000045_pt1 | contig 235035 bp, 217 predicted proteins | sample GluameincwithD2O_FD_187499 | JGI IMG/M metagenome (GOLD analysis project Ga0209694, IMG submission 187499) | Mouse cecum microbial communities from Vienna, Austria - Glucosamine amended microcosms incubated with D2O (SPAdes) (version 2) | ecosystem: Host-associated > Mammals > Digestive system...
CCATATTGATTACGTCGTCTAAGCAGACTTTCTGCATACTGTCTATGCTTACTTGCGCTTTTTCTCCCTTCGTTACCTCTATATTCGCGCTTCCGTTTGCTTTTATGTCCAATCTCATCGACGCTTGCTTTACTTCAAACTCTAGTCTCTTCTCATCTGTGTCTCGCGTCGACCACATTACCGTGCCGTCTGTCTTGCTTATATTCAGATTAAGCCAATACTTCCCTGCATTGGTTACTCTTATCTCTCCGTCTGCATACTTAACCGTATCCTTAAACTCGTCGGGGACTGTTATCTCTATTTCGCCTATATCCGTCTCGTTGACGAATTGTATATAGTACTGTTGCTCCGTCGCATTATACGTAGGTACTCCGGTGTCCAATATACTCGGTTTGCCTAGATACTGCACGTTGTACGTCCTTGACAATATATAGTTATTGCTTACCGACGTATCTATCTCAACGGTTGCCACGTATATGTCCGTAGAAGTGGGCGGTACAAATGCGTCATAGCCATTGGCGGTATAACGTATTCTTAATATACTGTTTGCCAAACCGCTATCCCTTGAACATAAATTAGTAGGCGTTGCCTTTGGCGGAGTTGTACTTGGGTCAAAGTTGACGTTGAGCACCTTTTGCTTTATTGTAAACTCTATCTCTTGAGACATCTTTCCGTTTGCCCAAACGTATTCTTCATTTTGAATAGTAAGACGTACTTTGTAAGTTCCCTGCTCTATTGGCTTAAACGTGCTACTTTCGTTAATATACTCAACCTTGACATTGGCTTTATCTGCGGCAAACAAAGTCTCATTATACCAACTTGCGCCGCTTGCGTTAAAGTAATCTTGCTCTTCGCCGTTATACGTAGATGTAACGTCTGTAGGCGTAGTAATTGGGGTAGCCGAACTTTCTTCCGCTGCAGTGAGATTAAGGTGTATTGCCGGCCGTACCGCTAACGAGCCGCCAAGCATGCCGCTGACGGCAGCAGCAGTCGTAGAGGGAACAGTCACATAATAGTAACTGCCAGCGGCGTCCAGGCACAGCGCGTACGTGGAAGAAGAATTATCACTGCCGGAACGCAGCCAGGAGACATATCCTGCGGATACTCCTCTCTGGTTCGCATCAAGATTCCACAAGCCTCCGCTTACCCTAGTAGAGCCATTTGCATTCTGTCCTGTCTCCGACAAGGACGGCAACCATATCAGATCGTTGCCCCAATCGTAATAATTAGTTTTGCTCTGTACTGCTATTACTCCATTGGGATACCATTGGTTGCTCACCACATCATACTTTGAATTATCATTCTGCGCTTGATACCAATCATTGTTGCCTGCAGCGTGCGAAATATCGTATAAGTTCTCATACTGTTGGTACAATACCTCGTTGGGCTTGACCAAAAAGTTCGTTATATGTCCCTGCTCTGTGTTGTCTGTATATATTCCAAACGGATACTTCCCTCCCGGATATATGCTTGTCGACGTAAAGTTCATCAAATTGCTTCCATTGGTCGTATACTGCGCGGGCTTACTCAACAATGGCGAGTTGTTGAGCAAGCCTGCTCTGATATAACTCGTGCTGTACATCGTCGCAGGATAATCCACACTCCAATTGTTATTGCTAGATGGATCCCAATCTCCCCACTTACTGTTGTACGCCACGTCTTTTAGCATAAGCGTAAGTATTACGTCACTTGTTGACGACGTATCTTTGGTCGTCAATGCCGTGACTATCCATTCTTTGCCGTCCAACTTAACGACGATATTCCGTCCGCCGTTGGCTGTGCGTATTTCTCCCGAATCCATTCCGCTGTGCATTGACGTGACTGAAGCATTTGAATACGTCGACTTTGCTACTCTTGCATTATCTTCTACTGCATCAAAATTTGCGTTCTCTCCCGCCAATTTGGCATATAACTCCTGCAATGCCAACGTATTAAATACCTTTCCGCCTACGTTGCTATCTACTCTTGTCGGCAACAATAAATCTGTACTTATAGTGTCTGCGTTGCTTATTACTGCCGCTTGGGTGATTTCTTCTTTTACACTTCCTATAAATATCCCTACCGTCATTGCCAGTATTATTACAAGACTGACGATAATCAAGGAAAGTCTCTTTTTGTTTGCTAAAATCATTGTTCTTCCTCTCTTAAGTACAATTTGATTTGAATAGACCTTACGGCTTCGCAATGTTTGAGATTTCTCCGCTTCGGTCGTAAGGAACGTAGTGACGGCATAGCGAGCAAGCAGGTGCGTCTCGTGCGAGCGTCAATGACAATAGTCAGCATCAATAACATCTCTACTCGTCTATTTCTCACTTTGAATTATACTTTTACCTTTTCTTTTCCGCAGTACTTATAGAATTTTCTATACCCGAGGTTCTTCTATACCAAAATTTGTATGTTTTTTATATCTTTTACAAACTTTGATTTATAGACGAAATTCCAAAAAAAGTATACTTTTACTGACCCAAATTATTGCAAAATTATTATGCGCGAAGTATAATGTAATTGAAAAAATATGCCTTTTCGCGGGCAGTCAGTAAAAGTATACTTTTTTTGGAATTGTGAAAAATCGGAATTAAATTAGAATTTTATTGAATAAAAAATCGCAACGCTTTAATTTTTGCGTTGCGATTTTGTGATTTAACAGTATTTAATTTAAAATATCGTTGTCAATTCATTCGGATTGATTTTCGTCTTTGTCGTCTCTTTCTTCTTGCGTCAAATCGGCAGAGACTGCTTGTATAGCCTTTTTGTCATTGGCTTTCTTAATTAAAAACTTGACAAGCGCAATTGCGCTATATTCTTCATTGTTGCCGACAAAATCTGGATATTTCTTAATCTTTTTGTCATAGAATTTATTGTTGACAAAATAGAATGCCCAAAGTATAACGCCAAGCAAAATCACTTCGATTATTATACTTAAAACTCTCAACCATACTGCTATTTCTGTGCCGGCTGGTAATACATACTTCAAGATAGTACCGTACAGCACATATATAATAATCATACTGTCGTGATTTTTGTCTGCCAAATTTGGATAAATTATTCTCTTGTAAACCAATACCGAGAAGATAAACATAATGACTATTCCCACGATCGGAATCCAAATATCTTTGATATTGTATCTATCTGTATTGAAGATAATAACAAGTCCGGCAAACAACAATACTTCGTGTTGAATAATACCCGACACCCAATTAAAAGTATTTTCAGCGTCGGTATATATAGGTCCAGGCGAAAAAATTCCTGCAAGAATAAATCCTAATCCGGATATAAAAGCGCAAAGTCCGGCAAACGGACGCAATTTTTTTACTCCTACTGTCATTGTCGCGCCTAAAATAAAATAGGACATATGCGAAAATTCTATTGGATAATGGTTATTCGATCTTTCTAACCCAAATTGTATTGATTTAAAAATAAGCAATACGAATGATACGACAAAAAGCGTAATCATACTTGCCTTACGACTTTTTCTCAACAACCAAGCAAACACAATCATTAGCGCCGCCATTGCTATTATGATAACAGATATCCACCAGTATTTCATTAAATCCTCCGAAAGTCTTTAACGACATTAGTATTCTTTATCCAACATACATTCTCAATACAAATGCAAACAATTGCATAACTAATAAGCATTATAACTCTTTAAAGGATGATTGTCAATAAATTTTGACATTTGTGTATGATAAATAAGGCGCATAATAAATCTATCTCTTAATTGTTTTAATTTTTTCTGGCTATGATTACATAATTCTTAATCTATTTGTATGACGCGCTAAAAATCCATCTCCGGAATATGCTTTGCTTTTTACTCAGCATAACTAATTAAATCATTTTAATGTCATAAAAACATCTAATAATAAGAAAAATACTCAATTTAAAAAGACTTTTCTGAAATTTTAATATAAAACCGTAGCGGTTTATCAGTGATATCTGCAATATACGTCAAAGTTTCCGAAAAACCCAAAAAGAAATTATCACGTCATTGTTCTCTATTTGGACTGCCACTATTGCCAATAAATTTTATGCTGTAGGATGTTCATTCTACGGCGTCCAAAATAAAAAAATAGACTGCCTACCTTTGAGTGACGACGCTTCATTTAATTCTATATCTATTTAGTATATCCTTTGGAATATGACAGTAATCGTTAGGGAATCTTGTCAGTCTGTCTTGATGCTCGTCGGCGCTCCTTATATAATTTGTCAATGGTAACACCTCCACTTTTATGAGCGGAGCATCGTCTCTTTGAGCAATGAAGTTTTTTGCTATCTCTAAATGTTCTGCGCTTGTACTATAAATTCCAGTACGATATTTTTTGCCGATGTCATTCCCCTGTCTGTCGATACTGTATGGGTCTATTATCTCAAAAAAATAACCAATCAATTCCTTTAAAGCAACTTGCTTCGTATCAAAAACCGTCTTGACACATTCTGCATATCCGTCATAATCTCCGTCAAGAGTATTTGTTGTTCCGTTTGCTCGTCCCGCCTCCGTTGTAACAATTCCGGGTAAACTTTTGATAAAATGCTGAACTCCCCACAGACACCCTCCTGCAAAATATACTGTTTCCATTGAATTTCCTCCTAAAAAACGTCCCCTCAATTTTTTGAGAGGACTTAAACTGGAGCTGCTAACCGGACTTGAACCGGTGACCTCGTCCTTACCAAGGAAAATCCTTAATTCTAGCAAAGGAAATGCCCTACCCAAATATATTACCGCATCTCCACAATATATTGTGGTTATCTATCATATTATTTATAATATATAACAACTTCAAAATATTTGCAAATGTTTCAATCACTCATTTCGTTTGCAATTGTATGCAATTATTCAGTTTTAAGCACGTTTAGAACGGTTTAGATCGATATGTTTTGTATTCTTGCACATCGCATTCTAATCTCCTACTTCCATCAAATAATGTATTTCCAAACTGTTAATAATTCCAAGCAATAGCCATACAACTTTAAGCGCAGTATTAGGCTGAAAATCTTTTGGCGTGATGTCACTAAAATGTGCAAATCTGTTGCGTATATTTTCTCCAACTTCATTTTTATCCATATGTAAAAAGTATCGCAAACAGCGAACTTGATCATAACCTAAAATTTCATGAATGGTTTTGTTTTGTTCACTTAGCAAATCACCCAAAGTCAAAGAATATGGATCAATATAAAATTCGTCTTTACTTTCAACAACATATAGTTCTCTAAGCAATTTTTCAATAAATGTGCAAGTATAAGTAATCAAAGAGTAACAAAGTAATTGCAATATTATTTGTTTCTCTTGTTTCTTTTCCTTTATTATAATGTCAAATACATTGAATAGCGCAGATTCTATAATTAAAATGTCATTTATAAATCCTCTGTCGATAAGATTAATGTTTAACTTATCGCAAATATTTGCGATTACAAACTTCATTTGCGTAAATAGCATTTGTTGCCGATTTTCTTTTAAGATATATTGATTAAAACAACTAGTATACACATACACTGTTATCTGTAAGTCTTCTATTGCCGACACACTAAAATATTCATTCTGCCTAATATTTCCTCTGAAAATATCTTTTAGTGCCGTTTGCTTATTAGTGTTATGCATAGCATTTTCAAAAATATGTACTATCTTGTTATTCTCATTATCATACGTATGAGTTAATTGTAAAATTTCGTATTTCGGCTCAACTTTACCTAAATGTTCCTCTACATCCTCCCCCTTAATCTCAAAGGAAAAGCGATGACCATTTTCTAAAATCTCTTTTTGTAATAATATTTCGTATTGTTCAAGTTTATGCTGTTTTTCAGTAAATTTTGGGCTCTTAATTTGTCCTAAAAAATTGCAAAAATCATAGTAAACATTTCTATATTTAAATATATTTTCTTGCTTAATTTCCCTTTCCATTTCTTCCATAAATGAAATTATTATTTCTACCGATCTGTAAAAAATGGAATTAAATATAGGATACTTTCTCAAAGTAAGCAAGTTTTCAAACACTAAATTATGATTGCTGTGAATAAAAATATCAAGATTTTTTGGCGAAAATAAAATGTCTACTATTTCGGTATTTTTTAGCAAATATTTAATTTGACTTTTCAAATTACTATACCATATATAAGGCTGCTTTTTAGCAATCTCTATTAAAACTTGTTTTTTAATTCCGCTAACTTTATCCCTTATAAAATGAAATGTAGCAGTTATTAAAAATTGGTCCAAACATATTTTTTCGTAGTCCTTGTTTATATATTGAATAGCATCTTTTACTTGATATTTTGATAAAATCAATCCAAATTCTTTGTAAGTTTGCTCAAATTGTTCTTTTCTTTCATCTTTTATATATGGTAAGGCTTTAATATATGAACATTGCTTTTGCAAAAATAAATAGTCAATATAATCGTCATAGTTATTTATAACTTTTTCTCTATTTAAATAATACGCCAAATACTTATCTGCGTTGTCGTATTCAAATTTTAGACAGAATGCCCCAATAAAGTTATCATAAACTTCATTGGGCAGTAACGCTAAAATTTCTTGATTCGTATATTCTAGAATGTTCATACTATTGTTTCCTCTTAATAATTGAATTTGTTATTGATTTTCTTCTCGACAAAAGTTTTCAACTTTTAGGCTAGTGAAAATAGAAACATAAAAAATGTATATCCATTCTACTTGAGTGCCTAACTTTAAGCCACGCATTTTATTTGTAGTTATTCAGTTCCAATAGATTTATACAGTAATTGATAACTTTAATCTACTGTATAGGGTCGATATATCCGAGCGTTGAAAAAGCTACTGGGAATAATCTATTTAAAAGATTTTCGTAATTATATTTTTCTTTTTTGTCATCAAAATACTTCTTGTCAATAGTTTTTAAACCCACATAAGGATAACGTCCACCATTCACAATAAGATTATTTCCATATTTTTCTATGTGCTTGTTTAAGTATTCAGTAAACTTTAAATATCCATTATGTTTCAAAGAATAATGAGGAATAAATTGTTTTAAAACTGTCAATTTTTCATATTTTAAAGCGTATATAAAAGATTTTAAATGTGACTCATCAAAAATCATTGAATATATTTTTTTAAATACATCCACAACAATTAAAAGTGAACTTATATCTACATTAACTTCATTTGACTGCCCAAAAGAAACCAGTATAATTCTGCCTTTAACACTTCCGTCACCCATTATCTCAATGAAATTATGTAATCCAGCACCTAAATTGTATGGATTAACACCCAAATCACCATAACTTATCAGTATAGATGCACCTAAACGTGAAATACTGTGACTTATAGATTTTGAGTTTAAAAAATCACATACAGGCTGGAAATCAAAGTTTACTAAATTTTTTGCAATACTGTTGACTCAGAAAATACAGTAGAAAACCCAAAATCTAAATAGGCGTATAAATTTTCGGCAATTATTGGGATTGGTCTTAAAGGTTCCAAAGACAATTTTAATTCTACACTGTTTAGTTGCTCTTTGTTCTTATAATATATTTGAGAAAGCTTTGTTGAATCGTTAACAACAAATGAACCTAACGAAACACGTTCAAATATTTGTCCTTTATTTGTTATATAAGGCGGCAATGTGCCTTCCTCTATTTTGATAATATGAATTTTACTGTTATCTATATTAAATGTTTTAACATCAAAATTAGGTATAGGAGTAATGCAATCATGCATTACTGAATGTATTCTCTGTTCCGTCCATTTTGAACAACCCACAAAATTTTTGGAATCATCTACTCCTAAAAAAATGTATCCACCATAAGTGTTCGCAAAAGCAGAAACTTCCTTAATTAAATGTTCGGGTTTTATATCATCCGCTTAAACTCAAAAAAGAAGGTTTCGTCTTCAAGCACATTAAAAAAAGAAATGATATCTTTTGTTCGAAGTTTTTCCCAAGGTTTATTATTTATGTTCAGCATTTGTAATTCCTCTATATTCAAAATATATATTTGATAACGTCGTTAATGTAAATCAAATTGAAATTAAAATGAGTAGAGTTAAAGTGAGTGACAATAAAATTATAGAAAACAACAATGACAAATTAAAATAGTATGCTTTCTTTTTAGAAATTGCTGAATTAATTATAATTTGCTCATTTATCATTTTTATTAACTCTTCATCGGACATAGAACTTGATTTATCATTAAATTCTTTGTAGCTTATTTTATTTATATCACCGAAAAACAGTAAAGATTTACCTTGTAAGTTATTGGCCTTAATATATTTTTCGGATTTGTAACGGGAAATGAAAACTAAACTGGAAAATAAGATTGATAAAATTACTGTAGCGCAGTATAAAATGAAAAACAAAAGTAAAAAGGTACATAAAACCTTATTATTCCAATCTGAAATGATATGTACTGCCTCAAAAACTTTAGTAGTTAATCCTATAAGCAAAGTTATTAATCCCATTAAAATCGCTGATTTATTATCAGTGTGTTTTATCGAGCCATTAACTATTTCAAGCACTTTAAATGCTTCTTCTTTTGTATATGCTTTATTTAAATTTTCCATCTTATACCTTGCATCTTATAAAATTTTCCATCATATCCTTCAATAGAAATGTTATTTGAAATGCTCTTATATTTAGAATCTATTTGCTCAAAAGTTTTTTCATCAAATATAACCTCACCGCCTTCCGCATTTTCACAACATTTACTTGCGTAATTGGTAACAGAACTAGGAAATGCTAATTGACAACATTTGTTCTTTCCCCTCGTACCAATTCGAGTAATTAATATATGTCCGCTACATACCCCCATTCCACAAGCAATTTTCCAATCATCTTCTACAATCGGATTATATGATTCCTGTACATATGTATTAATACTTCGAACCGCGTCTATGGCATGTTGTCCACTATTTCCATCTCCATTTACAAACAAACAGAGTAATCCGTCCCCGACAATTTGCATAACTTTTCCACAGTTTTCCTCTACTGCTTTCGTCACCAATTTTGCAAACATTTTATATATTTTCAGCATATTTTTTCTACCGTTTGCATCTTGCATCTTTGTAGAATTTCGCACATCGACAAACATTACACTGCATTGTAGATTCTTCGCTTTTTTCTTTTTGGAAATCTCTTGTTCGTTTGGAATATGATAAATATCTTCGGTATCAATTTTTAGTTTTTTAATATCAATTAATTCCTTCTTGAGCTGACTAATATCCCCTTTTTCCATTTTATCTCCTTTTTAAATAATTTTTGTTATTTTATTAGTTCGTTTAATTTAATTTCCAATTTCTCTTGTATCTCTCCTCGTTTTCAAATCGCAACTATTTTCTTGCAGAAAGTGCTTTCGGTATTTATAATTTATAGAGTAAAAAAATAATAGTTACCTTTGATTTTTCTAATTATCCATCCTTTCTGGATCAATAGGATCGGGGTCTGGCTGAGTTGTTACTTGCCACTTTGCAGTAAGCGTGACATCCCCAATACTTCCAATTGGAATCTCACTTACAATCTCGCCATCTTGATTTTCCCATCCTACAAATTGGTATCCCTCTCTTGTCGGCTCTAGAAGCATTACATAATCTTCTATGGTATATATGTTGGGACTATCATCTCCAAGAATAACGTCATCGTCAATAACGTAATTTATAGAATATTCAATTATTTCCCATTTTGCCATGATAAATTTAATTCCCATTGTCCCCTTTGGTATGGTAAAAGTCGAGACTGCAACACTATCGTCATCCCCTTCATACCAACCGACAAGGCGATAACCTATATGAACCGCATCAAATACTGTTGTACCGTTGCCCGTTGTAACAGAATAAGTAGCGCTAATGTCATTATCTATTGAGATAGTTATATCATCGCTTTCTATTGTAAATATTATTGGGTCAGGACTAATATCCTCATTGACAAATACATATAGTTCATAAGTAATAGCCGTCCACATAGCCGTAAAAGTCAAATCTCCCGAGCTATTACTCTCAATAATATTTCCCTCTAACCAACCGTCAAATATATATCCGGAGCGGGTAGGATCGTATAACATAATATCATTTTCAGACATAAAATATTGATCAGGATTTTCTACAGAATTTTCTCCTCCATTCAATATATAAGTGATTTTATAAGTAACGATTTCCCACTCTGCCGTTAAAGTAATATTCCCCTCGCTTCCTTGATAAATCGTCACTGATTTGTTTGCCGTTCCAATGCCCAATTCTTCACTAGTCCAACCTTTGAATTTATACCCTTTCCTATTTGGCTCCGAAAGTTTAAACGTAGCAGTATCTTTCATATAGGTAGCAGGATTTCCCTCTCCGTTTTCTCCACCATTTAGGATATAAGTAATTGTATAATTGATTCCCTGCCATTGCGCTGTAAATGTTTTATTACCAATACTTCCAGGTTCAATGCAATTACCTTCATTCCATCCTTCAAATACGCTCCCATCCTTCAATGGATTTGGCAAATATATTATTTTAGAATCCACATTGTAAGTAAATTGTACTTCTTCATCATCAGCAAAATGTCCGCCGTTTAAATTATATTTTATGGAATATTCTATTCTGTCCCAAACAGCAATATAGTTTCTGTTTCCAATGCTTTCTGCTGCAATAGGATCATCTCCTCCCCAATACAAGAACTCATAACCTCTTTTAGTAGGATTTTGCAATTTGATTTCTCCGCTCAAAAACGCATAATAAGATGGATTGTAAGGAGAATTATTACCGCCGTCAAGGTCATACGTTATTAAATATTTCTCCAACTCCCAACGTGCAAATAATTTAATATCTGTATTATCTGTCTCAGGTATAGAATATAATGAATCTAAATTATATATCTGCGTCCCATCTGACGTAGTACCCCAACCGATACACTTATATCCTATCTTCACAAAACTACAATTTGGCAAAATAATTTGCTGTCCGCAATAGGTCTCCATTGCTGACATTGCACCGCCGTCATTACCGTTGCCAACAAAAGTTAACACAATGGCATTTGCCGACCAAATTGCATATAGTCTTATAAATGAACTTTGCGCCGGCACTGAAAATCCTGATTTACTATCATAATATTCACCAGAGCCGTCAGCCATCGTACTCCATCCGCTTAAAGAATATCCCACCCTGCTAAATGAATAATTAGACAATTGAATTTCCGCGTCAGTAACAGTAGCAAGTTCAATAGATTGTCCATTCCCTCCATTAGGTTCAAAAATGACAGTATTAGTTCGAGGAATCCAATATGCAAAAACTTCTGAATCATCACCTTTATCGGATAAATTAACCGGGCGCATATTGTAATCCAAGTACATCTTGCCCTGTCCTCCCTCTTCTGAAAAATAGCCCCCGAATGAATAACCAATTTTAGAAGGAGAAACCGCAGAGGGAAAATTGGCGCCAAAAGTCACGTTAACGTAATTAGTTCCGCCTGTACCTCCAACCTTATTAAAATCGATTTTAACGCTCTTTGGAGTCCATACTGCATATAATATAACTTCTCCGTCAAGTTCAGAGCAAAGATTCACAACATTTTGAGCATCACTATAATAATTTCCCTGTCCACCTTGAGCGTCACTCCAAGCAACAAATTGATATCCGTATTTGGTAAACGTGTTGGGCCTCAACGCTTTTTCGACATCATATATATGAGATTCCGAAATACGTTCACCGCCCATACCATCATCAAAATATACCTTGTAATTATTTGCGTCCCAACAAGCGTATAGTATAATCGTATCATCATTTACAGGCATTACAAAAGTCTTACCGGCTGAATAAGAATTGCCTAGCCCGTCAGCTTGAGTATTCCACTCGCGGAAAGTATATCCCGCGCGTAAAAATCCACACTCAGGCAAAATAACATTTTCAAATGTTGACGCGTCGATATAAGCTGTACCACCGCCCGTACTTCCATTTCCGTCAAAAGCTATCTTGTTACGAGCCTCAACCCAATGCGCATAAAGCGTTGTATCAGTCGATAGGCAATATTTCCTGCAACTATTCATTATAGAATCATAATACTTTACCCCTTTACCGTCAGTTTGAGTAAAATATCCGTCAAATATAAATCCCACCTTAGTAGGAATAGCAAAACTAGGCAAGTTATCATCATAAGTTGCCGTAACTTGCGATATATTCGAGTTACCGCCTTGATGATCTAAATTTACATAATATTTATTAGGTTGCCAACATGCAAAAAGCGTAACGGTCCCTTGATTTTCCATATAAAACCAACCGCCGTCCTTGTTTTTGACATTACCGTTTGCCGTATCTGCCCAACCAACGAAAGAATATCCTTCACGAGTAAAGGCATTGTATGGCAACTTTAAAATCGAGTCAAATTCTGTTTCTAAATCGTTCATGGTACCGTCAGTACTACCGTTACCCTCAAAGTGAATTTTACTCTTTGCTTTTTCCCAACAAGCATATAGAGTGATATCAGAATCAATAACTGACTCAAAATCAAAACTTTTATCGTATTCTAAATCATAAAACCAATCTACAAAAGTAAAATTCACACGTTCAGGATTGGCTGGCTTGACAACTTTTCCTGTTTCTGCGCTACTTTGCTCAATAAAAAATTCTTCATCGCTCAACATAAACGTCACGTCGTATACTGTATACTTGTTCTGCTCTTTGTTATGTTTTGAGCACGCAGCAAAGGTAGCGCAAACCAAAAATATGAATATCGCTATAATCATTACTTTTTTAATTTTTTTCATTAGAAGCCTCCCTTGCCCTCTTTATTAACTCTTCGTATTGATTCGAACCTATACGATAACGTTTTCCCTGCCAATAAACGACGCTTAGAGGTCTGGCTTCGAATAAAAGTAAAGCATAGTCATCGCCTGCGCAAATACGCTCTTGCTTTGAGACAGTCTTAACTCCAAGGCTTTTCATAAACCACTCCAACGAAGCGCATTTAACTCCATCAAAAACAAATTCCGTTCCAACTTCGATATTCGAATTATCGCTACCGATTTCATGACTTTGTTGCGTTGGCAATATATCTCGATTATTATCTTGCTCTTCTTGCGCTATGTTTTCAGACGCTAAAACTTCCTCATTTGATAATTCTTCAACATTCTCTGCCGCTTGAACTGCATTATCATCAATTGTCAACGTTGTTTGGGCATCTGCCAAAGCTCCTGATATATTAACTTTGGCTGCAGAGCGCTGATGTCTTTTCAGGATATTTAAAATGGAAACAACGCCTCCTGCCAATATTGCAACTCCTATTACCACTAAAACAATCCATAACGCCGTAAAATTGTAATCCGTTATAATTGCAAATTCGACAATATCCTCTGCAGAAAAAATTATCATGCTGTCTTCAATGATAAAATCAACTGCGACAACTTCGCCAGAGGCGTTTTTGCAAAGCACTTTCAATCCTTTGCTTTTCTGCAATTTTTCACTAATAGGGACTGAATACTCCGCCATAACGTTTCCAAAATCAACTTCATATGCAAGAAACACTTTTTTACCTGATTCCTTCAAAGAAGACTTTGACTTTGATACCAAATCAAGTTGCAGCAATGAATCAGCCGACCCTTTATTAGTAACAATAATTCCACTTGACGCATCTCTAAATATCATCTGAGCAATATAAATCTTAACTTGTAACGTGTCATATTCAAGAGGATTGTAATTGACAAGATCCACTGAAAATTTAGCCGTAACAATATATTCCCCGATATCGGTAAGGATATTGTTGTCATAAACCACGTCGACACCTATTGGTAAATCATTGTCAATCTCAATGTTTTTAGGTGCACCATCATAGCCCAACGTACGCGAACGAAATTCTACTGAGTACAAATCGAAATCAGCTTTGAAAATATCATATGATTTTGAAGTATCTTTCAACGAATAATTAGAATTTACCGGATTATCAGACAATGATACGTTAATAGTATAAGCATTGCCAAAACTAGCGTTTACGTTGTGAGAATAGTCCGACAAATCAAACTCAACCTCTTCTTCACCGATAAGACCTTGCTCAATGTAAAATGGTGGATATTGTGGCAACCCCGTGTATTCCAACGTAATATCCCACCAAGCAAGAGTAAGTGGAACCTTACATATAAAATATGCGATACTGACATCCTCAAAATAATAATTTGCATTTACCTTTGTATCTGCAAGTGTAACCGTGACCGTATAACCGTCATCCTCATTGGCTTGGATATTGTTCTCATACCCACAGTAGTCAAAAGTAATATCGTCATCATTTATCTTACCGCTTGATACTCTAGCTTTTGGATATTGGACAAATCCGTTGTAATAAAAATCACTATCTTCCCATTCTATAGTTATAGGTTGCTTTGCTATAGTGTAGATATAAGTATCTCCTGCAAATAAATAGTTACTATTTATAGAAGTATCTTGCAAAAAGGCTGTAACACTTTGCTCCCCTGCATTAATATTATCTAGTCCTTCGTATCGAAATGTAATATCGTCGTTTCCAACTCGTCCCGTCAACACGAAAGCAGTCGGCCTTTGCAGATTGCCATTGTAAACAAAATTATCACCCGTCCAATCAACAGTGATGACAGCAGGCGAAATCTCGTACCAAAGTTCCGTCACAGGAAGTGAATAATTTGAATTTATAGAAGCGTTTGATAGATCAGCTTTAACGTAATACTCGCCAACATTTATAGCTGTCACATCCGAATAATCAAAAATAACCGATTCGCCATTTATCAAGCCGTTTATTACTTTCACCGTTGGTATATGCGTCTCTCCGTCATAAATATATTTATCCACATCCCATGCAACTGTCAAAACAGATTGCTCAATAGTGAAAATTTTTATAGCGCTGCCTGAGAAAGAATTAATAAACGTTACGCTAACTTCTACCGTTCCTGCATTTACGTTGTCGTCATATCTCACATTATAATCCTGTTCTAGTTCAAGCAAAATATCGCCATAATAAATATCAACTGTATGATCCTCTCCGTCATAAACAAACGACGTCTTGCCAAGAGTAACGTCTTTGCTATCTAATTGAGTTTGCGTTACGCTACATACCTGACTGGAAAGAGACGGTAAATTATTTAAAAAATATATTAGTTGTGGATAATGGCAACCTTGCTCCCAAAAAGATGTTTTAGTCCACATATCAGGATTTGACTCTGTCAACGCGCCTAATTTATCTTCTACATTCAAAACATCCGAATGCGATAAAATGCGTGTTGTTAGCCCTGCGGAATACTCGGCAGTTAAACCATTAAGAAGCGCGCCTTCATATATCGTATTATCATAAAAAGCCGCTCTAACTAGTCCTCGATTGTAACCGCAAACGGCTGCAATATCTTCCGCGCCTGTGACTTTAGATGCAGTCAAGACATATGAGAGGTCACCGCTTTCATCATTATGCCCGGTTATTCCGCCTGCTGTTCCATTGACAGAGTTGACACTACCTGAATTGAAAACATTCTTTATAAATCCATAATTACTACCGACGATACCCCCAACACTTGCTTTGCCTGAAATTTCTTGGCCATTGAGACAAATTTCTATAACCCCGTCCAAAGAGTTGTTGCCTACTATTGCTCCAATTACCGAATCCATTGTATTTAGATTTGAGTTGTTATAACATTCCTTAACTACGCCTATATTACTTCCCGCAATACCGGCAACAAAATTGACAAAGCCTGCGTTAATACTGCCCATATTTCCTGATTTTGATATGGTTCCGGAATTATATCCTGCAATACCTCCCAAGTGCATAGATCCATCTTTCGCATCAACAGTCGTTATATTTACGCAATTTTCAATTTGCGCTTGATTGTATCCTACAATGCCACCTGTATAATTATTCCCTTTGACAAAACCTGCAACTGTAAGATTTGAAATTGTTGCATTGAAATGAGTATTACCAAACAAACCGACGCGTTCAGTATCTTCTTTATTTATGTAAAGTCCATTGATAGTATATCCGTTGCCGTTAAAATCCCCCTTAAATGGATAAGTTGAAGTTCCTATCGGAATCCATCCGGCTCCACAATCGAGTTCCTCGCAAATCATACTGATATCTATATCATTTTTCAATTCAATCTTAATACCATAAAAACCGTCATAAAGTCCTTTGTTGACTTCATCCGCCAACGTCAAAAGATCAGACGGCGTGTATATTTCATGCGACGTAGCAATTGGTTGCGCGCTTACGTCTGAATAAGCAACGTCATTATCTTGATAATTATTTATCCCCATAGCAATGACTATGCAAACCAAAACAAGGCACAATATCATAAGTTTTTGATTTCCAATTGCTCGTCGCATCTTTTTCCCTTCAGTATTTTTCTTTTTATTTTCAAATAGATTATTTCAGCGTTGGATATTGTCCATCAACAAAATTCCAAACATCTGCGCTAAAGTTTAGCGTATCACGTTGCCAAACTACTGTTTTCATTGTCTCTTGCGATACTGCTATTGTATTTTGAGTCTCGACAGGCGCAACTAAATTATCTGAATGATAGCAATTTTCCTGACTATATTTGGTAAGTACGGACGTTGCAAAACTGTCCATAAAAGCGCTTTTACTGCCTTGTGAAACTAACAATGATCCCGCAAAGAAACAATTCATAACATTCTGATCCGCAAAAGCTTGCATCAATGAAGAAATACCTCCCATACGTATATCTTGATTGGTATTATCGGCATAGATATCCATAGCGACATAGCACGATTCAATACTTGCATTGCCATATCTATCGTTATCCGATGAATTGCGAACCGCTTTCTGAGAAATTAATCCACCTATTATCATACTGCCTGAACGACCGCTTGTATTTAACTGACCGGTTACGTAGCAATTTTCAACCTTACCCATAATATTAGAACCGACAAGACCTGCGGCATAACCGGTACTGGTCAAACCTGATAATTCAATATCTACATTTGCTCCGCATTTTGAAATTGTTACAAAACTATCTTTTGCGTCTCCAATAGCATTAATATAGTATCCCAATAATCCGCCTACGTTAATTCTAGCGTCGCTACCGTCTTGAGAATCATATTTTATCTTAACATCTGCAAAAGAATTTGTTATATTAAATCTATTCTTGCCGCTACGATTAACCGTAATACCACCCACTAGTCCGCCAATCTTCATATCGCCGTAAGACTTATCATTATTGATATTTATCTCTCCATTTACTTTACAATTTTCAACGTTCACAGCTCTTCCTGCAAGAATAGCGATATTTGGTCTAGCAGAATTATCAATGCAAGTGTAATTTACGTTGACGTTATTCAGCGTAAGATTTTTGACAGTACCCACGTTGGCAAATACTCCTACATCATTTAAATCAGTTTCATTTTCAAAATTAATATTTTCGATCTTATGATTATTCCCATCAAAGACGCAACCTCCGATTTTTGCAGGAGAAAACGTCTTTGAAGTGAAATCCAAATCATTCATCAGTTTAATATACGAATTACTTGATACCCCATCTTTTAATGCAATGAAATGCGCCTCGGTTAAAATCAAATATGGATTGTTTTCCTCTCCTGTACCGCCATAAAAATCTGTTATTTTAACCTTGATTACTTGCGCTTCTCCCGAATATTTATCTTCGGTTTCTTTATATCTAACATTGATTATTTTGTCGCCATTTTCCGTATAAGTGTGCTTATTCTCTGCGCTATATGTCGCGCCGCCATCAAAAGAATATTCTAGATTTTCAGCAGCTTGAACGGTAATAGTTTTTTCTGCTTGCTCATAAGTGACATTAGGCGCATTTTGCGAAAGCTTTAATGTTGTAGCTTCTTGTTCATGCTCCTTGCTTGCCTTATAATTATCATTTCCTTTTACTCTAATATATATCTTATATGTAGTATTTGGATTAAGCCCCTCAAAAAGCGGACTGTCTTGCCAATCACCATTTTCAAGGCGATATTCCAAAACTTCTCCGTTTGCGCAAAGTTCCGTATAATCGTCAATTAGCTCAATTGTCGTGGCCGTGACATTGAATCTAAGATCTGTAGGTTCTTCATACTCTTTCTTTTGGTCTGAACCTAATCTAGCGCATGCAGCAAACGCTACTATCATAATTACTGTCATAAGTAAGACCGCAATAATCTTTTTTGTTGTTTTCATTTTAACCTCCAAGTTATTATAATTTATTTGTTTGTTAATCATAATCAGCTAATATACCATCTATCCCATAATTTCCGTAGTTGCCATCTTCTCCGTCTTTGCCAGGGCTTCCGTCCTTGCCGTTATATGTAATTCCCAATATAAGGCCTTCGCCTTTTGAGCCGCCATAGCCGCCGTAACCGCCATAGCCGCCCTTTCCTCTAGTACCTGCTTTGCCTACTTTGCCATCTTCTCCATCTATCCATATAACGTTGCTCTTATTCTTGACGCCAGAAGCATTGATAGACAATCCTCCGCGTCCGGCATTTCCTCCGTTTCCTGCGCTACCGCCGTTTCCACCTCGACCGCCATTGCCGCCATTACCGCCATTGCCAGGAACTGCCGCAAACACGGCATATTTTACGTCACCGTTTCCACCTCCGCCGCCATGACCGCCGTTTTGACCTCTTCCGCCATCTCCGCCGTCTCCGCCGTTACCGCCATTTATACCAACGAGTTTTAACATTGAAGGCGATTCAATATTTAGAGTAATATTATTATCTTTTGCCAAACGTATAGCAAAACCGCCGTTGGTTCCATTCTTGCCGTTCTCGCCATCCCCTCCTTTATTGCCTTTAGAGCCGTCAAAGCCGTTTTGTCCACTCGGAACGTCTCCAAAAGGATTCCAATTCATATTTCCATCTTTTCCTCTTGCTCCACTGCTTGCGCGCTCAATGGTTGAATAAGATTTACCGTCGCTACCATTTTTGCCGTTACTGCTTGCGCCACCTTGTATTGTAACATTTCCTAATACGTTGAGAGTCAAATGTCCATCGCCTTTTATACGTATTGCATGTTTGCTTGCATTTGCTACGTAGTTGATATCATGCAACGTAATCTCAACCGGACTTACATTATTGAATACAAAGTTAATTCCCAAATGTTGTTGCGCTTGGTTGCCGTATAGGTACATATATTTAACTCCGCTGTCAAACTCAACTTCATTATTGAAAGTATATTTATTAAAGTTGAAATCATAGATTACTATCGCATTATATTGACTGCCTCCCTGTATATTTGAACTTACCTGATTCTTTGGTATAGATTGAATACCATGGAAATTTTCCGTCGGAATCCTAAATCTATATTCATCATCTTTGCCATAATCAAACAAAACATCAACCGTTACGTCATATGACTTGACGCTGTATTTATAGAGTTTGAGCCACAACTCTGTATATTGTGTGGAAATGAATTTTGTAAAGTTGATTTTGTTTGACTTGACTGTCACTTCATATCCCGACATATCTTTAATTGACGCAGTTCCAGTTTTGCTACCTTTTATAATACCGCTAGTTTCATCAATAGCAAGCGATTTAAGATCAGCTATATTTGTAGGATATATTGTCAATTCCATCGGATCGGACACTATTTCGACTTGATTGCCTTGCGCATTTTTTTCACCGTGTTTTGATACCGCAATCAACCACAACGTAACCTTTTTGGTATTGGCAATCAACTTACTACCTTGTTTTACCAAATATTTATCTTCGTCACTGCCAACCTTTATGCGTTTCTCGATATTTTTGTTTTGATAATCAACATAGTTCTTGTAATAATACAATTCATACTCATCATCAAAAGTAGGCTCTACAACACGATCATTTGCATATGCAAATACACTGTAAGTAAGAGAGTAGGTTTCTTTCAAGTTTTTATTTTCATCCAATTGATTTGTTATGAAAAACATTTTATTAAAATAATAATAATCTTTTTCATTTCTATTGCCTACTATCATATCGGATGAGATGTCTTCTTGCGCTAACTTTGCCGTATTAATAGCGCTATCACTCAACATTCCGAAATGTATTTCAGAAACGTATTCTTCATTGACAACGATGTTATAATCGCTGTAAATTTCAGTATTATCAAGCGATTTTACTCTCACCGTTATGTTATTGGCATATCTTGCAGCCAAATATATTGCGTTCTTCTCACCTGCAAGTATCCGCTTGGCTGTCACAGGATTGTTATCCCAATTAATTTTCTCGCCAGGGGTGTTAACGAATCTTGCTTTGGTACCGCCGTCATTAACGATAGATATCTCAATATTTTGATAAGTCGCATTAAAAGGATAAACGTATGCTGTAAGTTCTAGAATACCGCTTGTCTTAAACTCGGTTTCCAAGGTATTTTTCGTCCACAATCTCGTCTCTAATTCGCTTACGCCAATAACAGGCTCTTTATCAACCGCAATTATCACGGGATAATCGTGTCCATCGCAACTCATAATTACCGTAACGACACCCGGCGCCTTTGCGGTGAGCACATTACCGTTATTGATGTTTGCTTCAATTCCGTCAGTCGTTCCGCTTTCATCTATATGGAATTCTACGTTCTTATATGTAGCCTGCATAGGCAATGCCATCGCTTCGAGTATAAGACTTTCCGTATGCTTAAATGACTTGCTAGACGAAGTAAAACGCACGTCTGTGACAGGCTCTTTATCCGCATACACCTTGAATTCGCTTGACGGCACCCCGTCGACCCAGGCGCGCAATACGATTTCACCCACGCTCTGCGCAGTCAAAATTCCGTCTGAAATATCTGCGCCGTTGGCAGTAGATGAAATTATTTGATAATTGACCTCCGGATACGTTGGATTTGCAGGATTGGTAGCCACGTTTAGCGCAAGAGACTTCGTTATCTTAAATCTGTTGACGTTTGTAAAATATACATTTTCAACTTCTACTTTTTGCGCTTCTACCGTAACGTAAGTTCTAAACTTAGAAGTATATGCGCACAAAAGAATCAAACCGGGTCTTTTTGCATTTTGAAGTTTGCCGTTGACAAGTTCAACCCCGGTACCGCCGTCGCTGACAATCTCAAAATAAACGGCTGCTTGCGCATTACTCGGCTCGATGACAGGAACAAGCGTCAACGTACGCGTCAACAAATAAGAATCCTTGGCAAGCGAGATACCTGTTACGTCAACGTCAACTTCGCTTGCGGGTTCTGCATATACTGTTATCGTCGCATACACGCCGCTCGCTTCTGCGCGTATCGTTATCATACCTGTGGATTCAGCCGTCAATATATTGCCATTAAGCATTGCTCCTGTATTCTCTCCGCCTACAAGCGTAAGCGTAACGTCTCTGAAAGTCGCATAATCCGGTAAAGCCAGAGCAATGATATTGAGCGCTTGATTGATTGGGAATGAATTGTTATTCAAAAATTCTATGCTAGTGACCGGCTCTTCCTTTGCAACAAATACGACCGGTTCGCTGTTTGCTCCCGCATAGCGCGCAAAGACACTTATCTCCCCCGGTAAATCTGCATACAACTTACCGCCTACTATTCTTGCGCCTTCGGCTGTAGTTTTTTCAGGTATTATTTCAAATTCTACTTCATCGGTAGTTAAGCTCTCGGTGACTGCCAATCCCATAAGATTTAGACTACCTGTTACTTTAAAGTCAGTAACGGTATTGGTAACGTCTACCGACTTGACTTGCGCTTCAATAACGGTAAAGGTCATTACATCGCTTATACTGATATTGTCATAAGACGAAGCCGTGACTGTGAAAATCAATCCCACGGGCGCATCTTGAGATACTCTCAAAACTCCGTCGGCGTCTATATCAGCCAAGCTATTAGACGAAGTATATCGCACATCTTTAATTGACGCATTGTTGGGATATATCTTTGTACTTAATTGTAACTGCGCTCCGGGAACGACAGTTTCTCGATTATCATTGGACATTAGTTCTATGCTTTCTACCCGAATAGGTACTATCTCTATTTGAGTAAGACCTACCACACCCTCGGCTTCGCCGACAACTGTGATAAATGAACCGACTTGCGCGTCATTTTTGATTTTGATAACGCCATCGGTCAACAAACAGAATTCGCCGCCGGAATTAATATCAAGCTTAATTTTTTGTACGCTTGCATGAGAAGGGGTAACGTATGCTCCTAACTCCAATTCGTCTCCCGGACGAAGTTTAATTGATTTGCCTGCGCCAAACTCAATGCCTGACACCTTGACGTACTCCGCTCTGAGTATGGGATGATTGACGTCGGCAACGAACATAAAATTATTTTCAAAGCCTATCCAATCTGAAAAAGCAGACTTTGTTTTGAATTCATATGCGGGCCTTGCGATACAAGCCATTATGTTACCGCCTGAATTAAACGCAGAAATTGCCTTAATATCCGAGCCCTGTATATAGCGACATTGCTTGATTGACGCATTCATATTATCGCCCGAGACATTGCCCCTGACGTTACCGCTGACTTCGCCTACTTGAAAAGCGCGCTCAATTACCGCTTTGCCACTCTTTCCGTTGTTCAAACCGGCGATTCCTCCAACATAAGTCTGCGCGCTGACGCTTCCTTTATTATATATGTCAGAGATATTACCTGTATTGACTCCGCTTATACCTCCGGCATACATACCTAAAGCCTTGACGTTGCCTGAGTTGACAGAACAACTGATATAACCCGAATTTGCGCCTACTACTCCGCCTGCGGCATTAGTGTTGGAAGTGACATCAGAATTAGCAACGGCGCCTTCGATTCTACCTGCGTTCATTCCTGCAATTGCGCCGACGTTCTGATTGCCTATAAACGTTGAATTTTCCACTCTTATGTTCTTGACTACTCCGCCTTTATATATGAAGGAAAAAACACCCACGTTGTCTTTGTTGGGACAATCCGCATTGATACCGGTCAATAAATACTGATTGCCATCATAGTGACCTGTGAATGGATGCGTAAGGTCTCCAATCGGATAAAACTCTTCGCCCGTAAAATCAATGTTTGCGCCCTGAACAAAATATGCGTCAAGTCTTGTGGCAATAGCATTAAATTCCTTTACCGTTGTCACGACAAACGGATTTTCTTCCGTACCTGTCCCTTGACTGAAATCCGACTTAGCGGACGCAGTCGATGTACTTAAAAAAGCCGTACAAATTGTTGCCATAATCAAAATTACGGCTAGGATTATTATGTATAGAACTAAACTTTTGTTTTTTGCCTTTATCATAAGTCACCTCTCTATTTCGCCCATTCCGGCGTTGCCACAGGTTGAATATCGTATCTTGTAATTTTTATCATAGAACTTAAGTCGCCTTGTTTGTATTGAATTTGCAACCAATCAAAACGTCTATCTGTCATCTGCATTTGTATTTTGACTTCGCTCATTCCGTCAATATTTGCGTCTTTGCCAAAAAACTTATTATACTTGTCTTGGCTTATCATTGCATTTATTTGATGAGTATTGCCATCGTGTGTTATGATTCCTTTTCCATTCTCAACGGGCAAAAAGTTATCTTCCTCAAAATTATATTGAGCGTTGCCCAAATTTTCCGACGCAACCGTCAAAAGAATATCCAAATTGGAATCAAAACTTGACGACTGCACTTTCCCACCTTTTTCTCTGCGAGTATACATCTTGCCTTGACACAAATAATACTCATCCATAAGATCGTCTTTTGACTCTTCCAACGTGGGATAATTTTCTTCAATCGCCAAATATGCCGTAGCTTGTCCGTCTTCTGCAATAGCAATTTGCAAAGTCTGCTTGAACTTTACCACCACGTCTTCTATTTCTTTGATTTCAATCTCCCGCGCTATATATGTTTCCAAGGCGTTGCCGTCCTCGTCCTTTGTCATTGTCGCATAATCGAGACTTTCACTAAAAGCATCTAGCCACTCTTGCGTAGTCAACTTTTTCTCTCTTGGCCAAAAGACAATTGCGCAAGTCAAGCCCGTTGCCAATAAAACGACAAGCGCTGTAATTATTATGACTATTTGCTTTTTTCTTATTTGTATACCATTACTCATTTCTTTCTATTTTCTCTTATCTCACATTACTTCATCTTCTGCGATAATTCTCTATTACTTTTTGTTGTCGTTATCATTCGGTTTAATATAAGGGAAAAACATACTCCCCTGACAATTACCTTGCTCTCTCTTTGCCTGCCTTTTTTTTTGGCGCTTGCTTATTTGCTTTAATAGCAAAGGCCAAAAAAGCATTGGATAAAACAATACCACTACAAATACTGTTGCTATTGTTACAGTTAACAATTTAGGCTTGCTGCCTACAGGAAGACTATGCCCCTTACCGTCAATATATATTTTTATTTTTTTACCCAAATATTTTTCTGCCTCATAATATTCGTTTACTTCATAAACCGCTATACCATGATATCTTATATCTCCATCTATATATTCATATATTACGTCATATCGCACTTTCATACCATTACTGCTTCTATCAACAGTTGAGTAAATATCATTTAATTCCGCATCTACTATTACTCCACTTTCAATAGCTTTATATTCGCCGTGCACTTGGTCGCATGTTTTTATCCACCCCCATAACAATACTCCGTACACAGTACCGAATATGGCGTATAGTAACAATGTCACTAATATTGATCCGATATCATAATGCCGTGCATTCTTTTCTTTTTTGTTATCATTTTTCATATCAACTCACTAAAGCCTTTATATTTTTTAAAATATTTTGATAAGGATTTTCCACTTCAGGCGGTTGCAACTTTTCAGTACGCAGAGAATAATAACCTTTTGAATTGTCAATGATACTAAATTCTTTCTCCATAGCTACAACCTCTATAAATATATAATCCCCTTCAGCGATTTCATCAAAAGTGAAGTCATACATGCATTCATCAAAGGCATTTAATTTCCTTGACATTTTCCGGTTGATTTCTCCATTGACATATACCGTAATATCAAAACTAGTATCTATATCTGACACGTTCTTAATGCTTACCTCAAAATGTTGTTTTCCATTTGATATATTCCTAGAGAAATCTACGTCTAAATCAGTGTATTTAACAAGTATTTTACACTCATCTTTTGCCAATTCTACTTCATCCCTGCCCTCAATTACTGTAGTGACAGTCAAATAAGAGGACTCATTCAAATGCGGAATAAAAGATACTGTAAAATATTTTCCCTCTCCTATCCTCAACGCTTGATTGCAAACAATCTCAAAATCCTGATTGCATATTTTCACTTTAAACTTTTTTATTACAAAGTCCCCAACATTCTTTACGTAAAGCCTTATATCAGATTGTATTCCGTCAATAACTCTCTCAGAAGTGTAAGCCTCCGTATATATTTTATACCCCATATCGTGATTTGCGACACATAGCGCAATCCCTGCATCAAGATCTTCACTATCTTGCTTATTATAATTATATGCAGAATAAATCACACCGTCTTCATAATATCCTGTCAAGGCAGAGATAACGTAATCTTCCTTAATCTCATCAGTGACAACAATATTCTCTACCCAATCTCCGTCAAGATACAATGCGCAATACCCCTTGCTTAAATTACCGTCATAAGAATCATAAAATATCGTTGGTATATCCGAAGTTTTCCCAATATTGAAATTTTGGGAAGCAAAATTAGAAACTACAGTATTTATATTTACAAAATCTGATGTAACCTTTAAATTCTCTTCGTCAGAATATAACAATGACATCCCAGATGGCAAAGAAATAAACTTAGCATTCATGACTTTTTCCTTGACAAACACCTCGCTTTGATTTTTTGTCACACGCAATACAGTATCAGAAGCTAATACACTACCATCCAAAGTTTCACATACCGCTAGAGTAAAATTCCCATCGTCAAATGCTGAAGAGTAATTATACAACATTGCAGAATTCCTATATCGTTCTTTTATATCGCCCCAATTCCCATTTAATAAAGTAGTTGAACAAATTAAATTCTCTCCTGTTAAGCCAAAATAATCATTTTGAGTATTCGTTCTCCAAGTCAAGACAACTTCTGAAGAACTTACCGCGAATTGAGGATTGGACTGATAACTATCATCATTGGTAATTTGCACGATGTCACCAAAAACATTATCGCTGTTATTAAATTTTGCTACGAAGATATCAAGTGTCTCAATTACGTTGTCCATTTGATCATATTCTGTAATTATTCTGTTAGTACGTTGTATAGCAACGTACACGTCTATTCCGTCAGAATATACGTCGTAATCATAATCCGCCATTCCGTCATTTATTACCGCTTGAGGTTGACTCCATATATCATTGTTAAGTATAGAATACTTCAACACATATCTATTATAATCATCTCTCTCAATATCGTCCTCTATCCAAAATAAAATACTCCTTCCGTCATTTAGTTTGATCATTTGAGGTTGAGATGACTGATACATCCTATCAAATAACTGATTATCACTAATATTCACTGTATTTGATTTTACCCGACTAAGTAAACTGTAATTATCAGCCCCTTCAACATGAAAGCCTTTTTCATCAATAATAATCGCAGCAGGTTTTATTGAAAATTCCCTTTCAAACATTAAAAACTGTGCCTTAAATCCTACATCCCATATGAATTTAGCTTTAATTTCAGGAGAAAAATACATATCCAAACCAATTTTCCCAAATAATCCGCCGGAAAAAACTCCTTTTAGACCTGCTGCGAAATCTACTCTTACATAGAAGCCTATAAGTATTTCAATTTGTTTCAAAGCTTCAGCAAAAGTAAGATTTACTCCGTTTTTATCATCTACCATAATAGTCTCTGCTTTAGCATGCAAATCGCCTTGTATTGTAACAAACATAGGCAGTACAGGAATAACAGGAGGAAGCGACACTGTAAATATCCAAGTATACGATGGCTTAAAAGATAATTCAGTATAAACTGAGAAATGCAGTAGTTCCCCCGTTCTGTACGATGATTCTATTGATGCCAATACCGAAAAATCCAAACTCCAATCAAAACCCGGAGTGCCGAGACTACCCGAATCAAAAAAGTTTTTCAATTTTTGTATCTGATTTGTAATTCCATCAATATTTGTCAAATAATCCAGAATAGTCTGAAATTTGCTTGGTCCTGACTGACTATTAGCGCTCGGCGTATTATCAACGGGATTATCTAAAGTATTACTTAGATTTTCTACCGTATTATGAATTTTATTATATTGCTCTTGAGCAGCGCTATACTCTTTTGTCAATCCATCTATTGTAGAAATAAATCTACCTTGCTCATCTCTGAAAGTGCGATATCCATCGCTTTTTTTCCAACTTTGACCTTGCGCCTTTCTTTCCTCTGCAGCTTCTAGTTCTTGCTTAGCTTTGTCCATCACCTCTTTTGCTACATTTTCTTGTTCTTTCAAGTTATTATAATTGCCTAGTTTTTCATTATAATCGCTTATTGCGTCAAAAGCATCTTCTTCCGCCTGCTGCTGACCGCTGTTTTTAGCCGCGTTTTTGTAATCGTTTTTGCCGTTTGCCGCATCTTTTTTTAATTTATTCATAATCGGCTTTTTTAAATCGAATTTTAATCCGCCTAGAAATTTGATAGTGCCACTATATCTGTCAAACGTAAAACTAAAACTTAATACGCCAATATCTACATTAAAACTCCAATTATCTTCAGGGTCTGCAAAAAAGATAGATTCTAGAATTAGTTCTAGAATTTGCGTTTTGCCAACTGTTACCGCTCCTATGCTACCTATTCCCAAAGGGTCATCCATCTCTGTACCCAAGTTGTAGTCACAGTTATCAATTAAAGCAGACTTCATTTGAGCTTTCATATCACTACCATCAAACACTTCGATTCTTAAATTCAATTCAACGAGTTTTGAATCTATTCCATTATAAGATATGCTAACGGCAAATTCATCGTCTACGTCATAATCGTTTAGATCATCTTCTGTAAACAGAATATCATCAAATCCTATTCTATCTAACTGTCCATTTACATAAAACAATATGTAGTCATACTCTACATTTGAATGTACTTCTAATAGAGCTGCAGTCTCCATCTGCCCTTTCAAATAATAGCAAGGCTGCAACATAATATTAAAGACGTATCCTTGAAGATTAAACATTACGTCTATAATCTCTATATCATCGCTTGGCTGTTTGAGATATACAGTTTTCTGCTCCTCAGTCGCCTCTATAATTTCTATATATGGATTGTATCCGCTATACTCAACATAAAGCTCTACGTATTCCCTATTCAAAGGCGCAGTAATCTGCCCTTTGCTATCAGTATATCTCGGCACTCCGTCCACACGCACAAGAGCATCGGCTATCGGTTTACTTGCCACGTAATTCCCACGTTTGGGATCGCCGGTTGCGGTTGTCATTACTGTAATCGTCTTAAATACTGTCTCAAACTCTGTATTTAGATTGAAATCTAAATATTCCCTTGTTGTAGTATCATCTTGCGTATAATTGCGATATTGATATGGCACGTAATCATCGTTTTCAATATAAGCAACAGGCGTTTCTTTAACACCACTATCAACTGAATTCAATTTCTCAAAATCCACCGAAGTCCAAAATATTGATGTCGAAGTCAATGACATTATAAAAGTCAATACTAATGAAATAAGTGTCTTCATAAGTTTTTCAATCTCCTTCTTTAGCTGTGCTAAATTAAAAAATTCTTCCTCATTTTCTTTTCTCATTAGTGTTTAGTGTTGTAACTTGACAAAATTACGACACTGTATTAAAATTTTACTTAAACTTTACATTGCAAGTGTTCTCTTTAAATATTTATTATTTCCCCTACTCATTGCAAATCTATTATAAAATTTCCTCTAGATAAGAACACCACTGCTCTTGGTCTTCTAAGAAAAATTCTACTTTATAATTGAATCCGCCAATCTCAAAGCTTGTTCTTGTACAGAATAAATATTGCTCCTCGTCAAAGAATGTATCATAATTCACGACTATACCATTTATTTCTAGCTTCTGCCCGAGATTTTCAAATCTATCCAAAAAGTCAAATATATAGCCGCCTTGCAACTCGATATACATTTTGATTTCTTCATAAGTTTCCAACAAAAGTATTCTTTGCCACAACAACACGTCTTTATCTTTTGTGTTTTCCACGTCCTCATGAATAATGATAGTTTCTTCAATGTTTTCCAAACTGAAGTATCGCAATGAAATATTCTTTTCTTTGTTGAAAGACTCTATGGATTGTATATTACGTTGATTATTTTCAGAAGAGCCAAAATGTTTTTCATCACTATCGTCAGGCTTCTCATCCGGTTTGGGAGCGTCTATTACAGGCGGTAAAGAAGAATCATCTTCTGCCGGATGATAGAATACAACACAAGCGACAATAACAATTATTAACACGCAACAAGCCGGAACCAAAATTTTAGCAAATCCTTTCCACTGAAAACTTGTTCTTGATTTTTTTAGTCTTTTTTGCTCACTCAATGCCTCTTTTGCTTTGTCTAATACAGAATAATTGAGTTCTTTCTTATCTTTTTTTGTTTGTATTAATTTATCTAACTTTGATTTTCTCATTTCTACACCTTAATTTATCGCTACCGTTTTCATATTATCCAAAACAATTGATGATAACAAAATATATGCGCTTACATTTTCTTGCAACCCCGACGCAACTTTAAGATAAGTATCCGTCCTAAAGTTTTCGCCGTTTTGAAAATATGCCACTTGTTTTATTCCGTTGACAACCATAATGTGATTCGCTTGATAATCTACTTTGGTCAACGTCGTTTCGCTTGAACCAATGCTAATATTATTTATATAATATGACATTGTACAAAAACATACCATAGGAATTCCATTTTCGATATTATTCTTTATCGTATTTACGCTGATCTGTCCATTAGAAACACACTCATCTATAGTTGCGCTATATCCTGCCTCGTTTACATTAGACGTCAATCCGTTTATAAATTGACCATATGTAACCCCCACTCCCGTAGCATTTGTATTCATTTTTACATATAAATTGTTGATTACGTTTTGAGTATTAGTACTTACTGACTTAAAAATCTTTTTTCCACTGCGTATTATTGCAGAATCATAATTAGGTATAAGATTTGTATATTCAATATCATAATAACCTATTAAGTTTGCGCCTGCTACTGCTCCACAAACATTTATGAGACTAGAATCTAAATTATAATATAGCGGAGTCAAGATCTCATTATCAAGCGCCACTTTATAGGACGTATACTCAATGCGTTCTTGCGAGTTAGACCTAGACGATATCGTTTGAGGTGTGAAATAATACTTTTCAACGCTGCTTACGTTAAGCGCATTTGCTTGCGCTTCAATAATCATTGATGGCGCAATAACTATAATGCTTATCGACGCAATCATAAGCGCACATATTGACAACATCAATACTAATTTTGCATTGCTAAAAATCTTCCTCATTTATTCTCTCCTTTTTATTCGTTTACTTATCTATGTATGTATAGTGTCACTCTCTGACCAAATTACGACTACTCTTTATAGAATTCTCGCAACTTTTTATAAATACTCCCCAATCGGCTGTAAATAGTCGTCATTGGAACGCCGGATACTCTCGCAATTTCTTTCACTGTCCAACCTTCCCAATATATTTGATACAAAAGTTTCTTATCTTGGTCTGAAAGTGAATTTATTGCCACTTTTAATACAATATGATCCAAAATCTCAAATTCATCTTCTCTTTCTTCGTCAATATCACAAACTACTTTCTGTCTCTTGGATTCTTGTTTGTTAAACTCTTTTGCGCAATTTTTAACTATTGTATAGAGCCAATTATACCCATTCATAGTTTTGTCAAAAGTATGAATGTATCTTACAGCATTTTCATACGCATGACTTAAAACATCCTCAACGTCATTTTTATTTCTTACATATGCGAACGCTACGCAATATAAATTAGAATACGTATATTTAAATAACTTAGTTAGACTACTTAATGTCCCCTTCTTAATACTTGTAAGATATCTATTTATTTTACTGACGTTTAATGTTTTCACTAAATCTTCCTAAAACCTAATTTTCTATAATTTTATACTACTAGCAAAAATATGTCAACCAAAGCGATAAATCAGTCAAAAATTTATTTATTTTAACAATAAAAGACAAAGTATAACACCTTGTCTCTATTTTTATCAACTCTTTGATTTTGTGACGCTTCTTTTTTGCCTCCGCATATAACTATCTCTAGTAAATCTGTACATCGCTTTAAAGAGATATAAATCAGATTTTAAATCAATATAAGTCAACTTATTATTATTTTATAGTTGATTATGCTATGGGCATAATTATCATCTTTCATAAATAATTATACAGATTCTTTTATACTTTGCCATAAGATTTAGTCTTAAATTCTAATCAATCTAATGCAGTCAAAGCGGAGCGTCTCGTACGAACGTCACAAATTTGGGCTGTCCGCGTTTGCAGTTAAAAAGCGACACTCTCAATTCCTTGAGAGTGTCCTAATGGAGCTGCTAACCGGACTTGAACCGGTGACCTCGTCCTTACCAAGGACGTGCTCTACCTGCTGAGCCATAGCAGCGTATTCTAATAATTTACTTAATACATTATCAATATCAGATTATAAATATTAAGTTTGGTTACAGCGATTTTCAATGCTATCTTAGTTATTATAAATGAATGAACTAAATGTGTCAAATATTTTTGCGATTAAATTTTTGAACGTAATATTTTTATTGACAGCAGTAATGATTAAATATAAAAAAAAGATAAAATCGTCAAATTAGAACGACACAGCAGTTTGGTGTAAACAGTTGTAAGATTATTTGGTCGAGCCCCTCTTTGCTTCTTTTGAATTATATTTCATAATATAAATTATAATAAGTACACAAAAAGAAAATAAAAAGGATATACCGTCCACAGCTTTGACTTCTTTGAAATGTTTCTTTAAATCTTTGATTTCTATTATATTATTCATATCACTCCTTGTCGTCAAAATATAATGGGTGTTATTTAAAGTATATCGCCCATTATATATCAATTATATCGGCGCGAATTACCATTGGATATATTAAAAATTGGGACAGAGCAATACTCCATCCCAATCCTATTACTTCTATACTTATTCCGATTTATTTTCGCTGTCGGAATTCTCTGCGTCTTCGTCAGTCGTCACTTCGTCGACTGTCAACTGATCTTGCTCTGTTGTTTCAAAAACCGCACTTTGTTCTCCCGACTTTTCTTCAAATACAAATCCCATTTCCAAGGCTTGCTCTTGAGTCAGCACTCCTAGAGCCACGACCTCTGCGATATCATCTTGAGTCAGCGTATTTGCTTCGAGTTGTTCTTTATATCCTCTTATCTTGATGTCTTTTGCCATCTCAAGTTGTTTCTTCTCATTCAAATTCCAGAAAAGGAACGGAATGATTGCAAGAATACCGCAGACGATACTTAGTATGCCCCATATGATCAACACGCTTTGCATAACGCCTTCTTCACCGTAGTCTTCTGCTGACGCAGCGCCTGCGAATTTAATCAAAAGCGTGGTAGTAAGCCAACCTGACAACATTCCGCATACAGTGGTGATTACTGATGAAAACTGTGACATATATCCGTCAAGTCTTTCACCTGTCTTCCATTGCTGATATTCGCAATAGTCTGCCGTCATAGCAGGTGACGTAACCGTCCACAAAGCGGCAAAGATATTATGGACGAATACTCCGACGAAGTATACCCAAGCCGTTACGGAAGAGTGATATGCGAATTTAAACAATATCAATAGCAACGCTGATATTACCGTTGAGCCAGCAAACGATAACAACGTCATATTCTTTTTACCCAGTTTCTTTTGGATAATAGGCGAGAACAACATTCCGGGTACAAAACCTACTGACGCAAGCGTCGGCATTATACCTCTCATAGCCGTACCCAATTGTCCGCCGAGAATGTAAAGACAGACGTAGTTGGTTGCGGAGAATATCAAAAGTCTTCCAAAAGCAAGTATGTTGGAGATATTGAAAATCCAGAAGTACTGGTTTTTCATACTCTTCTTGATGCCTGCCAAGAAGCCGATTTTTTCTTTGACTTTCTTTTCGTGTATGATCCTCTCTTTTGTTCCGAAGAACATAACCAACGAAAGAGCCACGCATATAAGACCGACTATAGGAAATACGACCTTATATGTATTTATATTATCCATACCGTATGTAAGTCTCAATCCCATATTGCGGATCTGATCCGAAGTCATCTGTCCGAACTCGTCGCCGTATACAGATCCCGACTGGCCGTAAATTCCGCCTGCAATAAGTGGGAAAAACATCTGTACTATGGAAGGTCCGAGCGAGTCTATAACACCGCCGACCGAATATAACTTGGTACGTTCGTTTGTGTTGGGGGTAATAACTTGCGCAAGTCCGGTTCTACCGAAAGAGAAAAAACTGAAGACTGTCGCCGCAATAAATAATATCAACTGATAAGAACCGACCACCAGCCATTGAGTCTTGGCAGTATGTTCCAATGCGTTTTCCGGCATAAACCAATCGGGTATAAACGCCAAAAGCCAATAGCTCAGTACGCACAAAACGCCGGTAAAGAGCAAATACGGTCTGTATTTTCCCCACTTGGTATTGGTATTGTCAATTATCCAACCGACTATAGGCGCGCGGAAAAGCGTAAGCAACGCAATAATCCAAGTGGTGTACTGAACTATCATAGCGTCGAAATTGTAGACAAGCGAAAGGTGCACGCCTACGTTGATTGCAAAGTATTGGGTCAAGATACCAAATCCCTGCACTCCCATTCCGCCTACGGCATAAGCGACAAATTCCCTGTTTGGCAAGTAATATCCCTCTTTGGGAGGAGTATTCCAATGCTTGAAAAAGTCTGTCACAAAAAAACCGACTTTTTTAAAGATGTTTTGTTTTCCCATATTTCCTCCTGCGCTAAAGCGCATAATATTTCACATTCTTATCATAATCTCTACTGCGCGCGCCAAAATAGCGTGCTTTGTATTAAGTATAGCATACAATATCGCATTTGTGTTAGCTTTTTTAAATTTTTATGAAAATTATTTACCGCAGTATAATCATAATTATTTTTTAGCAGTAATTTGAATTATTTCCATATAAATCTTTGCGCATTTGACATTATTACGCCCTTAAGACTATTATATCATATAAAAAAATGATACTTACTTCCTTTTTTTGCCATACTTTCCGGTGACGATTGCATCGTCGATAAGATTGTGCAATCCCTGCCAATGCAGTACGCGACGGTTAAACCAAGCATTCTGGCACTTACCTAAAAACTTTGACGGATTTGCCCATCTCAAAGACGCGGACTTAAAGCCTTGTTTCTCAAATAGATTGAGAGTCGGCACAAGTCTCTTCTCAAACTCCTGATAATCCTTTTCTCCATCATTCCACATTGACTCTGAAAGCGCCTGAGTACGCGGTAAAAGATATCTGCAGGCTTTCTTAAAATTGGGGATATATTCCGTCCAAAGAGTGAGTTCCGCTCCCACCAATTTATCGCGCTCCATATCGTCGGGCAACGGCTTTAGTTCATAACTCTTTTTCAAACTGGTCATACCGTATGGAAAATCTACGTAATTATATTTTGAATTACTGTTGAGATATCCTCCGCTTTGATGCGCCAGACTTTTGACAAGTCTATCGCTTCTGCCTCGCTCGTCGCTCCAAAAATGCCATATAACCTTTTCGTGAACAGTCTTTTCTACATTTACGCCGTTCCAAGCCATAGGGATACAACCCCTTTCAACAACAAATTCGCATACTCTGCGCATAAAATGCGCTTGCAATTCCTCTTCGTCTTTGAGCCCGTATTTTGCAATTGTCGCTTGACAATTCTCACACAGAGTCCATCTGTGCCTGAATACTTCGTCTCCGCCAATATGTATATACTTCGTATTGCCGCCAAAAATATCTATTACTTCGCCCAATACGTCAAACACCCATTCGTAAGTACTCTCTTTGCCTGCGCAAAGCGGATCGTGCTTGACTCCCCAATGCGTGGCTACCTTCAACTTTCTGTCAAAACAGCCAAGATAAGGATAACAAGCAAGCGCCGCTTGAGCGTGACCCGGCAAATCTATTTCGGGCATTACTTCGACGTTACGTTCGTTGGCATAAGCAATAACCTGCCTTATTTGCTCTTTTGTATAAAATCCGCCGTGAGGCTTGATTCCAAAATTGGTATGGGAGCGCTTACTGCCCTTTTGCGTGAGCAACGGATACTTGTCAATCTCTATTCTCCAGCCTTGATCTTCCGTCAAATGCCAATGTAATACGTTGAGTTTGTTGAGAAAACAAAAATCTACGTATTTCAGTACTTCATCGATGGGAAAAAAGTATCTTCCGTTGTCCAGCAGCATTCCTCTGAATTTCAAATACGGCTCGTCTTGTATCTTACAATACGGCAAAACGCCGTCATAGTTTGAAAATAGATGTACTAACGAACAAAACGCATAATTCACTCCTTTCTTACTGTTTGCGTTTATGCTAATGCCGGACGCGTTGATTTCAAGAAAATACCCCTCCTCGTCAATAGCCAAATCACTGTCAATACAATATTGAATTTTTACGCCGTTATCTGACAATGTTAAAGAATTTTTATGCGCAAAGTCTTTAAAAAAATCAAAAGCAAAACACGGCTCTCCAATCAAGTTGATTTCTTTGCAATCTAAATTACCCTCAAAAATTTCTACACTTGCCGGATAAGGTATAAGTTTTAATCTTTCCATTATTTCTTCCCCCAAAATTTTTTACATATTAAGTTCTACGCCAAATTAAGAAGATCATCGCTTGAGATAACGGCGTTTTTATATGTATAATAACTGACGCAAGTTTGCTCGCAAGACACTCTGATACCGCTGCTATGTCTGCCCGAGTATTTCTCGTGGCGTCTCCATATACGGAATTTGTATACTCCGTCCACGTTTATAATAGCAAAATCAATAGTCGTATCTTCTATTTCGAATCCATCTTCTTTTGCGCTAAGCATATCCAAAAATTCGTCGAGCGCCGCTCTCTGCACAGTCTTCATCTTGTCTTGGCTACAGTCTATCTTGATGGTGCAGTAGTACACTCCGTCGGTCATATAAACGCCGTCGTCGTGCGTAGGAGATAAGTTGTCTCTGCTGTAAATATCATAAGTGGTGATTTTACTCTTAAGTTCATAAAGTTCTTTTTGCAAATCACCGTAAAAAGGCTGAAATTCTCCCCAATTCTTTACGGTAAACTTACCTGTCGACGCGTCGTACTTTATATCGCTTTTTTTAGAATTATGCAAATAACTCGCCGTATTCGTGTCATAATAAAATCGCTTTGCGCAAGTACCTTTGTCAAATCCCGTACCGTATATGACCTCTTGATTGTATACTTTACTGCCGTCGATTTTACGAATAAGATGCGTGTTGCGCTTGGCTACAGAAGAAGAAAAAGCAAAATACTCCTCTCTCGTGTAATTAGGCTCTTTCAAAAAGTTGTCGTACGCTTCCATTACGATATCAAATGCGCTCATTCCTGCGACTGCTTTCTTACCCTCGTAATTGCCGAGATTTTTGTCCATAACTTGCAAATCAACACCGCCGACGCAACCCATTGCCGATATGGCAATACTTGACACAATCAAAAGCGCGACGGTTAAACAAATAATCTTTTTCACTTTTCACCTTCAAATTATATATTATACAATCTAAAACCGACTGTTCGTTAATATTATCCTTTAAATTTAATAATCTTGTCAATACTTTTATAAAAAACGCTGTCAAAATAGTCAAGAATATAAAAATATACGCTCAAAAATAACTAAGCGCTAAATAAAACTGTCGTGTCTTACGCCGTTTTGTGAAAAAGTACTATCCGGTATTGCTTTTTTTATAAAAACAATGTATAATAGTTTAAGTTAGGAGATTTATGATATGAAAAACGCAATGTTCGACAAGGAATGGTTCAAACTCGACAATGCCGCTAAGATTTATCCCGCGGCAAGAAGTTCGAGATGGAACGCCGTATTCCGTATGTCTGCAGTAATGAAAGAAGAAGTCAAACCGGAAATTCTTCAGCAAGCGCTGGACGACGTAATAGACCGCTTCCCAACTTTTAGAATGACTTTGAAAAAAGGCTTCTTTTGGTATTACTTCCAATTTGTAGAGCATAAGCCAAAAATCCAGGAAGAAACTGATTATCCTTGCGCTATGATGCGACTTACGGGAAAAGACTATGTATTTAGAGTATTGTATCATTCTCACAGAATATCCGTAGAAGTATTCCACTCTATTACGGACGGCACCGGTAATATAACCTTTCTCAAAACTCTGGTGATGAGATATTGTGAACTTTGCGGGGCGCAGATAGAAAACGTCGGAGACATATTGCACTATGACGACGACCCCACTCCCGAAGAAGTAGAAGACTCTTTCTCGCGTTTTATAGATAAGAGCAAAGGTACGCTGCCGAGAAAAGAGCCGTCGGCGTATCAAATAAAAGGACAGAGAGAAAAAAGAGGCGTCCTCAACGTCACTCAAGGCCGTATGCCTTTTGAACAACTCCACAGCGTCGCAAAATCGTTTGGATGTACCGTAAACACTTATTTGACGGCTGTGCTTGCATACGCGCTTTTGAAAAGACAACTTTATGAAAAAAAGACTCATAAAAAACCTATAAGAGTGCAAGTGCCCATAAATCTAAGAAAGATTTTCGGCTCCGAGACACTGCGTAACTTTGCCGGATATTACAACACAAATCTTTCTCCCGAAGAAATGACTTTTGAAGAAGTAGTAAAAGAATTGGACAGCCAACTCAAGGAAAAAATTACTCCGGATTACTGTCAAAAGTTTATCAATTCCAACGTATCTTTGGAAAAAAATCCAATAATCAAGGTTGCTCCGAGATTTTTGAAGACGTTCTTTATGAATATGTCATTTTATCTGGTAGGCGAAAATCTTATGTCCTGCACTTTCAGCAACATAGGCAACGTCGTCACGCCAAAAGAAATGTACGATTATATTGACAGATTTGAATTTGTGCTAGGTCCGCAAAAATATATGACAAATTCTATGACTTGCGCGTCGTATAACGGCGTAAGCGTAGTGACGTTTTCTCGAACTTCCAAAGATCCTATTTTGGAAAGAGATTTCTTCAAAATCCTCACAGAACACGGCATTGAAGTGACTGTCAACAGCAATAGGAGGTAATGTAATGAAACAGTGTCGCAAATGCGGAGTTTTCGTCGACGACGACTTGGCAAACTGCCCTCTCTGCGGAGCCTTTGCTCACGACGAGACAAATTCCACTATATATGAATATCCCGAAGTAAACATAAAGACAAAAAGAAAACTTTTTTTGAAGATAAGTTTGTTTGTTTCAATATTTACAATGGCTTTAGTATTGGCTATCAACCTTGCGGTAAATCACAAGGTGTCTTGGTCAATCCACGTAATATTCGGATTTGCCTTGATATGGCTTTGCATAAGCAGACCCACCATTAAACGATTTTGCGTGCGCAAACATCTTACTTGGGACTTTATCGGTATAATAGCATTGCTGTTTTATATCAATATATGGACGTCAAAACTCGCCAATCCTTGGGCGTTCACACTGGGTATGCCAATAGTCGTATTAGTATGGCAAACCGTACTTGAAATCCTTACTCTTGCCCACAAAGGCGGACGAGGTAATTACGAGATGTCTTTGACAAAATTATTTGCACTCTCGGCAATCTGCATAGGTATATCTTTCCTTTGGACTAAGACCTGCACTTGGGGCTGGTACGTCTGCACGGCAAGAGGTTTTGTCGATGTACTTGCGCTGTCTTTCTTTGCAAAAGACTCTTATCTGAGCGAACTCAAGAGACGTTTGCATATCTGATTATTTTCAACCGATAAACAGCCGCCGCTTACCCGATAAGTAAGCGGCGGTTTTGATTCAACTTTTAATAATAGTATAACTTCCTAGACATTCTTTTTGTCCAGACGCACCTTGAGCGGCAAAATATTTTTTACTTTCTTCTCCGCCTTGACTGCCGTCTTCGCCGTAAAGTTTACACATAAGTATTTCAGTCAATAATATTGAAAACAGCAACACCAATACCAAAACAAAACTGATAGTCTTTGTCTTTTGCATCTTATTTTCCTCCCTTATTTTTTATATTTTTATTCTTTTGCCCATTTGGCAAATAGTTTATTTTCTTTAAACTCTATAAATTTTCCTTCCTCGAATTTTTCTACTTTATCTGTTTCAAAATCCCATTCGTTAATACATTCTTCATCCTTAAACCAACCTTTGAATATATATCCATCTCTTTTTGGATCTTCTGGTATATAATCTATTAACTCCCCATCTTCTACGTCATCTATCCAATAATATCCATCATTTGATGCTTCTTCATAATTATAGAAATATGATATATTTGCAACATATATATGCGAATAATTCCATAATAGATCGTTTTGATAAGGAGTTTTTTCCAAATAGTTATTTAAACTACTAAATACGTGTACCTGACTACCATACCCTTCAAGTTCTTCATTATTATTATTTATAATTAAAACTTTCTTTATATTAGGACAATCTGCAAATAAACCATCTAAAAAGAATAAATTTTCATTATTTATGAAAACTTTCTCCAAATTTTCACTTTCCCAATTACTTTTTCCACGAGAAAATATTGCATTCCTATAACCCAACATATTTACTCGCATTCCGTTCAACTCTTGCGGCACTACTATATACTTTTTCTTCTTCCCCTCTTCAGATAAATTCTTTAAATGCACTGTGTTATCACTCATAACTTGACACACAAAGTCTCCTATAATCACTTCATCTTCTAGATGATTCACACATCCGCTTACTATACTCATTGATGTTATTAGTATAATTGCTATCAACGTCATCACTACAATTCTTTTCTTCCATTTCATTTTTGCCTCCTTGTCATTTAATTCTTCTCTATATTTTTTCGTTTTCATTTCTGTTTTTTATATATATTTAATATGTTGTGATTTCTCCAATTCACTACACTACGGTCGAAATTACGAATCCTATTATTATCGTCTTTCTCTTTTGAATCTCTATTCTTTCCTTATTTGGTTTATTCTTTTGCCCATTTGGCAAATAATTTATTCTCTATGAATCTTTCTACTCCTTCTAGGTGTATCTGCGCTTTTATTACTCTATCTTCTGCAAAATTCCATTTATTCTTACACTCTTCTTCCTTATACCACCCCTCAAATTTATATCCTTCTCTTTTCGGATCTTCAGGTATATAGTCTATTAACTCGCCGTCTTCTATATCATCTATCCAATAATATCCATTATTTGGCGAATCTTTATAATTAAAATAGTATGATATATTAGCAACCGAACCAGAGTGCATATCAATAGGTAAACTATGATCTCCACCTAATATTTCTATATAAAAATTTGAAGCAAAGTACACAATTTGCGATAATTTAGATAATAAAAACTGATTTCTATTTTTATTATTCACAATAATAATTTTCTTTAGATTTGGGCACTCTTCAAATAAGCCATATTTAAAATCTATTTCTTCCGCTTCTATAAACACTTTCTCCAGATTTTCACTTTGCCAATTGCTTTTACCTGTCGAAAATATTGCATTCCTGTAACCCAACATATCCACTCGCATTCCGTTCAACTCTTGCGGCACTACTATATACTTTTTCTTCTTCCCCTCTTCAGATAAATTCTTTAAATGCACTGTGTTATCACTCATAACTTGACATACAAAGTCTCCTATAATCACTTCGTCTTCTAGATGATTCATACATCCGCTTGCTATACTCACAGAGATTATTAGCATAATTGCCATCAACGTTATTACTGCTATTCTTTTCTTTCCTTTCATTTTTGCCTCCTTGTCATTTAATTCTTCTCTATATTTTTTCGTTTTCTTATGTATCTTTAATATGTTATGATTTCTCCAATTCACTACACTATAGTCGAAATGACGTATTCTATTATTATCGTCTTTCTCTTTTGAATCTCTATTCTTTCCTTATTTGGTTTATTCTTTTGCCCATTTGGCAAATAGTTTATTCTCTATGAATTCTGTATAATATTCTGACTTTTGTATTCTATCTACGCTGAAATCCCATTTGTTAAGACACTCTTCTTCCTTATACCATCCTTCAAATAGATACCCTTCTCTTCTTGGTTCTTTAGGTATATAGTCTATTAACGCTCCGTCCTCTATATCATCTATCCAATAATATCCATCATTTAACGAATCTTCATAATTATAAAAATATGACACATTAGCAGCATATGAACTTGGAATTTTACTTTCATTATATTGTATATCAAATGAAAAATACTTGCTTTTATTTACAAATAACGTTGAATTTACAACACTAAAATCGCTAGTCTCATTGTTATCTTTGTCAATAAAAATTATCTTATTTAAATTTGGACAGCCATTAAATATCATTCGCTTTACTGTATAGTTCTTTCCTTCAATATATATCTTGTTCAGATTTTCACTCTCCCAACAACCTGATCCGCTTGAAAAAACTGCATTTCTATAACCTAGCATATTCACTTTCATCCCATTTATCTCTTGCGGAACTACTATGTTTTTCTTCTTTTTTCCCTCTTCAGACAAGTTCTTCAAGTTTACTGTCTTATCTGACATTACTTGGCACACAAAGTCCCCTATAATCACTTCATCTTCTAGATGATTCACACATCCGCTCACTATACTCATTGATGTTATTAGTATAATTGCTATCAACGTCATCACTACAATTCTTTTCTTCCCTTTCATATTTGCCTCCTTGTTTTTACTGCCTATACTCCTCGATTATTCTCTTGAGTTTTTCAATTTAAAAGTTATATGCATTAATCTATTTAATACCAATCATAATCCCTAAATAATAAAATGTGAATAACCAACTAAATTGTCAAGCACACTCTCAAAAAATTCTTGATACTTCAAGGTATCTCTTGGCATAATTCGTCTACTATTTCACAGCCGTAAATAGTTACGCCGAAATTACAAATGCTGCCGCTTTCTGCGACAACGCATACGTTATAGTCTAAATAGTACCCATAATTTCCCTCGCCGTCACTTTCGATTTGCGAATCTACGTTATATTTGTATTTTCCATACGCGCAGTCGTATGACGATTCGTCATAGTTTTTCATATTTATCCTAGAGCAAGAAATATGTATATATGAGAAAAAATCATCGCCCAATTGTTTTTCAAAACTGGTGTGATAATTCCACGTCTTGGGAATTGGAGTTTCAAAATTACTGTCGTTATACTCTCCCCATTTGCCACTATACATTATTGACACGGTATCATTTAATTTGTAATCTTGTTCATCCCAAAAAGTAGATTTAACGTATACGTAATCCTCTCCCATTGCATAAGGCAATTCTTCATATTCTACACTTACAAAACAAGTATGGTCTCCAAGTACGTACCCGAGCAAAAACCAAATAGGCGCAAGCGCTATGCAGAACACCGCAAATCCTATTATTGCCGATATTGAAATTGCAATCTTCTCCCTTTTGGTCATATCTCACCTATCATCCAACACTACGCGCATTTGAAAGATTTGTATCGGCTGTAGAAGAATTATTTTATTCCAGCCTTTTTGTATATCAATTTTTTGTTGATTCTAGCCAACACTGCAAAAACAAGCGCAATAAGTACCGATACGCCTATTATACCAACGGCAAAACCCAATTCTGGAGTCATTACAAACGAGTCAAACTGAGTAATCTCATTTTGCATATTCTGCGGCAAATCCGGCAGATTATAAGCCGAAGATCCGTCGTTGTCGCCATAATAAATACGGATAATATTTATGCTCTGTCCGTCCACTCTCGTCGACACGCTGTTGCCGTCGATAGCGCAATCAACCTGCATAGGCGCAACGGTGGTCATATCCGGCGCATTGTATGCCGCTCTCTGACCGCTCATATATTGCATAGAACTTGCGTTGATTTTCCCAAAGCCGTCAAATGCTAAATCCACGTCCAAAGCATAAGCATTGACGTTGACAATCTTGACGTAGACGCTTTGACTCTCTTCGTCTACGGACGCCGAAGAATAAATACCTTTGGTAGTAATACCGGTGTCGATATATCTACTGCCGGTATTATTGGCAAAGAGCATTTGATTGAAATAATTTGGCGTAAGCACGATATCTTGAGAGTCAAACCATATCATATTTATATCCCAACACTGCGCGTTTATCTTGGCGAAAGTAGGCGCATATGACGCCATTTTTACTACGTCGCCGTTGCGCTCGAGCGCAGTCAGATAACTCGCCTCTTCTACTGCAGACCAAAGATTATTCTGCGACCAATATTTACCGATACCCCAACTGCTTGCAGCGTATTCGCCTACAAATACTTTGGCGCTGTCTCTGTCATAACTGTCGTATCTGTCGTTATGCTTGAAAAGTTTGTTTTGCGACGTGTAGTAATGCTCGTCTACCAAAGTATCAGCATAGTCGCTGTGTATGTGCTCCCAACAATCGTCGAATCTCTCTCCGCTGAATTGATATGATGCCGACGAAATTATAGTCAATTCCGGATGAGCCTCCTTGACGGCTTTGTAAAGTGCGTCGAAATTACGCCAATACAGTTCGCCCCAATTCTCATTGCCAAGTCCAATATAACTTATATTAAACGGCTCGGGATGACCGTTTTGCGCTCTCTTTGCGCCCCATTCAGTGGAAGCGTCGCCGTTTGCGTACTCTATCAAATCCATTATATCTTCAATATACGAGTCAAACTCCGCCGTACCCGGTCTCAATGCAACGCTGTCAAGATATGCCTCCCACTCGGTTTTGCTCATCTTGCCTTGCGCGTACTTATTTGCATTCTGATTATATTTCGCTTGAAACTGACATATCATACCCACGTTGAGTATAGGTAAAGCCTGCGCTCCCAAATCTTCGCAAAGTTGAAAGTATTCGTGATAGCCAAGCGCAAAAGTGTTGTTGTAATATTTGCCGCGCTCCTCATCACGCCAAATATTGTGATATTGCTCTCGCTCTTCAAGCGGTCCTATGGTCTTCTTCCAGTCAAAGAGATGTTCAAATGTGTCGCCTTCGGCAAGACAACCGCCCGGAAATCTTACAAATGCAGGCGAAAGTTGAGCAAGCGCGTCGTATAGGTCTGCCCGCAAAGATACGTATTTCCATTCTTCTCTTGCATATCCGTATGAATCGCGCGGAACCAACGACACAAAGTCGATATCAAGTTCGCCTTTGCCTTGCGCCGTCAATACCAAAGCGCCGTCCTCTGTGGCTTTGCTCTTCAACACTCCGCTCACTTTGACCCATTCGTCCTTTTGAGACGGAATTGTCAAATTGACAGTCTCGCCGTTGCTTGGCGAAAAAAGTCCCGCCGACAATGTTCCCTCAAAATCATTCACGCGGACGTAAAACGACAAATCGTATTCAACGTCTTTGTGAAATCCCATATCAGAGGTATTCATCTTGTCTTGATTGTAATTTTCCGTCAAATAATCGTAATATTCTATATAACCCAAATTCTCAAGTTTTATTTCTCCGTCTACTGATAAATGCAGGTAGGAAGGATTTGAAGCATTAAGTCCGCTCCCGTTCTTAACTTCTGCGTTGCCGTCGATATTCCAGTATGCCGTCTTTTTGGTCTCATACTCAAAACTTCCGTTGTTGACGAGTTCTGATATGAGTCCGCCGTCGCCTGCGTAGGATATGTCTTCCAAAAACAATCCGTACATTGTGTCTGCAATCTCGACTCCCATCTTGTCTCTAGATATAGTCGCGTCAACGCTTTTCGGCGCTCCGCAAGCGCAGAATATACTCAACCCCACAGCCAAAATCAGCGTCAATGCCATAATTGACAAAATTCTCTTTTTTCTCATAATGTCCCTCGTATTTTAATATAAAAATTATAACATAAGGGCAATATAGTGTCAATAGACAAAATTTTTTAATTTAAGCATAATAGTTGTAGAAATAACACTAAATGATATTGCTTGCTAAACAATTTTTCGTTATAATGTATTTAGGGAGGACTAATTATGAAGTGGATAATGGGCTTGCTTCTACCTACGCTATTTTCTATAATTGCAATAATAATGCTTATTGCAAAGCCAAATCCTAATTCTATATTCGGATATAGAACTATAAGAAGTACATCTGACGAAAAAGTATGGTACTTTGCCAACAAAGTCTGGTCCATTGCGACGTTGTTTATTAGCGCACTTTTTTGCATTCCCGCCGTATGCCTTGTAAATTATTTTATAGAAGATATTTTGATTGTCGTTTTATTGGATATGGCTGCTGCATTAACCACATTGTTTGCTTCGATAATAACTACTCAAATACTTATTAGACGTAAATTCGGGAAAAAGAGATATTAACTCTATGAGTATTATTTATGATTGCGCTTATAGCAATGCGTTTACGTATACTCGCGGCACTCTCGGCGCAATGCCGCATACTATCTCATAATTTATCGTACCGGCAAGGTCTGCTAATTCTTCTGCGAAAATAATTTGATTTCCATCTTTTCCCATAAGCGTGACCTTATCTCCGACATTAACGCCTTTTATATGCGTGATATCTATCATCATTTGATCCATACAGACGCGTCCTATAACGGGCGCTCTTTCTCCTTTCACAAGTACGCAACTCTTGCCTGACAATAATCTTGGATATCCGTCGCCGTAACCCACTGCAACGGTCGCAACGACTGTGTCGTCACGAGTGATATAGTCTCCGCCATAACTTATTCGACGGCCTTTTGGAAGAGTCTTGATATGCGCTATATGCGAATACCAACTCATTGCAGGTCTTAAATCTTTGCATTTAACGTCGGATGACGGACTTAATCCGTAAGTCATCACTCCCATACGTACCATATCGCAATTGCAATCCTCAACGTCCAATATACTTGCGCTGTTGGCAACGTGTCGCAAACCAACGACCGCGCCTTCTCTCATAAGCCTATCTACAAAATCGTCAAAGAGCCTCTTCTGCATAAAAGTATACGACTTGTCGACCTCGTCGGCTTTTGCAAAATGCGTAAATATCCCCTTTATCTCCAAATTGCCAAGACGGCAAACTTCGACAGCTTGATTTACCTCTTCAGGTAAAAATCCTATACGTCCCATACCGGTATCTACTGCTATATGTACTTTGGCTAGTCTTGCTTCAGACTCGCAAAAATCATTTAGCAAAAGCGCGCATTCCAATGAGTGTACCGTGACTTCTATATCGTAATCTATTGCGTCTTTAAATCTGCTTTTTGCAATATCTCCCACTATGAGTATTGGAAGATCTACGCCGTTTTGCCTCAGTTCTATCCCTTCGTCGATAGTCGCGACGCCGAGAAAATCAATCAAGTCTTGAAAATACTTTGTCACCGCGGTAGCGCCGTGACCATAAGCGTTTGCTTTAACAAGGCACATAATTTTTACGTCATTCCCCACCTTGTCTCTTGCAATTATGATATTATGCCTCAGCGCCTCGACGTCTATCTCAACGTATGTCCTATCCGTCAAATTATTATAATCCTGCAAAATTTACTCCGTCGCCCTATTAAATTCGTCTAACAGATAGTCCTGCAACTTCTTTATCAAATCTTCTGCCTTCCCGCCGACAGACACACCGTCGACTTGCCCCACCCGTAGACACAGCGATCCCGAACTTGTAATAATAACTTCGTCTGCGTCAAAGATATCTTGCAAACTGAACGGCTCGATACGCACCGGAATACCAAGATTTTGGCAAGCCTTTATCAAATGGTCTCTTGCAACGCCTTTTAATATATAACAATCGGCAGGAGGTGTAATCAACGTCCCGTCTTTTATGATATGTACATTACTGTGAGCGCACTCCGTAACCCTATCCCCCCGATGGAACAACGCTTCGTGAGCGCCGGCGCGCATAGCTTTCTGCGACGCCATTACGCTCGGTATGAGATTGAGCGTCTTTATATTGCAATGCAAAAATCTCGTATCTTCGACAGTAATCAGGTCTACTTTGTCCGTCATATCAACTATGTCGCAAGGACGAATCGTAATCCAAATATTGGCAAACATATCGTCGGGATAAGTATGATTGCGAATTGCCGTCCCGCGCGTGGCTTGCCAACATATCACAAGATTGCCTTCATCGCACTTATTGACCATCTCCTGCAGGAGATATTTCATTCCTGCCTTGTCGTGAGGTATATGTATATCTAACAGTCTTGCGCTTTCAAAAAATCTGTCGATATGTTCGTCGAGCGTAAATATTTTGTAATTACGCGTATAAGTCACGTCATATACTCCGTCGCCAAAACAGCATACCCTGTCCAACATAGGTATTTGCATATCTTCTATTTCGCCATATTTTCCGTTGTAATATCCCAAAGTTTTCATAATTAGCCTCTTTTCAATATTGCCTATTCTATTATATAAATTCACTTTCGCATTATGACACTCAAAGACTTAATTATCCATAATATAACTCTTTAAATTCACATATTTTTATTGACGAAAATATTTTGTATTGTTATAATAGATAAAATCAAATATGTAGAAATCTAGAAGGTGTTAAAATGTCAAAAAATTCAATTACGTCATTTGATAAAGATATTTCTATGGAAATAAAAGAAGATGAAGAATTGCTTTGGCGAGGCGTTCCGCAAAAAGCGTCCTTTATTCTTTCAAAAAGTTTTCAACTTTTGCCAATTGCGCTGATATGGCTGTGTTTTGACGGATTTGCAATATCTATGATTTTCAGAACCAACGTACCAAAAGGTATGATGATATTTTTGTTTATATTCTTTGCTTTTCATCTTATGCCCGTCTGGTTGTGGATACATAATGTGCTTACTGCAAGAAGAAAACACAAATTGTTAGAATACGCTCTGACAAATAAAAGGGTAATAGTACGCGACGGAGGCATCATAAAAAGTTATAATTATTCAGAACTATATAACGTATCTGTCAAAGTAGGTTTTATCGACAGAATTTTTAAGGTTGGAGATATTACTCTTTCAGGACATAATAAAGTGGTATTATTGGATATAGACAGTCCATATGCCGTCGGCAACAAACTTCAAAAATTTATAGAAGATTTTGCCGAAGAACGAAAAAAACGAAACGCTTTACGTAGAAGAAACAGTGAATACGAAGAATATCACGAAAACAGCAAGTATGATGACCATAATGTTGCGGAATATTATGACGACGATGATTATTACGATGACAGCGACAAATACACTTATGAAGAGCCTTATCTCAACGATTTTGAAGAAGTCTCCTCTGTTCCCAAGGGCAGATTTACTTCAAAGAAAATGCCTGCCGAAGCAGACAAGATTGAGGAAGACGAATATCTCGACAATATTATGGACACAATAAACAAAAAAGACGAATTTTAATTCTCAATCTTCAAGACCTAAAAGAAAATCTGTTGATACGCCAAAAGCAATCGCCGCATTGCGTATATTCGTCTCCGTAGGCTCGGATTGATTTCTTATCCACTTGCTGACTGCTTTTTGCGAAACGCTCAACATCAGCGCAATTTGCTTTTGAGTTAAATTTCTCTCTATTGCTAATTCTTTTAATCTTTCTCCAAACATAATACCATTTTATATTTTAAAGCACTAAAGTTCTTGACAATGTACTATAGTTCTATTATAATCAAGATTATTATAGGCATATATGAAGTGGAAATACTTATGATGAACAATCGTATAAATTCGAAGAATACTTTTCACCACGCGACGTTGTTAAAATTACAATTGCCAAAATCGTAGCGTATTTAGTTGACGCTTTACACGATATATTTTACAGATTGTATTGCGTCACAATGCCTTTTCTGAAATTTTGCATAACAATATATAAAATATTCCCAAATGAAGTTGTGTATTATTCCAATCAAACAACTCTATGGACTGCCAAAGAAGTTGCTGAAGTCAAAGAACAATAAAGAGCCAAATTTAACAAATCAATAGACGCGTTAAAAAAGTATACAAAAGTAAATCTTACTGACTTGGAAATATCAGATTGCTTTGAGGAAGACTTCTTCACTAAGGTAAATGAAGTAATTGTTGAACTCGCACAAAACAACTATTAAAAATTTTCCTTTATTCCCAAGAAATAGTCGGCAGAAACGTTAAACGCCAACGAGATACGTCTCAATGTGTCGTACCCCGGTTTGGCTTTACCGCTTAGCCACTCGCTTACTTGACTTTGCCTTACGCCTATAGCATTGGCGAAAGTCGTTTGCGTCAGATTATTGATGAGCAAAAACTCCTTTAAAATTTCGTCAAAACTAGGTTCCATACCTTTATTATATAGAAAATTCGATAAAATACTTGACATATCGAATTTTCTATGTCATTATTATATATTTTACTATTTTTATTTTTATTTTCGCCATTTTAAATTTTTAGTTGTCAAAATATTTAAAAATCTTGGACTTGTTAAAATATATTTGCTATTCTTTTATCATACCCATTGGCACGCCAATTAGAACACAAATTGATTAAAGCGTAAAAAATAAGACGCGTATCGTGCTCTTTACGGTTAGTGCAGTAGGAAGACAAAACCAATGAAAAGGAGACAACAAAATTGCAATACGGTTATGCACGCGTATCTGCCTCTGATCAAAACCTTGGCAGACAAATCGAAGAATTTTTAAAATTCGGAATTGAAGAAAACAATATTTTTAGCGATAAAAAAAGTGGCAAAAACTTTGATCGCAAAGAATACACCCGACTTATCAAAAGATTGAGGGCTGGAGATCTTCTGGTCGTAAAATCAATAGATAGATTGGGGAGAAATTATGAGGCTATAATTGACGAATGGAAAAAAATCACCTCTCATATAGGCGCCGATATATTAGTGTTGGATATGCCATTGCTTGACACCAGAGACAAAGCCGACAATCTCGTGGGAAGATTTATATCAGACATAGTCCTGCAACTTCTGTCTTTCGTAGCCGAAAACGAAAGACAGAATATCCGAGCCAGACAAGCCGAAGGAATTGCTTTAGCCAAACAGCGAGGTATAAGTTTTGGAAGACCTAAGAAAAAGTATACGGCAATGTTTGTCGAAGTCACCGAACTTTACAACGAAAAAAAAATTGTTCTCTCTGACGCGCTTGACTTGCTTGACGTCAAACAATCGACTTTTTATTATCACCTACATAAATTACATAAAGACTTTTAAAATAAAAAATGCGTCACTTGAGAGTGACGCATTTTTGTTGCCAAACAATAATTTATTATTTCTTTGTTGTCTTCTTTGCCGCAGTCGTCTTGCTTGCCGTAGCCTTTGCGGCAGGCTTCTTTGCCGCGGTTGTTGTCTTGGTTGACGTAGTCTTCTTTGCAGCAGTCGTCTTACTTGCTGCAGCCTTTGTAGCAGGCTTAGCGGCAGTAGTCGTTTTCTTTGCCGCAGTCGCAGACTTTGCAGCAGGTTTCTTTGCATCGGCAGTTGCCTTAGACGCAGTAGCCTTAGTAGACGTCGTCTTCTTTGCGACAGCCGTCTTCGTAGCGGCAGGTTTCTTAGCGGCGGTTGTAGACTTGCTTGCTGCAGCCTTTGTTGCGGGCTTAGCGGCAGCAGTCGTCTTCTTTGCAGCCGTAGACTTACTTGCAGTAGTAGCCTTTGCCGCAGCAGTCTTGCTAGCGGTTGACTTAGTTGCAGCAGGTTTCTTAGCGGCAGTAGTCGTCTTCTTAGCCGTAGCAGTAGTTTTCTTTGTGGCGCTAGTCTTTGTAGCAGTCTTCTTTGCAGGCGTCTTTTTCTCTTCTACTGCTTCTTCTTGAACAATCTCGGGTTGTTGCTCTTCAATTTCGACAGTCTCTTCTACTACTTCGGCAACAGCCTCAGCCTCGACTTCCTCTATCTCTTGAGCAACTTCTTCTACTTGCTCTTCGACTACTTCTTCAACTACGACCTCTTTTATTACTTCTTCTTGAGCGGGCTCCTCTGCTTTGGCGTCTTGAACATTTTCTACTTGCTCTTCTACGACAGGCGCAATCTCTTCTTGCGGCTCTTCGCTTGCTTGCGCTTGCTCTTCGACTTTCTCCTCAGGCTCTGCCACACTCTCTTGAGCAGCAAATGCGTCTTGAACAAACGTTTCTTCAACAGGTTTAGCCTCTTCGGCAACTGCTTGAGTATCTTCTTGAACTGCGCTGTCAGCAGCAACTGCCTTTTCCTCAACGTTTGCAACGCCTTGTGCAACAGCAACTTGCTCTTGACCTTTTTTCTTAAAGAGTTTGTCATTCATAATCAAGAACTTCTCTGCGATGAACATTATTATCATATCAGCACAAGAATAGATGATCATTGCAAGAGTTCCGCCCACTGCTTTAGACGTTTCCATATTTCCTTTGAAAAGTGTATTTGTCCACCAATCTGCGTTTACAAACGCATTTGTTAAAGGTTGATCCACAATAGTTGTAGCAGCCCACAAAAGCACGCTGAAAACTATGTACATAAATATGCCAAACGCCAAATTTTTTCTTGGTTTAAATAATACTTTTCTGTGCAAAATGAAGTTGATGAGTTTGCATAGAAAAATACCAACCATAACTACAATAAACGTACCGAGTTTAGTATCTAGCCACGACAAACCAAACAATAAGAAATTCTTGCTTGCGTCAGCATCTAAGTCTTGAATAAATCCAATCTTTGGACCGAGCAATTTAACAACCAATTGCACTATAAAGCCAGCCATACTAAGAACAACAAACAAAATAAATTGCAAAAAGCCTTTTATTCCGCCTTTTTTCTTTTTTGGAGTTTCGTCAGGAGCATTACCTGTTTCGACCTTTGAGTTTTCAAGGTCTTGATTTAATGTTTTGTCTTCCATTTCTCCACCTTCCTAAAATATATATTTTATAAGTGTTATCATTATACTACATAATTTTAATATAATCAAATAATAATTGACGATTTTCTAATAAAATATATCGATTGTAAAAAATTGGAATATTCGCTATATATAACTAAAGTTGAATTATAAAAAAAATTAAATTTTAATAGATTTTTTTGCGTATTTTGTTGAATAATTTATATCGCTGTGCTAAAATGTGTTTACAAAAAATTTTAATTTTTATAAAAGGATCGCAAAAAATTATGGATTATGTAAACAGAGTGTTGCAAGAATTAAAGGAGAAAAATCCCAACCAACCTGAATTTCATCAGGCTGCGACGGAAGTTCTCGACAGCCTTAGAGTCGTATTTGACAAAAACCCCGCTTACGAAAAAGCAGGACTTTTGGAAAGACTCGTTGAGCCAGAAAGAGTCGTAATGTTTAGGGTACCTTGGGTAGACGACAATCAAAAAGTACACGTCAACAAGGGCTACAGAGTGCAGTTTAACAGCGCAATAGGACCGTATAAAGGCGGCTTGAGATTTCACCCATCCGTAAACTTGTCTATTATCAAGTTCTTGGGCTTTGAGCAAATATTCAAAAACAGCCTTACTTCCCTTCCTATCGGCGGCGGTAAAGGCGGAAGTGACTTTGACCCCAAAGGCAAGAGCGACAACGAAATTATGAGATTTTGCCAAAGTTTTATGACCGAACTTTTCCGTCACTTGGGCGTTGACTCGGACGTACCGGCAGGCGATATAGGCGTAGGCGCAAGAGAAGTAGGTTATCTCTTCGGTCAATACAAGAGAATCCGTAACGAACACAACGGCGTACTCACAGGTCGCGGACTCGCATACGGCGGAAGCCTTGTAAGAACCGAAGCTACGGGTTACGGTCTCGCATATATTTCTCAAGAGGCTCTCCAAAGCAAAAAGCAGACGAGTTTTCTCGGCAAAAGAGTTGTAATATCGGGCTCGGGTAACGTGGCTATATACGCTTGCCAAAAGGCTCAACAACTTGGAGCAAAAGTAGTGGCTATGTCAGACTCTTGCGGATACATATATGATGAGAACGGCATCAATCTTGACGTCGTCAAAGACATCAAAGAAGTGAGAAGAGCAAGAATTAGCGAATATGTAAAAGCAGTACCTGCTGCAAAATATACTCAAGGTCACAAGGATATTTGGTCCGTTAAGTGCGACATTGCGCTTCCCTGCGCTACGCAAAACGAACTTGATGCAGACGCCGCTAAGAAACTCATCGCCAACGGCGTTATGCTAGTCGGCGAAGGCGCAAATATGCCCACAACTCTCGAAGCGACAAAACTATTTATCGAAAACGGCATAATATTCCTACCGGGCAAGGCTGCAAACGCAGGCGGCGTTGCTACCAGCGCTCTCGAGATGGCGCAATCTTCCAGCAGACTTTTCTGGACGTTTGAAAAGGTTGATAGCGAACTTCAACATATTATGATCAATATCTTCCGTAATATCGACGCAGCCGCTCAAACTTACGGTTATGATGGCAACTATGTCGTAGGCGCAAATATCGCAGGCTTCTTGAAAGTCGCAGACGCTATGATGGCGCAAGGTATAGTATAATTTTTGGAAAGCATATTTTCTATTATAACAAAAAACGACCGAACAATGCGCAATTCCCATAGGGAATTAAATACTAAATTTTTAAGAGTTGTACTTTCAAACGAGGACAAAAGCTCTCGAACGATATGTTCGAGAGCTTTTTAAATACGCATTATTTAGAATAATAAATTGAAATTTACTGCTTACGTTGCCGTTTTTTAATTTCTTGCAGTTTTTCGGTCAATACGGAATTTTTACCGTCATTTTCAAAGCCGATAAAGTTTTCAAGTTCCTCGTCGTTCAGGTTAATCGTCAACATACGTTCGTGGGAAATCGTATCCAAAATACAACGGTCGCCGCGAAATACACGTAAATCTTCATAGAATAAATTAATGATTGAATCAAAGAAAACATAACCCCAATCACGCGTCCAATCCCGTTCGCAATCAGGGAATTCTTTTAACGAAGCGTTTAAAAACGCGTTTTTAACTTTATCGTTCAATTCAAAATCGCATTCTTCGTGTAATACGCTTGAATAGCCGAAAGTGATGCGTGGATTTAATGAATTATGAAATTCAAGCAGCTCCTTCGATACGCATGAAAAATTAACGTTAATAGAATAGCTTTTTGAAATTAAATTTATAACGTCGTTCTCCTGCTTAATGAGTTCACGCAGATATCTTTCATATTGCTTTTTTGAAGGAATACCGTTAAAAAAACCAATAAGTCCTTCGGTTAGTTCTGATTCGTCGTTTTGATAGAGGATAATTTGCTGCTTGAATTTTTCAATTCGTTCAAGATGGCTTGACTTCACTTCACGAAGGGCGGAAATAAGATATTTTTGCTTAAACGGACGCAAGATAGCGCGAGTAGAACATCTTGCACGCGTGCCTATTGCAATACAATAACGTATAAGCGCATTACGCTCTTTGGGCGTCAACGGTGTATCGTAGGAATTATCAAGATGTAATTCATTGTCCATAATATCTACCTCGATTTGTGTTTTAACCATTGTATTTCCTCGTATTTTCTCTCCGTTAAATTACTGTTTATCGTACAATCATTATATCACGAAAAATGAAAGAACGCAACCCATTGAATTTTGCGGGAAATATAAAACATATCTATATCTCACTATGCTACGAGTAGCATAATTCGTACACAAAAAAAGCAGAGAAAAGGCACAGCTTAACGCTATGCCTAAATCTTTTTATTTGCGTTTTATTAAATTCCCTATGGGAATTACCGTAATCGGTCGTTTTTTTAATAAATCAGTTATTTAATTTATCTCATCATTTTTCTCTTGAAGTTCAAAAGTTCGCACTGCAGACTTAATTCTGCGATAACAGTCAAGACACAGTAACACTATCGATATAAAAAACAAAGACGATACGGTAATAAGCCAAGCAAGTCTCAAAGAATAAATTTTGTTTTGATCAAGCAAAAGCACGCTTAACGAAAGTAAGAAAAATCCCACTATACTTATATATATTCCCCATATATTTTCACTGCGATAAATGACTTTAATCTTTTGTATATTCTCTTTGCGGCTTATTTTCTTAGGTACGTAGTACGCTCCGCTGAATACTATAAGATAGAGAACAAAGACCACAACGCAACCAATTCCGCCTACAATAATACAGTTGATAAGTTTTCCTTTGAATTGCGCGCGCATAATAATACATATCGTCACTATCCAAAGAAAGTATAACCATAATGATACTATTAGCGCTATCTTTTGACGTTTAGTAAAGCCCATTTTGCTCTCCGTTTTGACTATTATATAATAATCTTCCAAGCAATGTCAAGATAACTGTTCGTTAAAACTACAATTTTTGACAAAATTTTATTTCTTGTTAAAACTCAATATCAAAAATTTCAGTGCAAAGATTTTCCGCATACATAGGCTCGTGGCTTACGAGAATTATTGCGCCGTCATATACCTCAAGCGCCTCAAAAAGCGCTTCTTTTGCCGACACGTCAAGGTGATTTGTCGGCTCGTCCAAAATGAGAATATTACTTTCCTTTTGCATAAGCGCGCAAAGTTTGATCTTGACCTGTTCTCCGCCGGAGAGATTTGCAATTGACTTGGTTGCCAAATCGTTCTTTATTCCCACTTTGGCAAGTTGAGTGCGAATTTCCTTTTGACTCATTCTAGGATACGTTTCGTTCATAAAAGTAATTGCGTTGATATCCTTAGAGCGGAACTGCAAATCTTGCTCTATATAATTGATTTTGCTGTTAATATTGAAGTTGAAAGATCCGCCTATTGCCGGCAGTCTCTTCATAATAGTTTTGAGTATCGTCGTCTTTCCAAGTCCGTTGGTACCACGAAGCCACAATTTGGTCGTTGATTCCATTTCAAAAGATATAGGAGGAAGTATTGCTTTGCCGTCGTATCCTACTTGCAGATTCTTGACTTCAAGCAAGTGTTTTGTCACCAATAAAGTATACGGAAATGAGAAAGTCGGCTTTTCAAACGATATGGGTTTTTGCATTACGTCTATTCTATCGAGCATCTTTTTGCGGCTATTTGCCATACCTGCCGTCGCCGCCCTCGCCTTGTTGCGAGCGATATAATCTTCCATCTTTTTGATTTCTCTCTGTTGACGCTCATAACTTTCTGCGTATTGCTTTGCATTTTGCTCGTGTTGGAGCATAAACTCGTCATAGTTGCCCCAATACTTCTTTATCATACCGTTTTCGATATTGACTATTATCTTACATACACTGTTGAGAAACGCCGTGTCGTGAGATATGAGTATAAACGTACCCTTAAAGCCGTCAAGATATTTGCGGAGCCACTCTATTTGCTCTAAATCCAGGAAGTTGGTAGGCTCGTCAAGCAACATCACGTCAAGTTCTTCAAGCAACAACTTGGATAGCATAAGTTTTGCTCTCTGTCCGCCGCTGAGATTGCCTACTATCGTGTCGTAACCGAAGTTGTTTACTCCCAATCCGTTGGCAACTTTCTTTATCTTGGAATCAAGATCGTAAAAGCCGCTCTCATCGAGTTGCTCTTGCATAGACGCCGACTTGTTGACCATTCTGTCGAGTTTGTCCATATCCTCTTCGGTTGCCATATCTGCATACAACTTCTCAAGTCTCTCATTGAGTTGATATAAATGGTCAAACGAACCTTGCAAATACTCCATAACGCTTTGACTTCTGTCAATATCGGCGTGCTGGTCGAGATAGCCCCACCTAATGCCGTTGAGCCATTTGATTTCACCGGCGTCCTGCGTAAGTTTGCCGGTAATAATATTCATAAAAGTAGACTTGCCTGCTCCGTTAAGTCCGACGACTCCTATATGTTCGCCGTTGTTGACGCTCAGATCCGCGTCGTTGAACAGCGTCTTTGAATCAAATATATGCGTAAGTCCTTTTATTGTCAATACACTCATTCTTCATTCTCTCCATCCTGCTTTTCGCGGCTATCTCCGCCTACGGTATCTTGTTTTGACATATCCTGATCCAGATCGGCATTGTCGCAAATTTTTTCGACGCTCTGCGCTTTGTCTTCCCGACGGGCGTCAGCATCTAAGTTGACTTTTGACTTATTTTTCTCTACAAGATAAGATATAAACTCCTCTGTCTCATTGAAATCGACGCTCTCTACCGCTATGGTAAGTTTATCTCCCGCCTGCAACTCCGTCTTACCGTCAGGGATAAGACTTTCGCCGTTTTCTCTGACGACTTGCGTAATAAGCGCGCCTGCCGGCCACATAATATCTTTGATTTGTCTTCCTACGGCAAAAGTGCCTTTTTCCACTGCGATAACAAAATCTTTTTTGATTACGTTGCCCGCCGTCTGCTCAACAAGCCTGTCTACCATACTGTCGTAAATAGGAGTATTTCCGAGTATTTCCGCAACGAGATACGCCGTGAATATGGATATCGCAACAGGCAAGAAGTCGGATTGATATCCCGACAACTCTACTACAAGCACGATTGCCGTAATAGGCGCGCGTACGCTTGCCCCAAAAAACGTAGTCATAGATATTACTATTACGGCAGGGAAATACATAGAATCCATACCCATTTTGACAAACAACGTACCCAACATTGCGCCAAGCAACGAGCCAATTGCAAGCATAGGTATAAACAATCCGCCTGTCGCTCCCGAATTGTAGCATACCAACAAAAGTATCATTCTCAAAATAAGTACGCCCAAAAGCATAAAGAACGAATATTTCATTCCGCTGTGACAAAGCAAATCTATCAGAGAATGTCCGCCGGTATTGAGAAAAGCGTATCCGTCTTCATCAAAACATTTTGTGAATATAAGTCCAAGCGCGCCCGTAAGCAAAAACGCAACCAAAAGCCTAGCCCAATAAGGGAACTTTTTGACGTGTTTATCTAGAATTTTTTGCGAACGTATCAACAAAAAGTTGAAAAGTATCGCAAGCGCGCCTATGACTATGCCTATACCTATAAGTATGCCGAGCACTCCTGCAAATTCGCCTACAGAACTCATTTGTTTGAAGTCGCCAAAAGGCTCAAGTCCGTTGATATCAAAGAGCATAGAAGTGCTTGACCACTTGGAATCTTTGATAGCCATACCAAGCAATCTATACGTGGCGGTACCTGAAATAACAGACGAGGACGCGCATAGAAGTATCATAGGCGTTATGCGCTTGTGACACTCCTCCATTGCAAATATTATGCCTGCGAGCGGCGCGTTGAACGCAACGGCTATACCTGCGCCCGCTCCGCCTGCTATTATGTACCTGCGCCAAGTAAGTTTGGCTTTCATTATTTCCGTTACGCCTTGCGCGGACATTGCGCTGAGTTGAACGCTGGGACCTTCACTACCCAAAGGAAGCCCTGCAAAAAAACTGATAAATGAACCGACGAGAGTGCCAAATAAAGTCCTCAGCCACTTAAAAGACAGCACGCCGCGCACACTGCCCTCTACGTTGGGAATACCGCTGCCTCGCACATTGGGGATATGCCTATGCAACAGCGCCATAAGCATTGCAAGCGCCGCCAGTCCAATAAAAAAGATAGGTATTGCCCATAAATGAGTAATCACGCTTTGGTATATCTTTCCGGACACTTCGACCAAATACCGCGCGACAAAGTTGAATACCCCAACCAAAAAGCCGGAGAGAATTCCCGCAACACCGCCGTAAGCAACGACGGGAAGCACGATATTTTTGAGTTTTTCACCCATTGTCTTTAATCTTTCTTGTGTATGCATAACAAAATCCTGCAATATGACAAATAATATAATTTACGATACGTTACTGCCTATTGCTTTCAACCTTAAATAATATATAACATTTTTAGACGCAAAGTCAAGTTTATCCATAGGATAAAAGTATAACTCGCAATATAAATGCCAAGCGGCTCTTGAGCCGCTTGACTTATATGGGGGATAAAGTGTTGGGAAAGTCTATTTTAATATTCCTTGCAAAAACTCGTCGTATTCCTTATCAGATATCGTCGGTCTATTATTGAAAATAGGCGAATACTTCTCTATTCTATCTTTGAACTGGCTATCAAGTAATACGACTACGTCGTTGTAATAGCCATTCAATTGATTTTGCAAAACTTCAAACTTCTGTCTGTCCTCGTCGTCTACAATAGATAAAAACATATTGAAAAACTCGCTGTCGTATATAAAATTCTTTACTTCGTCAAAAAACTTGCCAACCTCTTCGGCTATAGCGTATTTTGCAACATAATATCCGTATTGCGCGCTACTGCTCACGTCTATGCCGAAAGAATTTAGACTTGCGACAATCTCGTCGCATTCCTTGACTGCCGTCTTCGCGCTATCAGATAATTTTGGCGCAAGGAAAGTGCCTTCAAGCATTTTATATATCCAATAATTGACGACATTACCGTCCACGTCTTTAATATCGCCGAGTTTTGCGCCCAATCTTTCAAGAAGCATCTTTTTCTCGACAATATCTTGATAATATTGCCCGAGATATTTCTCCGCTTCTTTGCCAAAGTCGCCGCAGTATTCCGCGCCAAGCACATATTTGCTCTGCAAAATAATATTGTCCATATATGCGTCCAGACTTGACGACGTATATTCCCAGCCTTTAGACTGCACGTAACTCTTAACGTCGGACACCGATGTATCTATCACTCCGAACACATTGAGTTTTCTCAAAAAATTTTGAGCTTTATCGGCAATCGAGTCAATGGAAACGGCATTGCTTGCGTCGTCGCCGACGAGCGTAAGCGTAACCTTATTATCCTTTGAATTGCAATCTATATAACCTAATTTTGCAGATTGCTCAATAATTGCGTTGACACACTCATCCACGCTCATATTGACGTAATTGTCAAACGCGCTACTTGACAAGACGACGTCTCCGTCTTGATTTTGCGAAGATATATGAGTGACCTTTCCGTTTTTATCAGCCGTAATCACGATACTGGGATTTATATCGACGATATAGCATACAGTTTGCGGAGCGCCATTCTCTCCCGACGGCTTAAGTCCGTAATATAAACCGCAAGACATTGCAATAACTACTACTACCGCGATGCACGCAACGGCGTAAGCCCACTTGGGAAAAGCAATTCTTGTTCCCGGCTTCTTGACAGGTCTATCCTGCAAATTTTTGTCCACGACTGTTTTCAACGGAGTACGTTTTACTTTATCGGATATTGCGGGCGTGATTTCGTCCAACTGTCTGTTCAAAAGTTGTTTTATCTCTTTTCTTTTCATTGTCCGTACTCCTCCTTTATTATTTTCTGCAAGTTTTTTATAGCTTTGTTGTATCTCCACAGCACCGTTCCCAACGGTATCTTCAACTGCGAGGCAATCTCTCTGTGTTTATATCCAGCCGACAGGTGCATAAGAAGAATTTTGGAGTCAATATCGTCAAACCTAGTCCTAATTATCTCGAGTATAGGTATTCCGTCAAAATCGTGAGTATAACTCTGTTCTTTCACATATCCTCTCTCAAAATCAGTAGACGTTATCCGCGAATTTTTTCTTTTGTCGGACAACGCGGCATTCTTTGCTATTTGCATTATCCAAGCAAAAGCGTTACCACTCTGATAATTGCCAACACCCTTTCTTATTTTTATATAAGTATCTTGCGTGAGGTCTTCTGCGGTGTGATATTCGTCAACTATTGTCAACAAATATGCAAAAACCTGCCTTGAAGTCTGTCTATACAACTCTCCGAAAGCCTCTTCGTCCCCTCGCTTTATCCTCTCCAACAACTCATCTAAATTCTTCTGCACAAATACCTCTTTGACAATTAAACGCTTGAAGCGCTTATTTTATTGGATATAATATTGATTTTATATACTTTTTATATTATATAATACCGCAATATATTTTTCAACGTATTTATCTCAATCGCAATGCATATCGAATTGCTATACAACAATTTCGACACTATCATATCCTAGGATTATTACGTCAAAATAAAAACTCGCTATGTGTCGATTTCAGCATTTAAAACATTTGGATATAATACAGTATATAGACAATTATTATATTACTAATCACAAGATATTGTGGTTTGTCAAGCAAATTTTATAAATTTTTTTAAATTTATTTTGCATATTTGCCTTGCATAAGCAGTATCTATATGCTATAATCAATCCTGCAACGAATGAATAGGAGAGAAAGTATGATGTACGTAATTAAAAAAGATGGGACTAAAGAAGAATACAATGTCCAGAAGGTAGTAACTGCCGTCAACAAGTCTGCTTACAGAGCATTGGTAAAATTCAGCGATGAAGATATTGACTTTATATGCGATTTTGTAAATAAAAAAGTCGCTTCTATGAACAAAGATTTTATCAGTATCAGCGAAATGCACAACGTCGTTGAATACGCTCTTGAATCGCTCAACCCCGCTGTAGCCAAGAGTTATAAGGATTACCGCAATTACAAACAAGATTTCGTACATATGCTTGACGAGGTATATAAAAAGAGCCAAGCCATTATGTATATAGGCGACAAGGAAAATTCCAATTCCGATTCTGCGCTCGTATCAACAAAGAGAAGTCTTATATTCAATCAACTCAATAAAGAACTCTATCAGAAGTTCTTCTTGACAAAAGACGAATTGCAAGCCTGCCGCGACGGATATATCTACATTCACGATATGTCCGCAAGAAGAGACACTATGAACTGCTGTCTCTTTGACGTAGCGACCGTACTCAAAGGCGGATTTGAAATGGGCAACATTTGGTACAATGAGCCAAAGACCCTTGACGTGGCTTTTGATGTAATCGGAGATATAGTCCTCTCCGCAGCAAGTCAGCAATACGGCGGATTTACCGTGCCTCAAGTAGATAAGATACTTGAGCCTTATGCAGAAAAAACTTTCCAAAAACAATACGATAGATATATCGGTATGGGGCTTACCAAAGAAAAAGCCGAAGAAGAAGCAATCAAAGACGTACGCAAAGATATGATGCAAGGCTTCCAAGGCTGGGAATACAAATTCAACACAGTTGCGTCTTCAAGAGGCGATTATCCGTTTATTACAATCTCCGGAGGTCTGGGAACATCAAGATTTGCCAAAATGGCAAATATATGTATGCTTGAAGTTCGCAAAGGCGGACAAGGCAAGAAGGAATGCAAAAAGCCGGTGCTTTTCCCCAAGATTGTATTCTTGTATGACGAAAACTTGCACGGTTCCGGCAAAGAACTCGAAGACGTATTCGAAGCCGGCGTAGACTGCTCTTCCAAGACGATGTATCCCGATTGGCTGTCTTTGACAGGCGAAGGATACGTTGCAAGCATATACAAAAAATACGGCGAAGTAATATCCCCTATGGGTTGCAGAGCATTCCTCTCACCTTGGTACGAAAAGGGCGGAATGTATCCTCAAGACGAAAACGATAAGCCTATCTTCGTCGGCAGATTTAATATCGGCGCGGTAAGTCTGCACTTACCTATGATATACGCAAAGGCAAAACAGGAATCAAAGGATTTCTACGAAGTGCTCGACTATTATCTCGAACTTATTCGCAAACTTCACTTGCGCACATACGAGTATCTAGGTCAAATGAGAGCCTCTACAAACCCGCTTGCTTACTGCGAAGGCGGATTCTACGGCGGTCATCTCAAATACAGCGACAGAATTGCCCCGCTTCTCAAAGCGTCGACAGCGTCTTTCGGTATCACTGCGCTCAACGAATTGCAAGAGTTGCACAACAAAAAATCAATTGCCGAAGACGGCGAGTTTGCCCTCGAAGTAATGATATATATCAATAAGAAAATCAACGAGTTTAAGGAACAAGACCACGTATTGTACGCAATGTACGGCACTCCGGCAGAGAGTCTTTGCGGATTGCAAGTCGAGCAATTCAGAAAGCAATACGGCATCGTGGAAAACGTAAGCGACAGACCTTATGTAACCAACTCTTTCCACTGTCACGTATCGGAAGACCTTTCGCCTATTCAAAAACAAAATCTCGAAAACAGATTTTGGGATTTGCTCAACGGTGGCAAGATACAGTATGTAAAATACCCGATTGACTACAACAAAGAAGCAATTCGCACACTCATAAGAAGAGCAATGGCAATGGGTTTCTACGAAGGCGTCAACCTCTCTTTAGCATATTGCGACGACTGCGGTCACCAAGAGTTAAGTATGGACGTATGCCCTAAGTGCGGAAGCAAAAACCTCACTAAGATCGAGAGAATGAACGGATATCTCTCATATTCGAGAGTAAAGGGCGACACTCGTCTCAATGAAGCAAAGATGGCAGAAATAAAAGATAGGAAGAGTATGTAAGTATGCGATACCACAATATTACAAAAGACGATATGCTCAACGGCGACGGATTGAGAGTAGTTCTGTGGGTCGCAGGTTGCAACCACCACTGCAAAGAGTGCCAAAACCCCATCACTTGGGACGTCAACGGCGGACTTGAATTCACTGACGCTGAAAAGAAAGAAATCTTTGACGAACTTGACAAATCATACGTATCGGGAATTACATTCTCGGGCGGAGACCCTCTCCACCCTGCCAACAGGGATTGCGTATTGCAACTTGCAAAAGAGATACGCAAAAAATATCCCAAGAAGACAATCTGGCTCTATAGCGGATATGAGTGGGAAGAAGTAAAAGATTGGGATATCGTCAAGTATCTCGACGTAATGGTCGACGGCAAATTCAAAATCGAACTTCTAGATCCAAAACTCTATTGGAAGGGTTCTTCCAATCAAAGAGTAATAGACGTGCCCGCCACGCTAAAAACAGGCGAAGTGGTCTTGCACGCATAGTACTAAACAGTCAACAAAAGAAATACGATATACACAAAAGACGAAACGAGAGCAATCTGCTCTCGTTTGTTTTATGCTTACGCTATACTTGGCGGTTCGTCACAGTCGCAATTGTCGTCGTGATTAACAGAGTTATGACCTACGATATTTTGCTTTTTCCTTATCTGCTCAAAAGCGTTGTGGAACGTGGCAAGTTTATCCTCGTCATTTATTCTCACACAACCGCCATCATTGAAATATAAGTTGTTTATTACGTCTTTTGTCATTTTGACGCTACTGCCGTCAGCAAAGATGCATTCATAATAATACGTTCCTCCTGTGACTATAAAAATATTAAGTTTTTTACCTTTTCTAAAAACCGCATCGCATTGTAGAGTCGACCAAGCATCTGCTATAGCGCTTATTGCCTCGTCTCCCTCTTTGCTATCTCCTTTCTTTACTCCGAATATCGTACCGTGCAGAGTCACCGTCATTGGCGCATCACTGATACGCACTTCTACGATATTATCTATCGAGAAATCATAATCTTCTAGCGGCTTGACCTTTATCCAACTGCCAACACACGCCGTAGAAAGTGTCGCTGTCAGAAGTACCAACAATAATGCTGTAAAAACAAATATTTTTCTTTTCATAGTTCCCCTCTATTTTACCTTTATTACACAACCTAATTTCCAATCAATTGCATCAAAATTGGTATATGATAAAGTCCCATATCCGCCTGCTACTATCAAAAATTTAAACTTCTTCGGCAATATTTTTTTATTTTCCTTAACTTCTAAGTAACCAACTGCACTCATTGCGTGAGGTCCATTACTGGCAACTATACAATATAATACTGGATTATTATTATCTAAATCTCCTTTAAAATAATTCCACATAGGCGGAACATAGTGAGTGAAACTTGCCGATTTATCAGTTTCATTATTTATATATTTGGTTATCCCCTCAGCCATTTGATATATACTGGTATCAAATTCTGCTCCCATATAACTAATAAGTTTATAATAAACCTCATATTCGCTTTTATTTTTAAAAATATTATATCTTCTGCAATCATTATAATATTTCAACACATTGAAAGACGCAGCCGCACCACAATTACTTGTTTCATAGTTCAATGAATTTTGGGAAGTAGGACGAAAGTTCTCAGCATTTGTAATAAATTTTTGATATACACTTATGCTCTTGCCACTGCCAAACCACTTAGAAAAGTCCTTATCCTTCTTGTAATCATTTGGCAGCACATCTTCTACTGTATGAGACATAGACAACGTATTAGGCAAAAATTTATTAGGATTAAATTTTAATGACTCCAAACTCACAATATTATTAAAAATTTTAACCCGCTTGCTATCTACACACTCTCCAATTTCAAAGGGAGACACGATATATTTTTTTATTATACTATCACGCTCTCTATTTGTAGAATCCAAATTATTTATACAAACACTACTTGAGTTTTTTAAAGTGTACAAAGTAAATTGATATATAAGCAAATTAAAATCATTTGTATCCAACACTATCATTTTATCACAATAAAATTCTGTTTCAAACATTACTTCATATCCAAAAAAATTCTCTTCCAGATCATAAATAGGATCACATTTCGTAATGATTACATTTTCACAATAAATTGTCTCTACTCTGGATTTAACGATTTCACACGCAATATCTGGAGATATAAATTTATAAAATTTTTGAGCGCCATCTGCCACTGTTAATTTGCTTAATTCTATGTCCAGTTCAGCATTTTTTGAACCAGTACATAGTGTTCCAGAAAATATAACCAATAAAACGATAGCACAAATTAATAATATTATAACTACTTTTGTTTTAACTTCTTCCATAATTATGTCTCCTCTTGAAATTTTTGACAATTACCATAGTTAACATATACAACCATTTAACACAATTAAATTGCTTTGCCGAAATAAATAAAAGTACCCTTATCTTGAGTATAGTTTAACATAATAAAAAAGAAATTGCAATAGTATTTAGAAAAATTTTTGATTAGTTTATAGAATTTCATTTTGTAAAATAAATAATAGACACCTACTAGAAAAAATAATAGAGCAGATATAAATTTCCTGCTCTATTTTTGAAAAATCTATTTTTTTGTCGTAGATCCAAATCCGCCGTCACGCTTTGCGCTGACTTGGTCGTCTACCGTTATGCCATACTCAATAAATATGCCTTGGATAAAGCCGTCACCTTTATTTACGACTACAGTCTTATTTTCATTGGTAGCATTGGTAAGTTTGCAGAAAATATGTCCTTCGTTGGAAGAGTGGAAATAGTCGCTGTCAATAATGCCAACAGTGTTGTTGAGTTGCAATCTGAACTTGAATCCAAGACCACTTCTAGGATAACATTTAAGCACCCAATTCTCTTCAATCTCCACGCGAATACCAGTAGGAATCTTGACTGTTTGATTGGGAGCAAGTTCTATCTTAATGGGGGCAAAAAAGTCGTATCCTGCCGAGCCTGTCGTCGCTCTCTTTGGTAACTTTATGGCGTCATATATAGCCTTAACGTCGTCGCCCTCTCCAAACGTATCCAACCAATCCTTGCTGAACTGTTCAAACGAAACTTTGTGAAATTTTGCTACTCTTTGCATAATTTATCTCCTGAATGTATTTTTTATATTTATCTTGGATTGTCTAGGCAAGCGTCTCTTTTTAACAATATTCTAAAAAGAGTCTCAAATTAAATGACGCAGCAAGATTGCTTTGACAGTTTTTGCAATAAGCAGGATAAGTATTGCAGGCGTACTATATGTAAGTAAAGATACATAAGAACTTATTGCGCAAATCGGCAGCACTATGCCGCACGAATTTAATTAGAGGCGCTTACCCTAGAACGTCGCAAGTTCTTGCTCCGGCTTTGTTGTCTTCTCTATAGAAATAGCCTCAAATACAGGGCCTACGCCTTCGTAGACTTCGTGTTTTCTGAATTTTACTTTTGCCGTTATCTTTATCCAATCGCGTTTCTTAAGCGCAATGACTTGCTTGTATTCGCACACAAAAGCGCCGTAAAATATATCTGCCTCGCAACACGTCATAATATGTCGTCCAAGCACTATCGTATTTTTTGGCAAAGTATCATCTACTGCGACTATACCTTTAAACGATAGTATCTTGCCGTCATACTTATTCCCTTCTTCGCATATATCTCTATAAAACTCGGCATAATCCTCGTCCTTTATCTCGACTATGCTAGAATTGAGATCAAAAGGCAATGGGTCTGGAATCTTGTCTGGCTCAACGTGTCCGTCTGCATACTCATACAAAATTTCGATCTTTCTACCTGCCGTCCTCACTATCTTGTGAAACTCTGCTTTGTCCTTTGAATTGTCAAAGCGGTTGAATATGACAGCCTCGCTGCACTGCATTTTGTCAAAAGTAAGTTGACGCATATTGGCGTTGAAGTTGAGGAAAGTATTGCTGTCGGCAATCATAAGAATTTGCGCCATAGCCCAATTAGAAGGAAGTACGTCAAAGAATTTGCTCACTTCCCACATTCCGTTATATTCCACTATCACGCGTTGGATTGCGTGCTTATTGGCAATCGTCTCAAGCACTTCGTCATTGATATCGTCAATATCTTCGATGTACTCTATATGCACGTTGGGGGAAGCAAAATACTTGGGCTGATACTCCTCTTCGCCTTCTTCAAAGACGAGAAGCAACGTCTTCTCACCCTCGTTGAATCTGTCGTCAGTCATCATTTCTTGAATGAATTTTGTCTTTCCGCTTTCCAAAAAACCTGTGAATAGATATACAGGTATCTCCTTTTTTCTGTCCATTATCAAGCCTTTACTCCAAACAACTCCGCAAGTTTTTGCTTATTTATCTTACTGCCTATTACACATATTCTGCCAATAACCTCGCCTCCGCCGTATCTGACGTCAACTTCTTCAGGAACGTAATCAAAGTGTATCCATTTGCCGTCTGATGCGCTGACAATGCCCTTTGCTCTCAAAATTACGCCGTATTCTCCGCCATCAAGGCTTTGCAAAATATCTGTGATTTGCTCTTGCGTAAACTTACAAGCCGTCTCTACTCCCCAACTCGTGAATACCTCGTCCGCGTCGTGTCCGTGATGATGGTGATGTCCGCAACCGCATTCTTCGCCGTGGTCGTGGTGATGCTCGTGTTCGTGGTGGTGTCCACAACCGCACTCTTCGCTGTGGTCGTGATTATGCTCGTGTTCGTGATGATGTCCACAGCCGCACTCTTCGCTGTGGTCGTGATTATGCTCGTGCTCGTGATGGTGTCCACAACTGCACTCTGCGTCGTGGTCGTGGTGGTGCTCGTGATGATGTCCACCGCATACCGGGCATATTTCCTCTTCTTCGAGTTTTTTCAACTCGCTTGCAAGCGTAGCCGTATTCGTCATTGCCTCAAAGATTTTTTCGCCTGATATCTCTTCCCAAGGCGTAGTGACTATCGCAGCCTCGCTATTGAGAGACTTGACAGTATCTAGACAATATTGCAACTTGTCCTCGGATATATCAGTCGTGTGCGACAGTACAACGCACTTCGCCTGCTCAATTTGATTTTTATAAAACTCGCCGAAGTTCTTCATATACATTTTGCACTTCTTAGCGTCTACGACTGCTGTCAATGACGAAATCTCACTATCAGGAAGATCTGCCGACAGCACGGCCTGCAAAACGTCGCTCAACTTGCCCACGCCCGACGGCTCTATTACTATTCTATCTGGAGCATATTCTTCATACACCTTGTTAAGCGCCTTTTTGAAATCTCCCACAAGCGAACAACAAATACAACCGCTGTTCATCTCATTGATTTGCACTCCTGCATCCTTCAAAAAACCGCCGTCGATACCTATATCGCCAAACTCGTTTTCAATTAGCACAATCTTTTGTCCTTTTAGCGCCGACGAAAGGAGTTTTTTAATCAAAGTGGTCTTGCCTGCTCCCAAAAATCCTGAAATAATATCTATTTTTACCATAGTTTACTCCTCACTAAAAACTTTATCAGTATTTTATTACCTATATATTTTAACACTTCTTAACTATTTTTACAACACAATTAAAGTCATTTAATACGGATCAAGATTTCTCGACCTCGCGCAAGTGCCGTAAAATTGTATCTTCAAAATATCAGCCTACCTTGTCAAAATAAACGTCGAAATTGAATTTGCAGGGACTTTGACGTCTCCGCCAAAATCGTACTCTCTCGTCTGCCAATTTACGTCGCTGTCAGTCAGCACCTCTTTGACGCGACTATATCCGTTAGCGCCTTTCAACGCAATTTTATGCGACTTGGCGCTATCATTGAGCACAACCACGGTGATACTGTCGTCAGGATTTTTGAAGGCTACGCATTCCACTCCGTTGAGCCCTAAAAAGTCGCTGTACTTTGAAGATATCCTTACGCTTCCTCTATCTATATACTTTGAGAAATGCCCCATTACGTAATATCTCTTTGTGACGTCAAGCCTTGAGATCCCATTGTTGCCCTGCGTCCAATATACAAGTCCGTCCTCATATCCGCCTTTGGCAATTGACAGCCAATGACTCCAGTCTGTCGCGCCAAGTATGGCAAAGTCTCGCATAATGACTTTTCCGCAACTCAATCCCATATCTATACTCTCGTCCACTCCCCACTCCAACGTGCAGTATTCGCTCATACTTACGCTGATATTGGGATAATACTTCGCCATATAATCAGCAAATATTTCTCTGTAAAACACGCTTTCGTTTGCACCGTAAGAGTGCAAGGATATATGCGTGATATCTTGGAAAAACTCGTACTTTTCAAATTCTGTCATATACTCGTTGAACTTGGTGCGAGTAGACAAAATCATCTTGTAGTTTCCGCTCTCAAATATATCCATCTCAAAATTCCGATCGTGAGACTTGTTATATTCTTTTAGCGTCTTATAAAAGATATCGTAAAACTTTGCAAGAGGCTTTGGATCAAAGTGACATCCCTCTTGCGTAGCGTCATCTCCGCCCCATTTCCATTGCGGCTCATTGACAGGAGAAATAAGTATCTCTATATTTTTGTTATACTTACTCACAAAGTTGTTATACAGATAATCGACTATGACTAGCAAATACTGCGAAAAGGCTTCGTAGCACTCTTCCTTTAAATTGTTGTCTTAATGCTTTTCGCCGTGCGTCTTACCATTTTTTGTCATAAGATAATGAGGAGAATTTGCGAAGAAAACTATTCGCTCTATATTACCTGTCGCAAGCGCTCTGTCAAACAAGTCAAGCGTGGCACTATCTCTTGTAAAATCGTAATTATTTTTATCAGCAAAAACGCCGTAATCACCGTCAAAGTTCTCTGCAATAAAAAAACTTTCCGCGCCTCTCAATGGATCTTCGTAACTGTCCACTTCTGCTCCGCCTGCTCCAATGTTGTATCTAAAAGTATTTAACGCAAGTCCGCTGTTGCCGTAAAGCATTTCCATTGCGGCATTTTTGAGATTGACGTCTTCTTGCGCGCCCAAATCTTGATAGATCCACGCCGACGACGCGCCAAAGCCTTGCATAGTTTGATAACGCTCTGACGTGTCAAGTGCGATAGTAGTCGTAGAAAACGTCACCGCTAATGCGTATATTCCAAATATAAAAGCCAGCGCCAATATGACGATAACAACGCTTGCTGTAATTCTAAAAATCTTCTTTTTCATATTTTATTCTTCCTCTGATAAAGGTTGAGTCATAATATAAGTCGCGACAGACTTTGCCGGCACAGTGATATATCCGTCATAATTATACTCTGCCGTCACCCAATTCTTATCTTGAGCCGTAACAATCTCCTTGATATTTTCATAACCGCCTTTGATCTTTATATCCTTGTCTCTGCCACTGTCATTGATGACAACCAAAACGATACTGCCGTCGGGTCTTTTGAATGCAACGCAATCTACGCCGTTGAAACCGAAAGAATCGTTATAATCCGATCTAATACGCACGCTACCTTGCGGAATATATCTTGTGAATTGTCCCATAGTGTAATATCTCTTAGTTACGCTTATTTCGTCGGCGCCGTCCCAATATACAAGGCCGTCTTCATAATCATACGTCGATACAGAAAGCCAATAATTCCAACTCACTGCATTTACGATCCCGAGATCGCGCAAAATGACCTTTGCAGAGTATATCCCCATATCTATACCACTGTCTACTTTTTCTTGCATAACGCAATATTCGCTTACTCTCACGTCAATTCCGCCGTGAATATTTTTGACGTAATTATGGAATCTGACTCGAGCCAACTCCTCAAGATTAACTCCGTAAGAATGTACCGATATGCAACCCAAATCGGCAAACCAATCGTATTTTGCAAGTTCTTTGATATAAGTCTGCACCTTTGCTTTGGTATCTCTCATCTTGTAATTTCCGCTCTCAAATATGTCCATTTCAAAATTTAAAGACTTGCTTTCGTTGTAATCTGTAAGTTGATTATTAAATACGTCATAGAATTTAGCAAGGTCTTTGGGGTCAAAATGGCATCCCTCTTGAGAAGCGCCTTCTCCGCCCCAATCCCACTGCGGTTCATTGACAGGAGAGATATGCACGGCGATATTAGGGTCATATTTGCATATCACATTGGTATACAAATAATCTACGATGACGAGTAGATATTGACAATAAGCCTTATAGCACTCCGGCTTGAGATTGTTTTGCTTTTTCTCATCGCTGTGCGTCTTACCGTTGCGCGTCATAAGATAGTGAGGAGAATTTGCAAAAAATACCACTTCTTTGATATTTCCGCTAGCCAATGCCTTTTCAAAAAGCGTCATCACTCCACTATCTCTTGTGAAGTCGTAGTTATTCACATCGGAAAACACCGAGTAATCGCCATTGAATCTATCCGCAATAAAAAAACTTTCTGCGCCGCGTAATTTATCCTCGTATAAATCAAGTTCCGCGCCGCCCGCGCCGATGTTGTATCTGAAGGTATTTAGTCTCAGTCCGCTGTTGCCATAGAGCATTTCAATCGTTTCGTCTTTTAAATCTTCGTTGTCGTATATACCTAACGCTTGATATACCCACGCCGACGACGCGCCGAAACCTTCCATAATCTGAAAAGTATCTTCTTCATTTAAAGTAATCACCGTCTTGGCAAAGTTTACGCCCAAAGCGTAGCACCCAAACGCCGATCCTAATATCGCAGTTACTATAAGCAGTCCAACGAGAGTAACCAAAGCAACGCGCTTTCTAGAAAACTTATGCGTCTGCTTTTTATTCTTCAAATGTTCTTCTTTCAAATTTTTTCCGTAAATAATTTCTTTTTCCATACGGTTTAATTTTAGCACGACTTTATTTGTTTGTCTATACTTTTTAAATAATTATACAGATATCAAAGTTATTAAAAGCGCGTGCATAATACTTAATAATCTGCTCAAAAAGCCATATTCGCAACTTCGAGCATTTATTTGCAACAAAATTATAAAAAATATATCAATAATTGTTGACATATGGCATAGAGTAAATTATAATCGACTTGTTTAATAATTCTAAACTTTTTGTTTATCTAAATAAAACCTTTTAAAAATTTTGTTTAGAATTACTAAACCAACTTTGAGTTAACGTAATCGACGCATTTTGACGATGTTAAAATAGATATTTACGCTCATCGTAACGACATAGGAGGACCAAATGGATCTGGGAGTAAAATTGAAGAGATTGAGACTTCAATGCGGACTTACTCAAGAAGAACTGGCGGACAGATGCGAATTGACGAAGGGATACATATCCCAACTTGAAAACAATCTCACTTCTCCGTCTATCGCAACGCTGATGGATATACTTGCGGTGCTCGGCAGCGACCTCAAATCATTCTTTAACGAAGAAGTAGACGAGCAAATCGTATTCAATGAGCAAGACTTTTTTGAGAAAGAAGACGATGGCGAACTCATAACTTGGCTTGTGCCCAATTCGCTCAAAAACGAAATGGAACCAATCTTGCTGACCCTTCAAGCCGGCGTAAGCACGACTGAAGATATGCCTCACGAGGGCGAGGAATTCGGATATGTACTTCAAGGTCAAGCAATATTGCATCTAGGCAAAAAAGAATATGAAATAAAAGCGGGAAATTCTTTCTATTTCACCAGCAAGAAAAAACACTATATAGAAAACAAAAGTCAAGAGGCGACAAAAATACTTTGGGTATCCAGCCCTCCGACTTTTTGATATTGGGAGAACACTATGGAAAACAGCACAGAATACATTATTCAACTTCAAGGACTTACAAAACAATACGGCAACAAAACCGTTGTAAACAATATAAATCTCAATATCAAAAAGGGACAGTTTGTCACTTTCTTGGGACCAAGCGGTTGCGGTAAGACGACAACTTTGAGAATGATTGCGGGATTTGAAATACCCACGCAAGGCAAAGTGCTTTTTGACGGCGAAGATATAGCAAAATTTCCGCCGCACAAGCGTCACGTCAACACGGTATTCCAAAAATATGCGCTATTCCCACATCTCAACGTATTTAACAATATCGCTTTTGGTCTCAAACTAAAAAAGATAGAAGTATCGTATAAAAAGAAAAACGGCGAACCCGCTAAAAAGCAAGTCAAACTTAAAAACTTTTTGATTGACCCTAGTACCGGCAAACCCGATTTCTCTATTGCAAACGACGATTATTATTCTTACATAGAAAAAGGCTACGTCAAACTGTGCAAGATAAAGAAAAGCGTAAACAAAATGACCAAGAAAGGTCGTGTAAAAAAAGAAGTCAGCGGCTATAAATACTATATTGACGAAAAGGTGCGTCGCGCGCTTAAGATAGTTGGTCTGAGCGATTATGAGACAAGAGATGTGGATTCTCTCTCAGGCGGTCAACAACAGAGGGTAGCAATCGCAAGAGCCATAGTCAACGAACCTAAAGTACTTTTACTCGACGAGCCGCTCGGAGCGCTTGACCTCAAAATGCGTCAAGAAATGCAAATCGAATTAAAAGAAATGCACAAAAAACTCGGCATTACGTTTATTTATGTTACGCACGATCAAGAAGAGGCATTGACAATGAGCGACACCGTCGTCGTAATGAAAGACGGCGCTATATTGCAAGAAGGTACTCCCATAGATATATATAACGAACCTAAGACGGCTTATGTCGCAGACTTCATAGGCGAATCCAACATACTCGACGGCATTATGATTGACGACTACAGAGTAAATATCGTAGGCGCGGAATTCAAGTGCGTAGACGCAGGGTTTGGTCAAAATACTCCTGTAGACATAGTCATTCGTCCCGAGGATATCGAAGTTAAGAGTAAAGAAAAAGGAATAATCACCGGCGTGATAAAATCAAGTATGTTCAGAGGCGTGCATTACGAAATGGTGTGCGAATGTAACGGCTATGAATTTATCATTCACAGCACAGTGGAAGCCCCTATCGGCAAAGAAGTCGGACTATACGTCTCACCGGAGAATATTCAAATAATGAATAAAGAACACGTCGATAATACCGCGGCCGTTACGTTTACGTCAAATACGACTTTTGACCTCTACGGAGGAGAATACGAGTTTGATCCGACGACGCTCTTTGAAAACTGCTCCTACGACAGCGAACAGGATATATTGACTGTAAACGGCGTAGAAATGACGCTCAAAGGTCAAGAAGCTCAAGTACGATTTGCTTTTACAGATATAGATATGACCGACGACGAGTACGCCGCTCCCCTTGCCGGCAACGTAGACAGTATGATATACAAGGGCAAGAATTACATCGTCGATATAAAGACGGACGACAACCGACATATATACGCCGATACGGAGTATCTTTGGGACAAAGGCGACAGAGTGGGCATAAAAATCGACAGATTCCAACTTGTGTCAATTAAGGAGGGCGAGTGATGTTCAAAAAATCTTTAGCGATCCCCTATGCGCTCTTTATGGCGATCTTCGTATTGCTGCCTCTCGTATTGGTATTGGTATTTGCCTTTATTGACGCAAGCGACGGCTCATTCGATATGATAACCAACTTCAAAGAACTTGCAAAAGAACAGGCGCTTGGCAAAGTAATAGGCAACTCGCTCATCGCGGGACTTTCTACCAGCGCGCTATGTCTTTTGATAGGCTATCCTATAGCGTACTATCTCACAAAAACCGAATTCAATAAAAAAGGCGTGATGATAGGACTCTTTCTTGCGCCTATGTGGGTCAACTTTCTTTTGAGAATGATGGCAACCAAAGCGGTATTCAACGTAATAGGATTCAAAATGGGTATGGGCGCGGTGATATTCGGTTTGACTTATGAATTTTTGCCTTATATGATTATGCCTTTGTACAATACCCTTCTCAAGATAGACAAGTGCTATATAGAAGGCGCAAGCGATTTGGGCGCGACTCCTATAAGAGCGTTTTGGCAAATAACTGTCCCTCTATCTATGCCGGGCATAGTGAGCGGACTGACGATGGTAATGATTCCTTCGATTACGACTTTTGCCGTAACCGAAATTATGAGCAACGGCAAGATGATGCTTCTAGGCGACTTCATATATTCCCTCAAAGCAGACTCTCTTAATATGGCGGCTGCAATATCTTTCATACTGTTGATATTTATGTGCGCTTCAATGATCATTTCCAACAAATACAGCAATGACAGCGGCGCTAAAGGAGGCGGATTATGGTAAGAAAAATACTTGTCAGAACATTCATAGGTCTCGTACTTATTATGCTGTATCTGCCTATCATTTGGATGATAATATTCTCCTTTACGGAGACGCCTTCTTTCAGCGACTGGAGCGGATTTTCTTTCAACAACTATATCAACCTTTTCAGCGGCAACGGTCCCAATGCCGACAAAATTCAAGAAGCGTTGATTAACACGTTGTTCGTAGGTTTTTTTGTAAGTCTGTTATCGACGATACTCGGCACTCTCGGCGCAATAGGTTTGCACGCAATACACAGCAAACGCGTGAAGACTGTCTATAGCACCGTAAATCAAATACCTATGATAAACAGCGAAATTGTAACCGCTATAGCGTTGGCTTTGGTATTCAACCTCTTTGCCGCAATGTTCAAAATCAACGACGGCAGTTGGGGTATGACGGCGCTTAAACTCATACTTGCTCAAACGACTTTCTGCGCCCCATATGTCCTTCTCAACGTACTTCCGAGACTGCAAAAGTCCGACAATAAAATATACGAGGCGGCGCTGGATCTGGGGTGCACTCCTGCAAAAGCAATGTTCAAAGTAGTAATACCCGATATAATGCCGGGCATAATAGTGGGCGCATTGCTGTCATTTACGCTCTCTATAGACGACTTTGTTATTACGAAAGTCAACGTGACATCTTTTGAGACCCTCTCAACTTTGCTTTACGGTCTCAAAAACGGCAAACACCCATTGCCTGCCGACATAAGAGCGTTGTTTACAATAATTTTCTTTATAGTATTCGCTCTGATGATGATACTTTATACGCCAAAGAAAAAGCAAGAAAAGCATTAAGCGCTTGCATATCCATAGGAGAAGAAATGAAAAAACGATTGACTGTAACCGCTATATTATTGACCTTGGCGCTCTCTCTGGTATTTCCTATCGTAATGACGGGCTGCGCTCCGCGCGACGAAGTGCTCAAAGTATATAATTGGTCAGAATATATCGGCGAAGACGTAATAGACGAATTCGAGGAATACTATTATGAAATAACAGGCAAAAACATAACTGTCAAGTACGACCTGTTTGATGAAAACGAACTTATGTATTCGCAAATTAAAACTACGCAAGCCGACTACGACGTGATATGCCCTTCCGACTATATGGTCGAAAAGATGGCAAAGGAAAACCTTCTGATAAGACTGGAAAAAAATCTCGACGATTTGGGCTACGGCGAAATCGAAGACTATAGAGACGACGTCTCTCCTTTGCTGCTCTCCGGCAATGTCAAAGACGGATATTACTTTGATTACGATTATGACCAAAAAAGCGGAGAGTATAACGTCTTCAGCCGTCCCTACACGATGGGCACGCTTGGAATACTGTACGCAAACGACGCGACCGCATATAAAAATTCAAGTTACGGAGAATACTCATCAATGCAAGAATACGTCGAAGCCAACGGCTGGGCAGTGCTTTGGGATAAGGCGTTTAATCAAAGAATAATGATGAAAAATTCTGTGCGCGATACATATGCAATCGGCGCAATATATACCCTGCTCAACGACCGCTCGGGAGAAATAGTCTTACCTACGATGACTCCTTCGCTTGCGCTCAACGCTACGGACGAAAACAACGTAAAAAAGATAGAGAAACAACTCATCAAGCAAAAATCTTTGCTAAGCGGATATGAGAATGACGAGGGCAAAGAAGTCATAATCCAAGGAGACATTGATTTGACTTTGCAATGGGCAGGCGACGCGGTATATGCAATGAGTTCGTTGCAGGAAGAACTCTCTCGCGAAAGAGACCTATCTTACTTCGTACCTTACGAGGGTTCTAATATATTCTGCGACGCTTGGTGTATCCCCAAGTATAGCCGTAATACGACAGCGGCAAATCTTTGGATAAACTTTATGTGCAAAGGTGATATTGCCGTACAAAATATGGATTACATCGGATATACGTCGGGCATAGTATCCCAAGACGTATACGACTATATTATCGAAAATTGGGCAAGCGAAGACGAGACCGACTATTTTGTAGATCTATCATATTTCTTCGGTGAAGACAGCGAATTTGATACGATAATTTACGTAGAAGAGGAAGATTACAATGCCTTTGAAGCACAATTCCCAACCTTGGAAATCGTGCAAAGATGCGCCGTAATGAAAGATTACGGAGACAAGACTCGCGATATGAATAGAATGTGGCGAAACGTAAAAGCGTAAGCGCTCTACTTGAAAATTCCGTCGATAGCGGACACGGTTATATAAAAAAGTATGCTCACAGTCTAGCATACTTTTTTATTTAGGTTGCTTTATTAAATTAATATTTTTTGACTTTGCTAAATGCCTAAATGATATTATATACCGTCTATTACAAAGGATATTACGCCGTATTGCAATTCTCTGTCTCTGCCGTAATATCTATACATAGCGTCGACCATTGACTTGAGCGAAAACTCGTCGGGAAACCCCAACTGATTTGGCGTAAACCTCAGCAATACGCTGCTGAATACTTCTTCAAACGACTTGCCTATGACCATATCCGCGACGCGTCTTTTCACTCGATGAGACTTATCGCTTTCTTTAACGAACTCAATATAATCTCCTATGCCTATAAGTTGACGCTTTTCGTCATAAAGCCTCGTTTCAACAACCTTCGTACCCATCGCAACAGCGTCAAACATCTCGTCGCATAAGTGCATAACAAACGTCTTTGATATATTTTGTTTTGTATCTTTCATATATTCCTCTTTTCACTAATCACAAATAAATACGGATATAGACCTGTCGACTGCGCTTGAGATGACATAAAATATGTCAACAGATTTCTTATCGGTGTGACAGATAAATCCTAAATCCTTTTGTCTAGCCCCTCTTCTTACCAAACTTCTTCATAGAATAATTGAGTTCGTCTTCAAACATTTGCGTAAGTTTGCTTTTCTTTGATTGAATATTGCCCGACTTTTTCTTTGACTTTGATTTGTTGTTTGACGAATTTGATTTATTATTTTTATCATTATATCTGCCGTCTTTGATATTTTTTGACTTATCCTTCTTTTCTTTTGAATACGACGCGCCGTTCTTTTGCATGGGAGCGTTTTGCTTTTTAGGTTTTTCTTCCTCTTTTGCCTCTTGAATGGTCACTTCACGTTTTCCGATTACCACTCCTTCGAGTTTAAAAAGTTTGCCTTCGCACCCCTTAATTACCGATACGAACGAATAAGTATCGCGTATCTTGAGATCGGCAATTTCGTATATTTTCAAAGGCGTATACGTCAAAAGCAACTTGGTAAGGCTGTCCTTATCGAGCAAATCTCTCTTGCCGACGTTGAGGAAAAATCTGCTCTGATTGCCGTGAAAATCCCTAAGTCTGTTGGATCCGTCTTTAGGCATAGTGAAACTATCGGAAATCACCCCTATATCCTTATATCTAAGCGCATTGTCGACTTTGCGTTGATAACTTGGAATATAGCCTACCTGAGCGCTGTCTATCAGGGTATACGCAACGCCTTCCTTACTTGCCCTGGCAGTTCTACCAATACGGTGAACGTAAAAATCTTCATCTGTCGGAGGATCAAAATTTATTATTGCCTGCACTCCGTCTATATCCAAACCTCGCGACGCAACGTCGGTTGCCACCAAAATTTTCAACTCTTTTGCCTTAAATCTCTTGAGTATCTGCGTACGCTCGCTCTGTCTCAAATCACCGTGCAAAAGCGCTGCTTCTCTCCCCTTGGACTTGAGCGCGCCAAAAAGTTTGTCCGCTCTGGTCTTCGTATTGCAAAACACTATGACAAAATCGTATTTATTTCCGTCAATAATTTTCAGCATTGCGCCAAGCCGTTGCGCATCCTTCACTACACAATAATATTGTTCTATCTTTGGTGTATCTTCGCCGTCCACCGACGTCTTGACAAACGTGGGATTATGCAAAAGTTTTTGAATAAGAGTATTGATAGATTGCGGTATAGTTGCCGAAAAGCACAGTCTTTGCGCCTTGCCAATCTTTCCGTCTATTTTTTCAATATCTCCCCTAAAACCCATATCCAGCATTTCGTCGCACTCGTCAAGCACGAGATAACTGACGTCGCCAAGTTTTAAAGTTTTCCTATCTATATGGTCAAGCAATCTGCCGGGAGTGCCGACTACTATCTGAGGTTTTTTGCGAAGACAAAACAGTTGTCTTTGAATGTTCTGCCCGCCGTAAAGCCCTGCTACGCGCACTCTCTCGTAATACTTGCAAAGACTTTGAATTACTTCGCAAATTTGAATGACAAGTTCTCTCGTCGGACAGAGGACCAATGCCTGTACGCAAGACGCGTCTCTGTCTATCTTGGCAAGCATCGGCAATACGAAAGCAAGAGTCTTGCCCGTGCCGGTAGGCGCCTGCGCAACCACGTCTCCATCTTTTAGCGCAATAGGGATTACTTCGCGCTGAATATCAGTGGGAGTAAGAATGCCTTGTTCGTCAAGACTCTTTATTATTTCAGGCTGAATTGCAAAACTTTGAAATTCACCAAGTTGACTTTGATTATTATTTTCCATAATTCAATTATACAACAAAAGTTGATTTTCTTCAACCGATTGGATATAATAGTTGTATGAAAACGGCAATTATATCGGGAGCATCAAGAGGAATAGGCAGCGCTATCGCCGTATCTTTGGCAAAAGAGGGATACGCTGTAATAGTAGGTTATTGCAACAACGCCGACAAAGCTCAAGAAGTCTGCGACTTAATCATAAATGACGGCGGTATTGCCGAAGCGTACAAATGCGACGTAAGTTCGCCCGACCAAGTAAAAACAATGGTAGAGTACGTAAAGACAAAATACTCCACTGTCGACGTACTCGTGGCAAACGCAGGGATCGGCGCATACGGAATGTTGATCGACCACTCCGACGAAAATATAACCAACGTAATCAATACCAATCTGATTGGCTGTATTACTCTTTGCAGAGAAGCAAGCAAAGTTATGCTGACCCAAAAGAGTGGCAATATAGTTACTGTATCGTCTATGTGGGGACAGGTTGGCGGAAGTTGCGAAAGCGTCTACTCCGCTACTAAAGGCGGCGTGATAGCCTTCTCAAAAGCCCTTGCAAAAGAACTTGCATTAAACGGCATAAGAGTAAATTGCGTTGCGCCGGGATTCATAGACACGGATATAAATTCTAATCTGACGCAAGAAGAAAAAAACGCAGTGATAGCAGAAGTTCCGCTTGCGCGCGTCGGCAAACCTCAGGACGTGGCCGACGCGGTAGTATGGCTGACAAGCGATAAGTCAAGTTACGTCACAGGTCAAATAATTGCCGTCAACGGCGGACTAATTATTTAACTTACGTGACGGCGACGCCATTTTGATTTTAACGACGTAAAAGAGTCTAATACGTACGAATAGTTATCGCAAAATAATGTAATTATTGCGCTTGGATTATAGTAACTAGTATACGCATTTATTTCATATAATAAAACGACGACAAGTCACAATACCGCGCTTTGAACTTTACGATAAAAAGAGAACTACATATAAATGAACAGACTGAAAAACTATAAACATACCTTTAATTCCTGTTGCGTCGCAAGCGCAATTCAAGCAATCGAAATCAATCTGCCGCCGTTGTTGTTCGTATGTTTTCAAGACGAATTTTCAATATCTCTCACCGGACTAACCGCGCTTATTACGCTGACATTTATAGTGCAACTTATAATGGACGCATTGAGCGCAAAAATTATGGACAAAATCGGTTATCGCATTACGATGATAATTTCTCACGCTTTCGTGGCTTTAGGCGCCGCTCTTATGGGAATACTGCCCTATTTACTTAATCCGTATACAGGTCTGGTCATAGCAATAATTATTATGGCAATGGGCGGAGGTATGCTTGAAGTTATTACGTCTCCGATAGTAGAGGCAATACCCAATCAAAAAGAAGGAAAACTATCTCTTTTACACTCGTTTTATAGTTTTGGATATCTGTCGATAGTGTTGGTGACAGTGCTGTATTTTACTGTATTCGATAGAACCCAATGGCGATATTTAACGTTTTCTTTCGCCATTATACCAATAATAAACGCTATATTCTTTTGTCTTGTGCCTTGTTCTACTCTCAACGAACAACGAGGAGAAAGCATAGGGCTTAAAGGTCTGATAAAAAACAAAATGTTCTTCCTGTTTTTAATTCTGATTTTATGCTCAGGAGCTATGGAGCAGGCAATAAGTCAATGGGTATCGTATTTTGCCGAAAAAGGGCTCAACCTCAATAAGTCAATGGGCGATCTTGTCGGTCCTTTCAGTTTTGCTTTGCTAATGGGGCTGGGTAGACTTTTTTATGGACTTTTTGGATATAAAATTCATATCAAGAGAATACTGCCGATTGCAGGCGCCGGGTGTCTGCTCTGCTATATAATTGCCGCCGCAAGCAATTCTTCTCTACTTTGTCTGATAGCCTGCGCGCTGTGCGGATTTTGCGTAAGCATAACGTGGCCGGGCACGCTTGACGCCGCGTCCAAGAATATTCCGCAAGGCGGCACCGCAATGTTTGCACTGCTCGCCTTGGGAGGAGATATAGGCTGCACGTTGGGCCCCAGTATAGTCGGCTACGTATCTGACGCGTCGTCGCTCGGATTAAAAGGCGGCATTGCGACGGCAAGCATATTTGTGCTAATATTTACAATTGCGTCTTTAGTATTGCTTAAAAAAGACAATAATCGCTTGATGCTAAATGAAAGAGAGTGATTGTCGACGCGGCGTTAGACTAAATTGTAAAAATTTATTGAAAAGATGATTTTTATATGTTATAATAAAACTATAAAAAATCGGAGTAATGTAATGAAACAGTTTTGCGGAAGAACTATTGATTGGATAAAAACCGGAAAAAATCTCGAATATTTGAGACGACACAATGTAAACTTAATTAAAAACGTATGCGCATATTGCAGAAGCCAAGAGGACAGCAAAACTTATTGCGAGGGCGGAGCAAAATGCGCAACCTGCACTTTTGAGATGGACAACCATATCTCAAGAAGCGAACTCGCCCGCGCTGTTGTGGGATGGTCCGACTCCCAAATTGCAAATTGGGAAGACGCACGGTCTATCATATCCATAGAAGACCTCTATGTATATTGTCAACTCTGCGACGTTACGCTTGAAGATATCATAGTATTTGCAAGATAAGAGGCTTGCAACGCCTATTCTCGACTTTTGATAATGATAGTAAAAACTTACAAGAATATAACGCGCATTCAAGAAATATTTAATAAAGATAAACGCATAAAATTTTGAATTTCTATTGACATAACGGTATTTTAACTTTATAATTAAATAAAAAAAATAAAATAACTTAGGAGGTTATTATGAAAAAGAAAAAACTAGTTATCTTTCTTTTGATAGCAGTGATGGTTCTTTCTCTTGCTGTGACGGCTTTAGTCGGTTGTAAACCGAAAACTGATCCTAATGCCGCACCGGAAGGCTACAAGAATATGAGCACATCTCTGTCGTCATTATTGGGAGATGCTCTCTACAATTCTTCAAACGGAAATAGGATTAACAACCTTAAGGCTAGCGCTCAATTGAGAGTAAACACCGAATACGGTGATTCAACAAAAGAATATCTTGTTAAATTTGGCGCTAACGTAGCATTGAACACTGCCGATAACAATGAGACCAACTTCGGTTTGTCCATCGTTGACGTAAAGGCTAACAATGCAAACGTCCTTAACGTATATTATGTAGAGACACTTGCTACTTCCGAAACAGACAAACTCGGCCTCGGCGATCTTTATGTCGATCTCGGCAGCGGTGACAGCGCTCAGCATTTTGCTATCAAGGGACTCAGCATCAAGTCTGTTTTGAGAGATCAAAATGCAAACGTGTCAGATGAAGAATCGGACGCAATCGACAACAAGATTCAATCCTTCTTGGGCGACAACGTATTCACTATAATGGATACCGTAGCTTCTCTCGGAAAACTCTATCAGTCTAATGACAACAGCGAAGTTCTTCTTCGTCTTGACCTCAATACTATTTTTGAGAAAGCAGGCGCTTTGTTGGATAACTTGAAAATAATCGACGAGTATACCGAAAACCTCGGACTTACTTTGAAGTCTTCCGATCTCAAGACTCTCCTCCCAGCTTTGACGATAGATCTTTCTATCAAACTTAAAGGCGCAGGAGCCGACGATTTTGAGGATGCTGAATTTGCCGGTATCGAAGCAAAATTGGGCGTACCTAAGAAAGATATCAAAATCACAAGAATTGACAATACCGACTTTGTACGCGTAAACATCGCTAAAGATTGCAACATCGGTCTCGATCTTGACTTTGCATTCGGCAACAGCGCAAGCAATGCTCCGCGTCCGCTCGCAGATCCATCCGCTTATAAGCCAATCAGCGCAATCAACTTTACTGCAGCCGGCGAACTTGAACTCAAAGAAGCAATCGGCGTGAATATTAATCTCAATGGTAAGAATATTCCGCTTGAGATTCCTACAGGCAAATATACAATAGAACTTGCTGCAGATCTTGATCCTACTCAACTTATCGGCGTAAGCTTCAATGCAAAGAAGACAAGCGAAATCTTGACCTTGGTTGAAACTATCGCAACTAGAGTAATCAACGTACTCAGCATTAAGATTGTAAGCATAGAAAATCCAAATCTCAAACTTGACGTTTCTATTATTGACGGCAATGTTAACTTGACTGATCTTTCTTTGATTGGAGAACTTGGCACAGCAATATCAGGCTTGCTTGGCAACGGAATGAGCATTTCAGGTGTTATCAACGCTATTAAGCCGCTTCTCCCTCCAGACAAGGAAGATGAACCCGGAATAGGCAGCGGCGACGTTTCAGGAGATGTATCGGGCGATGTATCAGGCGACACTTCCGGCTCAACTTCTTCCGGCGACACCAATGAAGACGAAGTAGATTGGGACGCTCTTGCTGCTCTCGTAAAGAACTTAACCTTGATTGTAAACGATGGCAAAATCAGCGTTGATGTACAAAATCACACTGTTGCTGAGAATATCAAGTATAAGACTGAAGTAAAAGTTGATGAAGAAACCGGCGAAAGTGGCGAAGTACTTGTTTATGACAAGGATGGCAATCCGGTAGTCGACAAAGACTATGGCGACACAACCATCAACGTTAAGGCTGAAGCAAGCAAAAACGGCATTACGATTGACGCTTCACTCCTCAACATAATTCTTAATCAAGAAGAAGAGCGCAAAGCAAATGTATCCGCTAAAGTAGAAGTAAACAGCAACGGCATTACCATTACGGCTAAGTCGGCTGCTAAACTTAGCGATGCGGCTGCAGAAATCGACTTCGGCAGCGGTATTAAGATGAAGATTGACTTGATACTCAAGTTGACTGAGTTCAAATACGGCAACTGCGCTAAATAATTTGATTTAGCCTATCAACACAGTGGGTCGCAAAAATGCGACCCACTTTTTTATGCAAAGATTTTAACATTGCTTGACTTGTCATTTCAAACAATGCGAGGTGAAGAAATCTAAAATCGACAAATTATTTTAAAATTTTTAACAAAGCATTTGACAAATTCAAAGAGTTATAATATATTTGATATATAAATAAATATATATATTCGCCGTGGGTGCTGTAAAAAGCTGAGATTATACCACTTGAATCGGACAAGGTAATACTTGAACGAAAGCGCGTGAAACGCAGAAAGTATATTGGCGCCCAATTGTTTAATTGGGCGCTTTTTATTTTCATTCGTCGGCGAAAAAGGAGACAAACTATGAACAACCTACTCTTGCTGATGGCTGTAAAGACGTCAGACGGCGACGAATTGCCCGACCTTCTCTTCTGGCCTATCTTCGCATTATTCATTGCGCTTTTTGCATTTATGTTTTTGCTTTATCTGCGAAAGCGCGCTCCAAAGACTATTGGAATACTTATCTATATAGCAATAGCGCTTTGCATTTCCGCCGCAATTATTTGTATGGCTCTTATAGGCAAGTATTACGTCGACAATATCAAAAATGACGACTATTACTCCCCTTACTTTAAGGACGCGCCGATGTATATAAGCGCAGTCTTATTGGTAGCCGCAATCACGGTCCTTACATTTGTACTCGGCAAAAACGATAACTTTAAATTTGATTCGCGGTCAGTCGCATTTGGCGCAATTTGCATTGCAATGAGTTTTGCCTTATCGTATGTACGCTTGTTCAGATTACCCCAAGGCGGCAGCGTTACGCTTGCTTCCCTTCTTCCGCTTATGATTTTTTCCTATATATTCGGAGTGAAAAAAGGCTTGCTGATAGGCTTAATATACGGCGTATTGCAAGCAATACAAGATCCGTATATAATTCATCCGATTCAATTTTTACTCGATTACCCTATAGCCTATTCTGCAATAGGTCTGGGAGGAGCATTTGCTAAATTTGGAGTATTTAAGAAATGCCCGCAAGTTGCTCTTTTGCTAGGCGGAATTCTTGCCAGCCTTTTGAGATTTTTGTCGCACTTTCTTTCTGGAATATTTGCCTTCGGCGCATACGCAGCCGATGCCGGACAAAACATATATGTATATAGCCTTGGATACAATTCTTTCGTATTCGTAGACATTGCAATAGTAATTACGATTGGCGTAATACTCTTTTCCTCAAAAGCCTTTATGACAGAAGTAGTGTATAAGCAAAGAGCAAAAATGCAAAATGCCGGCAATATGGAAAACTTACAGGCAAGCAAATCAATAAGCGATGAAAATCAATCCGTAGAAAATAAGTAATTCTAAAAAATAATACTGTTTTTCATTGAGGAAAGCAATATAAAAACGAGCAGGCGCTTAGTCTGCTCGCTTTTATTCTTGATTTTAGCCCATCAAGGGAAAGAGAAAATACGTATTTAACTAACTTCGCCAAATGCGTATTAACGCTTACAACCTACTCTAGTTCAAATGCGCCTGTATACAATTGATAATACTGTCCGCCTTGCGCAATAAGTTCTTCGTGATTACCGCTTTCGATAATTCTACCGTGATCCAACACGATTATCATATCGGAATTTTGCACGGTTGAAAGTCTATGCGCAATGACAAAGACTGTTCTGCCTTCCATAAGTCTGTCCATACCTTGTTGAACAAGCGCCTCTGTGCGAGTGTCAATCGACGACGTCGCCTCGTCCAAAATCATTACCGGGGCGTCCGCAACAGCCGCTCTTGCTATTGAAAGCAACTGCTTTTGCCCTTGCGATAGATTTGAGCCGTCGCCCGCAAGCATCGTCTCATACCCATTGGGAAGACGTGTGATAAAATCGTGAGCATTGGCAAGTTTTGCCGCCGCGATACATTCGTCGTCTGTTGCGTCAAGCCTTCCGTAACGTATATTGTCCATTATCGTGCCTGTAAAGAGATTGGTATCTTGCAATACTATACCTAAAGACCTGCGCAAGTCGCCTTTCTTTATCTTATTGATATTGATACCATCATAACGTATCTTACCGTCTGCTATATCGTAAAATCTGTTGATAAGATTGGTTATAGTAGTCTTTCCTGCGCCGGTAGCGCCTACGAACGCAAACTTTTGTCCCGGCTTGGCGTGTATAGTCACGTCGTGCAGCACGAGTTTGTCAGGCACGTAGCCAAAGTCAACTTCGTTTAGTTCAATATCTCCGGTAAGTCTTTCAAACGTAACGGTGCCGTCTGCCTTATGAGGATGCTTCCACGCCCATATACCCGTGCGCTCTTGACACTCAACGAGTTTACCGTCTTCTTCTTTGGCATTGACAAGAGTAACGTAGCCTTCGTCCAACTCTGAAGTTTGGTCAAGCAACTTGAATATTCTATCCGCGCCGGCAGTAGCCATTACGACAGCGTTAAGTTGGGTAGATACTTGAGAAATATTGAACGTAAACTGTCTGCTCATATTCAAAAACGCTACTATTGCGCCCATCTCTATGCCGCCGACCGCCAGCCCCGTCAAAGTAAGATTGCGCGCGCCTGCCAGTACAAGAATACCTCCTACGATTGCAACGACGACATAGAGCACGTGACCGATGTTGCCAAGCGTCGGCATTAAGATATTTGCGTATTTATTGGCTTTCTCGCTGGCTTTGAAAAGCGAATTGTTGATAGCGTCAAAGTCTGACTTAGATTGCTCTTCGTGACAGAACACCTTGACCACTTTTTGTCCGTGCATCATCTCTTCTATAAATCCTTCCGTCTTGCCTATCGCGCCCTGTTGAAGCATAAAGTATTTTGCGCTCTTTCCGCCTATGAGTCTTATGACCATTACCATTACGCCTACGCCGGCAAGTACTACTAAAGTAAGCCATATGCTCGAAACCAACATTGTTACAAGCAACGTAATGACCGCAACTAAAGAGGCGTAAGCCTGCGGAATACTCTGCGAAATAAGTTGGCGAATAGCATCCGTATCATTGGTGTAAATACTCATAATATCGCCGTGCGTATGAGTATCAAAGAACTTGATGGGAAGCGATTGCATCTTATTGAACATATCGTTGCGGACGTGATACAAAAATCCCTGCGTAACGTGCGCCATAATTCTGGTATATACAAACGAGGCTATGAGTCCGACAATATATATGCCTATCATAATGCCTATGATTGTGAGCAACTTGTCTTTAACGCTATCCCAACCGTTTGCAATGCCTGGGGTAATAACGTCATTGACAATTCTCTCAATAAATATCGACGAACTTATTGCCGCCATAGAGTTGAGCGTAATGCAAATAAGCACAATGATCAAAGGCAATTTATAATATTCAAACATATACTTGATAAGTCTGCTAAGTATGGACATTACGCCCTTATTGCTTTTAGTTATTCTTTGAGCCATTGACCTTTACCTCCCCGTCGTAATAGTCTTGTTTTGAGAGTAGTACACCTCTTGATATATTGGGTTGCGAGCAAGCAACTCTTCGTGCGCGCCGATATCTGCTACGCTTCCGCCGTCCATAATGATTATCTTATCCGCATCCTGTACCGACGCAACTCTTTGCGCTATTATAAACTTTGTCGTACCGGGTATCTCGTCTGCAAACGCCTTGCGAATTAAAGCGTCCGTTTTTGTATCAACTGCGCTCGTCGAGTCGTCAAGAATGAGTATCTTAGGCTTTTTGAGCAACGCCCTCGCTATGCAAAGCCTTTGCTTTTGTCCGCCCGATACGTTGGTTCCGCCCTGCTCGATATAAGTATCGTATTTGTCAGGAAATCCCATAATAAAATCGTGCGCCTGAGCCAACTTGCATACTCTCTCGAGTTCCTCGTCGCTTGCGTCGGGATTGCCCCACCTCAAGTTCTCCTTTATCGTACCGGAGAAAAGAACATTTTTCTGCAACACCACCGCGACCTGGTTACGCAAAGTATCAAGATCGTAATCTTTTACGTTTAGACCGCCGACATATACGTGACCGCTCGTTGCGTCGTAAAGTCTCGGTATAAGATTGACAAGCGAAGTTTTACTACTGCCGGTACCTCCGAGTATGCCCACGGTTTCGCCGGACTTAATATCGAGATTTACGCCTTTAAGCGCGCGCCTATCTGCCTTGACATCGTATTTAAAATCAACGTCTTCAAAACGAACGTCGCCGTTTTTGACCTCATACACAGGGTTATCGGGATTGCGCAAATCGCTCTCTTCGCTCAATACTTCTACTATACGCTTTGCGGAAGTATTTGCCATTGAAATCATTATCATTACCATATTGAGCATCATAAGCGACGAGAGTATCTGCGACGCGTAGACGATAAGCGAAGACATTTCCGACGATTTGTCTACGCCTTCTTTGACGCCGAACATCGGCACCAAAAAACATATCATCAATATCGAAAACCACATACAGAATTGCATCAGCGGATTAGCAATGGCTATTATCTTTTCACCTTTGAGGAAGTCATAACGCACGTCATTGGACGTCTTTTGGAATTTTTTATTTTCATATTCGTCTCTCACATAAGACTTAACTACCCTAATACCTTTTATATCTTCCTGTATAGACTCGTTCATAGCGTCGTACTTCTTGAATACCCTTGTAAATATGGGGTCTACAAGTCTAAACAGTATAAACAGTCCCGCGCCAAGTATAGGCACGAGCGCTAAGAATATAAATGCGATCTTTACGTTTATGACAAACGCCATAATCAACGAGAAAACCAACATTATCGGCGATCTAACTGCAACTCTTACTATCATCATATAAGCAAGTTGCACATTGGATACGTCCGTCGTCATTCTCGTCACCAAACTAGGCGCCGAAAACTTGTCTATATTGGAAAATGCAAATCCTTGAATACGGTAATACATATCCTGTCTCAAGTTTTTTGCAAACCCCGTCGACGCCGTCGCGGCAAATTTGCCTGCAAGCACGCCAAACACTAGAGAAAATGCGGCAAGCGCCAACAGTATCCCTCCATAAAGTAAGATGTTTTTTATGGAATTATCTTCTTGAATCTTTGCAAGCATTTCAATCATATAAAGCGGAATAATACATTCCAATGCTACTTCTACAGTCACGCACACCGGCGATAATATTGATACGCCCTTGAACTGCTTGATGCTTTTCATCAATTTCTTTATCGTGTTCACCTTAATCTCCTTCTATTTTTATTTCTTTAAATTTGTTCTTTCTCTACGTTATTCTTTATCTTGTCAAGCAAACGAAAAAGCGTGTCGAGGTCATCCTCGCTCATTCCCTCTCTCAACTTGATCTCTATTTTGCTAAGTTCGCATTCTATGCTGCCGTGTATATCCAAAGACTTCTGCGTCAACGCAACTCTTTTGAGTCTGCCGTCGCCGTCAACTGAATGCCTCTCTATAAACCCTGCTTTTTCCATCTGATTGAGCAAACTTGTCACGCTTGAACGTCTGATAGACAAATGCTCCTCTATGTCTTTTTGATAAACGTCTTTATGAGCGTTCTCGCTCAAAAAACCTATGACGTGACCGTAAATTCCCTTGATATCATTGTTTTGCAATATAGGAATTGAGTTGATTCTTCTCTTGATTTGATTGTTGATAAAACGCAATTCAAAACTTATTGTCTTTTCCATTTGCCACCAATTGTTAGACTTCTAACAAACATTATATCATTTAAAATATTATTGTCAACAAAATTGTGACGGTAATTTAAAGATTTTTCATCAGAGTTTTATATAGAATGTTGCGAGCCAAAACCATTTGCTCATACTCATTGGCAATAATGATATATACCCTCAAGTTGAGTGAGAGAAGTGAGTGGCGTAAGTTTTTCGGACTTTGCAAACGAACGCAGGCATACTAATAGTTTGAAGTTATATGAAAAGCATTGTTGCTGTGTAATATTGCAACGCCTCGCTTTAATCCCAATATAATTTACATTTTTTGCGGCGTTTCTATACCTAATAACGCCAAAGCGTTACCCAAAACTTGCCTTACCGCTTTCGTCAGTAAAAGTCTCGCATTCTTTATGCCGTCTCTTTCTGTATTTATCTTACATTCAAAATAGAATTTGTTAAAGGCTTGCGCCAAATCTATTGCATATCGCGTGACTACGCTAGGCTCGTATTTCTTCGCGCTCTCTTGAAGTATCTGCGGATATTTGTCAAGAAGCGCCACTATGGCTTTGCTGGAAGAATTGTCCAAACCGGCGTAATCTATCTCCTGCCCTATATCTCCGCACTTGTCGAACAAACTGTTGCACCTTGCGTAGGTATACTGCACATAAGGTCCGGTCTCCCCCTCAAAATTGAGAACTTTGTCAAAAGAGAATACCATATCCTTTATTCTACTGTTGTATAGCACACCGAAAAGCGTTGCGCCTACGCCAATCTGCTCGGCAATCTTGTCCTTGTCTTCAAGATCGGGATTCTTTTCTTCAATGACTTGCTTTGCCTTTGCAACAACGCTGTTGAGTACGTCTTCAAGAAATACCACGTTGCCCTCTCTGGTCGACATTGCGCCGCTTTCCAAAGACACCATTCCGTGCGCTACGTGCACCATATCTTTTGACCACTCGCAGCCCATCATCTCAAGTACCCTGAATATCTGCTGAAAGTGAAGGTTTTGCTGATACGCGACTACGTAAAGACACTTGTCAAAATCATAGGTATTCTTCCTATAAAAAGCCGCTGCCATATCTCTCGTAGCATAAAGCGTCGCGCCGTCAGAGCGTTGGAGCAGACAAGGCGGCATATCGTCTTTAAACTTGACGACCTTAGCGCCCTCGCTCTCTTGAAGCAAGCCCTTTTCCGTCAATTCGTCCAGCACAGGTTGCATCTTGTCGTTGTAAAAAGATTCGCCTGCATAACTGTCGAATTTGATATGTAGTCTCTCGTAAATTCTGTTGACTTCTTTGAGAGTAATCTCTTTGAAATATTCAAACAGTTCAAGTGCTTCTGAATTGCCGTTCTCGATTGCCTTGAACCAAGCTCTTGCCTCGTCTCCCAAAGACGGATCTTTTTCCTCTTCTTTATGGAATTTGACGTATATCTCTACAAGCGCCCTTACGCCGCGCTCGTCGATTTCATTTTTGTTTCCCCATAGTTTGTATGCCACTATTAGTTTGCCGAATTGAGTGCCCCAATCACCCAAGTGATTAATACCCACCACATTGTAACCAAGCGCGGTATATATGCGATATATTGCGCCTCCAAGCGCAGTATTGAGCAAGTGCCCCATATGAAAAGGCTTGGCAATATTGACAGAAGAATAGTCTATGCAAATCGTCTTCCCATTCCCCTCATTGCTCTTACCGTAACCGTCGCCATTTGCCAATACGTCGGCAAGAACTTGCTTGGCAAACTTGACATTGTCGAATCTGAAGTTGACAAACCCTGCAACTGCCGTCACTTGCTCTATCATATCTCCCTTATCGACTGACTTTGCAATCTCGTCTGCAATGACCATAGGAGATTTTTTCATTTCCTTAGCAAGTTTAAAACAAGGTATACACAAATCGCCCATAGCGCTGTCTTTTGGCGCAGTAACGAGCGTAAGCAAATCTTGCTTATCTATTCCGTCGATATTTATGCTGTCAATAATAAGTTGTCTGTAATCCATAAAATCCTCAAAACGTTATACGTTGAAACGGAATAACACCACGTCTCCGTCCTTTATTACATAATCTTTGCCTTCGCTTCTTACCTTGCCTTTTTCCTTTGCCGCGACGTAAGATCCGCACTCCAAAAGCACTTTCCAGTCGACAATTTCCGCTCTGATAAATCCTCTTTCAAAGTCGCTATGAATCTTACCTGCCGCCTGCGGAGCCTTCGTGCCCCTCGTAATGGTCCAGGCTCTGGTCTCTTTCTCTCCCGCCGTAAGATAACTAATAAGTCCCAAGAGGTCGTAGCAAGCCGATACCAGTTGGTCAAGTCCGCTTTGCTTGATGCCGTATTCATCTCTGAAAAGTTGTTTGTCGTCATCGTCAAGTCCGGCGAGTTCCTCTTCGAGTTTTGCGCATATCATAACAGTCTTTGCGCCCTGTGTCCGAGCAAAATTCTTCACCCTGTCGACATATTCGTTTCCGCCGTTTGCCACATCATCCTCGCCTACGTTAGCCGCATATATAACAGGCTTTGACGTAAGCAAAAACAAATCTCTTGCAATCTCCTTCTCGTCATCGGACATATCTATCAATCTTGCCGGCTTTCCCTTTTCCAACTCGGCGTATATCCTGTCCATAAGGTCGGCTTCGACCAGATATTTTTTATCTCCGCCTTTTGCCGAAGTCCTTGCCTTGTTTGCGCGCTTTTGCACGCTGTCCATATCTGCAAAAATCAATTCAAATTCTATGGTCTCTATATCTCTCAAAGGATCTACGCTGCCATCTACGTGTGTGATATTGGCGTCGTCAAAACATCTGACTACGTGCACTATTGCGTCAACTTCTCTGATGTGCGAAAGAAATTTGTTGCCAAGTCCCTCGCCCTTTGACGCGCCCTTGACAAGTCCCGCTATATCGACGAATTCGAGCGCCGTAGGCGTAACCTTTTTGCTGTTGTAAAGTTTCGCCAAAAGGTCAAGTCTTTCGTCGGGAACTGCGACTACGCCCACGTTGGGCTCAATTGTGCAAAAAGGATAATTTGCGCTCTCTGCTCCCGCTTGCGTAATTGCATTAAATAACGTGCTTTTTCCCACATTGGGAAGTCCTACTACTCCAAGTTTCATATCCACCTCTGTTAGTTCTGATTGTCTTTTGTCTCGCCGTTCTGCGTATCTTGCAAGTCGTCGCTATCACTACTCTCAAGAGTGTCTTGCGCCTCGTCTTGAGAAATGATATTTTCCTTGACCTCGTTCTTCCCGACGATAGAAAGCGTATTTTCCTTACCTTTTATAAATCTCTTAACGTTGTCTTTGTGTCTTACGATTACAAGCAACCAAATTACAAGACAGCATATGATTGCTATAATACTATTTCTATATTTAATACAATTGGCTATTGTCAACGCTGTGACGGCGAGGTATGAGCCGATAAATCCTATCTTGCAGAACAACAAATATATCACCAGACCAAGCAATACGCAAGGACCGACTATGGGAGTCGCCACCAAAAACATTCCCAACGTCGTGGCTACGCCCTTTCCGCCCTTGAATTTGGTATATACAGGCAATATATGTCCCACTACGGCTACGGCGCCGAGTATAAACATCCAATCAGTCGACCCTCCGTCAATAGCAAACTTACCTATAAGCGCAAATGCAACTCCCTTTGCGCAGTCAAAAGCAAAAGTCAACGCGCCCCAACCTTTTCCGATACTTCTCATTACGTTCATAGTGCCGGGGTTGCCGCTGCCGAGATTCTTGATATTTTTCCCCTTTATAGCCCCTATTATGGTCGCCATATTTATAGCGCCGACAAAATACGCAGCCAGTACGGCGACTATTTTCCAAACAATTTCCAAGTGAATTTTCTCTCCAAAATTATTTCTTTGCCATTATTTTAACATAAATAATAAATTTGTACAACTTTTTGAGTAGTTTAATTATATGCATAAGAAGTATAAATTTGTCTTCAATGCGTAATTTTGTCAATTTAATTGACGTTTTTAATGCTTCTTTAAAAAACCATTTTAATTGACTAGTGTGTGCGCTATATACAAAATTTCACAAAAACTTTTTAGTGTTGACATAGACTTGAGCAATAATGTATAATTTAAATAATGACAAACGCAATAAAGTGTGTCGTGGGAGATTATTATGAAAAAATCAAAATTGTTAATTATTACGGCTATACTCGTCATCGTTACGATTACCGCCGCCGTATTTGCAGGCTGTGTCGGAAAAGCAAATCCATCAGACGCAAATCTTGACTTCGACGGATTGGCTTCGGCGCCTACGTCAGAAGCAAAAGCAAAAGCCCAGCCGGTAGACAAGAGCAAAATTGCTTTGAGCGACACTATGACGGAAGATCAGGCCGTACTTGATTCTATAGAATATCTTTTGAGACTGTCCAACAAAAATATAATTGAGACGGATTTTTTTGCAGCTGCCGCTTACGGCAACGGTGTTGCCACTGTCAGCGGAGGTATAGCAGGCTCAATGGAAACGCGCGAAGTACGCGTATTTGACAACGATACTTATTACTTTGACTCCTACGGCCTTATCGTCGACGGTTATACAGTGAAGAGCGACGGATCGCACGGCAAAGTCGACGACAGTCTTTTGAGCGTGCTCGCATCTGCTCTCAACTTCACAAAGAGAGTTTATTCTCCAAACAACAAAGATTTTTATTTCTCTGATAAGGGCGAAACCAACGCAGACAGTATCGTCAACTTTCCTAATCAAAACGCCGTACTGTACAAAAAACCAAAGACCAAGAAAATGACTTTTGACGAGTATATTAAAATGACCAACTCAAGGGACAATTATAAAGGCTTCACTACTGACAATTATGACAATGACAAGCCCATTACGGCAGGACTTTTGAAATATGACGAATCGACTGGCATATATTATCTTGAGTGCGACATCAACACCCAAAACAACACTTTGGAACTATCCGTCACAGATATGCTTAACAACGGCGCAATCAAAGAATTTGTGTACGCAAAAAAGCACTTGACAATCGAGATTTGGGATTGCGGACTTATCAGAACTTATATCAATTCCAACGTGTGGAATGCGTCAATGATTCTGGGACTCAAAGGCTCGAGCGACAACTATTACGAGCAATGGTTTACTTACGACAAATCAAAACTTGACAAAATGAATATAAGCGAAGATTTAAAAAATGATTTAATGAAATAAAACAAAAGACCTCCCGCTGGGAGGTCTTTTGTAACGTCTAGTTAAATACGCTTGTTATACTATTGTGATAACAACTGCCTGTAGTAAGTGTGACGTCTCTTCTGTTGATTACTAACGTCTCTCCAAATTCATAATTCTTTACCCATATAGGGGCTGTTATGAAAAATACTCTATTTCTTATATCATCAGTGTTAGGCTCATTCGGAAGAGGAGAATTTGTCTCAAAGATAGGATAGAACTTATGATCCTTGATTGCCAAATTCTTGTATTCAATATTCTTATCAGATGACGCAAACATAAAATTTATCAGCAAAATGACGTTGTATTCAAAATACTCCTCTGTATATCCTTCGCCTAAGATATTAAATTTCTCTAAATCTGCTAATGACGTGATGATTTCTATTTTGAAATCATAATTCAAATTCTTTACTTCGCCCATGCTACATTGCCTTATGGCATTGGAAAAAATAGTATCATATAGAGGCATTACGTTTTGACTGCTGTCGTCATTATCCTTTGGGCAATTGCAACAACCAACAAGCGCAATTACTATTACGGATAACAGTGCAAGCGCAATCATACTTTTTGTTATTTTGGTTTTCATATTTTCCTCCTTATTATTTTTAATTATACCATTTAAACATATAGCTGTCAATACCGAATACTTAGAGTAAACGTTTGATATTTCTTGCGAATTATGACCAAAAATGCAAAAAGCGTATGGCATCAAAAGACTACCATACGCTTTGTCAACACGTCTAATTAAATACGCTTGTTATACTATTGTGATAACAACTGCCTCTAGTAAGTGTGACGTCTCTTCTGTTGATTACTAATGTCTCTCCAAATTCATAATTCATTACCCATATAGGAGCTGTTACAACAAATATTCTATGCAAGACATCATCAGTGTTAGGCTCATCTAGAATAGGCGAGTTTGTCTCAAATATTGGATAGAACTTATGATCCTTGATTGCCAAATTTTTGAATTCGATATTCTTATCAGATGACGCAAACATAAAATTTATCAGCAAAATGACGTTGTGTTCAAAATACTCATCTGTATATCCTTCGCCTAAGATATTAAATTTCTCTAAATCTGCTAATGACGTAACTATTTCTATTTTGAAATCATAATTCAAATTCTTTACTTCACCACATTGCCTTATTGCATTGGAAAAAATAGTATCATATAGAGGCATTACGTTTTGATTGCCGTCGTCATTATCCTTTGGGCAATTGCAACAACCAACCAGCGCAATTATCATCACTGATAACAATGCAATCGCAATCATGCTTTTTGTTATTTTAGTTTTCATATTTTCCCTCCTTATTCTACGTACCACGCTATTGCGCCGTAATCGTCGTCATTGACTATCTTCTTATCTTTTTGCTTTAAATCTAATCTAAAATTCGATTGAGAAAGAAGTGAAATCTTGTATACAAAAAACTCCATATTAGTTCTGCCACTACCCTGTCTCATCAACACGTCTTTATCTCCTACGAAATTAAGAATCAAATCATAATTTGTGTGTATATTATTTTGAACAGCAGCGTCCCAAGCATTAGTTTTTGAATTTGCAGACCATATTGCAACTGCCCTAATTTTATTTCCGCTCTTTGCAGTAAAATTTTCAGAAGACAAGACTATACTATCCTGCGAATTATTCTTATTATACAACATTCTGCAAGTAGAATTATTAATTACAGACCTTGCTCTTTGATAATTTACGATTCCCGCTCCCGCTCTATTATCCCAAATATCCTTTTGACCATTAGCATTAGTTGCGGACACTATAAGCACCGCTGACACCGCTTCGGGGAATAACTGGAGACCCGGCCATTCCTCTAAAAGTTTTATTATAATTCCTGTAACAATTGGTGCAGCAAAACTAGTACCTAAGTTATAATTATCTGGATATTTATCTCCTATTAACCTTTTTCCATTTAAATATAACCCAGTACCAGGCGCGGCAAGTGTCGGCTTATTCATATTTAAGTCTCTCTCAGCGTCATAAGAGGAACTGTTATGAATATATGCATTTTTTGTAGAATTTGCCACTGTAATGGCATTATAACCAGTGCCTGGCGGAGTTACGTAATGATTAGAATTGTCGCCTCCATTGCCCGCCGATTTTACAAAAATTACTCTATTATATCTCACTTGAAAGTCCATAAAAGCGCTAACCCAAGTATATTTTCCTGCATCTGTGTCCCAACCCATACTTGCGTTTACCACTAAACAATAGTTATCAATAAACCAATTCATTGCAGGAATAAAAGATGACGCATATCCAGTGTGATAAACATATACGGTACCAATTCCCCTTGCAACCCCTTCTGAGCCGCATATAAGTCTTGTGACCCACTCCGCATGCTCATCATCATTTAAGTTTTCCCCAGCCGTACGAATGTCCAAATCAGCTAATTCTAAATGACTGCTATCATGAGTGACGCCATAGGCTTCCATGATTCCAACGCTCTGTCCACTACCAGTATAAGTTTGGTCATCTGCTGCTATATCTTTCAATACGTCACTCATATCATATCGTGTTACAGAACTTGTTGTTGATGCCGATTGCTTTTTTAACTCAATAGGAGTTGTCACGTGAATTTCGCTAACGTCAGAATTTGACTTGACTCTGTCAATAAATCTATTTTCATATTTTTGAAATGCCGAAGTATCCTCATAAGTAATTTGGACGTAAGGCGAGTAATCGCTTACGACAACTTGATAATCTTGAGAGTCTTTATCTACTCCCATAGATGCGAGAAACTCTTGATTTCTTGAGGAGTAATATGCTTTTGACTCGGCTCTAAATTCGCCCATAAAGTTGTCAACTTCTGCCTTTGATGCCTTCAAGTCGGCAAATTGCGCAAAAGACGCATCGTAAGGCTCATAATCCAATACGTATACGGAATTTACAGTCTCACTTGGCTCTATTGCATTGACAAATTCACTGCTGTCTGCAGCTTGAACCAACTCATCTGCCGAATCATAGTAATAATGAATTTCAGGTCCGATTGACGATTGATACGTGAGATTGGGTGCAAGCAAACATAATGTTGCGCAGATGATGCACACAATAAGCAATGAACTTACTAGAAATTTGTTAAAAATTCTTTTTTTCATAACATATCCTCCTATTTTATTATTTTTTCTTATTATAACATATTCGTCTAATGGCGTCAATACCTAATTTAAAAAATTTTAATGTTCATTTAACATTTCTTGCGAATTATGACTAAAAATGCAAAATGCGTACAGTATCAATTAAATACCATACGCATTGTTGACACGATATATTTTATTTTTCTTTCTTACTTCTTGGGCGTCATATCAAAACTGTCGGGATAAAGTTCGCTTATATTGGTAGTGACGACGTCGCCCTTGTTGTTGGACACAAATATCACAAGGTCATTGCAAAACTCTTTGATAAACTGTCTGACTATTCCACAAGGATAAGGCATACTCTCGCCCGAACTGACTATTGCCATTGCCAAAAAACCTTTTTCGCTGCCTGCAATCGCCGTGCCCATAGCAACCTGTTCTGCGCAAATCGTTGCGCCATAACTGACGTTTTCGATATTGCAACCCACATAAATCTTTCCGCTTTCGCCCATAACTGCGCAACCTATCTTGTATCCCGAATACGGCGCATGCGCATTCTTCATTACAAGCAACGCATTCTCAAGCAATCTCTGTCTTTGCATCATTGTGGTAATCCTCCTTTATCTCCAAAATACGCTGAGGTCATCTCTGCTCATGACTCCCCAACGATCGTTTTGTCTCACTATTGCTTTGCCGTCAGAAAACGGTGTAGCCACGTCGTATATAAAATCTACTATCTGATTGCCGTCTTGGTCTATATATCCGCTCTTTTCTCCCACAGTGACTGACGCAAGCCCTTCGCTGAATGAAGTCGCGCAGTCAAACTTAAAATCTATGACGAGGTTGTTTTGTCTGTCGATATATCCCAACTTGCCGTCCTTTTCTACGCAAGCCCTCTCTTCAAAAAAGCCAAACGCTTCTTCATAAGACGGCGGTACTATTACATTTCCTTTCCAATCCTTGTATCCCCATTTCCCCTTACGGCAAAACTTTACAAGACTCTTTTCCGTGAGCGGCGGCCTCTCGATTTTTTCCACTATGGGACGCTGTCGTTTTCCCATAATTATCTCTGCCCAAGTCATACCGGCGTACAACTTGCTAAGATACTCGTTGAGAGAATCATTCTCGCTCTTTTGCTTTTTGCTTTTGTTATCTTTTCGCTCTGACTTAACTAAATTATTTTGCGACTTATCGCGAGGAAAATTCTGCTGGGCATTCTTGCCGTTGCGAGCGTCAACCTTTTCCCTTTTCTCATCGTTGTTTTGACTGTTCTTGGCTATTTGTTGTGGCTGAAGCGCGTCGTCTTGAACAAACTTCACGCCGAATTTCGCCATTGCCTTGGATATCTCTATGCAATTCTTTTTGCCGATATTTTGAATTTTGTACATCTGCTGAAAAGTCCTGCACGCAAGGTCGGCGACAATGTTTATTCTGCCTGCTTTTAGCGCATTGTAAGTAGCTTCGCTCAATCCGAGTTCTTCAATAGGTCGCATAAGATCTTTGTTCTTATCCTTGTTGGTATCCAAGATCTTTTGAGCGGCGCTCTGAGCGTCGAACTTTTTTTTATTATTATTTTTGTAATAAAATTTATTTTTTGACATAACTTCCTTAAATTATAAGCGCGCCGATCTGCAATAATGTATATATCTTTCTTGCCAAAGACTATGAAAATACTATTGATATCAGGCAACTGCATATATTTTAGCATAAATACAAATAATTTTCAATCTTTCTTAATTATATTTCTTTATAATGCTGTAATTTTTTGTTTTAATTTTTAAATATTGTGTGTTATAATACTCTTATGAAACGAAAAATCTTCGGGTTATCCTTAATATTTTGTCTAGCAATCGTCCTGTGCTTTGCAAGCGTTTTCTCCGTACGCAACGTGGCGAAAGCAGAAAATGTCGACGTGCTGGTGTCTTTGACAAACGACAGTTTGCTGACCGCATACGACGATTATTTTGCTTACACCAACTCAAAAGGCATTTATCTAGCCAAAGACAATAAATTATTGAGTTATGAAGAAAAAAACGATTTTGACTGTTTTTTGGATATCGCTATGAATTCAACGCACATACTTGCGCTTGCTCAAAAGGGAGACCAAAAGTATTTGTGGGCATACGAGTACAATGATATGCGAATAGCAAAAATCAACTTTACTCTCTACGACTTGCACGTTGAATACTTGGTGGGAATATATGCAAACGAAGACGGCTTCTATGCCTTGGAAACCAACAAGTTGATACATATATCAATCGATCCTCCCCAGGTGATTTCGCAATACTTCAATTCCAATACCGACTGGACGTTAAATCCAGCTTATGTAGATATACAGGATTACGCCGTGCTCGACAATATTCTTTATTGCATTTTGGACGGAGATTTTTATGCGATAGACGAACAGAATTTCCACTATCCCGATTTGTCTAAGTTCCTTAAGCGCAGCGGAGACTATATCGGAATAAGCGTAGCAGGCAGCAGAATATTGCTCTTGAGCGCCAGCGGCGTGTATGAATATAATAATATTGATTCTTCAATTTCCACATTGACTGTCGACGGACTCAACGGCAACAGCCAAATTTGCTGGGCTTATGACAGTCAAAACGACGTAAGATACGTCTATATAAAATCCAATATCAACTCTGTCAATATGTATGTATATACAGAAGGTAATCTCGAATATTATGGGTGTTTTGACAATACAGTATACACTCATCCTACTGAGTTTGATATCGTCAAACTATACAAGACGAACGCAAACGTGACGCTATATTCTTCTCCAAGACATTTGCAGAGAATGGGAATAATTCCGCAAAGCAGATACTTTATAGCGTTGAGCGAAAAAGACGACTTTATATACGTATATTATCACGACGCAAACGAGGACAAAACTCAATACGGATATATTAAAAAGTCGGCGGGCATAACTCTGTGCCCGGCAGAAAAAGAAGGCTTGCTTGGTCCGTTTGCCCAACCTTTGCACGAAAACACTCCCATTTATAAATATCCATTTGAAGGAGCGGGCAGCGAAAAGTTGCTTGACGCTTCGATATTTATGCAACTCATTGTCATTGACAACGTCGGACAGGACGGCAACTTTACTTGGGGCTGGTATAAAGTGGGCTACGTCAATAGCGACGGCAAGACGCAGTACGGATACGTCAAAACGCAAAACCTTTCGCCGTATACACAACTCTCTGCTCCGTCTCTTTCAAAGTCGGTAAAGTTGACTTCAAAGAAACTTGGACAGTATATCACTCTGTACGCATTGCCTTTTGAAAACGAAGAGGATGCAATAGAGATTGCTCAACTTGCCGAAGGTTCGTCGGTATACCTCAAAGAAAAATTCAACAAGAAAAGCCAATGGACGGCGGTATATTTCGAAGGTAAAACGGCATACGTAAGAACTGAAAATATAAAAGCGTCGGGGCTCACGTCTTGGCAACTTGCCTTAGTAATTACTATACCATGCGTTATTGTCGCTATAATTATAGCAGTCGTTTTGATAGTAATGGCTAAAAACAAAAAACTTGCTTATAAGTCCTAGCGCCACAACGCGATAAGAGGAAAATACATTGACTTTTGTCATACGTTTATTTATAATAAAATCTATATTTTACATATTTAAAAGTTTATAGGAGGTTTGGCTATGAAATTGACAATGACACAAAAAATTCTGGCTAAAAAACTCGGTATGCCTTTTGAAGAGGCAATCACAGCGCTATCTTCCGGTACGCTTACCCTAGTGGAAGTCGACACTGCTCTCTCCAACGACGTCACCGCGCCGGTGGCTATCGACGTGTTTAACAAAGCGGAAGGACAACTATGCGACGCAGACAAAGTGACCTTCGTGCTCGACCACTTTACTCCCAACAGAGATATTCAATCTGCTGAGCAATGCAAGTGCGTACGCGCCTTTGCAAGAGCCAAGGGCGTCAAGAACTTCTTCGACGTTGGAACAATGGGCATTGAGCACGCTTTGCTCCCCGAAAAAGGCATTGCAAAGCCTTGGTCTGTGGTAATAGGCGCAGATTCGCATACTTGCACATACGGAGCGCTGGGCGCTTTTTCGACGGGCGTAGGCAGCACTGATATCGCAGGTATAATGCTATCGGGCAAAGTATGGCTTAAAGTACCGTCTGCAATCAAATTTAATCTTATCGGAAAACCAAGCAAATATATTTCGGGTAAAGACGTGATACTTCATATCATAGGTATGATAGGCGTAGACGGCGCTTTGTATAAATCAATAGAGTTTGCAGGCGACGGCGTTAAATATATGACAATGGACGACAGATTCACTATATGCAATATGGCTATCGAATGCGGAGCAAAGAACGGAGTCTTCCCCATTGACGATATCACTCAAGAGTACGTCAAAGTCTCTTGCGGTAAAACTTTTGAAACTATGCAAGCAGGCGACGACGAGGCGTACGAGCAAGTGATAGATATCGACTTATCAAAGATTAAGCCAACCGTTGCTTTCCCGCACTTGCCGTCAAATACAAAGTCAGTGGAAGACTTAAAGGAAGATATAGCAATCGATCAAGTTATAATAGGGTCCTGCACCAACGGCAGAATATCCGACCTTGAAGCCGCCGCCAGAGTACTTAAAGGCAAAAAGGTCAATCCCAACGTGCGTACGATAATAATTCCCGCTACCAACAAGATTTATCTTGAGGCTATGGAAAAGGGATATATCAAGACATTTATCGAGGGCGGCGCAATCGTGTCTACCCCGACTTGCGGTCCTTGCCTCGGCGGACATATGGGAATATTAGCAAGCGGCGAAGTGGCTGTGACAACTACCAACCGCAATTTCATTGGCAGAATGGGAGCAAAGGACAGTTATATCTATCTTGCCTCTCCCGCCACTGCAATGGCTAGCGCAATAGCAGGCAAACTGACCTGCGAAAGCAAATTGGAGGTGTAATTATGTTGAAAGGAAAAGTTTTTAAATTCGGCGACGATATTGATACGGACATAATAGTTCCCGCAACGTATCTATCTACTTTTGATCCAAAAGAACTTGCAAAGCACTGTATGGAATATACCAATCCTGAATTTTACAAAGAGGTAAAAGAGGGCGATATAGTAGTCGCCGGCAAAAATTTCGGCTGCGGCTCCTCTAGAGAACACGCTCCGATAGCAATCAAGGGCTGCGGCGTATCTATCGTAATTGCCAAGTCATTTGCAAGAATTTTTTATAGAAACGCTCTCAATATAGGTCTATATATTCTTGAATGTCCAGAAGCAGTCGACGGCATAAACGCAGATGACGAAGTAAGCGTAGACGTTGATACCGGCGTAATTACCAACCTAACCACGGGCAAGACATATCAAGCCCAACCATTCCCCAAGTTCATTCAGAATATAATAGAATGCGGCGGACTTATCAACGCAATAAAAGCAAAAAAGATTTAGGAGTAATATAATATGAGTACCTTTAATATAGCGGTAATCAAGGGAGACGGAATAGGTCCCGAAGTTACTGCGTCTGCGATGAACGTATTAACCAAAATCGGAGAAAGATTTAATCACAAATTCAACTTCACGGAAAGCGTATGCGGCGGTTGCGCTTACGACAAATACGGCGAGCCGTTGCCAAAAGAAAGTCTTGACATATGTCTTGCGAGCGACAGCGTACTTCTTGGCGCAGTTGGCGGTCCGCAATACGATAATCTCCCCTACGAACTCCGCCCCGAAAGAGCATTGCTCGGAGTGAGAAAGGCTATGCAACTTTACGCAAATCTCCGTCCTGCAAAAATGTTTGAAGCGCTCAAGAGCGTTTGCCCACTCAAAAATCCAAAGAATATAGATATTATGGTGGTAAGAGAACTTATCGGCGGTATCTACTTTGGCGAAAAGGGCGTGAGAGACGGCAAGATGGGACGCGAAGGATACGACGTAATGGCATACGGAGAATTGGAAATCGAAAGAATTTGCCGTACTGCTTTTGAACTTGCTCAAAAGAGACGCGGCAAGGTATCCTCAGTAGACAAAGCAAACGTCCTCAAGACTTCAGGCGTATGGAGAAAAGTCGTACACGACATACACGAAGACTACCCCGACGTAGTTCTCGAGGACGTGCTTGTAGACAATATGGCTATGCAACTCGTAAGAGAGCCGTCGCAATTCGACGTCGTAGTCACAGGCAACCTTTTTGGAGACATTCTCTCCGATCTTGCCTCGCAATGCGTAGGCAGTATAGGTATACTCCCCTCCGCTTCTATCAATGAGACTACGCGAGGGCTCTACGAGCCTATACACGGATCTGCGCCTACGATAGCAGGCAAGAATATAGCCAACCCAATCGCAACTATTCTATCCGCCGCAATGATGCTTAAATACGCATTTAATTTGATGGAAGAAGGCGACGCAATAGAAAATGCCGTAGAGAAAACTCTCAACAGCGGAGCAAGAACTGCCGACCTCAGGGAAGAGGGACACGAAGTACTAGGTACAAGAGAAATAACCGATTTAATTATAAAAAATATCTAAAAACACAAGCGCCGTTGAGAAAAACTCAACGGCGCTTTATGCATTGCTTGTTTGATTTTTTTGTATATGTCGGAAGCAAACAGGTATTTTAAGAACGCTATCCCTATCTATAATTCCGTAGTGCATATTTTTGTTATGCAGTATAGTTTTGGCAAATATTCTCTTATTAATTCTTTCAGTTTTATTTGCTATATGCCATATTTTATAATTTACAAAAGCGCTGTCATAAAAGCAACTGTAGAAAATAAATCGCAGCTAAACATCGTTTTGTACATCCGACAATATCTCAGCGACACTGTATAATACAACTTTACCCGCTATATTGACAGTATTTCCGTCAACTTGGGCATATATTATACCGCCTCTCTTTGACGCTTGATAGGCTATCAATTGATTCTTCTTCAACTCTTTTGTCCAATATGGCGCTATCATACAATGCGTAGATCCGGTAACTGGATCTTCAATGACGTCTAATTGAGGCGCAAACACCCTAGATACACAGTCATACTTATCCCCTTTAGCTGTAACTGCCACGCACACTCCGTCAAGTTTCTTCAACAGTTGAGAATCGACTTTGAGATTTTCTACTTCATACTGTGATTTCAACACAAGCATTATATCTCTGGCTTTATACGCTGCAATAGGCGTAACGCCTATTGCCTTTATCATATCTGAAGTGATGCCTATCTCATTTAACGGATATGCGCTCGTCTTCATATTCACCATTCCGCTTTTCACTGTCAATGTCAAATTGCCGTATGAAGTGTCAAATATGACAGTATTGTTTTTTGTATCGTAAAATCTATTTATGACATAAGCGGCCCCCAAAGTTGCGTGTCCGCAAAAGTCAATTTCGCCATTAGGCGTAAACCATCTTAATTGATACTTTTTGCCACTTTTGACGGCAAATGCAGTCTCGGAAAAATTATTTTCTTTTGCTATATTCTGCATAAGGTCATCAGCCAGCCAATTCTCCAATACGCACACTGCCGCTTGATTGCCAGAAAAAACTCTGTCTGTAAAAACGTCGACTATATACTGTTTCATAATTTTTTAACTGTTGCACGCAATAAAAAAACGGAGTTGCAAAACTCTCGTCTTTTTTAATGCAATTCAAATACTTACATCATTTTTTCTATATATTCAACAACGTCTCCGACCGACTTAAATGCAAGAGCAGCGTCGTCATCTACTTGAATACCGAATTCTTCTTCGATAGACATAATGATCTCCACTATGTCAAGAGAATCTGCAAGCAAGTCCTCCTTGAGCGAAGTAGTCTGCGTAATTTTGCTTTGCTCCATACCGAGTTGATCGGCTATAATTTTACTCAACTTATCAAGTACCATATTGTCCTCCGATTGCCATAGTTTTTGACTGTATATAATTATACCATTATAAATATACTCTGTCAACCACAAAAAATCCAGGTTCAATCAGTCCAGTTGCGTTATCGCAATATCCTTGCGCTTGGAGCAAATGCTTATTACGTATTCGCCAAACAACCTAGTAACTATCATATCCTCTGGAATTCGTTGAAAAATAATATTTTTTGACAGACTTTCTCGCGTCCATTTTGCATACGCCTCTATTGCAGTCCATTGCTCTATGTTTTTACATATCTTTGGAGACACTTTTCTATCTGCTCGCTCAATATCTATTCCTACATTGTCGTCCGAAAATGCCATTGCAAGCACGCCGTCCGTATGACTTACAGAAACATATCCGTTAGGCTTCCCGCAAGATATCAACTGCGGAGCGCCGTTAGGCAAGTGCTCTATTGAAAAGACATTGCCCCTAACTTGAGAATATTGACGCAGCGCCTGCTCTTTGGCTTGCTGCAAATGAGTATATTTAATAAGGTACGCGTAAATCAAACTGACTTAACCTCGGCGCTTGCAAGCACATCCATAAAAAACGCGTCAATCTGATCCATAAACTCTTCGTCAATAGCAAATACTGTCATTCTCTCGCAGTACTCGTATCCTACGTTGACGTTGTATTCAAAGATATTGCTCTTGCCAAGCGAAAGTTGAGTTTTCTTGCCCTTATGTAATCTCTTGATCTCTTTCTCAACTTCAGGAGGGCGCGACAGCGTATGACCTCTATCGTCCAAAATAACAAACTTTGCCTGCGGATTTTTATTCTTCTCATAATGGATAGCCACCGAACTATCATACGGCACGGTCTTATCGTCCGTGCTGTGCATAACAAGCACCGGACCTTTATAATTATTGACGCCGTCTATGCCCTTATACATTGCTTTTCTTCCATACAAGAGAAAATAATGCAGATAAGTCCAAGGCTTGACCAATACAACGGCTTTGCCTGCGTATCTACTCATCTGGTATTTACAGATGCCCCAAATATCGTTAAAACCCGACAATGTAGCCGCGCCTGCAAGTTTCTCGGCAGTCTTGTTGTTCAGTTCGCTAGCAAGCCCATAGCCCCCCCAACTGTGTCCGTAAGCCAACAGTTTGTATTGCTTAAGTTCTTGTATACCGTCAAGATACTTGATAGCATTGTCCAAATCCACTTGTGATTGAGTGAGTCCTTTCAAACCCTTGCCCTCACTTTCAAAAGTACCGGTGCAATCAAACCCAAATACCAAATATCCTTTTCTTGCAAAATAATCATATCTATTGAGATACCCTGCTCTTGAACACCCTATGCCGTGCGCCACAATCAACACCGCTTTGTATTCGGTGATATCTTTGTCAACGACAAAGTATGCCGCAAGATTGTTCCTGCCGCTTTTAAATTTGACAGGATATGTCTTGAGATTTGGATAATCTTCAGGCGTCAAATGATGTATTGTCTTGTTGACGCGTCTTCCAAACACAAACTTGAATATTATTGCAGTCACTATCATAGGTATTACGACAGTTATTGCAAAAACTCCGTAAATGAGTACTATTAAAAACTCCAAAAACTTATTATTCTTTTTCATATATTTATTATAGCATAGGTTTTTATAATTGCCAATAGCAAAGCGAAATATTTGCATAATAAATAATATGCCGAAAAAAAATAAAGCGCTCCTAGCGGAACGCTTTAATATCGACGTATATTATCGATTACTATTTCTTTTCGGTGTTTTTTACAAGTTCCAACTTTGCCATTTCTGCGCCGTCGCCGCGTCTTTGACCAAGTCTGATTATGCGAGTATAACCGCCTCTTTGACCGAGTTTATTAGCTCTGTCGGCATAAAATACTGCGTGCTCTCTAAAAATCTTTTCAACAAGCGGATGCTTAACGTCTTTAGTTCTCTCTTTGAATGCAGACTTACTTTCTCCCTCGCCCTTGATTTCTTGAATATCTCTAAGACTCGCCATAAGTTTTCTTCTTGCAGCCAACTTTCTTGGACCGTCATTGACAAACTCCATAACAACTTTCTCTTTCTTGTCGTTTGTGACCGTCTTTTGCACCTTAACGGTATCTTCATAAGTATTTATAGCGAGAGTCAACATACTCTCGGCATAACTTCTTACCTCTTTTGCTCTATCAACCGTGGTCTCGATAGATCCGTACCACAATAGTTCTGAGGCTTGATTTCTAATTATGGCCATTCTTTCTTCGGCTGTTCTGCCCAACTTTCTTGCCATTGTCCTTTACCTCCTATTATTCATCCTTGTCCTTGAGTTTAAGACCAAGGTCGTCAATTTTCTTCATAACTTCTTCGAGCGACTTCTTACCGAGATTTCTCACTTTAAGCATATCGTCTTCAGTCTTTTCCGTCAAATCCTTGACAGTGTTGATACCCGCTCTTCTCAAGCAGTTGTAAGATCTTACTGACAAATCCAAATCTTCGATTGCCATTTCATAAATCTTTGCCTGCGACTCGTTGTCTTGAGAGATAAGTATCTCTTTTTCTGCCATATTGTCAACAAGTTTAACAAAAATACCAAGGTGATCGTTCATAATCTTGGCAGCCAAACTGATAACTTCATTTGGCGTTGATGTACCGTTGGTAGTAACATCAATGGTGAGTTTGTCAAAATTGATGTCTTGACCTTTTCTGGTGCTTTCTACCTGATAACTTGCAGCGATAACAGGCGTAAAGATAGCGTCCACAGGTATGTAGCCTATGCCTTGCTCCTCGTCCTTATTTTCGCTTGCGCCAACATAGCCTCTGCCTACGCCGATATAGATTTCCATCTCAATACTTGCGCCGTCCTCAAGCGTACAAATCTCAAGTTCGGGATTGAGGATTTCTATGTCGTCGCTGTGAGATATATCCGCAGCGGTAACTACGCCGGGCGTATATTTGTTGATAGTACAAAGTTGTTTGAAGTTCTTGTCTTCGGTATGAGCCTTTACTGCAAGTCCCTTGATATTGAGGATTATGTCGGTGACGTCTTCCTTAATGCCTGGGATAGCGGTAAACTCGTGTTGAACTCCGTTTATTCTTATACCGACCGGAGCTGCGCCCGGCAAAGCGCCCAAGAGTATTCTTCTAAGGCTGTTGCCGAGAGTAGTACCAAATCCGCGTTCCAACGGCTCAACGGAATATTTGGTTTTTCTACCAGGCTCCATATCTTCTTTATTGATATTTGGTTTTTGAATTTCTATCATTGTTAGCCTCCTATTCAATGTTCAATGACCGAGACTGTCACAGCGTATTATTATTTAGAATACAACTCGACAATCATATGCTCTTCAATCTTTTGCTCGACATCCGCTCTCTCCGGCAAAGCTATTACGTTGCCTGTCATAGTAGCGTTATCAAAAGTCAACCACTTAGGAAGATTGAGTGTCTTAGCCTCCTTGATACCACTGAATACCTTTTTGTCGGCTTTATTTTCTTTGACGCCTATTACGTCGCCCTTCTTCACGAGGAATGAAGGAATATTTACGCACTTACCGTTGACGGTAATCAAACCGTGATTGACGATTTGTCTTGCCATTGAACGGGAAGACGCCAAGCCAAGACGGTATACGGTGTTGTCAAGACGTCTTTCCAAAAGGATAAGCATATTTTCACCGGTGATACCTCTCATCTTTTCGGCTTTGTCATAATAACCTCTGAATTGCTTTTCGCAAAGTCCGTAAATTCTCTTGGTCTTTTGTTTTTCTCTCAACTGAGTAGCATATTCGCTATTCTTCTTACGATCAGCGCCGTGTTGTCCCGGAGGAGTGCTGTTCTTTGCAAAAGGACACTTTTCCGAATAACACTTTTCGCCTTTCAAAAATAATTTTTCGCCTTCGCGTCTGCATTGACGACAATCTGGACCTGTATATCTAGCCATATTATTGCAAACCTCCTATTACAGTCTTCTGCGCTTTGGTGGGCGACAGCCATTGTGAGGAATTGGAGATACGTCTTTGATGAGCGTAACATTCAATCCTACGTTCTGCAAGGCTCTGATAGCAGACTCTCTGCCGCTACCCGGTCCCTTGACATATACTTCTACGTTTCTTACGCCTGCGTCGTATGCTACTTTACCGGCATCTTCGCTTACCATCTGAGCGGCAAACGGAGTAGATTTCTTACTACCGCGAAGTTGAAGTTTACCGGAACTAGACCAACTTATTGCGTTGCCTTGCGTATCGGTAATCGTCACGATGGTGTTGTTGAAAGAGGCGTGAATATGAGCGCAGCCGTTTTCGCCACGGCGTTTATTTACAGTACGTTTTTTTACTACTTTTTTAGCAACTGCCATTATTCAATCCTCCTTATTTCTTCTTACGGCTAACGGTCTTCTTCGGACCTTTTCTTGTACGAGCGTTTTGCTTCGTACTCTGACCGCGTACCGGCAATCCCTTACGGTGTCTTACACCGCGATAGCAACCGATTTCTTGCAGTCTTTTGATGTTCATCTTGATTTCGCGCTTCAAATCGCCTTCAACCATAATATTATTGCGGTCGATGTATTCACGAATCTTGTTTACTTCTTCATCAGTCAAATCCCTAACTCTTGTATCAGGATTTATACCTGTATCAGCGAGAATCTTGTTGGACGTAACTCTTCCTATACCGTAGATATAAGTAAGACCTATCTCAACTCTTTTCTCATTTGGCAAATCAACGCCACTAATACGAGCCATTAAAATACCTCCAATAATTTAATAAATGTTTTTATTATATTATTAAACGCTACGAGAAGTTAGATTGTCTGTTGTGTTTGGAATGAAACAACCTATTAGCCGCTCCCCAACGATTAATGTCTTTTAGCCTAGGTATTATAACACGATTTAATAAATCTTGCAAGCATTATAATACACTTTTTTTATTTTTTACGCAATAAAGGAATTATGGATAACTCCATAATCCTTTTTAGCCTGCTGTGAGCAAATTCCGCTCAATTTTATAATCAAGAGAAAATATTAGCCTTGCTTTTGCTTATGCTTTTTGTATTTTGAGCAGATGATCATAACTGCTCCGTTTCTCTTTATTACCTTGCATTTGTCGCACATCGGCTTTACTGATGGTCTGACCTTCATTGTTATATCCTCCGTTAATCTACCTTAATTCTTATTACGCCATACTATTCTACCCTTAGTGAGATCGTATGGACTTAATTCTACTTTGACTGCGTCTCCTTCGAGAATTTTGATGTAATTCTTTCTCAATTTTCCCGACAAATACGCTACGATAACGTGTCCGTTTGACAACTCTACTTTAAAATTGGTACCGGGCAATACTTCTATTACTTTTCCCTCTGCTTCGATTACGTCTTCTTTGGACATATATACCTCCTATTCAACAGTATCAAGTTTACCTAATCTATCCGCAATGCTCTTATCGTCGACGTACGCATTTATATTGCTTGCCTCTTCTATGAGTTTGACGTGTTTGACATTCTTTTGTTTTGGACTTTCAAGCCTTCTAGACTTACCGTCGGCAATCAATATATAACTCTCATTGAGCGTTGCTATAACTACAAAATATTTTTTTGCATCGTGTCCGCTCTTTGACTGCACTATATCTCCAACTTTAAAAGCCATCCTTACCTCACAGAGACAATATCTCTACGCCGTCTTCTTTAATCCATACGGTGTTTTCGTAGTGCGCCGAAGGCAATCCGTCTGCCGTAACTACCGTCCAACCGTCATTTAGCATATACACTTCGTGAGTGCCCATATTTATCATAGGCTCAATGGCAATCGTCATATTCTTACGCAATCGCATTCCGTGTCCTTGTCTGCCGTAATTAGGCACTTCGGGATCTTCGTGCATATCCTTGCCTATTCCGTGTCCTACCAAAGCCCTAACTACTCCGTAGCCTCGAGATTCGGCATAGGACTGTATAGCGTGTCCCAAGTCTCCCAGTCTGACGCCCTCTTTGAGTATTTCGACGCCTTCAAAGAAACTCTGCTTTGTGACCTCTACGAGTTTTGCCTTTTCCTCGCTGACTTTACCTATCATAAAGGTTCGTGCCGCGTCGCCGTTATAACCTTTATAGATACTTCCGCAATCTACGCTGACTATGTCTCCCTCTTTGATCACCACTTTGTCTGAAGGAATACCGTGTACGACTTGTTCGTTTATAGAAGTACATATAGACGCTGGAAAACCGTTGTATCCCAAAAACGAAGGCGTCGCGTCGCATTTGACTATGTAATCGTGAGCAATCTTATTGAGCCAAGCCGTCGTCATTCCCTCTTTGATTTTCTCTTGGAGAAGATCAAGAGTATCTCTGACGATTTGATTAGCCTTACGCATCAACTGTATTTCATAGTCCGACTTAATGGTTATCATCGAGTATCCTCACTATGTCGTCGAAGACTTTGTTCATCTCCTGCGTTCCGTCCACGTCTTTGAGTATTCCCATATTGCTATAGTACTCTATGAGCGGTGCTGTTTGAGCATTGTAGACTTCAAGTCTTGCCTTTACGGTGTCTTCCTTGTCGTCGTCTCTCTGATATAGCTTTTCGCCGCATTTTGCGCATACGTTCTTGTCATACCACGATATATGGTAACTCTCTCCGCATTTGCACATTCTGCGACCTGCAATTCTATCGACTACGAGTTTTTCGTCGACAATCAAGTTGACTGCGCAAGTTATCTTTGCAAAATCATTCAAAGCCTTTGCCTGTTCAATAGTCCTCGGAAAGCCGTCAAGCAAAAATCCCTTATGACAATCCGATTCGGTTAGTCTTTGTTTGACAAGTCCTATAACGACTTCGTCGGGCACGAGCAAGCCTTTGTCGATATAGCCTTTGGCTTCTACCCCCAAGGCTGTGCCCGCCTTGATATTCGCCCTCAATATGTCTCCTGTGGAGATATGAGGTATATTATACTTCTCACATACTTTCGTCGCTTGGGTGCCTTTACCGGCGCCCGGCGCTCCTAAAAATACCAAGTACATAAACCCTCTTTTACTTGAGGAAGCCCTTGTAATGCTTCATCATCAATTGTCCCTCAAGTTGTTTGTTGAATTCAAGCGCGACGCTTACTGCGATAAGCATACCAGTAGATGATATTGCGTTGTTTACTCCCAATCCAGCCCCTATAAGTTGGAAGAGGACCGCAGGCACTATGGCAATGAAGCCAAGGAACAGCGCGCCGAACAAAACTATTCTATTGTTGATTTTCTGAAGGTAATCGCTTGTGGGTTTACCGCTACGGATACCTTGTATTGAGCCGCCGTACTGTTGCAAGTTTCTTGCTACGTCCTGCGGGTTGAACTGTATCTGCGCATAGAAATATGCGAAGAATATAATCAGAACAAGCATTACCAAATAGTAGAATACCCAACCTACCCATTGCCATTGCGAGTTCATACTACCGGGATAGCAGAAAGTCATATAGTTGACAAACGCTTGGTTGTCCTGTCCCGTAAATTGGAATATCATCATAGGTATCGTCATAAAAGACGAAGCGAATATGATAGGCATAACGCCCGAACTGTTGACTTTAATCGGTATAAACGTCGACTGTCCGCCGTACATCTTATTGCCCTTGACTTGCTTGGCGTAGTTGACTTTGATTCTTCTCTCTCCGCCGTCCACGAATACTATAAACACAAACAAGAACAACACTACCAATAAATATCCAAACAAATTCCAAAGTTTTGTAGGATCGGCTTTAATTTGCGGAATCGTATTAACGAGCGCCAAACCAAACGATGACAATATACCGCTGAAGATTATAAGCGACGTACCGTTGCCGATACCGAGTTCGGTAATTCTCTCGCCCAGCCACATAACTACAGTACTGCCCGAAACGAGCAATGCGATAATCATTATAGCCGTAAGCCAACCGTTCTTTTCGCCAAACATAGGATCGATATTGTCTTTATAAGCGACTACGATACCTATAGCCTGCACAACAGCCAAGGCTATTGCTACGTATCTGGTGATTATTGTGATTTTTTCACGCCCCTCATCACCTTGTTTTGAAAGTCTTTCAAGCGGTGGAATGATAAGTGTGAGCAACTGCATTATGATAAAACTGTTGATAAACGGCAAGATACCTAGCGCGAATAGCGTGAGATATTGCATTGAGCCGCCGCTCATCATACTCAAAAGTTGAAATATCGTGTTGCTTTCAGCCGTACCTCCGAACTGACCTGCGTAAAAGTCTGCAGATATGCCCGGAAGCGGTATCCAACAACCGATTCGGAATGCGAGAAGCAATCCGAACGTCGCGAATATTTTATTTCTGATGCTTTTATCACTAAATGCGTTTTTGATAGTTTGCCACATTATAGCACCTCTGCTTTGCCACCTGCTTTTTCAATTATTTCTGCAGCTGACTTAGTAAATTTGTTTGCTTTAACCTCAAGCTTTTTAGTCAATGTACCATTGCCAAGAACCTTCAAACCATAAGGCTCAACCTTACTAAGAACACCCTTCTCAAGGAGAAGTTCTGCCGTAACTACCGTACCGTCGTCAAACACTTCGAGAGCGCTGACATTGACGATAGAATATTCTTTTTTGAAGACGTTGTTAAATCCTCTCTTTGGAATTCTTCTTACGAGAGGCATTTGTCCGCCTTCAAATCCCGGTCTTACTCCGCCGCCGCTACGAGCCCATTGACCCTTGTGACCTTTACCGGAAGTCTTGCCGAGACCCGAGCCAATACCTCTGCCGAGTCTTTTTGACTGCGTCTTTGCTCCATCTGCAGGAGCCATATTGTTCAATTTCATATCCAATCCTCCTTACGCCTGCTCAATCATTACGAGATGCGAAACTACCTTGAGCATACCCTCGGAACAAGCGTTAGATGTGATAACATTGCTGCTTCCGATCTTCTTGAGACCCAAAGCTTTGATTGTATCTTTTTGCTTTTGCGAGCAACCTATCGTACTCTTAACGAGCGTTACTTTAATCTTTTCCATAAGTCGCCTCCTATTAGCCTATAATATCTTCGACGCTCTTGCCTCTCAAAGCGGCAATTTGCTCAGCCGTCTTCATCTTTGCAAGTCCGTCAAAGGTAGCCTTGACACAGTTGATTTTGTTGTTGCTGCCCATAGACTTTGTTCTCACGTCTTTGATGCCTGCGCATTCAAGCACGGCACGAACAGGACCGCCTGCGATAACACCGGTACCTGCGCTAGCCGGCATTATAATAACCTTGGAACTTCCGAAATTGCCGATTGCCTCGTGAGGAACCGACGTATCCAACTTGGCAATCTTAATCATATTGCGCTTTGCTTCTGCAGTTGCCTTACGGATTGCCTCCGGAACTTCGCCTGCCTTGCCCATACCGAGACCGATTGAACCTTGTCCGTCGCCGACTACTATAAGAGCCGCAAATCTCATCGTTCTACCGCCCTTGACAACCTTGGTTACACGGTTGACGCAGATGAGTTTGTTGAGCAATTCTTCTTCTTGATTGTTAAATCTCTCTTTTCTAGCCATTTTGGATCTCCTTAGAATTTAAGTCCGGCTTCTCTTGCGCCGTCTGCAACGCTCTTAACGCGTCCGGTATAGAGATATCCGCCTCTGTCGAATACAACTTCGGTGATACCTGCCTGCAAAGCCTTTTGAGCAACTGCCTTTCCTACTTCGGCTGCAGCCTCAGTCTTGGTCATATCCTTGACCTTCTTTATCATATCCTTATCAAGAGTAGAGCAAGAAACTAGCGTCGCACCTTTGACATCGTCGATTATCTGTACGTTGATATTGTTGGTACTTCTATATACGTTGAAGCGAGGTCTCTCGGCTGTGCCACTGATTTTAGATCTAACTCTTTGATGTCTTTTTTGCCTGATGGCATTCTTATCAATCTTACTAATCATATTATCTCACTCCTTATTTCTTACCCGTCTTGCCTTCCTTACGTACGATAACTTCGTCTTTATAACGAATACCGTATACGTGGTAAGGATCAGGGTTACGAACTTTTCTTATGTTGGCAGCCATTTGACCTACCAACTCTTTGTCAATACCCTTTACGACTACTTCCGTAACAGAAACGCACTCGTAAGTGATACCCGGTATCTCTTCTATCTCAACCGGATGCGAATAACCTACGTTGAGCACGAGTTTTTTACCTTGCTTGGTTGCCTTGTAACCTACGCCGTTGAGAATCAAAGATTTCTCAAAGCCCTTGGATACGCCTTCAACCATATTTGCAATAAGTTTTCTGTAAAGGCCGTGCATTGCCTTGACCGGCTTATCGTCGTTGGGTCTTGTTACGTGCACTTCTGCGCCCTCAACTTTTACGGTAATGATGCTGTTTACTTTGAGAGTCAAAGTACCTTTTGCGCCTTTTACCGTAACGATATTTTCGGGCGATACGCTTACTTCTACGCCTGCTGGGATAGCAACAGGAAGTCTACCAATTCTTGACATATTCCTACCTCCCTATTACCAAACGTAAGCGAGTACTTCGCCACCGATATGTGCTGCGCGAGCCTTCTTATCAGTCATAATCCCCTTGGAAGTGGAAATAATTGCTATTCCCAAACCGTTGAGGACGACAGGAAGTTTCTCTGAGTTTGCATATACTCTCAAGCCGGGCTTGGAAATACGCTTAATTCCGGAAATGACCTTCTCATTATTAGGTCCATACTTCAAATTTACCTTCATAACACTTTGAACTTCGCCTTCAACTACTTCATATCCGTTGATAAAACCTTCTTCGGTTAAGATGTCGGCGATTGCCTTCTTCATCTTTGAAAGAGGTACTTCGACGCTTTCGTGTCTTGCTACCAAAGCATTACGGATACGAGTGAGCATATCTGCGATTGGATCAGTTATCATCATAGTAAATACCCTCCTATTACCAACTTGCCTTCTTTACTCCGGGAATCTCGCCCTTGTAAGCGAGTTCTCTGAAGCAAATTCTGCAAATTCCGTACTTTCTTAAAACTGCGTGCGGTCTTCCACAAATCTGGCATCTTGTGTATGCTCTTGTGGAGTACTTTGGAGTCTTTTGCTGTTTGTTAATCATTGCTTTCTTTGCCATAATCTATCTCCTATTTCACAAAAGGCATACCGAGGAGCGTCAACAACTCCTTAGCCTCTTCGTCTGTGTTTGCCGTAGTTACGACGATAATGTCAAAACCTCTTACCTTCTCTACCTTGTCGTATTGAATTTCCGGAAAGATGATTTGCTCCTTAACGCCCATTGCATAGTTGCCGCGTCCGTCGAACGAATCGTTTGGCACGCCCTTAAAGTCTCTTACTCGAGGAAGAGCAACGGATATGAGTTTATCCATAAAATCGTACATCTTCTTACCTCTCAAAGTTACCTTTGCGCCAATCGTCATACCTTCTCTCACCTTGAAGTTTGCAACGCTCTTCTTAGCCTTGCACTCTGCGGGAGCCTGACCTGCGATCAACTTGAGTTCTTCAACTGCCTGTTGAAGACTCTTGCTGTTGTCCTTGACGTCGCCAAGTCCCATATTGAGAACAACTTTCTCGAGTTTCGGTACTTGGTTGACGTTCTTATAATTAAACTTTTTGATCAATGCAGGAACTACTGTTGATTTATAGTATTCAAGCATTCTGTATTCTCTATTTTCCACAGTCGTAATCCTCCATTAGTTTTCTGCCACTTCAGTGGTCTTCTTAGCCTTTGTGGCAGTCTTCTTAGTTGCCTTCTTAGCGGTCTTTGCTGCTTTTGCAGGTTTTACATCCAAAGACGCTCCGCACTTCTTGCATATACGCGTCTTGATTTTCTTTCCGTTCTCGTCAACGCTGATGTTGTGAGCAACTCTCGTAGCGCTGTTGCAACTCGGACAGAGAATCATCACGTTGGATACGTTGATTGAAGCCTCTCTTTCGATAATTCCGCCCTTCTCTTGAGCGTTGCGAGGCTTAACGAAACACTTTACCGTTCTCAAGTCAGAGCCTTGCAAAACCACTCTTTGGGACTTGGTATCTACCGCCAATACTTGACCTGTCTTACCTTTATCGACACCTGCGATAACTTTGACAGCGTCGCCTTTCTTAACATTCATACTCATATTGGTCTACCTCCGTTAGATTACCTCTGGGGCAAGAGAAATGATCTTCATATAATCTTTTTCTCTCAACTCTCTGGCAATTGGTCCAAAGATACGAGTACCCCTAGGTTGTTTTTGATTGTCGATAATAACGGCTGCGTTGTCGTCAAACCTGATGTGCGAACCGTCGGTTCTTCTGATACCTTTCTTGGTTCTTACAATAACTGCTTTGACTACGTCGCCTTTCTTAACTGCGCCGCCCGGGGTAGCCGTCTGCACGGATGCCACGATCACGTCGCCTATATTACCGCTTCTACGGAACGAACCGCCCATTACTCTAATACATTTGATCTCTTTTGCGCCTGAATTATCGGCAACGACCAATTTTGTCTCCGGTTGTATCATTCTCGGGGTCCTCCTTACTTAGCCTTCTCGACGATTTCGACAACTCTCCAACGCTTGTCTTTGGAAAGCGGTCTTGTTTCGACGACACGTACGGTATCGCCAATGCCACATTCGTTTTGCTCATCGTGAGCCTTGAATGTCTTTGTTCTATTGATAATCTTGCCGTAAAGAGGATGCTTAACACGCTCTTTGATCGCAACAACTACGGTCTTGTCCATCTTGTCTTTGACAATTACGCCAACTCTGGTTTTTCTGAGATTTCTTTCTTCCATTGCTGTTATCCTCCTTATTTAGCCTTCTTAGCGGATTTCTTGACAGCCTTATTCGGCTCTTGAGAAATTCCGAGTTCTCTTTGACGGATTATCGTCTTTACTCTTGCAATATCTTTTTTGCAAATTGCAAGTTGATTAGCGTTCTCAAGTTGACCTGCTTTGTGTTTAAAGCGAAGATTGAAGAGTTCTTCTTTCAAAGAATTCAATTTGAGATTAAGTTCTTCGTTTGTCATTTCAAAAAAATTACTTGCTTTCATCTGCGCTCACCTCTTCTCTCTTTACAAATTTGCACTTAACAGGCAATTTGTGTGATGCAAGTCTCAATGCTTCGCGTGCGACTTCTTCGCTTACGCCTGACATCTCAAACATTACACGACCCGGCTTAACCACTGCTACCCAGTATTCTACGCTACCTTTACCGCTACCCATTCTGGTTTCTGCCGGCTTCTTAGTGATAGGCTTGTGTGGGAATATATTGATCCAAACCTTACCGCCTCTCTTGATATAACGCGTCATTGCTATACGCGCTGCCTCAATCTGGTTTGAGGTAATCCAACTTGGCTCAAGCGCTACAAGTCCGTACTCGCCGTATGCAACCTTGTTGCCCTTGTTAGCCTGTCCCGTCAATCTGCCGCGGTGTACGCGACGTCTTTTAACTCTCTTAGGCATTAACATTACGCATTACCTCCTTCCTTGTTTTCCTTTACGTTCTTTCCGAGTACTTCACCCTTGTATACCCATACCTTAACGCCGATGATTCCGAACGTAGTATGAGCTTCTGCCGTACCGTAATCGATATCTGCTCTCAATGTTTGAAGAGGTATAGACCCCTCGTGATAACTCTCGGAATTTGCGATTTCCGCTCCGTTAAGACGACCCGATACCATAGTCTTGATACCTTTTACTCCGCCCTTCATTGCCTTGGAGATACAACCCTTCATTGCTCTTCTGAACGCAATACGCTTTTCGAGTTGAGCGGCGATGTTCTCTGCGATGAGTTGAGCGTCCGTGTCCGGCCTCTTAACTTCCATAATATTGATGCTTACGCTCTTCTTGGGAGCAAGTTTCATAACTTCTTTCTTGATTTGCTCAACGCCTGCGCCTGCTTTACCAATCATAATACCCGGCTTTGCAGTATAAATCGTAACTATTACGATATCGTTTGCCGAAGAAAGTATTCTGCTGATTGTAATCTTGGAGATAGAACATTGATAATATTTCTTCTTCAAGTAAGTTCTGATCTTGTGATCCTCAATGAGGTTCTTAGAAAAGTTTTTCTTGTCAGCATACCATTGAGCGTTCCAATCTTTTATTACGCCTACTCTCAATCCGTGTGGACTAACTTTTTGTCCCATTTTTGATACCTCCTCGATTATTCTGCCTTAGCCTCATCCAAGATGATGGTGATGTGGCTGGTGCGTTTGTTGATTCTTGCAGCGCTTCCCTTTGCTCTTGCTCTGATACGCTTGAGTATCGGTCCTGCGTTGGCGTAGCACTCTGCTACGTAAAGCGTGGTCTTGTCCATATTCAAATTGTTTTCTGCATTTGCAGCCGCCGAATTCAACAACTTGATGAGCGGTTCGCAAGCAGCCTTGCGGGTAAATTTGAGTATTGCCAAAGCCTCTTCGTAATTCTTTCCTCTTATTATGTCAAGCACAATTCTAACCTTGTCGGGAGAAATTCTGACGTACTTGGCCGTTGCGCTCGGACGCTTATCAGCGTTTTCTTTACGAGCGGCGCTCTTTTCTCTTAATCTCTTTGCCATCTTACGCCTCCTTATCTTTTACCTGTGGTTTTTTCGCCTGCGTGTCCCTTGAATGTACGTGTGGGAGCAAACTCGCCGAGTTTGCAGCCTACCATATCTTCGGTGATATATACAGGCACGTGCTTTCTGCCGTCGTGAACGGCTATCGTGTGACCTACCATCTCCGGAAAGATTGTGGAAGATCTTGACCAAGTCTTGACAACCTTCTTTTCGTTGGCATCGTTCATTGCGATAATTCTCTTTATAAGTCTTTCTTCGACGAAAGGTCCTTTCTTTACTGATCTACTCATTTCGAATCCTCCTAGTTCACACGCTTGATGATGAACTTATTGCTCTTGTTCTTCTTTCTGGTCTTGTAACCCAAAGCAGGTTTACCCCAAGGAGTTACAGGACTCGGCATACCTATCGGCGACTTACCTTCACCACCACCGTGCGGGTGATCGCAAGGGTTCATTACAACACCGCGGACTGTAGGTCTTACGCCCATATGACGTTTACGTCCGGCCTTACCCAAAGATATAATCTCGTGTTCGAGATTGCCAACCTGTCCGATAGTTGCTCTGCACTTAATTGGAATGTATCTCATTTCGCCGCTTGGGAGTCTCAATGTTGCGTACTTGCCTTCTTTAGCCATAAGTTGAGCAGAATTTCCTGCCGATCTTGCAATCTGACCGCCCTTACCGGGGTGCATCTCTATATTATGGATAACAGTACCTACGGGAATCTTCTCAAGAGGAAGCGTGTTGCCCGTCTTGATATCTGCATTCTCACCGCTCATTACGGTGTCGCCCTTCTGCAATCCAAGCGGAGCGATGATGTATTTCTTTTCGCCGTCCGCATAGTTGAGGAGTGCTATGTTCGCGCTGCGGTTTGGATCGTACTCTATGGAAGCAACTTTTGCCGGAATATTATCCTTATTGCGCTTGAAGTCAATTATTCTGTACTTTCTTCTGTTGCCGCCGCCGATATGTCTTACGGTAATTCTACCGGTTGCATTTCTACCGCCACTCTTGCTTTTGGATTGGAGCAAGCCCTTTTCGGGAGTGGTCGTGGTAATTTCGGTAAATTTAGATACCGTCATAAAACGACGAGCAGGAGAAGTAGGTTTAAATCTCTTAATAGCCATTTATCTTACCTCCTAATTATGCCAGACTCTCAAAGAACTCGATCGTCTTGCTATCTTCTGTCAACGTCACAACTGCTTTCTTGTAAGCGGAAGTCATACCTTCAGATCTTCCCATTCTTTTCTTCTTGCCGTTTACGTTGACGGTGTTTACTTTTGCTACTTTTACGCCGAATATATCTTCGACTGCCACTTTGATTTGAGTTTTAGTTGCATCGCTTGCTACTTTGAAAGTATATTTCTTTTCTGCGATACCGTCATAACTCTTTTCCGTAAGGATAGGGGAAATAATCACATCATACTTATTCATTCTTGTATGCCTCCTCTATTTTGTTTACTGCATCAACAGTGAAGATACACTTCGTATTTGCTGCCAAATCATATACATTTATTAGACTTGCATTGATAAGCGTCAAGTTCTGAATGTTTGCGCACGCTCTTTGAACCGCCTCGTCGTCGTTGCCGACTACCAACAAAACTTTTTTATCAATTTCCATTGCCTTAAGCATTTGAGCCACGTATTTTGTCTTTGCCTCTTCAAGTACCAACTTGTCAAGTACGATAAAATCATTGTCGCTTACCTTTGCGCTCAATGCCGACAAAGTAGCCGCTACCTTCATTTTCTTGTTGATTTTTTGAGAGAAATCTCTGGGCTTCGGAGCGAAAACTACGCCGCCGCCTGTCCATTGCGGGCTACGGATACTACCCTGTCTTGCTCTACCCGTTCCTTTTTGTCTCCAAGGCTTCTTGCCTCCGCCTCTAACTTCCGTGCGAGTCAAAGTAGACTTGGTGCCCTGTCTCTTGTTTGCCAATTGAGCAACTACTACTTGGTGAATAAGCGGCTCGTTGTATGCGACGCCGAATACGCTCTCGCTAAGTTCGATTTCGCCCACTTTCTTGGCTTTTATATCTAAAACATTAACCTTCATTTTTGCTCACTCCTTTAACCGTTTTGCTTTACAACAACGATGTTACCCTTTGCACCGGGGATAGCGCCCTTGATGAAAAGAAGATTACGCTCGGCATCGACTCTTGCCACCGTGAGATTCTTGACGGTAACTTTCTCATTACCCCAATGTCCCGACATCTTTTTGTTCTTGAATACTCTCGAAGGAGTAGAACAAGCGCCCATAGAACCTACGCCTCTGTGGTAACCCGAACCGTGCGCCATAGGTCCGCAGTGATGATTCCATCTCTTGACAGCGCCGGTAAATCCGTGTCCCTTTGAAGTTCCGCTTACGTCTACCAAAGATCCTTCGGCAAACTGGTCGCACTTGAGTTCTTGTCCGAGTTCATAATTTGCGACGTCCGTCTTAAACTCGCGGAGTACTCTTCTAGGCGTAACACCTGCTTTCTTGTAATGACCCTTTATCGGCTTATTGACGTTCTTCTCTTTGATTTCGCCAAAGGCAATTTGAACCGCCTCGTAACCGTCATTGTCAAGGGTTTTCTTTTGCACAACCGGACAAGGTCCCGCAAGCACTATCGTCACCGGGATAACTGTGCCGTCCGGAGCAAAAATTTGACTCATTGCCAACTTTTTTCCAATGATTGCTTTATTCATAATAAAGTTCATCCTCCTATTTATTTTGCAAAATCGCTTTACGCAATTTTATTTGACTTATTTATTAAAGTTTGATTTGAATATCGACGCCTGCCGGCAAATCAAGTTTCATAAGAGCGTCTACTACTTTGGAAGTAGGATTGATAATATCAATCAATCTCTTGTGAGTGCGAAGTTCGAATTGCTCTCTGCTGTCCTTATATTTGTGAACCGCTCTGATGATGGTAACCACTTCTTTCTCCGTAGGGAGCGGAATTGGTCCCGAAACTTGCGCGCCGCTTCTCTTTGCCGTCTCGACGATTTTTTCTGCTGCAACGTCGATAAGGTTGTGATCGTATGCTCTCAATTTGATTCTGATTGTCTGTCCTGCCATTTTTAATCTCCTTTTTTACCTAACTTATTTTTTTACTATACACTTCCGTGCGTTCCGCTTTCGTCATTTTTAAAAAGGCCTGCAGTTAGCCTTTTTGTTAGTCGCCCGATTGTCGAACTCTTGTCAATGGAAGTTCTCCTCTTAAAAAAGCGGTAACCTCCCATATCATCCCATTTGACGTAAGCCTAATGAGTATACAAATTATATAAAAATATGTCAAATACTTGATAATAATTAGAATGTAAATTTTATGTAAATTTTTTAAAATTGCGTAAACTAGCAATAAAATCGGCTAAAATTTTAATTTAATCATTATTAAGATCTTCTCGCTGGTGTCACGCAGTGACGGAAATGGTATACTAGTTCTGTCAACTCGACCGCAGCGGAGATATCTAATCTTTATTTGAGATTTCTCCGCTACGGCCGAAATGACATTGGATTGTCTCGCGCAAGCGTCAATGACAAAAGCGAGAGTTCTCTCTCGCTTTTGTCTTCCATCATATTAAAATATAAATTACGCACAACCGCAGAGAGTGTAGTAGTTTTCGTCCGTGCTAGGGCGAGCGGTATCGTCAAGTGTACTACAACGCTATATGCGGTTGCTAAATACTGTGTAGAATTACAATCCCAATATCATTGCGGTATTATATAATTCCTCATCAAACTTACGAGGCATCTTAAGCGCTTCTTCGATATCCACGTCGATAATTTGATTTTGTCTTACGCCGACGACTTTGCCGCCCTCTTCCTTCATAAGCAAGTCTACAGCCTTTACTGCGCATCTTGCGGCAAGCACACGGTCTGACATTGTAGGCGCGCCGCCTCTTTGGATATATCCCAGCGTAGTAGTCTTGATAGAACCCATTACGCCGTTGTCTTTAAGGTGCTGTTTGAGATCTTCTGCTTTGCATACGCCCTCGGCAAGCACGATAATATCGGAAGTCTTGCCAACTCTTTGGTTTAGACAAATCTTTTTGACGACTTGCTTAAGATCGTATTGCACTTCCGGGACGAGTATTATTTCGGCGCCGCCGCAAATACCTGCATAAAGCGCAATGTCTCCACACTTTCTGCCCATAACCTCTATAATACAAACTCTGTCGTGCGACGTCATTGTATCACGAAGATTGTTGATTGCCGACACAACTGTATTTACACTGGTGTCAAAGCCAAGCGTGTAATCGGTATATGCCAAATCATTGTCTATAGTACCGGGAATACCAACTACCTTAACGCCGAATTTCTTATACAAATCCTGCGCGCCTCTAAAACTTCCGTCTCCACCTATGACTACTAAACCGTCGATGCCGTAGGCCTCCATATTCTCTACTGCAATCTGCATATACTTGTCTTCGACAAATTCCGGGCATCTTGCGGTCTTGAGGATGGTTCCGCCTCTCTGAATAATATCCGAGACGGAGCGCTTGTTCATTTCTTTTATATGATTTTTGATAAGTCCGGTATATCCGCGCTCGATGCCGTATACGTCCAAACCATTATAAATTGCATAACGAACTACTGCCCTTACGCAGGCGTTCATACCCGGCGAATCTCCGCCGCTTGTTAAAACTCCGATTTTCTTCATATGTCCTCTTATAAACCTTGCAAAACTCGGCAATATACCCAATATCGCAAGTTCAAAAATTTTTATCTACTGTATTATATCAAAGGCGAATAAATATTACCACAATTTTGAAGGTAAATTTTGAGAATTTTTTGATTAAAACTCTATGCGATAATACAACTCGAAGTAGCAATCGCACCTGATTTATTATTAGTACTGTTTTTCATAGTAATACTCTTACTTGTCAATTCGTGAGAACTTGCCAAACTTATCAAAATGTAATTATCATAACCTCCATTGTATGACGGCTCGCCGACTTGTCCCCACAATGACAAATTGTCAATCAGATAATTGACGCCCACGTCGTCCACGTCTTTATACGCCCTATAGTGCGTATAGCGTACGCCAGTATACGCCTTTCCTCTGTCTGCCGCAAGAGTAATTTTATCTCCTACGCTGTGACGGGAAACTGTCGAAATAAATCCCCAATAATCATCGTAGCCTTCGCGTTCGTGACCTATAAAATCTCTTGCTACCACGTTGGCTACGCCTCTTTTCTCATAATAAGGCGTATCAAACGTCAATTTCATAAAACCATTGCTGCCACTTGAAGCAACAACGTCTTTATCAATAAATTCCCCATAACTTTCTCTATATAAAATACCTGTATTGATTGCAACCCCATCTGACGGCAACTGTTCGCCCCAAGTATTGGTATAAGTTATATTCTCATCCATACGACTTTCTCTAACGGTCATTGATGTCATATCATAGGATTTAAAAGTGTATTTGGAAGTCGGAATAACGCTCGTCTCGTATCTACCTATATAATGATCATAAGTGGCATTGTCAATAGTAAAATAATAAAATGCAACTTTGCTCTTTATCATACCAACTCTTTTATATTTGCCAAGATAATTCTTGACGAAGATGCAATAACTTACGCTAATCGACATAGCGTTTTGATTATCTGCGTAGCAAGAAGAATAGATATACTCTTTTTCTTTATTATTAAGCAAAGCGCTGGAATCATTTACCAGTTCAGCATAGTCAATTTGGCTCTTGTCTACTTTGTTGAAAAGATAAATTGGATACAACACTGCGCCGTCTTGAGTAAATCCAATCAATTGCCAAGCAAGCACGTTGGAATTGCTATCTCTCTCGGGAATTAAAACATTGCTATTATTCAAAGCGCTTTCAAAGACACTTTGATTTTGCTTAACAGTCTGCAGATCTGTTATTATGGCGCTTACTCCCGAAAAATCACTGTCGACAAGTTGCTTTTGACACCCCTCAACATTGACAACGCCGGAGTCGGAAGAATTACACGCTGCAAAACAACAAATTAAATAACTCAACAAAATTGTCAAAACTAATATCCAACATATTTTACTACTCAACTTTGACTTACTCATAGCGCCTCCTCCTATCCGGTACTTATATGCAATTATAGTATAACAAATAATTTTACCAGTGTCAATATGGGTTTTGCGATTTTATACACAAACTACAAGTACGTCACATTGCGACAAATCTCCCAATGTTTCAACAGATGCAAGAAAATATTATAGATCTCTTATGACTATATTGTTAGCCCCAACGATTGCTTTGATTTGATTGACGAAGTTGCCTTTTGGGTTTACGCCTTTGCCGTACTGCATAGGCTTGTCTGCGTCAAACATTCTAAAAATGACGATGTCATTGCCGGGATATACCTCCAATATCTCCAAAACCTGTCTGAACTGCTGTCTGTCGTCAATCTTAATAAATACCTTATGCTTTGCAAGGCTTGGTTTTTGTTCGGCTTCTTGAATCTTGACGTCGCTTTCTCCGCCCTCTCTGCGCCAAGGCTCTACGTCAAGGACATTGAGGTTGATACGTCCGTTGTTGCGTTTTACAGTCGCCCTTATCAAAACTATATTGTCGTTGACAAGCAGACCTCTGTTCTTCTCATAAGTCTTGGGAAAGAATACGCCTTCCATTTCGCCGTATAGATCTTCCACCGTGGCGTATGCCATAATACCGCCGCTTTTGGTGGTCTTCTTTTCTATCTTGGACAGCATACAGCCCATAGTGACAGTCTTGTTTTCGTATTGATTAATGAGTTGCTCTTCGCTCTCGTCAAGTTCTTCTTCGTCGAGGTTTTTGGAAAGCAAATCGGCAATCTTGGAGATATTGAAGTCAAACTTTTTTATCTCCTCCCTGTATTCGTCAAGAGGGTGTCCGCTGACATACACGTTGAGCATTTCTTTCTCAAGCGCCAAAAGTTGTTTATCTCCGTACTCCTTAAGGTAAGGGATATTGTCCTCTTGTGTGGAATCATCGTCTTCAAGCAATCCAAATAGGCTCATTTGTCCGTTGGACTGCATTTTCTTGTCGTGCATACTCACAAGCATAATGGATTCGTAACTTGCAAGCAGCGCCGCTCTGGTATGTCCGAAGCAATCAAAAGCGCCCGCCTTGATAAGGCACTCCATCATCTTCTTATTTACAGTGCCTGCTGGAAGTCTATTGAGCATTTCGCCTATCGACTTATACTCGCCGTTTGCGTTACGCTCGTCGACAAGCGCTTTCATAGCCGCTTCTCCGACATTCTTGATACCGCCGAGTCCAAAACGTAATCCGTCATTGTTTTCTACGGTAAATATTACGTCGGACTTGTTGATATGAGGCGGATATATCTTCTTATCGTAGTTTTTAACGTACCCAAGATATTTTGCTATTTCGTCAGACTTTGTGATACGGTTGTTGATAACGGCGGCAAAAAGTTCAAGCATATAATATCGCTTGAGATAAGCCGTCTGATAAGTCAGCGTCGCGTACGCCGCGGCGTGCGACTTATTGAAAGCATACTTTGCAAAGTCTGCCATTCCGTCAAAAATTTTTTCGGCGTTTTCTTTGGAAATACCTCTCTTTATTGCGCCGTCTACCGCCGGAGCGGCTTTTTTTATAACGATACCCTGATCGTTTACAACTTCGGGTACTGCGTCGCAACCGTTGACAAATACGGTTTTTTCGGCGTTCATAACGTCAACTTTCTTTTTGCCCATTGCGCGTCGCAAATTATCTGCTCTACCGAGAGTATAGCCCGCGCACGCTTGCACAGCTTGCATAACCTGCTCTTGGTATACAAAAAATCCAAAGGTTACGTCAAGGATACTCTCAAGTTGAGGAGCGTCATACTTTATCAAATCCCTGTTGGCTCTTGCATTGAGATAATCGTCGATACAACTCATAGGTCCCGGACGGTATAGAGAGATACCTGCAATAACTTCTTCCAAGTTCTTTGGTTGATAACTCTTCAAAAAGCCTTTCATACCCGCGCTTTCAAGTTGGAACACCGCTTCGGTTTCACCGGTGCCGATTAGTTTGTATACTTCGGGATCGTCGTATCCCAATTCTTCAAAGTCTATCTTTACGCCGTGATTTTTTTCTACGTATTTAAGCGCCTTGTCTATATCAGTCAAAGTCGTAAGTCCCAAGAAGTCCATTTTGAGCATACCCAACTCCTCGACTTCTTCTTTTTGGAATTGCGTCGTTATATCGGGACCGTTGCGCTGCAAAGGTACGTGGTCGCTGATGACTTCTTTACATATTACGACGCCTGCGGCGTGCTTTGAACAATTTCGCGGCAACCCCTCTATCTTGAGAGCCATATCTATTACTCTATGCATCTCGGGATTGTTTTCGTATATCTCGATTACTTCGGGATTGCGAAGTTTTAGATCGTCTTCTTTGGTGCTGGGGTCTCTGCCGAGAACTTTATCGAGCGTTACGCCGGGAGCGTTGGGAATAAGTTTTGTCGTGGAGTTGACTATATCCAAAGGCACGTTGTATACTCTTGCGACGTCCTTGATCGCGCCTTTGGCCTTCATAGTACCGAGCGCCAAAATCTGACATACCTTATCTTTGCCGTACTTGCGTATAACGTAATCTATTACTTCTCCGCGTCTGTCCATACAGAAGTCTATATCGAAGTCGGGCGCAGAAACTCTTTCCGGATTGAGAAAACGCTCGAAGAACAGTTGATACTTGAGTGGGTCGAGATTGGTTATGCCGATTGCATACGCAATTATCGAGCCTACTCCGCTACCGCGCCCCGGTCCAACCGGTATGCTTTGGGTGCGCGCATAGTTGATAAAGTCCCACACTATGAGATAATACTCGGCAAAGCCGGTGCGAATGATGATGCCTAGTTCATACTCCGCTCTCTCCCTTATCTCATCGGTAATCGTATGGTATCTGCGTTCCAAGCCCTCGTAGGCGAGTTTTCGCAAATACTCCTCGGGCGTAGATCCGTCGTCGGGTTTATAAGGAGGATATAAGTCCTCTTTTTCAATACGCACATTGCACTTTTCCATTACCTCTATGGTATTGGTGACAGCCTCGGGACACCAACTGAATATCTCCATCATCTCCTCGTAACTCTTGAGATAGAATTGGTCGTTGCCCATTTCCATACCGGTAGCGTCGTTGATTGTCTTGCCCGTGTTGATACGCACGAGAATATCCTGCGCTATGTAATCTTCGCGATTGATATAATGCACGTCGTTGGTCGCAACCAACTTGACGCCTATCTCGTCGGCAAGACGCACAAGGTCATTGCGAATAGCCCTCTGCTCCGTCAAACCGTGATCTTGAAGTTCGATATAAAAATCTCCCTCGGCAAACATATTCTTAAGCCTCAACGCATACTCTTTTGCGCCATTATAATCTCCCGACGACAGCAATCTGGGAATACGTCCGGACAGACACGCCGAAAGACATATCACGCCTTCGCTGTGCCTCTCAAGCAAATCAAGGTCTATTCTCGGCTTGTAATAATATCCGTCTATATACGCGAGCGAATCCATCTTGACAAGGTTTTTATATCCCTCGTTGTTTTTGGCGATAAGCACCAAGTGATTGCGCTCTGCGCTGACATTGCTCTTCATATCTTCGCAAGTGTAGAACTCGCAACCAATTATAGGCTTGAGGTTACGCGCGTTGGCTGCCTTATAGAAAGTATACGCGCCGAACATATTGCCGTGGTCGGTGAGAGCGCACCCCGGCATACCAAGTTCTTTACACGCATCTAAAAGCGGGGACTTCTTACCCTTAGTAATTCTCGCTAGACCGTCCAAAAGAGAATACTCCGAGTGAAGATGCAAATGCACGAAAGGCTTTTCGTATTTGTCGTATACGCTGTCTTTGTCCTCTTTTGGGGAATTGGCTGACTTGGCAATTTTTTGCGTGTCAATGCTTGACGTAGCCTCTTTTGCAGGCTTGTCCGCAAGCAAATCTTCAATGCTGTCTAAAAGTCCTCTGCTAATGCCGTCTTTATTTTCTTCCATTATATATCCTCTTTGCTATATGCCTTGCCAGTTCATACTGTTGAGATTTCTCCACTTAACTCCGTTTCGGTCGAAATGACATTATATAATTGTCACCTCGTATATTTTTAATGTCACTTCAAGCATAGTCGAGAGGTCTAATCCAATTGAGTTTTCTCCACTTCGGTCGAAATGACTTTAATCTTTTATCTGCGTTTTTGTTCAGCCAAAGTCAAAAGTTTGTTGAGATACCTCGACAAACTTGTCTTACTCGTGCCTAATATATCTGCAAGTTCTTGCATACTTGCGTCATAATTCTCTACTCTTGCGAGTGCAACCGCTTTGAGTTTTTTGTCGACCTTATCGAGTTCTCCGCTCTGCTGCAAAACCTCTATTGCCTGCAAATACTTCTGCGCGCTGTCGACCGCCTTTTTGTAATGCGCCATATAGAGATTGCTTTGCCTGTTAAAGTCGTTTTCTTTTTCTCTTTCCGCCATAATATTGTTGAGTTGAAGTACGCTGTCCACCGCTCCCGCCAAAGCAAGTATATCCGCAATATCGTTACCGCTGCGCGATTGCAAAATATTGACGCTCTTGCGCTCGTATACCTTGACGGATATCTCCATATCCTCAAGCACCTTGACGATACGCTCGCAAAACGCTACGTCCGAAAAGAAAATCTGCAAACAGTAATTTGGATATTCTTCGTCGGGGAACTGCAACTTTGCTCCGCCATAAACTATACCCTTGAAGTACGGCTGAAACATATCTTTGTCAAGTATACCTTGAAAATATCCTTCTTCGTCTTCAAATATAAATTTATCTCCCTCAAAATGCGACAGAGACATCGACGAAAGCAACTCGTTGGCATACTTATCCTTAATCTGCAACTTTGGCGTCTTGTCTCCCTTTCTGCCGTCTACAACAAAGAAAATCTCGCCGTCTGTAAACTCCTTGAGCATTGCCGCGACATCCGACACGTCTTCAAAACTGTCAAGTTCCAAGGTCAGAGTGATTGACTTTTTATATACGTCAATACCACCTCTCATCTTGACAAGAGCCCGCAAAAAAGCAAACCTATCCTGCCTTGCCTCCGGGGCTTGCAATATTGATTTCAATAAATCGCTTTTTAACTGTGAAGTAAAATTCATTATACGCCTTTGAATTGCTTGTCCGCGCTGTCAAGATTTGGAGCGCAACGCGAGTTTTTTGCCATCTATATTTGCTATACGCTCTTTAGGTATATTAAATCTCTCGACAAGCGACTTTGCAAAGCCGCAACTGCCCACATCATTGCTCCTATGCGCGTCCGAATCGAGTACGAATTGGCAATCCGTCGCAAGCAAATACTCAATATTATCGTCGTTGGGAGTGCGGTGTCTCGATGAGAGTTCTACGTACGTGCCATAGTCCGCGCACACCTTGCCTATCTCTTTGTAATTTATGTCCAGCCTAAAACCGGGGTGCGTGAGAATATCTATCTTATGCTTTTGGACGGCATTGACGTACATTGCCGTATTACGCGCTATCTGCCCCTTGGTAGACTTCATAGTATACTTAGTGAGAGCATTCCAAGTTATCTTAAAATAATCCGCAAACTTATATGGAAAAGACGTCAAATGATAACCGGCAATGAGTATATCCAACTTCTTTGCGTCTTCTTCAGTGACGTCGATCTCGCCATCCGTACCCAATATGTTTGCCTCAATGCCCATAAGCAAAGTAAGGTCGGTGTAATGGCTTTGTACTTCCTGCAGGTCTTTGCGTATTGCGTCGTATTTTTTGGAACTTACTCCGATAAATGGGTGGCGTACTGCGTGGTCGGTAATGGCAAGTATCTCCAAGCCCTTTTGACTTGCCGCAAGAGCGTTGTCGGCAATACTTCCCTTGCCGTGAGAATACGTAGTATGCGAATGATAGTCCGCAGTAATTCTTAAGTCCACAGCATTGCCCTCCCTTTATTAGTCAACATTGAATTTAAGCCCATTCGATTCACTACGTTTTGCTCAGATTAACATTAAAAAGTCATTGACGCTAACGCCTATTTATGTCATCCCGACCGTAGTGGAGAAATCTATACAACATTATTCTTAGCGAACTCTAGAATATATTTCGTCACATTGGTAGGCACGTCTAGTATGCTTTATTTCAAGTCAATCGAGATTGCGTATATCGGGTAAATATTCTACTTCATATTTTAACTTAACGCCAAAGCATTTGTCAACCTCTTGCCTTGCATAATCGGCTAGCCTTAGAAAATCCGCAGAAGTTGCTCCGCCTATATTGAGTATAAAATTTGCGTGAATATTGGATATTTGCGCGCCGCCTATCCCATACCCTTTCAGACCTGCCTTGTCGATATAATATCCCGCCGACATAATACCCGACTTTTTGAACACGCTGCCGAGAGACTTCCCCTTTGGTTGAGACATCGCCCTTGCTATCGCATATCCCTTCATATCCTTGCCGATACGCTTTTTATCTCCTTCGACGAGTTTTATTCCCACGCTGACGACTATCCCCATATCCTTGACCTTGGAATGACGATAGGCAAAGTTCAAGTCCTTTGCCCTAATCCGCTCTATCTTCCCGTCGACAAGAATATCAGCATACTCCACGACGTCGCCGAGTTCTCTGCCAAAGGCTCCGCAATTCATTGCAAGTCCGCCGCCCATACTGCCCGGTATTGAACACAGTCCTTCGATTCCGCTCAAAGAGTTTTCTGCGGCATATCTGCATACTACGGTCATTCTCTCGCCTGCAAGCAAATACAATCTCTCTCCGTCAAGGTCTTTGCCCTTCAACTTTTGCGTAGATACTACAATACTATTCAAGCCGTCGTCGCCTATAAGGACGTTGGAACACGCTCCCAGCACGTAGTACTCCAAGCCTTCATTCTTTAAAGCGCGTATAGTCTGCTCTAGTTGCTTTGCAGTACGCGGATAAACCACGCAGGCAAGATTTCCGCCGCTACCGAACGTGGACGGTGACGGCGCATCAAAATTTACTTCGCATATATTAGATAAAAAAAATAAGTCTTTCACAATGTATTATATGCAATACCGTAAAAGACTTGTTAGTTTATTTTCACGTCATATTATATTATTTTGGTCTTTTTAATTCCATATATTCCTTTATATGTAATCTCAAGTTTAATATGACTTCTTATTTCACAAAGTTTAGCAAACACATCTAATTTCTCCTGATTAGAATTCCCATTTTCCATAGGATTTATCTCAACTAATTTTAACTTCTCTTGTGGTGAAATTACTCTACCCAACAATTCTTCATTTGAAAGACTTGATATTCCAAATGAGGTCTAGCAAGTATACATTTTGAATGTACCAGTTCTTTTATTATACCTAAAACAAGTGTAACAACTGCCACAATTGAAGCAATTGCAACCGCGATTGTCTGCGCTAAATAATATTTTTCCATTGCTTTTCTCCTTTAGTTCTTCAAATTTTTAATAGTTTTTTTATTGACTTAACCAACATATTGTTGAATTGATATCGCCTCTTTCTTATGTATATAACACCTCATTTATTGTGATATTTTATTGCCACTTAAGGTGTAAGATTTTTCGTCAAAAGTCCTATAATTAGACTGATTTTCTAGATTTGCGATATAATCTTCGTCATTATTGGATGAGTATTTAATTCTTATGCTTATTTCTTGAATACCAGTGTCTGTAATCTCTACTACTTTAAATTCTCTTGCTTGCATACCTAATGTGTTATCTACTTGTTGTCCATTATCCACAATATATCTAGTAGCGCTTGCATTTTCTCCAAACACCTTGTCGCATATTGCTTTTGTTAATGCGCCTCTGTCTGTTTGAATGGTTGGATTAAAGTTTGTTCGATAAATTCTTGTGTAGGTCATTTTGCCAGTGCTGCCATTTGATAATTCTTCTTCCCTGATAGCGTTTTCAAATACCACTTTCCCACGCGCATAATAGGAGTTTGAACTTGTTGATTGATAAATGCAAGAATACTCCGCACTAGCAATTTTTTCATCTTCATTCTTAATTAAAAACCATTCTTCGTTTGAGATATTATCAATATTAATATCCATACCAAGGAAACATCTATTAATCATTCCCTCTTGACAATATGTCTCAAAAGCAGATATTATTTCTGCGTTTGTGATTGGTTGTTCAGGCTTCTCTTCTTCTGGCGGATTTTCTCCACTTCCTATGTCTCCGCTTGATATTGAGCCTGACGGTAATTCAGGCTGTTGATCTCCGCTTGGCGCGTCTCCACTATCTACACTTCCGCTTGGTACAGTGTCTCCACTGTCTATATCCCCACTATCTATGCTACCGCTAGGTATTTCTCCGCTATCCACGCTTCCACTTGGAGCATTGCCGCTCGGCTGTCCGCTTGGCGTAGCGTCGTCTCCGCCCTTTTGACAAGCGCCAAATGCAATTAGCATACTCATTATGCATAATATGGCAATTATTGCAATACTTATCTTCTTCATTTCCCACTCCTTTTAAAATATCTTTGTCCTATCTATTCCAAAAAAAGTATACTTTTACTGACTGAAAATGTTGCGAAAAAATATGATATAGTTTATAATTAAAACAAATAAAATAATTAGTATTTAAAATATTTTTGTCATTTCAAGAAAAGTATACTTTTTTTTAGAAAAACATAAAAAATAAAACGCAAGAATATTGCGCTTTGTTATTTTAATAGGTTGAGATTTCTCCACTGCACTGCGTTTCGGTCGAAATGACATTTAATTCGTTTTGCTCAATATGACATCACAATTATCACCCAACCGTTATATTGTCACCTCGAGCGCAGTCGAGAGGTCTCTGCCGATTGATAAAAGAATTGTGACATCTCCACTACGGTCGAGGTGACATATTATAAAAATATCTTGACGCTATAAGGTAAAATCTCAAACGTATCTCCCTCTAATTTCTCTCCCGAAAGCAACTCTTGTTTAGCCTTTGGACAGTAAAAAGATTGAGTCAGATTGGTATTATTTGCAACGACTTTCAAGGTTTTATTTCTGTTTTTGCGACAAAGTACGAGTAGATTGTTTTGATTTTCAAAAGATGTGTCTCCGCAGACTTGCTCTTTGAACTTATTGCGTATTTTTCCAAGTTTAGTATAGTGCGCCAACAACTCTCTGTCGATATTATCCCAATCGAGGCACCTTCTACACAATGGATCCTCATATCCTTCCATACCTTGCTCGTCGCCGTAAAAAATCGAAGGAACGCCGGGGAGCATAAATTGCAAAGTCGACGCCATAATCAATCTTCGCTTTGCAAAGTCATATCCCTCTTTGCTCAAACGAAAATTCTTGCGGTATTCTTTATCCGTACCGCTCATATCCACGCCGCTCAACACACTCAAGGCTCTTGCCGTGTCGTGCGAGTCAATGAGATTCATAGTCACGTCTAAGGACTGCTTGGGATAGTTCTCGACGATAGTCATTACGGTATTGGCAAAGTCGCCTGCGCTTCTGCCCATTGCGTAAGCCAAAGTCGCTTCTTTGAAAGGATAATTCATTACGCCGTCAAGTTGTTTGCCTTGGAAGTAATGCCTGCGATACGAGTATGCAATTTTGTTGGACGCGTCTTCCCATACTTCGCCAATCAGCAAGTTGTCCTCGCCGTTGCGCTTGACTGCTTCGCGTATATCCTCAACAAAGTCTTCTCTCAATTCGTCAACCACGTCAAGCCGCCAACCTTTGACGCCCAACTTCGTCCACTTGTCTATTATACCGCCCTCGCCGCTAATCATATCTCTAAATGATTTTGCTCTTTGGCTTATCGTAGGCGTGACGGTTATGCCCCACCAACAGTGATACTCGTCAGGGAAATTATAGAAGTCAAACCAATCGTAATAGGGACTTTGCTTGGACTGATATGCGCCGATCGTAGGATAATTGCCGAATTTATTGAAATACTTGCTGTCTGCCCCTGTGTGATTGAATACACCGTCAAGCATAACGCGTATTCCCATACCCTCTGCCTTTTGCAAAAGTTCTTGAAATTTGCTCTCATCGCCAAGCAATTCGTCTACAAATTCATAATCACCTGTGTCGTATCTGTGATTTGACGACGACTTGAAGATAGGCGAAAGATAGAGTATGGTCACGCCGAGTTTTTTAAGATATGGCAACTTGTCTATTATGCCCTGAAAGTTGCCGCCGTAAAAGTCGTTGGCTCTAAAAACTCCGTCAGGGTCGACAATAGTCACTTCTTCGCCCCAATCCTTCAACACTCCGCTTTTATTAAACACGGCTTTGCTGTCCTTGCCCTTACAAAATCTATCTACAAAGATGTGGTATATCACACCGCCCTTAACCCAATCGGGCGTAACGTAATTCTTGTCGTATACGGTGAATTGAAAGTCATCTCCGTCTCTGCGGTACTGATATTCTCCTTTCTCCGTCTTAAATAAAAATCTGTACCAATACAGTCCAACCTTGTTGAGAGATATCTTTGTGATAAATTCGCTCTCGTCACCCCGCTTGCAATTTAAAGCCATAGAAAAGACGTATGGAATGTCCGCGCCGTCTTCATAGATATGCAATTCTACAGAATTTATATATACACCGTCTTTGACGAAGATCTTGAACGTCATCTCTTTGTCTTGTTCAACGCTCCCAAACGGGAATTTACAATTAGGGTTTTTGCTGTCGAAATATATCAGTTCTTTCACTGCACTTCCTCTAGTCAAATAGCCTCGTTCTTATCGAATAAGGCTATTTAGGTTATTTGCGTTAAATATTGTCACCTTGAGCGAAATCGAGAGGTCTATATCTGCTTGAGATATTTCAACTTCACTTCGATTTGCTTAATGTGCTTCACAAGGATTTTGATTTTTCACTTCGCTGCGCTTAAGCGAAATGACAGTCGCGAGCGTCAACGGCAATTCTTTACTTCTTCTTTGTAGTCTTTGAAGCAGTTTTCTTTACTGTTTTCTCTACGGATTTTTCTGCTGTAACAGTCGACGTATAATTGACGGGTTTCATCTTCCAAATTCTGTCGGCATATTCTTTTACGCTTCTGTCCGAAGAGAAGAAACCTGCGTTTGCCGTATTGAGAAGAGACATCCTTGCCCAAGCGTATTTGTCGCTGTAAGCCTTATCCAATCTGTCTTGACAATCGCAATAAGACTGGAAGTCCGCAAGTACCTTGTAACCGTCGCCGGAAATCAAAGCGTCTGCAATCTCGCCGTAGTTTACGCCTGCAATACCGCCTCTCAAGCCGTCAATGACCGCCTTGATTCTTGGATTGTTGTTGTAATACTCTCTTGGGTTGTAGCCTCTGCGGTTGAGTTCGTTTATTTCGCTTGCAAGCATACCAAAGATAAAGATATTTTCCTTGCCTACATTCTCGTAAATCTCTATATTTGCGCCGTCCATAGTCCCAATAGTCACCGCGCCGTTGATCATAAACTTCATATTGCCTGTACCGCTCGCCTCTTTTCCTGCAATGGAAATTTGCTCCGACACGTCGGAGGCTGGCATAATTATTTCTGCAAGCGTAACTCTATAGTTTTCGATATATACGACTTTGATTTTGCCATTGATATCTGGATCGTTGTTGATAAGGTTGCCAAGAGAATGTATAAGGCGAATAATTTGCTTTGCCATATAATAACTCGGAGCCGCCTTTGCGCCAAAAATAAACGTCCTTGGATTGATATCGAGATTTGGATTTTCTTTAAGTCTGTAATACAAATCAAGAATGTGGAGTGCATTAAGAAGTTGTCTCTTATACTCGTGAAGCCTCTTGACCTGTACGTCGAATATAGAATTTGGATCGACGTCAATGCCGTTGTGTTCTTTGATATACTTGGCAAGTCTAATCTTGTTTTCTCTTTTAATCTCCAAAATCTTATCAAGTACCGCCTTGTCGTCCGCATACTTTGCAAGGTCCTTGAGTTTGTCAGCATCCTGCTTAAAGCCGCTGCCGATAAGTTTCTCTATATAATTACTGAGTAACGGATTGGACTGACAAAGCCATCTTCTATAGGTAATACCGTTGGTGACATTGGTAAAATTCTTCGGGTGCATATTATAACAATCTCTGAAGACCTCATCTTTTAGTATCTGCGAATGCAATTCCGATACGCCGTTGACGGTATGCGACGCTGCCAAACAAAGATTTGCCATCTTGACTTGACCTCCAGATAATACCGCATTATAATCTACTTTGCCGTAATCATTGGGATAGAACGCCCAAAGTTCGTCGGTAAATCTGCGGTTGATCTCGCATACGATTTGATAAATTCTCGGCAGAAGTTGCTTAAACAAGCCCTCCGGCCACTTTTCGAGCGCCTCCGCCATAACCGTGTGATTGGTATATGAAGTAGTGCGCGTGACTATCTTCCAAGCCTTTTCCCAAGAATAACCGTATTCGTCGAGAAGCAGTCGCATAAGTTCGGGGATGCAAAGCGTGGGGTGAGTGTCGTTGATGTGAATAGCAACTTTTTCCGGAAGCGAATCCAAAGTCTTGTAATCTTTTAAGTGCTGTTTAATAATTGACTGAATAGACGCCGACACAAAGAAATACTGTTGTTTGAGTCTCAACATCTTGCCTTCTTGGTGATGGTCCGCAGGATACAATACCTTACAGATACTCTCTGCCAAGGCCTTTTGTTCCAAAGACTTCACATATTCGCCGTCGGCAAAAAGTTTCATATCGAAATCAATTGGAGCTTTTGCCGTCCAGAGTCTCAATTTGTTGACTGCCGGCACGTCGTAACCGCTTATATTCATATCGTAAGGAATAGCGTGTACTGTGTAGCAATCCTTTTGGTCTATATAAAGTCTGCCATTGTCCCATCTCTCTTCTACGTAACCGCCAAACTTAACGTCAAAGGTATCTTCCATTCTGGGAGAAAGCCACACGCTGCCGTTCTCAAGCCATTCGTCCGGAAGTTCTACCTGCCAACCGTCCTCTATCTTTTGTTTGAATATACCGTAATCATATCTTATCGAAAAGCCGCTCGCAACGTAATTGAGATTTGTCAACGACTCCATATACGCCGCCGCAAGTCTGCCCAGACCGCCGTTGCCAAGTCCCGCGTCGGGCTCAATAGCGTACATATCTTCGATAGAATATCCAAGGTCTTTGCACAAGCCGTCGAATACCTCTGTCATCTTGAGATTGTAAAGATGGTTTTTAAGCGAACGCCCCAATAAAAACTCCATCGACATATAGTAGACTTGCTTTGAGCCTTGCTCCAATCTCTTTTTCTTGAATGCAAGTCGTTTGTCTGTAAGTATGTCTCTGACGGTCATACAGATTGCTCTGTAGATTTGCTTCTTGCTTGCATTCTCGATTGTCGTGCCGAAATAAGTCTGGCATTTGAGCGCTACGATTTTTTTAAGTTCTTTTACTTGATTTTCCATTTACTTTCTCCAAAATAAGCAAAATTTATTGACAAATGCGTCGAAAATTGCGATTAAATCGCGATTTTGACAAATTTGCACTTTAAAATTATATCATATATTTCGGTTTTGTGCTACATTTTGAGACTTAAAATAGATATTTTTTATAAAAAATCAATATTTTATAAATTTTTACCTACTTTTTTTGAATATTTACAACTCTTTGTACAAATCCACGTAACGAAGAGCAATATTTTTCCAACTGAAGTCCTGCGTCATAGCGTTGTTGACTATCTTTTGCCAATCTTGCTTATAGTCTCTATACATTCCCACAGCCCTCTCGACAGCGTTAAGCATATCGTAAGCGTTGTAAGAGTAGAAAGTAAAGCCAGTACCCTTGCCTGTCGTGTAATCGTAAGGAATAACTGTGTCTTTAAGCCCTCCAGTCTCTCTTACGATAGGCAAAGAACCGTATCTCATCGCAATCATTTGCGAAAGTCCGCACGGCTCAAACTTGGACGGCATCAAAAACATATCGCTCGCGCAATAAATCTTGCTTGCCAGTTCGCCGGAGAAAGTTATCAATGCGCGCAAGTTGCCGGGATATCTGCTCTGACAACTTCTCAACATTTCTTCGTATTTGTAATCACCGGTACCCAAAATAACGAGTTGAACGCCCATATCAAGTATTCTGGTGATGACAGGCGAAAGCAAATCCAATCCCTTTTGGTGCGTTAGTCTGCCTACCATACCTATCATAGGGATATTTTTATCAACAGGCAATCCCAAATCCTTTTGGAAAGCCATCTTATTCTCCGCCTTTAATTCAAAGGTCTTGAGATCATAGTTGGTATATGCGTATTTGTCAGTCTTGGGGTCGTTGGAATTGACGTCAATACCGTTGATGATTCCCGACAACTTGAACTGTCTGTTGACGAGAATATTGTTCATACCGTAACCAAAATAAGAGTTGAGTATCTCCTGAGCATAGGTTTGCGACACAGTCGTGACCTTGTTGGCTCTCTCAATACCGCCCTTCATATAGTTGACGTCGCCGTCAAAATCGACGTACTCTCTTGCCCAAGCGGGAAGTCCCAACACATCTCCCGACATAAATCCGCTGTATCTACCTTGAAATTCTATATTGTGAATGGTAAAGACAGTCTTGATATTCTTATAAAGGTCGTCTTCTCTGTAGAATACGTCGAGAAATACCGGAACTAGCGCCGTCTGCCAATCATTGCAGTGTATTATATCGGGCGCAAAGCCGTCCATAAGTCTTATGCTTTCTATCACCGCTTTTGCAAAAAATGCAAATCTCTCTCCGTCGTCGAAGTATCCGTAAAGCCCGCTTCTCTTGAAGTAATACTCATTGTCGATGAAATAATATGTTACGCCGTCGACCTCCGCCTTGAAAAGTCCGCAATACTGATAGCGCCAGGAGAGATTGACGTACAGATTGCCTACATACGTCATCTTGTCTCTCAATTCTTGCTTTATATCCATATAAAGCGGCAAGATTACTCTGCAATCGACTCCTCCGTCTACCAATGCTTTGGGAAGTGACCCGGCTACGTCGGCAAGTCCGCCGGTTTTGATGAACGGCACAGCCTCCGAAGTCGCAAATAAAATATTTTTGTCAAAATCTATCTTGGTTTTCTTCTCTCGTTGATTGGAAGCCGTAGACTTCTTTGTTTTGCTTTGTACGGGCATAGTGCTCCTCCTATTATTGAAATTTTATTTTAAATTTAGATTCTTCGACTTTGCTACGCTCCGCTCAGAGGGGCGAAAATAAAAAATATCACATTGAGTGAAATATAGGTCTTAGACCGTTTTATTTTTTACCACGACGACGGGATAAGCGTCGCTTCCGCTCAATGCCTTGTCTTCGGTGACGGTGACGCTTTTGTCGGTGATAGCAAAGTTGAGAGTAGAGCCTTTCATAATCTTTCCGCTTTCCATAACGATACTGTTGACGACCTCAGCGCCCTCCTCGACTACAACACCACGGAAAAGAATTGAATTTTCAACTCTGCCGTTGATTTTGCAACCGTCCGCTATCAAACTGTTGACTACGCTCGCGCCGCTGTAATACCTAGTAGGCACGCTGTCTTTTACCTTTGTAAATACCTTGCCTGCGCTGTCGAAAAGACTGTTGCGCACATCTGTGTCCAATATCGCCATACTTTCTCTATAATACGATTTTATGTCGTCCACGAGCGCCGCGTGTCCCTTAACTTTGTAAGCGTGAATATTCAGAATGTCTATATTAGATTGCAAAACGTCTCTTTCAAAGTCTATCTTGCCCCTCTCGTAACTGTCTGACACGAGTTGAATAAGTTGTTTTCTGTTGAAAAGATAGCAGAAAAGTCCCAATTCACATTCGTCGTCACTAGCGTTGCGAGTAATTTTCATTCCTCTAACTCTTCCGCTCAAATCGCTCTCGACAATCACTCTTCTTGAAGTCGTAGGACGAGCGGTATACGTCAACATTGTTATATCTGCTCCGCTTGCGACGTGCGACTCGTATACGTCGTCAAAGTCAATGCTTGCAATGATATTGCTATTGGTGACTACTACGTACTCGTCGTCAGAACTTTCTATATAATCGAGTATGCCGTATAGAGCCTCTATCTTGCCCTTAAACACGTTGGTAGACGTGTTGGACGCGTACGGCGGAAATACTACGATACCGCTGTTTTTTCTATTGAGATCCCAATCTCTTCCCATTCGGATATGGTCCATAAGAGATGAGTAATTATTACGCGTAATGATACCTATCGTGGTAATAGAACTGTTGACAAGGTTGGAAAGCGCAAAGTCAATACATCTATATCTTCCGCCAAACGGCAAAGAAGCCGTAGTGCGGTGCAAAGTCAGTTCGTTTAGTTTTGACTCGTTGTCACTTGCAAAAATTATGCTCATAGCGTTGTTCATCTGCCAATCCTCCTTAATCTACCATCGCCTTGACAGGCACGACTTGATTTGCGGCTACTTTTGCATTTGGTCCTACGACAGTGATTTGCCACTGTCCATCAACCATACCCTCTTGCGTATCGCCCACGACTGCGTTTTCTCCCACGACAGCGTTATTGCCTACTATCGAGTACTTTACTACCGCTCCTTTGCAAATCTTTGCGCCCGGCATTATCGTAGAATCCTCTACCGTCGCGCCTTCGCAAATTTCAACGCCCGTCGACAGAACGCTGTTGACAACCTTGCCGTTGATCTCGCAGCCCTCTGTAATAAGAGAATTGCTGATGACGGCGTTTTTACCGACGTAATGCGGCGGCTCGGCAGTATTTCTCGCGTAAATCTTCCAAGCGCTATCATCGAGATTTATACTGCTTGAAGTATTAAGCACGTCCATATTCGCTTCCCAAAGCGAAGAAATCGTACCTACGTCTTTCCAATATCCGGAGAAATTGTAAGCAAAGAGTTTTTGTCCGTCGGCAAGCATCTTGGGAATTATGTTTTTGCCAAAGTCGTTTTGAGACGACTTGTCTTCTTCGTCTTCTATGAGATACTTGCGAAGTTTTGCCCAATTGAATATGTATATACCCATAGACGCGTTGGTGCTCTTTGGATGCTTTGGTTTCTCGGCAAATTCATATACCGAATTATCCGCGTTGGTATTCATAATGCCGAATCTCGACGCCTCTTCCAAAGACACATTGATGACTGCAATAGTGCAATCAGCCCCCTTTTCCTTATGGTAGGCAAGCATCTGTGCGTAATCCATCTTGTATATGTGGTCGCCCGAAAGTATCAATACATATTCGGGTGAAAATTTGTCGACAAATTCTATATTTTGATATATGGCGTTTGCCGTACCCTTATACCAGTCTGAAGTTTCGCCTTTCATATACGGCGGCAGAACAAATACTCCTCCGTTAAGTCTATCGAGATCCCACGGCTGTCCGTTGCCGATATACTGATTGAGATCAAAAGGCTTGTATTGCGTCAACACGCCTATCGTGTCGATATTTGAATTGATACAGTTTGAAAGTGGAAAGTCAATGATTCTATACTTTCCTCCAAAAGATACGGCAGGCTTTGCCAAGTCTCTTGTCAATGAATAAAGCCTCGTACCCTGTCCGCCCGCCAACAACATAGCGACGCATTCTTTTTTATTGGTATGCATTTTCCCTCCTATAATCTTATAAACCTAAATATTATTGCAAATTATTTATCCAACGAGCGTTATTTGCTCGCTTTTTCCTTGTCTTGTTTTTTTATTTTTCTCGCAGGTGAGATATACATTGCGCTATTGCCCGGTATCGTCATTTCAATGTAATACGGATAGCCGTGCATATCGCCCTTTTGCGCCGTAAAACTCATCTTGTCGCTCTCTCCGCCGTATTTCTTATCGTCGCTGTTGAGCGCTACTTTATACGCTCTCTTTTCTGGGACGCCCATCTTGTATTTCTCCCTCTTAACAGGCGAGAAATTAACAACTGCGATAGTGTAATTTCCTTCGCCGTCGCTTCTAATGAAAGATACGATATTTTGAGTGTTGTCGTCTACACATATCCACTTAAATCCGTCGTAGGTCGTGTCGAGATAATACATCTCTCTATTGGCAAGATAATATGCGTTGAGATCTTTGACAAACTCGTGCAAATTGAAGTGAGAATCGTAATCGAGTAAAAACCAATCAAGTTGTTTTTTGTAGTCCCATTCGATAAACTGCCCAAACTCTCCTCCCATAAACAGCAGTTTCTTGCCGGGATGCGCCATAGTGTATCCAAAAAATGCTTTGAGAGAATTGAACTTATCCATATAAGACCCTGGCATTCTGTTGAGAAGCGAATATTTGCCGTGAACCACTTCGTCGTGAGATAAAGGCAAGATATAATTCTCGCTGTAGGCGTAAGTAATGGAAAAAGTAACTTTGTTGTGATTGTCTTTTCTAAAAAATGGGTCTAGCGATACGTAAGAAAGCATATCGTTCATCCACCCCATATTCCACTTGAAGTTAAAACCAAGTCCTTTATCGTGAGGCGGCTTTGTCACATTTGGAAATGCAGTAGACTCTTCGGCAATCATAAGCAGTCCTTTATATTTTGACAGCATATGCGAATTGAGTTTTTGCAAAAAGTCAATTGCTTCGAGATTGTAGTTGCCGCCGCTTACGTTGGGACGCCACTCTCCGTTCTGTCTGCCGTAATCAAGATACAGCATTGACGCTACCGCGTCCACTCTTATACCGTCGACGTGATATTCGCTGGCCCAAAAGTCCGCCGAAGATATAAGGAAAGAATGTACTTCTCTTCTGCCGTAATCGAATATTCTGGTACCCCACTCCTTATGTTCTTGCTTGAGAGGATCGGAATATTCATAACAGGGCTGTCCGTCAAACTCGTATAGTCCAAACGCGTCCTTTGGAAAATGCGCGCATACCCAATCGAGAATTACTCCTATTTTATTTTTGTGTAATTTGTTGATAAAGTATTTAAAATCGTCGGGAGTGCCGTATCTTGAAGTGGGCGCAAACATACCGCTCACCTGATACCCCCAACTGCCCTCGTAAGGATACTCGCATATAGGGAGTATTTCAACGTGGGTATACCCCATCTGCTTGATATAAGGCACGAGTTCGTCCGCCAAATCGCGATAATTGAGAATATTGCCGTCAGCGTATCTTCTCCAACTACCTACGTGCAATTCATAGATATTTATCGGACTGTGAAAGGCGTCGAACTTTTCTCTCTCGACTATCCAATTCTTGTCCGTCCACTTAAAACTAGATTCGTAAAGTTTAGAAGCGTTTGCGGGAGAAGTCTCGCTGTGTCTTGCATAAGGATCGGCTTTGAGTCTCAGCTTGCCGTCGGCAGTCTCCACGCTGAATTTATATATATCGTACATCTTGAGGTCTTCTACAAAGCCCTCCCATATACCATCGCTTATCTTGCTCATCGGATGGACTTCTCTATCCCAATTGTTAAAGTCGCCTACTATACTGACTGACTTTGCGTGCGGCGCCCACACTCTAAAGACCCAACCGCTTTTGCCCTCTCTCTGACTTTGATGAGGTGACATAAACTTATAAGCCTCATAATTTGTACCCTCGTGAAAGAGATATACCGGTATTTTTTTGTCCAATTATTCTTTCTCCTTTTTCATACTTATCCAAATTATACCATATTTAATTTTAATATACAATACCGAATTTATGAAAATGTTAATTTTTTTTAATTTTTTTGCTTGCGTTTTGTGATATTTGAGCGTATAACATATATGGTAATTTTTTAAGAGAAATTACGGAGGCATTTATGGCTACTAAAGATATGTCGATAGGCAAACCTATCAAAGTTTTGTACGCGTTTGCATTGCCAATGATAATATCCGTATTATTTCAACAGTTTTACAACATTGCAGACTCTCTTATAGCAGGCAACTTCATAAACGACAACGGCATTGCCTTAGCGGCTGTCAACGCCGCATATCCCGTGACGGTCGTATTTATTGCCATAGGCAACGGCTTCGGCGTGGGCGGCAGCGTGGCAATATCGAGAATTTTCGGAGCAAAGCAATATTCTCGCACAAAGACGGCTACTTTGACTGCTTTGATCAACATATTTATCTTTGCTTTAATTTTCACTGCAATAGGAGTATTTACCTGTAAGCCGTTGCTCTCCGCTATGAACTCACAAGACTTAGGAGGGGACGTCTTTGCGCAAAGCGTCGATTATCTCAACATATACATCTACGGACTGACTTTCTTATTTGTCTATAACGTGGTAAGTTGTATATTCCAAGCGCTTGGCAATTCCAAAACTCCTCTGTTTCTTCTCATATTCTCCACTGTGCTTAACGTAATAGTAGATATCGTCTTTGTAAAGTATTGCAATATGGGAGTAAAGGGACTTGCTTGGGGAACTTTTCTTGCACAAGGTATTGCAAGCGTGTTGTCTTTAATCCTATTGCTTGTCAATATTTCCAAACTTCCGAAAGATACAGCGGAAAAGATACCTGACGAAAGTCAATGCCAATCGAGTGATAAAAGCACTGTCTACTACTGCCCAACTACCTCTACTAAGTCCTGGAAAGAAAACTCGGTATTCTCGCTGTCGATATGGTCAAGCATTATGCTTATGGCTTTGCCGAGCATATTGCAAAACTCTACCGTATCAATAGGACAACTTTTCGTGCAAGGGCTTGTCAATTCTTTTGGCAACGCAAATCTAGTCGCCGCTTACGGCTCAGCTTTTAAGATAAATTATATAATCATATCTATATTCTTGACAATATCCAACGCAATGGCTACATTTACATCGCAAAACATAGGCGCAGATCGTTTGGACAGAGCAAAAGAAGGTCTTAAAGGCGGATTGATAAGTATGGTGGCAATAGCCTTGCTTTCCACGGCAATATATCTGATATTTGCAAAAGGACTCGTAGGCGCGTTTGTAAACGGACAAAACGATGAAATAATTGCAATAGGCTCGCAATTTTTGTATATTCTATCGCCGTTCTACATAGTGGTGTGCATAAAGATCATCTTCGACGGATTTATAAGAGGCGCGGGAGATATGGCAGGATTTACCACAAGCACAATGACAGATTTGGTGCTCCGCGTAGGTTTGAGTTTTCTATTCGTCAAGGCGTTCAGTCTATCATATGTGTCAATATGGTGGAGTTGGCCAATAGGTTGGGTCGTCGGCGCAGCCGTATCGGTCGCTTTCTATCTTTCAAAAAGATGGCAAAAGACAGCCGGTAAATCACTTTAAAATCAAGCGTTGACATAAAGCGTAAATTTTATTATACTCATTATATGAACTTGAGACCGATAAATGTAAACCTAAACGATTATCCTCCGTCAGTCCACCCCTATCTTGAAGGCGCAAAAATCTTTGACAGCAGTTGTTCTCCGCAGGCTAAAGTAATTTTCTCTGACAAAGACGAGGGATTTTTTATCAAAACTTCTCCTAAAGAGTCGTTATTTCTCGAATATACTATGACGAATTATTTTCACTCTTTAGGGCTTGCTCCGCAAGTATTGGAATACGTCTCCGATTCAGAAGACTGGCTCGTCACAGCCAAAGTTAACGGCAACGACTGCATAAATCAAAAATATCTTGAAAATCCCAAAAAACTTTGCGATACTACGGCGCATATTTTGCGGGAATTACATTCGATTGATTTTGCACGCTGTCCAATCAAAAACCATACCGCAATATTTCTCAAAACCGCAGAACAGAGTTATAAAGCCGGCTTATGCGACAAAGAAATGTTTGAGCAACTCGACTTAAAAAATACTGCCGACGCTTGGACGTTGATAACGGCAAAAAGCAAACTTCTCAAGAACGAAGTTTTGCTGCACGGAGACTACTGCCTCCCCAACATAATACTTGACGATTGGAAGTTGAGCGGTTTTATCGACGTAGGCAACGGCGGCGTAGGCGATAGACACGTAGATATATTTTGGGGTATTTATACGCTGTTTTACAATTTGCGAACTCACCAATATGCAAAAAGATTTATCGACGCGTACGGAAAAGACCTTGTAGATCCGGAGAAATTAAGACTTATAGCGACAATAGAAATATTTGGTTGAAATCAAGGAGAATAATATGAGAAGAAAAGACAGACAGATGCCAAAAGAATGGGCAATAGATATAGTGGACAAATGCCAATGGGCTACGGTTGCGACTATTGACACGGACGGTACGCCCTATTGTATTCCTTTGAGCATAACAAGAATTGACGACGCTATTTATTTCCATTGCGCTAAAGAAGGCAAAAAGACAGACTGCTTTAAGCATAGCGACAGCGTATGCATTTCTTGCGTGGGCGACACTCTAAGACTGGACGACGAGTTTGCCACCAATTACGAAAGCGCAATAGTACGCGGCAAAATATCACAAGTATTAGACGACAAAGAAAAGATTGCGGCGTTGAAAGCAATTTGCCTAAGGCATACTCCTTTGAATATGCAAAACTTTGACGACGAAATTAAAAAATATTTCAACGTAACCGCTATTTGGAAAGTGACTATACAAGATATTGACGGCAAAAGACGTAAATAGACAAACGCAAAAAATACCCGACGCTTATCAATTGGCGTCGGGTATTTTTTACTCTCCTCTTCTGCTCCAATCAATTGGCGTTCTGCCGTGCTTGGATAAGAAGTCATTGGCTTTAGAAAAGTGCTTACACTCTAAAAAACCGTTGTAGAAAGACAGCGGGCTTGGGTGTACGCACTTGAGAACCAAATGCTTTGACTCGTCTATGAGTTTTGCTTTGGCTTTGGCAGGATTCCCCCAAAGCATAAAAACGGTGGGATACGGAGAGTCATTGACCATTTTGATTACGCTGTCGGTAAATCTCTCCCAACCTATGTTGGCGTGGCTTTGCGGCTTGCCTTCTCGCACTGTAAGGACAGTGTTGAGAAGCAACACTCCCTCGTCTGCCCAACCCGTCAAGTCTCCGCAATCGCTTTGCGGTATGCCCAAATCGTATTCGAGCGCCTTATAAATATTGACTAACGACGGCGGACACTTTACACCCTTGCGCACGGAAAAACTCATACCGTGAGCCTGTCCGTAGCCGTGATAGGGATCTTGTCCCAAAATGACGACTTTGACATTCTCGTACGGAGTATGCTCAAACGCGGAAAGTATCTCTTTCATTGGCGGATATACTCTGACGTTGCTGTATTCCTGCGCCAAAAACTTGCGAATATCTTTGAAATAATCCTGTGAAAACTCACTTTCTAATTTTTCATCCCAACTGTTGCCTAAATGCGATGACATAACAGCCCCCTAAACTTTTTTATAATTTTAGCACGATTTGCCGAAATTTGTCAATATATCCTATTTGACAGACAAAAATAAAAAGTATAAAATATATTTGTTATGTTTGACACGCACACACACTGTAAGCACTCTCACGACAGCAAAGAAGAGCCTATACAAATGATAGAACACGCCATATCGTTGGGTATGGACTATATTGCTTTCACCGATCACTTTGATGGCGAACTTACATTTCTTCCGGAATTCGACTACATACCTCAGATAGATCTTCAAAAACACTTTGAAGAAATTACCTCGCTCAAAGAGCAATACAAAGGCAGAATAGAAATAGGCGTAGGCTTAGAATGCGGATACATGAAAGAAGCAAACGACTTGTATCTGTCAAGACTCAACAATTTTAACACTGATATTATAATCAATTCCATTCATACGATTGAATACGAAGACTGCTATATGCCATCTTACTTTGCAAAGCGCACAAAACCGCAAGCATACGGCGCATATCTCAATGCCGTAAGAGAAAGTCTCGACTGCCCATACCTTTTCGATAGCGTTGGTCATATCGGCTATGTCGTACGCAAAAGCACCTATGACGACAAAGCGCTGGAATACAAAGACTTTGCAGATATAATAGACGACATATTGACTACTATTATAGCAAAGGGCAAAGCATTGGAAATCAACTCCCAAAGTAAAGGCACCGGACTTGACTTTTTGCCTACAAAAGATATTTTATTGAGATACAAAGACCTTGGCGGCGAATTGCTGACGTTTGGTTCCGACGCTCATTTCTGCGGACGTATAGGAGAAAAGTACTCTATTGTTGCCGACTGGATTAAAGCAAACGGCTTTAAATACCTCTTTAAGTATTTGTCACATAAACCTATCGCAGTAAAACTTTGACATAAAATTTTAAAGACAAGGCGTTGACCTTGTCTTAGTAAAATTATATTGGTTGCCTAGCAACCGTTAGGAGATTATTTATTTATGTTTTTGCCAAACCTTTTTATTTTGCAAGTAGTAGTCTTCTCCAAAGCGCAATCAAGCACTTCATAATTACTGATACGTTTATACCCCGGCATCTTAGCGTTGATGTCGCTTACTATTCTGCCAAGAGCGTGTTTTATATCGCTTAAACTCGGCATATGCCCCAATTTCTTTTTGATGACGTCAATATTGGGGAAGATTCTCGCCTTAACTTCGGTTTTTCCTCTCTCTTGCGACGCAACCACGAGCACGTCCCCGACTTCGGGAAAATCAGACAGTCTTGCCTCTAATTCTTCTGGATAAATATTCTTTCCGTTTTCCGTAACGATTACGTTTTTTATTCTTCCTGCTATATACAACGCTCCGTCCGCGTCCATTCGACCTAAATCTCCGGTGCGAAACCAGCCGTCTTTGAACGCCGCATTCGTTGCCTCTTCGTCCTTGAAATAGCCGAGCATTATATTGTCGCCCTTTGCCAATATCTCGCCTATACCTTCGTCGTTTGGCTCGTCAATCTTGAGTTGAACTCCGGGAATTGCTATGCCGGTAGACTTAGAATTGAAATAAAAATCGCTATTACCTGCCAAAAGCGGGGCGCATTCGGTCAATCCATATCCCTGCAACACTCTCATACCCAGCGCCTCGAAGTTGTCCACTATTGCGCTGTCAAGGTCAGCAGCGCCTACGATAAATAGTCTTACATTTCCGCCAAGAGACTTAGCAACTTTGGAAGAAATAACTTTACGGACAAGCAAAGGCAACTTTCCAATTGCCTCGGCAAAAGCATAATCGTCAAAATAATGCCTATATTTGTTTGGGCACTTTTCCGATACTGACTGGCGTATCTTCTTGTCCAACATCTTGAGCAACGCCGGCACAACGACCAAAATCGACGGAGAATACTCGACGATATTTTTTGCTACCTTGAGAAGCGAGTCGCAATAAGTAATGCAAGCGCCTCTTGAAAGCATCAAAATACAGTTGAGCGTACACTCATAGGTATGGTGCAACGGCAAAATCGACAGCGTTCTATCGCCGGATTTTATGTTGACGACGCTCAAAGTAGAGCGTATGTCCGAAAGCACATTGTGCTGGGATAGACAAACGCCCTTTGCGCTGCCGGTCGTCCCCGAAGTAAATATCAAAATATTCGTGTCGTCTTTGGAGATTGCAATGCTGTCAATTTCGCTTTCGTCTTGACAAGGTATGAGCGAATATTCGCAATCTATGGCGTCAAAGGAAAAATACTTGCGCGGAGTGCGCAATTCAAATGCTACTTTTGAAAGAATTTTTTCATCTCCGCATACAGCCGAAACTTGCGCGTGATTCAAAAAGTTGTCTATATCCTCGACACTCAACTCTTTATCAAGAGGCACGACAATACCTACGCTTGCCGCAGCAAGATACGCCAAAGTCCACTCATAGCAGTTATTGCCTACTACTGCGATATACTTCCCCTTTAAGCCCTGCGAAATAAAATATGAGCATAGATTATAATATCTTTGCCTAAAATCTCTATACTTTATTTTTCTGTATCTGCCGTCTTTTTCTCTCAGCAAAAATGCCGTCTTTGACGAATATTTCTTTGACGAAATATTGATAAGTTGTCTGAAATTATTAAGACTTGCTACATTATACATCTTTTTCATTTATATTACCTATATGCAACTGTATGCAATAAAATGCCTATTATATTGACTTTTGCCAATTTATCTGATATTATTATATAGACATACTGTTGGAAAATCAACAAACATTATTTTTATAAATGTATAGTTGAAAATATTGTAATCTTATTTTGCTTCTAAACCGACAAAATCAAATGAATTGTCGTGTAAAATTTATGCAAGAGCGAGGTAAAAATGCAGGAGACCAGAAGAGTCAGAATGACTAAAAAAATGATTAAAGACGCATATATAGAATTGTTGGAAGTCAATCCCGACAAAAGATTATCTATTACGGAAATATGTCAAAGAGCCGACATAAATCGCTCGACTTTCTATATGCATTACGAAGACGTAAATCAACTTGTCAAAGAAATCGAAGACGAGATTTTAGACCAAATTCCATATCCTGCGTTGTCAGAAGGCACTCTGTCGCAAAAAGAACAGTACATTGACTTGATTAAAGATACATTTGAATATATCAAAGTAAATAAAAACCAATTTATATTACTTCTCTATCAACTTGACAGCAATGATTTTAAAAAGAGATTGATATCGTCAATTCTTGATAAATACAAATCCCTATCCATATCTGACAACTCTCTAATTTCCAAATACGGCTATATGTTTTGTATCAACGGCGTAGTAGGTTTGCTAAGCGAATGGATAAAAGACAACTTCCCAATATCCAGCGCAGAACTTGCACAAATAGCATTCCATATGTCTTTGCAAGCCACAGACTTTTCTAAAATACTTAGTAAGAAATAATTCTCTTTAATTCACCATTTGTTGTGCACTTTTTCCGCAAAGCCCAACTCGCCGTCAAGTTCTATTATCAAGCCGTCGTCGAGTATACACTTGCCGTAAATACGTCCAAACACCTGATGAGGAATCATACACATAATTTTCAAATCTAAAGGCGACTGTCTGTCAATGATTGGCTTAAACACGCAATCTACTCTTCCGTCGTCGGTAGTAATCTTCCAATCTTCCATATATCTTGGTCTGCCTTCGTCGTCACCGGGTATTAAAAACTTGCTTCTCCCCACTTTATGTGCCTTTCCGTCGTAGAATAGCATATCTTCACTCGCCGCCTGCGTATTACCGAAACCGTATCCCAAATTCCAACCAAAAGTTTTACCGTCTGACAGTGTAGTCTGCAATGAACTCCAGTACCAGGTATTATCGTAGGTCCATACGCCGCGACCCCAATCAAGAGTGGCAAGGCTGTCTTTTCCATCGAAAGTCTTGACTTCTTCGCCAAGCGAAATCCACCCTTCCGCGCGCATACAATTGATCTTTTGATTGAGATAAAAGTACCCTTTTTTATCAAAAGGAGTAGCTATGACCATACTCTCCTCAGGAGTGTCGGTCAAGGTCACTTGCCACTTAATTTCCATACCCTTTTTATCCGCGTTGGGATATACGCCGCTCAAACGTCTGACTTTACCGTCATTGACAAAACTCATCCTAACTTTGCCGTTTTGCCAAGCGCAATCTCCTAACTCCGAAGTGCGTGGCATATTCAACTTGCCCATAGGGAAAAAGAAAACCGAACTGTTTGTCAACTGGTCAGGCTTGACAAAATCCATTACGCTTATGCTCAATCCGCCAACGTATCCCATATCGGCAATTGTCAAACAAAGCGCAAATTCTTTATTGGATATGTAGTAATAATCCCACTCCTTAATACGGCTTTTCTTCGCTGTGATAGCCTCTCTGTTGTATTCGTAAAGTAATTTCTTGCAATATCCAGGTTGAATAATATTTCCGTCCTTGCCAAGTAAAAGCGTACGTTTCGTAATTTCATTTTGCATAATATATCCCCCTTAATTTATTTTAGCACGATTTTCTCACAATTACAAGGCTAATATCATAACTAAAGAGGACTGGTCATCCAGTCCCCTAAATTTTACACTAACATAATTGCGGTAATTAAAGAGACAGCCATCAATTGCTCTGACATTGTAAATTATATTAAGGGGTAATCGAGTAAGTCTGAATTAAGCGAAAAAATCTTTGACAATTTGTTTGCCGCCAAACCGCAATACTTTGCCGTCTTTGATATGTATTGCCACGTCGCACAGAGCGTCGGCGCACCGTATATCGTGAGTGACCGTTATCATTGTGTTGCCGGTCTGCATATGAATTTCATTAAGCGCATTGACAAGCCTCTTAAGTCCGTCATAATCCTGCCCTACCGTAGGCTCGTCCAATATGAGCACGTCGGGATTGCCTGCGACAACGGCCGCTATGGACACAAGTCTTTTTTGCCCCTGCGAAAGCGACTGAGGATGTCTGTCAAGCAAATGCGACACTCCCAATATATTTTCGATATGGGATGCATAATACTTATTTTCGGCGCAAAATTCAATTTCCTCTTTGACTGTGGGCATAAAGAGTTGATAGTCGGGATTTTGATATACCACACCCACCCTTTTATAAAACTTTCTCGAGCCTCGGCTTTGACCGATTTTTTCGTCGATATACTGATATATCTTACCTGCGCCGGGTTTGCTTAATCTTGCTATTAGTCTAAGCAAAGTCGTCTTTCCGCAACCGTTTTCCCCAAGTAACAATACTCTTCCGCCTTTGGGTATCTGACAACTTATATCTTGCAAAATATCTCTCTTCTTTACGGAAAAACTAACTTCTTTTATATCAAAGACGCTGTCTTTAATTTCAAATAGTGGGCATTTGTCGTCTATTGCTTTTGTCTGCGCTCTTAAAAACGCCTCTCTGTCGTCAACCTCAACGGCTTTGCCGCTTATGATATGCCAAACTCTGTCGACAAATGGCATAACCATATCAAGTCTGTGTTCAACTATGAGCACAGCATACCCTGCCTTAGCCAAAGACTTGAGAGTATCCATAAGCAATGCGCCGCCCTCTCTGTCCAAATTTGCAAGAGGCTCGTCCAATATGACGATTTTCTGTCCCATTGCAAGCGTAGAAGCAGTGATAAGTCTCTGCTTCTGCCCTCCCGAAAGCCAACGCGTTTTCCACTCAGGCGAAAGTCGCATAAGATTGCATACGATATCTATTTGCTTTGATATCTTCTGCGGAGTAAAAGCCAAGTTTTCACAGCCAAATGCAATTTCGTCCTCGACAATCTTGTGTACGATTTGTTCGTCGGCATTTTGCAAGACGATACCCACCTTACGGCATATATCGCCCATCTTCTTACCTGCGATACTTTGTCCGTCAATAAATACCTCTCCCTCAAGCATTCCGCCGTTGACATTGGGAATTATACCGCATATTATCGACGCAAGAGTGCTTTTGCCCTCCCCCGAGTGTCCCGCTATGAGCGTGATTTCGCCGTATTGCATATCAAAATCAACACCGTTGAGTATCTTGGTCTTTCCGTCGTAAGAAAAGGAAATCTTATTTAATTTAACTGCGCTCATAATACCACCGCCAATACGCCGCCGACTGTAAGTCCCGCTATAAAGAGCAAATCGGTCCAAGAGAATATTTCATTTTTATACACACTGTATTTCTCTTTACCCAGCGAAAAGCCTCTAGTCTCCACGCTTAAAGACAGTGTATCGGAGATTTTGACAAGACGCATAACGAGAGGGATCAAGAATGCTCTATACCACACCTTGGGGTTGTATAAGCTTCCCGCGCCCCTTGTCTTGACAGCCTCTCTTATCCTCTTGATCTCTCCTCTCAATACCGGTACGAAAGACGTCGAAATAAGCATACCCAAAGTTATTGCTCTCGGAGCGCGCAACTGCGAAAGATTTCTCGTCAGCGCAACAGACTCCACGCTCATCCCTATAGCCGCCGCCAAAAACAGCGAGCCGAAACGGTTTGCCATTGAAAGCGCCGAGAGCGGCGAATCCGTCACTGCATAAAATATCCCTGCGAATGCTCCGCCGATTATGATAAATGCGGGGAGAATCCTTAAACAGCCTTTATACAATCCAAAAATAAATAACCACGCGTAGGCGCACAGCAAAAAGTAAGAACATCTCTCAGACTTTGCCGTGACAAGTCCAAAGACGAGCAGAAAAAGACTTGCCGCAATGGCTACGAGCGGATAAATACCTCTTTTTATTTTAAAGAAACTCATTTCTTTAACACTCCGGCTTTACGAAGTTCTCTGCCTATCAGCATACCTACGACAGACCCCACGAAACACAGCGCAACTATCGCAATCGTCATACCTATAATCACGCCGGAATGAGTTCTGCCCAAAAACATAGACACAGCCTTTTTTTCATCTCCACTCACAGAATAAAATACGTTGTAGTACATATAAAGGAAAGGCACCGTCATAGGCATATAAAGCGTACCCGCCAATACGCACGCCCAGTCGTTTTTATATCCCTTAAAAATCAAGACTACCAATATTTCCACAATCAATGCGCAGAGCATAAGCAACGCCATAGGCGGAAACATAAAAATCAAAAAGCAAGAAATGAATATCGACATAAAGAGCAATGATCCGACTTTGCGCACTTTCATCATTCCTATAACAGGAAAAACAGAAAACTGCAATGCCAAGCCCAATTGAATAATACCAAACAACGGAATATTGACAAGAAGCGGCATAATCGCGCCGGTCACCAACGTGCAGGACGTGATTATTGCCAAAAATACTATGTCTTTTATCTTATACTTTTGAAATATTTTGTTTTCGCTCAACTCTTCGCGCGGCTTATCTTCGGTCGCGCTTGCAGTCGAAACGAGTTCTGCCGACGCCTCTTGCTCCGCATCGGAATTTTGAAGATTTTCTATCAACAAATCTGCAATATCGTTTTTCTTTTTCTCTTCCATTTTGCTCTCCTTAATTATCGGCTTTAATTTTTGCTTTCCCTTATTCTTCCGTCTTTGATTGTATAAACTCTGTCGGCGATAGCCATTGTGGATAGTCTATGCGATACCAAAATTATGCAATTGTCCTTTCTATGCTCGGCAAGCGAACGCAAAATTATCCCTTCGTTGATACTGTCGACGTTGCTCGTAGGCTCGTCGAGAAGTATCAATTTACTTCCGCTCAAAAATGCTCTTGCAAGTCCTATTCTCTGCTTTTCTCCCGCGCTAAGATTATCTCCCGAGAGACCGACTTTAGAGTGATAACCGTTAGGCAAACTCATAATCAAATCGTGTACCGACGCTTTTTTACAAGCATCTTGCATTTCTTCAATAGTAGCGTCGGGCTTTGCCAATCTGAGATTTTCCTCGACGGTATCGTCGAAAAGATAGGTGCTCTGACTTACCATAGTGACATTCTTTAGCAGACTGCGTGTATTGATATGTTCAATATCTTCGCCTCCATATTCGATACTTCCGCCGTCCTTTTGCCAAAATCTCAATAGCAACTTGAGAAGAGTGGACTTTCCGCAACCGCTTTCGCCTACGATACCCACTATCTCTCCTTTACGCGCGCACATATCAATATCTTTTAATACCGCAATATTTTTGTCGTATCCAAAAGTCAAATCTTTGATTTCAAGCGAGCTGAAATGCATATCTTTTGCGTTTTCTATTGGTAGCACGGCAGGTTGTTCTTCTATAAGATCAAGTACCCTATCTCCAGACGCAAAAGTTTGAGTCAAATTACCCGGCAGCGCCGATATTGCTATCACAGGTCCAAAACTGCCAAATATCGCGACTACGGCAACTATCATAGCCCCAATAGAAATCATATCCTGCGTATAGAGTACTACTCCGACAAAAAGCGATATTATTATGAACAATGATACCGCAAGTTCTGTCACCGCGCTTGCATTTACGATATTTTTCTTCATACCGTAAGCGAGGTCAAGCAACTCGTCGGATTTTCTATCGACCTGTTTTTTTCTTTCCTCACCCGCATTGTGATAGATAATATCCTTGATACCCTTGATACTGTCCATAAAATAAGCGTTGAAAAGCGAAAAAGAACGCCTATACTCCACGCCGCCTCTTTTGAGCAACTTTGAAGATATGAGCGGCAATGCGATGCCTATCGTCAAGTAACCTACGACAGCAACGAGCGCAAGATAAGGGCTTGCGACAATTCCCACAAAAACCGCCGCTGCAAGCGACACCAAAACGGCTATGCAGATGGGCGACACGGTATGAGCGTAAAATACTTCAAGAGTTTCAATGTCTGAAGTTATCATTGCTATGATGCTCCCCTTTTTCTTACTCTCTAACTTGGCAGGACAAAGCCTTCTCAATGCTTTGAATATCTTGTCGCGCAATGTCGCCAAAAGTTTGAAGGCAATAAAGTGATTAGAGTACTGCTCAAAGTATCTCAAAAGTCCTCTCAGAACTCCGCACCCAACCGCAAGTCCTATAATAAGTCCATAGGACATAGCAATATTTTCGCCAAGCGCTTTTGCAACTCCTACCGCTCCCAAGACAGTAACACCCATTGCGCTGATAAATCCCAAAGAGCCGTTGAATACCGCCAAAATCATTATGTACGCAAGCGAGCCAAGCAACGCGATAAGCCCTGCCATAACCTTTATACCGCTTCTTCTCAAAGGCTTATCTTTCATAATTCCGCCTCCGTTTTGACTTGTTTGTATCCCTCTTCGAGCATCTTTTGCGTCATATAAAGTCTGCCGTATTCTCCATCATTTTCGCAAAGCTGTATATGCGTTCCCTCTTCAACGACGCTTCCGCCTGACAACATATATATCCTATCAGCGTTGACAACATTGGCAAGCCTATGCGATATCACAATCACTGTTGCTTCTTTTGCAAGGCCCTCGACCTCGCGCATAATAATTGCTTCGCTCTCTATATCTATATTTGACGTAGCCTCGTCAAATATGTAGATACTCTTCTTTGCGACCAAGTTGACAGCCAATGCAAGGCGCTGTCTCTGTCCGCCCGATATATTTTCGCCGTCTTCGCTTATAATCTTTTCAAGTCCACCGTTTTGCATTACATAGTCGTAAAGATTGACTTTCTTAAGCGCCTCAAAAATCTCCTCTTGCGTGACGTCCTTATTTGCCATACGGAAATTGTCAAGTATGCTTTCATTGAAAATATACGTATTGTAACTCACCACGCCAAGGCGCGAATAGTAATCGTCTCTTGACAAAGACGTCAACGACTTGCCGCCTATCGTAATGCTGCCTTGGCAAGGTCGCAATGCGCCCGCTATAAGATTGACGACAGTAGACTTACCGCTTCCGCTCTCTCCGACTATAGCAGTCATTCCTTTATTAAAAGTCATATCCACGTTTTGAAGTACGTTTCGCTTTCCGTCATATGAAAAATCCACACCTTTAATTTCCAAGATGCAACCTTCAACCTTTTCCTCTCCCCATTTAGGCAATTGAGCATTCAACAGTCCACAAATCTTTTTGCCTGCGCTTGCTCCGTTCATTGCAACGTGGAATGCGCTACCAAGCGCGCGAAGCGGCAAGAAAAATTCAACTGCGACCAATACCAAAAACAGCGCCATAATGGGATTAAGCCCTCTTTGGGCAACTCCCCATATCGCGACGGCGATTCCTGCGCCTGCGCCGCCGTAAGCCACAAGATCCATAATCGTCGTGCTTGCAAGTTGCATTACCAGTACTTTCATAGTTATCTTGCGAAAGTCCTCAGACTTTGCGTTCATTTTGTCATTATAGACTCCGTCTGCCGAAAAAATCTTGAGTTCTTTAAGTCCCTGAACACAATCCAAAAATCCGTCGCCCATTGAGATATACTTGCCCCAATATTTTGCAAATATCTTCTTTGCATACTTGGACACCGCCACTATAGATATAGGGATAAGCGGTACGCACGCCAAGAGTACCAGTGCCGTCTGCCAGTCTATGAATACGCATATGATAAAAAGAATAATAGGCGCGATCATTGAATAAAAGAATTGCGGAAGGTAGGACGAATAGTATAAATCAAGTTGCTCTACTCCTTCTATACTTACTTGCGTAAGTCCCGCAATATTCATACCTTCCACGCTTTTCAATCCCATTTTGAGCGTCTTGTCATAGACTTTTTGTCTAAGTTGTTTTTTTACCCTTGCGCCAAGCGACGCTTTTATCCTGCCTCCCAATATGCTCAAACACATTCTTAAAAGCGCCCCGACAACCAACAAAATTACAGGCTTTAGATACTCTTTTAACTCATTGCCTTTATACGCAAGTCCTATTACCCAACATATACAAGCCGTGATGCCCATATTGACAATAAGCCCCAATATGGACACAAAAATCACTTTTGCAATATCCTTTTTGTCATCTAATAACTTGAATAAATCTTTATCCAACATATAAATAACTCCCGACTTTAGTTGTTTCCGCTTGCGCCGTCATCCTTATTTATCGCGTTGTTGCCGATAAGCGCTGATTTTGACAAATCGACTTTTATTGAAAACGCAACGTCTTTATTCATAAGAGATACTTTGCCAGTCATTTCAAGACTTGTATCTAAATTTTCCCTGTCGATCTTGAATTGATAACCGTACATTCCGCTCTCTTCAACGCGCTGTCCCAACTCTCCGTTGAGTTTGACGTCGGAAAAGGCGGTGTTCTTGCAATAAAAAGTTAACGTATACTCTCCGTCGCTTATAGCAAGTTTGATCTTTTCATAACAGTTGGAGCCGATCATACTCTTGCCCATAGCGCTTGTGTCGCCTATTTCGTACTCAATTGCATAAATTCCGCCGGAATATTCATCGATATCGTAAATTTGTCCATAAGTTCTTCCGAATTTATCCTGACCGCTTTCGCTATCCAATCCGGAATTGTCACAACCGACAAAAGCCGCTATGACTGCGCACATTATGCAGAATATTGATACGCCTATAAAAATCTTCTTTTTCATATTAATCTCCTTTTTTGTCAACTTGGTTTGATTTATTTTCTTCTTTTTTTGCATTACGCTTAAACTTAAATGTTTCCAAAATATGCTTAATGGCTACAATTGGGTGATAAAACATAATTCTCGGTCCAGAAAATTTCATAACTTGAGAAATTTTTTCCCGCATAGATGGCTTGTAGCAATGTATTTTGCAATTTGAGCAAAACGTCTTTTGATCCCCAAACGGACACTTTTCGCGGCGAACTCGAGCATAGTCTGCTAGTTGAGCGCATTCGTTGCATAGCCCCTGTTTTTGCTTATGCTTTTTTCTGCAATACAATTGGATCATAAGATTGACCACTTCAATGTCTTTGTCCTTCTGCACTATCTACTCCTTCCGTATACCCCACATATTAATTAGCCGCGTCTAACTTTTGCGGCAAAATAATAAAACCAACATATTAGCCAAGGCTAACTTGCTGACTTTAAAAAAACCGCTTCACGCGTTTTTCAACTACATTTTAATATGCCAAAATTATTTTGTCAAGAAAAAGTTAGCATTAAATAACTTTTTTTATTCAGTAAATTATATGTATCAAAAAACATATTTATTATATTTTGTTAAAACAAAGAGAAGCATACGCTTAGTATGCTCCTCTTTTAAAATGCAGTAAAACTACGTCAAACTATGCCGCTTCTTCCGTTGCCCCTGTCTCTACGCTTGCACTATAGCCGTAATCAACAGGTCTGCCGTCCGGATTAAAGTTGTTATTCCAACCGCTAGGCTTTGATGTATGCACTGTCTTGATAGTCAATTTAGAGCAGCCTTGGAAAGCGTTTTCTTCGATACTCGTCACTGTCGACGGAATAATCAAATTCTTAATAGTGATGTTGCCTGCAAATGCTCCCGCTCCGATAGCCGTAACAGTATAAGTCGTATCATTGTAAGAGATAGTCTCAGGTATTGTATACGATTCGACGTTGAGAATCGTATTGCTCGACGAAATTACTTTCGCCGTATTGTCGTTGAATAGAACATACTTGAATTTGGTTTCTCTACCAGTCTCTTTTACCGTATCGACATACAAAGCCGCAACATTCCAAATGGTTTCGTGAGTTTGAGTAAACTTACCCAATATAGTGCCGATACTGCCCAAAATATTTGACATATCAAGATCTCCAAGATCTCTAAATCCAATCTTGGTGTTCCAACCTAAAGCATATCCGGTAGGAGCAGTGCCTATGACCGTCTTTTTAACGCCGCAATATATCGTCAAATTATCAATTCCGATAAATGCAAGCGAGCCGATTTTGGATACGTTGGCAGGAATATAAATCTCATTAAGCGACATACAAGCCACAAATGCTTGACTTCCAATCTCTTCAAGCGTCGAAGGCAATGTCACTGATGAAAGCATAATATCCATATAGAAGACTTTACTATTTATCTTTTTAAGTCCTTCGTTGAGAGTCACGGTATTTAGCACAGCCATATTTGCAAGCAATTCGTCTCCAAGTTCCGTCACGGCATAAGTGATATTCCCAAATACTACGCTACCCGGCACGTCTACGCTCGTCACAGATGTACTTCCGTTGTACTCTACTGCAATCGCTGTGCCGTCTGCCATAAAGATATAGCTGAATACGCCCACTCTGTCCATATCTATTACGCCCCAATAAAGCGTTCTCGAGCCTTCCTGCCCGCTGCGGTTAGAGTTCCAATACAATCCCCAGCCGCTTGGAACTTCGCCTAGTGCAGGTTTTTTCCTTTGTATATAGATATTTGCCGTTACTCCGCTAAACGCATAGTTGCCAACTTTTGAAATAGTATCCGGAATGAATACAGTCGCAACGTTTGAGCAGCCCTCAAATGCAGATACTGCAACTTGCGTAATGCTGTAAATATTCGTTTCGTAGTCAATATCGTAGATATCAAACGTTACGCCCGTCTTATCAGTCTCCACGTCTTGTGTAAAGAATGCCTTCTTATGCTCAAGTTGGTCTGTTATATAAGCCTTTGCAGTGTTGTTGTTGATAAATTTGTCAACAATTGCAGTATTGCCGTCTGCAATGAGAATGTACTGGAAGTCTCCCACAGTATAGAGTCCGTCTACACCGTAGGTAACGGGTCTATCGCTTTCATTCCACTCCCAAGCCAACGCGCTGTCGTTTCTATTCCAGAACTGATCCCAACCGCTTGGCGTACCATACCATTTCTTTTCGGACTGGATATATATTCCGCCTGATTCGGTTAGAACCAATCCCGAAAAAGCGTTTGCTTCAACCTTAGTAATTGTATTAGGAATATATACGCTGCCTATTACTTCGTTATTTGCAAATGCTTTTTTCTTAATCGTGCTGACCTTTCTGCCGTTTGCCGCGATAGGAATTACAAGATTAGGTTGAGTGCCCTCATAGCCTGTAATCTCATTGTTGTCGTTGAATATAATTCCTTGCATTACTGTATTGCCAAACAGCATCATAGTACCGTCGACAAATTCATTTTGCATATCGAATACGGTATTGCAATTAGGATCTCTATACCAAGAGTCAAAGTCATAACCATCTCTTGATATCGTAATATTTATTGAAGAGCCATAACCCATTTCCACAGTGGAGATAAGTTCATAAGTAGCAAGGTTGAAGTACGTTACCTTATAGTACCTCAAATCATTGCGATAGTTGGCATTGACAACGGTTTCGCCTTCGACGTAATTCATCAAACCGTCCCATCCGATGAAAATAAAATCATACTGAACAGTCGACTGTTTTGTCGGATCTATTTCCGGCTTCGGCGACGCCGAACCATACTCAACAGTAAATTCCTCATATACGTCTTCGCCGTTCATAAAGATTACTTTATAAGATCTTACATTTGCGTCATAGTTTGCGTATACCTCGATATTTGCGTCGACAAACGTCAAATCTCTGCTCCAACTGCTAAATATATAATCAAACTTTGGCGTAGATTCCTTAACAGGAACAGGCGCAAGCGCACTTTCTATTACGTTGGTACCGTAATCAACGGTGATTTCGCCAATAAGTGATTTCTTATCCTCTTCGTTGAAAAATTTAACTGTATATCTTTGTATATTTCTCAAATAAATTGCCGTATAAGTGATTGCGTCTTCGACCGCGCTCTCATTTGGATTTACGCCGACAAAATCATCCTCGCTGTCAACGACGTCGTTTTCCGCAACTTGCCAACCGAGGAAAGTATACTTCCACTGAACTGTGTCGTTCTTGAAAATCATTTCCGTCGGCGTTATAGGACATTTGCCGTACTCAACTTCTTGAGTATTGACGGCGCTGCCATTGTTGGTGAATGTGACGATATACTTTCTCAAAGTCTCTTTATAGATTGCGTTGATTTGCATATCGGTGGAGATATATCCAAAGTATTTATCCCAATCAATAAACGTATAATCATATTGTTTTGTTGATTCTTTATCGGTTTCTATAGGGACGTCCGTTGTGTCGGTCAAATCCGTGCCGTAAGGTATATTCTCGATCACCTTTTTCAAACCGTGACCGTAATTGAACGTAACAGTATAGGTTCTCACCACTTCTGCAAACTCTGCTTGCGCAGCAAAACTTTGCGTTACATTGTCAAGCATATCGGTATTTGTCCAACCTATAAATTCATAGGTAAACTTATCATTAGACTCACGCGTAGGCGTATCTCCTACATATGTCGACTTGCATCCGCTCTCTACGCTGTCTGTATATAGCAATGTTCCGTCCCAGTTGACATACTGCACGGTATACGTATTGGCAATCTTGTCAAACACAGCGTTTACCTCAATGCTTTCTACGATATTGTCAAAACCTTTATCCCAACCGACAAATTTGTAAGTAAAGCCGTCGTTCAAAACCTTGACGGGCTGCGACGGAGCGTCTACGCTTGCGCCATAAAGCGCGCTTACCGACTTGACGCAGGTATCGTCGACAAAGAATTTGACAGTATAACTTCTCACGCTTTGATTATATCTTGCATTTATCACAGTATTTGAAGTGATATTGTCAAAAGTACCGTCCCAACCAATGAAGTCATATTCATATTGAGCCGTCGGCGCCTTAGCCACGTCCGTAGGCACAAGATTGGAATTAGTCAAATCCGAGCCGTATTCAATACTTTGCAAAACAGACTGCTTGCCGTCGCCATAGTTAAACGTAACGCTAAAAGTCTTGATTAGTTGTTTGAATTTTGCCTGCACCGTCATATTGCGAGCAATCGCGCTCAATTTATCTTCGTCCGTCCATCCGTCAAAGATATAATCATACTTATCGTTGGACTGACGGCTAGGCGTATCACCTAAATAAGTCGACGCTTCTCCGCTTTCAACCTTTTCGCTGAAAAGCAAACTTCCATCCCAATTTACATAATCTACGGTATAAGTATACGACACCTTGTTAAATCTTGCGTGCACATCAAGATTGGATACGACATTGTCAAAAGCCACGTCCCATCCAATAAATTCATAAGTAAAACCGTCGTCCAAATCTTTAATTGGTTGAGATGGCGGTTCAACGCTCGATCCGTAAGGCACATTGAGATATTTGATACATTTGCTGTCCACAAAAAATCTTACGTCATACATTCTAACTTGCTCAATGTATTTTGCATTGACCACAGTATTTTGTTTAATATTCGCAAAAGAATTATCCCAACCTACAAAAGTGTAAGTATTTTGCGCAGTGCTTGGCTTGACCAGTTCTGTCGCACTTGGAGCGATTGCATCAGCGCCATAATTGACTTTGCGAGTCACGCTTTTGTTGTTGCCGAAATTGAATGTTACGTCAAATTTCTTAATATTTTCTTGAAATTTGGCGTAAACGGCTGTGTCTTAAGTAATATTATTGAAATTTCCTTCCCAACCGGTAAATACGTAATCATATTTTTCGGTAGACGGTTTTTGAGGTTTTGCAAGCAAATTAGCGTCGGCGTTTTCGCCGTATCTAACGCGATCTGTGTAGATCAACTCGCCGTCAACAAAATAATTAAATTCGAAAAACCTATACTCGCTCGTATATATGGGTGTCGCAAGAAAATATCCTTGAGTCAAATCGTCGGTATTGCAATCCCATTTGTCAAAAGTATATGTATATTTATCGTCGTCGGGACGTTTGGAGGGGCGCAAACTTGCAATATCTTTTGCTAGTTGGTCATCTGTGCGCTCGTAATCTTTTTCAAGCAAAATACCGCCGTTGTAATCGCGGAACGACACAGTTATCTTATTGACGATTTCCACCCAATAAGCGTATACGCTAATCGTCTTATTATCCTTTGCGATCTCTTCTACGTTGGCGCTTGCAACTTCCTGCGTCCAACTGCCCTTGTCAAGATACCAACCTTTGAAGACGTAGCCCTCTCTCGTCGGTTGACTTGCCAAAATCTCTTTTGCCTGCTCAATGCCTATAGTCGTAGCGTACTGCTCTTCGTCGCTGACAAAAGTCAATGACAACTCCTTTTCTTTTACGCTACAGGCAACAAAAATGCTCAACGCAATTGTGACAAGCATAATCGCCAATATAAATTTACTCCACCTTCTCATACTTCCACTTCCTTCCGAAATTCTACGCGCACGCTAACTATTACGCGTAATATAATGTTAACAATATTCTACTTTATTCTACACCAATAAATTTTATTTTGGGATATTTCATAATATCTAATTTAATATTTTTTTAATTTTTTTGCAGTAAGATTTTATAATAACGTGATTATATAATTAAGACTTATTAATAATCGTTAAATTTTTGACAAATACTTAAATTTTTATATATTGTTTGAGGCCTCTCCGCTATGGTTGAGGCGACATAAATAAAATCAAAATTTCTGCTTGACTCGAGATAAGATTCTCTAAAACAAACTCCCCTCTCGTTTGACGAGAAGGGATATCTCAAATAATAAAATAACGAATTTTTTCGTCGTACTTTACGTACGACGACTCAAATTAAGTGCTGTATTGGCGTTTTAAATTTGCCTAAACTACCTTAGATCAAACCTCATTTAACTTCTTGACAAGTTCGTCCACGTCTACGCCGTGCACCATAGCGGCTTCTTCAATAGTTTCGCCTCTCGCCATTGCGCAGCCGAAACAATGCATTCCGATACTCAATAGAGTCTCTGCAATAGCCTCGCTGTTTTCCTGTTGCAACGCTTCTGCGATTAGCATATCTTTTGTTATTGCCATAAATGCGCCTCCAAATTATTTAATATAAGATATTATATAATATTATAGCCCTGTTGGCTATCGTTTTAAACTAAATATTTGACAAATAGCCATACCAACACGCCTGCGACCGCAAGTACCGACAGCGCAATAGCGCCGATTTTGATACTCGACTTGGGATATTTTCCGACGACTCTACCAGACCTGCCATTGACAATGCACTCGAAATTTTTCTTAGCGTAGTGATAATTGAATATCCATATCGGAACAAGCACGTATTTGTAAGTTCTGTCAGAATACATACAGTTCATATTGACATAATCCACTACGTCTGCTCTATATCTCGACACTATTTGCTGGCGCAACGACGCCTTGATCAAACTCTTGGCGTCTTCCCAACTTTCGTCCAAACTTTTGTCATACCGCTCGGCGCTGTAACCGCTGATAAACTGTTGATGATATTCAAAAGAATTATCAGTGTCAAAGCCTCCTAGTTTTCTAAGGTTTTGCTGTGTAATGGATTTGCTTGCTTCCACTTGCAAATCGTTGAAAAAATCATTGACGTGACCGCTTGCGGTATACCATCTCGTCCTCGTCTCAGTTCTTCTATTTTTTCCGCTACCTACAGTAACGGTATAATGCTGTCCGTATCTTATAGTATAATCGCAATCCGCCGTCGCGTCAAACGTAAATAGCGGAATGTAAACGCCCCTTGCAGGTTGACGCTTCGCTTCTTTTTTGAGTTTGTTGGGTGCAAGTTTTTTGCTCTTAAGCCAATTTTCATAGACAATTGGCACTTGCGCTTTAGTTATTTTAAACGGCAAGATACCGTTGGGCTGAAGCCCGTCTATTTCGTCCGTATCGACGATATTGCTAGCATTGCAAAAAGGGCAACTTGACACCACTTCATAGTCTGGCAAAACGGATATTGCGCCGCAAGACTTACACTTAACGCTCTTAACTCCGCCCCACTTAACAAAGCCTTGCTCAACGCCTTCGTTGTAAGGCAATTCCTGAGCCATTCCCACTTCTTGAGTATCGACAGTGGTATTGCAGTAATCGCATTTCATCTTTTTGCTTTCCGGATCGTAATACAAGAAGTTGCCGCATCCGGGGCATTTAAATATTTGACTATTTAAAGACTCATCCTGAGCCTGCGTATTATTTTGTTGCATACATTCCCTTTATAATCAGTTGAAATTACTATAAAAATTTTGTTTAGTCTACTTTTGGAGCATTCCACAATCAGGACAGAACTTTTGTCCCGCCTTGAGTACTTTTCCGCACTCTTTGCATCTGATTTCGTCCATTCTTGCTCCGCATTCGGGACAGAACTTGACTTTTTCTCCCACCTCTATTCCGCAAGACGGACAAATTTTCTTGGGCGGAATCATATTATTGCCGCACTCGGGGCAGAACTTGCTGTTGCTGGGTACGCTAGCGTGACACTTAGGACACACCACGGAATCGTCATACTGCACCTTCTCCTCGACTTGCTTTTCCTCCGGCGCGTTGGATACCGAAGACATAGTATCGACAAACATCTTGCCCATACTTAAGCCTGCGCCCATACCGACGCCCATTCCGCTCATACCGCCGGGATTCTTGGCGGCGCTCTTCATTGCCTCTATGCTCTCCATCTGCGTATATTCTCTCATCGCGCCTTTCATCACGCCGACGTTAGTGCGCTTGTCGAGCATTTTTTCCACGTCTTCCGGCAACGACAAATTCTCAATTACAAGAGACTTTATCTCGATACCTATTTTGTCAAATTCATCGGCTAGTTTTGCCTTTGCCATTTCTGCCAAATCGTCATAATGCATTGCCAAATCCAATGCGGGTATATTTGACTCGGCAATTACGTTGGACAATGTAGAAGTGATAATCTTCTTAAAATACTCGTCGACATTGCGTACAGTAAAACTACTCATAGAGCCTATGAGTTCTCTCAAAGCGTTTGTAGGCGTGCCTACGGCAAACGAATATACGCCAAAACCTCTCACTCTCACGACGCCGTAATCTTGGTCTCTCATCATTATGGGATTTGACGTACCCCATTTCATATTCAAGAATTGCTTTGTTGATATAAAGTATACGTCGCCGGTATAAGGACTTTCCCAAAGAGTCTTCCAATGATAAAGTTGTGTCAACAACGGAAAGTTGCGAATATCGTTGAGTTGATAAGTGCCGGGTCCAAATACATCGGCAAGTTTGCCCTCTTGAATAAAGAGAGCTTTCTGTCCTTCTCTTACTACAAGCGTAGACTTGCGCATTATCTCTTCTTTTCTCTCAAGCGGGTATTTGTATATGATATCGTTGACGTTATCGCTCTCCCACTGAATTACTTTTCTAAATTGATTTTTTAAAAATCCCATTTTTGTCTCCTTTTATTACGCGATTTAGTCCTGCCAACATATATCTTAAAAGTGCTATTAGGAGCGTCACCGCGTTTGATTATATATTATATTTTAATATCATTATACATTATATGTCAAGAGGCAATTATTGTAGATTTTACAAAAAATCACGTGATAATACTAAATAATACATTCTTCAACTTCGCCGCAATTATATCAATATCCCGACTGTATCCAAATAATCTCTAAGTTGCATTATGTCATATCCCTAACGTATCCGACATAAAATCTTGTATGAAAAAGAAAATAATATCCATTATAAGTATCGCAATCATAGTATGTTCTTTGTTTGTCGTCGCCGTATCTTGCAAAAATATTTCCGAACCTGTCACGACGTATAACATTTGGCTCGACGTATCAGACGACACCACCGTGGTATGCTCGCAAAAAGTCGATGTCGTCAACAACTACGGCGCTCCGATAGAAGAATTGAAATTCAACATATACGCCAATGCTTTCGACAAACAAAAACCTTTGCCTTGCACGCAGGAAGAACAGAGCGACTTTTATCCCGAAGGCATAAGTTACGGTGAATTTTCGCTAAAAAGCGTATACGGAGACATCAAAGAATACGACTTTGATTTTGAAAGTAATATCCTTTCCATTCCACTCAACGCCCCTCTTCAAGTCAACGAAAAAATAAGCGTAGATATGCAATATACATTGTCACTTCCACACACCAACGGACGGTACGGTTTTAATGAAAAAGGCATATCTTTGACAGGCTTTTATCCTATGCTGTGCGCATTCGTAGACGGAGAGTGGTTTTACGACGAATACTCTCCCCTAGGCGATCCATACTTCTCCGATGCGGCCAATTACGAGGTGACTTTCAATCTTCCGAACGGATGGAATTACGTGTCAAGCGGAAAAAGTAAACAAAGCGAAGATAACGGCGAAACGATTGTGACGGCGAGCGCGAAAAATATCCGTGATTTTGCCTTAATACTTTCGCCTACGCTTACCAAAAGCGTAAGTAAATACGACGGCGTAGAGATAAGTTATTTGGGCGATAAAACAAATACGCTTGAATACGTGCAAAAAGCGCTGGAGGTATACGGCTCAATTTTCGGCAAATACGCATATGATACTCTCGCCATTGCCGATATGCCTTTCGTAGCAGGCGGTATGGAATACGGCGCGCTGTGCGTCATCAACGCCTCTCTGGGCGGCGCGACTTACGAAGAGGTCGTAGCGCACGAAATTGCTCATCAATGGTGGTACGGCGCAGTAGGCAGCAATAACCTTATAGACGCTTGGCAAGACGAAGGTCTGACGAGTTACGCGACGTATCTGTATTTCGTAAACACCGGCAACGTAGATTACTCTTCTCTTATGCTCTCCGACGCTTACTCTCAATTCCATAGATTTATTGATATTCAAAACTCTGTCGGAGAATCTGCCAAAGGCGTGCTAGGCGGAAAGTTGACAGACTTTCCAAGCAATTATTATTACACCAATGTCACATACAACAAATCTTTGATAATGTGGAAATACCTGCAAGATATGTTAGGTAAAGACGCGCTGCTCAAAGCCTTGCAAGAATACTATGCAACTTATAAATTCTCAATCGCTACGCCTGATGATCTTTACTTCTGTCTAGACAACGCATCTGCAAACGCAAGCGCGCTTATGAAGAATTGGGTTGCAAGCATATAATATGCTTTTGCCATAAAATGCCAAAAATATCGGCGTATACTTCTCGCATTAGTGTACACAATACTAATGTAATCGCTTGAAGGTTACAAAAAACAGGAGGAGATTATGGCAAGAAATTCACAACAAAGCAATGGTACAAACTCTCAAAAGAGTAAGTCCAATAGCGCCAAAAAGTCTCAAACAAAAAGTTGCTCTAATTGCGGTTGTTCTACTAAAGAACAGTAATGACCGCTTTAGAGCATTGGCGTAGGCATATGTCTTATAACTTACCTCGCCAAGGCGAACCAAGGGTATTTTATTTACAATTCTAAATATCCTTTGTCCGCCAAAATTGCAAAAAGGTCACGGAGAAATCCGCGACCTTTCTGTGTAACGAATCATTTGCCCTTAAATTCGCCACAAGTATACACTAACTCCAAAGGAGGAGTTGACCAAAGATAGAATCAAGTAGTTTTCTTCTTGACAAATTTATTATACAAGAAGTTATCTTCTTGTGTCAAGCATATCGCATAAAATATTTTATAATTATATTATGAACATAGGCGAAGTCATAAAAGAATTGAGAATAGAAAAAGACTTATCTCAACAAAAACTTGCAGAAGCAATCGGCGTAAGCCAAAAGGCTATCGACTATTGGGAACGCGGTATCAACGAACCCAAAGCAAGTTATATCACTCGTCTTGCGGATTTTTTTGAGGTGTCCGCCGATTTTCTTTTGGGAAGAGAGTAAAGGAGTTATTTTCGCCAACTGCAAATTATATTATATACTCATAAAAAATATTTGTCAGGTAGCGTATTGAATTAAGTCTCCGTATGCTCTACAATCAAATAAGTTATGTTTCATATTAACATAATTATCCAATTCAACAAACATCCCTATCAAATTTTTTATCTCTAACCTAAAAACACAACGTTTTCGGATTCTCCATATCCGGAGATATATTTAGTGAAAAGCATTCAACAACGCTCTAAACGATATCTAATTTAGCAAGAAGTGAGATAGGCGATTGATAAAATTGCGGATTCTTATCAAATCAGCCCTTGACTGGCGTCGTCGTATTTGCTGTACTTCGGTCAAAACAAGGAGTATGGCGAAAAAGGCGTTTAGTTTTCACCAGCCGAGCATCTTTCCAAATACAAAAAAGGAAGGACGGCAATCTTCCGACCACCGCCCTTCCTTTATATGATAAGGGGGAAAATTATGAGCTAATTTGTTGTGTAAATCTTATTTACATTCATAATATACTACTTGAAAAAAACTTTGTCAACTATTTTTTCAAAAAAAATTTAAAAATTTTTAAAATTATAAAAAGTTAATATTTTATCAGATTATTTTATTGTTAAATCAAAATTTTTTATATTAAATCACTATATCAAAGAAAAAGTTGGCAAAAATTTGAATACTAAATACAAAAAATACCGCAAAATGCGGTATTTTATAGTTTTTTATCTCAAAGTTTTAATTTTATTTTAATTTTTCTTATACTTTTTGACGAAATCCTCTATTTTGTCCATTGCTTTCTTAAGACTGCTCAAAGAATACGCATAACTCATTCTCACAAAGTCATTGCCGCTTTCGCCAAAAGCGCTACCCGGCACAACTGCGACTTTATTCTCCTGCAAAAGTCTGTTGGCAAACTGCTCGCCGTTCATCCCCATACACTTGACGCAAGGAAAAACATAAAATGCCCCCTTTGGCTCAAAGCAAGTCAATCCCATATCATTGAGACGCTTGACCAAAAAACGTCTGCGCATATCGTATTCGTCTACCATTGCTTTGATTTCTGCAAAGCCGTCTTCAAATCCGCCCTTCAATGCTGCAAGCGCGGCGTATTGGGAATTGGTAGAAGCGCACATAATTATGTATTGATGAATCTTGAGCATTTGCTTGAATATCTCATTGGGAGCGCAAGCGTAGCCCACTCTCCATCCCGTCATAGCAAACGCTTTGCTGAAACCGTTGATAAGTACGGTGCGTTCTTTCATTCCATCAATCTCGGTAAAGCAAGTATGACGAACGCCGCCGTAAGTCATTTCGCAATATATCTCGTCGCTAAGCACCAATATATCGTGTTTTTTTACTACCTTTGCGATTTCTTCAAGGCTTTCTCTAGGCATTATTGCGCCGGTTGGATTGTTAGGGTACGGCAAAATAAGCGCCTTTGTTTTTGGCGTGATAACTGCCTCAAGATTTTTTGCCGTCAATCTAAACTCGTCTTCGACACAGCATTTTGCCGGCACTGCTTTGCCGCCGCACATAGCCACGCTCGGACAATAAGATACATAACTAGGCTCGGGAACTATCACTTCGTCGCCGTTGTTGAGTATTGCTCTCAAGGCAAGATAGATGGCTTCGCTTGCGCCAACCGTAATAAATATCTCTTTTTCGGCGTCGTACTCGACGTCAAATCTCGTCTTGATATATTTTGCGACCTGCTCTCTAAGCGCGGGAAGTCCGCTATTGCTGGTATAATGCGTCATTCCCTTTTGAATACTCTTTATTCCAGCTTCGCTTGCGCACCAGGGCGTGTTGAAGTCAGGCTCGCCAACGCCCAAGGAAATAACTTCCTTGTCCTTGTCTGCCACATCAAAAAACTTTCTTATTCCCGACGGCGGAATCTCCATAACCGTCTTGCTCAAATATTTTTGGTAATTCATAGTATCACTTGTCTTTTTTGTTCGCTGTCCCCATCGTCCAAAATTACGCCTTCAGTCTTATATTTTTTAAGTATAAAATGCGTAGCTGTGGAGACTATGTCTCTCATTGTCGAGAGTTTTTCAGATACAAATCTCGAAACTTCTCTCAAATTCTTTCCCTCTACGGTTATGCACAAATCGTACGCGCCGCTCATAAGATATACCGCCTTTACTTCTTCAAATTGATATATTGCGCGTGCAATGGCGTCAAAGCCGCTGCTCATTTGCGGTGTGACTTTAACCTCAATAAGCGCAGTCACGATGTCTTCGCTCAATTTTTCGGTATTGCAAAGCGCGGCGTACTTGGCAATTACTCCGCTCTCTTCCATCGACCTTATTCTCTTTTGCACGTCTTTGGCGTCAAGTCCGACTATGTCCGCGACCTGTTCTGCTGTAAATCTGCTGTCGTCTTGCAATACTTTAAGTATTTTGATATCAAAATTATCCATTGTTTTTTACTCCGTAATTTCAAGATATTCTTCGTATGTAGTAAGTTTGTCAAAAGTCTTAGTGCCGTTGATTTCGATTATTCTGTTTGCAACTGTCTGCATAAGTTCTTGGTCGTGCGATGCGAACATCATTCCGCCCTTAAAATTTATCATTCCTTTATTGAGCGCCGTAATTGCTTCAAGATCAAGATGGTTGGTAGGCTCGTCGAGTATAACGAAATTGCCTCCTTGCAACATTGCTCTTGCCATCATACACCTTACCTTTTCGCCTCCGCTCAACACGCAAGCCTTCTTCTTGGCTTCGTCTCCCGAAAACAACATTCTGCCCAGCCAACCTCTTAAATAACTCTCGGTATGGTCTTTGACCGCGTATTGGTTTATCCATTCTACCAAAGAAAGTTCGACGCCGTCAAAGAAATTGTCAAAGTTTTGCGGAACGTAACTCAAATTGATAGTCTTGCCCCACTTAAAAGTGCCGCTATCGGCTTTCTCTATACCCATAAGTATGTCAAAAAGCATTGATACGTTAATAGACTTGTCGGATAAGAATGCAACTTTATCGCCCTTTTGCAACGTAAAAGATACGTCTTCAAAAAAGCCTTTCTTAGTAAGCCCCTCTACTGTGAGTATATCCTTGCCAAGTTCTTGCTCAAACTCAAAGTTGATATAGGGATATTTTCGCATTGACGGCTTGATGTCTTCAAGCGTAAGTTTTTCCAGTTCTTTTTTTCTCGAAGTAGCTTGTCGTGACTTACTGGCGTTGGCAGAGAATCTTGCTATAAATTCTTGTAATTCCTTGGCTCTGGCCTCTGCCTTTTTGTTGGCTTCTCTAGCCTGCTTTGCAAGCAATTGATTGGTCTCGTACCAAAAATCATAGTTGCCGACATACATATTGATATGACCGTAATCCACGTCGCAAATATGTGTGCACACTTTGTTGAGGAAGTGACGGTTATGAGATACAATGATTATTGTATTCTTAAAATCAAGCAAGAAATTCTCCAGCCACATTATCGACTTTGCGTCAAGGTTGTTGGTAGGCTCGTCGAGTATGAGAATATCGGGATTGCCAAAAAGCGCTTGCGCAAGCAATATCTTGACTTTTTGCTTACCGTCAAGTTCACCCATAAGTTTGTCGTGAAATTCCTCGCCGAATTTAAGTTCGTTGAGAAGTGACGCGGCCTCGCTCTCTGCTTCCCAACCGCCGAGTTCTGCAAATTCCGTCTCAAGTTCCGACGCAAGTATTCCGTCTTCTTCGCTGAAGTCCTCTTTGCAATACAACGCGTCCTTTTGGTCCATTATCTCAACTAGGCGCTTGTGCCCCATTAGCACTGTACGCATTACCGTGCAATCGTCAAAGTCGTTTTGATTTTGATTAAGTACGCTTATTCTCTGGTTTTTGCCGACGCTTACGTTACCTCTCGTAGGCTCTAACGCTCCCGACAAAATCTTCAAAAAGGTCGATTTACCAGCGCCGTTTGCGCCGATAATACCATAACAGTTGTTGTCGGTAAATTTAAGATTGACGTCTTCAAAGAGTTTCCTTCCGCCAAATTGTAAAAACACGTCGTTTACTTGTAACATTCTCTCTCCTATTATTTTACTCGATTCCTCGCTTAAAAAGACTAATCTAAACTATCTGATTCCGTCTTTTTCGCTTGTCAACGAGTATATATGTATTTATACTTATTTTCTTATTTATTTTATCGAAATATAAATCGTCATTTCCACCGCAGTGGAGAAACCTCTTCCCGATTATGCAATATTCGCCGCGCTCACAGTGCCGCCCAAATCTATCCTTGCGCCGTATGCACATAGATAATAACTTGCGACTCTGTTGTCTTCCACTTCATACAGCAAGTTATACGACTTACTCTCGCCCTTTTTGAGTATGACTTCGCCCTCGCAAGATATAACTACCGTCGTTTCGTCTCCACTGGCAGGATAACGTCGCTCGGCGTTCGTCACATTCTTTCCGTCCTTGACTTCGAACTTATCGCTAGATACCGTTATTTTTTTATTTGCCTTTATCTCAACGGTCACTAATATATAGCACTTTCCATCTTCCGCCGTCAAGCCGTCTACGCTTTGCAATTTACGCATATCCCTGACGAATATTTCTGCTTGAGAAGTCGACACCGCCTCACCTATATGACCGTTTTGTATTTTGCTATCGTCATCGTTCTTCTGCACGAAGTAGACTACGAGAATTATTGCGACGACGATTGCCAAAGTCACGACGACAAGTCCTATATTGCGTTTTGCTTTGACTCCGAGTTTCATACTCTCTCCAAAATTCTGTCAGTAATTGCTTGACACTTGGAATATATTTTATCCACGTCCTCTCCGACAAAATATTCGCCTTTTTCATATCTTATCACGCCGTTTACAACTGTCATAAGCACATTGTTTTTGCTACCGGCGTAGACTATATTTTTAAGAGGATTGTTGATAGGCTGCATATTGGGTTGATGCAAATCTATTATTGCAAAGTCTGCGCGCTTGTCCATCTCAATCGTATCAAGATCGTCAAGTCCCATTGCCTTTGCTCCGTATACCGTAGCCATCTTCAACACTTCTTCACCATCGACAGCCATAGGGTCGGCAAGCGTTGCTTTTTGCAGCCCGGTCGCAAGAAACATCTCTCTAAACATATCAAGGCAGTTGTTGCTCGCCGCTCCGTCAGTGCCCAACGCTACGTTGAGTCCGCTGTCTTTGAGTTTTTTAAGCGGAGCAATGCCGCTTGCAAGTTTGAGATTGCTCGCAGGACAACTCACCGCGCTTACGCCGCGTTCTTTCAAAGCCTTTATATCGCCGTCCGTCGGGTGTACGAAATGATACGCAATTCCGCCGAAATCAAACAATCCTTGCTCGGCAAGATATACTCCTGGGGTCTTTCCGTGCCGCTCGACACAGGCGTCGACCTCGCTCTTCGTCTCGCTCAAATGAGTATATACAGGCATTCTATTTGCCGTCGCAAAATCTGCCAACGCCTTTATACTCTCATTGCTATTGGTATATTCTGCGTGCAGCCCCAGTCTGTAATTTATAAGTTCGCTCTTACTGCCGAGAGTATCAATGTCATTTTGCAAAAGTTTATCCAATCCTTGCAGATTGTTTGCCGTCGCGCCCTCTAATATTACGTTGCGAAAACCGCTGTCTACGCACGCGTCGGCAATGCTCTCCAAGTGGAAATACATATCGCTAGCCACACTCATTCCGCTTGAGAGATATTCAAGTATTGCAAGCCTCGTAAGCCAATAGCAATCGTCAGGCGTAAGTTTTGCCTCTCTGGGAAAAACCTGCTCAAAGAGCCAATCGCTCAAAGCCATATCGTCGGCTTGAGAACGCAAAAATACCATAGGAGAATGCGCGTGAGCATTCTTAAAGGCAGGTATGATGAGATTACCTTTTGCATCTATCTCCCTATCCCACGGCAATAATATGAGAGGCGAAACTTCGCCGACGTAGCGTATCTTGCCGTCTTCCGTCCACATCTCGCCGCGGTCGATATATCTCTCACCGGTCCATATTCTTGCGTTATAGATTCTCAACATCATAAGATTACAACTCTCCCATTTTTCCAATACTTTCAAAAATCAAAGTCTTGATTTTGTCACCGGATATTCTGAACGCGTCTTCTTCCACCACGTTGTCAAGGCTCTCGTCCGTCACTCCGCAAGCGGGATTGACTACGCACGTCATACCAACGACTTTGAGCCCGATATGTCTTGCCGCAATTACTTCTATTGCAGTGGACATTCCCACAACGTCTGCGCCGAATATCTTTGCCATTCTCACTTCGCTTGCCGTCTCGAAGTTAGGACCTTGCATTTGAATATATACGCCTTTCTTGAGGTCGATATTATTCGCTATGGCCACGCCGTCAACTATTGCTCCCAACTCTTCGTCGTAAGGTCTCGTCATATCGGGAAATCTCGCGCCGAGTTTGTCAATATTCTTACCGCGAAGCGGCGAAGGTATCATAGATATATGATCTGTGATACGCATAATCGTGCCTTTCTCGGGATAGGTAATTCCACCCGACACATTGGTTGCAAAAAAAATCTTTGCGCCCATAAGCGCAATAAGCCGCACCGGCAATACGCACTGTTGCGGAGTATATCCCTCGTAGTAATGCAATCTGCCTTGCATTACCGCGACGGGTACGCCGCCAATATAGCCAAACAGAAATCTGCCTTTGTGCCCCTTGACAGTGCTGATAGGCATACCCTCTATATCACCGTAATCGACGATTTTTTCCAACTGCATATTCTCTACGATATTCCCAAGCCCACTGCCCAAAGTCAGCAAAACCTTGGGATTGAAGTCGACTTGCGATTTAAGAGACGCATACGCTCTTTTGAGAATATCCTGCGTATCTTCCATTATTTAAATACCACTCTTGACCCGGGTTTAATAAGGTCGATCTTGCCTTCTTTGCAAAGAGGACATTCGTCAGGCTCGTAGGACACAACTTCCATACTTATTAGATTGACATACTTTACGCCAAAATCTACGTTGCCGTTGCTTCTATCTACAAGAGACGCAACCGCTACGACTTCTGCGCCCATACTCTGCACGAGACGAACTACTTCTTTGACGGATCCTCCCGTCGTAACCACGTCTTCAACTACGACGACTTTTGTACCCTTTTCTATTGCAAAGCCTCTTCTCAGTGTCATTTCGCCGTTTTCTCTCTCCGCGAATATATTAGGTACGCCGAGTTGTCTTGCGACTTCGTATCCCATAAGTATACCGCCGATTGCGGGAGAGACGACGAGGTCGATTTTTTCATCTGCAAGTTTTTCCGCCAACGCTTTGCATACGATTTCGCTTTGCTTTGTGTCAATAAAAAGTTTTGCGCTCTGCATATAAGTGTCGCTATGTCTTCCCGACGTGAGTTTGAAGTGTCCTTTAAGGATTGCTCCTGTCTTTCTATAGCAATCAAGCGCTTGTTCCTGTGTCAACATTTTTATGTACCTCTCTTTGTTAGTTGCTTTTACTATTGTTTGTATATGATTTAAATATTGAGACTTCACTTTGTTTTGCCCAATATGACGCGTTTAGGCAAATATGACTTTAAACGCATTGTTTTGTGATAATCTAAATAAATATTCGCCAATTCTTATTACTTCTTACTTATTCAATATGAGCGTTCCCACAAGGTCGTTGATATCCATATCGTTTTGTTCGACGTAATTTGCAAGGTCTCTTGCAATATCTCTTGCGCCGTAAGGATTGTTGAAATTATAAGTCCCTACCTGCACGGCTTTAGCGCCGCAAATCATAAATTCAAGCACGTCTGTATAACTTGTGATACCGCCCAGACCTATGATCGGTATCTTGACGGCATTGTAACAATCCCACACCATCTTGAGCGCAACAGGTTTTACGCAAGGTCCGCTCATTCCGCCGTTGTTATTGAAAAGAATAGGTTTACGCGTCTTATAATTGACCGCCATACCCGACAAGGTGTTGATAAGAGATATTGCGTCGGCTCCGCCGGACTCTGCCGCTCTTGCATTGTCGGAAATGCAAGCGACATTGGGAGAAAGTTTGGTAATCACAGGCTTATTGGGACAAGCCTTTTTGACTGCGCTCGTAACTCTCTCAACGCTCTTAGGCAATACTCCAAAAGCCATACCGCCCTCTTTTACGTTCGGGCAGGAAATATTGAGTTCCACCATATCCGATTTGCTGTCATTCATCTTTTCGGCAATTGCAATATAATCTTCAAGCGTACTTCCCGCGACATTGGCAATGACGACTAAATCTCGCTTTGAAAGATAAATATCGTCCTTTTGCAAGAAGTGATCTACTCCGGGATTTTGCAATCCCACGCTGTTGAGCATTCCGCCGTAACTCTCGGCTATTCTTGGAGGAGGATTGCCGAGTTTTGGTCTTATCGTCAATCCCTTGGTGCAAATACCGCCAAGTTCTTCGATATTATAAAATCTGTCGTATTCTCTGCCGAAACCAAACGTACCGCTTGCGGTGATTATAGGGTTTTTGAATTCTACGCCTGCTATATTGACCTTAAGATTGCTCATAATACCACCTCGTCCAACTTCATCACAGGTCCTTCAATACAGACTCTGACGTAATTTTCCTCTTCGCCTTTTCTCTTGACTTTACAATTGCATACCAGACACGCGCCGACGCCGCAACCCATTCTCGCTTCTAAAGATACTATGATAGGCACGTCAAAAGGCTCAAGAGCTTTTTTCAATGCCTTAAACATAACTTCCGGACCGCAGCAGAATACCACATCCGGCTTAAGCCTATCCATATCTTCTGCAAGCACGTTGGTAATAAAACCTTTTTTACCGTAACTGCCGTCATCAGTCGCAACGGTCAATTGCTTTGACACCTTTGCCATTTCTTCTTCAAGAACTACTCTGTCTTTATTGGCAAAACCGAGATAGGTGTAATAATCAAGATCGGGATTGCTTGTGGGTATTGCAGGCAAAACTGCGCTGCCCATACCTCCGCCGAGCAATACTACTTTCTTGACATTCTTATCGGGCGCAAAGCCGTTGCCAAGCGGCAATATCACGTCTACTTTTTCGCCTACGGCATAACTTGACAAGACTCTCGTTCCGTCGCCCACAACTGCGTAGCAAAGCGTAACTGTCTTTGCGCTCATATCATAATCGCAAATACAAAACGGCCTGCGTAAGATATGCGACTTGTCGTTGAGTTTGACGTGCGCAAACTGACCGCCCTTGATATCTTCGGGCAAATCGTCAAATTGCAAAACCATTTTAAAAATATCCTTTGCGACTTCTTGATTGAGAGTAATTACTCCAACTCTATCCTTTAAACTTGCCATTTTTCACTCGCTTATTTTATACATCTGGCGATGTCTTTTTGCATATCAAGCGCGGCTTTCAAAGCCGCCTGCTTGTAATCAAGTCCTCTGTATGCGTCCTTTTTATACGCGCACAAAATACCTCTCGAAGAATTGACGATACCGCCTATTCCGTTTTCAAAGCATACGGCAAGATCTTCTGCCTTTCCGCCTTGAGCGCCGTAACCGGGTATCAAAAAAAATGTATTTTGGTGAGCCTTGCGTATGAGTTTTGCCTGCTCCATATGCGTTGCTCCTACCACTGCGCCGATACTGCTGTAGCCGTACTTGCCGACAATATCTTTTCCCCAACCGTCGACGAGCGTGGCCATATTGTCATATAGCGTCTTGCCGTTGTCCATAGTCTTGTCCTGCAATTCTCCGCTTGTTGGATTGGAAGTCTTGACAAGCACGAATGCACCCTTGTCAAATTCTTTGCAGTCTGCGACAAAAGGCAAAATGCCATCGCTTCCCAAATAACCGTTGACGGTGATAAAATCACTCTCAAACGGCGTGACCTTGCTGCCGTCAGCCAAAGTCGTCTTGCCTATATATCCTTTGCTATACGCGCCTGCCGTCGAACCTATATCGTTGCGTTTGATATCGGCAATGACGAAAAGTCCGTTTTCTCTTGCGTACTTGATAGTATCGCGGAATGCAATCATACCGTCCACGCCGTACATCTCGTAATAAGCCACTTGCACTTTTACCGCAGGTATTACATCCTTGAGCGTGTCTATCAAGTCGAAGTTAAACTTGGTGATCTGCTTACCCGCTTCGGAGAGTGTAACGCACTTTGCCTTCATATCTTCAGGCAAATAATCTATGCAGGTATCCAATCCTATTACCGAAGGGTTGTCCGTGAGTTTGATTTTGTCAATTAGTCTGTCGATTATCATATTGCTCCTCTATTGTCTCTTTTTTTGTTGGTTATGCTTTATATTTGATTTTTCCTTCGACCACCGTAGCGCAAACTTTGCCTTTGACTTCCCATCCGTCAAACGGCGTATTCTTGCCTTTGGATTTAAAAGTCTTTGCGTCGATTTTGTATATTTTATTTAGGTCAACGAGCGTAATATCCGCAAGACCGCCGACCTTCAAATTCCCGCTCTCAAGTCCAAGCAACTTCGCAGGCTTTTGGCTCATAAGTTCTATCAACTTGTCGAGCGTAATAACGCCGCTGTCCACAAGATAAGTATATGACAGCGCAAATGCGCTTTCAAGTCCGCTGATACCGTTGGCAGCCGCAGAAAAATCCACGTTTTTATCTTCGTAATGGTGCGGAGCGTGATCGGTGGCAATTACGTCTATAGTGCCGTCGGCAAGTCCCGCTAAGATTGCCTGCCTGTCTTTTTCAGTACGCATAGGCGGATTTACCTTGGAATTGGTATCGTAATCCAGTATCAATTCGTCAGTGCCTGCAATATAATGCGGACAAGTCTCACAAGACACTTTCACGCCTCTTGCCTTGGCTTCTCTGATTAGTTGAACTCCGCCGGCTGTGCTTACGTGGCATATATGAACTTTGGTATCAAGCATTTCGGCAAGTATTATTTCTCTTGCAATCATAATATCCTCGGCGCAAGACGGTATACCCTTCAATCCCGCTTTGGTAGCGTTTTCGCCCTCGTTGACAACGCCCTCGTTGATGAGTGATTTTTCTTCGCAGTGCGAACACAGCAAAAGATTGTAGTCCTTGGCATACTCAAGCGCAAGCCTCATCATCTGCGCTGTGGTGACGGGTTGTCCGTCGTCGCTCATTGCGATTGCTCCCGCCTCTTTCATACTGCCCATCTCTGCCATAGACTCGCCTTTAAGTCCGACGGTAATCGCGCCAATTGGATAAACCTTGGCAAGGTCAACTTCTTTGGCTCTGTCGACGATATACTTGACGATATATCTATTGTCGGTGACGGGCTTGGTATTAGGCATACAGCACACTGTGGAAAAACCTCCCGCAATTGCCGCCGCGCTACCGCTTGCGATATCTTCTTTATATTCAAGTCCCGGCTCTCTCAAATGCACGTGCATATCTATAAACGCGGGCAATGCCGTCAAGCCGTCCGCCTCGATAATCTCGTCGAAATTCCCCTTGATATTCTTGCCAACTTGAGCAATTCTATTGCCCTCTACGACTATATCGCACTTGTCCTTGCCTATAAAACAATTTTTAATAAGTAATGACATAAATAATACTCCTTTGTCTTTCGACTTTACTGCGTTTCGCTCAAAATGACGCTCTAGGCGCAATCCTCATTCTGACTAATCATTTGCCTATATAAAGCGCGCGAGAAAAGCGCTGTTATTTTTGTCTGCACTATGGCGAAATGAAGTCGTCAAGTTGCCATACACTGAACAACAAAGAGCGGCGCTATACGCGCTCGTCCACACTGCACCACTCTAAAAGCGCCATACGCGTGGCAACTCCGCTCGTCACCTGATCGTCTTTAAGACAGAATTCCGAATCAAGCACGTCGCAATCTATCTCTATACCTCTATTGGCGGGTCCCGGATGCATAACTATTGCGCCTTTGTTGCACAAAGCCATACGCTCCATACTCACGCCGTAAAATCTGCTGTATTCTTCTACGCTTGGAAAAAGCCCTTTTTGCTGACGTTCGAGTTGAATCCTCAACCCCATAATTACGTCGGAGCCCTCAAAAGCCTCCTTTGCATTCTTGCACACTACGCAGGGCTGAGTTTCAATACCCTTTGGCATTAGAGTATTAGGCGCAAAAACTTTGACTTTTGCTCCCATTTTGCTGAGACCCACAATATTGCTTTGCGCAACTCTGGAGTGCTTGACGTCGCCTATTATTGCAACTTCCAATCCCTTGAGACTTCCGAAAGTCTTTTGCATAGTATACATATCGAGTAGCGCTTGCGTAGGATGCGCGTGCAGACCGTCTCCGCCGTTGATTACACTTGCCCTTACGTGTTTTGCAATGAGCGCGGGCGCGCCTGCCACCGAATGTCGTATGACAATCACGTCGGCTTGCATTTTGTCAAGCGTAACCGCAGTGTCTATAAGACTTTCACCTTTCTTTACGCTTGAGCCGCTTGTGGTAATGCCCACGGTCTGCGCCCCGAGATATTTGCCCGCGAGTTCAAAAGAACATCGGGTACGCGTGGAATTTTCATAAAAGAGAGTGACCATACTCTTGCCTTTGAGTATATCAAGAGTTTTGTTTGCGCCTGAAATCGCATCTTCCATAAATTTTGCTCTCTGCAAAAGACTGGAAATATCGTCTGAACTTACTTGCGCTAGTGCTAAAAAATCTCTTTTCATTAAGTCTCCTTATAGTTTCACTAATATATTTTAGCATATAATATATAAAATTAAAAGAATATTTGTGTAATTTGTTCTGCAAAAATCTTTGCCACCTCGAACAACTATGTTTGTCACATCAAACAACTATTCTTGTCACCTCGAGCGTAGCCGAGAGGTCTAATCCTTTTATATACATACTGATTAGATTTCTCCGCTGCGGTCGAAATGTCAATGGGCATAAAAAAACACCGCTCTGAGCGGTGCTTTCTTTTTTACTCTTCGGATATTGTCGATACCGGACAACCCGCTGCGCAAGAACCGCAACTGATACAAGCGTCAGCGTCGATAACGTATTTGTCATCACCCTCTGAAATTGCGCTTACCGGACAACCCTCTGCGCACGCGCCGCACTTAATGCAGTCATCACCTATTACGTATGCCATAATCTTACTCCTTTACGTTTAGTACCCTTATTTTAGCACGGCAAAATCCCTTTGTCAATGTATATTTTATACTATTTTACGACAACTGCCACTTAATATAATCCAATACCGCTTCTTTCTTTTTACTACCGAGTTTACGATATAAATCTATGAGATTTTTCTCGTCAGGAGAATAATTTAAATCTTCATTTATAACTATAATACTCTCTTCACTTTCTCTTCCAAGTAAATAATCTACGCTGCAAACAAAACAATTTGCAAGCGCTACAAGTCCGTCAAACGACAGCAAACTTCTACCTGTCTCCCAAGTATTGATATTACTTTGCGAAATACCGCAGGTATTTGCTACTTGCTCCTGCGTCATTCCTGCATTTTTTCTTATAGTTTTTAATCTATCTGCAAATTTTTCCATAATCTTTGATAAGAATATCAAAACTTCACTAAAACAATTTGACATTAGTGTAACTATAGTATAAAATTTTATACATGTTAGCGTAAGTACACTTAAAGGGGTTTAATATGTCCTCAAACGATTTAATCAAAATGAATGTATCTAATGCGATAAAAACCAGCAGTATGACTTTAAGGGAAATATCCAAACTGTCAATAATAAATTACTCTACTATTATTAAATATGCCAACAAAACTAGAATTCCCAAATTAAAAAACTTAATTAAACTTGTAATTACTCTTAATATAAAAATTGACGACATACTAGATGTCAATGTTAAAACATCTATATGTAATCAAAAAAACCGAAGAAGTAACAAAAAAGTTACTTCTTCACGCCGTAATTAAATATTTAATCTTCGAGTTTTTTGAGTTCGTTTTCGTCGACTTCGTCTTGAGCGTAATTCTTTTTTGCTCCGAATTTAGGGGAGAACAGCACTTCAAATTCGCCTACTTTGTAATACTTTTGCTCAACACCGCCGTCGCGCTCGATAGTGACTTTGATTTTTTCTCTGAGCAAGTCCACCTCATCGACTCTGCCTTGACCATCTTCTACTTTAACTGTTGAGCCTATCTTTGGCATACGTTTGTTTGCCTCGGCATAAAATTCATTTTCGTACCTAAGACAACACATCAACTTGCCGCACATACCGCTGACCTTGGTGGGATTGAGCGAAAGATTTTGATTCTTTGCCATCTTGACGGTTGACTTCTCATAATCGCACCCCGAACATATACAACAGCATTCTCTTCCGCACATACCCATAGCGCCTCGAAGTTTTATATCGTCGCGCTCATAGATTTGGCGAAGTTCTATTCTCATATGCATCTTACCAGCCAAGTCCTTGACAAGTTCTCTAAAGTCAACTCTGCCGTCCGCAGTAAACGAAAAGATTATCTTGGATCTGTCAAAGGTATATTCCGCATCGACGAGTTTCATCTTTAGAGCGTGCTTATCAATATACTTCTGGCATAATTTTAATGCGCCTTCCTTTTTCTCCAAATTCTCCTTTACGCGTTCCTCGTCCTCCGGCGTAGCCTTGCGAACCACGGGCTTGAGCGGAGCCTTTATTTCATCGTCGGGGACTTCTTTGTTGGATTGCGTAACACGCGCATATTCAAGTCCGCGTACCGTCTCTACGATTACGCCGTCTCCCTCTGAAAATTCTATATTCAGCGGATCGAAATAATACTGCTTGCAAGTCGATCCAAACTTTACGCCTACAATTATCGGCATAGGTACTTCACCTCCATCATTTTTATGAATAAATTATCAAGTATATTATCGTCTTTGCAATAACTCTCTATCTTTTGTTTTGCCTCGATTATCAACTCGTTGAAATTGACAAGCGTTGCGATATTAAAACTATCTAGCAAGACGTTGACTCTTTCAAAGCCATCGACGGCAACTCCGCTTTTGCGTTTTAGCAAAACTCCGCATATAAGTTGCATTATGTCGAGATATCGCGCGAGTCTTCCGTCCTTGATATCAAGTCTTTTTTGCATCTTGAGATTGACTTTTGTTGACGTCAGTCCCTTGAGTACGAATATAACTTCGCTCATATCGCCAAAGTATTCTTCATCATTTAGCAGGCTCTCACACCTTGCCAATGACCCCAAACAACAATCTACCGCCTCTTCAACAAGGCTCTTTGGCTTACCTATGTAATTGTCGTCAAAAAATTCCGTCAACTGCCTTTTGCCGAAAGGCGCAACCGAAAGTTTTTTGCTTCGCGATTTTATGGTATCAAGCACTGCAGACGGTCTCGTCACGCCAAGCAAAAACACCACTCCGTCGATAGGTTCTTCCAGACTTTTAAGCAAAAAATTCTGCACTTTAGAGTCTACGCTGTCAAGCGCGCGTATTACCATTATCTTTCTTTCGCCCACGCTCTTGACATATACTTTCTCTACAAACTCTCTTATGCCGTCGGCTTTGAGATTATTAGGCTCAAATATATCTTCGTGATTTTTGTCTTCTACCTTTTGACAAACCACGCACTTGCCGCAACCTCCTTCTTCGCAAAGTATCGTCTCGCTGCACAAGTCTATAAGTCCGTCCACAGCCAAAGCGTCCTCGCCCATTATCATATAACAATGGTTGAGCCGTCCCGCCTTTAAATCGCTTTGGAGACTTTTATAAGCCTTGGTATCCTTGAGCAACGCGCTGTATCTCAACATTATACGATACCTCTTTGGCGCAAAAGATTTATTATCTTTTGATGCGTCGCACTTGCCTCGCCCGAGCAGTCAACTCGCGCTATACGGTGAGGATACAACTCGCAAGCCTGCAAATATCCGTCGTATACTCTTTGATGAAAACTCTCGCCTTCTTGCTCCAGTCTGTCTCCTGCGTCCGCTCCGCCTTTTCTGGCGAAAGCCAACTTTGGAGGAAGGTCTAGAAATACTGTCAAATCAGGCATAACCTCCCCGCAAGCAAGTCGGTTGAGTATATCTACTTGCTCCGCGCCTAGCCCTCTCGCAACGCCTTGATAAGCAAATGTAGAATCTATAAATCTGTCGCATACGACGAGTTTACCGCTTTGCAAAGCAGGTTTTATCACAGCCTCGACGAGTTGAGCGCGCGAAGCGCTGTAAAGCATTGCCTCGCACATTCCCGTCATACCGGCATTGTCTACGTCTAATATTATATCCCTTATCTTTTCGGATATCGCGTTGCCGCCCGGCTCTCTCAAAAATACCGCGTCGACGCCCTGCGCCTCAAGATACGCTCTGATCATTGCAAGTTGCGTCGTCTTGCCTACGCCCTCTCCGCCTTCAAAAGTGATAAACTTTCCTTTCATAATTATTATACTTATCTCCGCTTGTATTCAACAGAATATGCGCATTTACTCTCAATCAAATGAGTTGCGCGCATATCTATTCTATCATAGGCACTTTGCCGCAAGCAAGCCCAAAGAGCCGACTTGAGTATTTTTTTATAAAATCTATCGCTTTTTGATTTATTACGTCGCCTTTTATTATCACGGGCGTTCCCGGCGGATAGATACCTATGTCCACTGCGCATACTTTGCCCAGCGCGCAATCGGGCATAACTAGGACTACGTCTCCCAACTTTTCCACGTTTTGCATACCAAAGTCTGCGTCGACCTCGCTTTCCAATTTCTCTTGCGATACGGTATTGAGTAAACTTGCCAGCAAGTCCAACTTGTCGCAATTAAACGGCGTGACGATGAATACCAATAAATCGCCATACGACATTTCGGCATATACTCCCTGCGCCGCAAGAGCGTCGCAAATCTTGCCGCAATCTACGCCGTCGATCTTGACGACTAGTCGGGAAAAATCGTCGGTTTCAACTACTTCTCCGACTTTAAGTATAGTCTTAAACCTGTCGACGGATCGTTTTACTTTTGCGTACTCTTCTTCGCCTCGGCGCGCCATATAATCATCGGCATAGTCCATACTCGCCATTACAAGATAATTGGGCGACGTCGTATGAATATCCGCGCGCAACGCTCTGCACTGCATATACACGTCCTCGCCGTTGGTCAACACCAGCGCTCCGCCGCCGTATACAGGCAATGTCTTGTGCATACTCGCAAGCGCTATATCGGCATACTTACTTGCATTGTCAGGCAATAGCGACGAATATGGAAAATGCGCCGAATGCGCTTCGTCTACGACAAGCAGCGCGCCCATTCTCAATGCAAATTCTTTGATTTCTTTTAACGGCTTCAACCTGCCGAAATAGTCGGGGCAAGTGACGAATACGCAAGAGATTTTGACAGAAGAACTCAATTCCTCCGCCTCTCTTAGATTATTGCAACAGCGGATTTTTTCGCCAACAATTCTTGCCGAAGCAAAAAAAGATTTGTGCATATCTCCTATAGCAAGCGAGACGCCTCGTCCAGACCTTGCGACAGCCATTGCAATCAGCATTCCGCACGTCGAGCCGCTTGTCAGCATCAGCGAATTTTCATAGCCGTAATTCTTTGCAAGTTTTTTTTCGCAATTTGCGATAACTCCGTCGCTGTAGAGAAGATTGTCAAGTCCATTTACTTCCGTCCAATCATACGCGGCAGAAGAATACAATGCGTCAAGACTGTCCACACCACTGTGACCGGGCATACAAAACCGAGCCTTGACTGCGCCGTTATACTCTTTGACCTTGTCGTAAATATCTCTTGACATTTTTCTCCTCATAACGTTTTAATCTCAATTAAACATTTGGACATTATTATTTTATTTATCTACCAACACCTACAATGTTATTGCCTACATACAATGTCATTCCGAACGTATAAGATAAATCTCATTCGCCGAAATGACAACAATTATGTATGTGAAATGCGTTGATTCAGCGAAGTCATATTTTAAAGGGCGACCTTTAATTTTAAGGTCGCCCTTTTAGTTGATATTAAAGTTTTGTTTATCAGTTGATTGCCAACACCTTGACTTTGTAAGAATTGTCACCCATTTCCACAATAGCCTCGGCGCCTACTTTCTTGCCCATAATTGCCACTGCAAGCGGAGACTCGTTGCTTATCTTACCTTCCAAAATCGACGCTTCGGTCGTACCTACGATAGTATACTCATTTTCTTCGTCTTCGGAAAAATCGTATATCTTTACCTTGCAACCTGCAATAACGGTGTCTTGCTTTCCTTCGGTATTTTCTATAATCTCGGCATTGTCAAGTTGAGCCTGAATTGTCAAAATTTCCGCTTCGACTTGCGCCTGGTAATCCTTTGCCGCATCGTACTCTGCATTCTCTGACAAGTCGCCAAAACCTCTTGCGATTCTTATTCTCTCGCTTGCGTCCTGTCTGTCCACGTTGACCAAATGCTCCAATTTCTTTTTGAGATTGTCATATCCTTCTTGTGTAACGAAGTATTTCTTTTCCATATATCCTCCTCGCCTGACGGCTAATTACTTTATTGTTTGTTTTTACTGCGAAAACTCAAAACGTAAAGGCTTTCGCTCATCGAGATATTTTCAACTGTTACGCCTTCGGGCACTTCAAGTTCTATCGGAGCAAAATTCCATATGGATTTTACGCCGTATTTTATCAATGCGTCGGCTACGGTCTTTGCCGAATCTTTTTGGGTGGCAATGATTGCTATATCCACGTTATTTTGGTTGAGATATGCCTCCAAAAAGTCCATCTCGTAGACCTTGATGCCGTTGATGGACGAACAGCGCGGATCTATGTCAAATAGCGCTCTGACAAAAAATCCGTCGTCCCTGAAACCTCTGTATCCCGCCAATGCTCTGCCTATATTGCCCGCGCCGACAATTATTACGTCGTATTCTTTGTCTAGTCCTAAAATTGCGGCAAGTTCGTTCTTGAGTTTGACAACGTCGTATCCGTAACCTTGCTGTCCAAATCCGCCGAAGTTGCAAAGATCCTGTCTTACTTGCGACGCAGTGATATTGAGTACGCTTGCAATCTTGTTGGACGACACTCTTGTAACTCCGCTGTCCGCAAGTTGTTTGATATGTCTATAGTAGCGCGGCAAACGCTTGATGACCGCTTCAGAAATCATAAGTCCTCCTCCCTATCGACAATACGTCCTGTATATTTTAATCAACAGATTGACGATTTGTCAATAGTTTTGGCTTTTGTTTGCCCAACAATTTTGTCAAATAAGCGTAAAATCAAAAATAAATTCTAAACAAAGCGTTACCGAGATTTATTGACATCTCTCACATTGTACTGTAATATGGAAATATGAAGATTTGGGCAAGACTCGTCACCGACGACAAAATTCAAAAAGATATACTTTATCACTCACCGCTCAAAATGAGCAAAGACAATTACGAAATGTGGCTTCGCGATATTTGTCACCAACTCGACGTACCCAATCCCATACTTCTCGACCACCATTTCAAGAATTTCGTCAACTTTCACAATACAAAGTTCCGTCAAGACGACTTCGTTGAGACTTTGGACTACGGTATGTTGATTGTCGAAGACTGCAAAGAATAAACTTTGGTATCATACAACTTTTAATTGCACTTAAAGTATCGTTTTAAAATAGACGGCAAAGAGGAGTCGATTTCTCGACTCCTCTTCGCATTATAAGGGGAACATCGGTATTACAATACCGAAATGATAAAGGCTAATTTGTTGCGAACTGACTGTTATATAAATCCGCATAAAAACCTTGCTTGTCTAGCAATTGCTCGTGATTTCCGCTCTCGATAATATCTCCGTCTTTCATTACGAGGATCAAATCGGCATTCTTTATCGTAGAAAGTCTGTGGGCAATGACGAATGACGTACGGTCTTTCATAAGTTCATCCATTGCGCTTTGGATTTTTTGCTCCGTACGCGTATCTACAGAACTGGTAGCCTCGTCGAGAATAAGCATAGGCTTGTCGGCAATCATTGCTCTTGCAATCGTGAGTTGTTGTTTCTGTCCCTGCGACAGACTTATTTGATCACCCAGAACCGTGTCGTATCCGTGAGGCAACGTATGCACAAAGTGGTCAAGTCCGACAGCCTTGCAAGCCTCGTCCAACTTTTCATCGCTTATGCCTTGAGTATTATAGACGAGATTCTCACGAAGAGAGCCCTCAAAGAGCCAAGTGTCTTGCAATACCATACAAAATTGCTTGTGTACTTCTTGCCTTGACATATTCTTGATAGACACTCCGTCTATGCGGATATCGCCGTCTTTTATCTCGTTGAATCTCATAAGCAGATTGACCATAGTCGTCTTGCCTGCGCCCGTAGGTCCAACAATTGCGACTTTTTGTCCCGGCTTTGCCACTGCGGAAAAGTCGTTGATAATAATTCTATCGCTGTCTTCGTATCCGAACTTGACGTGATCGAACTCAACTTCGCCCTTTATCTTGTAAAACTCAAATATTTTGCCTTTCTCGTCTTCCATCTCTTCGGCTTCGAGGAATTCAAAGACTCTCTCTCCTGCCGCAGCTGCGGATTGAAGAGACTGCAACGCTTGCGCCATCTGCGACAAAGGTTGAGTAAAGTAACGCACGTACATAGTAAATGCTATTATCGTACCAAAACTGATCTTGCCTTTTAGCGCCAAAGCTGCGCCGACTACGCAGACTGCAACGTATCCAAAATTGCCGATAAACGTCATAATCGGCATCATCATACCCGACATACATTGCGCCTTGAACGCGCTATCCTTGAGATTTGCGTTCATCTCGTCAAAAGCCGCCTGCGACTTTGCTTCGCCGTTGTAGGCTTTGACAACGGTATGTCCGGCGTATATTTCTTCGATATGTCCGTTGATTTCGCCAAGTCTCTTTTGCTGGCGAGCAAAATATTTTTGCGACTTGCCTGCTATAAGGCTCATAAGCACAAAGCCTATTGCCGTTGCGCCTATTGCCGTCAACGCAAGTATCCAATTTGTGATAAACATCATCAACAGCGATCCGAGAAACAGCGTCACTGCCGAAACAAGCGTGCTTATGCTTTGATTGAGCGACTGTCCGACCGTGTCGACGTCGTTGGTCACTCTCGACAATACGTCGCCGGTACTCGTCTTGTTGTAGTACCACATAGGAAGTCTGTTTATCTTGCGAGATATATCGCCGCGCAATCCTTGCGTTATTCTCTGCGTCGTAGTCGACATTATCCAGCCTTGCAAACTCGACAACACTAAACTAACGGAATACATTATTATTAGAGCAACGCCGATTTCCGCAACAGCGTCCATATCTATCTGACCGACAAGTCCCTTTTGCAAGACATCAGTCAAGTCGGACATTTTATTGGGTCCTATCAACGTCAATACGGTACCTGCAACGGCGCATACTATAGCCACCGCCAACACGCCGTAATACTTTTTGCAATATCTGATTATCTTTCCCCAAGTACCCTTAAAGTCCTTGGCTTTTTCAAAATTTTTTCTAGGTCCAGACATTATTCAAGTTCCTCCTTTGACAACTGCGAATAGGCTATTTGACGGTATACGTCGCAATTTTGCATAAGTTCAACGTGCTTGCCTTGCCCGACAATCTTGCCTTCGTCAAGTACAATAATCCTGTCGGCATCGCGTATAGTTCCTATTCTCTGCGCAACTATAATTCTCGTTGAGTCTTTGCACTCATTATCTAACGCGTCGCGTAACATCTTGTCGGTCTTGTAGTCCAATGCGGAAAACGAGTCGTCAAATATAAGTATCTCTGGTTTTCTGGCAATGGCTCTGGCAATAGAAAGCCTCTGCTTTTGTCCGCCCGACAGATTGGCTCCGCCTTGAGCAACGTAAGAGTCGACGCCGCTTTCTTTATTCTTGACAAATTCCCACGCTTGAGCGGTCTTTATCGCATTCTCCACATCTTCGTTAGCAATCTGCGTATTACTGTCTCCAAAAGCCACGTTGGATGCTATAGTACCTGAAAACAACGTTGCCTTTTGCGAAATATATCCTATCTTGTTGCGCAAAGACTTCTGCTTATACTCCTTGACGTTTCTGCCGTCGACAAGCACTTCTCCGCCGCTGACGTCATAAAATCTTGGAACAAGATTGATAATACTGCTTTTTCCGCATCCCGTCGCGCCTATCAGCGCCACCGTCTCACCCTTGCTAGCCTTAAACGATATGCCTTCAACAGCGTTGGAATCAGCGTCCGGATAAGAAAAACTTACGTTTCTAAATTCCACTTCGCCAAACGCGTCTTCTACTCCTTGCTCCGCTTCGCCGTCGGTAATCGCAACTTCAGTACCCAAAACCTCGTTGATACGCTTTGCGGCAACCTGCGCCCTCGGCATTAGGATGAATATCATAACCAACAGCATAAACGCCATAAGCACTTGTACTGCATACTGCAAAAATACTACCATATCGGAAAAGAGTGATATTCTGTCCATAATTGCGGCTTTGTTGATTATCACTGCTCCTATCCAGTAAATAGAAAGCGACAAGCCGCTCAAAATCAACTGAATACTCGGCATCAAAAACGACATTACGCGTCCGGTAAACAAAGACGTACCCGTCAATACGTCGTTGGCTTTCTTGAACTTCTCTTCTTGATAATCCTCCGCATTATATGCTCTGACTACCCTCAAGCCGGTGAGATTTTCTCTCGTCACACGGTTTACGTCGTCTGTAAGAGTCTGCATCTTCTTAAACTTGGGAAGAGCAAGAGAAGTACATACAATGACTATCGCCAATAATGCGATTACTCCAATACCGGTCGCCAATGTCCATTGCCAACTTCCCGCGGATATTTTGCATATTGCCCACACCGCCGTAATAGGCGCCTTTATCATAACTTGCAATCCAAGCGTAATGAGCATTTGCACTTGTGTAACGTCGTTGGTGGACCTTGTGATAAGACTTGCAGTAGAAAACTGTGATATCTCTCTCATTGAAAAACTTTGAACTTTTTCAAACAAACTTGCTCTCAACGACGCGCCGAAGTTTGAGGCAATCCTCGACGCTATCAGCGCCACCGCTACCGAACATAGCAAACTGCCCAGCGCAAATCCCAGCATTTTTGCTCCCGCAACCCATACGTCTTTCATTGCGCTACTGGGAGTCTGCACCAGCCTTGTGATTTCCGACATATACTCCGGCATCGTCATCTCGCACCACACCGTAAGTGCAATAAAAGCAACAGCCAGAATTACCAATACCCATTCTAAAACTGTAAACTTTTTAATCAACTTTAACATCAATAACCTCCATATACTTTTAATCTATTCTTTGCATCTATTTTGCATAAATTTTACTAACTGGGTTAGATATTTTTCCAAAATAAAACAGACCGACCGTCTGAATTATTTTTTGTTCTTCAATATATCCGGCAAATCAGGTTTGACTTCTTCCGCTACTCTCTTCATCTCATTGGACAACTCAATCAACGTCATTATTTTTTCCATTCCCATTGCGTCTATGACTCTTGAAAGATGTAGGGTTATAATATCTCGCAACTCCTTGACCGTCTTTCTGCCATCATCCGTCAGAGATATATAAACTATCCTCGCGTCGTCTGAGGCGACTGAACGGTAAATCAAATTTTTGGCAACCATCTTTTTAAGTAAAACGGCAACTCTCGCCGTGCTAACGCCAATTTGTTTTGCTATATCTCCGCAAGTAACCGCGCCGCTAGAATCATTCAAAAACTTAAGTACAGCGCCTATGCCGGCTTGAGTATCGTTCATTCTGCTGTTGAGTTCGGTAGGTCTGGATTCGCTGAGTTTATTAAAGACATAATTTACGTCTTTTATATCTGCCATTTTTCTCCCTCTTCATTTGCTAACCTAGTTAGATTATATGCAAAACAAAAAACATTGTCAACATATTAAGTGTAAATGATGTGTCAAATTTAATTCAACTTTTTCAATATCGAATTATAAACCTCGGAATTTTGAATGACTTCCAGCGTAGCGGATGTTGCGCCCTTGTCTTCCACTAAAGAATATTCGCCTCCGTCCTTAACCGTAGCTCCGAAAGCATTAGAAGAATTATCCAAATAATAGTTGCCGTCGAAATTATAATAACTTATTCCGTCATTCAAAGAATACGAATTATTTTTATAAATATTTGAAGCGCATACTCCTATGATACTGCCGAAATAATCAATGCTCGACACGCTCTCGCCTATGAAAAAATTATTTGTGACTTCTCCGCCGAAATATACTTTTTCACCCTGCAGTTCAATCCCCGCTTCGTTCACATACCCGACAATACCGCCGACGCAGGCAATGCCTTCTCCTATAGTCGATACGGTTATCTTGTTCTGACTTATACAGTTATTTGTATCTCCCCACGCAAAACTATATCCGGTCGGAGTTATCGTATAGTATATCTCGCTGTAGCCTAATATGCCTCCGACGTAAATACCGTCTGCCGTGACCGTAATATCTCCGATTGACAGACAGTTGGTAATTCTAGCATATGAATGAGCAGATATTCCTCCTACGTACGCTTCGCCTTTGCCTACTGCCGTGATCGCGCCGCTGTTTTTGCAGCCTCCGATAGTATTGTAATTCAAATACGCTATGCCTGCAGCCGAAACGGTGGGAGCCTTGTTGTCCTGGCCATTGTTTTCGCAATTGGATAGCGTCGAAATCTTGCCCGTATTTTTACAGTTTTCTACAATGTAATTATTACGCGAAACAATTCCGCTGACAATAGGATTCCAACCGGCATCTTGAGAAGATTGCGATAAATCGGCTTCGTTTACGTTGTCGGATAACAAACCGTTGTTGAGAGAACAGATTCCTGCGATATCAAAAGTATCGGCTGCTATTTTGCCAGTTACCTTGCAGTCCTGCAAATATCCGTAGTTGACACCTGCCACGCCGCCGAATACTGCATTGGCGCTCGCCTCGCCTACAAGCGAAAATTGCGAATAATTGACAACACAATTTTTAATAGTGCCCGCGTAATTGTTATTCTTAACGTAATTTTGAAGAACCACTCCTCCGAAAGTAAGTTCTTCCGTAACATCGGTTGACTTTGAAATAGCGTTTATCTTGCCGCTGACATTGACAGTTACATTCTCAATTGCGCCATAATTAGTCAATGCAACAAAAGCCATACCCTCTGTCGTCGATATATCGGCGTTGACGTTGAAAGTCACGTTTTCAATCTTTGCGTTTTCTGAAATCGTCTCAAAAATAGCGCTTCCACAACTCTCAATAGTCAAGTCGGACATCGTGCCGTTAAAATTTTTGATTTTTGCGCCCTTGCTGAAAACAAGTTTGTGTCCATTGCCTATAATAGTACAATTGAATTCATCAATGGAATAATTCTTCGTCACATAAAAATCTTGATCGAGAGTAAAAGTCTCGTTTGAAGTCAAGTCAAAATATTTATCAAGACGCACCGGCGCAAAGACAGACGATATGATTGACGAAGTAATAACTATCGCGATTACCAAAACCGCACTAAGACATATCGTAGCGATTCTCTTTTTCTCGCGGTAAGTTAAAGGGCGTCTGTCAATAACAATTTCGTTGCCTTCAAACTTCACGTTAAGCGAATACTTAATGTAATAGATTGATTTAAGCCGTCCCTTGATTGCAGAAGATAAATTTGTCTTTGGATAAACGCGCTTCAAACGACTTGTATTGTCCATAATCAAAAGCATTTCAAGAGGAGACACTACCTCATTGAAATACAATCTCAAACATTTGCCTGCCCTAGCGGAAAATTTCTTGGATACCTCTGCCGGTTCGCTCAAAGTCACGGAGTTTGTCGTCTTCAAAAACATATCCTCGTATGCAGAAAGCAACTTTCGCGATTTATAGAGATACATTAGCGAAAGCACCGGAAATCTGCCCAGTCGGTATGCTCCGCACTGAGTTGTTTCCATCAAAGCGTCAAACGCCTTTATATCGTCATTTTTTATTGCCTCTAGCAAGGACTGTTCAATCTGTTGACTCATTTTCCTAAGTTAAATTATTTTTTCTTTATTTTTACCTTTCTGTCTGCCGCCCATTTATCAAAAGCGTCAAATAAATATTCTTCGTTGACGCTGCTACCCTCTACCAACTTTTTCAAAAGCGCGGAGGTTTGGGAAAACTCTGTGATTAGAATGGCAATATCTTTGCCCTGTTCGGCAACAGCCGTCGACAGTTCTTCGTTTTCCTTGCGTATTGTCTCTATTTTTTCCGCATTTTGCTTCAAGACGGACGCTATATCCTTATTGATAAAGTCACTGATCTTTTCGACGTTTTTATTATAGCCGTCAAGTGATTTTTGCAATTCTTTGAGATTGTAAGAAGACTTCTTTTCCGTTATAAGATTATCTATCTGCGCAAGTTGACTTTGCGCGCTCTTCTCGATTTTGCTAAGCGAATCTATTCTGTTGACTACTTCAGAAAAACGCGAAGACATATCGTTGACGGCTTGAGCATACTTCTCGCTTGAAGTTGCGTATTCTTCAATCCTTCTGCCGAGTTCCTGTCCGCTCTTAGCCTGCGCGTTAATCGTTGAGTGAACTTTTTCGAGTTGATTTGCCGCATTGCCTGAAAAACTCTTGGTGAGATTGTCAAGATCATTGCGTATCTCTTCATACGACTTGCTCACGGAATGCAAACTGTCCTGCAAAGGCGCAAGCAAGTTGCGGTACGCAACAAAACTGTCTATAAGTTCTTTGATAGAATTTTCGCTTATTTTTTCGCTCATTGTCTCTTCCTCTTCAATTTAATGTTTGCGGCTTTTAAGTTTGCCGCTATTTCACTGCAATCATTATTGAGTGTGTCAAGTATTATTTTCTTTGCCACGTCGTTATCCTCGACCAAAGTATAAAATCTTACGATATCAGGATCAAGCGCGCCTCCGCCTTTTGCACAAGCGTCCATCAATGGGAACAACTGCTCGTCGCCCGAGCGAGTAAACATCTCACGCGCTTCCGCGTCCATACCCTGCCGCCAGTATTCTATGCCTGCGTCGCGTATCTTGCCGTAACGCAAGTATTGCTCGTGGACGTAAATATATATGAGTTGTTTTTTTCGCGTTTCGTCGGAAGACAGCCTGTCCGCGGTATTGCGCGCGTTTTCGTATTGCTCAAGCGAACAAAACTTTTCGATACGCGCGACAAATTCGTCATCATCTATCTCTATTCTTCCCGCAATATCCTTTAAATACGCAAGCGCGCCGTCCTTGTTCTTTTTCTCAAAACATTCTTTGAACAAAGTATTGAAAGACTCGGGATAATCTGACTCGACGACGAAAAGATACTGTCTTGCGCGCGAAATACCTACGTAAAACAAATTGAAATAATATCTGAATACCGAATTTTCGTCGGCGGTCTTTCGATTGAGCGACATATTGTGAAGATAGCGCCATTTATCGGCGTTGTCGCTCAATACGTCCGCAAGAATTACAGTATTACGTTCCAAGCCCTTTGCTTCCGCAACCGTAAGGATTTCCATCTTACCCAACACCTTTTTGAGTTCTTCCTTTTTTTTCTGCGAAGCAACTACGACGGTGATATTTTCAAACCTTTTATCACCGAGAGAATATACAAAACTTTTATCATTGACCAGCACAGCCGCTGACGGCAACGGTGACGCAACGCTCTCGCCCTTGAGAACAAAACTGTGCGTACCGAATCTCTGCATATTCATTTCGCCGAGTTTTTGGGCAATCTTTTCTATCCTTTGAGTGCTGCGGTAATTGTGCGTAAGTTGGTTTACTCCTGTAATGTCACCGTACATAAGTCGCTTGAGATATCCAAAATTGAAATACGACGGATTGATCATTTGCAACGCGTCTCCTACGCAAAACAACTTGCGGCACAACTTCTTCATAAGGCATAGATTTACCTGCGTGAAATCCTGCACCTCGTCTATTACGCCCACGGAGTACTTGGGAACCGAAACTTTGCTCAAGATTTCTCGGCTCATAAGGTTGTTGTCGGTATAACCGCGTTTTTTCAAAAAGTCGGAGTAATCGACGGCTATTGAATAAATGACGTCGCACTCGCGCGGAGTAAAACTATCCTTTCTCGCCTCGATATACTCTTTTCTTTCCAGCATATCGCGAGGTTCGTCAAGTTCGTACTTACCAAATATCATTCCGTATATCTCTTTATAGATTATCTCTGAAGAGATATGCTTTATCTTTTCCAAAGCGCCCGAAAGACGGTAATTCTTTCCCGATCCTAAATATTCTTTGAGGAATACGCTTTCGCCTGCCACGCGCTTAATATCAAACATATTGCCGTAGATATCTTCTATCAAAAGATAATCTACCTTTTCTTTCAAAAAAGTCGAGACGCGCTTTAATGATGAAATTATTTCTCCGTCCTCGTCTACTGAAAAGAGTATGCCGAGTTTGTTCTCCACCGCTTTTTTGTGGTCTCTGTCAAGGAAGATTACGTTGCCGCTTTCATACGCCGAAATAAAACCGTCGATATTTTTTGAAAACAATTGCACACGTTCGCGCGTTTCGCTCAACAGACCTCGTGAAAAAGTGGTATACAATACTGCTCCGCGATAATTTCGACAGGCGCAATATACAATTTTTTCAACGCATACATTGGTCTTGCCGCTTCCTGCAACGCCTTGCACGAGCATATTGGCGTCCTCGGTCTCGACGATTTTGCGTTGTGTTGAATTGAGAAATGGAAAGTTGACGATACCGTCTGATCCCGACACGAGATAAAGCCTTGTCAAATCCTCTTCTGTGACAGCGTCGCGAGTATCGCGCAAAACAAGCGAAATCTTTGTCCGCGTTGAAAGATATTCGCTAAGCCGCCTGTCAGTTCCGCCCTCGACAGAGTTTGCGCTTAAGAATTTATAAAATACGATATCTCCGTCAGACAGCCTATTGTCCCCGCCATTTTTGCGAAAGAAAAGAGTATAAAGCCCATCATCCGTCTGCGCTGTAAAACAACCGTCGGCAAGCGCTAAATTCTCTCTGAATATGCCTTCGGCAATGCGAGATATAAACGCGTCAATAGCAATCATCTTGCGCGTAAGCGTAATAAATCCCTCAGTCTTATAGACCGACCGAGTTGAAGAGAGCGCTATCTTTCTTATGTCTGCCGTAATTTGTTGTATCATAATGCTATAAGTCCGTTTATGTATTGAGCGAACTGTACGTCCGTAAGCGGAAAAGGTATTTTTAAAAACGCTTTAAGCCTCGTATCCGTCATAGTGTTGCTCTCCTCATCAAAGGATATTGACGTATTCTTTTTAGAATATTGAGCAAATATGTCTGCTTCAATACGCTTTTTTTCCGACTGCTCGTTGATTTCTTTCAACCGCTTTTGAATATTCTCCACAGCACGCTTTTTATTTTTGAGTTGCGACCGCTCGTCTTGACACACGACAACAAGTCCGCTCGGCAAGTGCGTCACACGCACAGCAGTCTCCACCTTGTTGACGTTCTGACCGCCTGCGCCTTGAGAATGAAAAACGTCAATCTTCAAATCTTTCTCCGCAATCTTTTCTACACTCGCAGATGGCGTCACTGCAAAACACAACTCTTCGCTTCCGGTCTGCTTATAGACCTTATGCGCTCCGGTAAGAGGCGTAAGTCTTGTCATCACGTCCGCGCCTTCGGCAACAAAAGATATCTCTTCTACGACTCCGCTCTTTGCTTTTGCGATATTTTCGTCCTCTATCTTAACTCCGCGCGAAAACAAGTCGGACTTTATAAGATTATACAGCGCCACTCCCAATTTATACGAGCCTTCTTTAAATTTAAATCTGCAATACGCTCGCTCTTGAGTATGCTCGCACCCCAAAGCGTCCGCAAGTGACGAAGACAGTTGCGAAGCCTTTCGTTTTAAAGAATAAATTTCTTCATAAATAGACGTTCGTTCTTCATTAGAATTCGCGTCAGAAAGCAATTCGTAACAAGTCTTTTCCTCTTCAAGCACGGATTTGAGAGCGCAAAGTTTGTCATTTAAATATTTGAGATTGTTGTACTTTGATAAAACAGACAGATAATACGCCTTATCAGCCTGCACTTCGGGATATTCCAAAAGTTCTTCAGTTTCGTCCAAACAATCAATGGCTCTTTCCGCCGCGCTGATCACATCGCCGTAGATTCCGTACATAAAGTTATTGTATCATTATTTCTTTAATAAGTCAATAAAGTGTGTCCAAGTAAAAATTGACGCACCTAATAAGCGAATTGCTTTAGATGCGTCATTTAAGTATTGTCAAATTGTGGTGAATGTCACACAGTTATATATTATGTCACCTCGACCGCAGTGAAGAGGTCTAATGTGTCACCTTGAGCGAAACGAAGTGAAGTCGAAAGGTCTCTATCCGCTTTAACACCTCACCCCTACCCGCAAGGGAAGGGCAAGTAATCAGTAAAGATTTCTCCATTACACTTCGCTCAAGAGTAAGGAACGAAGTGACGGCATAGCGAGAGAGGCGTGGTGCGTCTCGTGCGAGCGTCAATGACATTTCATAAATATATATTAAAATTTAAGTAATCCTATTGTAACTGCTATAAGCACCAAAGATAGCAAATTGAATGCAAAAGAAAACGCCAACCAAGTTTTTCTTATTTTTATTTTCTTTTGCATTTCTTTATTTTTTAAGTGATAAAATCTGATCATAAATACATCTATTCTATCTTCTTGGCTTTCTATCTTGTTTTCACTAATATTGATTACTTCTTTTTCTATTATATTTTCCATTTTTACATTTATCTCTTCAGCAGTTATCGACTTGTCAAGTTCTTCAAAACCAATGCCGGTTTCTCCTTCATTCAATTCTTTATTAGTAAAATTATTAGTATCTCTATGCTCATTAACATTTACACGCCTTTGTCTGTCCGACTTTTCCACATCACCTTCCATACATATACCCAAAATCTCTATAACTGCGTTAAGAATTATAAAAAATATATTTATAATGAAAAATGCTTCCTCACGATATCCTGTCTTATTTGAACATATACAATAGACGGTAAATAATCCTGCAACGGCAGTAACTAATCCGCCTAGCATAATCAATAATGACGAAAATATCTTTGTCATACTTCTATTTTTATTCAAAAGATTATTGTGTTTTTCTTTTGTAAAGTCAAGTAATTGTTTGTTATTGTATTTCATTTGTTTTCTCCTGTGTTTATTATTTATTGAGTAATTTTATTGCCACTTAAGGTGTAAGATTTTTCGTCAAAAGTCCTATATTTAGACTGTTCTAGATTAGCAATATACCCTTCGTCAGTAGATGCATCTTTGATTCTTATGCTTATTTCTTGAATACCAGTGTCTGTAATCTCTACTACTTTAAATTCTCTTGCTTCATTCAATGTATTATCTACCTTGTATCCATTATCCACAATATATCTAGTAGCGCTTGCATTTTCTCCAAACACCTTGTCGCATATTGCTTTTGTTAATGCGCCTCTTCCCTCTTGAGTAGTAGTGGTATATCCAAAAGAATATTCCTTTACAATTGTTGCAGTAGCACTGTTAATAGTTGAGGCAATATTATCTCTATGTAATTCTTTTATATTTATTGCGTCATTTAATATGAGAGAGCCAATAGCATAAGTATTTCCAGTAGAATTATTTGCATATGTAGTGACAATTTTAATTTCGCTTATAATGTCATTATTCCCAAGATCCCAACTTACTGAAATGAGATTTTCTGCTTTAAATGTTCTATTTCCAAACATTGCTTTTCCTGCACTTTCAAGAAAATTATCTATGAGCGCAGAATACACTATTTCTGAATAATTCTCTATTAAATCTCTTATGCTTTCAACATACTTAGGCTTCTCTTCTTCTGGCGGATTTTCTCCACTTCCTACGTCTCCGCTTGATATTGAGCCAGACGGTAATTCAGGCTGTTGATCTCCGCTTGGCGCGTCTCCACTATCTACGCTTCCGCTTGGTACAGTGTCTCCGCTGTCTATATCCCCACTATCAATGCTGCCGCTAGGTATTTCTCCGCTATCCACGCTTCCACTCGGAGCATTGCCGCTCGGCTGTCCACTTGGCGTATCCTCATCTCCGCCCTTTTGACAAGCGCCAAATGCAATTAGCATACTCATTATGCATAATATAGCAATTATTGCAATACTTTTCTTCTTCATTTCCCACTCCTTTTAAAATATCTTTGTCTTATGTATTCCAAAAAAAGTATACTTTTACTGACTGAAAATGTTGCGAAAAAATATGATATAGTTTATAATTAAAACAAATAAAATAATTAGTATTTAAAATATTTTTGTCATTTCAAGAAAAGTATACTTTTTTTTTAGAAAAACATAAAAAATAAAACGCAAGAATATTGCGCTTTGTTATTTTAATAGGTTGAGACCTCTCGACTGCGCTCGAGGTGACGAGGCGTGCGTCACAACCTAACAATACGCAATGACTTTTTAGATGTCATCTCGACCGAAGTGGAGAGATCTCTACAGTATAAAAAAGTAATTGCTAAGAATACGGTTGGACTTCGCCCTACCGACCAAACGAAAATGTCGCAAGGCTCCATTTTGTCGGTACTTAATAAGCGGATTGAGATTTCTCCACTACGGTCGAAATGACAGAATGTAATCGAAATAACAGAGTATATTTAATAGATCGAATTGCCTTTACTGTCAATTGCAACTACGACAGGAAAATCCTTAACAGTAATTCTGCGCACGGCTTCGGTGCCGAGGTCATTAAAATAAAGTACTTCCGCCTTTTGTATACATTTGCTATAGATTGCGCCTGCTCCGCCTATTGCGGCAAAGTATACGCAGCCGTTGCGCTTAAATGCCTCGATACTTGCTTCGTCGCGTTTACCTTTGCCTATCTGCGCCGCCAAACCGCGGTCAAGCATATACGGAGTATACTTGTCCATTCTGCAAGACGTGGTAGGTCCTGCGCTTCCGAGCACTTCTCCGTTTCTTGCCGGACAGGGTCCCATAAAGTATATGGTTTCGCCGACGAAATCAAAGGCTTGATTACCGTCTAAAATACTTTGATAAAGTCTTTTGTGTCCTGCGTCTCTAAAGACAAGCATATCGCCGTCAAGCCTTACCATATCACCGACATTCAAATCTTTCATTGCCTCTTTTGTCAAAGGCAAATCCAACTTAATCACCGACATAACTCCCCTCCTTTGCTCCCTCTATGACAAACTCGCCCGAACGCGAACAGTGACAGAGCACGTTGATCGCCACAGGCAGTGACGATATGTGAGTGGGATAACTCTCTATGAATACCCCAAGCGCGCTAGTCTTTCCTCCAAAGCCTTGCGCTCCTATACCCAACTCGTTTATCTTGCCAAGCAATTCTTTCTCCAGTTCATCAAGGCGAGGTATGGGATTGGCACTGCCTATCTTGCGGAAAAGAGCGTGTTTGGACATAAGAGCGGCTTTCTCAAGCGTACCGCCCAAACCGACGCCGAGTATCACGGGCGGACAGGGATTGCTGCCTGCCACCTTTGCCGTCTCTACAATAAGTCTCTTTGCCTCCTCAAGTCCTTGCGCCGGATTGAGAAGATAGACCTTGGACATATTCTCACTGCCAAAGCCCTTGAGCATAACTTGGACTTTGACGTCGCGTCCCTCTACAAAACTCGTGTGTACGACTGACGGAGTATTGGTCTTGGTATTTATGCGAGTAACCGGGTCAAGCACCGACTTGCGGAGCGTGACATACGCTTCTTCGACGGCGTCGTCTATAGCGTCTTGCAACAACTTGCCTGTGAGTATCACCTCTTTGCCTATCTCCAAAAATATTACTGCCATTCCCGTGTCCTGACATACGGGTCTATGTTCGGCAATTGCAATTTCGATATTGTCGTTCATTACTTTGAGAGCAAATTTTGCAGTTGTGTTTTGCTCTATTTCATAAGCATTTTTTAACGCCAAAGCGCAACTTGGCTCTACTTCGCAGGATATTTTGTCTATAGTCTGCTTTATTTTTTTCGCTATCACTTGAGTATCTATCTTATACATATACACCTCTTTGCGTACATTTTACCATAATATCATTTGTATATACAATAAAATTGTGCTAAAATATTTTGTATGGAGTTTTGTAATCTTGCAAGCGGAAGCCGCGGAAATTGCAGCGTAATATCCACAAATCACGTCAATATTATGATTGACGACGGCTTGAATTTCCGCACGCTTTCGGAAAGAGCAAGGCTTTCCAATATCGACCTGTCCAAGATTGACGCGGTGCTTGTCACTCACGAACACTCCGATCACGTCAAAGGCATTGCAAGTTTTTGCAAAAAATATTCGGTGCCGGTATACTGTCACAGCGAAAGCAAAGAATTTATAGATCCAATGATATGTCCATATATCATTGATAGAGATATGGACGCGCCTTTTGAACTGGGCGATTTGACAATAACCCCATTCCGTCTGCCTCACGATTCCAACTATAATCTTGGGTACAGAATATCTCAAGGCAAAAGCGCGCTTTCGATAGCGACAGACTTGGGATTTGTAAGCGAAAGTACGTTAGAGAAAATAATGGGGAGCGACTTGGTAATATTGGAGTCTAATCACGATCTCGATATGTTGAGAGAAGGGGCGTATCCATTTATCCTCAAACAACGAATACTCGGCAAAAACGGACATTTATCCAACGACGATTGCGCAAGCGCAGTTTTGGAATTTGCAAGGAGAGGAACAAAAAAATTTATACTGGCGCACCTGTCGCAAGACAACAATACCCCCGAAATCGCATTTGACTGCATTGCAAAAAATCTTGAGAAGAACTATTATATTGAAGGTCAAGACGTATTCGTAGATATAGCAAATCAATATAAATCGACTCGCAAATTTAATATATGAGGAATTATGGCAAAAAATAAACGGACTTTGGATAACGCTAATGAAAAAAAAGGCTTTTTGAAATCTTTTAAAAAGTCTACTCCAAAACTTGAATTTTACGACGCAAGCGCAATGTTTATAGCGCAGTTTATCTTGCAATATATGCTTCAACTCGTGATGATGATGCTTGCCGTGACCATACTGGCGTATAAGTTGGGCGTTGATATGACTACTAAAGAAGGCTCAGACGCCGTGCAAAACGCTTTTAGCGCATTCACAGCGTCTACCGGAGGAATTATTCTCGTCACCTTGCTCAACGAATCTACAATGATACTCTCTCCGCTGTGTTATTGGAAAATCAAGTCCTTCAACGTATTCAAAGGCGTGGGCTTCAAGAGAAAAGTCAACGGCGGACAAATTGCGTTAACTCTGCCTACCGCAATAGGCTTACTTGCAGGCTTTATGCCTATAGCAAGTATATTCGTATATCTTATCAATCTAACCGGGTATCATTATTCCGGCGCAAATATCGTCGTGGACAGTTTTGGCAAACTCGTATTGTTCTTGGTATTCGTTGCCGCTATTCCTGCCGTATGCGAAGAGATTCTTCACAGAGGAATTATTGCAAGAGGCGGAAGCCGTATTTCGATATTTGCAGGAATAATGTTGAGTTCTACCATATTTGCCTTTATGCACGGCTCGCCAATGCAACTCGTACACCAATTCTTTGTCGGCGTAGTCTGCTGTCTCGCGTACCATATGACTGGCAGCATCTGGATAAGCGCGCTGATTCATTTCTTCAACAATGCCATAACTTTGATAAGCGGTTATGTAATTTATCTCATAACCGGTTCGACTGATTTGTCTATACCTTGGTGGGGTATGCTGATACTCTGCGTATGCGGTCTTGCCATACTGGTAGGCAGTCTTATAGCGCTGTATAAAATCAGTTATGTCAAGCGTCAAAAAGAAGACAACGAAATGGATATAGAGCCAGAACAAGAAGTAGTATATACAGGCAAAAGACGTTTGCTCAAAATCTTCAACACGAAGTTGGCGTATCTCTTCAAATCTCCCGAGCAGTCTATAGAGGAAAAACTGCAAAAACAAGATCTTGAAGAGCAACTCAAAGATTACAGCGAAGAAAAGAAAGAAGTATACGCTTCTCTTCGTCAAGACGACAACGTTGAACTCAAAAAGAAAAACAGCCGCGGCATAATATTTGCGCTCGTCGTTGTATTGGTGATTTGGATAATCAATACTATCGGGGGCTATACTTCGTGAACGTAAGAATAGTATGCGTAGGCAAATTAAAGGAAAAATACCTCAAAGACGGCATTGAAGAATATGCCAAAAGATTGTCTAGATTTTGCAAATTTGAAATCGTCGAAGTGAGCGAAGAATTTTGCTCCGACATATCACAAAAAAATATTTTAAGCGTTAAAAACGCCGAAGGCGAAAGAATAATATCAAAACTCAAAGGCTTCTCTATCGCGCTTGACCTCAAAGGTAAAATGCTGACAAGCGAAGAGTTGAGCGCAAAAATATCCTCGCTTAAACAAAACGGCGTATCAACCCTCACTTTTGTGATAGGAGGCTCTTACGGACTTTCATCTCAAGTATTAGATAAATGCGACTTTTCACTGTGCTTCGGCGCAATCACCTACCCACATCAACTTATAAGACTAATCCTCACAGAACAGATTTATCGCGCCTTTATGATAGAAGAAGGCAGCGCGTATCATAAATAAACATTATCTAAATGGGAGTTGGGCGACGCCGTAATTTATAAAAGACATAAGAAAAAATCAGAAAAAGAAAACAAATAGCAAAACGCTCTCAAAATATAGAGAGCGTTCTTATATGCAAAAAATCAAAGACTTTCGCCAAGAGAATAGGCCTGTTTAAGTTCTTCCCTGCCGTCTATAGAGCATTTATCGTTTACGCCGCCGACAAGTATTCTTCCCTTGTCCTCAAAATGAAAATAATCGACGATAAGTTCATATTGTCTGACGATTGCGTCAAATACGCAAGGCTTTGACGAACCTGCGACCAACAGCAATGCGGTCTTTTTGATTTTAAAATTCTTACGCATAGGAGTATGACAGCGGTCAATAATGTTTTTGAGTTGAGCGCTCACTCCGTAAAAATATACCGGAGAAGCAATGACAAGCATATCGGCATATGCCATCTTTGCATATATCTGTTCCATTCCGTCTTTCTGAAAACATTTGTTGCCTTCTCTTGTAAAACAGGAGTTGCAACCTATGCACGCATTGATCTTATAATCGTTGACAGATACGATTTCCACGTTGTGCTTTAATCTTGCTCCGTCTGCAAAAGCATTCGCCAACATATCGGTATTGCTTCCTTTTCTTGGACTGCCCATCAAAATCAAAATATTCATAAACGCCTCTCAATAATATATTAAATAAAAAGACCATTATGCAAACGCTGACATTACGACACTTCTGTCATTTCCACTGAAATTAAGGAAACGGTGAAATATCTTCAGTATAAAAAATCGGATTAGATTTCTCGACTGCGCTCGATATGACGCGACACGTTTACTGCATTACATACTTGAGCAATAAAAATGCGACTGCATATACAGCCGCCCTTTCTATCATTATTTTTAATTACGCTTTTTTCAATGCGTCAAGTTGCTTAGAAAGTCTTGAAATCTTTCTGCTTGCAGCATTGGCGTGATAAATACCGTCACTCTTGGCTCTGTCGATCAAAGAAATTGTCTCAACCAAAAGTTTTTCTGCCGTAGCCACATCTTTGCTCTCAATTGCCGCCTCATACTTTTTGATAGCGTTGCGAACTCTGCTACGCTTAGAAGTATTGATTTCGTTTTCTTTTTGAGCGATTATAACTCTCTTTTTCTGGGACTTAATATTTGGCATACTCTCCCTCCGTTAACGTATTTTTACTAACATATTCTAGCATAACAAAATAATTTATGCAACAAAATTTAACATATATTTTTTTCTTTTTATCATTTGAAAGTTCTATTATTCTAACAATTGCCGATTATGGCAATAATATCAGTATGAAAAACATTCAAAATATACGCTATCCAATCATAGAAGCAAGTCAAGACCTAGGCATACAGTCACATTCCTACAAGCAAAAAGGCGTCGATATAAGCGAAGTGGAAATCGATAAAGTCGCTTCGAGAAAAACCGGTCGCAAAGAAGGATTTTATTTGACAATATCCCCGACTCCGCAAATCAAAGGCGATACTCTTGCCAACGTACTAAATACGAGCATCAAAAAAATTATACGAAAAGTAGACGTAAAAGAAGGGAAAATACTCGTCGTAGGACTTGGCAACGAAAACGTCATCGTAGACGCGCTCGGCAACGAGGTAATCAAAAGAATTTGCACAGGCGGAAAAATTTTTTATCTTAGCGCCATTGCGCCAAAAGTTGCGGACATAACCGGTATAAAGTCATTTGACATAGTCAAAGCAATAAGCGAATACCACAAGCCCAACTTGATAATTGCAATAGATACGCTTGCAACCAACTATATATCAAGACTCGGCAACTGCTTTCAACTCACAAGCGCAGGAATTTGCCCAGGCAGCGGCGTGGACAATGCGCAACCTTGCCTTGACGGCAACTCGCTCCCTTCTCCCGTCATTGCAATAGGCGTGCCTTTGATAATCTCCGTCGGTAGCATTATGGGTGACAAAAGCGACAAATACTCTCGGTATATGCTCACGCCTCGCGACGTAGATACGCTCGTGGACAACTGCGCAGACGTCATAGCCGCCGCAATAAACGCGCTTGGAAGCGAAAACTTTTAACATATGAATATTAAACTTTATATTGACAGCCAAAGGTCGGGAACAAGTCCCGACCCGAATTTTGGCTTTTGATTGAAGGATAAATTATGGTTTTTGCTTTTGTACTTTGTTTTATCTTTTGTATTTTACATTACATTGTATGTCGGCAATTTTAAAATTGTACCTTTATTTTTCAAATTTTGATATAAAAAAGGTCGAGACTTTGCCCGACCTTCTTGCTTGTTGATTTAAATTACTTCTTTTCTGCAAATACTTTCTTGAGTTTTGCAAATCTGGGAAGTCCGTCTTCAAGCGGAGCCTTGCTGTCGCCTTGAATGAGCGGCAAAGCGTAATCGATGAAGTCTTGAGAAAGCATTGTGCCGTCATTGATAATCCACTCAAGCGGAACTTTCTTCTCGGTATTTGCAGCCTTTGCTACGTCCATTACGCCGACTTTGCACTTATACTTGCCCGACGCCATATCTCTCTTGAGAATTACCATTTTATCCGTCTTGCCGTTTACAGCGTACTTAACTGCTGCAGCGCCGGCCTTGAAAGCCTCTTCGACGTCTGCCTTGGAAGCCAAGTGCGCGCCGCATCTTTGCATAAGCGAAAACTCGATTGCTCTCGTCTTGCAACCGAACTTCTCTTTGCAAAGATTTGCAAGAGCCGTGCCTACGCCGCCGAGTTGAGCGTGACCGAAAGAGTCTTTTGCAACGTTTTCGTTTATCTTCTCTGCAATAAGCGTACCGTTTTCGTCGGAGATACCCTCAGAAATTACTACCATACACTTACCGTTGTTTGCTTTCATCTTCTTGTCTACGTCTGCGAGGAACTTGTCCGTGGAGAACGGGACTTCCGGCAAATAGATAAGATCAGGACCGAGACCCTTTGCGCAAGCAAGCGCAGACGCAGCGGTAAGCCAACCTGCGTGACGACCCATAGCCTCAACGACGGTGATCATCGGCGTATCGTAAACGGTAGCGTCCAACTTAAGTTCCATAGTCGTAGTTGCGACATACTTTGCAGCAGAACCGTAACCAGGACAGTGATCAGTGCCAAAAAGATCGTTGTCGATTGTCTTAGGTACGCCCATTACGCGACATTCCCAGCCGGACTTCTTCATATACTTGCTGACCTTGTTGCAGGTGTCCATAGAATCGTTACCTCCGTTGTAGAAGAAATAACGAATATTATATTTTTTGAATACTTCAAGCAACCTCTTGTAATCGGTATCGTCTACTTTCTCAGCCTTGAGTTTGTATCTAACGCTGCCGAGAGCGGAAGAAGGAGTATTTTTGAGCAACATAAGTTCGCTCATATCCTCTTTGCTGATATCATAGAACTCTTCGTTGAGTACGCCCTTGATACCGTGAGCAGCGCCGTAAACGGCTGTAATGCAATCTTGTTTCAACGCCTCGGTAAATACGCCCGCCGCGCTTGAGTTAATAACAGATGACGGACCGCCAGATTGTCCGAACATACACGCTCCTACTAACTTTTCCATATAAAAGCCTCCAAAACTTTATTTTGCCTTAAAATTGGTCATTTGTATCAAAAACCACTATTATTCTACCAAAAATATAATGTTATTGCAAATACTTTTGATTTCTTTTTAAAAAAAAGGAAATAGCAATTTATCTTAGGTCGTTGTTGCTCTACGATTATCATTGCTTATATTAAAAATCTGTGTTAAATTAGTACAATTGAATAAAAAATCGCAACGCCTTTATTTTTTCGTTGCGATTTTGTAAATTTATAAGTATTAAATTTATCGGTCGAGACCTCTTCGCTTCGGTCGAGGTGACAATTAAAATGTCATTTATACCGCAACTAAGTAAAGCGGAGAAATCTCTAGCAATATATACTATATGCTGTAAAGCGCTCTCCATTTTTCCGGAAATGACACCCTACTTGAATTCTTATTATTTTATGATAAGGCTCTTGCCTGTCATTTCAGCAGGTTGCTTAAGTCCCATAATTTCCAGCATTGTGGGCGCTATATCGCACAACTTTCCGCCGTCCTTGAGGGACTTGATACCATCTGCGCCTATTACTACAAAAGGCACTGGATTTGTGGTATGAGCAGTAAACGGAGCCTTTGTCTCTATATCGTACATATAGTCGCAATTGCCGTGGTCTGCCGTAAGCAAGGCTTGACCGCCAACTTCTTTTATGGCGTCGAGCACTTTTTTGACGCATTCGTCAGTAACTTTGACTGCCTTCTTTGCCGCGTCCATAACTCCGGTATGTCCTACCATATCGCAATTGGCGAAATTGAGTATCATTACGTCATACTTACCGCTCTTGATTACTTCGCAAGCCTTGTCGCATACTTCGTAAGCGCTCATTTCAGGTTTCATATCAAAAGTAGCAATCTTAGGCGAATCTATAAGAATTCTGTCCTCGTTGGGATTGGGAGCCTCTACGCCGCCGTTGAAGAAGAAAGTAACGTGAGCGTATTTTTGCGTCTCGGCAATTCTGAACTGTCTGATACCTTGCTTGGCGAGATATTCTCCAAGAGTATTAGCATATTTCTCTTTCTTGAAAGCAACTTCGAGTTTCCCTTCAAAAGTTGCGTCATAAGTAGTAAATGATACGAACTTTGGCGCCAAGAAGCCTTTTGCTCTGTCAAAGCCGTTGAAATCTTCGAATATAAAACTCCTCGTGATCTGTCTTGCTCTGTCGGGACGGTAATTGAAGAAAATTACGCTGTCTCCCTTATTGACCGTAGCCGTCGGCTTACCATCTTCCGTAATAACGGTGGGCAACATAAACTCGTCGGTCACGCCTTTGTCATAACTGTTCTGCATTGCGTCAACAGCATTGCTCTCCATCACGCCTTCACCGTCGACAAGAGCGGCGTAAGCCATAGCCACTCTATCCCAGATATTATCTCTGTCCATTGCGTAAAATCTTCCGCTAATAGTGGCAATCTTGCCGTAATTCAACTTGGTAAGATAATCGCATAGTTGTTGTATAAAGCCTTTACCGCTGACTGGAGAAACGTCTCTGCCGTCCATAAAGCAATGGATATAAGTATTCTTTACACCCATATCTTTTGCCATCTTTATCGTAGCGAAGAGATGGTCCAAGTGCGAGTGAACTCCGCCGTCCGAGACCAGTCCCATAATATGAAGGCTCTTGCCTGCTTGCTTGGCGTTGTTCATTGCATCGACCAAAGCGGCGTTTGCAAAGAAATCTCCGTCGTCGATTGCTTTGCTTATCTTTGGCAAGTCCTGAAAAATAACCCTGCCTGCGCCTATATTGAGGTGTCCCACCTCGCTATTGCCCATTTGACCGTCGGGAAGTCCGACTGCGAGTCCGCTTGCCATAAGTTGAGTAGACGGATTATTTTCAATTATTTTCAATACTTCGGGAGAAGTCGCGGGAGATATTGCGTTGTTTTCGCCAAACTCGTTGATTCCGTAACCGTCCATTATTATAAGTCCAGTAAATTTCATATATACCTCAATTAGATTAAAAAATTAGACCTACTGCGCCACGCTATGCTGGATAAGACGCGTTAAATGCGCAAGTCTGACTTTGAATAAGTCACCTTGAGCGCAGTCAAAAAGTCTCGCCTGTATTTAACAGTTTAGATTTCTCGACTACGCTCGAAAAGACATTGAATATTTAAAAAAACCGTAGAACGCAATTATGCGTCCCGTTGGAATTTTCGCGTTGTTAGTACTTAACGACTTGAGAGAAGTCCACTGCCTTCAAAGAAGCGCCGCCGATAAGTCCGCCGTCGATTTGCGGCATAGACATAAGTTCGGATGCGTTCTTGGGGTTCATACTTCCGCCGTACTGTATTCTTACCTTTTCTTCTGCGCACTTTTCGCAATATAGTTTTGCCATTGTGCCACGGATAATAGCAATAGTATCATTAGCATCTTGAGCGGTAGCCGTCTTGCCTGTACCGATAGCCCAAACCGGCTCGTAAGCAATGACGATATTTTCAAGTTGACTCTTGTCGATGTCCTTAAACGCCTCGGTAGTCTGTCTTACCAAAACTTCTTCAACGAGTCCGCCCTCTCTCTCTTCCAAGGTCTCGCCTACGCAAATGATCGGCTTCAAGCCCTTTGCCAAAGCAGCCTTAACTCTTGCGTTGACTGTCTGGTCGGTTTCGCCAAAATACTGTCTGCGCTCGCTGTGACCGATTATGACGTACTCCACGCCGAGTTCAACAAGCATATCAGCGCTTATCTCACCGGTGAAAGCTCCTTTCTCTGCCCAGTGCACATTCTCAGCGCCGAGTTTTATATTGGTGCCTTTGATAAGTTCGCCAGCGGCTGCGATATTGGTATACGGTACGCATACCACAACCTCTGCTTTAGCGTCTTTGACGAGCGGAATAAGATCTGTTAAAAGAGCCTTAGTTCCTGCGATAGTATTGTTCATTTTCCAGTTTCCTGCAATTATAGGTTGTCTCATTGTATATACCTCTTAAAATTTATTCTATAATCTATATTGTTTTGATGTAGAGATTTTTCCGTTTCGCTTCGCTTAAGTCAAAATAACATTCGCATTATTTCTGTTTTACTTCGACAGAACTAACTCTAACTTTTAGTAAAGCGAAAAGTCTCTATGATTTAATAATAAAGACTGTCGCAAGACAATTGCCTACGACAGTCCTCATTGAATTATTTGTCGTTTAAGCACGCAATACCCGGCAAAACCTTGCCTTCAAAGAGTTCCAAAGAAGCGCCGCCGCCGGTAGATATGTGGCTCATCTTATCGGCAAAACCCAGTTGAGCAACTGCCGCTGCGCTGTCTCCGCCACCGATGATAGTCGTCGCTCCGTCTGCCTCTGCCATAGCCTTTGCTACCGCAACGGTGCCGTTTGCCAAAATCGGGTTCTCAAACACGCCCATAGGTCCGTTCCAGATTACCGTCTTGGCATTCTTGACTTCGTTTGCAAAAAGTTCTCTTGACTTACTACCGATATCCAATCCCATCTTGTCTTTCGGTATGGAGTGAATATCACATTCGCTTACTTCGATAGGAGTGTCGATAGGATTTGGGAACGAACTTGCAATTACTGCGTCCACGGGCAGCAAAATCTTCTTGCCGAGCGTCTTAGCCTTTTCAAGCATCTGCTTGCAATAATCGAGTTTTTCGTCGTCTACCAAAGACGTGCCAACTTCACTGCCTTGAGCCTTTGCAAAAGTATAGGACATACCGCCGCCAATGATAAGCGTATCGCACTTGTTGAGAAGATTGTCGATAACCTTAAGTTTATCTGCTACCTTTGCGCCTCCGAGTACGGCAACGAATGGGTGAACCGGATGTTCAAGACTGTCAGCCATTACGCTCAATTCTTTTTCAATAAGAAAACCGCATACCGCGTCTTGCACAAAGCCGTATTCAACGATACCTGCCGTCGAAGCGTGGCTTCTGTGAGCAGTGCCGAAAGCGTCATTGACATATACGTCTGCGTACTCGCTCAAAGCCTTACAAAAAGCCTCGTCTCTCCCCTCTTCCTCTGCGTGGAAACGCAAATTTTCAAGCAAAACGCACTCGCCGTCTTTGAGAGCGGCAACCTTAGCCTTTGCGTCTTCGCCTATTACGTCCTTTGCAAACGTAACCTTTCCGTCCAAAAGTTGGTTGAGTCTGTCTGCGACAGGTTTGAGCGTCAATTTAATCGGGTCGTTCTTCAAAGCCTTGGCAATAGCCTCTTCTTTTGCCTTTGCCTGCTCTTCTGCCGGCATAGCCTCAATGGCTTTCTTTTCTTTTTTAGTTAAGCCTACTTTTGCACTGAATATGCTATGCGGCTTGCCCATATGAGAGCAAAGAATAACCTTTGCGCCCTGCTCCATAAGATACTTAATAGTCGGCAATGCGCCTTGGATACGATTTTCATCTGTAATAACGCCGTCTTTCATAGGCACATTGAAATCTACTCTTACGAGACACTTCTTGCCTTTTACCTGTACGTCTTTGATTGACTTCTTGTTCATATTAAACTCCTTTTTGCTTACCGATACCTATCAATCGGTTTTTTATGCAAATATTATATCACCGTATAAATATTTTTGTAAAGAATAATTGCCAAATTTTTCCGCAACTTGATATGATGCAGTTTATCCGCTTGAGGAGACAGTGATCTGCCAAGTTATAAGTATTGATCAACCTAATCGTTTTCTTTTTGGGCGCCGTCGGTCTCCGAAATATCCTCTAAGGTTTTCTGCGCTTCAACATCTGCATTATTCGCATTATCGGAGGTACTATTCTGCGCATCCTCAATTAGGTCGACCTTATTCTTGTTAAGAAGTGAGCAGTCAAGTCTGCGCAAGTGTCCTCTGTCGGCGTCGCAAACCGCAATAAATTCTCCGTTGTATTCTTCTATATGCATAGTCGAGCCGCAACCTTGTATATCGCAAGGCGTCTTGATACGCAATGAATAAAAAGTGTTGCCGGATAGCATATAAGGGGGCTTGCCGTAACTGATTTTTTTGACTGCAAAATTACTCTTACACATAGCCTTTATGACGCGCAATTTATATCCGTTGTCGATTGCGTACGCTCCGCCGGCCGCGCATATGATAAATATAACAAATATCAAAGCAACTCTGGCAGTAGCGTTAAATTGCAATCTTCCAAGCAAAAAGATAAGCCCGATACACACGGCAATAACTAATATTGACACCGCAAATTTAATTGCAGTGGTTCTTTTCATCTTTACTTTGTCGCATACAGCAGTCGCTTCGACTTCGCCCATATCGATGTCGGGAATATCCTTCAAGTCCTCTTCTTGAAGACTTGCTTTTGACAGTATATATTGCCTTTCGCGCTCCTTTGCTTGTCTGCGCTCGAAGAAAGACATACGTTTTTTTTCACTGACAAGTTGCGCTCCGCATTTCTCGCAAAAACTTGCGCCGTCTTTATTCTCTTTTTGACAGTTCGGACATTGCATAGACTACCTCTCGTCCTTATCTTGTTGAATTTCTTCGACAGGCTTTCGCTGTCCGTTCAACTTCTTGACTTTACTGCGATATACTCCGTATACGCTGCAAAGCGTTATTGCGCCCGCCAAAAGAAGATAACTCGCGATATTCGGTTGAATCTGTCCTCTTCCCACGCTTGCGACACCCACTGCTACGAAGAATATCCACTGACCGACGGCAAGCGCCGAAAATATAATAACCGCCGTCAAAAACGATATTCCGTCAACTTTTTTAGTCCTTTTAACAATGGTAATTATTATCAATACAATAATCGAAACAAATAGCAAAATCGTCATTATAAACGACGCTATATACGCGCTGTCAAGCAAATCTATATCTTTTTGCGTGACCTTCGTCATAAAAGCGTTGTACAAAATAGACGCGCCGATACCGCTGGAATTGCTGTTGGCGATATATTCAATTGAATTTTTGTAACCTCTAGTCATAGCAAATAAAAAATCAAAATAAGTCATATCCAATACTACGCTCAATTCTTGATCGTTCTCCTCTGTAATCAGGTCGCCCAAAAATTCGCTCAAAGATCCTGAAAAGTTCATATTCAACGCAGGCAAAAGCAAAAGCGCAACTGCCGCAACGGCAATAACTATGCCTATCGTGATATTCAACTTCTTGTCCAACTTGTCCTTCTTTAAATCAAGAGTCTGATTATATCGTATATCAGCCTTTTGCTGCTCACTCAACGCATTGGGATTTTTCTTTTTTGATCGCTTTGCCATACCTTCTCCGGACTTGTAATTTTTATAAAGTTATATTTTCTTGTATATCTTCCGTACGCGATAATTTAATAACAACTATATATTACAGCATTTTTGCAATCTTGACAACAAATGAATAATAATTTGCAAAAAATATACACTATTTACGGCATTGATATGTCAAAAACTATACAAGGAGAAGAAAATTTATGATTACTATTATTGCGCTCATTCTAGTTACTATCGGCGCACTCAATTGGCTTTCGGTGGGGATATTTAATTTTAACGTTGTAAATTGGATATTCACGCCCAACGCTTACGTTGGAGCAAGAGTCGTCTATGCGCTCGTAGGTATCGCCGGCGTATGGCTTATCGCTTATTTGATATACAACAGATTTTCGCCAAAGCGTATACACGCAGTAGAAGATATGGCTCATCATAAGAGACGTGAAGAGAACGAAAAAAGATAAGCAAAAAAAGACGGCAAACCTCCAGACGGCAAGCCGTCTTTTTTGATTCATATTATTTTATAGTTATTGTATTTCACTCAAACTGAGTTTGAATTTTTGTCCGTTAGTAAATTTAAGCATTAAAGCCTGTCCGTCATTTGTAAATGTACCCATATAGTATTCTTTAAGTAAAACTTTTAAGTCGAGAAAGAGATCCTCCACCTCCACTTTATATTGCAAGTCGCCTAGTTGTGTACTGAAGATATGTTCTTTACATTTGCTTTTGTTTTGCATCATAGATCGCCTCCTTTAGTGAATTTGATAACCGCGCGTTTATCGTATTTTCATTATAACACAATTTTTGATTTTGTTTCTGACATATTTTGTCGAATTATGACAAGTTTTGATATGTTTTGTCAGAATATAACTTTATTTTTGGAAAAATGCAATGATTTGTCATTTAAAGACGTCTTCTAATTTTCCAAAACTTTTTTTTATCTTTTGTAAATGTAATTTAAAATGCTTTTAAATTAAGCAAAAATTTTTGTCCGTTGTTTAGCGCGATTTTCAGCGATTTGCTTTCGTATGTGATCGTAGCGCAATAATACTCTTTGAGTAGCGCTTTCAAATCCAATAGCATATCCTCTAGCGTTACCGTATATGCGCCAAAGATCTGTTCCAAATCCATTTCAATTTTGTTCATTTGTCTGCCCCCTTATTTTATTTGTAAAGTGTCAACATTTTACGTAACTATATTGTACCTGGATTTTTGTCCCATATCAAGTGATTTTCATATTGAATACGCCATAATTTTATGTAAGGAGTTACGAATTTATGGATATTTTGTCGAATTTTAGCGAAACTTTATCAGACCTGATTGTTATGCATAATTTAAATTCTTCAATACTCTCAAAACAACTAAACATAGACAGGTCAACAATAACTAAGTATTTGGCAAAAAGGTCTTTTCCAAAATTAACTTATGCCACAGCAATCGCAGACTATTTTGGCTGTTCATTAGACTATCTGTTTGGTTTAACTAATGAATACAATAAGAAAACGTATTTGCCCTGCCCACAATTCTATCAGGTATTTCGAGAATTATTAAAATCTCACAATTGTACTCAATATAGACTCTATACCGACCTAAAATTTAATGACAAAAGCGTGATTGCTTGGTTTCACGGCAAAAGTATTCCTGCAATGGATCATCTCATTAAAATTTCCGAATATTTTGGATGTTCTCTTGACGAACTTGTGGGAAGAAAAACACGCGAATGATATTAAGTTACAAGTTTGAAGCGATACTCACACCTTGAACGCGTCATTCTGAGCGTAGTCGAAAAATCTATAATATCTGTACTGATTGAGATTTTTCCGCTTCACTTCGTTACGGTCGAAATGACATAAACTCTACTTAAAAATAGTAAGCATAGTTGGCAGTCTCGCCAGAATAAGCATCCTTCCTAGTTCGGCAAGAAGCGAGTGGCGCAAGATTCTTGCCGAACATCAAATACATATACCGTGCAATATGCTCCCCGACAATAAATGCCTGCATATTACTTCTTGCATACTAACGCTTTTATCGTATTCAGAAAGTCCGTCAAGCGCAATACTCATAAAGTTGTGCAATTCTATCAATCTATACATTGACTGCTTGATAGGCATTCTTTGCGCAGGTAAAAAGATCTCTTGCGCGACGTGTCCTTTGAGAGCAATTGCGTTATTATTTTTCTGAATTGATTTGGTGAGAAAATCAATGATTTTTTTATTGCGAGAAACAAAGAGTTTGTCAAGTCCGCCAAAAATAGCAATCATTTCTTTTGCATACTTGCAAAATTCAAAACAACTGTCCGTCATATACACCGGAAGCGGATAGGCGCAAAGTCTGCTTTGGTTTTTGCTTCCGCTCACGCCAAGCGACGCGTACTCCCTCTGCATATCGGCTATTTGGTCGTCATTGGCAATCAAAAAATCTTTATCTTCTGCCCAATTATCCTGCGCGTCTTTTCTATCTTCTGCCATACTGTCCTCCGCATAAATCATACTGCAATATTATATTATCCAAATATCAAAATATTCCAACAATATATAACTGCAACTAACACAACATAAAAATTTAAGCAAAATGAATACTGTTAGTTGCAATTTTGCAATACTTTGATTATAATAAATAATATGGAAAATAATATATTGTCGCCCACGTCGCTTTGGGCCGATTACGACACTGATGCCGTTAAACTGAAAGCAAATTTCTTGAAGTACGAGACAGACGAAAAAAACGTCGTAAACTTTGAGACGTATTTGAGTTGCGACACCGATACAGAAAAAGAAACTCCGCTCGTATATTGCAACGGCAAAATTCCAAAAGATAATTACAAAAACGCCACGATTTTATATATCAACGGCTATACCACGTTCCAACAAAAAGAATTGTCCGACAGTTTTATACCAAAAGGCTACGGCGTGATAAGTTTTGACTATCTAGGTGTTTCCGACAAGCCAAAGTATACTGTATATCCTAAGTCTTTGGACTTTGCCAACTTCGCTCATAGCAAACATCACCTTGACTCATACGTCGAGTCTCCTAAGGATTCTTGCGTATACGTGTGGAGTAAGATTTGCCGCAATGTAATTACTTTTATTAAAAAACTTCTCGGAGACGACAATAAGATATATCTGCGCTCTTCTATGGAAGGCGGCAATATACTCTGGCAAGTCGCAGGTATGGACAAAAGAGTGAATGGAATTATTACCACCAACAACGCAGGTTGGACGGAATTCAAAGGACTTTTTAGATTTTCGGGAAGCGCCGATGAATTTGATTTCAGAGAAGACAAACTGCAATGGATTAGCGCCTGCACTCCGCAAGCGTATGCAAAATTCGTCACCTGCCCGGTGCTGTATCTGTCAGGCACCAACACCAATCTCACAAGCGTGGACAGAGTGGAAAAAACTCTAGACTTGACTATGAACAACGGCAACAACAGAGTTTGTCTCTGCGCCAATCTTTCCAATACCATTAACAACAACGCGCGAAATACGACGGCGTCTTGGCTCGATAACGTATATCACGGAAAAAATATGCCAAAGTCGCCCACCCTGTCTTTTGAAGTAAGCGACGGCAAAGCGTTGGCAAAGATGGGATATGACGACAGTTGCGAAATAGATACGCTGACGGTATTCTATTCATACAACGAAATAAACAGCGAATTCAGACACTGGAATCGCGTACTTATATCCTCCGGAAATCCAATCGCAGAAATACCTGCGCGCATAGGCGATACCAAAATATTCGCATATTCCGCCGTACGCTATAAGGACGGTCAATACTTCACTTCTATGCCTCAAATGCTCAACTTGGAAAAGGTAAAAGTCAATATGATTTCGCCAAAGCGTACGCGAATAATTTATGAACGCAAACAAGGTCTCAACGTGTGGGCTGTGGACAATATCACAGGCGCGTCGGATATGCCGGAACTTAAGATAGGCGCTTGCGACATATTCGGCGTAACCGCGGGCAAAGGAAATCTGTCGACTTATTATATCAGCGATAAAAATTTCGAGCGCAAAGAAACGAGTATTTTGCAATTCGACTGCTATAGCGAAAGTGACAGAACGCTCGTCGTCGAACTGAGTGTGGAGACCGACGATTTTTCGTACGAGTCGTATAGAGTAAGCGTAAAAGTCACCGGAGGCGAATGGCAAAAAATCGCTTTGTCGCATACGGATTTCAAGACGAAAGACAGAGTTGCGCTCAAAGACTGGAACCGCGTCAAAAAACTTTCCTATATTGACATCGACAATACCTTGATAAACAATATAATTTGGATATAATGCTATGATTAAATTGAGCGAAATCAATCAGTCTGACAAAGTGATAACCAAAAAAAATCATCCGTGCGGAAACAACGTCTGGACAATCTTGCAAAAAGGCGTAGACTTCAAAATCCAATGCGACAAATGCAAGCATACCGTGATAATTTCCGCCGAAAATTTTAAAAAATCCGTCAAGAGCATCTTGGAGCAAAAATAATGGAGCAAAACTCTCAACCGCAGGTAGAAAAATACACACACATCGACAAACCGAAAAAACAGTCGGGGGCAAAATGGCTCAACGTAATTTTGATATTGATAATATGCGTATTGGTCGTTACTCTGATCATCTTCACCACTACTCTGACGACGATTACGGTAGACGGCAAGAGTATGTTTCCCACGCTTGTGGACGGAGACAGGCTAATGCTTCTCAAACACAGTTATACTCTCGAACGCGGAGATATGATAGTATTTAAGAGAGAAAATCGCAACAATGTCAAACGTATATTAGGTCTTGAAGGCGACGTGATAAAGTTTGATTTTGAGAATATGACGTGGATAGTCAACGACCAGCCCTATGCCGAAGAATATGTAGAGGGCGGTTATAGCGAAAATTATTTCTCTATGTCACCCTCCGGAATGGAAATCTTCACAGAAGAAGGGCTGACCGTTCCGCAAGGACACGTATTCGTGTTGGGAGACAATCGCAATATTCAAGGCGGAGGCGTATCTATGGACTCGCATATCTACGGCGCTCTGGATATGTCAAATATAATAGGAAAAGTAATAAAAATTTTTTAGGAGAAAAAATGAAAGCAATAGTTTCGGTAATAGGCAAAGATAAGAAAGGCATAATCGCAAAGGTCTCAACGGCTCTTTATGAGATGAATATCAATATCGAAGATATATCTCAAACGATTATGCAGGATTACTTCACAATGATTATGGCGGTGGATACAAGCGAGTGCCCCCTTAAGTTCGACGGCATCGTGGACAAACTCAACAAACTTGCAAAAGACACGCATTTGGAGATACATATTCAACTTCAAAGTATCTTTGACAGTATGCACAAAATCGACACCGATAAGAAAGGACTTTGATTATGTACTCAAGCAACGAAATTATAGAAACGATAAATATGATTTCCCAACAGCACCTCGACATGCGTACTATCACGTTGGGCATATCTCTATTTGATTGCATTACCGACAGCAAACAACGCACTTGCGATAAGATTTATGACAAGATTATGTCAAAGGCGAGCAACCTCGTCAAGATAGGCAACGATATTTCAAGCGAACTTGGCATACCAATCGTCAACAAACGTATATCCGTAACACCGGTTTCGCTCATTTCTGCCGCAAGCAAAGGACATCTTGAAATAATACGCACACTCGACAGGATTGCCGACGAAACTGGCATTGATTTTTTGGGAGGCTACTCTGCTCTCGTACACAAGGCAACGACGCCTTATGAAAGAGAGTTTTTGCTCTCTATACCCGAAGCGCTTTCGACAACGAATAAAATCTGTTCGTCAATCAACGTAGCAACCTCAAAGGCAGGTATAAATATGGATGCGGTCGCGCTTATGGGCAAAATCGTAAAAGACTGCGCGTATCTCACGAAAGATAAAGATAGCATCGCGTGCGCAAAACTTGTCGTATTTGCCAACGCCGTCGAGGACAACCCTTTTATGGCAGGCGCTTTCCTAGGCTCGGGCGAAGACGATACCGTCGTCAACGTAGGAGTATCGGGTCCCGGCGTAGTCAAGACTGCGCTTGAAAAATGTGACGGAGACTTGACGGAAGTCGCAGAATGTATCAAGCAAACGGCATTTAAGATAACTAGAGTGGGACAACTCGTCGCAAAAGAAGCGAGCAAACGTCTTGACGCAAGTTGCGGTATCGTAGACTTATCTCTCGCGCCTACTCCGGTAATAGGCGATTCGGTGGCGCACATACTCGAAGAAATCGGACTTGAAAGCGTGGGAGCGCACGGTACGACGGCGTGCCTTGCAATGCTCAACGACGCTGTCAAAAAAGGCGGCATTATGGCTTGCTCCAACGTAGGCGGACTGTCTGGCGCATTCATACCGGTATCTGAAGATGCAGGTATGATAAAAGCTGCAAGAATAGGCGCGTTGAGTTTTGACAAACTTGAAGCAATGACCGCGGTATGTTCGGTCGGTCTGGATATGATAGCAATACCCGGCGACACCTCTGCCGACGTAATATCCGGAATTATTGCAGACGAGATAGCAATCGGCGTAGTCAACACCAAGACCACAGCAGTGAGAGTAATACCGGTATATGGCAAAAAGGCGGGAGATACGGCGGAGTTCGGTGGACTTCTCGGCACAGCGCCGATAATGAATATAAGCAAATACTCCCCATCAAAATTTATCTCGAGAGGCGGTCGCATACCCGCTCCGTTGCATAGCAATAAGAACTGATATGAACATAGAAGGAAAAAATCCTGTCAAGGAAGCGCTTGACTCAAACGTAGCAATTTCAAAAATCTGCATATCCAAGACTGCTCACGACTTGCAATCTGTCGTAGATACGGCGCGCAAAAAAAATATTCGAGTGGACTTCGTAGACAAAGCGTATCTTGACAGAATAAGTGAGAGCAAACGCCACCAAGGCGTAATTGCCGTCAGCAAAGATTTTCAATACTGCAACGTCGAAGATATATTGAAATACGCTCGCTCCAAGGGCGAAAAACTATTCTTGATTATTCTTGACGGTATCGAAGACCCCCACAATCTTGGGAGCATTATCCGAGTTGCCGAATGCGCAGGCGCCCACGGCATCGTCATTCCGTCAAGACGAAGCGTCGGCATAAACGCAACCGTGTTGCGAACTTCGGCAGGAGCGGCAAACCATATGCTTATCGCAAGCGTCGCCAATATCAATGATACAATACGCAACCTTAAAGAAGATTTTGTCAACGTGTATTGCGCGGATATGAACGGCAAAAGCATATATGACAGCCATCTCAAAGATGATATGGCAATCGTAATAGGCAGCGAAGGCTTCGGCGTCAAACAACTGACGGCAAAACTCTGCACCGGCATTGTGTCGATTCCGCAATTTGGCAAAGTCAACTCACTCAACGCTTCGGTTGCGTGCGGAATAATATGTTATGAAGCAGTTAGGCAGAGATTGAAATAAAAACTTCGATAACAAAATAAAATCGACTTAAAAGGTCGATTTTTTATTGCTATTTAAATAGTAAATTTAAGGCGTCGAGCAATATAAAAGTCTTGACTTTTTCAGTTGAAAATACTAGACTGTATTAGTTGACTTTCAAAAGTCTAACGAATATTTGGACAAAAGGATAAACGAGATGATTAAAAAAATCTTCGGGCAGTGGAATATTGCAGAGTCTATTTTTTATGTGGCTGGACTTGCGCTTATCATAACGATGTCTATTTGTTTTAAGGCGTCTTGGATATCTGCCGTCGCCGAAATATTCGGTCTCTCCTGTGTGCTTTTTGCTGCCAAAGGTAAAATTATTTGCGTATTCCTCACTTGGGGAATGATTGTATTTTACAGCATACTATCTTTTCAAAATAAATACTACGGCGAAGTATTCATCAACTTGTGTATGATGTTTCCAATGACGATAATTCAACTTGTCGCGTGGATAAAAAATCTCGGCAAAGACTACGTCGTCAAAGTCAATTCCATCACAAAAAAAGAGATAATTATCGTAAGCATAGTTGCTCTGATAGCATTCGTTATCTTTTATTTTATACTAAAAGTTCTTAACACTTCTCAACTCATATTCAGTACTATTTCTATTGTAACCAGCGTACTTGCCACCTACTTCCAATCAAGAAGAAGCAAATACGGATTTTTATCATTTTTGTTCAATGATTCCGTATTATGCGTACTTTGGGCAATGGCAACGCTGCAAGATATAAAAAATATCTCAATGCTTATTGCCGTCGCTCTTTACGTGGTGTGCGATATATACGGCTTTATCAGTTGGGGAATAATGCAAAAACGCCAACAAAAAGAAAATATTGCTCAAAGCAATAAATCAAATCTTGAAGATTAATTATCTTTTGTTAAATTGCGATTTGATTTTTCGACGTATCTTTTGCAAATTATTATCAACGTATTTTGAATTCTTGCCAATCTCTGCGGCAATCTCTGCATACGATTTTCCATCGTAATACATATTGAGAATTTTTCTCTCGTCATTTGTCAAAGACGTGACTATTATCAACTTGAGAGTCTCAACCTCTTCGGTGTTTATAGCAATTTCTTCAGGAGTCAAAGAACAACTGTCCGCCTCTTCAAGCGAACTTATAGGAATACTGTCGCTCAAAGCCTTGTTTTTGAGTCTTTTGCCATTGCGAATGCAATCAAGTATTCTGTTTTTAATACACTCGTGAGCATAAGTGATAAACGTTGCTTCTCCATCGAGATTGAAGGTCACTATAGCGTTGAAAAGTCCTATCATACCTTCTTGAGCAATGTCGTCTCTGTCGATGCCTTTGAGATAAAAAGTACGCGCAATTGAATTTACAAGACCTTTGTATTTCTCCAAAAGTTCTTCAATTGCGCTCTCTTTTCCATCGCGGTATTGTTTTATCAAACTTATATCTTCTTGCATTTTCCTTATTACCCGACGACAGCCCTCAGTATAATACACCAATTACGCCTTTTGCCCTTTTTGCTTTACTCTCTTGCTGTATATATAGTACAGTTGCGCTCGTACAACACAAAATCCACTCAAACTACGTTATTTATAAAATATATCGTATTCAACTATAGGCTGTCGTCGGGTACAATTTAGATTTACTTATTAGACAGTTTTTTTAACAACGCTTGCTGCTTCTCTCTCATCTCAAGCGGCTTGCCGCACGTCATCTTACCTTCCGTGCAAGCGCCGCCTACACAAGACGGACCGCACTTTCCAAATATTGCAGGCGCAACCTCAAGCACAAGTTCAAGCATTTGCCAAGCCACGTCTCTAATTTCCCATTGAGCGCGATTGCAACATCTCAAATTGAAGAAATTCATAAGCGATCTTGCGTTCATAGTAACAATCATTTTTGTTTCCGCAGCGTTGGGAAGCACAAATCTCGCGTCCTCATTAGACTTTTCGCAAGCGCCGCCAAGAGCCGTCTGCCACTCTGTATACCACTCGTGCATAGTTGCCATCTGATTTTCAAACTTCTCTATCGCCTCTGCGCCCAGCGCTTCGATTGCTTCGGGAATGACATAATTGAAGGTATCTCCGCTCTTATTTGCCGCAACGTATCTTTGCGACTTTACGCTGAAAGACGCAATTCTGTGTCTAGTGATCTGCGCGAGCAAACTGCGCGATACGCCCTCTATTCCAAACGTAAAACTTGCGTGTTCAAAGGGTGACGCGTGACCGAACGATCTCAATCGCTCTATGAACTTGGTGATATCGCTCTTATCCAAGCCCTCTTGCAAATTCTCAATCGTAGCGTCGCTGTAACAAAGTTTTGCCGCCAAAGCAATAGTCCTCTCTGGATTTGGCGTATATTCAAGCAATTTTACGCTTGGCTTAACCTGTGGCATAGTTCTTCCTCCAATAAGTACCTTAATCGTATATCCTAAATATTTTACTTAACTCTTATGCGTTTGTCAATGTTTATTTGTAACTGCCAATAAAAAACTTGCGACACGCGCAAGTCAATTTCTATTTGACACAGTCAACAAATATTCCAGTCTATCGGTCTGTCCGGTAAGATAAAGAAATCCTATTAGGGCTTCAAAACCTGTGGCAAGTCTGTAATCGCAGACAGTTGCGTTTTTTGCCATAGAGTGAGTATGCGCGTTACGCGCCCTGTGAAAAATATCGTTCTCTTCTTCGGTCAATTGATCCATAATGGACTGCATACTCTTTGCCTGCGCCTCTGCTTTGACCTGCGCTGTGACTGCCTTGTGCAGTTTGTCGGCTTTGCCTGTCGTCCTGCCAAGTTCCACCAATCTCACGTACAGCGTATGTACTCCGTCGCCGATATAGGCAAGCACGAGAGGGTTGAGTTCTCGCGCTTGTTTAGTCGTCATTGGATTTGCGTTGATAGGCAAACTCATTTTTTCTTTGTCGTCTTTTGCTCTACGAAATAATTAAAAAGCAAATCGTCGCTATATACTTCTTTGCCTGTGGCCTTCAAAGTACATTGTTGAATATATTCATAACAACTCTTTTCCATTATTCTGATAATTTCAAAAGCCTCGTCCATATCCTTACCTGCGCAGAAAACGCCGTGGTTTGCCATAAAGCAAGCGTTACGTCCCTGCATTGCCTCGACGGTGCCTTGCTTGAGTTTCTTCGTTCCGGGCAAGCCGTATGCTCCCACTCTGCAACTTCCGCCGACAAGTTTTTGCATTTCTTCGCTCATCACCGGCAACTCTATCCTTGCCGACGCAAGTACTGAACAGAATATCGGGTGCGAGTGTATCGTAGCGTTTATCTCTTCTCTGGCTTGCAATATTGCCGCGTGAATTTTTCTCTCGCTGGTAGGTTTTTTGCCGTGCGCCCATACGGACGGATCGCTGATTTGCACGACAGGCATATCCTCTGGCGTTAGAGCAATATAATCCAAACCAGTTGGCGTCACCAACATATAATCTTTGTCAAGTCTTACAGCAGTGTTGCCCCAAGTGCCCTGCACGAGATTTTCAGCCAAAAGCCCAACTCCGCTGTCCTTTATTACTTGTCTTAACTCGATTTCTTTTGCATTATCCCAAGTCTTGTTGATTACGACTGCGTTTTTATCTTGGCTCGGCTTTGCGTCAGTTGTGCTCTCGAAATTTGCGCCTTCTTGCTTTGCAGTAAGGTTTTCTTGATTTTTCTTGCTATACTTAGTCTTGTAGATAAATCTCATCAATCTTGCCTCAAAGCCGTTGATAATCTTATTCTCGCCGATTACGCTTGACGCCACAAAGCAATGGCTCGCTTTGTCAAGCACCAGAACGCACGTATACGCTTCGTCCATAGTACGTCCCGAAGTAATACAGCCTTTATCCTTGACGAGACAGGAATTTCTGCCCTTCAAGGTCTTGATAATACTTGCGATATCGTCTTTTGAAGTCTTGCAGGTCGGTCCAACTATCTGCGCCATATCGTCTAGCACCGCAGGAATTGTTACTCCGGCTTTTGCAACCGGCATAACCCATTTGGGATAGCATTGACATATAGCGTTTATATCCGCTCTCTCTTTATAAATTTCCGAGTGATATTTATATTCTTTCTCTGCCGTAAATATATTCATCCTGATTACGTCCTCTTCGGTGAGGTCGGCAAGTTTTACTCCTGCTTTCGTGATGTACATTTCGTTGAGTTCAAAGCGCATACTTATCATATCGTCCGCGCCTACTACCCCCTCTGCGACGAGTCTCCTTGCGTAATCTAAAATAGTTTGGATATTGTTGTTCATTATTCTTCGTCTCCTTCGAATCTTCTTGAATTGGCTTGTCTGTATGTCTTTTCCAGACTGTAATATATTTGCTTATAACTTTTGAAAAGTTCATCGTAAATATATTTGTTTTGCGGATTAGGTCTATAAGTTTTGCTTTCTACGACAAAGTTCTTTGCCTCGGCAAAACTTCCAAGTTCGCCAAGACCTATAAGCGCGATTATTGCCGCGCCCAACGCGCCTGCGTTTCGCGGATTTTGAACTATTGCAAATTCGCTGCCTGTGATGTCTGCAATGATTTGCATCCAAGCGTCGTCCAAAGCTCCTCCGCCTATAATTCTAAACTGTCTGCAATGGAATTTATAGTCCTTGCGGAAGTTCTCGAGAATCCATCTCAAATTATATCCTATACCTTCATACAAAGCCTTCATTATATGCTCTCTCGTATGATTGGGAGTTACGTTCCAGAGCGTTGCTCTCGTCGTCGTCGACGATACCGGACATCTTTCGCCAAGCATCCAAGGCGTGCAAATCAAGTGATCGGATCCCGCAGGTATCGATTCAATGACCTTGTCCATATATGCATATATGCCGTCGCCGAGTTCCTTTTGCTCATTGGAGAAGAATTGATCGCATATCCATTGAATATTACTACCCGCCGCCTCGGTAATTCCGCAGATAAGATTCATTTCCGGATCTGCAGACTGAATTGCCGCCGCGCCGTGCTTAAACTTTGTCTTATTTTTACTCGACGCCGCTACCCAAGCCGAAGTGCCAAGGTAAATATGTATTTCGCCGTCGCCGTTCATACCGCTTCCTATCGCCGCGGCCTGCGTATCGTCGCAACCGCCAAAGACGGCTGTGCCGGCGCAAAGCCCCATTCTCTCTGCCGCCTCATCCGTAAGACCGTTGCCTATCTTGTCGGTACTTTTTACGAGTGGAGGAAGTTTTTTGAGATCTATTCCAATGAGTTTCAATGCGCTCATCCAAGTCTTTTTCTTTAGGTCAAGACCGTAACTTGATGCGCCCGAAAGTTCGGCAACCATCTCGCCTGTGCACTTATATTTCAAATAACCGTTTACGTCAAGAAAATACTTGGTATTGTTATACACGTCGGGACGTTCTTCTTTAAGCCACTGTATCTTAGATACTACGTCCTTACCCATAATAGGCGTGCCCGATACCAAGGTGAATATTCTCTTTCCGCCGACCTTCTTCATAAGCGTCTGCGCCTGCTTTTCCGCTCTGCCGTCAACCCAAGTGATATTGCGATGCAAAACTCTGCCATTCTTGTCTATGGGAATGATACCCATTGCCTGCGTGGAGAAAATTACGCCTTCGACGTCCTTGGGATCTATGCCGGTCTCTTCTACGATTGTCCTTGACGCAAGGCATACCGCCTCCCAATACTCTTCCGGCTCTTGCTCGACAAATGCGGGAGCAGGATAATACGTCGGATAAGGCACTGCCTTTGACGCAACTATGTTGCCTTTGAAATCAATAAGTACGGCTTTATCCGAACTCGTACCCATATCGTGCGCCATTATGTATTTCATAATTTACCTCTTATAATCTTTATGATAATATGTCTGTAAGTGAAAAACGCGCAAAAGGTGAATCGATTGCCGATTCACCTTTCATCGCTTATAAATTACTTATTTGCTTTTGCCTCAGCCGCTTCAGCCTTTGCAAGTTTTTTTTCTGCTTTTTTATACTTCTTGTCGTTGACGCCATTATACTTATTCATCTTGTACTTAGCGACTTGCTTATCCATAGCCTCGGTTCTCTCCTCAACCATACCGAATACGGTATCGAATCTGTTGAGAGCGTCTTCGATAACGTCGTCCGTATCTGCCATAGAAGTATAGAGACGCGAGCCGGCAAGCGTAACAATACCGTTTGCCATATAAGCGGCTCCCATATGCTCCATAGCAACCTTTCTTACCATAATCATATCTTGTTTCTTAAGCACTTTGAGAAGCGTGAGCAAACTCTTTGAAGAGAAGTCATAACTCATTGCGCCGGTACACTCAAGGTGAACGATAGAGCCTTGGTTGTATGCAACATACGGCAAATTGTGCTTTTCGATCAATCTTACAAGACCGTCCGTCAACTTATCGCCTGCAGCGCCTGCTTTAACGCAAGCATTGGTTTCTGCAATCTTCTTGATTGCAACGTATCCTGCCATTGCGGAAAGCGGATTTGCCGCCAAAGTACCGCCGCAGTATGCTTTCTTTGCGCCGCCTGCAACGCCTGCCGCAAGAAGTGAAACATATTCTTTCTTACCGCCTACGCCACCTGCCGCAGGATAGCCTCCGGCAACGATCTTACCGAAGATAGTAAGGTCAGGCTTAACGTTGAAGAAACCTTGAGCGCCGCCGAGACCTACTCTGAAACCTGTAACGACTTCGTCGAAGATAAAGAGCGCGCCATATTTGTGAGCAAGTTCCAAAGCCTTTTGGTTGTAATCGAAATCTACTGGACGCGTACCCGATTCAGGTCCTACCGGCTCTACGATAACCGCAGCCGTGCCGCCTCTCATTCTCTTGTTGTATTTGAGATAATCCTCAAGCATATTGAGGTCGTTAGGTCTTACTTCGTCAATCACCGAGAAGATATTGTTGGGAATACCGTGAGATTCGAGGAACTGTCTCGTACCCGGCACTTTAAGTCCGTATACCATCTGATCCGACCAACCGTGATAAGCGCCGCCTATCTTGATGATTCTCTTGTTCTTAGTCTGACATCTTGCAATACGGATTGCAGCCATAACTGATTCTGTACCTGAGCCAAGCATTCTGAACATCTCCACGTTGGGCATATGCTTATTGATTTCCTTAGCGATGAGAAGTTCCGCTTCGTGGAAAAGACCGGTTACTGGTCCGCATTCCTTAATAAGTTTGATAGCCTCTTCCTGCACGTCCGGATAGTTGCTTCCTAAAATCGTAGGACCGCCTGCCTGCAAGAAGTCGATGTATTGATTTCCGTCGATATCGGTAAGATATGCGCCTTCGGCCTTTACCATACACATTGGGAACGGCTTGTTGAATGCCAAGTTGTGTTGTACGCCGCCCGGGATAAACTTTTTAGCCTCCGCTGTGATTTCTTTTGATCCTGCGCACTTTTCGTCATAGTACGTAGAACATATCTCTTTATACTTATCTTCTGGAATAGAATAAATATTCTTATCGGTAAGTTCCTTGAGACTTTGATTTATTTCTTTGGCGCTTCCCCAGCGCGATATGCCATAGCCTTGTTGAACTTTTTCCGGTAATGGCTTGTAAGTAACTTTCATAGTTTGCCTCCTTGAAGTTAAAATATTTCATATAAATTTTATCATACTTAATTGATTGTTGTCAATATTCATATAAAAATAGTTTAAGCATTTTATCTAAAATTTTTATAAAATTCTCAAAATAATGATTGACAAATGTCGAAGAAAAGTACATTATTTTACAAACCAACTTTTTTTGATAATTATTTTAATTTTGTGTTGTTAATTAGATAATACATATGCTATACTATAAACGATAAAATACAAGGAGTTCCCCAAATGGAAGACAACCGATATCCTCACGGACAAAAGATGTATGACCTCATAAAAGAAGTCATCGACGTTACCGGACCGAGACTGCCCGGCAGCCAAGAAGAAAGACAAGGCGCAAAGATCATTGCAGATCAAATCGAGAGAGAACTCGGCACCGCCGCCGTTACAGAAAAATTTAAGACGCCTAGACACGCTTGCATAAGCGCGATACCGTGGCTTGGTTGGGTGGCTTTTGTGGCATTCTGCGCATTTTACCTTTCGCCTATTGCATCTTTGGTACTTTCGACGTTTTGTCTTTTGTTTGCATTGACGCATATTTTTTATTACAGCCATTTGCTCGACCCGCTCTTCCCCAAAGACGATTCTCAAAACGTATACGCAGTAATTCCGCCCAAATCGGGCAATGCAAAATACAATATAATCTTGTCTGCGCATATGGACAGCAGTTGGTGTTGGTTGCACTCATACAAAAATCCTAATACTATGATGATCAAGACCGGACTTGGCGTATTAAGCGTCGTACTACTTATGATATTATCTATCGTAACTATAGTCCTCGAGGCAAGCACAAGCATTTCATTTATGGGATTGAGCGCGGTATTCAACAATGTTTCGTCTAACGTACACGACGGAAAAGATATAGCAACCATAGTAATGTATTGCTTGCCACTACTCTGCTTACCGGGTTTTTACTTTTTGACGCAATACCTTTCTTATGACAAGAAAATTGCCGCTCCCGGAGCAATGGATAACCTATCCGGAGTAGCCACTTCGATTGAAGTAGTAAAGCATTTCCAGCAAAACGAAGAAGAAATAGCAAAGGACGCAAAGTTCATAATACTTGGCACAGGCGCTGAAGAAAGCGGCTTGATAGGCGCAATGGCTTTTGTCAAAACTCATAAGGACGATAAAGACCTTATCAACAAAAATACATACGCGCTCAATCTTGATTCATTCAGAGATATGGATCACTTCAATGTAGTAAAGAAAGACACTTTGCAATTTATTCCATTCGACAAAGAACTGACAGAATTGTCAAAACAAGCAATCGACAACTGCGGCGTTGAGTCTCATATTATCGAAAATCCCGTAGGCGGCAGCGACTCTACGGCATTTGCAAAGGCGGGAATAAAAACCATCACAATCAACGCGCAAGATCCTCGTCCCACAGATTACTACCACACCACCAACGACGGTATGAACAACCTCAAGATTGACACTCTCGAAAAGGGCTTTGAAGTGGTAAAAGAACTCGTTAGACTTATAGACAATAAGTATAAAGACGACGCCTCATCAAAAAATTGAAGTCTTAAAATTTGATAGACAAAGAGCCCGAATAAAGCACAATTCCCATAGGGAATTAAATACTAAATTTTTAAGAGTTGTACTTTCAAACGAGAACAAAAGCTCTCGAACGATATGTTCGAGAGCTTTTTACTACAAACTATTTGGAAGGATAAATTGTAATTTAACGAACTAATCTTTTTACCCTCTCAACATAATCATCTGCATGATTTATGCTAATATCCCCATGATAATACCCTTGTAATACATCAAGTTCACTATTTGGTATTAAATCAGCAATTTTAGTT
>Ga0209694_1000047_pt1 | contig 232554 bp, 178 predicted proteins | sample GluameincwithD2O_FD_187499 | JGI IMG/M metagenome (GOLD analysis project Ga0209694, IMG submission 187499) | Mouse cecum microbial communities from Vienna, Austria - Glucosamine amended microcosms incubated with D2O (SPAdes) (version 2) | ecosystem: Host-associated > Mammals > Digestive system...
CCGCGAGTGTGCTGCGCCCGATTTTGAAAGTAATACCTATATGAGACAGTTTACGCGTCTCGGCAAGCAAACTGGCTGTTATCTCACGCAATGAGTCGAATCGCATTATCACGGCATAGAGCATTACTGCCAGATGTATCCAGCAGTTAAACCGTTTGGTATATCTCTCTCCTCCGTATTCGCGGCTAAACTGAAGAATTTTCGACTTGTCAAGCAATTTTATTACCTGACCATAGAGCGGCTGTCCGCTAAAATGACTACTTTGGGGCATAGTTTAGAAAATGTTTTGGACAACACAAACTAAACTAAAAGGACTGACTCCTGCAATAGGTGCCAGTCCTAATTTTGTTTTGCCTCAAAAAGTTTTATCGGACAGCAATAATATATAATCGGTTTTTGCCAGGGAAACCCCTTCGTCGCGCGAAGCGGCAACTCCTATCCGGTGCCGATGTTCCACATATCCCGTATCGTATTGCCGTGCTACAGCCTTGTAGTCGTAACCGTCATTTGAGCAGTCATTAATCAGCAGAATATCTACGATGCCTTCGGCCGTATCGCGCAAATTGGCAACGGTATTCCGTATCTCGGAGGCTTCGTTCAAAAAAGGAATAATGACAGTCAGATCTGCACTTCTGTTGTTCATTCTTATTAATCAGTTATCGGCCTTCATCCATTCAAAAGACCCTACATCCTATTATTCATATCCCGACAATCATATACCCCGTGCCTTTGGCTTTATGTTCAAACGATAGATTACATGAAACATTACGTAACGCGGAGTTACATCACGGAAGGTTTCGAAGCGGCCTTGAGAGTTGACCGTCTGCGTAAGGTTCGAGAGTTGTCCCAATATGTCAAAGGCATCCACCGAGAACGTGAGACCGCCTTTCAGGATGCGCTTGGACAGACGGGCATTCCAGACAACATCGTCCGTGTTGGCCGCCGGATCATCGTATCCGCGACGGCTATAGAGCGTCAGGTCACTCACCAGCTGCATATTCCAAGGTAGTTCCACCTGGACGGTAGGGCCATAGTTAAAATCCCATACGGTGAAGGGAACGAAGTCTTCCCGCTCGCTGGCAGCACGATTCCATGAACAGTAGGCTTTCGCACCAAACGTGAGTTTTCCCATACGGTAGTCGAGTCTCACGGTCTCTGTAGCCCAATAGGTATCTACAGAAGAGAGCGAAGGAGCGACACCTGCCTCGGTTGAGATAAGGTCCACACCGTGAAACAGCTGGCCAAAAGTCGAAGTACTGAAGGTGAACCGCTTTTTTCTGTCAAGGGGCATGGAATAGTTCACGCCTCCATAAACGTAGTAGTTGCCGTTCACATTTTCCGGCCTGTAATTCCTGACACCTGTGGAGCGGTCATAGACGTAACCCATGGCTTTGGCGTTCCGGGTGACATTGTAGACGGCATAAGCTCCGAAGGTGCGTTGCTTGCGCGGGCTGTTGTTGCTGTGGTCGAAACGAAGGGTATGCACGGTTGTGTTCTTCAATCCGGGATTACCGTGATAGATGTTGAGCGGATCCTCGTTGTCTTCGATATCCAGAAGGTCAAGCATGTCAGGGGCGGACTGTCTCATGTTATAGTTAAACGAAACACTGCGTTTTCCGCCATGCCATTTGTATTCCACTCTTGCCGATGGCTGGAAAAACACCGTATTGCGCGTAGTCACTCTGTCATAGTCGGCCCGCATATAGTCGAAGCGGTTGTGTGTGACGGTAAGAGGCAGTCTTACATCAAAATGGAAGTAGTTGCCTGTTTTCTCCGCCCAATGGTCATCCTTGATGTAAACTCCCACTTCGTGCCATGTTTCGGTTTCCCGACGCTCATAACTGTTTTTTCCGTCGATGGCGGAAGTCAATTGTTCCAGTTCGGAGGGAAGCATACCGAGCGGATGGTCCGTTCCGAATCCCCATCCTGCCAAGCGCTCCAGACGGTAAATCGTGTTGTCCTTATGGATGTGGCTCTGCCCGAAGGTATAACCGGGTTGCACCAGCCATTGGCCGCTGGGCCAATAACTGTAGGCTGCACGTACGTTATAACCCAAGGAACGGTCGGGTCGGCCTTTTGTCCACCGGTTGCGGTAGTCCTGCGCGAGGGACGGATTGGAAGGATAGTCAAGCAGGTAATGGTCGAACACGTTACGGCGATTGCCAAAACCGTTCACGGCACCGTTCACTTCAATCATATCCGTTCCCAATTTCATGATGTTGGAAAAAGAAAGGCCGCCCTGATACCGCCGGCTGTTGTTGAGACTTTCCGTCAGTGTACGGTTCACGGCGAGACGGCGCAGCAAGCTCCCGGCCTGTGGCTTGCGGATGCTGTCAATGAGGTCGGCCGTGGCGTATTCGCCCGGATTAGCCAGAAATGTCGCCCCCGCATAGGCGCTGCTTCCCTCTTGCCTGCTGTAGCTGAATCTGGGTGATAAAAAGAATCTCCACTCATCGCGGGGTGTGAATATGAATTTGTGGCTCGTACTGACTCTTACATTGTGGCTTTTCATCCGGTTTTCGCTGCGCTCGAACGTATTTCCGTCCGGAAGAAATGTCTCGCTGGCCTTGCGCGTCAGGTTCGCGGCATCGGAATGGTCCACATCGGCACTGCCGGAAAGTTCATAATGGCGATACTTGTCCTTCACCATGTAGTCAGCCGCCAGCATCCGCGTAGTCAGCGTACCGCTCGGCATGTTGTTGGGTGTCCATTCGCTGTTCTGACCCGGTCTGCGGGTATCGTTCACATTATTGATGTTACCCACTACAGTAATTCGCGATTGAGGTGTGAACCGCAGGGCGAAAAGTCGTCCCAGATAATGGTCTTCCGTGCTGTATCCCGTCTCGGCGTTGGCAATCCATCCTATACTGTACTGCTTCTTCAGTTTCACATCCATGACGTACTGCTCGTCACCTACCTTTCTACCCATCATTTTCCCGATGTCGCCTTGCTTTTCATATACCTGGACATTCTGAACCATGTAGGAGGGAAGATTGTCGAGCATCATGCGGTTATTGCCCTTGAAGAAATCCTCACCGTTGAGCAGCAGGCTTTCCACCTGCCGTCCGTTTATCAGAATGCGGCCGTCATCCTTCAGTTCGGCTCCGGGCAACTGGCTAATCAGCGCATCGAGCATGGAACCTTCCGCAAGCTGAAAAGCATCGGCATTGAAGACGAGCGTATCCTTCTTCATGTAGAACTTCACCTTCGTAGCCGTCACTGTGGCTTCGCCCAACAGACGGGAACGGGGAATGCGGCGGGCATAGCCGTCGAAGCGCTTCATGCTGTTGCGCCCGCTGAATGTCATGGCCGGTATGTCAAGGTAGCAGGTCTCGTAGCCTTCATACTCGAATTTGACGATACTTTTCTCCATTTTCTTGGGAACTTCGAAATACCATGCACCCCAGACATTGTTGACGCAAGCCCCTTTGCTCGTCTTTTCGATGGAATCCACGACCACACTGTCTGCCGTGAGCAGGGTCACCTTTGCGCCTACCAGCGATTCGCGGGTAAAGTTATCAAGAAGTTCTCCCCAAATAAAGCCCCCATTCGTCTTTTGTGCATGAATTGGAAGACACATCAATAGAAGAAGCAGACATATTAATTTCTCAGATTTCTCGCTCATTTTTTCTTATAAGATTTGTACATGTAAGGTATCAGTTGTTCTATATGTCCCCGATAAATGCTGCAATAGTCAGGTTCTTTTCCGTCGGTTTCCGCATGCTTCAGTCTGTCCATGGGGCAACCGCCACCGCAAAGTGGAAGAACTTTGCAGTTTCTGCATTCGGGATCGTCAAAAGGATCCTTTGCGAACATACCCTGCGCCAAACGGGAAAAGTTGACGGATTTGTTCTTGATGTTACCGATACGATAGCGGGGATTTCCGAATTGTTCCATGCAGTGATACATATAACCTTCCGAATCTACATTCAGCGAAAAGGGCTGCCGGAACATACAGGCCCGTGCCGGTTGGGGCTCCGGGCTGAACCAAGGATTCTCTTGTCCCGCTTCAAGGCAGGCAATACCGTTCCGGAACAATTCTTCCCGTGTATAACACGTGGCACATGTGTCAAAACCCGTCTTGTCAAGCACATGGCTGCATGAGACGTATAATTGTCCGCTCTTTACATAAGAGGGGAATCTCTCAGAAAGGAATGCTTTCAGTTCATTGTAACCGCCGGCATTCTGTTTGTCGAGTGCAACCTTCACGTTCACTTTGACGTCAGTACGTTTAAGCAATAGAGACAGGTTGGTTATGATATGTTGGAACGAAGGAGTGCCGTTTTTATAACATCGGCGCCTGTCATGGTCACCGGCAATGCCATCCATAGATATCTGGACAGCATCCAGATGCAGAATATCCAACCGGGCAATCTTCTCTTCACTCAGCAAACTGCCGTTTGTCAGAATACGGGAATCGTAATCCACTCCTTCTTTCGCCAACCGTTGGCTTATGGAAAGCATTCTCTTGAAACCCAGCAGAGGTTCTCCTCCATACCAGGTTATGTGAATCTTTTTTTTCTTGTGCGCCACCATCACCTCCACAAGTGCGTCCTCAACAGCGTCATCCATCAGCCCTGCCCGTTTATGCTCACCCTCGAAACAATAAGGACAGGAAAAGTTGCACTGCATTGTGGGGGCAATCATCACCACGAAGTCCTTGTGGGCGAACATGCCTTGATAATACTTGAATTTGCACAATGCCAATTCGTCCACGTCTTCGTCAATAAAAAACCTTGCTCTTTCAACGCATCGGATACGGAAACATCCGTCTCACGCGCCTCCCACGCTTCTTTCGGTAGCTTCGCCAAGGCACCGCTCATCGCGTTATAGAGCAATATGTCCGTGCCTATGGCGAAGGTGAATGTGTAGTACGATTGTTTCATATTCGAATATTTACCCGTCAATCAGGATTTGTCTGGCAACAACTCGCAGAACGCATAGTCCAAACATCTGTTCCTTTCTCAATATACAAGATGCTATATAAGCGCATATATTAGATCATGCGCTTACATAGGAAAATCTGTCTTATTTACAGCCACAGGTTCTGCAAGGACAATTCGTTCCACATTCACACGTCGGAGCAGATGACGGAGTCGGGGTGGAGGCAGGTGTCGTCGGATCATCCGGAGAGTAGGTTCCTGCGCAATACGGCCCGCCACAGTATCCGTTAGAACAGTAACCTCCCTCTATCAGGTCCATGGCCTCTTCGTCCATAAGGTCAAATGTGTCATCAAGTCCTGCCTTGAGGATTTCCAGACTTTTTTTCTCGATACTCATAGTCTAAAAATTTAAAAGATTAATAATAAAATGGTTTGGTTTATTTTGTGGCTTCAAGCGTCATGCTCTCCAGAATATTGTATGATGACGGAATTTGCGTACCATGATGCTCCACACCTTTGAGAACCGACCAATGGCTTTCGCCCGAACGACAGATTCGCACATTTTTGAAGCCGACTTTTTCCAACATACTTTTCAACACGGGTTGATTATACACCATCCTGTGCCCCCAGCTCCGGATAAAGTTGTTTAAAACGAACATGGCAGGAATTTCTTCTGCACCATAAAAACGTTTGACGGATTCATCGAAGGCGCCTATGCTCCAACGGATATATTCTTTGTGGCATTCCTCCTCCGGATGTTCATAGAGACGGATGAGAAAATCAAGATCCGGTGTAGTCAGCCGCAGATGCCCTCCGGGCTTCAGTACACGAAAACACTCCTGAAGCATTGTCAGCCCCTCCTCCATTGAAAGATGTTCAAACAAGTGTTCGGAGAAAACATATTCGAATATTTCATCCATAAAGGGATAAGGTTTTCCGGCATTGAGAAACCTGATGTCCCCGCCATCACACATATCAGTGTTGAGCCAGCCGTCCAGAAAATTATGGCCGCACCCGAGGTGAAGCCGGCCACAAGCCTGTTCATCGGGACAATAGGGGATTTCAAGATTGCACCGCCATGCTATCTTCCGTGCGGCATCCTCGCCCCAAGCCGGAACATGCAGGCCGTTTAAGGGACATTGCCATAACGCGCACGATCCCGTATCCCAATCGTAAAGCAACGGGCGACATCCGGAAAGGGAGGCTTGAGAGAGCAGATCTTCATCGTCCGACACTACAACGCGTCCCCGACTTAGCAGGTCTTTCCATGAACCCGCCGGCAGAATGCGGACGTTCGGCAACGCACGAAGTCGAATATCATCGGCAGTGGCGATAAGTGTACCGTCAGACTGCACCACACCTATCCGGGCGGCAGGAAACGTCTCACACAATTCTTTTACAAGGTCTAACTGGACTTGCGACCGTTTCTCGCGGGATTTGTGACGAAAGCACACACCTACGATATTTCGTTTGTCATCGGATGACACGGACAACAAACAACCCGGATTGGTCCAGTCAAGCACAGTCTCACTATCGGGAAAAGTCCTGTCGGGACAACAACCTTGAGCCAAATATATAACTTTCACTCCCTTGCGGCTTGCCCAATCAGCCATCTGCCGTTCTTTCGTACCGCGGCCGCAAACTACAAGTCCTGTCGGCTGCAAAGTTTCCAAACAAGCAGAAACGATATCAGCATAAACATGTTGTCCTTCGTCCGCCTGCCGTTCACTGTCAAAACAGGAACAGACATCCTTGCCGCCTAATTCCAAAGGATATGCTCCCTGCGGTAAGCGAATCCCCACCTCGCGAAGGCTGAAATGGCAGAGCACAACGACTGAGCGGTTCAGGGCATGAACCAACGGTTCCATGTAAAACCACTGCAAAGGATCAATCACATTCAACAGTAATGTGTGCTTCAAAGGGAAAAGAAGACGCTCCAGACGTGAAGGGATTAAAGATTGTTCATGCATAAATTTTCCCATAATCTGTTTTTTGCAAATATATATTTTTTTATAACTTATGATTGCGTCAATACAAAAAACTTAGAGATTTTACAACAAAATTTCTCTACTTTTTATTATCTGTAAAATATATTTCGGTAATTTAATTCAACCAACAGTTTTTTAATAACATTGTTAGTAATAACAATATTTCTTACCTTTGCACCCGAATAAGATTTAAAGCTTATGGAGAACAAGCCTTTTATATTCGGCGTTGCCACATCGGGAGATAATTTTACCGACCGGAAGAAAGAAACGGAGCGTCTGTTACTGAATTTCCGGCATGGTGTCAATACCGTATTGATTTCACCCCGTCGTTGGGGGAAAACCTCTTTGGTGCAGAAAGCGTGTCGTATAGCACAATCCGACAAATTGAAAGTTGTGTATCTTGATATTTTCTCGTGTCGCAGTGATAAGGATTTCTATGATACATTCGCCGCTGCTGTCCTCAAACAAACATCGTCTAAATTGGATGAGTGGCTGGAAAATACCAAACTATTCCTTTCCCGTATCAGTCCCAAAATTTCAATAGGCACAGATCCGATGACCGATTTCTCCATTTCGCTTGAGATGAATCCCAAGAATAACGATGTCGATGAGATTTTGCAGCTTCCGGAAAAAATAGCGCAGAAAAAAGACTGTCATATCGTTGTGTGTATCGACGAGTTCCAGCAGATTGCCGAGTTCAAGGATTCCAAAACGTTTCAAAAACGGCTACGTACTGTGTGGCAACTGCAAAAGTCGGTGTCTTATTGTCTGTTCGGCAGTAAAAGGCATTTGATGAATGAACTGTTCGAGAAAAAAAGCCTGCCGTTCTACAAATTCGGTGATGCCATTTATCTGCCGAAAATAGGTACATCGGATTGGATAGATTATATATGCGGTCGGTTTGAAGTAACAGGCAAGCTGATTTCAAGAGAGTTGGCTGAAAAAATATGCCAAATGGCAGATAACCACTCGTCTTATGTGCAGCAATTGGCGTGGCTGGTATGGATTCATACGGATGGGACTGCCACCGAACGGGATTTCGAGGCGGCATATCAAGATATTATCGACCAAAACACCCCATTGTTCGAGAAGCAGACCGAGAGCCTTACCACTTATCAGATGAATTTCTTGCGAGCGATCATTGATGGTGTTCATAGTGAATTCACCACACAAGAGATTATACATAAATATCAGCTTGGCTCATCGGCCAATGTCAGTATAATAAAACGAGCTTTGGTCAAAAAAGAACTTATAGAAATCGAAAAACGCCGGGTTGTCATTCCTGATCCAATATTGAAAGTGTGGCTAAAAAAGGAGTTGGGAATATAATGTCACATGTTGTTGGATTTCAACAAACTACTTATATATGATATTTCGTCCATGCTTACTCCTCCCCATCGGAGGGGGTAAGCATGGACGAAATCAGAAACTGAAGACGGCTTTATACGATACGCAGCCGGTCCCCTCTCCTTATTTCACCTCGCTGCCCGGCTTCACCTCGCGGTCCGGCGTGATCACGCTCAGACCTCCGTCAAAGTTCTCGGCCGAGAGGATCATGCCCTGGCTCTCTATGCCGCGCAACTTGCGGGGCGGCAGGTTGGCGATGAAACAGATCTGCCTACCCACCAGCTCTTCAGGCTTGTAATGGCGGGCTATGCCGGAGACGATGGTGCGGTTCTCCAGTCCGTCGGCAATGAGGAAGCGCAACAGCTTGTCCGCCTTCGGCACCCGCTCGCACTCCAGCACCGTCCCCACACGGATGTCCAGCTTCTCGAAATCCTCGAAAGCGATGTCCGCGCGGACGGGCCGGGCCTTGTAGGCCGCAGCCTCGTTGGCCTTCCTGATTTCCGCCAGGCGGGTCAGCTGCGCCTCGACGGCGGTGTCCTCTATCTTCTCGAACAGCAGTTCGGCCTTGCCCAGCCGGTGCCCTTCGGAAAGCAGGTCCGTGGCTCCCAGACGGTTCCAGTCGGGGCGTTCCATGTTCAGCATTCCGCGCAAACGCTCCGAAGAGAAAGGCAGGAACGGCTCAAAGGCTACCGAGAGGTTGGCCACCAGCTGCAAGGCCACGTACAACACCGTCCTCACGCGGTCGGGATCCGTCTTCACCACCTTCCACGGCTCCGAGTCGGCCAGATATTTGTTGCCTATGCGGGCCAGATTCATGGCCTCCTTCTGCGCGTCGCGGAAGCGGAAAGCCTCGATGAGGCGTTCCACCTCGGCCTTCACGCCTTTGAACTCCCCGATGACCGTGCGGTCGTAGTCCGTCAGCTCCCCGCAGGCCGGCACCTGTCCGTCATAGTACTTGTGCGTCAGCACGAGGGCGCGGTTCACGAAGTTGCCGTAAACGGCCACCAGCTCGTTGTTGTTGCGCGCCTGGAAATCCTTCCAGGTGAAGTTGTTGTCCTTCGTCTCCGGCGCATTGGCGGTCAGCACATATCGCAACACGTCCTGCTTGCCGGGAAAGTCCTCCAGATACTCGTGCAGCCAGATGGCCCAGTTGCGCGAGGTGGAGATCTTGTCATCCTCCAGATTCAGGAACTCGTTGGCCGGCACGTTGTCGGGCAGGATATAGCTGCCCTCGGCCTTCAGCATGGCGGGGAAAACGATGCAGTGGAAAACGATGTTGTCCTTGCCGATGAAATGTACCAGCCGGGTGTCATCCTGTTTCCACCATTTCTCCCACGTGTCGGGAAGCAGCTCCTTCGTGTTCGAGATATAGCCGATGGGGGCGTCGAACCAGACATAGAGCACCTTGCCCTCCGCTCCTTCCACAGGCACGGGGATGCCCCAGTCCAGGTCACGGCTCACGGCACGCGGCTGCAAGCCCATGTCGAACCAGCTCTTGCACTGTCCCATCACGTTGGGGCGCCATTCCTTGTGCTCCTGCGTAATCCAGGGCTCCAGCCACTGCTGGTGCCGGTCGAGCGGCAGATACCAGTGTTTCGTCTTCCGGAGCACGGGTTTCGAGCCGGAGACGGCACTCTTCGGATTGATCAGTTCGGTAGGCGAGAGTGCCGTGCCGCACTTCTCACACTGATCTCCATAGGCCCCTTCGGCATGGCAGTGCGGACATTCGCCCGTGATATAGCGGTCGGCCAGGAAGGTACCGGCCTCCTCGTCATAGTACTGCTCGCTCTCCTTCTCCACAAACTCGCCCTTCTCGTAAAGGCGGCGGAAGAAGTCGGAGGCCACCTCGCGGTGCGTCTCCGAGGTGGTGCGGCTGTAGATGTCGAAGGAGATGCCGAAGCCCTCGAACGAGCTCTTTATCATGGCGTGATAGCGGTCCACAACATCCTGCGGCGTACAGCCTTCCTTGCGTGCCCTGATGGTGATGGGCACTCCGTGTTCGTCCGATCCGCAGACAAAGAGAACCTCCTGTCCGCGCAGTCTCAGATAGCGCGCATAGATGTCGGCGGGTACATACACTCCGGCCAGATGGCCGATGTGAACTCCGCCGTTGGCGTATGGCAGAGCCGCCGTGATGAGCGTGCGGTTATATTTCTTTTCCATATCCTGAATTTGGTATTGATTTCTTTGAAAGAACAAAATTAGCATTTTTTTGTCTCGTGCGGAAACCGAAGCCCGTTTTTCCGTCGCACTCCCCCCGATTTCCGTCCGGTTTGTGCCTGTCACACCCCGCAACGGAGAAATCCGGAGTCTAAAAGTAAGTTAATTAACATTTGCTTTTCGCCCTCGCAGGTATTATATTTGCACTATCAAAGTAGAACAACCCTGAAAAGCCGCCTATCGGGCGGTTTTTTTCGTCGCTTAACGTGAAAAAAACATAGGATCTTGTTGAAAAAAGGTCCTATCTTTTTTGAAAAACATACTATCTTGTGAAAAAAAGGTCCGTTCTTGTAGTTTTTCCGAAAAACCTTCAGGTTAAACTTCGTGCAAAACCATTAAAAAGACTGAAATATCAGTCGCACGGTTTTACGCCCTTTTCGGTTTGGCACGGTTTTTGTATAGGGGACCACTCCAGTTGCTTGCACCGCATGCGCTTTCCGGGCAGGAGAAGAGATGCGGCGCAACTTCTTGTCTGTCGCGCAAAGCTAAACGAACGCCGAACAAAAAACACCAAGTTCTTAAAAAAATCCATTCTTTTGTAGAGTTGAATTATTAATCGTATCTTTGCAAGATAGGCTGTCGCATCAGCACTCTAATGATAATTTTAGGACTTATGGTCAATGAACGTCTCACCGAAAATATTGTACGCCAACATTTTTACTCCGATCCTCTTTGCAAATCCATAAAAATAGAAGAGCAAAGATCCGTGAACCGCCGTATTGCCGACCTGATGCGGGGACAGTCGAAGACAGGAAAAAAAGGGATAGGCGCCCCTGACCTTATCGTCAGTTTCCCTTCGGACAGCCGTTACCTGATCGTGATAGAATGCAAGGCTCTGCCTGCCATGCACGAAAGTCTGGACCGTACACAAATCACGGATTATGCCGTAGACGGGGTTCTGCATTATGCCCGCAGTCTTTCTGCGGAATATGACGTATTGGCCATAGCCGTAAGCGGAGAGACCCCGGAAGAACTGCGCGTGTCACATTTTCTCTGGCACAAGGGAGAACCGGGGTACAAGGAAACCCCGGACAAACGGCTCTTGTCTGTCAACTCCTATCTGCATATATTTTCCAACGAACAATTCGCCGGGAACCTACGCAACATAGATATTGTACAGAAAGCCATCGACCTGAATATGGTGTACAACAGCTACTCCATATCGGAAACCATGCGCAACACGATGGTCAGCGCCATCCTGCTTTCCCTCATCAGCCCTTCCTTCAAGCTCGGCTATGCGGTGGAGCCCACCATCAAGAGCCTGAGCGAATCCATGATCAAGGCCATAGAGACAACACTGACCCTTAATCAGGTACGGAACCGTGAAGCCATGCTCGGAGAGTTCAGAAAAATACAGAACGATCCGCTTTTCACGCAAGACTACATCAAGGACAAGCACTCCAGAAAAGAACGTGCCACACTGGAAGTGCTGAAAGAGATGATAAACTATCTGCACAAATACGTGTATCCTCTCACCACGATGGAACATTCGGGCTACGACGTGTTGGGCCGTTTCTACACCGAATTTATCCGCTATGCCGGAAGCGAGCAAAAGCAAGGACTGGTGCTTACACCTTTTCATATCACGGACTTTTTCTGCGATCTGGCAGACCTGACGGCTCATGATGTCCTCTATGATCCTTGTTGCGGAACTGCCGGTTTTCTTGTCGCAGGCATGAAACGGATGTTTCGGGAAGCGGGCAATGACGATGCGCTCAAAACGCGAATCCGCTCCCGACAACTCGTCGGGGTGGAACTGCGACCAAATATGTACACATACGCCTGTTCCAATATGCTGCTGCGCGGAGACGGAAAAAGCAACATCTATTGCGGAGACTGTTTCCAGATAAAAGACCGGATAAAGGAAAACCACAAGCCCACAGTCGCATTTCTGAATCCGCCATACGATGTGGGAGTGGCCGAACAGTTACGCTTCGTACAGCACGCGCTGGATGTGGTATCTCCACAAAACGGCCGTGTCGTGGCAATCGTGCAGATGAGCTGTGCCATTAAAGAGGAAAAAGACCTTAAGGCCGTCAAGCAGGAACTGCTGGCCCGCCACTGTCTCAAAGCCGTGCTGTCCATGCCCGATGACCTCTTCTATCCGGTAGGCGTGGTTACCTGTATAATGGTATGGGAAGCGAACAAAACCAACAAAGGCCGGAAAACCTGGTTCGGATATTTCAAGGACGACGGCTTTGAAAAACGCAAACATCAGGGACGAATCGACGTGCGCGGCCGTTTTAAGAATGACGTACACAACCGGTGGATTTCGGCCTATCGCAATCTGGACGAGGTGGAAGGACTTTCCGTCCGCCACGAAGTGACAGCAGATGACGAATGGTGCGCGGAAGCCTACATGGAAACCGACTATTCCACTTTATGCGAGGAGGATTTCCTGAAAAAAATGCGTGAGTATGTCGCATTCTCTATTGCAAACTCGAAGAACTGACAACCCATGAACACTTCTGGATGGAAGAACTTCGCATATAGCGAAATCTTTTACATAGAAAAAGGGAAAAGACTGGTCAAAGCCGACATGATCCCCGGAGACATCAATTATATCGGCGCGACAGACCGGAACAACGGTGTTACGGCACATATAGCAAACAACGCACACATCTTTGCAGGAAACAAGATCACAGTGAGCTATAACGGGTCCATTGCGGAAGCATTCTATCAGCAGGATCCCTTCTGGGCTTCCGATGACATCAATGTCCTTTCTCTGAAAAAAGGAAGGCTCAATAAGAATATAGCCATATTCCTGACGACAATTATAAATAAAGAAAAATATCGCTTTAACTACGGCCGCAAATGGGACAAACAGCTGATGTTGCAGTCGACCATAAAATTGCCTGTCAATGAATCCGGTACACCCGACTGGGATTTTATGGAAAGTTTTGTCGCATCCTCCCTGATACCTCTCCTGCCACCGACAGCCCGTGCCGTATGGAACGGCCGGGATTCCTTTTCCGCCGCCTCGGAAAAACTGGCGCTGACCGATGTCCGTACATGGCGGTGGTTCAGATACGACGAAATATTTGAAATACGCAAAGGTTTCTATAACAAAAAGCCGGAAGACACAAGCGGCAGCGAAATTCCTTTCATAGGAGCAACCGACAGCAATAACGGCATCACTGCAAGATATTCCGTAAAAGACATAGACGATGCCAGCAAAACAGGCGAAGATCCCAACCAGAGACTCTTCCAAAAGATTTTTCCGGGTAACGGGATTACAGTCTCCAATGACGGATCCATAGGATTTGCCTTCTATCAGAAAAAAAAATTCACCTGTAGTCATAGCGTGAATCCTCTCTATCTGAAAGGACATGAACTTAACCGCTATATCGCCATGTTCCTGTGTACACTGATCGAGAAAGAACGCTACCGCTGGGCATACGGCCGAAAATGGCGCCCTAAACGGATGCCGGCGTCACGGATTAAATTGCCCGTCAACTCCGAAGGCTATCCGGATTGGGAATATATGGAAAATTACATCAAAGGGCTTCCTTACAGTGATTGCCTGTAACATTTTCCTTCATCCGCCGCCTTTCGTACACCGGTGCCCGCCCTCTCAAAGAAAGCCGGCCCGCGACGCTCTTTTCTCGCTCATTTTTTGTAAGTTTGCAAGAAATTTCAACCGAAAACGCGAAACACAATGAAAATAGCACTCATAGGATACGGCAAAATGGGGCACATGATCGAGGAGATCGCCCTGAAACGCGGACACCGCATCGTCTGCATCATCGACAAGGACAACACCGGAGACTTCGACAGCGAGGCATTCCGCAGCGCGGAAGTGGCTATCGAATTCACCACCCCCGACACGGCCCGCGAAAACTGTTTGCGCGCCTGGCAGAAGGGTGTGAAGGTGGTGAGCGGTTCTACCGGATGGATGGAACACCACGGCGAGGAGATGCGGCGGCTGTGCGCGGAAGAGGGGAATACCCTTTTCTGGGCCTCCAACTTCTCACTGGGAGTGGCCGTCTTCAGCGCGGTCAACAAATATCTGGCCCGCATCATGAACCGCTTTCCCGCCTACGACGTGACGATGGAGGAAACCCACCACATTCACAAACTGGACGCTCCGAGCGGAACGGCCATCACACTGGCGGAGCAGATCGTGGCGGAGATGGACCGCAAGACGGGATGGACGAAAGGAGAGCTACACGCGGCCGACGGCACGACATCGGGCACCCGCCATACTCCCGACAACCTGTTACGCATCGACGCCGTGCGCCGCGACGAAGTGCCCGGCATCCACTCCGTGACCTACGACAGCGAGGCCGACAGCATCACCCTCACACACGACGCGCACAGCCGCAAGGGCTTTGCCTTAGGAGCCGTCCTCGCCGCCGAGTTCACGGCCACGCACTCCGGACTGCTTGGCATTGACGACCTCTTTGATTTCTGAAAAAACGCCTCTACCATAATCCGCACATAACACAGCATGAAACTGAAACTCACAGCCCCCGCGCCGCGCAAGGCATACGTCAGACTGACACTCGTCGTCGTCCTCTACCTGATTTTCCTCTTCTGGGTGAAATCCTGGATGGGACTGGTGGTCCTGCCCTTCATCTACGATGCCTACATCACGAAAAACATCAACTGGGGATGGTGGAAGGAAAGCGACAACCCCTTCACACGCTTCATCATGGGATGGGTGGACGCACTGGTTTTCTCCCTCGTGGCCATCTATTTCCTGAACCAGTTTTTCTTCCAGAACTTCGTGATTCCCTCCTCCTCGCTTGAGAAAACGCTCCTCACGGGCGACTACCTGCTGGTGAGCAAACTGAGCTACGGCCCCCGCATCCCGCAGACGCCGCTCTCGATGCCCCTGACACAGCACACGCTCCCCGTCTTCAACTGCAAGAGCTATCTGGAACACCCCCATTGGCCCTACCGCCGCGTGGAAGGACTGGGCCGCGTCAAATTGAACGACATCGTGGTGTTCAACTATCCCGCCGGCGACACCGTGGCCCTCAACAAGCAGAACCAGGACTACTACCGCCTTGTCTATCAGTACGGCGATGAGGCGCTCCGGCTTCCCGCGACAAACTCACTCCCCTCTTCCGCCCTCACCCCCGAAACTCCCTACGAACAGCAGCAAGCGGTGTTCAGACGCATCTATGCGACGGGGCAGGAAATCATGCGTACCCACCCCGCCGAGTTCGGCAAAGTGACCAGCCGGCCTGTGGATCGCCGGGAGAACTACGTGAAACGCTGTGTGGGAATGCCGGGACAGACGCTGCTCATCCGCAACGACACCATCTATCTTGACGGGAAGCCCAACCGCGAACCCGACCATTCGCAATATTGCTATGACGTGGTGTTCCGCTCCCCCCTGCCCGAATACCTGAAACGCGAGCTGGGCATCACCGACGAGGACCTCTCGCAGACCCTGACGGACGAGGCCGGACGCACGCACGTGTTCATGCCTTTGACGCGCCACGTGCTGGAAGTGCTCAAAAAACAGGACTTCGTGGAAAGCATCTCACGGGCCTCCTTCCTCGAAGATACGCCCTGGCTCTATCCGCAGAACATGGCCAAAGACTGGACTACGTCCAACTACGGCGGCCCCGACGGTATCTGGATCCCCAAGAAAGGCGAAACCCTCCGCCTGACCACAGACATCCTCCCCGTGTACGAACGCCCCATACGTGTCTACGAAGGCAACCGGCTGGAGGTGAAGAACGGGAAGATCTTCATCAACGGACGGCAGACGGACCGCTACACTTTCAAGATGGACTATTACTGGATGCAGGGCGACAACCGAGACAACTCGGCCGACTCGCGCTTCTGGGGCTTCGTGCCCGAAGACCACGTCGTGGGCAAACCGCTCTTCGTATGGCTCTCGCTGGACCCAGACTACGGTCTCTTCGATGGAAAGATACGCTGGAACAGGATCTTCAAGTGGGTGGCCAACGCCAAATAACTCCTGAGATCACGGACAGACAAACATGGTTGCAAAACGCTATTTAGGCAAACTCCGCATGCCCTTTCCCTTATGGGGAAGGACGGGTTGCCTGCGGCGCATTGTCCTGCCCATAACGGTGGCCGCGGCAGCAGTGGTAGGCATGAGAGCGGCCCTCACCCAATATGTCACCCCGTCCGATGTGCCCGCATTGGGCCTGAAGGCCGGCGACCGTGTGCTGGTGGACCGCATCTCCATCGTCCTGTCACACGCTCCGCAAGAAGGCAGCGCCGTGGCTTTCCGCCACCCCGACTGTCCCGATAAAATCTGTCTCGGCCGAATCGATGCCGTCGGCGGCGACACGGTGGAAGGGCGTTTCATCGTCCCCGCCGGACGCTTCTGGACCGGCGGACAGTTGCGCCGGCTGGTTCCCAACAGCTCCGTCATAGGCCGCCCTGTCTGCGTCAGCTACTCGATTCCCCCGGTTCCCGAAAAAGGGAAACGGAGCCGGTTGCCACGGCCGCAACGCTTTTTCCTGACGATCCGATGAATCCCGCACTGCTCACTTCGGCCTATCTGGGCCCCGTACACTACTATACCAAACTCTATGCCGCCCCCTGCATCAGGGAGGAACGCTGCGAGCACTATGTGAAACAGACCTACCGCAACCGCTGCATCATTGCGGGACCCGACGGTCCGCTGGCGCTCACCATCCCCATAGAGCACGATGCCACCGCGCGCCCCGCCACGCGCGACATCCGCATCAGCGGACACGGCAACTGGCGCCACCGCCACCGCACAGCACTGACAAGCGCCTACGAGAATAGCCCTTTCTTCGAATATTATGCCGATGACATTCTGCCCCTCTACGAACGGCCCTACACCTTTCTGGTGGATTTCAACGAGGCCCTGCGGCAAACAGTATGCCGTCTGCTGGAACTGGCTCCCCGCGTTGAAGTGACCTCCGCCTACCTGTCCGAACCACCGGCCGGCCATGACGATTTCCGCGAGTCTATCCGTCCCAAGACGGACTATGCCTCCGACCCTGCCTTCCGGCCGGTTCCCTACTGGCAGGTCTTCGCACAGCGCAACGGCTTTCTGCCCAATCTGAGCATTGCCGACCTGCTTTTCAACATGGGCCCCGAAGCCAGACTGGTGCTGCGTGACAGCATTGTGGAGAAAAAGTAAAAATTATACTTTTTAAGGAAACAGTATCCATTAATTTCACAAATATATATATATTTGCAGCCACTTTCATAAAATAACCCCATAATCCATTATCATGCTGTTCAATTCGTTTGTTTTCATATTCCTGTTTCTGCCAACAACATTTCTCATGTATTTTGGTCTGAATCATTTTGGAAAATACACAGCGGCAAAAATAATTCTGATCTTGGCATCACTCTATTTCTATGCTTTCTTCAATTGGTCCTATCTACCGATAATTATATCTTCAATCATCTTTAATTTTTTAATATCCAAGAACTTATATAAATTAAACGGGGGGGGGAGAAATCGGATAAGAGTCTCGCTTTTGTCTATCGGAGTTCTATTCAACATAGGGCTGTTGGGATATTTTAAATACACGGATTTCTTCATAGAGAATATAAACGCCCTGTTTGGAACCAGCTATCTTCTTTGCAACATCCTGCTTCCCTTAGGAATCAGTTTTTTTACATTCCAGCAAATTGCATTTGTCATAGACAGTTATAAAAACAAGGGGAGCATGCCTCGTTTTACAGACTACTGCAATTTTGTCACTTTCTTTCCCCAACTTATTGCCGGCCCAATCGTTCTTCCCGAGGAAATGCTTCCTCAATTTGAAAACAAATCCAACCGCCGGATTAACTATAAGAATTTATACGACGGCTTATTCATTTTCTCTTTAGGTCTGGCCAAAAAAGTACTGATAGCAGACTCCATCGCCGTCTTTGCGAATGCCGGTTTTTCCCTGAATCTGGACCATTTCACAATGGCCGAAGCCTGGCTGATTTCACTGAGCTATACATTCCAGCTTTATTTCGATTTCAGCGGGTATTGTGATATGGCGATCGGCATAGGGAAAATGTTCAATATCAATTTGCCTTTAAACTTTAACGCTCCCTACAGAGCCAAGAATTTTCAGGATTTCTGGAGACGATGGCACATGACCCTGAACAGGTTCCTTACCCAATATCTGTATATTCCACTGGGAGGAAGCCGTTGCAGCGAGCCCCGGGTACTGTTCAATATTATGCTGGTGTTTTTTGTAAGCGGATTTTGGCATGGTGCCGGGTGGACCTTTATCATCTGGGGCATCTGCCACGGCTGTGGAGTAATAATCTCACGCTGGTGGCGCAAATCCGGTTTTCGGATGCCCGATTTATTAGGCATGGCCATCACTTTCTTCTTCATCAACATTCTCTGGGTGCTGTTCCGGGCCGACAATCTGAAAACAGCCTGGAACATCATAAAGTCAATGTTCGACAACACCAGCCTGACACTTACCCCAGCCTATACGTCACATCTGCCGTCCATATTTCCCAACTCTGTCAACATGATTATTCTGTTTGCCGCCATGCTCATAGCTCTCATCGGTCCCACAGGCTATCAGTTGATGACAGAATACAAAGGGCACCGGCTCCGGCAACTCATGACAATCGTATGTTTCGTCGGGGGCATATTATTCATATCAAGAGTCGTAACATTCCTGTACTTCAACTTTTAACATAAAAACATGGACGAGCCTAATTATAAAAAACTTTTCATCAGGTGCATCTCCGCCATTTCGCTTCTGCTTGTTGCAATAGCAGTTTTCGTCATATCCATAGATCCTTACCAGCAATACCGCAGCCGGTCCACCTACTGCGGAAATCAACGGCTTGAGATAGGCGGAATCGCAAAGAATCAGGATTACAATGCTTTCTTTACCGGCAGCTCCATGTCCATGAACCACTATCCGGGCCAGGTTGACTCCCTATGGGGATGGAAGACGAAGAATTTCAGCCTGATGGGAGCTACCTATAATGACTACCAGATAATACTTCCCTACATCCTGTCACAAGGAAAAGCCAAAAATATCATTCTGAATATCGACTTCTTTACTTTTGCAAGGGATCGGTCCGTAGTAGACAGCTATCTCTATGATGATAATATATGGAACGACTACGAATACATCTACAACTACACTTCACTCAAGAATTGCATAAACATCCTTCTTCACCTGACGGAAGAAGAAGGCCTCTACCATTTTCAATCTCCGTCAGGACGGAAATATCTGAAAGAAGCCTTCGACAAAGCCATGAAGCAAAATGAATATGAAGGCGAGAATTACTCCTTTGAATTATTAAAGAAAAATTTTGACAATTCCATTCTCCCCATCCTCATCAATTCTTCCGATTCCATCCAATGGTTTGTATACTATCCTCCCTACAGCATCGGAGAATTTATAGTGCTCGACCACTACGGTGTATTGGAAAATGTCCTCAAATTCAAAGATTACATGACTCATAGACTATCAAATATAAATAATTTAAGACTATACGACTTTCAGACAAAAACCTGGATTACCAATTTGGAACAATACATGGACTTACGCCACCACAGCCACTATTATAACCGGGCTATCATGGAGGCAATCCACAAAGACAGCGACAGAGTACATTCTCATCAGTCCTCCCAAAAGGAAATCCATTCCCTGATAGAAATCTACCGCGATTCCATCTGATATTTCCTCTCATCATTCTCTCCGGACCAAAAAGATAAAGGGAAGCCCCGGCACAGCCGGACTTCCCCATTTATCATTTGTCTTTATCCCGCCGGATAAAAGAAGCCGGCCGACCGCGCGGCCGCTCCTGATGGTGGTGTTTTAATAATGCAGTGACGTTTCACTTTTCAAGTCCTGCGTTTCAGGACTTCCCATATATATCAGTTTTCCTGTATTCTCAGTTTTGTCAGCTCTTCAATGAAAGAGCGCGTCATGTTTCCCGTCAGGTCCGTCAACACGAACGTTCCGCCTGCTTTAAGCATCAGCACGATCTCGACGGTCACCTTACCCCTTGTCCGCACAAAAATGCTTTTCTCGTCCGCCTCGGCATAGAGCTTGTAGCGTTTGTGGTTGGCAAGAGCTAATTCCCGAGACTTCTTCAGCAGGTCCTCAGCCTCGGCGGTCCGGCGGCCGGTCACCACCCTTATGCTTCTGAGCTGCGCAAGCACCTGCCGCAGCGAATCGTTTCCGTCCAGACGGTCCAGCTTCATCATCTTTTCCATCATCAGCGGACTGATGGTGGTGCATGTCAGGTCCGCACTTCCGCCATACAGGCTCATGTAGCGCGAGGCGAAATCCTGCTCGCGCTGGGCCGCGAGCGGCAACGACAGCCATACCGACAGCAACAACAGGCAGAAGAAGTGTCTCATTGCTCGTTCCCGGTTGTGTTGGTCACGGCCGGCTTCACCGAATCGGCCGCGGCTCTGAACATGCCCAAAGCCTTTATTCCGGCCTCATAGGCCTCCTGCGGATTCTGGTAGGTATCGGTATAGGTTGCCATGTTATAGTCCCAGCCGGAAGCATTCTCCTCCCGGTTAAAGGAATGCTGGGCGGCCATGCCGAGCAGCAAGACAATGGCGACCGAAGCCGTGGCGCGGAAAAACGGACGCAACCGGTAGGACGGCGTGAGGCGGCGTATCTTCACCGCCGGAGCCGGCTTCTCCTGCTGCACGAGGGCGCAGAGCCGCCGGTCGAAATCCTCGCCCAAAGAATGAGTGGCCTCGTTCCGGCCGTACTCGAACAAAGCCTTGTAGCGGCTCAGATGTGCCGGCACATCGTCCTGACAGAAAAACGCCCGGAGGATCTTCTCCTCGCCGACCGACGTCTCGCATGCCCAGTAACGTTCCAAGAGTTGCTCGATGTATTTATAGTCCATAATTCTCTATTTTTTCGTATTGCTTTCTCACTGCCTGCCGGGCGCGGTGAAGGGTCACTTTCACCCAGTCTTCGGTCGTACCCATGATTTCCGCCGTCTCGCGGCAACTGCGCCCCTCGATGTCACGCAACTGCATCACGGTGCGCTGCCTTTCGGGCAGGCTGTTAAAGATGTCATTCACCCGGCGGAGCTTTTCCCTGTGGTCCATCTCCTCATCCGGCGGGCGGACGCTGTCCGCCGTCTCGCGGCAGTGCTCGTCTAAAGAGACATGCTGCGCCACCTTCTTTTCGCTACGGTCCAGCGCAAGATTCCGGCATATGGTGAGGCAATAGGCTTCCAGCGATGCGAGCTCCTTCAGCTCGTCACGACGCGTCCATACACGGATCAGGGTGTCCTGCGTGATGTCTTCCGCCTCTGCCGTATCGAGCGTGATACGTAGCGCCAACCGAAACAGTTTGTCTTTCAGCGGCAACAGGTCGTATCTGAAATCTATCTCTTTCATGCTCTCTGACTATAAGACGGACAAGTGAGGAAAAGGTTACAGAAAAAATGAAGTTTTTTTGTCTTTTTCCCGAAAAAAGATACGCATCCGCACAAAGAAAAAGACAACGGCCGCGCACACGGCCATCTATATCTTGCGGCAGGCAATGAGGCGGCGGGTACCGTCGCGCAGTGTTGTGGCAAACCAATATTCGTCGCCACCCTCCTTCAGGCGCAGCCGCTTTCTGAGGTCGGCCACCGAGGCAGGGAAGTTGCGCACCGTCAGGTTGGCGCGCTCCGTTCCGGCCATGAAGTCCCGCAGTTCGCGCTTGCCGAACCCCGCCGTCCGCTCCACGCGGAAACAGCGGCCGGGAAAACCGCGCACCTCTCGGTCCGATGTGTAGAGATGGCTATTGGGATGCAGCTTTTCCAGCCCGAGACGGACAGCCGCCAGCTTGAAGGCACCCGCCTTCAGCAGCACGGGAGACGGCTCGTAAAGAAAGGCTCTCACCTTCTCCGCCCACACGGGCCGCGCCGCCTCTTCCTCTTCGGGCCTGAAACGAAACTCTGCCTCCGCCACATCGCAGTCCGCACAACAGAGGACGGGGCTTTCCGCCCCCTTCCGCAGCACCAGGAGCAGTTCCTTGCACTCGCCCGACGCACCCGTCACGTGGGCCTCCTCCACGCAGCCCAGCTGCGTCAGAGCCTCGTGCAAGTCCAACATGGGCGAGAGTTTCAGCATGACATAGCGACCTTTCTCAAGCAACAGGGGCAACAACTCCGCCACGTCCGGATCGCAGTCGCCGATGCGCACCGTCTTGCGCCCCGCACCGTCACGGCGGGCCGGATCCATGAAGAGCAGGTCCACCGGCTTCATACGCCGCAGAAAATCCGTTCCGTCCGCCTCCGTCACCACAGCCTCCGGCAGGCCCAGCAGGGGAAAGTTGTGACGTGCCGCCGCGCAAAGTTCGGGCTGGCGTTCCACGTAGACCGCCCGCCCGAACCTACGCGCCACAAACGAGAAGTCCACTCCCAGCCCGCCCGTCAGGTCGGCCATCGTGCCGCCGGCGGGCAGCAGCCTTCCGGCCACAGTGGCCTTGTAGCGGGCCGCAGCCTCGCCCGAACACTGTTCCAGCGCCAGCCGGCGCGGATAGTCAAGATCCTCGCAGGCGGCCCACGAGGGTACCTTCTGCCGCAGCCGCTGCCAGCCCTCGATGCGCCTCAACACGCGCCCGGCATCCAGTTCCTTCCGTCCGGCCAGCAGCAGGGCCACCTCCTCCACGCGCCGCGTGCGGTGCTCACGTATGAAATCCTCTTCCAGCATAACGTTACCTCCCGTTCTTGTCATCTGATCACTTTGTAGCGCGCACGGGCCTCGGCCCTGGTCCTCAGGTTGAAGTGCCACCATTCCGTAGGCAGCACCTTGAAACCGCCGGCCGCCATCACGCGGCGCAACAAGCGGCGGTTCTCCCTTTCGCGGGCCGTCAGGCGTCCGCTGCGCACCATCTCCGCCTCGGCCTTCACGTGTGCCTCGCGGCCCAGATGGTCTATCAGCGTCCCCATGGGCAGGGTGTCGCCCGTCTCGGCCCGGCAGAGCGTGATGTCCACCGCCAGACCGTAGTTGTGCAGACCGCCGCCGTTGCGCGGATTGCTCACATAGATATTCTTGGGAGTGCCTTTCACCACATCATACATTTTTTGCTGTACGCTCATGGGCCGCGCCGCATCGTACACCTTCAGGCACAAATCCGGCCGCAGACGCCGCAGCTCCTCCTGCGCCTTCCGCAACGCACGGACCGCCTCAGGATGCAGATAGGCCCGGCGCAGGTCCGTATAGAGCACACGTCCCGTAAAATTGTCGGCCCTACCGTACATCAGGCTTACTTTCACCCCGGGAACCGCCTCCGCCACATCGGTCAGTCCCTGCCGCTCCATCTCCAGCTCGGTCTTTGTTTTCTGTGCCGCAGCAGGCAGGAATAACAAAGCCGCCACCAAAAACAAGTGAATCCTCATCCGTTCCGTTTTTTTCTGTATCTTGTCTACAAAGATACAACATTCCTACCAAACGCACCTCCCGAACGCACCCCTTCTCCTGAAACAGAGATACCAAAAAAGGAGAAAGCGCCGGAGGTGGAAATTACCCTAAACCACCTCACGGGCGCCTTCTCCGGCGAACCTATTCGTATATTTTCGTTTATTCTTCGGTCAGTTCATCGTCCATGTCAGACCAGATGCTGCCGCGCTTGTTGGTCAGGGCCGCCGAGCCTCCCACTCCCGGCTCGTTCGTCTTCGTAAGGCTGGCACTGAGTATGTGCGATTCGAGACGGATATCTATGGCCGCCGTCCGCGGACTTGAATATATTTTTTTCATAATGGTGATCAATCTTTTGTTTGAGAGTTTTTTTACTTGATATATACTTTCTGTCCGTTGCCCTTCACGAACACGCCGTGAGCGGGATAGAACACGCGGCGGCCACGAAGGTCATAGAACACCTCATCGGCACCGGCTGCCGTCGGGACATTGCCGATGCCCGTGGCAGGGCCGAAGCTGAAGGCCTTGACGGCGGCCGTACCGTCTGCAGAGCCGAGATAGGCTTTGTTGGCCGGCAGCGTACGGTCATTCTCGTCCGTCACCTGACGCATCCCTGCTTCTCCGGCGGCATTGGCGGCAAGGATATACACCTCTCCGGCCGTACCGACGGTCTGTTTGGTCAGCGTTCCACTCAAGGCGGTAGAGAGCGGGGCATCGGTATTGTCGTATGCCACGGCAAAGTCATGTGTTCCGGCATCGCCGGTCAGGATCACGGGCGTCCGGGCGGGAATCACGCCACCCTCGATTTCCGTAAGCGTCACATACGTACCGTTGTCTGCGGCCACGTAAGCCTTCACGTTGCCCACTGCAGGAAGCGTCACGGCAAACGGCAAATGCAGCGTGGCATAACCCACGGAAGAGATCGCAACGGGAATAGACTCCACCTCATTGATGAGGATTCTGTTTCCTCCGTCGCGGATAGAACTATTCCAATAACAGATGTCATGGCCTTCATTTCCTCCTGCGGGATTATAATAGGAATTCAGATAGTTATCACCGCTGACCGTCTCGTCATACAAAGCAAAGATACCGGTACCGTAAGCTCCGTCCAGCGTATAGCTGCGTCCCCACTGGGCCAACTGGGTTGTCACCAGATGCTGCTGGTCTACACTTCCGAGATAGAAACCGGAATTGACAGCCGTGATTTTCACCTTGCCGTCACCCTGCTTGTGGAACTTCCAGAGCGAGGAAACATAGGGATAGCCGTCTTCGGAAAGTGCGGTAACCACCCTGCGTGATTCGGCAGACTGGCTCACCTGCCCGTCCTCACCGGCCACGGCATCATAATTGCCCAGTATGGCACTGCCGCGTTCGTACACGATCTGGTACATCTTGCTTTCGTCAATATCGGCAGTCAGGTCCACCTTAGCCGCAACGGCATTCGTCTGAGAACCGAGACCAGCAGTCCAGATTCCCAGTAGTCCATTACCTCTATTATGGTCTAAAGCCTTGTTTCCATTCAACTGCTGGATATTGAAGCCGTTTCCGTTCGGTGTCAGTCTGAATATCTTGTTCCCGTCCGTCCACGAAGCTTTCGTATCGTTGTTGAAATTGGCTACGGAAAGAGGACGGTCGGTTCCTTCCTGAAGACAGTAGACACGAACCTGCACCGGATAGGTTTTACCCACCCGTTCAAAGCCGAAAAGCCTGTCGGCACCGGGATTCTCCACGGCAGCTCCCACTTTGGCCGTCTCTCCGTTGGTATATACCTGATTGTTGGTTTCGCCGCGCATATAGAGCGTATACCAGTGGTCGGAAGCCATCAGTTCCTTGTTGGCAACCGTGAGGAACTGCACGGGATAGTTCACATCGCACGTCACGGCCACCGTACCCGATTCACTCAATGACGCTTCGGTCTGGTAGTTGGAACAGAAGTCCAGCTGAGGGATTTCAAACGTATGGGGAGCCAATACAGCCTCAGGGTGTATCGAAACCGTGGCACCGTCCGAAAGCGTGTAGTTGAACTTTATGTTGACATAGTCCGCTTCGTTGACAGTCACACCGTAAAGAAACCAATAGTTCGTATCGGTATAACCCATTGTGGAAGGGTTCCCAACAAAACCCAGGTAGTTTTTTCCTGTTGACGAACAGAATACCCAGGAGCTGGCAATCACGTCATCTGCCGGACCTACGTTGACGGCATTGGAATAATCCTCCCAATCATTATTATCTATCTTCGTCTTAACTTCCGCCTTGCGGGCCGTAAAATGAAAAGCCTGATCCTTCGCATCGGTATAGGAATTGTTTGCTTTCAGATACTGGCCGTTCCAAAGGTTCTGCAACACATAGACATCATACGTTTTCTCACCCTCCGTTTTCTCACCGTCCTTAATGAACTTGTAGATGGCGGAATACTCGGCATTTACCACCGTACTGGTAGCCGAAGCATTCAGATAGCGACCATTAGACCATCCGGAAACACCGGTTCCCGTAGGCTCTTTGACCAGGACTGTCTGGCCGTCGGAAATTTCCGTAAGCGGAGTCTCCGTCACCGTAAACTGCGCCTGCATCCTCCCTGTACATACAAGAAAGAGCATCAAGAAAAAAGTAATTTTTCTCATAACATTTTTGTAATAATATAAAAACAAGTAATTTTTAAGTTTCATGCACCCTGTCCCTCCGGCTCTGCCCCACGTATGCCCATCTGTTTCAGGAAACTTCCGACCGGGTAAAGTCGGAGCAGACGCACAAACGAAAACCATGTCCGAAAAAGCAATCATAGTACGGAGCAAAAGTATATCATTTATATACATTAACCAAATCGGGGGGGGTAATTTTTCCAAATTTAATATTTATTACGGGATTCCGAATCTACATAAAAAGTAATTAACAAATTCTGAAAGGCTGTTAATTTATAGAAGGATTCGTGTAGGAAAAAGCAGATAACTCCATTTTTACAGGGCATCGGAATTTATATTTTTACATTGCCTTGTAAAAGTTTTTACATGCCGTGTAAATATTTTTACAAGGCATGTAAAAACTTGCAAGGTATGAAAAAATGACGGATGTCCGGTAAGTTATGGTCCTTACCGGACATCCGTCCTGACAAAAACTTTCTTTTTAATCCGCAGGCCGGGGGATGCTCAGGCAAACCACAGCATGACGATGACTTGCGCGATGATGACGCGCAGGAACATGCAGAGCGGATAGACGGTGGCGTAGGCCACAGAGGCTTTGTCGCCGGGCAGGGTGTCGTTGACATAGTTCAGGGCGATGGGGTTGGCCATGGCTCCGCAGAGCATTCCCGCCGTTGTGGCAAACGACTTGTGGTCCCACTTCACGGCCACGACGCTCATGAGCATGACGGGAACGAGCGTGATGGCGAAGCCGAAGCCTATCCACAGCAGGGCGGCGGGCTGCATGACCGTGGCCACGAAATCGCTGCCGGCATCCAGGCCCAGACAGGCCAGATACATGGAAAGGCCCAGCGAGCGGAGCATAAGGTTGGCACTGGTGGTGGTGTAGGCCACCATGTGGAAGCGCGGCCCGAAGGCGCCGATAAGGATTCCCATGACGATGGGACCTCCCGCCAGTCCCAACCGCACGGGATAGGACATGCCCGGCAGCAGCAGGGGAACGCTGCCCAACAACAGACCCAGGACGATGCCGATGAAGATGGTGACCATGTTGGGCTCGTCAAGATGGCGGACGGCATTTCCCAGTTCCTTGGCCACCTGCTCGATGCTCTGCGCCTCGCCCACGACGGTGACGCGGTCGCCCACGCGCAGCGTGAGATCGGGCGTGGCCACCAGCTGGATGCCGCTGCGCTGCACACGGCTGACGTTGACTCCGTAGCGGTTGCGCAGATGAAGGGAGCCGAGATGGCGGCCGTTGATATCGGGACGGGTGATGAGGATGCGCTGCGAGACAAGATTGGAATCAATGGCGTTCCAGTCGATGTTACTCTTGTTCCAGTCCTTCTCGTCGCGCCGCCCGAAGAAGACAGTGAGGGCGTTGACGTAGCGCGCCACGGTGATGACCAGCACACTGTCGCCCTCTTCAAGGACGGTGTCGGCAGTGGGAAGGATGACCTTTCCGTTGCGCCACAGGCGGCTCACGACGTAACGCGAATGGTCGAGCGTGGCGGTCTGGCCGATGGTCTGGTGGAAGATGGCGGGATTGCACACCACGAAGGAGGCAATGAAAGCCTCGTCTTCCTTCTCGCCGGCCTCGCGGGGCGTCTCGTGCCGCAACAGCCATCCCTTCATCAGGATCAGGGCCAGAATGACGCCCACCATGCCTAACGGATAGGTCACGGCACAACTGAGGGCGGCTCCCGAGGCGGGCTGCCCGAGTTGCTTGAGTGTCTGCTGCGCCGCACCGAGAGCGGGAGTATTGGTGGTGGCTCCGCTGAGAATGCCCATCATGTCAGGCAGGGGGATCCATCCGGCCCAGACGCCGGCCAATGCCATGACGGTACCGGAAAGCACCACTCCCACGGCCAGGCCGTTGAGCTCGGCGCCACCCTTGCGGAAGGTGCTGATAAAGCCCGGACCCACCTGAAGACCCAGCGTATAGACAAAGAGAATGAGACCGAAACTTTCGGCATAGCCCAGCATGTCGGGATCGAGCCGCAAGCCGACGGCTCCGGCAAGAATACCGATGAAAAAAACGTAGGTGACGCCCAGACTGATGCCACGCACCTTGAATTTACCTAACGAGAGGCCAAGCGCGCAGATAAGGCAGATGATGATGACGGCCTGAACAGCCGAGGGCACGAAGAGGGTTTCCTGCAACCAGTTCATACTCGGAATTGAATCTATACGGATGTATGTGTATGTCGTCCAACAGTTTCTCACGGAATCGGCGGAAAGCTCTGCCGAAACACCGGACAAAGGTATAAACTATTTTCTGAATCCAAAAAAGAAACGGACCAAATTCAGTCCGTTTCTTCATCGCCGTCTCCGGAAGAACGGAGCGCGGCGTTTATTTCGGTGGAAGGCGTGAGGCCTTTCTTCTTCCAACCTTCCAGTTGGGAGATGATGTTGCCGCGGCCGGTGGAAAGCTGTCCGCGGGCCTTGGAGTAGACATCGGACAGGCGGCCGATGCTGTCGCCTATCTTGACGAAACTCTCGGAGAAAAGGGCGAACTTCTTGTAGAGGCGTTCGGCCGAGGCGTAGATGTCGCTGACGCTACGGCTCTGCATCTCGCTCTGCCAGAGGTTGTAGGTGAGTTGCAGGGCCATCAGCAGGTTGGTGGGATTGAGCAGGATGACGCGACGGGCATAGGCATCGGCGGACAGGCGGGTGTCGGCGGTGACAGCGGCGATATAGGCGGCCTCGTTGGGGATGAACATGAGCACGTAGCCGATGCTGCCCTTCACGGTCTTGGCATAGTCCTTGTCCGAAAGTTCGACGATGTGGCGGCGCACGGAGGCCACATGGTCCTTGAGGCGGCGGTCGCGCTCAATGTCATCGGTAGAGTTGGCGTAATCGGCAAAGGCGGTGAGCGACACTTTCGAGTCGATAATCAGGTTGCGGTTGTCGGGCAGGTGTACCACTACGTCGGGAATGAGCCGCCGCCCTTCCTCGTTGAGGGTGGAAGCCTGGACCGTGAAGTCGCGCCCTTTGGTCAGGCCGGACACTTCCAGCAGATTGGCAAGGACGGCCTCGCCCCAGTTGCCTTGCAACTTGGTGTTGTTTTTGAGTGCGCTCGCCAGCTTTTCGGCCTCTTGCCCCACGGCCATGGAATACTTCACGAGGCTTTCCACATAGCGTTCCATCGCCGCATGACTCTTGACAAACTGGTCGCGAAAGCTGTCGATGTCCTTGCCCAGCGGACGGAGCAGGCCCTCCAGCGTGTGCAGGTGCTCGGCACGCAGGGTACCACTCTCGGCGCGCATCAGGTCCGCTGCCACGACTTTAAACTCGGCGCGCAGGGCCTCGACCTGCCTCTTCAGCACCCTCTCCGAATACTTCTGCTCGCTTTCAAGAAGGGTCTTTGCTTTCATTTTATCAAGACGCGCAGTATCTATCTCTTCTTTAAGGCGGCTGCGCTCCAGAAGGGCACCGGCGGCAAAACCGCCAACAGTGGAAATCAACACCATCAAAATATCAAAATACGTTTCCATACCGAATAAATAAAAAAACGGACAGGCGCCTCCGCTCCGCGAAGAAGACGAAACCTCCTATCCGTCAAAAAAACTATGGTGATTCTTATCCGTAAACGAAATCATAAATCCTGTCGGCCGCTCCCGCGTTGTCGCGGATGTAGTCGCCGGCGGCCTTTCCGGCCCGCTTCAGAGCCTCGCTGTCCGAGAGGAAACGGTCCATCTCGCGGCCGAAGTCTTCGGCTCCGCCTATCTCGCGACAACCGCCGTTGGCAATGAGCGCCTGCGCCTCGCGGAACTTCTTGTTGTTGGGACCGAAGATGACGGGCACTCCGTAGACCGCGGCCTCGGTGACATTGTGGATGCCCACGCCGAAACCGCCGCCCACGTATGCCACTGTGGCATAACGGTAAATGCTGGACAGCAGCCCGAAGCAGTCAACGATGAGGCAGTCGGCCCGGGCAATGCTCTCGGGAGTGGCCTGCGAATAGCGCACAAAGGGCCGGCGCAGTCCGGCCTCTATCTGTTGCAGATGGACCTCGGAAATGACATGGGGCGCCAGCACGAGCTTCAGGTCGGGCCGGCTGTTGAAATAAGGCAGGATGATCTCCTCGTCGGGCTGCCAGGAACTGCCGGCTACAAGTACTTTCCGTCCGCCGGCAAACTGCTCTGCAAGCGGCAGGGGCCTGGCGGCCCGCATGATGTCGAGCACCCGGTCGAAACGGGTATCGCCGCAGACAGTGACACAGTCAACTCCGAGACGGGCCAGCAACTCGCGCGACAACTCGTTCTGTACAAAAAAATGGCTCATCCGGTTCAGGCAACGGGCGTAGTTGCAGCCGTAGCAGCGGAAGAATATCTGGTTCTCGCGGAAAATGCTCGACACGCTGTAGACCGGTATGCCCCGCCGGTGAAGGATGTCGATGTAGTTGCGCCAGAACTCGTATTTGATGAAGAAAGCGGCCTCGGGACGCGCCAGCCGCACAAACTTGCGGGCATTCAGGGGCGTGTCGAACGGAAGGTAGCAGACCACATCGGCACCCTCGTAGTTTTTCCGCACCTCGTAGCCCGAAGGGGAGAAAAACGTAAGCAGGATCTTTTTTTCGGGATGCTCGCGGCGCAGGCGTTCCATCAGGGGCCGTCCCTGCTCGAACTCGCCGAGCGAGGCGGCATGGAACCAGACATACGTGCCCGTACCGGAAAGACTGCGCAGAAGGCGCCAGGTCTCGCGGTGCCCGCGCACCATCTTCCTCACTTTCGCGTTGAAAAGCGAGGCAATACCCGCACCAAGCATCATCAGGTAAATGGCAAAAGAATACACGGTTCTCGTATCTTTTTTAGAAGGTTATCCCAGCTCGGCAACGGCCCGGCGCATCCGGCACAGCGTCTCCTCTTTTCCGAGGAAGGCCGCCAGCTCGTACATATCCGGTCCTTTACCGGTTCCCACCAGCGCCACGCGCCAGGGATTCCAGGGTTTCTTTCCGTTCTCTTCGGCCCAGCGGTCCACCGCAGCTTTCTGGCTTTCCACTCCGAAGTCGTCAAGTCCCTCAAGCAAGGTCATGAGTTCCTGCATCTCGGCTGCGCTGCCTTCTTTCCAGTTCTTCCGGGTGAACTTGTCTTCCCGGTCATACCGGGGAGCCGTAAAGAAGAAGTCGCACAGAGGCCACAGTTCGTGGATAAAGCTGATCTTCTTCATCTTCATCATGCCCACCACGGCAGCGGCTCGTTCGGGAGAGGTTTCGATGCCGTTGCTTTCCAGTATTTCAAGAAAGGCGGGAGCCAGTTCCGCGTTGTCGCGGGCCAGGATATACTCGCGGTTGAACCACTGTCCTTTCACATAGTCGAAACGGGCGCCGCTCTTGGAGCATTTCGTCAGGTCGAACTGTTCTATGAGTTCCTGCATGGAAAGCAGTTCCTTGTCGGTACCGGGATTCCAACCCAACAGTGCCAGGAAGTTGATGACGGCTTCGGGCAGATAGCCGCTCTCGCGGTATCCGGAGCTGACATCGCCGGTCTTGGGGTCGTGCCATTCCAACGGGAACACGGGGAAGCCGAGACGGTCGCCGTCGCGTTTCGAGAGTTTGCCCTTTCCGTCGGGCTTGAGCAGCAACGGCAGGTGGGCAAAGCACGGCATGGTGTCTTCCCAGCCGAAGGCGCGGTAGAGCAGCACATGGAGCGGAGCCGAGGGCAGCCATTCCTCGCCGCGGATGACATGGCTGATTTCCATCAGATGGTCGTCCACGATATTGGCCAGATGATAGGTGGGCAACTGATCCGCGCTCTTGTAAAGCACCTTGTCGTCCAGAATGGAAGAGTTGATCACCACATCGCCGCGGATGATGTCGTCCACATGGATTTCCTCGCCCGGCTCCACCTTGAAACGCACCACATACTGGTGGCCGGCGGCCATGAGGGCCTCCACCTCACCGGCGGGCAGTGTCAGCGAATTGCGCATCTCGCCGCGTGTGCGGGCATCATACTGGAAATTGGCCGTAGCCTCCCGCTTGGCGTTCAGCTCTTCGGGGGAGTCGAATGCTATATAAGCCTTGCCTTCGTTCAGAAGGCGGTCAACGTATTTCTTATAGATGTCCCGCCGCTCGCTCTGACGGTAAGGTCCCTTGTCGCCTCCGAAGCTCACTCCTTCGTCGAAGCCGATTCCTAACCAACGGAAAGCCTCGATGATGTATTCCTCGGCACCGGGAACGAAACGGTTCGAATCCGTATCCTCGATACGGAACACCATGTCGCCGCCATGCTGGCGGGCAAAGAGATAATTGTAAAGTGCCGTGCGCACACCGCCGATATGCAGAGGGCCGGTGGGACTGGGCGCAAAGCGCACCCTGACTTTTCTTTCAGCCATTATAGTTTCATTTTTATTACAGTTCGCAAAAATAAGTAAAATTATCGGAGGGAACAACTACGCCCTCCGGAATTTCCGCCGCTCACCTGACTTTCGCGTCTTTCTGCCGTTTCAGATAGCAGGACATGGGATAGTGGTCCGAAAGGAGGACGGAGCGGTCCAGCCGGCAGGAATACGGTTTCCAGTGGTCGCTTACCAGAATATTGTCGATGCGCACATAGATGGCATCTCGGTTAAAGGAACGCCCTATGCCGTTGGCCGTAGCCACGTAGGCGTCTGTCAGCCCCTCGGCAATGCGACGACGGGTATAGGAGATGGGGCTGTCGTTGAAGTCACCGCAGACAACGATGTTCTCCCCTTTGTGCCGCGACAGCCACTCGGCCACGCTGTCGGCCTGTCCCGCCCTGCGGGCTGCGGCCGCGGCAATCTTGGAGACGAGCAGACGCGACTCCCGGCCCACATCGGCTTCTTCGGGTTTGAGCACCATTTCGTGATACATGGCCCGGTCGTCCACGGTGAGTTGCATGGAAGCGAGATGGCAGTTCACCATCCGCAGCGTGTCGCCCCGCCCCAGCAGGATGCGGAACACCACACTGCCGTTGCCCGCATTGCTGCAAATCACCTCCCTGCCCACGATCGGGTAACGGGAATAACAGCCCAGAATGTTGTTTTTCAGATTGACCGTGTCCATGTACGTGGCACCGGCCAGACGGCACATGTCCTCATACAGACTGTTCTTATAGGTGGAACCTTCCTGAAAGCAGATGATGTCGGACCGGGTGCTGCCCATGTACAGGGCCACCCGGTTACGACCCTTCTCGTCATTCTCCAGCCCGCCGAAGTTGAGTGTGTTGTACGTCAGTATCTTCAGGCATCCTTTCGGCGGCGGCGAGGTCAGATTGAACGGGCAGTACGTCCGTATCGAGCAACAGCAGCCCGCCAGCCCCAGCAGGGGAATCCAGGCACGGCGCGGCGCAAACAACAGGCTCACCGCCAGCATGAAAAGCGTTCCGCCCAGAAAAAAGGGAAAGCCCAGCCCTATGACCCCGACAAACCGGAACCACTCCGGACTTACATAGACGCTCGCGGCACATCCCCACAGCAGCAACACGGAAATCCATGACGCTCCGGCAATGAAGCGCGAAAGAAAAGAAGCGCTCTTTTTCCTCGTCCCCGTTTTCATTTCCGGCTGTTCTGGAAGAGTTCCTGCTTCTCCGCCTCGCTCAGGCTGTCATATCCCGAACGCTTTATCTTGTCCAGAATCCGGTCTATGCGTTCCTCGTGCTCGCGGCGGCGGAGGTTGAAGTCATAGTCGTCCCCGCGGTCCTTGAAGGCCGTGCTCCCGCCTTTTTTCACCTCCATTCGGGGCCGGCGCGGCGACAGCCGCAGCAAGCGGTCCTTCAGGTCTGTCCACATGGAACGGCGGCGCCGGGGCTGCCAGGTGTCCCATCCGCCGAAACCGCTGCCGGGGTTCCGGTCCTTCCGCCGCCACCACAAGATGAGCAGCAGGCCGAAAAGCATGCCGCCCAGATGGGCGAAATGGGCGATGTTGCTGTCCGAGCCGAACGCCGCGAACAGTTCGATGGCGGCATAGCCCACCACGAAATACTTGGCCTTGACGGGAATGGGCGGGATAAGGAGCATCAGCCGCTCCTCGGGGAAGGTCATGCCGAAGGCCAGCAGAATGCCGTAGCAGGATCCCGAAGCCCCTATCGTTGTCCAGTAGTTGAGGTACTCGCCCACAGGCAGCAGCGCTCCGCCGATATTCACCCACTGGTAGTCGGCCAGTCCCTCCATGAAGTACTCGCCCGTCTGCCACAGTTCCTGACACAGGCCCGCGCCCACGCCGCACACGAAATAATAGAGCAGGAAGCGCCGCGGCCCCATTGTACGCTCAATGATGCGCCCGAACATCCAGAGCGAGAACATATTGAAAAACAAATGGGTGAAGCTGCCGTGCAGGAACATGTACGTAATGAACTGGAACACATGAAAGTCCTCGGCCAGAACATAGTGCAGGCCGACCAGCGAGGCCAGGTCCGTGCCGCGTTGCTCAAAGACGAGTTGGGCCATATAGACCAGCACGTTGATGATAATAAGATTCTTGGTGATGGGGGGAGTATCTCTGAACATATCGGAATGCTTTTGGTTCGTAACGGTAAGCAGGAAACCTGCATGAGGGCAAAAGTACAATTTTTTCCGCGGATGGCAAAACGGGGAACCGATGTGCGCTTCCCGAAATACAATGATGTCCGTCAGTCGTTACCTTCTTTCTTCTGCAATAGATAAAATTCCTTTTGGCGATCTATCTCTTGCAACAATTCATCCTCGGAAGGAAGACAGGTCAGATATTTTGAAGCAAACAGTTGGGAACTGCCATTGAGCACGGAGTAGCGGGCAATGTCCTTGCTCGTCTCCGCGCAAAGAAGTATGCCGATAGTAGGATTGTCGCCCTCGTTGCGCTTCAAATCATCGTACATACGTACATACATGTCCATCTGACCCACATCTTGATGTGTCAGTCGGGTAGTCTTCAAGTCAATAAGCACGAAGCAGCGCATCAGGTAATTGTAAAACACAAGGTCTATATAGTAATCGTCTGTGTCGGTAACGATATGCTGCTGACGTTCCACGAAAGCATAACCCTTGCCAAGTTCCAACAGAAAGTGCTGCAAATGGGTTATGAGCGCCTTTTCAAGGTCGGATTCGGTAAAATCGGTATTCTTGTCTATACCCAGAAATTCAGTAACGACCGGCGACTTGATGAACTGTGCCGGAGTAAAACGGGAGAACGAGACACCGGAAGTCTTTTCTTTCATCTCCGCCTCTACTTTATCTTTGGAGTGGGATGAGAGCAGACGAAAGTAATATTGCGTGGATATGTTGCGGTCAAGTGTCCGGACCGACCACATTTGTTCCGCCGCTTCCGTCATATACCAATGGCGAGCTTCCGGATTATCAACACGGAGCAAAGTTCTGATATGCGACCAAGTGAGATTTGGTACACATGTGTGCCAAATCTTTTCATCAGGAAAAAGGATAAAGAACTGTCTGTAATTACGGAGGTTTCGCTCCGTATATCCTTTACCGAAAGTTTTGGTCAGTTCCTGCGACATCCTACATAATGTCCTATCGCCATATTCGGCACGCAGACTTCCGCCCTGGTCTTCTTCGACAATGCGTTTGCCGATACGCCAATATGCCTTGATCATAGCCAGGTTGATGGCATCGGCGCTTTCGGCACGCGCCTCTGACATGATAGACCGGATGTCGTTGACAAACGATGAAAGTTTCTGAACACTATCCATAAAGGTTATGCAAGGTTTAGGAGTGAACGCGTATCAGAACACGATTTTTATAATTGGGAATAATGATACCTAAATGCAAAAGTACTAAATTATTCTGATACAGTGGAGAACACACCGGCAGAATCATCTGCACAGACACCATGCCAGGGAGCACCCTTCAAAAAGCGTCACTTTCCGCCACCGGAAAATGACTCCGGCGGCGGAAAATGCCGTGGCACGCTCACCCCATGAAGCGACGGAACACGCTTACCGTGCGGGGCGGGAAATAGCGTTGGCGCGGACGGTAGCCCGCACGGCGCAGTTCGTCCATCATCTCCGGGTCGCCCTTCACCCACCGTTTCAGGCGGGCCACGGCACACGGGCCGTCCGTCTGGGGAAAGTATTCCAGTGCCAGTCCGCGCCGGCTCATCCATCCGCGCGGCAGTCTCTTCATCGTCTCTTGCTGTTTCATGTCTTGTTCTGTCTTTAATAATAATAGGTACACCACCATTCTTTCTCTTTTTCCAAAAAAAATTTCCTCAAGGATTTCCCAATCCTCATACTCCGAACTTCGCGCGGATTTCGTCCACCCCTTCGGGCGTGATGTGCAGCCCCGTCTCCTGCCGGGTCATTGCGGCAACAAGACGCCCTATGCCCCCGCCCTCCGGACTGATGCGTCCGTCGCGGTCCAAGCGGCTGCGGCCGCACACACAGGCTATGTACAGCTCCGTGCGGTTCTCCGACGGCGGGGCCCAGCGGGCAATGATCTGCGCCGGAGTGTCGATGCCGCGGCGTATGTAATTTTTGATCAGCACCACTGCGGCCCGATAGCCGTGAGCCATGCTGACGAAACGGCAGAAACCTTTCACCTGAGGCTGCGCAGGGTGCAGCCCCAGCCACCGGTTGGCGGCGGAATGACGGATGTTCAGCGGATTGCAGTTACGGATGCCCAGATTCTCTGTTTTCATGGTTGTTACGTTTGTTTTTTTAGGGATAGTGTGTGTAATAAAAAGGCACGGCGCCGTGCGCAGATTCATCTCTTGTGTTCTGTGTGTGTCGACAGTGCAAATATACGGTGCGGCATTCCGAGAATTTCGGAATGGAACAATTTTCAGGATCATCCCGCCCAAAAACCGGAAGAGGCAGGTACGGAATCCTCCTCATAAATATATAGAGAAGAAACGGAGGGGGCGTTCACGCTGCCGATTACTGATTTCCGGAATTTTTTTGAAAAAATCCCTACACAAAGTTTAACGTATCTCCAAAAGGTTTAACTTTTAGGGTTTTTGGAAATTGAACGGGAACAGACCTATTTTTCACAAGATAGTATGTTTTTCAAAAAAGATAGGACCTTTTTTCAACAAGATCCTATCTTTTTTTCACGTTGAGTGACGAAAAAAGCCGCCTAACGGGCGGCTTTTCAGGGTTCTTCTACTTTGGTAGTGCAAATATACCGTATCTGCGGACGAAATCCAAATGTTAATTAACCTGCGCTAACATTTGGTCCTACAAGTCCGTTTTCCTTATCGACGCTTACGGTGAATCGACAAAAGGTTGTATTCTTCCGCTTCGGAATCGGTCTCGGCAGCCGCACCTTTTTTCCAAAAACGGAACAGGCAAAGCACGGACTTCTCGTCACAGCTGCGGTGGTAGCTGTCGTAGACCATTTCCGCCTCATAATCGGGCCAGGCAGCAAGGAATGACGGCAGGGCGTAACGGTCGGCAAGGAGCATTCCGCTTTCGGGCCTGAAACTGTCGAACGGAACCACACGGTCGCCTAAATAGAAATTCACGGTGAAGGGATGCAGGCGGTTGGCATCGTAGTTCTCCACGCGATAGGAATAGATGCGGCCTTCGGGAACGATCATCGCCACACACCTTGCCACAGACTTGTCGGACTTCACATTGAGCACCGGAGGCTGGTAGACGGCATCGAGCGAGAGAAAGAGGCTCCACACCATGCCGATGCAACCGTAAAGCAACGTACGCCCATACGCCAGCAGCAAGATACACCACACGGGCAGCAACATATACAGTATCTGTGCCACGCCTATCGGCTCGCTAATCAGTGCCACCAGAAAGGCGGCGTTCTCCGCGGCATGGCGGCCGCTGAAAATATCGGCCGTCACCCATTCGTTCTTCACGGCAACAAGCGCCACCGGCAACGCCACGGCCAGCACGGCCAACACTCCGCCCCACACCCGCAGAAAGACGGGACGGCGACGGTTCAGGTAAAGGAGGAACTCGGCCACGTAGTAGGCGATGAAGGGATAGAGGGGAAGCAGATAGACGCTCCGCTTGCTCTTGGGAATGCAATAGAAGACAAACATCACGACGATGCACACCAGCGTATAGAGCCGCATGGGATCCATGCCCCGCAAACGGACCGCAAACCGGCCGAAGCCTTCCTTCCCGAAAGCGGAAAGGCACACTCCCCGCAGCCGCCGCACCGGCAGCAGGGGCAACGCCACGAGCAGCAGGAGCGAATAGGGCAGGAAGCCCGTCACCAGTGTCATGACGTTATAGTACCACGGATTGACATGGCTCTCGTAGGACATCTGCCCCGTGAAACGCAGCACGTTCTCTTCGTATATCAGTTCTAAGAAGCGCTGTCCGCCCGCCGGCTCCCGATAGGCGGCCCAGTACCACAGCAACAGGGGGACCAGCCCCAGCACACCGGTAAGGAACAGCTTCCAAAACGCACGGACCGGCGACCCGCCGCGCAACAGCACATACACCCCGCAGACCATGCAAGGCAGCACCACGCCTACGGGTCCCTTTACCAACGCCGCCCCGCCCAGACAGACCACGGCCGGCCAGGGCAGGCCCCGCAGATTCCTTTCCGTCCAACGGTAAAAGGCATAGAGGGCCATGACCATGAAGGCCGTCAGCAGCATGTCCACACGGCAGTTCACGCCGGCCCGGTGAACCTCGAAACAGGTGAGGGTGACGAGAGCGGCCACAAAAGCTGCCTCCACTCCCCTGCGGCGGGCGTAGAACAGGAAGCCCGAGAGCAGCATGACGGTCAGGGCTATGGCCGACGGTGCGCGCGAGGTATATTCCGTCACGCCGCCCGCAAGCGCGGAGAGCGCGGCGATGCACCAGTGAAAGAGAGGGGGCTTGTAGGCAATGTCTATGCCGTTGTTGACGGGAAGCACCCAGTTGCCGTCGCGCAGCATGGAGAGGGCCACAACGGCCTCGCGCGGCTCGCCGCGCGTATTGAAGAGCGTGTCGCCCAGAAAGGGAAACAGCAGAAAAACACTCAGGAAGGCTACCAGCAACAGGGCCTGACGTTCCGACAGGGGGAAGGAAGAAGGAGTATTCATGAGACGGAGATTTCTTTTCGTTACGTTTTCTTTTCAGCAGCCGGAAGCCTGCAATTCCGAAAACAGGTCCAGCCACTTCCGGCCCACCTTTTCCATGGAATACTCCTGGGCTTTTTCTATCACGCTGAGCTGCATCCTGCGGCGTTTTTCATCATCGTTGAGCAGAGCCGTAAGTTCGCGCGCATAGCCCTCAAGATCACCGGGAGAGACCAAAATGCCGTTGGTTCCGGACGGTGCAAGAAGATGGTGCACTCCCGCGGAACAGTCGAACGCGATGGGAATGACTCCGTTGGACTGGGCCTCTGTGAGAACGAATCCCCAGCTCTCGGAAGCGGAAGTAAGACAAAGCACGGCGGCATCGTCATAATAGGGCTGCACATTGCTGACGGCGCCGATAAACCGGACGTTTGTCATGCCGGCGGCAGCCTGTTCCAGATTTTGCCTTTCCTCGCCGTCGCCGATAATGAGAAGCTCCCAGCCGGACACCTTGCTGCAAACCATTCGCCATATCTCTATCAGGCGGTCCACACGTTTGTCGGGAAAAGACAAGCGACCCACATAAATCACCTGCTTCTTCTTTTCCATCTTCACCGTTTCCACCGGCCGTTCAGAGTTGCCGATGGCTTTCAGCTTGCCATGAAGGTCGGATTTCAAACCGAGCGTATCAATAATTTCCTGCCGATACTCCTCGCAGAGCGTAACATAACGGTCCGCCTTACGAATAGTTTCCCGATAACGACGGATAAATTTCTTTTTATAATAATGAAACCAGTGAATCTTTGGATATAAGAACAAATACCATTTCAACTTTTCGCCCAGCGTGTTCTTCTTACATTTGGCGGTCTCGACAATGTAAGTCTCCCAAAAAGGCGCGCCATGAATAGTATATATATATTTCACTCCGGTCTGCTCCCGGATATAATCAATATGCTGTAAAAAAGAAAGGGTGATGATGAAACGGATATTGTGCTTCTTTATATAGGAGACAATGGCATCTGCATTCTTTTTGGAACGTCGTGGATTTTTTTCGGGAAGTATTTCCACTCTGAAATTGTGCTTTTTCTCTGAAGGTAAAAGATTCTCATGAAAAGTACAAGTCAACACATGTCCGCTGTACCCGTTCTTCGACAGATATTCAAGAATGTCCATCGTTGCCCGCTCGGCTCCGCCATACGGAAAATTATCGTGTATGAAAGCCACACCGGGCAAGCGCTCGCCGGAAGTATTCTGAGGTTCGGTATTCTTCATGGTATACATTTTAATAAATAGTATGACAGATTTAATCAGCAGACAGCAGCCAAAGGCCTCAGCCCATAACCCACTTCTCTATGTTCCGCGTTTCGGAGGAGAAGTTCAGACCGATGCGGAATACGCGCGTTGTGCCCGCATCGAAGGGTAGCGCGTAGGACTTGTCCATGATTTGCTCCAAAGCCTCTTCCGCCGTGCCGTCCAGCTTGAACTCCAGAACGTAAGTATAGTCCCGCGTCTGCAACACCAGGTCTATGCGACCCGCGCTCGTATGGTACTCCGCACGGACATACACCCCGAGCAGCTTGCAAAGGATGTACAGCACGTTCTGATAGTGGTTCTCCAGCTTCTTGACCAACTCGTAGGGAGTATCGGCGAAGAACGACTTCAGACGATGCAGAAATGCCTCAGGCTGACCGGCTTCGATTTCCGAAACAAACTTCTGGATATGAAAAGGTGCCTCTATCTTATTCACAGATGTATAGAAAGGCAACAGGAAGCGGAAAAAACCATCCTCCACCTCCTCGTTCGGAAATCCCAGTCTGTAGGTACGAAAACGCGCGGAATAGCCCTTGATGGTCAGATAGCCGCTCTGATAGATCACGGGAACGGGGTTGGTGGACGCCACGTCTATGCTGTTGAGGATGTCCTCCGTGACATATTCGTCCGAAAGGCTTTGCAGGTTATAATCGTGCAGCCGGAGCAGCTTGACCAAGTAGGTCGGAGTTCCCGTCGCGAACCAATAGCTCCCGAAGGTCTGCTTGGCGAAAGTGTTCAGCAGGCTGAAAGGATTGTAGATGCCATCCGACTCCTCGGCGAAGTGGTAACCGTCGTAGAGTGTGCGCAGACGCTCGCGCGCCTCGGCCACGGACAGGCGGTTACGCTCGGCCAACCGTTGCGTATATGCCGGAAAAACAGTGTCCAGTTCCTCGTCGGTAATGCCGCAGACGCCGTGGTACTGCCAGTCCATCGAGATGTCGTTCAGACTGTTCAGGCTGCTGAACACGCTCAGCTTGCCGAACTTCGTCACACCCGTGAGCATGGCGAAACGTATGTACCCGTCACAGGTCTTCAAGGCGCCGTAAAAGGACTGCAATGTGTTGCGGTACTCGTCCTGCAAAGCCTCGTTGCCGATGGCTTGCAGCATGGGTTTGTCGTATTCGTCCACGAGGATGACCACACGATGCCCCGTCTTGGCATACGCTTGCTCGATGACATAAGTAAACCGCTCCTCAAGAACGCGATCTTTCTTCGCGTCACCGTAGATGACCTCCCATTTCTCCAGATATTCGTTCAGTATACCAGTCAGTGCTTCGGCATCCTTGTAGTTACGGGTGTTCAGGTCAAGGTGCAGGATGGGGTATCGTTCCCACTTCGTCTCTAAACGGGAAATGGCCAGTCCGTCGAACAACTCGCGCTTGCCCTCGAAGTAGGCCTGGAGCGTAGAGAGCAGCAGGCTTTTCCCGAAGCGGCGTGGACGGGACAGGAAGTAATAGCTGCCCGATGTGGCGAGACGGTAGACAATCCCGGTCTTGTCCACGTACAGATAGCCGTCATTGCGGATTTTCTCGAAGTTCTGGATGCCGATGGGAAGGTTCTGAAGTGTCATGTTCCTTATGTTTTATCCTGTTTGCCTACCTTATGCAAATATAGCGGTTATTTGCGAAACAACAGCACATCAGACCGACAAAAAACGCGCCGGAGGCTACCACAAGCCGGAAAGACAGTAGCCAAAGGCCTCAGCCCATGACCCACTTCTCTATGTTCCGCGTTTCGGAGGAGAAGTTCAGACCGATGCGGAATACGCGCGTTGTTCCTGTTTCGAAGGGTAGCGCGTAGGACTTGTCCATGATTTGCTCCAAAGCCTCTTCCGCCGTGCCGTCCAGCTTGAACTCCAGAACGTAAGTATAGTCCCGCGTCTGCAACACCAGGTCTATGCGACCCGCGCTCGTATGGTACTCCGCACGGACATACACCCCGAGCAGCTTGCAAAGGATGTACAGCACGTTCTGATAGTGGTTCTCCAGCTTCTTGACCAACTCGTAGGGAGTATCGGCGAAGAACGACTTCAGACGATGCAGAAATGCCTCAGGCTGACCGGCTTCGATTTCCGAAACAAACTTCTGGATATGAAAAGGTGCCTCTATCTTATTCACAGATGTATAGAAAGGCAACAGGAAGCGGAAAAAACCATCCTCCACCTCCTCGTTCGGAAATCCCAGTCTGTAGGTACGAAAACGCGCGGAATAGCCCTTGATGGTCAGATAGCCGCTCTGATAGATCACGGGAACGGGGTTGGTGGACGCCACGTCTATGCTGTTGAGGATGTCCTCCGTGACATATTCGTCCGAAAGGCTTTGCAGGTTATAATCGTGCAGCCGGAGCAGCTTGACCAAGTAGGTCGGAGTTCCCGTCGCGAACCAATAGCTCCCGAAGGTCTGCTTGGCGAAAGTGTTCAGCAGGCTGAAAGGATTGTAGATGCCATCCGACTCCTCGGCGAAGTGGTAACCGTCGTAGAGTGTGCGCAGACGCTCGCGCGCCTCGGCCACGGACAGGCGGTTACGCTCGGCCAACCGTTGCGTATATGCCGGAAAAACAGTGTCCAGTTCCTCGTCGGTAATGCCGCAGACGCCGTGGTACTGCCAGTCCATCGAGATGTCGTTCAGACTGTTCAGGCTGCTGAACACGCTCAGCTTGCCGAACTTCGTCACACCCGTGAGCATGGCGAAACGTATGTACCCGTCACAGGTCTTCAAGGCGCCGTAAAAGGACTGCAATGTGTTGCGGTACTCGTCCTGCAAAGCCTCGTTGCCGATGGCTTGCAGCATGGGTTTGTCGTATTCGTCCACGAGGATGACCACACGATGTCCCGTCTGCTCGCATGCACGACGGATGATGCCAGCAAAACGCAGCGAGAGCGATACTTCCGTCGGCTCCGAACCGTAAAGTTTCTCCCACTGTGCCAGCGCGTTGTTGAGAAGATTGTCGAGTGACTCGGGGGTATCGTACTTCTCCGTGTTCAGGTCAAGATGCAGGATGGGATGCCGTTCCCACTTGGTCTCCAGCCGCGAGACGGCCAGGCCGTCGAAGAGTTCGCGTTTCCCCTCGAAGTAGGCATGCAGCGTGGAAATCAGCAGGCTTTTCCCGAAGCGGCGCGGACGGGACAGGAAGTAATAACTGCCGGTCGTAGCAAGACGATAGACGAACTCCGTCTTGTCCACATACAAATAGCCGTCGTTGCGGATTTTCTCGAAGTTCTGGATGCCGATGGGCAGATTCTGAAGTACCATATTCCTTATGTTTTATTCTGTTTGATCGCCGAGGTGCAGCCTGTCTTATGCAAATATAGCGGTTATTTGCGAAACTGCGACACATCGGACCGGCAAAAAACGTGCCGGCACGCCCTTCCTCACAGCCGGATATACTTCGCGCGTTTCCACCCCAAGGTGTAGGGCAGCAGATGCCAGAAACGGTGCAGGCGCGCGCTCCGGCTGTCAAGCGGATGAACACCTTTCCAGGGTGTGAGGTCCTGATAGGTGAAATAAAGGTGGCGCAGCGGATGCATGCATTTGTACTGCCACGGCTTGATGGAAGAATAATGGAGGATGGAGGGATGGAGGATCGTCTCGCGGAACTTCTCGTCCTGCTGTTCCTTGCGCGGACGGTAGAACCCCTCCTGCACGTTCCAGCGGAAGGGAAGCGGCAGGCATTGCTCATGGAGCAGATAGTTGATAAGGTCCTGGTCGTGCATGATATTCCGCGGCTGCCTGCGGTAGATCTCCTCAAACTGCCGGGCCAGACGGTGCCCGCGCCAATAGTCGAGATTGATCAGCAACACCCCGGCATTGACATAATGCCAATGCGCGGCATCATATCCCAACCGCTCGAAATGCCGGAGGTTGGGGGTCCAGTCATCCGGTACGCCGGCCAACGCATAGCCGTCAAGCTCCGTATTCCAAAGTTCGTCTAACGGGCCGAGCACCAGCAGGTCGCAATCCAGATAGAGCACCTTGCCGATGTCCGCCGGCAGAATATCGCCCAACATACAACGCCAGAAAGTAGCGGCGGAGATGCGATGTTTTTCCCATCTCACGGTAAATTTTTGCGTATCCTCGGGCGACACCTCGTAAAATCTCACGGCCGCCCCCTGCTTTTCCGCAAGGGAGGAGAGAGTCCGCCGGCTTTCTTCGCTCAGCCCGTCGGTCACGATGTGGAAGGTAAGGTCCGCCGCCTTGTCGGAGGCAAGCGCCGAAGCCATCGTCACGGCACAGAACCTGACGAAGTTTTCATCGATGGTAAAAACGATATGTTTCATTGTATTTCTAAATTCCTGAAGATCCGGGGCAGCGGACAGTCCTGCCGGATATAGCCCTCGCGGAGCAGGCGGTCGCGGAACCTTACGCCCGTCACGCGGTCGTATTCGGCTTCCAACCGACCGTCCTTCCAGAGGGCATAGAAGTAACGCCAGTGGCGGCCGCCGTGCTGCTTGCGCCGCTGTTCGAGCTGACGGCCGCCGTTGACCATCTTCTCCATGAACTGCCGGCGGCCCCTGATGTTGTAATGATAGACCACGACATCGGCCGGTGCGCTGCGGCGCGGCAGCATCGCCACCTTGTGGTTGCCCATGGATATCTGCAAGTAACCGGCCGTGCGGTGGATGACCTTCTTCGTGGCGCGGCCGAAGATGGAATAGAGCGAGAGGTCGAAGGCCTCGCGGTCGGGCACCTCGCGCACCGTCTTGTCCCATTGCGTAAAGTCCGTGTCCTCCTCGGGCAGGACATTGCGCACCTCGCAGTCCAGCACATTGGCCCGCGTATGCGAGAGGGCATCCTTCAGGCTGCCCGAAGGGGAATGCCAGAACTCGTCGGCATCGGCATTGATCACCCAGTCGGCGCCATATCTGTCGCGGGCCAGCCCCACCATGCGGTCCACCCACTGTTTCTGGGCATAGTCGGTGGCCGTCTCGCGGATAATTTCGGCAATCCAGCCTTTCTTCCGGTATTTCTCGAGAATCCCGGGGGTGCCGTCCGTCGAGTTGTTGTCCGTGACGATAAAGGCGTCCACGCCCGCCGCCTTGTGGAAGAGCAGGTTCCGTTCAAGCAGTTCCTCCTCGTTCTTCACCAGCAATGTCATCACCAACCGCGGCCGCGGAGTAAACCGGAAGGTCCGGAAACTGCCGGCCAGGGCGGGAAATATTTTTTTCAGCATATCCGTAAAATTCATTCAACGGGAATCTTTACCCATCCCTCGGGATAGATGTAGGGGGTCTCGGTGTGGCGGAACCAGCGTTCGGGCGCCAGCACCAGTTTGCCGGGTTTGTCCGAGAGGTAGGCTCCCCACCACGAGAAGGTGCTGTTGCAGATGATGTGTATGCGGCAATGGCTCATCATCATCATGTCCTGCCAGCTGTCCTCGGGCCTCTCGTTCCCGTCCATATACAAGCCCTCTTCATCGGTGAAGGGCAGATTCTCGCGCACCCATTCCAGATCATCGGAGAAGATGAAAAAGTACACGTCGGGATAGAGTTCCCGTACCCGGGCAATGGCATTGCGGTAGTAGTCGAGGGTGCACACGCTGCCGGCGTTTTCCCAGTACTTCGGTTGCAGATAGTCGCCTCGCCGCACGTGTATCGAGCAGGCCGCCTTTTCACGATCTATCCAGCGCAACGATGCCTTGGTCAGTCTGCTGATCATATCCACATTGAAGGTGAAGGCCTGGCGCACCTCGTCGCGCACGTCGGCAAAGAAACGCTCGGACTGGTAGAAGCCCTTGAAATAGACCAGCGGCCAGACGTAACTGCGGGTAAAAGCCTCCATCGTCTCCAGATTCTGCTTGCGCTCCAGCACGGTCTTGCAAAAAAAGAACTCTATAACTTTTTTCCACTTGGAGGAAATGCAGAACTCGTCAACCGGAACGGGCAACTTGAAGATGCGGTTGATCTCGTAGCCGTTGTGGACATGGTAGTCCATCATGTCCGAAAGGTCGATCTTCGTGTTGGGAAACCTTTTCTTCATCTGTAGGTAAAAGGCGTAGATGAACATCTGGTTGCCCAGTCCGCCGGTCATTTTTATCAGTCTCATGGCTCTCTATTGTTTTTTTCTTTTTTTATTTCTTCTCCACGTTGAAACGCTCCATCAGTTCCAGACACCCGCGGCTGTCGAACCCGCGGGTTCGGGCATATTCCTCTGCCATGACGACCCGCATGGCGGGCGTGGCGGGCAGGCGCTCGGCAAAGTTGCGGCAGCCCTCCTCCATCGTTATGCGGCGGCGGAAGCGGATGCGGTTCAGGTCGATGATCTCCACCTCGGGCCGGCCGTCGGGTCCGGGACCGAAAAGGATATTGCCTCGCGAATAGTCCTTGTGCAGCATGCCCTGCTCGTGAAGCAAGGCCGTGGTGCGGGCTATGGCGCGGAGATAAACGTCGGCATCGGGAAAACCTCCGCCAATGAGGTCGGAATAGGTATAGGGACAGCCGGACTTGCGGCTGACATAATAGCTGCGGGTGAGCAGCAGGCCGTTTCTCAAAGTCATCCAGGCCACCGGCGCGGGCGATCCTATGCCGCAGGCCAGCAGGCGCAGGGCATACTCGTAGGAACGCTGTGCCTTCGAAGCCCGCAGCAGGCCGTAGGCGATGCGGTTGACGAGGTTGGGCACACGGAACGACTTGACCACATACGTCTCGCCGCCAAAGTCCAGCTCGCGCAGCTCGTTGCGGCCGCTGTGGATGACGCGGCCCCGGCCCGTACGGAACAGAACCGGCAGCGAACGCACGAAATATTCCGCCGCGCGGCTGTCGGGACTGACCGTCACGCGGCGCGGCCGCAGCAACCGTTCCACGCGGTTGATCAGTGCGGACCACGTGCGCCGGTAGCGCAACGGACCGCCCAGCTCGCGCTCGAAAAACTCGGGGTGGAGGCGGTTCAGCGTGCGCACCACATGGCGCTTCAGCCCGCGGTCCTTTACCCGCTTCGAGCGGTTGCGGATGCGGTAGTGCAGACCGATGTCCGGCAAACGCACCACCGTGCCGCCGTCCTTAAGCACGGATATCCAGAACTCCCAGTCCTCACGCGCCACGATCTCCTCGCAATAGCCGCCGGCACGCACCCAGTCTTCGCGCCGGTAGAGGGCGCTTGCGCTCAGGATGTTCTTCCGCGCCAACAGACGGAGGGAGAAGGGAGGCAGTTTCCACGGACCGCTGCGGTCGCCGAAAAAATCGGCTCCGGGGGCCACGGCCTTCACCTCGGGACGGGCGGCGAGCACCGCCACGGCCTTCGAGATGAAGTCCGGCTCTAACCGGTCATCGGCATCAACGGGCAGAATCAGCTCTCCCCGGGCCAGTTCCACCGCCCTGTTGCGGGCGCGGCAAGCCCCGCCGTTGCACTGGCAGTGCAGCCTGACCCGGCTGTCGCGCGCGGCATAGGCACGGGCCACAGCAGCCGAGGCATCCGTGGAACCGTCGTCCACCAGCACCACTTCCAGCTGCGGATAGTCTGAGGCGAGAACGCTGTCGAGCATCTCGCCCAGGAAAGGCTCCATGTTATAGACCGGCGTCACCACCGAAACCAGAGGACCGGCCGCCGCTTTGTTCATTTCCGTCATATCACGGTCTTTTTTATATCTTGTCCAATCCGCGCGTAAACTTCAGCCAGTAATACTTCAGCGGGTTGGTATACTTCAGTTGTTTCCACGGCCGGCTGCCGTGGGGGCGGTGAAGCACGGGCAGCGTCGTGAAGAGATAATTGTGCAGGCCGCAGGCCAGCGATTCGTGCGAGATGGTCACGTCGAACCAGTTTTTCGAGGCGTCCAACCGGTCGAAGTCGAACCGCCGCATCAGCTCGGGCGTGAGCAGCGAACAGCAGAAACTGAGGTGCTTCTTCACGTCATACACCCCTCCGGCCCATTTGCGCGCAAACAGGTAAGGATAGTTGACGGCGCCCCCTTCGTCCACGGTGACCGCCGCCGCAATGCCGCAATCGGGCCGGCGGGAGGCTCCGTCCCACAGACCTTGCAAGGTATCGCTTCCCACAGTGACATCGCTCTCCACGATGAGCAGTCCCGCATCGGCCACCAGGGCCTCGCGCCGCGCCGTCCGGAGCACCAGCAGATAGTTGGGCGAGGGATGATCGGTCAGGTCGCTCAGGTTCACCAGCCTGAAGCCCAGCTCACGCGAAGCCTGCTCCAGCCGCCGCGTGTTCTCGGGGGTGCTGAAGTCGTTATAGACCGTATACGTCCAGTCTGCCGAGGGTACCGAAGCCTGTATGGCCCTCACCGTAGTGAGCGTGGAGTCGATGGAATCCTTGACGGGAGTGATGATATGGAGACTTTTCATATTCCTTCTTCTGAATTTTCCCTAAAATAGTATTTGGCAAAGTTAAACTTATTCTGCCGTTCTTCCAAGTCTTTATCCTTCCTTTTGGAGCGGCCGGCGGAAAAAACATGTCATGAGAAGGTTTCAGACAAAAGAAACGCCGGAGACGTTTTTCCAAACGATTCCGGCGTTTTCCATTTTCAGGCGGAAGAGGCACCTTGTTTATTTTATGCGGTCAACCCACCACTTCGAGTCTTTCTTCTCCAGCACCACTTTCATTTTCCAGGTGTTCTCCTCACCTCTCTTGTCCGTGAAGGTGTAACTGTAATAGGCCGAAGCCTCGTTGGGATAAATACTGGAATAGACCAGCGTGTCAAACTTGGCGCTCCGGTTGGTGGAGGTAGGTTTGCCGGCGTTCTGCTTCACAAATTCGGCTCGCTGGGTCAACTCATCTATCTTGGAAGTCTTCGATGGATCTACCAGTTTGATCATGCCTTCGTAGTCATCCTTTATGTAGCACTCCATGGCAGCCTCGGCCACGCTCTCGGGGTCCGACTGGTTCACTCCTCCGCAGGCCGACAGGCACAAGCCGAAGAGTGCGACGGCCATTGTCTTGATTGAAATTCTCTTCATTTTTCTATTTTTGTTAAGGTGAAGTGTTATTCCCAATTGTCGGAATCCTGCATGTCGGGATAATAATGATAGTCCACAAACACGCCACTGACATTTGAGAATGCGGGATAGACAAGGATAGGCTTTTCGAGTTTTCCCTCTACTTTCCCTTCGTAATCCACCTTCTCGGTGAGCAGGATGTACCAGCCCTTGCGCTGACCGGCGTAATAGTTCTCTACCGTCTGCATCCGGCCGTTGTTGTAGATAAGCCGGTTGCGGTAGCAGGCACCGACCTTCATGTCCTTTCCTTCTTTGTTTCCGTAAAAAATCCAGGAAACATCGGAACTGCCGCCGGATTTTGTCTCGCTCTCCATGTACGGACCTTCATAGCCTGCCTCCTCGGCATCCTGCGTGGAGACCATGATGTCCGTAGCCTTGTAGATTGTCAGCTCTTCGGCTGTCAGGGCATCGGTGAACTGGGTGCTGACAAATGCTTCCAGACCGGTAGGGTCAGTGATTTTCGTCCATCCGTTCTCTTCGGAGATTTTCTGGAACACCATGCCGGTTTTCGCCTTAAGCAGCACGGCACCGTTCTGCGGGGCCTTACGGATATTGACATTGTCCTTGGTGATAAAGATGAGACTCTGCGCATTTCCCAACAGGGAAACGAAGAGCGCGAGAAAAAGAAAAATTTTTCGCATACGTCTGGTTTTTGAATTTAAAAAAACGGGGCAAAAACACGACCCTTGGAGGTAAATAATATACTAACGTTGCAAAAATAATCATAAATTCCAATATGGCTGCCTTTAAAAGGCATTTCTTTTTTTACAACACAGCTTCGAATATGATACAATCAATCCTTCAGACAGCCTACGGGAACCACATAAACCCCATCTTCGCGACGGTAGGCATAGGAACCAATGGCTGTAAGCACCATCAGGAACGAGGGCGGACGCATGCGGTCGGTGTCGATCTTACCGGCCAGTTCTTTCAAGGTGGCCGCCCCGCTGTCAATCAGGTCGTCTCCGCCGAGTTTTATCTCGACCAGCCCGTACGAACCGTTCCTGAGGTGTACCACGGCATCGCATTCCAAACCGTTCCGGTCTCTGAAATGATAGATTTTTCCGTTCAGGGCTTCGGCATATACCCTTAAATCCCTTATGCAGAGTGTCTCGAAAATAAGCCCGAACGTATTCAGATCATTGACAAGATCGGCAGGCCCCAACCCCAAAGCCGCCGTAGCGATGGACGGATCCGTGAAATATCTGGTGTCGGAAGTTCTGATGGCAGATTTTGAACGCAGGTTCGGATTCCACGCTTCGGAATCCTCTATTACAAAAATCTTTTTCAACGCATTGACATAGGATGCGATGGTCGATTCATTGAAAGTATCGGACTCGTTGGCAGCCAAATCTGCCTTGATGGTGCCGTATGATGCCTGCGCACCTTGATGGCGGGCATACGAGCGCAAAATACGATGGGTACGCTGGGGATCCCGGTTCACGTTGTCGGCCATGGAAATATCCCGTTTCTCAACAGCTTCGATGTAGTCGAAAGCCTGGTCTAAAGCTATTTCTCTGTCCATGCTTACGGACAGAGGCCATCCGCCACGGCAAGTGATGAAAGCCATTCCCTCCAGATCCAGTCCCGATATTCCGCCTATCGAATCGGGAGCGGTGAAAAGATCGGACAACGACACCTCTCCGGTAGATTCTCCCGATTCCCACAAGGACATCGGACGCATCCGCAACCAGCCTATCCTGCCCGTACCGGAATGGATAACTTCCGACATGTCTGCCGGAACGGAAGAACCCGTAAGAATAAACAGCCCCAGACCGGAACTGTGATCGGCCTCAAACCGGATGCTGTCCCACAACGTGGGCGCCACTTGCCATTCGTCTATAAGTCTGGGCTTGTCACCTTTCAACAAAAGCGACGGATTTATCCTGGCCAATTGCTTGTTCTGCTCTGTCTTGCCCGTCTCGGACATGTAAAGAATGCTCTTGGCTATCTGTTCCGCCGTAGTGGTTTTTCCGCACCATTTGGCACCTTCCACCAGAACGGCTCCCTTTCCCGCCAATTTGCGGGCAAGAAGCCGGTCGGCTATTCTCTCCTTGTATATTTTTACCATTTTTCCTTTCGTCTTTTACCCGATACAAAAATACAGCTAATTTCCTGATATACCATAGCTTTTTTCAGAAAAAGCAAAAAAAGTAAACTTTCCGTTCAGGCATTTGACGCAATTCCGTTAGGGCGTTTGACGGAAATTCGTTCAGGCATTTGACGCAATTCCGTTAGGGCGTTTGACGGAAAAGGGAGCAAAAAAATCTCTCCGGAGTGACGGACACACCGGAGAGATCGGAAGATTCAGGGGAACGACACCAATCAGTCGTTCCAGTTTTCGCTGCTCCACCCCCCCTTGCCGCGGGACTGGAACTCACCGTCAAATTCGGTGTCGGAAACGTCTATGCCTGTGTTTCCGCCGCCGTCTCCGGAGAGGATACTGGCTGCCATCATGCCTTCCGTAGAAAGATTGATCACCTCCGTCAGCGGAGCGGTATAGTTTTTCTTTTTCATTGTCATCTTGCTTATGATTTACTTAATGATTTTCTTTCCGTTCTGGATATAGATTCCGCCCTTCGTGACATTCTGCACACGGCGGCCGCTCAGGTCATAGAGGGGAGTCCCAGCGCCGGAGTTTCCGGAAGTGATGCCGCCGATACCGGTGGTGCCCTCACCTTCCAGGCTCAGACGCATGCCCTGTACGTTGCCCGCGCCGCTGTAGTCGAAGTAGGCACGGGTGCCTTTCAGCATCGAGGCGCTGCCGCCGCGCATGATTTTCTGCACGCCGTCCACATCGGCCACACCATACTTGCCGCTCATGCTGATGCTGCCTTCATAGCTGCCCTTGAAGATGAAGTCGCCCTGCTGCACGGACTGGACGCCGAGCGAAGCGATGGTCTTGGTGAGGAGCGTCAGGCCCGAAGCGACAGCCTCGGGGAAGTAGACGAGGCAGGGAACATTGGCCGTAACGGTCTCCACTGTCTTGAAGTCGAGGCTACTGCCGGTGGCGCCGGCAAACTCCTGTACCTTCACGCCTTCCACACCGAACTCGGCGGGGTTCACGTCGAAGGGAAGACACAGCGTGTTCCATCCCTTGGCAAAGCTGCGCGTCAGCGTAACGTCGTAGGCTCCGGCAGCGGCCTCAACGGTACGGCCGTCGGTAAGGGTCAGCGGATAGACTTTGGGACCGATGGCGCTCACATAGATGGGCATGATAGGATCACCTTTTTCATCTACCCACATCACGTCCACATGAGCCGTCAGGTTGTCGCCTTCCACACGGCTGGTCTCGATATTGAGCGTGGCAGTGGCGTTGATGCCTCCCAGAAGCGTGAGGCTCACAGGAGCATTCTCGCCGAAGCCGTAAGTGCCGTCTCCGTTGTCAATAAGAGGAATATTGGGCAGGACAATGTCACCCAGCATCATGCCCTCACCCATCTCGAAGTTGCGGAGCTCGAAGTTCACCGTACCCGGTTCTGTACCCTCGGAAAGCGATACGCGCACTCCGGGAATGGGTTCGCCACCTTCGCCCATGTCAATCAACAGCGCGGAGGAATAGGCTGCCACCACTTTCGTCACATCCACGGGTTTCGCGAACTGAACGGTATAGGTGGTATAGCTTTCGGGATTGGCCTCGAAATCGTTTCCTTTCACGGTGACAGTGAGCCGGCAGGTCTGCTCGTCATATACGGGAGCCTCTACCGTAGCGCCCACGCCCACTTTGGTATAGGTCAGGGCTTTCGCGGCATCGTAGCTCACGGAAGAAAGATCGCAATAGTTGTCGGTATCGAAAGTCAGGGCCGTACCGTCATAGGAGACGTTCCGGAGAGCGTGGTAGTAAACCAGACGGACATTGTCTATTTCCAAAGCATTCCCTGATACAAGATTTGCCTTATCTCCAAAATAATCTCCTGCTGAAAATATTATATTCAGTTTTTCAGGTTTGTCCGTAGATTCATAATTAAAAGGCACTACGCAATCTTTCCATTCTGTATTTGTTTCTGAAATATAATATTCCAACTTAGCTATTCGACCTGCTCCATTAGTACTTGTTACAGCTCCTCCCGTAACAGTCGGAGTAATTCCCATGATATTACGGTCCCTATTTTCCATAGATATTTTTTTGGGAGTATTTGTAGTTACTAATCCAACGAGAAAATCTCCTGCATAAATAGTTACCGGAACATCTGCTTGTGTATATGTACCTTTCCAAAGATAAGCGATGACCGAGGCAGGTTGATTACTTGCCGCATCAGCAACACTTCTCTTATATTGAAACGCAACCGCATCAGGAATAAAAGCGAAATCAATACCACCAAAAGAACCTCCGTCTGCTTTCTCGGTTGTAGACGCTTTTGCCTTAGCCGTATTCCACGGAGTACCCAAAGTAAGATAACCGGGAACTATTTCAGATTTTCTGTAAGGATTAGGAGTATTAGTCAATTTTACAGAATACCCATTCTCTCCCGTAATTTTTTCTACAACAATTGTTGTACCCATCCAATTGCCTCCACTCTTTTTAGGCCCCATACCTAAAACATTTGCAGAATGCCATCCCATGGGTTCTTCTCCACATTCCTTATTCATCGGACTGTTAGAAGAGGCATTTTCGTATGTATAAGGAATACATTTCCCCCATGCCGCATCAAAATCTCCCTGCACCTGCTGTGCTCCGGCAGTCAGAGAGGCAGCAGCGAACGCCGCCAATAAAATCTTTTTCATTGTACTTTTTTATCTGATTATCTTTTTACCGTTTACAATATAAATGCCTTTGGGCAGGCTGCCGGAAAGGCCGTCGGCCACACGGACACCGCTCAGCGAATAAACGCCCGAAGCCTTCGCTCCGGCATCAATGCCGACGGCGTTGCCTATACCCTCGGGAATCAGTCGGGTTCCGGCGGCGCGCACGTAAATGGGCACCTCGGGCATTTCCTCATCGCCCGTCAGCCAGATCACGTCCACATTGGCCATCAGCTCATTGCCGCGCACGTAGCTGGTTTCGGTGTTCAGATTGGCCTGGGCGTTGATCACCTCCATCAGCGTGAGGCTCACGGGAGCGTTCTTGCCGAAGCCGTAATTGCCTTCTCCATTATCTATCAGAGGAATATTGGGCAGGACGATGTCGCCCAGCATCATGCCCTCGCCCATCTCGAAGTCGCGAAGCTCAAAGTTCACCGTACCCGGCATTGTGCCCTGTGTGAGCTGTACCTTCACGCCCGGAACAGGCTCCGAATCCTCGGAAATGGGGGCACCGATGTTGATGTACAGGTCCGTCACATAGTCGCCCAGCACCTTGGAGACATCGGCCACCTGCTCTTTCGTTCCGGCAGCCCGCACGTAGATGGGCACCTCGGGAGTTTCCTCGTCGCCTGTCAACCATACCACGTCTACATTGGCCATCAGCTCATCGCCGCGCACGTAGCTGGTTTCGGTGTTCAGATTGGCCTGGGCGTTGATCACCTCCATCAGCGTGAGGCTCACGGGAGCGTTCTCGCCAAAACCGTAATTGCCTTCTCCATTATCTATCAGAGGAATATTGGGCAGGACGATGTCGCCCAGCATCATGCCCTCGCCCATCTCGAAGTCGCGAAGCTCGAAGTTCACCGTGCCCGGCATTGTGCCCGGAGTGAGCTGCACTTTCACGCCCGGAACAGGTTCCGAATTCTCGGAAATGGGAGCACCGATGTTGATGTACAGATCCGTTACATAAGTGCCCAGCACTTTGGAGACATCCTGCGCCGCAACCATGCCGCACAGGAGGAAAGTTGCCAGAAAAGTAAGTAGAGTTTTCTTCATAAACACATTGTTTTTATGTTGATAGTATTAATAAATGTCTGCGCCGCTAAAAAAGGTAGCTGAAACCTATGTTGGCATAAATGGGATAGAGATCGAAGGTAACGGCCTGAAAGTCGGCGGGGAAGATGCCGTTGAGTCCCCATTGCAGGTTGGCGTTGACCAAGAGATGCTTGTAGGCCTTGAACTCGCCGCCGGCCTGTAGTCCCCACTGGAAACGGCGCAAGTCGTCGCTGAAGTCGTAAGAGGCATGCGTGACGTATGCCTTTTCGCCCGTAGGGTCGTGGTGACGCAGATAACCGTCGCAGGCCTCGCCCGAGAACTCACCCTCGATGCGGTAGCTGAAATAGGGTCCCGCCGACAACTGCCAGCGGCTGCCCAGGCTGTAAGTGGCCAGCACGGGAATGGTGAGGTAGGTGTTGCGCACCTTCGTCTTCACGTTGCCCGTCCAGGCTCCTTCCATGAATCCGCCGTCGTCGGCCGTCATTTCTATGTGATAGTTTTTCACCTTCGCGTCCGTCTCCATGCCTTTCTGGTCAAAACGCAGCCCGAGCATCATGCCCCAGCGGGAGTCGTCGAAACGTTTCTGCACGGCGCCCTCCACCGAGATATTGAGCAGGGGACTGTAGCCTTCGATGCTGCGTATTTCGCGCGGCAGGGGCAGAGGCGATGTGCCACCGACGTTGAATCCGGCCGAGAGCTTGATGTGCCAGCCTTTGAGGGCTGCCCGCAGGATGTTGCTGTCCGTATCGGCTGGCTCGTGCTGGGCGGTGGCGGAGAAAGAGACGGCAAAGAGGAGAAACAGGGGGATTATTCTTTTCATGATTTTCTTTTTTACAGGTTGAAAGGAAGCGGGAGAGGGAATTTTTTTCAATCTTCTTCATGTTCATCGTCACCCTCCCATACGATGCGCAGCTCGTCCACGAAAAGCTCGCTGCCGATGGCCCCTTCGAAATAGGCGCCCTGACGGCTCGACGTGCAGACAACAGCGATGGCATAGCCGTCGGTGGCAAGGCGGCTGTAGTCGAAAGCACGGCCGCCCACAGGCCGGAAAGGCTCGCTGAAACGGGTCCACTCCTGCGGTTCGCCGGGCTTGTCGATACGGGCCATGAGGACGATGCGGTCGCTCGTGAGGACATCATCGCCGTTAAGGGCCTTGAAATCGGTGGGGTCCACCTCATAGAGGACGGCATAGATGTCGCACGTATCGCGCTCGCCGGGCAAGATTTGCTCCTTGATGTTCTGATAGTGCTCGCCGGCAGTGTAACGATACCAGCCTTCGAAGCGCAACGGACGTGCCGTGACGAGCTGGCGCCCGAAGCGGGTGGCCTGTCGGGGTTTCAACATGGCCTGGGCCACCTTGAACTCGCCGATGAAAAGGTTTCCGGCGGCAATGGGCATGCCCACTCCACGCCCCCACGAACCGGTGGAGAGCGTCTTCAGGCGGATGCAGTTGCCGCGCCGGCCGGCCGGCCAGGGAGTGGTGGGATAGTCCTCCGGCGTGCGCGCCATGCCCGTAAAGGCATAGCCGCCGTTACCGCTGTCCCAGTAGTCGAAACGGTCGTCGGGAGTATTGCCCACCTCGAACCACTGATAATACTGCGAGCGGGAATTGAGGGCGAAATGCTCGAAATTCAGGTTGCGGATGAGCGAGGGATATTTGAAAGACACGGTATACTCCTTACTGTAAGCGCCGTCCTCGGAGCGCGTGGTATAGGTCTGCGGACCGGAGAAGTCGCGCACGGTGCCGCTCTCGGGAAAGATGGTGGAGCCGGGGGTGAGTTCGAAAACGGGATTCAACGCCGTACGGTCGCTGCCCAGCTTGACGGTGAAGTCCACCCGGTCGTTACGGACCACCGGCTCGCCGATGAGAATTCCCTCGGAAAGTTTCCCGCTCACCCAGGCGGGGTCTACACCAACTATGTCACATTCGGCATTGAGTGCCTCATCTTTTATACACGAGGCAAAGCCCGTAAGGAGGGAAGCCGCACAAAGCAGCAAAACGTTTTTTGTCATCTGATTTATTCCGAAATGATATACTCTGAAAACAAGCGTATGCGCAGGATGAAGTCCACAGCGCAACGCACGATTTGTACCGGCTGCAAAGGTACAAAAAAAGAAACGGCTGGAAAACTTTTACAAGTTCCGTGGTTTTCAAATTCCGGTAAAATCAGCAAATACTACCTACAAAACGGTATATACCGATATTTCCGACAATAATATGAGGTTCCGCAACCCTCTTTGCGTCTTCAAGGAACCGCTGTGCCGGAAAAAGGACAGCAACTTTCCGCACCTCGGAAACGTTGCCTGCTGCATTCGGAAAAGAAAATCCGGAACAGCATCCTGCAAACAAACCGCGACCGTCCCGCTCCTGCGGAAGATTCCCCACAGCCACCGTTTTTTACACGGCATGTAAAAAAATCGCAAAAGGCACCACGTAAAAAAAGGCCGCCTGCCCGTCACTACGGGCAAACGACCTCTATACACTAAATGATTAAGCGTCCGTCCATCGGATCTTGTCTGTCACAGATTTGACCGCGGACTTGTTATTTCAAAAAAACGGGACGCCCAAACATCATTACCGGCGATCCGTCACGGAGGACCGGCACCAATTAAAACATAATAAATTTATACAATGATTTGAACTTCAATTAATTCTTATACCGGCTCAGTCCTTCCTGGAGGTAATCCACGAACTTGTCCACATCCTCGTTGTAGGAATAGGCATGGTTGAGGGGATGTCCTTCGTTGTCCAGCAGGACGTAGAAAGGCTGGGCGTTGGCGCCGAACTTGCTGCGTTGCAGGTAGCTCCAACGGTCGCCCACGGTGCGCAGGGTGGTCTCCTTTCCGCCTTCACTGACCGTGACAGGCTCGGGCAGACGGGTCTTCTCGTCCACGTAGAGAGAAATGAGGACATAGTCCTTCATGAGCAGATCGCGCACCTTGGCGTCGTGCCAGACGGCCAGTTCCATCTTGCGGCAGTTCACACAGCCGTGTCCGGTGAAATCCACCACAACGGGCTTTCCCGTGCGACGGGCATACTCCATACCCTCGTCATAATTGCGGAAAGCGGCTTCCACTTTCACATGGTCCAGATTGAAGTCCTGCGTGGACATGGGCGGTGCGAAAGCGCTGACGGCCTTCAGGGGCGCTCCCCACAGACCGGGAACCATGTAGACGGCAAAAGCCAGCGAACACAAGGCCAGGAAGAAGCGCGGCACACTGGTGTGGCGTTCCTCCTCGTCATCGTGAGGAAATTTGATACCACCCAGCAGATATACCCCCAACAGGGCGAAAAGCACGATCCACAAGGCCAGGAATGTCTCGCGGTCCAGCAGATGCCAGCCGTAGGCAAGATCGGCCACGGAAAGGAACTTCAAGGCGAAGGCCAGCTCCAGGAAGCCCAGCACCACCTTTACCGAATTGAGCCACCCGCCACTCTTGGGGGCGCTCTTCAGCCACGTGGGGAAGAGGGCGAAAAGCGTGAAGGGAAGGGCCAGGGCCACGGCAAAACCGAACATGCCGATGGTTGGCGCTAAGGACGAACCGCCGCTGGTACTCACCTCGACAAGCAGGAATCCGATGATGGGACCCGTACACGAGAAAGAGACGAGCGAGAGGGTGAAAGCCATGAGGAAGATGGAGAGCAGGCCGGTGGTTTTCTCGGCCTTGCTGTCGACGGCGGCTCCCCACGAAGAGGGCAACGCTATCTCGAATCCGCCGAAGAAACTGGCGGCAAAGACTACGAGCATCAGGAAGAACAGGATGTTGAACACCGCGTTGGTGGAGAGATCATTGAGGGCATTGGCCCCGAACAGACTGGTGATGATCAATCCTAATGCCACATAGATGACGATGATGGAAACTCCGTAGGTAACGGCGTCGCGGATGCCTTTGGAACGGTCGCCCGCACGTTTCAGGAAGAAACTGACGGTCATGGGAATAATAGGCCACACGCAGGGGGTGAACAGCGCCACGAGACCGCCAACAAAACCAAGCAGGAAGATGTACCACCAGGCTTTGTCGGCCACATTGCCTTCTTCGCCGCCAAAACCCTTCAGCTCGTCGATAACGGGAACCCACCAGTTGCCCGCGGTGGCGGTGTCGGCGGGAAGCGCGGCAACGGCAGCCGTATCGGCAACAGCCGCAGCCGGCCTGACTGCCGTATCTGTAACGGCAGTCTCGGCAGGAACTGAAGGAGCGGCTTCTTTCTTTTCCCCGGCGGCGGGACCGTCGGTGCCGGAAACCTTGCACTCTACCGCCGTGGGCGGCAGACAACTCTCGTCGTTGCAGGCACCGTATTGCAGATAGCCTTTCAGCTCATAGTCTTTCTCCGTGATACGCAGACGCTGGGTGAAGACGGCCGTCCCCTCGAAAAAGACAACAGGCATTTCGAAGATGGGATCGTTCATGCGCTTCTCGCCGGGACCGGGCTTCAACTTGCCCGCCGGCTCTATGCCGTGCGATTTGTCGATATTGAAAGTAGCGGGAGTAGGACCGTCATCGCCTATCCCTGTCGAATAGATGTGCCAGCCCGGATCGGCCTTTCCCTGAAACACCACATCTATTTCCGTAGGACTGACTCTTTTGTAGGACACCGTGAAACTTACCTGCGCCGGCAGCGCTGCAAAGCACAGGAACATCAGTGTCATGAAAGTAAGAAATCTTCTCATATATTTGTACAAATGAATTCGGAAATTACATTTTCGCGACAAAAATACATATTTTTGCCGGAACGACACCCGCCGGTTCCTGATTTTCCTGTCGTCTGCGGAGTTTTTCCTTCTACTTGATGTATTCGTTCCAGTCCGTCAGGCGCATGTCTCCCTTGCGCAGATAGGTATCGTGCATGGCAAAGGCCGCACTGATGACATGGGGCGTATGTCCGCCGCGCTCTTTTGCCAGACGCATGTAGTCGCGCAGAAGCGGCCGGTAGTCGGGATGGGCGATGGCGATGAGGGCCTCGGCCTTTTCGGTGGCGCACTTGTTCCGCAAGTCGGCCACTCCGTACTCTGTGATGATGGCGTCCACGTAGTGTTCCGTATGGTCCACGTGCGAGCAGAACGGCACGATGCTGGAAATGCAGCCGTTCTTGGTAGTGGAGCCGCAGGTGAAAGTGCTGAGCACGGAATTGCAGGTGAAATCGGCCGAACCGCCTACGCCGTTCATCATGCGCGAACCGCAGATCTTGGTAGAATTGACATGGCCGTAAATATCGACCTCGATGGCCGTGTTGAGGGAACAGATGCCCAGACGGGCTATGATCTCGGGACAGTTGGATATTTCGGAAGGACGCAGCAACAGCCGTCCGCGAAAATCGTTGATGTTGTCGTAGAGTTCCTGCAAATGCTCGCTGCTGATGGTCAGCGCACCGGTGGAGGCGGCCACTACGCGGCCCTCGCGGATGAGACGGAGCGGTTCTTCCTGCAACACTTCGGTATAGATGCTGAAGTTGGGGACTTCCGGACAACTGCCCAAAGCTCCGAGAACGGCATTGGCCCCCGACCCTACTCCGCTCTGCAACGTCAGCTTGTTCCTGAAGATGTAACCTTCCTTCATGTTCCAGATGAGGAAATCGGCCATATGCTGGCCTATGCGGTCGGTGACATCTGTCGCCGCCGTCATGCTGCGGGCCTCGTCTGGCAGGTGGGTCTCCACGATGCCGGCAATCTGCTCGGGTTTGACTTCTATATAGGGCAAACCGATATGCTCTATGGGATGCGTGATGCGGATAGGTGCACGGAACCACGGATCCTCTATTTCGTAAATGTCGTGCATTCCTATCAGTTTGGTGGAATGCCACGTGTTCAGTTCTACGAAAACTCCTTTCTGCGCCAGCCGGCAAATCGTGGGGGCGATGCCGATGCCCGCAGTGAGATAGATACGCAGCTTGCCGTGGATTTCCTGTATGTCGCAGGCCTCGATGATGCCCCAGTCTATGCGTCCGGTGATGCCCTGACGCAGATGGGTGGCATTGTCCGAAAGGTTGAGGTCGGTGTAGCGTACTTCTCCAGAGTTGTATGCCCTGCGGATTTCAGAATTCACACTGAACGGCAACCGGCGGTCGATGGCGCGGGCGGCGGCAAGCTCACCGTCGCAACTGGCGCCAATGGAGGCACCCGTCACGATATTTACCTGAAAGGGCCGGCCTCCGGCATGTTCGCGACGCGCCTTTTCGGCAATGGCGGGAGTTATCGCCTTCGGGGAGCCGGCGGGACCGAAACCGCCTACGCCGAGCAATTCGCCGTGACTTACAAATTCCGCGGCTTCCTGTGCGGTGATAAAAGGAACATTCATCGGATTAAAAATTTTATGTTGGCAAATATACGATTTTAATTTAAATTATCCTACAAAAAGGGCCGGCCCCGTTCATGCGGGCCGGCCCTCCGGTATCTTTTTTATAAGATATGCGTCACATCTTTACTTTACAAGAACTTTCTTGCCGTTGATGATGTACAAGCCCTTGACAGCCTTTTCAACACGACGGCCGGAGAGGTCGTAGATGGTGTTGGTCTGCTGGCCGGGAGCGGCAACGATGGTGTCGCTGATGCCGGTGGTGAAGTCACCTACAGGTTTCAGACGCCAGTAGTTATTGAACTTGTCTTCAAGGGTATTGTAAGTCTTCACGGAACCCTCCGTTGCAGCGGCAGCATCATTGATACCCGTTTTACCGAAGCCGGCAAGGGTGATAAAGGTTGCGAAGTTCTCGGCATTCACCATGTAGGTGTGCTTCAGGATGAAGGCGGCAGGAGCTATGTGGGATTTCTTGATTTCGAAGTCTGCGGGTACTCCTTCAGCCTTATTCCAAGGAATTTCGGGACCTACTACAGCAGGCTCGGACCAGTGAACGAGCGGACAGTCTTGACCGAAACGGAAGCTGGCGGCATACGTGTTCCGGGCTACGTTCTCCAGGTAATAGGTAGTGTCGGTAGCGGCAGTGAAGCCCCACTGGAAGAGTTCGCTTTCGGCATTGAGTTCTTTCCAGAGCATGATGGTGGTATCAGCCTCTGTGCAAAGAGCATACTGCTTGCCGGGCTGCTTGAGGATATAATCTTTCAGAGCGCTGATAAGCACGTACTTCTTGGTAACGTCGAATGCAATGGTCTCGGTCTTCTCAAGAACGGCAACGGCATCCTTGCAACCGTCAAGATTCTTTTCCTCTATGGCTTTCTTCATGTCGGCAAGCTGTTCGGCGGTCCAACCGCCTACGCAACCTTCGGCATTTACGTACTGTACGTAGGGAGCGAAACGGATGGCCTGTGCCATTTCCTCAGTAAAGATCTCGAAAGTCAGACGACCGCCTATATCCGAGCCACCGGCACCGGATTCCCAGAATCTAAGAACACCGTTACCTCCAAAGTCGTTCCACCAGGAGTTTTCCGTTCCGTGGAGTTTGAAGGAGAAGCCGGTATCGTTGTTTGTTAGATCGAAAGTGTTAGGCTCCAATGTTTCCTCAACAGGCTGGAGGGTCAGTTCCGTCTGGTTGCTGCCGTTGTCGGCATAGACGATTTTCTCGGCTCCGAAGAGCTTGCTGTAGATCTTGAATCCATCTTCGGTATTGCCGGTGAAGGCCCAGAGAGAGCTGTCGTTCACTTCAGTGATATTGCCTTCGCAAAGAATACCCAGACCTTCGGAATCCAGCTTGAGATACTTGGAACCGCGAATGCCTATGCGGTAGTACTTGGTGTCGGGCGACAGTTTTCCGTCTACAATGGTCGTAGCCTCGAAAGGAAGGGCACTTGCGTCCTTTTCGTAAACAATGGTGATGGTCTCGTCTTCGCTGATAGTGTAGTCGGCATACTGCTGGCTTTCTTCGGACACTTTGTAGCCGACGAAGCTGGGCAGTGCATCGAGTTTGGATCCTTTTCTATAGTATTTATCTATGGGATTTTTCAATACGTTTCCTTCCGTATCAACAAACGATACGTTGATAAGCGGCCAGCACTCGTAGTAGAACAACAGGAACAGCCCCTCGGACTCTTCGGTGATGGTATAGGGAAGTTCCACTTCCTCTTCCTCGTTATCGGCATTTACGGCACGAACAAAGTCATAGTGCTCAATGGAAGGTGCGGTCAGTTCCTCACCGATAAGCATGTTTTCCAAAATGGCTTCCTCATATCCGGGGATGGTAGCGTCACCAGTAGCCAGATCGTAAACATTGTAAAGGATCTCCATCGTCTCTTTGTTTTCAATGGTCGGGATGTAGATCATATACTGGCTGTTACCTCCGGCAACGTTCCAACCTACACATTTAGCCAGTCCTTCTCCGGCAGAACCTACGTCCTGACCGTTCATATAGAGACTGTTCTCATCTCCGATAATGAAGATGCTGTCGCCGGACTCAATCAAGGGGTCGATGCTGAAATAACCGCCTTCGATGTCTGTCACAGCCTGGGCATTGTTTTCGGCGAAAGTGGAAAGATAGTTCCCGCTCGGGGCTTTGAACTTCACTCTCTTGCCGCCGTAACCGTTGTCGGAAACTTCTTCCACTACCCAGATATAAGAGGAAGTGGAACGATTACCCAGAACAAAGTCCTTGCGGTTGAGCCAACATTTGCCTTCGGAATCTTCCGAAATAAAGGCGTTACGCGTACCGTATTGCGGCAAGTCGTCCGTAATTTGACCCTGACAATAGAGAAGAATTTTAGTACCCTCAGTTAATTGATCCAACGAAGTGACGTAATTTCCCTTTTCCGTCACCACGTCTGTTGCATGAACTGTCATCACTCCGAAGAATGTAAGGAGAAAGGACAGGCAGAAGTAAATTTTCTTCATTCTGGTGTGATTAAATTGATAAATAATTGAATTGAAAAAATTTCGCAACAAATATACTTTATTTTTTATACACAATGAAATTTTCTGCTAAAAAGTTTTTATCTTCACAACTAAATTTTTATTCCTTCCGCATGATTTCAGCAATCTGTTTCTCCAGACTCCTGCGGTCGAGGGCACAATTGCGGATTTTCGTGCGGTAACAATATACTGTATTGACCGAAACACCGAGAATGGCTGCGATGTGGGAACTGTCGGTGATGCCGATACGCAGGAAAGCCAGCAGACGCAGCTCGTTGTTCATGATTTCCGTATCGGGCAATACCAGTTGATGGTCCGGCCTAAGCAAGGCATTCACTTCTTTCAGAAAAGTGGGATACAGTCGCAAAAAGGCTACATCGAAACGTTTGAGACAGGTTTCCTTGAAATTATCGAGCAGGGCCGGGTTCTTCATCGTTTTTTTCAAACGCTCGCTTTCGCCGGCCTCAAGTCTCATCAGCACCAGTTGCTTCATCTGCTCAAATTTGAGCACGGAATCGAGAGCCAGATTGAGAAAACGGACCGCACTTTCCTCTTTTTCGGTCAGCATGGTGCGGAAATCTTCAAGCGCTCTTTCCTTTTCCTCGGCAACAGCCCGCAGATTTTCCTTTTCGGCAACAAGTTTACGGCGGCGACGGGCGGCATCCAACACGAAAAACAACAAACAGGAAAAAAGCACCACGCCGGCAATACAGACTCCCCAGAGCATCCGGCGATAGTGTTCGGCTTTCTTGCCTATGTACTGTTGCGTGGCAACCAGAACAGGCGCCACTTCTATCATCCGCGACCGCGAATTGTATATCCGCGCGTCCTCATAAGCCGCGCGTCCGTAGTCTGAGGCCCGTTTCCAGTCTCCCTTCTCGGCCATGCGGCCCGCCAGACGGACAAGCGCCTCGTTGTCGTGGCGGGCGGAACGGATGTTGTAAATGGCGGCCAACGCCCAGTAGTAATCCCGCTGCGGAATGTCGCGCTTCAGAAAATATTTGTTGGAAATGGTCGTGGTAATGATTCCCTTCATTTCCGGATCCACCTTTTCCAGCCGCCGTTTGAGCAGGACTATCATATCATCCACCTTGCGCGTACTGTAATGGAAAGTCAACGAGAGGGAGGTAGAATCCGTTTCATATTTCCGGACGGAATCTCATCGACTCGGACAATACGGCCGAAACGGCCGCACAGCTGTGGCGGGTGGAAACCGCGGAAAACGGTTATCGCTTTGTGAACCGTAAATCGGGCCGCTACCTGAATGTACGCTACGATGAAAACCGCAACATAGGAATGGCCGTCACAGACCGGCAGCCCTGCGACTTCCGGATTTCGGAAGCAGCGGCGGGAGGCGGCAGCTACTTCAACATCGCGGCTTTCCGCACTCCCTCGGGGGCGGATCCCTCCGAAACATATCTGCACCAGGCCAACAGCGGCGGTTCCAGAGACTATGTCATCATGATGGTGGGAAACGATTATTCGGGCAGCGAGAACAGCGCGTTCCATTTTGTGGAATTTGAAGAAAACAGACTTGCCTACAGCGACGGGGAGACCACACGGTGGTACCGCATATACAACGCCGACGCCCGGCTTGACGGGCTCTGTCTGCAACAAAACACGCAGGCTGCTGCCGGCGGGGCTTCCTTCTTCTTTGCCGGCGAACAATCCGACAATGCCAGACAGGAATGGAAACTGGTGGAAAACGAAGACGGGACAACAGGATTCGTCAATCGTGCCACCGGAGACGTCATCAACACGGAGACCCGCACCAACGGCCTGCTGAACATCGTGCAGTCGGCCGTGGCGGCCACAGCAGGAACAGGCTGGACACTTGCCTACATCGGAAAAGGACAATACACCATTGCCGGAACAGAAAGCGACGGCATCACCCGCTATTTGAACGCTACCGAGGAAACGGGAGAGCCGGACACCTTCCTGCCGTCCGACAACCATCAGGGCACAGGCTTTGCCTTCAGGTTCAAACTGACGGCCGAAGTCCCTACCGGCATCTCCGGCCCAGCCCCGGCCAACGCCCCGCTGAAAATAAGAACCGAAAACGGAAAAATCTATGTGGAGGGCCACAGCCGTTTCGCGCTACACACCGCAAGCGGCCTGCTCGTTAACGGCAATGACCGTCTGCCAAGCGGAATCTATCTGGTCAGCGCCGGCGGCGAGACGGTAAAAGTATACGTCCGCTGACAGCCGCTTTCTCCGCGCAAGACATCCCTACCGGAAAATCCGGAACTGTCTTCTGACCGACAGTTCCGGATTTTTTTGAAAAAAAATTTTGTGTACGTATTTTAACATCCCTCTCCAAAGTTTAACCCGGAGGTTTTTCGGAAAACCTCCGGGAAGGGACCTATTTTTCACAACATAGTATCTTTTTTGAACAAGATGGGACCTTTTTTAAAAAAGATCGGATGTTTTTTTCACGTTAAGCGACGAAAAAAACCGCCCATTAGGCGGCTTTTCAGGGTTCTTCCACTTTGCTGGTGCAAATATACTGCATCCGAGGGCGAAAAGCAAATGCCCCTTAACCTTCGTTTACATTTGGTCCTGCAAGCCGTTTTTTCCTATCGACGCTAAACGTGAAACGACACCCTCCTCTTTTTCCGGTTCAGAAAATCCTTGCAACACAAACTCCCGTGCTTTTCCACATTCCACACTTCAGATACATATATATTATTGGCTTTTTTCTTTTTTAGAACAAAAGAAGAAAACATGAGTAGTATGATAGTCTGTGGAAAACGTGGAGAAATACTTCACATTTTGTTTGGCCGTTCCGTTCCTAACATACGTACACGGTTTCTTCACATTCTTATCCACATTTCCGTTTATGGATAAATCTCTGAAACAGAAATGGCAAAACGGAATTTCCTGAAGATTTATAAACAGGCTGTGGAAAATTTTCGGAAGCCTGATTTTTTTGTCTCGGAAAGGCCTGAAATCTGTTGGAAAAGTCCGTATAAAGGCAGGGAAAAAGCCGGTTTTCGGTGGAAAATCCGGACCGGCGCGAGCAGGTCCCGAATGCAGGGTTTTCCAAAGGGTTTTCAAGCGGTTTTCCCCATCTTTTTAACAGGATTTTCAACAGGTTTTTCAGGGACGGCGGAACAGGGTTCATACATTTTCCGTAATTTTGCATCCGTCACGGAAAAAGGAATATGATGCGAAAACTCAGTGTAGAAGAACTTGGCCGGATGGACACGGAAACGTTCCGCCGGAGCAGCAAGCTGCCATTAGCGATGGTATTGGACAATGTGCGGAGCCTGCACAACGTGGGATCTGTTTTCCGCACGGCAGACGCGTTCCGCCTGTCGGTCATCTGCCTGTGCGGAATCACGGCCTGTCCGCCTTCGGCCGAGATACACAAGACAGCGCTCGGGGCGGAGGATTCGGTGGAATGGAAATATTTCGAAAACACGCTCGATGCCGTCCGCTGGCTGCATGGATCGGGGTATGCCGTACTGGCCGTGGAACAGGTGGAGGGAAGCCTCAAGCTGGGACAGGACGCCGACGGTCTGCCGGCAGGGAAGTATGCCCTGGTCATGGGAAACGAGGTGAAAGGCGTGGCCCAGGAAGTGGTGGACGCCTGTGACGGTGCGGTGGAGATTCCCCAGTACGGAACGAAACATTCGCTCAATGTGAGTGTGTCGGCCGGTATTGTGATCTGGGATTTCGTGCGGCGCATTTCGGTGCCGGAAGAATAAAAAGACCATTTATTTTGTCTTTTTCTTGTTTTGGCGTAAATTTGTTACGATAAAACAGAACGTATGTTACAGAGACTTGAACAGACACAGGCGGAGATACAGGCCCAGCAGTTGTCGGCCTTGCAGATTGTATATGCGCGTATGCTGGAGCTTCCGGTGGCGGACCTGGCGGCGCGTGTGCAGAACGAGATGGTGGACAACGCTGCTTTGGAAGAGGCGGACCGTGAGCCGGAAGAACCGGAAAGCGACAGGACAGACACGACGGCCGATAGCGACGGTAACGACGAGGAGACCGGCGGCGAGGAATTGCTGGGCGACTATCTGACGGACGATGACGTGCCGGAATATCTGAAAGCCCGGGCGGATGCCGTTCGCGAACAGTATGAGGTTCCGCGTGCGGATTCGGTCTCATTCTATGAGAACCTGCGCGACCAGATCAGCGAATACAACCTGACGGAGCGCGAGCGGGAGGTAATGGAATATCTCATCGGCTCGCTCGACGGCGACGGCTTTCTGCGCAAGGACCTTTATACGTTGTCGGACGAGCTGGCCGTTTACCACAACATAGACGTTACGGTGGAGGAACTGGAGCGGTTGCTCTCGGTGTTGCACCGTTTCGAGCCGCGCGGCATAGGAGCACGGTCGTTGCAGGAATGTCTTCGCCTGCAACTGGAGGATCCGGAGCGTCGGTCCCACTATGACCGGCTGGCGCTGAAGGTGGTGAACCGCTGTTTCAAGGATTTCGTGGCCCGCAGGTGGGATGCCGTCATGCGGCGGCTCAAGATTGACGAGGAGACGCTGAAACATGTGAGGTACGTGCTGACCCATCTGAACCCTTTGCCCGGCAGCGCCCTGAGCGAGAATATGCAGGGGGCGGCCCCTACCGTGCTTCCGGACTTTTTCGTGACGGCGGCGGACAACGGCGATTTTGTCGTGACGCTCAACAACGGAGACATACCGGAACTCCGGGTGAGCCCTTCCTTCAAGGAATCCATCCGCGAGTATTCCACCCACCGTTCCAAAATGACCCGCGAGCAGCGGGAGACCTATACGTATGTGAAGAACAAGGTGGAGTCGGCGAATATATTCATAGGATTGCTCAAAAGGCGACACCAGACCTTGTTGGCGGTGATGCAGACCATTGTGGACCTGCAACGGCCTTTTTTTGAAGACGATGACGAGAGCCTGTTGTCGCCCATGACGCAGAAGGAGGTGGCACAGAAGACGGGACTGGACATCTCCACTGTTTCGAGAGTGACGGGAAGCAAGTATGTGCAGACCCTTTACGGAATCTATCCCCTGAAGTATTTTTTCTCTTCCCAGTTTACGACAGAGGACGGTGGGGAGGTGTCTACCCGGCAGGTCAAGGCCGCTATGGCCGAGGTTCTGGCTACAGAGGACAAACACTCTCCGCTGACGGACGACGGTCTGGCTGAGGCGTTGCGGGAAAAGGGATTCCGCGTGGCGCGGAGAACCGTGGCCAAATACCGGGAGATGATGGGCATACCTACAGCCCGCCTGCGCAAGGACTGAATTGAAAAAAAGAATTCGATACGATGACATTCACTCTGAACAACAGATACATCATTCTGACGGCTCGTTTTGTCTCGCAGCTGTTCTCGCCGTTCTATCTGCCCGTGGTGGCCTTTGCCGTCTTGCTGATATTCAGTTATCTGAACCTGTTGCCTTTCCTGTACAAGACCCTGTTGCTGACGGCCGTGTATGTCTTTACGGTGGTGTTGCCCCGTTTCTCCATCTTCCTGTACCGGAAGCTGAACGGATGGAAGCACCACCAACTGGTGCGCCGCGAACGCCGCTATGTGCCGTATGTGCTTTCCATTACGTGCTATGCCGTTCTGTTGTATCTGATGAACAACCTGCACATGCCCCGTTTCACGATGGGAATCATTGCCGGCGCCCTTGCCATACAGATTGTCTGCGCCCTGCTGAACCGTTGGGTGAAGGTGAGTACCCATGCGGCGGCATCGGGCGGAGTGATAGGGGCGCTGATGGCTTTTTCCCTGATCTTCACGTTTGATCCTACCCCTTGGCTTTGCCTGACGATTCTGATGTCGGGACTGGTGTGCACGTCGCGGCTCATCCTGCGTCAGCACACGCTCCGCGAGGTGGGTTGGGGAACACTGGTGGGAATTGTCTGCGGATGGGCGTGCATTGTCCTTATATGAATTGGCAATTAGTAATTAGAAATTATATATCATATTATAAATGAAAGCAGTTGTAAGTATTATCATGGGCAGCACTTCGGATCTGCCTGTCATGGAAAAGGCGGCGCGTATGCTCGACGAGATGGAAGTTCCTTTCGAAATGAATGCCTTGTCGGCCCACCGCACTCCGCAGGAAGTGGAGGAATTTGCCCGCGGGGCCGCACAGCGCGGACTGCGGGTCATCATTGCGGGAGCGGGCATGGCGGCCGCTTTGCCCGGAGTGATCGCGGCGGGAACCACGCTGCCGGTGATCGGTGTGCCCATCAAGGGGATGCTGGACGGTCTGGACGCCATGCTTTCCATCATACAGATGCCGCCGGGCATACCGGTGGCGACGGTAGGTGTGAACGCCGCGCAGAACGCCGCGCTTTTGGCTGTAGAGATGCTGGCCCTGTCCGACGGGACTTTGGCCGGAAAACTGGCGGCCTATAAGGAAGGACTGAAAGAAAAGATAGTAAAGGCCAATGCCGATCTGGCCGAAGTGAAATACCGTTTCAAAACCAACTGAAAACGCCATCCGGCGGAAAAAACGTTTCATCCCCGAGAACACTTGAACGATGGATATATTCAATTATAACCCGCGGGCCTCGCGCGAGGTGCGTGTGGGCAACCGTCCGCTCGGAGGCGGACATCCGTTGCGCATCCAGAGCATGACCACGACGGCCACTACCGATACGGAAGGCTGTGTGGAGCAGTGTGTCCGTATCATCGAAGCCGGAGCCGACTATGTGCGGCTGACGGCACAGGGCACGATAGAGGCCAACAACTTGCGGAACATACGTGAGGAACTGCACCGGCGCGGATATGACCGTCCGTTTGTGGCGGATATTCATTTCAATCCGAACGTAGCGGATGTGGCGGCCGGTATCGTGGAGAAGGTGCGCATCAATCCCGGCAATTACGTGGACCCCGCGCGCACGTTCAGACAACTGGAATATACGGACGGGGAATATGCTGCCGAACTGCAACGGCTGGAAGAGCGTTTCCGGAGGTTTCTGGCTATTTGCCGCGAACACGGTACGGCGATACGCATCGGCGTGAATCACGGTTCGCTTTCCGACCGCATCATGTGCCGGTACGGCGATACGCCCGAGGGAATTGTGGAGAGTTGCATGGAGTTTCTGCGGGTCTGCGTGAAGGAAGACTTCACCGATGTGGTCATTTCCATCAAGGCTTCCAATACGGTGGTCATGGTGCGCAGCGTACGGTTGCTCTGCGAGGTGATGCGCAGGGAAAACATGGCTTTTCCGCTGCATCTCGGAGTGACCGAGGCCGGAGAAGGCGAGGACGGACGCATCAAGAGCGCCGTCGGGATAGGAGCCTTACTGAACGATGGCATCGGCGACACCATCCGCGTCTCGCTCAGCGAGGATCCGGAAAAGGAGATTCCCGTGGCCTACAAGCTGGCTTCCTATGTGGTGGAGAGCCGTAGCCGTCATCCTTTCATACCGGGCCGCCGTGCTCCGGAGTTCGATTATCTGCGCCCCGTGAGGCGTCCCACGTGTCCCGTGGCCAATATCGGCGGAGACAATGCTCCGGTGGTGGTTTCCGTGCGTCTCGACGGATCGGCCGACCCGGGAACCGTTACTCCGGACTATGTTTATTGCGGCACGAACCTTCCCGATCCCGAAAAGCGGATATCCGGGGCGGGATATATTGTCGATGCTTTTGCATGGACCGGCGAGGAAGGGACCTGGCCCGCCTATACTCCCCAGACGCTGATGATGGTGGGAGCCTGCCGGGCGGCACTGAAATTTCTTTTTCTCAGCTATCCCGCCCTCAACGACGAAGTCAAGGCCTGTCTTCGCCGGCATCCCGAAATGGTGGTCATCGCGCAGAGCAACCATCCCAACCGGACGGGCGAACTGCGGGCGCTTGTTCACGAACTCTGGGCGGAAAGGATTCCCGCTCCCGTCGTGTTCTACCAGCAATACCGCTGCGGGGCCGGTGCGAAAGAAGATTTCCAGTTGATGGCTTCCGCCGATATGGGAGCTTTGCTGTTTGACGGTCTCACAGACGGCATCTGCCTGTTCAACGCTTCCGCTCCGGACGGCAAGGCGGGCATTTCCGCCCGCGAGGCGGACGAAACGGCCTTCGGCATTTTGCAGGCGGCACGGCTGCGTACCGTAAAGACGGAATATATCAGTTGTCCCGGTTGCGGCCGCACGCTTTACGACTTGCAATCCACCATAGCCCGCATCAAAGCCGCTACGGCCCATCTGGCAGGCCTGAAGATAGGCATCATGGGTTGCATTGTGAACGGTCCGGGCGAGATGGCCGATGCCGACTACGGCTATGTAGGCGCGGCGCGCGGAAAAGTGAGCCTGTATCGCGGCAAGATCTGTGTGGAAAAGAACATTCCGGCCGAGGAAGCCGTAGAGAAACTGCTGGCGCTCATTGAGAACGACCGCCGTTGCTGACCGTCTCACATGAATATAAAAATATAAGATAGAATTCACAGAAATTTTTCCCTCTCGAATATGGACATGCACGGAAGCATCAGTATCAAGGGCGCCCGCGTCAACAATCTGAAGAATATAAGTTTGGAAATACCCCGTGACCGTCTGGTCGTGATCACGGGACTTTCGGGTTCGGGCAAGTCCTCGCTGGCTTTCGACACGCTGTATGCCGAAGGACAACGGCGTTATGTGGAAAGTCTTTCGGCGTATGCCCGGCAGTTTCTGGGAAGAATGCACAAGCCCGAATGCGACTACATCAAGGGGCTTCCGCCCGCCATTGCCATCGAACAGAAGGTAAACAGCCGCAACCCGCGGTCTACGGTGGGCACATCTACGGAAATCTATGACTATTTGCGGCTGCTTTTCGCCCGTGTGGGGCATACCTTCTCTCCCGTCAGCGGGCAGGAAGTAAAGCGCCATTCGGTGGGGGATGTCGTGGAGAGCGTTTTGTCCTATTCGCCCGGAACACGCTTTACCCTGCTGGCGCCTTTCAAAATTCCCGAAGGGAGAACCCTTGCCCAGCAGCTTGAAATCTATCTGAAGCAAGGAATTTCCCGTCTTGACACAGACGGCGAGATTGTCCGCATTGAGGATTTTGACGCTTCGGTTGCCACAGCGGACAACCTTTATCTGCTCATCGACCGCATGACGGTGCCCGCCGCCGGCGAGAAAGACGCGCTTTCGCGTCTGGCCGATTCGATAGAGACCGCTTTCTTCGAGGGCGACGGCTCCTGTTTGCTGCGTTTTTATCCTTCCCGTGCCCTGCACTGTTTCTCCACACGTTTCGAGGCCGATGGACTTACGTTCGAGGTTCCTGACGACAACATGTTCTCCTTCAATTCTCCGCTGGGTGCCTGTCCGCGGTGCGAGGGTTTCGGGCGTGTCATCGGTATTGACGAATCGCTGGTGGTGCCCGATACTTCGCAGAGTGTTTACGACGGAGCCGTGGTATGCTGGCGCGGTGAGAAAATGGGACTGTGGCGCGAGGAATTCTGTCGTCGTGCAGCCCGGAAGAATTTTCCGGTGTTCGAGCCTTATTACAATCTGACTCGCGAACAGAAGGATCTGCTTTGGCACGGCGATGACGAAGAGCGTTCCCTGCCGCCGGAGGAGCAGGTCAGCATTGATGCCTTTTTCCGTATGCTCGAAGCCGGACAGTACAAGATACAATACCGTGTCATGCTGGCCCGTTACCGGGGCAAGACCCAGTGTCCCGTCTGCCACGGGGCCCGTCTGAAACCTGCGGCCGGATATGTCCGTGTGGGCGGCCGCACCATCATGGAGCTGGTGCGGATGCCCGTCAGCGAACTGGCGGAATTCTTTGCCCGCCTGGAACTTTCGGAGGCCGACCGCAGAATTGCGGCCCGTCTGCTCACGGAAATCGGGAACCGCCTGCATTTTCTGGTCGATGTGGGACTGGGCTATCTCACGCTGGACCGTCTTTCCAATTCCCTTTCGGGCGGTGAGAGCCAGCGCATCAATCTGGCCACGTCGTTAGGCTCTTCACTGGTGGGGTCGCTCTACATACTCGACGAGCCGAGCATCGGTCTTCATTCCCGCGACACAGAGCGTCTCATCCGTGTGCTCCGGCAGTTGCGCGATTTGGGAAACACCGTCGTTGTGGTGGAACATGACGAGGAGATAATCCGCGCGGCCGATTACGTGATAGACATCGGTCCCGAAGCCGGCCGTCTGGGCGGCGAAGTGGTCTGGGCGGGAGCCGTTTCGGACAATGTCCTTCCCGAGTGCGCCGGAGACGGTCCGGTTTCCCATACGCTCGATTATCTGCTTGGCCGCGAGCAGATTTCCGTTCCCGCCGTGCGCCGTGCGTGGAACCGTTTCATAGAGATACGCGGCGCACGCGCCAACAATCTGAAGGGAATTGACGTGCGCTTCCCGCTCAACGTGATGACGGTAGTCACCGGAGTCAGCGGGTCGGGCAAGAGCAGCCTTGTGCGCGACATCCTGTACCGGGTCCTCAAACGGAATCTTGACGAGGTGTGCGACCGCCCCGGCGAGTACATCAGTCTGGGCGGCGATACAGCTTGCCTGCGTGCCGTGGAGTTCGTGGACCAGAACCCCATCGGGAAATCGTCCCGTTCCAATCCCGTCACGTATGTCAAGGCCTATGACGAGATACGCAAACTCATGGCCGACCAGCCTCTGGCCCGTCAGATGGAGTTCACTTCCGCCTTTTTCAGTTTCAACACCGACGGCGGCCGTTGCGAGGAATGCAAGGGCGAGGGAACCGTCAAGGTGGAGATGCAGTTCATGGCCGACCTTGTGCTGGAGTGCGAGAGTTGTGGCGGAAAGCGTTTCAAGAGCGAGATTCTGGATGTGCGGTTCGAGGGGAAAAACATTTTCGACCTGCTGGAGATGACCGTCAACCAGGCCATAGAGTTTTTCCGCGAGCACCGGCGCGAGAAGATTGTGCGCCGGCTGTTGCCCTTGCAGGACGTGGGACTGGGCTACATAAAGTTGGGCCAGGCCAGTTCCACCCTTTCGGGCGGTGAGAACCAGCGCGTCAAGCTGGCCTATTATCTCGGTCAGGAACGTGCCGAACCTACCCTTTTCATTTTTGACGAACCCACCACGGGACTTCATTTTCACGACATCCGGAAACTTTTAGACAGTTTTGCGGCCCTGATAGACCGCGGACATACCGTCGTCATCATTGAACACAACATGGACGTAGTGAAATGTGCGGACCATGTCATAGACCTTGGTCCAGAAGGCGGACGCGAGGGCGGACGCATTGTGACCGAGGGTACACCTGAACAGATTGTTGCCGCAGGGCGCGGATATACGGCCCGCTATCTTGCCGGCAAACTGTCCTGAAGCCCTTTATGGAATTTTTTGGGGAGAGTGATAATTATAAAATATATGGTGTCCCTTTAAAAAAGCTTTATTTCTTCGCATCTTTTAAGTTTTGACGGGAAAAGCACGGTATAACGGAGAATAATCCGTATCTTTGCTGCACAGTAAACTGATACACAAAAGATCCATTTTACCATTATGCAAAACAAATTAGTGATGTCGGCAGCGATCTTAACGTCGCTCGCTCTTACCTCTTGTAACAAGATGGGTGAACTCTCGGCTGATAACTTCACCGTAACCCCCTCTCCTCTCGAAGCCGTAGCAGGACAGATTCCTGTAACTGTCAACGGCCGTTTCCCCGAAAAATATATGAAGAAAAAGGCTGTCGTTACCGTTACTCCCGAGTTGCGCTATGCCGGCGGGGCGGCCAAAGGACAGTCCGCTACGTTCCAGGGTGAGAAGGTACAGGGCAACGATCAGGAAATCTCCTATAAGGTGGGTGGCAACTATACGATGAAGAATACCTTCAAGTATGTGCCTGAGATGGCTCAGAGCGAACTCTATCTCACGTTCGATGCGCGTGTGGGAAAGAAATCGGTGAATGTGCCTGCCGTGAAGGTGGCCGACGGAGTGCTGGCTACATCCTCTCTGGTGAATCTCACTGCCATGACATCCTCTCCCGCCGGTTCGGAGGATGCTTATCAGTATGCCATCGCGCAGACCAAGAGCGCACAGATAAAATATCTCATCAACCAGGCCAATATCCGTACCAGTGAACTGAAAACGGTTTCCGTGCAGGACTTCGTGCGTACCTTGCGTGAAATCAAAGCCGACCAGAACGGCTTCCAGTTGGACAACATCGAAGTGTCGGCCTACGCTTCGCCCGACGGCCGTTTGAATTTCAACACCCGTCTGGCCGAGAACCGCGAGAAGTCGTCCTCTTCCTTTGTGAAGAAACAGCTTAAAGGTTTAGATCTGGCTGCCGATGTGGATTCCAAATACACGGCCGAGGACTGGGAAGGATTCCAGGAACTGGTGTCGCAGTCCAACATTCAGGACAAGGAAGTCATTCTACGTGTGCTTTCCATGTATGAGGATCCCGAAGAACGTGAGCAGCAGATCAAGAACATGTCCGCCGCCTTCAGGGAACTGGCCGACGAGATCTTGCCCGAGTTGCGCCGCGCCCGCATGACGGTGAACTATAACATCATCGGCCGCAGCGACGATGAAATCCAGGCACAGTATAAGGAAGACGCTTCCAAACTCTCGGTAGAAGAGTTGCTTTATGCCGCCACGCTGACGGAAAATGCCGGCGAGCAGGAGGGCATTTACACCACAACGGTGAAGAACTACCCGAACGATTATCGCGCCTATAACAACCTGGCCCGTCTGGCCTATCTGAAAGGCGATGTGAATACGGCCAAGAATCTGTTGGCCACCGCGGCTTCGAAGAAGAGCGACGCTCCCGAAGTGAATGCCAACATCGCTCTGGTGGAACTCTCGCAGGGACGTTCTGCCGAAGCCTACGAGGCTCTGACCCGTGCTACGGCAGCCAAGAACTACAAGGAAGTGCTCGGCAATCTGCAGATTGCCGGCGGTAACTATTCCCAGGCCGCCCAGAACCTTTCCGGCGTGAAGTCGAACAGCGCCGCACTGGCCCAGATTCTTAACAAGGACTACAGCGCCGCATCGCAGACGCTTGCCGGCGTGGCTCGTCCCGATGGAGTTACGAGTTATCTCAAGGCCATTGTCGATGCCCGCAGCGGACGTTCTTCCTCCGCTCTTTCCAACCTGAAGGATGCCGTTGCCAAGGACGCTTCGCTCAAGGCACGTGCCGCCAAAGACCTGGAGTTCATCAAGCTCTTCAATGATTCGGGTTTCCGGAATCTCGTGAAGTGAATAAGGTATTGACCGATCAAAGATAGTTCTGTGGGAGGAAGTGAAGGGGATGGATATTCCCGGACTTCCTCCCGTTTTCATTCTTAAGAAAAAGACCCACGTTTCATGTCCTTACGTATTTTGTTCCCGAGTTTTATCCTGCTTTCTTTCCTGCTCGCGGGCTGTGGGGTTTCCGATGACCGTTGGCGCATAGAAGGCCGTCTGGACGGTATTCGTCAGGCGGAGTTTTACGTATATGGCGAGGAGGACGCTTTCGATGGAGTGGATACCATCCGTATCGAAGACGGGAAGTTCAGCTATGAGCGTTCCCTCTCGCAACCGGCGGTCCTGACGCTGCTCTACCCCAATTTTTCCAGTACCAGCATCATTGCCGAACCGGGCAAAGTGATCAAGATGCGCGGCGATGCCGCCAAACTCTCCGAGGCCGACATCTCCGGCTCGAAGGAGAATGAGCTACTGACGGATTTCCGGTTTGCTTGCGTAGGAAAGCCCGAAAACGACAGCCGGCTGGCAGCCGCACAGTTTGTGCGCGACCATCCCGCATCGTTGGCCGCACTGGCCGTTTTCAGAAAATACTTCGCCACGGCGCGCACCCCGGATCCCGCCGTAGTGTTGCCTTTGCTCGATGTCATGAAAAAGGCACAGCCCTCCAATATTGCATTGCTGAATATGGAAGCCCGCTTGCGGCCGGTGCTGGAGACAGGTAAAGGCCGGTCCTGTCCGGATTTCTCGGCCGTCAGTCTGACGGGAGAGAAACTGTCGCGTTCCGATTTTTCCGGCCGGCCGTTTCTCGTCCTTTTCTGGGCGACGTGGAATACAGACTGCATCATGCAGTTGCAGACCGTACGCCGTCTGCAACGGGCTTATCCCGACCGCCTGCAGCTGATGGTTGTATCGCTCGATGCCTCGCCCGAAGTATGCCGGCGCGGGGTGGAGAATGACAGTCTGCGCAGCGTCATGGTCTGCGAGGGCGGAGCTTTCGCCTCGCCGCTGGCCTGCCGGCTGGGAGTGCGTCGCGTTCCCGGAAATCTGCTGGTCGGTGCCGATGGTAAGATAGTGGACCGCGACGTGCCGGTTAAGGAACTGGAGGAACGTGTGGCCCGTCTGTTGGAATGAAAAAAACGTGTAAGAGAAATGCTCGTAAAGATAAATACCGCGGCGGTCAACGGACTGACTGTCATGCCTGTTTTTCTGGAAGTGAATACCGCTAAGGGCAGTGGCGATTTCTTCATGGTGGGTTTGCCCGACAGCGCCGTGCGCGAAAGCCGCACCCGTGTGGAGGGCGCGCTGATGAATTCCGGTTTTCACCTCCCGCAGATGAAGACCACCGTCAACTTCGCTCCCGCCGATGTGCGGAAAGAAGGTACGGGCTACGATCTTCCGCTGGCGGTGGGACTGCTGGCGGCGGCAGGTTTGGCCGGCACCGGCCGGGACATGAGGCGGATGATGTTTGTGGGCGAACTCGGCCTTGACGGCAGTCTGCGTCCTGTGAAAGGCGCGTTGCCCATAGCCGTCAAGGCCCGTGAACTGGGTTTCGAGGCCTTGGTGGTGCCTGAGGCGAACGTACGCGAGGCCGCGGTTGTCAATAAACTTAAAGTATATGGAGCGGGTACTCTGCGGCAGGTGGTGGACTTTCTGAACGGCGGCGAAGACTTGCGCCCCACCGAGGTGGATGCACGTGCCGAGTTCCGCGGGGCGCAGGACAGTTGCCTGCCCGATTTTGCCGATGTCAAAGGACAGGAAAACGTGAAACGCGCCTGTGAGGTGGCTGCCGCGGGCGGTCATAACCTTTTGCTTATCGGCAGTCCGGGTTGCGGCAAGAGCATGATGGCCAAGCGCATCCCTTCCATTCTGCCCCGTCTCACTTTGTCCGAGAGCCTGGAGACGACGCAGATTCATTCCGTGGCGGGAAAGCTGGATCGCGATGTGTCGCTCATTTCCTCCCGTCCGTTCCGTTCGCCGCATCATACCATCTCCGATGTGGCACTCATCGGGGGAGGAACCAGTTTCCGTCCCGGCGAGATCAGTCTGGCACACAACGGAGTGCTTTTTCTCGATGAGTTGCCCGAGTTCAGCCGTTCGGCACTGGAAACCTTGCGCCAGCCGCTCGAAGACCGTGTCATCACGATTTCGAGAACCAAATATACGGCTACCCTGCCCTGTTCCTTCATGCTGGTGGCTTCGATGAACCCCTGTCCCTGCGGCTATTACAACCATCCTTCAAGGCGTTGCGGCTGTATGCCCGGCCAGATACAGCGGTATATGGGGCGGGTGTCGGGTCCTCTCATGGACCGCATCGACATTCAGGTGGAGGTGACCCCTGTACCGTTAGAGAAACTGGCGCAGGCTCCGGCAGGCGAAAGCAGTGCGGCCATCCGTGAGCGGGTGGCCAGGGCGCGGGTTGTGCAGTCGGAGCGTTTCAGAGACGAGGAGGGAGTGTATTGCAATGCCCAGATGTCTGCCCGTCTGATTGAGAAATATGCCCGTCCCGATGCCGGAGGGGCCGAGTTGCTGGGACGCGCCATGAAGCGGCTGGACCTGTCGGCACGGGCCTACGAACGTATTCTGAAGGTGGCGCGCACACTGGCCGATCTGGACGGATCCGCACAGACAGGTGCCGCCCATGTGGCCGAAGCCGTGGGCTACCGCAGCCTCGACCGGGGATCGTGGGGAGAATAAAGGATAGGATAAGACCTGTTGGTCCAATCAATAAAGTAAAAAACCTTAATACTGATTTAAATCATGAAGAGACAAATTCTTTTTTTGTTTTTTGTGTTGTGCGGCGCGGGTATGCTTTCCGCGCAGACACTTCTGTTCCATACGGGCGACATATCGGGGCATCCTTACCGCATTCCCGCCATTGCCAAGGCACCTTGCGGCGACATCATCGCCCTGAGCGACCGCAGGCCCTGTGGCGGAGACATCGGCTACGGGCGTGTGGATATTCTGGGCCGTATCAGTACGGACAACGGCAAGACGTGGGGCGAACCCTTCAACGTGCTTGTGGGTACGGGAAAGGGAGCCGATACGGGCTATGGCGATGCCTGCCTGGTGGCCGACCGCGAGCGTGACGAGCTTCTGCTGGTATGTGTGTCGGGAGATATTCCCTATTGGAAGTCGACAGTAGCCCACAGCCAGCGGCTTGTGAGCGTTCATGCCCGGCGCGACCGCCGCACGGGCGAATGGAAGTGGCAGACAGATACCGTGGCCGACCATACGCGCCACATTTATCACAACCTTTTCGGCGGACGCATCAACGGGCTTTTCATGGGGTCGGGCCGAATTTGTCAGAGCAGTCGTATAAAAACAGGCAAATATTATCGTCTTTACGGAGCGCTTTGTACGCATCGGGGCAACTTCGTAATCTATTCCGATGATTTCGGACGCACGTGGGACGTGCTGGGATCGGCCGTTGAATCTTGTGCCCCTAAAGGTGACGAACCCAAGTGCGAGGAGTTGCCCGATGGTTCCGTTCTTCTCAGTTCGCGCAAGCACGGCGGACGTTTTTTCAACGTGTTCCGTTATACGGATGCGAAGCGTGCGAAAGGCATCTGGGGCTATCCCGTCGATTCGCGCACGGCTCCCGGCGGCATCAGCAACGAGGGTACTCCCTGTAACGGAGAGATCCTTATCATTCCGGCTCGCCGTGCGGACGGAGCGCGCACCCATCTGGCCCTGCAAAGCATCCCCGCAGGTCCGGGCCGCAGCAATGTGACAATTTACTGGAAGGAACTGGCCGCACCTTCGGACTATAATACGCCGCTCCGTTTCGCTTCCGGATGGCAGGGCAGTTTTTTGGTCACGGACAAAGGATCGGCCTATTCCACCATGACACTTCAGAAGGACGGCCGCATCGGATTCTTCTACGAGGAGGAGCCTCAGTATTACCAGATGCTTTACCGTTCTCTCGGGCTGGACGAAATCACGGGCGGGCGTTTTCTTTAACGGAAGCGGCCGTATGGAAACATAAGAACCGGGGCTTGCAGGATGTAAAACTGCAAGCCCCGGTTTTTGTCAAGATAAGGTGTGTGATGCCTTTCAGAACTCAAAGCGTTCAAGTTTGAGGGTTCCCAGTGTTTCGAGCAGGCCTACGTATTTCTTGAAGTGTTCCGAAGCCGAATGGGCGGCCAGTGCCTCGTCATCGGTCCAGGTCTCGCAAATCATGAGAATGTCTGCGCGGGTAGAACTCTCGAACGTGTCGTAAGCGATGCAGCCCTCTTCCTGCTGCGAGCAGGCTGTCAGGGCGATGGCGGCTTCCAGGGCCTCGTCATATTTGCCTTCGGCCGCCTGAAAAAAACAGTTGAGTCGTATCATTTTTTCCGGATCAGGGTTAGAACAGGTAGGCCACCTGTACCTGGAACGTATTGGCCTTGAAGTTGTAGCCCTCGCCTTCTCCCTGCCAGGATTCGGGGACAATGGCTTTGGCCCATTTCGTCATGGCGAAGTTGTAGCCTATGCCCAGTTCGAGGTGGTTCATGAGTTTGGCACCGGCACCGATATTCCAGGAGGTGTTCATTTTTTCGCTCTTGAACATGCCGTCCCACATTTTGCTGTTACCCACGGCAAAGCCGAATTGCGGACCTGTGGAGACATAGACCGAGGCGATGGAGCCGAGACCGAAGTTGTAGCGGAGGTTCACCGGAATCTCTATGCTGCGGAAGGTCTCTCCGTCTTCGTATTTCACGCCATCTTCGCTCTCGTTGATGTTCAGGCGGCGCTGGTTGTACTCTACGGCGGCATCCAGACCAATGCCCAAGGGCAGGCTGATGTTCATTTTCGGACCGAAGTACCAGCCGCAACGGTTGTCCGAATTCAGGTTGTCGGACCCGCTGCTGAAGTTCATTTTTGTCAGGTTCAGACCGCCGACTACACCAAACTTGATACCTTGTGCCGCGGACGGAACCGCCCAGGCAAAGGAGAGGACAAGCGCCAGTGCTGTAATGATCTTTTTCATATCTGTGCTGTTTAAAAAGATAAGTGAATAAAAAAATTTTTTTTGATACCTTGCAAAGGTACGATTTTTTTGCAAAGTCGTGGCTTTTCTTCCGGCAGTATGGCCGGAAAGTGTCAGATTATATCGAAAATCAGTTCGGCCTCGAATCCTCTTCCCGCGGCATACCGTGCCAGACGGGCTCGCCGTTCGTGTTCAGGCAGGTCTTCGGGCAGCGATTTTTCCTTTGTCTGCAACAGCCGGCGCAGGCCTTCAGCGTAGTCTTTCCCGTCGATGCCGGCCAGTGCCTCGTCCGCCACCGTCGTGGGAATACCCTTCATTCTCAGGGCCTGTCTTGTCTTCAGGCGGCCCCAGCGGTCGTAGCAGGTCTTGTCGTGTACGAAGGCCAGGGCATAGCGTTTCTCGTCAATGAATCCTTCGTCCTCCAGCCGGTCTATCTGTTTTTCCGCTTCTTCGGCCGTCAGTCCGGCACGCATCATCCGTTCGAGCCATTCGCTGCGGCAGTATTCGCGTGCGGCGCAGCGTGCGGCGGCATGGCTGTAGATTTCTTCGGGCGAGAGAGGATGTTGTTTTTTCATGTCGGCGGATTTATTTTTTCAGTACGCCGCGTATTACGAACCATCCGTGCATGACGAGGGTTACCACCCAGCCGTAGTGGCGCGTCATGATGCGGAACCGTTCGTTCAGCGAGGCTTTGTGGTGTCGGGTGGTCATGCCCTCGTTCAGGTAGTCCGTCACAACGGTATGTGCGTTTCTCAGGACCGCCTTTTGCCGGCGCGCCTCGCGCATGATGCGGATGCACCAGTCGAAGTCGGCCGAGAAGCGGTAGCGCAGGTCATAGCGGCAACTGCGGGCCAGGTCGGTGCGTGCGAAGAAAGCCTGGTGGCATACCAGCATGCCGTGGCGGAAAGACCGCCAGCTGAGGCGTTCGGGAGGGGTGAGGCGCCGCCGCCGTACAAAGCGGCCCGTGCCGTCCACCAGGTGGGTGTCGCCGTAGACCACGGCAGGCCGAGCCGTTGCCGCGGCGCTGGCTATGAGGGAAAGCGTGTCGGGACTGTGGAATCTGTCGCCGGCATTGAGAAATACGATATAGTGTCCCGTAGCCATGTCGATGGCCTTGTTCATAGCGTCGTACAGTCCGTTGTCCGGTTCGCTCAGGCAGGCTATCTCGTGACGGATATCGGCAACGCTGTTGCGTTCCTGATAGTGGTGTATGAGTTCGAGCGTGGAGTCTTCGGAATTTCCGTCGACGATGATGTGCTCCACGTGGCGATAGTTCTGTTCTTCCACGCTGGCGATGGTACGTTCCATGAGCGCGGCGGCATTATAGGTGACCGTGGCTACGGTGATTTTTAGCGGAGGTTCCGACATGCAGAAAAAATGGGTTTTATGTGTTTTACAGGTTATGTTCGTTGAGAGGAAGTGTCCGTTGCGGCCAGACATTCGTGGTAGCAGGCCAGATATTTCGCGGCTACGGTCTTTTCCGAATAGCTGTTCGCCGCCTTCTCGCGGGCCCGGCGGCTTATTTCGTCGTAGTTTGCCGCTTGCAGCAGGAAGAGCAGTCCTCTTGCCAGGTCCGCGGCATCCTTGAAGCGGGCCAGATAGCCGTTCTTTCCGTGGTCTATCATTTGGGGCAGTCCCCCTACGTCGAATCCGGCGCAGGGCAGTCCGCAGGCCATACCCTCCACGATGGTGTTGGGCAGGTTGTCCATCAGTGTCGGCATGGCCAGCACGTCGGCGGCGGAGTAGAGTTGCCGCATGGTCCCGCGGTCCGACACGTAGTCGAAGGGCAGTACCTCGCATTCCGCTGTTCCGGCGAGCTGGCCGGCTTCGCGCCCTACGGGCACCAGACAGAGGTTTCCGATGTTGTTCTCTCGGACAATCCGGCGCAGGGCTTCCAATAGATAGCCGATGCCTTTGTTGGGATCCGTCACCTTGAAGGCCACGAACAGGATGATGCGCTTGTCTGCCGGCAGTCCCAGAGCGCGGCGGGCCGCTTTCTTGTCCGCCGGAGCGTAGAAGTCCGTGTCGATGGCGTTGGGTATGCTTCTGACGTTGCGTCCGAGGCGCAGTGGCGCTTCCATTGCGATGTCGCGCAACCAGTCGCTGCACGTCACGAGGCGGAGGTTTCCGTGCCGGTAGGCTGTTTCTTTCCGCCGGAAGGTGGTGGCGGAAATATCGTTCGGGCTCGGGTGGTTCAGCAGCGGGCAGTTGCCGCATCCTGTCCGCCATTTCGGGCAGTCGCCGGCCTGGTGGCAGATGCCGGTCAGGGGCCACATGTCGTGCAGGGTCCATACGACGGGTTTTCCCGTTTGCAGCAGGCGGCGCAGGTCTGCGAGCGACAGCATTCCCTGGTTCACCCAGTGCAGATGGATGATGTCGGCCTCCCGGAAGGCCGGCAGACGGGTGATGTCCGTGCCGTGCGTGGCAGTGTCGATGGCGAAAAGGTTTTTCCGGCTGAATCCGTTGGCGGCGAAGATGTACAGCCGTTCCGCCAGAAAGCGGAGACGGTTTGTCAGGCGTGGCCCATACGTGAGGACGTTTTTGCCCGGTGCGGGCTTGCGGGTGTCGCGCACCAGCATACGCGCCTCCACGCCGTCCTGTCTGTTCAGGGCATTCAGCAACCGCAGGGCGGCAATCGCCGCTCCGCCGGTGTTCTCGGAAGTATTGACCAGAAGCACACGCATATATCCTCTGCAAAGATAAGGAATATTTGCCAAACAAGAGAGCGGACAGGCTAAAAGTCTGTCCGCTCTCTTGCAGGGGGTTCCGCTTGTGTGGGAGTTATTCCTTAAGATCGGCCGGAAGCATCGTCACGGTGACGCGGTTGTGCTGTTTCAGCAGTACGTCGTTGACGAATTTCCGGATGTCTTCGCTTGTCAGGTTCCTGATGGTGTCCTCATAGCCCGTCTGTTCGTCCTGTTTCCAGTTGTTCAGGGCCATGATGAGCGACTGCCAGTAGCCGTTCTTGTGCTGGCCGTCGGCATATTCCTTCAGTTCGAATTCCTTCACCTTGTCCAGCTCCTCCTTGGTCACTCCGTCTTTGGCTATTTCGAGAATACCCTGTTCCATGAGCAGCAGGGCACTGTCGGCCTTGGCCGGTTTCACGGGGCAGTAGATCTGGATGGTATAGCTGTCGTTGATGCCGTATTCGGCATTGCCGGAGGCTCCCACGCTGTAGGCCATCGAGCCTTCCTCGCGGATGCTCTTCAGGTAGCGTTGTGTGAGGATCTGTCCCAAAGCGTTTACGGCGGCGGCGTTCTTCATCGAATATTTGAGGTCGCCGTTCCAGAGCTGTACGATGTTGCCCTGCGGGGTCTCCATGGCGCGTACGAAGCGGTTGTCCACGGTGCCCTTTACGGGACGGATCTTGCGGTCGGTGTAGCTTTCGCGTTTCTTTACGGCCTTGAGCGGGGCGATGTACTGCTCCGTGAAGGCGCGGAGGCTGTCGGTGTCGAAGGCTCCGGTAAAGTAGAAGTCGAAGTCGCCGGCGGCGGAGAAACGTTCGGAGTAGACACGGCGGATGTCCTCGTAAGTAATCTTGTCCAGATCCTTGCTCTTAAGCAGGGCGCGGTGCGGGTTGTGTCCGAAGATGGTGCTGCGCACGGAATCGGAGAAGGCCATGTCGGGGATCTTCTCCAGATTTTCGAGTTGTGTGCGGAGCATGGTCATGCAGTTGTTGAATCCTTCGGTATCGTTGGCCGGCTGCTGGAAGCGCAGGTAGATGAGTTCGAAGAGCGTGCGCAGGTCTTTGGGCGTGGAGGTTCCGCTCAGCGTCTCCGTGGCCTCGCCCAGTGCGGGAGAGCAGGAAGCCTGTTTGCCGGCGAGTTTCTTTTCCAGTTCCACGGAGGTGAAGTTGCCCAGTCCGGTAGCGTTCATCACCACGCCGAACACGTCCGACATGCCGCCGCCGGTGATGATGCCTTTGAAGAGTTCGAGGTCTTTGTCCCGGGTGAGGCTCTTTCCGCCGAAACTGCTGGCGCGGAACTGCACTTCCGAGTCGTTGAAGTCCGTCTTGCGGAAGAAGACGCGGGCACCGTTGGCCAGTGTCCAGCAGGTATAGCCGAAGGGGGCCTTCTCCTCTTTCAGGATCTTGCCCTTCTTGGGCAGTACGGGAATGAGGGGTTCGTTCTTGACGTTGTCCACGTAGGCTTCCAGCTGGGCGGCTTTGGCGGCGGCCACGGCCTGTTTCATGCTTTCGGCGGTGGGGATGGCCACGTCTTCCTTTTCGGGATACATGGCCAGGAACACGAAGTTGGAATCGGTCGAGGCCGTCAGTTCCTTGAAGAGGCCCGAGACAGCCTGTGACAGTTGTGCCGAAGTCACCTGCTGCGTGATGCCCTTATAGATGTTGAATTCCGTCTCGAGGTCGGGGATGGGATCTTTTTCAAGGAAGTGGCGTACGTACTGCCTCACGTAGAAGTCGTGGCGCTGCTTCTCGCGGTTGTCATAGATCTTTTCGATGCGGCTCATGAACTCCTCGCGGGCGCGGATCAGTTCCGTCTCGGTAAAGCCGAAGCGGGAGGCGCGTTCCACTTCTTCCATCACCTTCTGCACGGCGGCGGCGTCCTGTCCCGGTTTGGGAAGGATATAGACAGTGAGGGCGTTCATCGTCTTGCTCATCAGATATTTGTCGTCGCCGGCTTCGGCAGCGATGAAGGGGCAGTCCGGTTTCTGCGACAGTTCGTTCAGGCGGGCGCTGAAGCACGTCGAGGCCAGTCCCGTAAAGAGCTGGTAACTGATGCTGACGGGCGTGTTCTTATAGGCTTCGGGAAGGGGGTCGTGCTTGAACATCAGTTCTATGATGGATTGCTGCTGCTCCTTGTCCTTGTCGATGACGTAGATGGCCTCGGCGTTTGCAGGTACGGGATAGGTCTCGTAGGGTGCGGCGTTCTCGGGCATCTGTATGGGCGAGAAGATGGCTTTGATGCGGGCCTCCACCTTGTCTACGTCGATGTCGCCCACGACAATTACGCCCTGAAGGTCCGGACGGTACCATTTCTCATAGTATGCGCGCAGGAACTCGGGTTTGAAGTTGTCGATGATTTCCATCAGTCCGATGGGCATGCGGTGGCCGTATTTCGATCCGGGATAAAGGGTGGGCAGGTTGCGCTCGAAGATGCGCTGTCCGGCGCTGGAGCGCATGCGCCATTCCTCGTGGATCACGCCGCGCTCCTTGTCTATCTCGGCAGGATCGAGGATGAGGCCGTCGGCCCAGTCGTGCAGGATCGTGAGGCAGGAGTCTATGTTGGCATCGTTTACGGGCACGTTGTCTATGTTGTAGACCGTCTCGTCAGTGCTGGTATAGGCATTGAGGTTCTCGCCGAATTTCACACCGATGCTTTCGCAGAAGCGTATCACGCCGTTGCCCGGAAAGTTTTTTGTGCCGTTGAAGCACATGTGCTCCAGGAAGTGGGCCAGTCCGCGCTGGTTGTCGTCTTCCTGTACCGACCCCACTTTCTGCGCGATGTAGAAATGGGCCCGGTTTTCGGGCAGTTTGTTGTGGCGGATGTAGTAGGTAAGTCCGTTGGGCAGTTTGCCGTAACGGATGGCGGGGTCCATGGGCAGCTCGGGGAGCTGTTGTGCCACGGTTCTCATGGCAGGCATGCTTGCCAGCAGGACAAGCAGCAGCATGAGGAGGTTTCTTTTTTTCATAATGAAAGTTTTTTATGATAGTTGTTCTATTCTCGGGACATGGAACGTTGCATTTGTCTACAAAAAATCCCTTTTTTCGCTGCAAAAGTAGTTATTTTTAAGCTAATAAGAGATAAAAGACGGAACAAAAAGCAATCCGGGCCCGTTAAAACCGTACGGAGCCTTTCCGGTGCTTCTCTGTGGGTGTGGAATCTGCCCGGCCCGTAGCAAAAACCGTGCCAAACTGAAAAGGGCGTAAAACCGTACGGCCGCTATTTCGGTTTTTTAATGGTACTGTACAAAGTTTAACCTGTAGGTTTTTCGGGAAACCTCCGGGAAGGGACCTATTTTTCACAACATAGTATCTTTTCTGAACAAGATGGGACCTTTTTTAAAAAAGATAGTATGTTTTTTTCACGTTAAGCGACGAAAAAAACCGCCCGATAGGCGGTTTTTCAGGGTTGTTCTGCTTTGCTGGTGCAAATATACTGCATTCGCGGGCGAAAAGCAAATGTTAATTAACTTACTTTTAGATTCGAAAAATTGCCCTTCCCGGTTATTTGGTCTTTTTCTGCGGACATTGCTTGGTACAAGTCTTACAGTTTTTTTTGCAGGCCTGTTTACATTTCTTGCCGGTCTTGCAGCATTCCTTTCCTTTTTTCTCGCATTTCTTTTTCTGGTCGCACTGTTCCGTCTTTTTCTCGCAGTTGCCGCATTTTTTCTGCGGGCATTGTGCGCTGAGGCCTATGCAGAACAGGGCTGCCGCGGCCAGTGTCATCAATTTTTTCATGTTCGTCTTTTTTTATTGTTTATACAATCGGTGCCGAGGTGTCCGGCACGTTTCTTCGCAGGCAAATGTACGAAGAAAACAGATAATACGGGTTGTTCTGAAGCATAATAATGCGGTTTAGCCTTGTCCCTTCGATGGGAAGTGAGGAACTGTTTACGACCATCGAAGTAACAAGAATGATGGAAACAATCGAGGTAACCGTTAAGGACATACTTACACAGTAATACGTTTTGCGGGGGATATTCGAAGTTGCAACCCGGTTGCAGGGATAAGTTCCTACCTTTGTGCCGTTCCGTAAAGAAAAAAACGGGTTTACTGATATGTCACACCATCATCACCATTCCCACGGAGGCTCTGTGCGGCCTTTTGTTCTGGTTTCCGTTCTGTTGTTCGCGGCCGGCCTGCTGCTTGATGCCGCCGGTACGCATTTTTTCAGTGATACGCGCTTGCGTCTGCTGTGGTATGTAGCGGCATGGCTTCCTGTGGCAGCTCCTGTGGCGCGTCAGGGCTGGCGCGAACTGCGCAGCGGGACGCCGTTCAGCGAGTTCACCCTGATGTCCGTCGCTTCGGCCGGAGCCTTTGCCATCGGCGAGTTTCCCGAAGCGGTGGCGGTGATGCTTTTCTATACCGTGGGCGAGGCCTTTCAGGACCGCGCCGCCGGGCGGGCCCGGCGCGACATCAGTGCCCTGACCGACCTGCGCCCCGACAAGGCAGCCGTGGAACGCGACGGAACGGTGGTATTCCTGCCGACGGAAGCGGTGGCCGTGGGCAGCGTGGTGCGTGTGCCCGTGGGCGGACGGGTGGCGCTGGACGGCATCGTGCTGGAGGCGCCGGCCGTGATTGATACCGCCGCACTCACGGGCGAGAGCCTGCCGCGTCGCGTGGAGCCGGGCGATGAGGTGCCTGCCGGATCCGTGGTCTGCGAGGCCGAGCTGCGCCTGCGTGTGACGAGGCCCGGTAGCGACAGTGCCTTGTCGCGCATACTGCGGCTCGTGGCCGATGCCGCGGAGCGCAAGGCTCCTGCCGAAGTCTTCATCCGGCGTTTCGCACGTGTCTATACCCCTACGGTCATTGTGCTGGCTGTTCTCATCGCCCTGTGGCCGCTCATGACGGCAGACGGCTGGAGCCCTGCCGCCCTGAAGGCTGCGCTGGTGTTTCTGGCCGTGTCCTGTCCCTGCGCCCTTGTGGTGAGTGTTCCGCTGGCCTATTTCAGCGGCATCGGCGTGGCGGCGCGCCACGGCATTCTTTTCAAGGGTGGCAGCTATCTGGATGCGGTGACGCGGCTGGACACCGTGGCTTTCGACAAGACGGGAACGCTCACCGACGGGACGTTCCGGATAGACAGGATATGTCCGGCTTCCGGACGTTCGGAGGAAGAGCTGTTGCAGGCACTTCTTTCCTTAGAGGTCCGCAGCACCCATCCGCTGGCACGTGCCCTGACGGCATACGCCTGGGCAAGGGGCCTGCGGCCTGCGGCGGTGACGCAGTTGCAAGAGACGGCGGGACTGGGGCTTGGCGGCATGTTGCCGGCCGGACACAGGGTGCTGGCCGGCAACATGCGGCTGCTGCGGACGGAGGGAGTGCAACTGCCCGCGGACGTGGAGGCGGAGGCCACCGTCATCTGCTGTGCTGTAGACGGTGAATATGCCGGCTGTGTCCTTTTTGCGGACCAGCCCCGCACCGATGCGGCCCGTGCCGTGACGGAACTGAAAGCCCTCGGTACGGAGCGCGTGGCGGTGCTCTCGGGCGACAGAGCGGCCTGTGTGGAACGGCTGGCGCGGCAGGTGGGCGCGGACGAGTGGTATGGCGACCTCTTGCCCGAAGGAAAACTGGAACACGTCTCGCGTTATGTGGCGGAGCCCGGCCGGCGCACGGCGTTTGTGGGCGACGGCATCAACGATGCTCCGGTGCTGGCCCTGAGCCATGTGGGTTTCGCGATGGGCGGTGTCGGGGCCGATGCGGCGGTGGAGACGGCGGACGTGGTGATACAGGGCGACAGTCCGTCAAAAGTGGCGCAGGCGGTGCGTATAGGGCGGGCCGTGAGGCGCACGGTGCGCCTGAACATCCTGCTGGCGTTGGGCTCCAAGCTGGCCGTTCTCGTGCTCGGAGCCGCAGGTATGGCCCCGCTCTGGCTGGCCGTGCTGGCCGATACGGGAGTGGCATTGCTCTGCGTGGCCAATGTGTTCCTGCTGACCAGACGCATAAAATGAAAAAAGTCGTATCTTTGTCCCGCAGCACATCAATGAAAAATGGATTTATCTGAAAAAATACTCGAATCGCGTGGGGTGCGGCCTACGGCATTGCGCCTGCTCATCCTGCGCACCATGCAGAAACTGAACTGTGCCGTTTCGCTGACGGATGTAGAGGCGAAATTAGGAACGGTGGACAAATCCACGATCTTCAGGACGCTCACCCTTTTCCTGGACCATCACCTCGTGCATGCGGTGGAGGACGGAACGGGACAGACCAAGTATGCCCTCTGTGCGGAGGACTGCCATTGTGGCGAGGATTATCATGTGGGACTGACGGACCTGCACACGCATTTCTATTGCGAGCGTTGCCGGCGTACGCTGTGTCTGCGCGGACTGCCGGTGCCGAGCGTAGACCTGCCCGAAGATTTTGACCTGCACACGGCTAACTATGTGCTGAAGGGCATCTGTCCGGAGTGTAAGGGCAAGGGCCGTCGCTGAGCGGTATAATTAAATTAGGAATTAGCAATTAGTAATTCTCAATTGCTAATTCCTAATTCAATCCGGCGCACCACCTCCAAGTGTCCGCCGAATGTCAGTTGCGGGCCCTCCGGTTCAGGACCGTTCATGGGGGCTTCTTTTGGGGCGGAGCCGGCGGGACGCTCTGCCCCACCCTCCTTGTAAGAAGTGAGAAGATGAATTTTTAGAGAAAATCTTGTAAAAAACGGCGGAATATTTCTATTTGCCGGTCTCCCCCCCCCACAACGGACGAAAAAATGTATGCAGGAACAGTGGACAACAGCTGTTTGGCCTTATACAAAAATCCCGTATGCTTTTCCTCTTACGGAACCGGCATACGGGATTTCCTGTTTCTTCTTCACTTGGTGGTCAGGCCCCACGAGGCTAAGTCGCACCGTTGTTCCACGGCTTTCTCGACGGCGTCGGGCAGGTTGTGGAAGAAGTCGAGGCCCGTCAGCGCTTCCAGACGGTCCACCGAAACGGCGTGAGCGGCCAGGCGTTCCGTTGTAGGACTGGTGTTTCCGTAGTCCTTGTGCTCCACCCAGAAGGCTATGGCGTTGTAGGCTTCGCCCTTTACCTTCAGCAGGGCTATGAAGTAGTATTTGGGTACGGGCATGCGGCCTCCGGCCACGTAGCGTCGTAGCGTCTGCCCGTCGGCAATGGTGCCGCCCTTGACCACATAGAGCGTGTCGCAGAAGGTGGCGCTGCGGCCTTTGCCTTGCACGAAGGCCTCGAAGCCCGTCCAGTACTTCGAGTTGAAGTTACCGGTTTGCGGCGACATATTGGTCAGATAGAACGTGTTGTCGTTGGCCGTGCGGGAATACAGGCGGTCGGCCGAGGCGCAGAGATGTCCGTGCTGATACCCGTTGAAGGAAATGTCGTCGGGCAGGGCATACTGTGCGGGCAATTGCGGGTCGGCGGGATATTGCGGCCGTTGTTCGTAGGGTTTGCGGCTGACGGTTTTGGGGCGTGTGGAGTTGTCGAAACGGAAGGCCACCCAGCGCGAATGGAATTTCTTCCGGTCGTAGGCGAGGCAGTAGGTCATCACGTTCTTGCCCTTTTCCGTGGACCAGTGGGAGATGAAGAGGTCTCCGTCGGCCATGCGGGGCACTTCCAGACGTTCCGTGCCCTGTCCGATGACAATGGGCCCCTGCCCTCCCCCCCCTCCGCCTAACTGGATGTTGCTGTCGTCTTCGGAGCAGGAGCCGAGGACGGCCGCGAGGACGATGGGAAGGAAGATGTGGCGGACAAATGTGCTGAAACGTTCCATGTGTTGTTTTTGGGTGTTCGGATGATGGAAAGCGCACAGACGGCCCGTCGGGCCGTCTGTGCGCGGATGAGGATTCTGTGGTCTTACTTGATGGAGATCTTGTCGATTTCCCAGGTGCCGGCAGCGTCGGACGTGCTGGTATACACGAAGGCGATGCGGGCTCCCTTCTTGCCGGCTATGGCACTGATGTCGGCCGTAGCCTCCTTGAAGGACCATCCCGTGGGATATTCGCTCAGGTAGATGTTGCTCCAGTTCTTACCGTCGGCCGAGATTTTGACGAGGGCATCGTCCTCGAACGAGTCGAAGAAGTTGCTGGCGTGGTTCACGGTGAGCGTGGCCGCAGTCATTCCCGTGAGATCCAGCTCGGGCGAGACGAGCCACGATTCGGTGGCGTAGCGTGTGCCGCCGGCGAAGGCCGATGCCTTCATTCCGTATTTGCTGTCGAAGGCCCATACATGTCCGAGATCCTCCGGCTTGTTCTTGTCTTCGATGGTCCAGTCGCCCATGCTGCCGATGGAGAGGAAGTTCCAGGCATATTTGGCTTCGGAAGGCTGGTCGGGCTGGTCAGGTTTGTCTTCGCCGCCTTCAAGACCGCCGTCGGCCGTCACGAGCGAGAAGTCGTCGATGAGGATGGCCTGTGCCACATTCTTGCCATCGTTGGTCTTCGGGTTCATCACGAGGAGGTTCACTGTGGTCTTTTCGGCGAGGGTGAAGTTGTAGGAGAGCTGTGTCCAGTCGGTGTTGCTCACATTGGTATAGCCGTCGTACTTGTAGTCGGAAGCGTCAATCTTTCCGTCCTTCACGATGGCATAGCCCGGACGCAGCTGCGCGGGGTCGGTGGTGGTACTCTTGGCCCAGAAGGACATGGTATAGGTACCGGCTTTCAGGGTTAGTTCCTTGTAGGCTATGCGCTTGTTCTGCGTGGCGTGGAAGCCTACGGAAACGGAGTAGCTGCCGCCGTGGGCATCGGTGCTTTGGCTGAGTGTGGCGCTGCTGGCACTGGTAGTGGATTTCCAGTTGTCGGGGGTGCCGCCGGTCCAGCTTTCAAAGTCGCCGTTTGCCAGCAGGTTCTCGCCGGTAACGGGAGGATTGGGCTCGGAGGCGGAACTTCCTTTCAGAACTTTCAGGTTCTTGACTTCCCAGGTCGATGCATTGGAGGTGCAGCTGTATCTGAGGGCGATGCGCACTTTCTTGTTCAGGAATTCTGCCGGAATGTCGATGTCGGCGGGATAGAAGGTGTTGTAGTCGGCCTTGCCATCTTCGGTGCGTCCGCCCTGGACGTGTTTGGCGAAGAGGACGGTCCAGTTCTCGGCGGCGGCATTTTCGCTGAAGTTGTCGGAGATGAGCAGTTGCTGGTTGTCGTCGTTCTGATTGAACTGGAGAACGTAATCGTAGGTGACATGTGCGGCCTCTACACCTGTCAAGTCCATTTCGGGGCTTACGAGATAGTAGGTGCCGGGAGTGGTAACACCGCCGTTGTAGCCGGTGGCGCAGGCGGTGTTGTATTTGTTCACCCAAGCGCCGCTGCCGTCGGTGGTGTAGTTGTTGAATGGCTGGATGGTGGAGGCGAAGTCGGCCGAGAGAATCAGATTCTCGTCTGTCGGAGTCTCGGGGGTATCGGGCAGTTTGTCGTTGATGCCGTAGGGAGCGGGAACGTCCTCGCAGGCGGTGAAGCCGAGGGTGAGGCAGGCTGCGGCCAGGATATATAACTTTTTCATGATGGTGTGTTTATATAATTATATGAGTATGTATTCTTTGGTTTTGTCCGGTTTTTATTCTTCGGTCGGATCCGTGAGATGGGCGGGGTACCAGGGTGTGTCCGTGGTGTTGCGTACGAATCCCTTGGGCTGCTCGGGTGTATGGTCGTAATAGTCGATGTCACCCAGATCGCGGAGTTGTATCTGCCAGGCGCTGTAATAGGTCAGCATGCCGGTGTAGGTGTGTATGCCGTCGAGTATTTCTGTATAAGAGATGTCGTTGCGCGTGGAGGTTCGGACGGCCACGTTCGAGTTGTTCGATACGAGCGAGCAGGTGCGGTCGATGCCGAAGCCGGCGTCGTGCAGGTTGTAGGGCCCGAATATTTTGGGCAGCGGCTCTTCCTTGCCGAATACGTCGGCACACGAGGCCGAGGTCTCGGAACCTTTGTCGGCCACGGTTTTCTTGCCGTCCTGCACTTCGTCGATGGAGCCGCGTACGGAGGCAAGCATCGGTGTGTTGTAGATGTTGCGGTTGGCCGAGGCACGGAGCCAGCTGTCGCCCTCATCGTCCGTCAGATCCACGGGTTCCAGTTCGGGGGCTGTGGGGTCGGGTTCGCCAATGAGTTGCACGTTGCTCTTGCACAGTTCAAAGAGGATGGGACCCAGCCGCCAGTTGCCGGCCGAGGTTTTATAGGGTTGTCCGATTTTGGGCACCCGGCTGTATACACCGATGTAGAGGCCTTTCAGGTTGACGCGCACACGCTGTCCCAATGCGAAGTAGGGAGCGAGGTTCGTGTTCTTCACCGCCAGCACGAGACACTGGTCGCGGCCCGGGTCACCCTCGGGCAGGGAGGTGTCGATGTTGCGCAGCAGCAGGGTCTGGTAGAGGTTTCCGCTGACATCGTTGGCGCAGACCACGCCTTCGAGGATCAGATCCTTGTCTACGACAAAATATCCGTTGGTACTGGTTCCGACGTTCCGGCTGATTTCGTCCTTGACCTCCTTGATGGTGAAGTTCACTTCGCCGAGGTCTGTCGGGCAGGTCACCAGCAGGTCTTCGGTATCTGCCACGGGCCATTCGTCCATGCACGAGGTGAACGGGCAGGCTGCGAGCAGGGTGAGCATGATGCCGGAAAAAATCTTTTTCATATTCATGGCTTTCTTTTATATATATAGGAGTAAGTGCAACGGCTCAGAAACGGAATCCTGCGTTGAGGAAGAAGTTGAAGGCGTTGGCGTAATAGTATTTGGAATTTTTGGAGAACACATAGGGACGGGCTTCGCCGCTGGTGTAGCTGTCATCGCGGTTCTGTTCGTAACCGCCCGTGCGCAGGTTGCGGTTGTTCGTGATGTTCTGGAGCGAGAGGTTGATGCTGATGCTCTTGCCTTTTTTCAAGCGGATGAAGCGTCCGATGGAGGCATCGAGCATGAAGCCGCCCTTGAATTTCTCTTGCGAGGACGTTTCGGTGTCCACCAGGTTGCCGTTGGCATCGAAGAGCGTTCCGCCCTTCTCTTCCAGTTCGGCCTGCGTTACGTCGAAGACGAGGTTGCCGGTCGAGGCGTCCACGCTGCCGGCCACGTAGTGGGGCACGATGTTGCTCAGGCGTCGGTATTGTGAGAAGCCTACGTACACGCGGTCATAATAGTTGAGGTTGGCCTCGAAGAACCATCCGTTGACGTTGTAGTTCACGCCGAAGCTCAGAGCCGTGAGCGGAGTTCCGCTCACGCGGATGCCGTCGGCGATGACACGCAGCGGCATGGCCTTGCCCGTGACGGGGTTTTTCCAGACGTTGAGTTCGGCAACGGTTTCCGCGTTCATGCCTTCGTAGTTCACCTGTGCCAGCGGGTTGTTGATGTATTGGGCTTCGCTCAGGGTTCCGATGAGCTGGAAGGAGAGTTTGCTGGTGGCCTGCCATACGAAGGCGGCTTCTACACCGTAGTGTTCCTTGTCGATGCCTGTCATGGTGAGGTAGGTGAAGCGCGATTCCTGATCGTTGTAGAAGGCCGTCTGTTCTACCTGGTTCATGAAGCGGGTGTAGTATCCGGTCAGTTTTCCTGTGAGGTTGCCAATGCGGAAGGCGTAGGCGAGTTCCGTGCTCAGAATGTCTTCGAGCGTGAGGTCGTTTACGAAGTTATTCTGCATGCGGGGTGCCACGAAACTGTTGCGTGCCAGCGGAGCCTGGCTGTCCCAGCTGCCCGAGAGCGTGATACGGTGGTTGGCTAAAGGTCGCCACGACAGGCTGAGCTTGCCGCCACCACCCAGAAAGTTCGCCGTGCCGCTCTTGCCGAAGGAGTTTTCCGGAGCGCGGCCGTTGCGCATGAGGCCTTCGCGTTCGATGGTGGTACCTTCGCCGTGTGCGCCCAGGTTGAGGCCGAAGGCGCCGCGGTTCAGCTGCCAGATTCCCCACAGGCGGGCCTTGTTGACGAAGATGTTATAGTTGTAGCCGAACTTGTCGCCCTCGGCGATGCGGCGGTTGGGGTTGTTCAGGTCGTTCTGGGCCTCGGGGCTTTCCATGCCGTAGTCCTTGGCCGCGAACTTGTCGATGTCCGTATAGGAGTTGCCGCCCAGCAGGTCTTCCATCGTCTTGTAGTGCATGCCTTTGGTGCGGTTGAGCTGGATGCCGAGGGTGTATTTGTTGAAGCGGTTCAGGGCACCGTTGAAGGTGGAGTTCAGGGCGAAGACCTGCTGGTCGTTGTGCCGGCGTTCCTGGTAGTAGAGCGCATCGCCGCCTGTTTCGGCATTTTTTCGGTTCACGTAGTACATGCGGTCCCAGTTGATCTGTCGGTTGGCCTCGTTGGAGGTCCAGTAGTCGTAGAGATAGTTGTACTGGTCGAGCAGGAAGGGATTTTCGGCCAGAAAATCCGGGTTGTTCACCTCGGGGTCGTACACGTTGAAGATGCTCGAGGGCAGGTTCTTGTAGTAGTCGGGTCGCGGGTCGTAGGCGTTGCCGTCCCATCCTAAGGCCGTAGAACCGTAGTTTCCGTATTTGTAGCCCAGCGAAGTGACGAGTTTCTTCGTCTCGCTGATGTTCCAGTCCCAGGTGAGGATAGCTGTCGGCTCGAAGCTCTTCACCACGCGGGCGTTGCGTTTCGCTCCGTTCTGATATCCCCAGTTGGGGTTGTAGTAGTGTGAGTTGGCCAGCCAGTAGGCCTCTTCCGTCGAGGCCGCCTGCTGTCCGCGTTCGGTGGGTGCGCCGAAGGTGGCGAGCGAGAGGGCGTGGCGGTCGCCGAGGCGTTTCTCTACGGCCAGGAAGTAGCTGAAGGCGTTGTAGAAAGTTCCGTCGATGACTCCTTCGTTGGACCACCGGTAACCTAAGGAGGTGGCCACGGCCCATCCTTTTTCCGTGAGTCCCGAGGCATAGGTGTACATGGCGCGGGCCACGTAGTTGCGGTTACAGCCCGACAGGGTGATCTTGTTTCCCTGTGCGAACTGGCTGGCACGGGCGCTGATGTTCTGTCCGCCGCCAATGCCCGTCATGCCGAAGTTGTTGGCTTCGAAGCCGGAGACGCCCTCCTTGTTGCGGGTGGCATCGTTCAGTCCGCCTATCATGCCGTAGCTGAAGCGGCCTGTCTCCACGTCGTTCAGCTGAAGTCCGTTCATGAAGGTCTGGTTGTACATGTTGTCGTAGGCGCGGATCCTGAAGCGCATGGGGCTGAACAGGTAGCCCACTTCCGAGAGGAAGAGATCGCTTTTCGAGGCAGTAATGGACGACACGGCCTGTGAAGCGTCGTTGTCCTCGTCGAGCTGCGATTCGGTGAAAGTGAAGTCGGAGCTGTCGTCGTTCACCGTCCGCAGGGAGTCGGCGCGCTGTTGGGCCGGCAGGGCCGAAGCCATGCAGCAGGCTGCCGCCATAAGAATTAAACCTTTGCTCATATTGTGTTTTGTTGTGTTTAAGTTTCGTAGGTAGAGGCGGCGGCTTGTGCGGCCGTCGTCTGCTTTTTGTGTGGCAAAGTTAATAGAAAAATGTAAAACGAACTTAAATCTATCGGACTTATTGGGCCAATTGGTCCAAGTAAGCCCGATAAACTTTGCTGTCAGAATTTTTTCATTGCCTTCATCGCTCCCGTCTCGGATTTTTTTAGGAAATTTGTCCCTGTTTTACAAAAAGAAATCTTACCGAATAATTTATAACGACTATGAAGAAGACTCTCTTTTCATTTCTCGTCCTGATGCTGGCCCTCACGGCCGTGGCGGGACAGGCCGACGAGAAGCGCTATGCCCTTTACGGCGTGGCGTTCTATAATCAGGAAAACCTTTTCGATACGATCCACGATGCCGGCAAGAACGATTACGAATTTCTGCCGCAAGGCTCCTTCAAGTGGGGAGGCATGAAGTACAACGCCAAGTTGAAGAATATGTCTACTGTGCTCTCGCAGCTCTGCACCGACAAACTGCCGCAGGGCGCCGCCGTCATCGGACTCTCCGAGGTGGAGAACCGCCGTGTGCTGGAGGACCTGCTGAAGCAGCCCGCGCTGGCCGGACGCGGATATGAGATCGTACACTACGAGGGGCCCGACCGCCGCGGCGTGGACTGCGCCTTCTTCTATAATCCGCGTTTCTTCACGCTGGAAAACTCCATGCTGGTGCCCTACTACTATCTGGACAAGAAGCAGCCCGATGTGGATCTGGGTTTCTATGTGGATGCGGAAGGCCGCGTCAGGGCGCATGAGGAATTGCGTGGAGACACGACGTACATCACCCGCGGCTTTCTCGTCATGAGCGGAAAGCTGGGGGGCGAGGATGTCCACTTCATCGTGAACCACTGGCCTTCGCGGGCGGCAGGCAGCGAGGCCCGCGAGCGGGCCGGCGTACAGGTCAAGGCCCTGAAGGACGCCCTGCTGCGGCAGACTCCCGGATCAAAAGTGATCATCATGGGCGACATGAACGATGATCCCAACAACAAGAGCATGACCGAAGCGCTGGGCTGCAAGCACAAGAAAGAGGGCGTACGCGAGAACGATCTCTACAACCCTTGGTGGGATATGCTTTACAAGACCGGACAGGGCACCCTGCTCTACGATGGAAAATGGAATCTCTTCGACCAGATTGTCTTCACGGGCAACCTGCTTGGCAACGATCGCTCTTCGCTCAAGTTCTACCGCAACGAGATTTTCCTGCGCGACTGGCTCTTCCAGCAGGAAGGGCGTTATAAGGGCAATCCCCTGCGCACCCACGCCGGCGGCGTATGGCTCAACGGCTACAGTGACCACCTCCCCACGATAATCTATCTGGTGAAGGAGATAAAATAAAAAAACAGACAACAAATATATTAAAGAATGAAACCAGGTATTCCCAAAGGAACGCGCGACTTCTCGCCTGTCGAGATGGCCCGCCGCAATTATATTTTCGACACCATCCGTGAGGTGTATCGCCTCTACGGTTTCCGGCAGATAGAGACGCCGGCTATGGAAAACCTTTCCACACTGATGGGAAAATATGGCGAAGAGGGCGACAAACTGCTCTTCAAGATTCTCAACTCCGGCGACTTCCGCAGTGCCGTGACCCCCGAGGACTATGCCGGCCGCACGGCCTTGCAGTTGGCGCCGCGTTTCTGCGAGAAAGGTCTCCGGTACGACCTCACCGTTCCCTTTGCCCGCTATGTAGTGCAGCACCGCGAAGAGTTGCAGATGCCCTTCAAGCGCTATCAGATACAGCCCGTATGGCGCGCCGACCGGCCGCAGAAGGGACGCTACCGCGAGTTCTACCAGTGCGACGCAGATGTCGTGGGCAGCGACTCACTGCTCAACGAGGTGGAACTGTTACAGATCGTGGACGAGGTATTCACGCGCTTCGGCATACGCATCTGTACGAATATCAACAACCGGAAAATCCTGACCGGTATTGCCGAGATCATCGGCGCGGCCGACAAGATCGTGGATATCACCGTGGCCATCGACAAACTCGACAAGATAGGACTGGACAATGTGAATGCCGAACTGCGCTCCGTGGGACTGTCCGAGGAGGCGGTGGAGCGCCTGCAGCCCATCATCAGCCTGAACGGGACGAACGGGGAGAAACTGGCCGTGATGCGTTCCGTGCTGGCCGCCAGCGAGACGGGACTGAAGGGTTGCGACGAGGTGGAGTTCGTGCTCGACGCCCTGCGTGACGCCGGTCTGAACAACGCGCTGGAACTGGACCTGACGCTGGCGCGCGGCCTGAACTACTACACCGGCTGCATCTTTGAGGTGAAGGCGCTCGATGTGCAGATAGGCAGCATCACGGGTGGCGGACGATACGACAACCTGACCGGCATTTTCGGCTTGCCCGGCCTGAGCGGCGTGGGCATCAGTTTTGGTGCCGACCGCATCTATGATGTGCTGGGCCAGCTCGACCTCTATCCCGACGATGCCACGGCAGACCTGCGCCTGCTCTTCATCAACTTCGGCCCGAAGGAGGCTGCCTGGTGTATGGGCCTGGCCCGCCGGCTGCGCCGCGAAGGAGTAGCCGTGGAGGTCTATCCCGATGCCGTGAAGATGAAGAAACAGATGAACTATGCCAATGCCCGTCAGGCGGCCTATGTGGCTCTTGTCGGCGAGAACGAGATGGCCGAAGGGCGCATCTCGGTGAAGAACATGGAGACAGGCGAGCAGCAGAGCCTCTCGCCTGAGGAACTGGCGGCGCTTCTGAAAAACGCCTGAGGACATTTCCTTGCAAATGCAGCCGGCCCGGCGATACGGTATGTCACCGCAAATCGCCGGGCCGGTTTCTTTTTGTTTGAAGTTGAAGAAAAAGAGAAAGCTCCCGGCCATGCAGAATTACCCTAAACTGCATTCCGAAGAGCTTTCTCGGGAACCGGTTCTATATGGTCTTGTCCGGATTATTTCTCTTCGTTGGCAGACCAGATGTCGCTGCTCCAGCTGTTCTTGTGCCGGGTCAGTACCTCGGCATCCTTGTCTGCGGCATTATCGCTGACCGAAAGGCAGAGGACATCCTCGATTTCCATCTTGATCACTGTAAGGGACGGTTGAATATATTTTTTCATGTTATTCGGATTTTTTTATTCTGTCCTTCTCCCGTCCATATATCCTTATGTGGACGGGAGAAGTTCTTTTTGTTCTACATCTTTCTTATTTCACCAGTACTTTCTTGCCACCGATGATATAAATGCCTTTCTGCATCTTCTCTACACGGCGACCGCTGAGGTCGTAAACTGCGGGAGCGTCCGTCGGGCTTTCATTCCCGACAGCACCGATGCCGGTGGTCTCTTCACTGAAGAAAAGGGCGCGCACACCCGACTGGGAGGTCTCCTCGGGCAATGTCACATAGCAGCGGTTGGCTCCTACGGTGGGTTGCTGTCCTTCCATTACCTTGTAGAATCCAAGTTTGCCGTCTTTGTTCTGGAGCACATAGGAACCGATGGGAGCTGTCGTGTTTTCATATACGCCGGTCAGAATTCCGGTGGTGAGGGTAGACGCCGAGAGATTGGTGCGGTCATAGCCTATCAGTTGGAATCTGGTTCCTACGGTACCTTGTACGATATACGGAGTGTTGGCCTTGAAACCGGTGGTCAGACGTTCCAGATTCAGGACCCCGTTGGTGGTACTGTTGCAATTGTATGCCGTTACTCCCGTTGGAACGGCAATATTGCCGGGCAGTAAGATGGTGCCGTATTCGGCCTTGAACTCATAGATTACGGAAGCGGGATAACCGTAGTTTGTAGAAAAATCCTTATAGGAGGTGAGGTTGGAGATGGCAGTCTCGATGGCTGCAAGGTCATTGCCGGCAAGTGCGGTATTGGCGTTTGTGAAGAGATCGGCATTGGGCACGCTGAATTTGTACTCGCCGGGCCAGAGGGTCTGCGTCATGCCTTCTTCTATGTCGAAGGGGTATTTGCCTCCTACGGCCTCAAGCAGGTCGGTGAGACGCTGTTTTGCCTGTGACAGCACTTCTTCGGGACTGACATAGAACAGGTCGAATTCGGAGCAGCTTCCGAAGTTTCCGGTGGCTTCCGTGAGCACGAACATGACATAGCGGCCCGTGACGGGTTGGGAAAGCTGTATTTTCTTTTCGTTGTCGAATATGTCTGCGAAGCTGAGAGAACCTTCGGAAACGGCTCCCTCCAGTGCCGATACCTGGGTCTGGATGTCGGCCGTGCACCCTTCGGCCTGGCTGAATTCGGCCGCGAAGGGTTCGCTCTGTACATATAACTTGTATTGCGAGCAGATTCCGTTATCGCCGTTATAGCGGCGCGAGTAGCTGAACTGGCTGAAGGTTTCTTCTTTTCCGAGATCAATGATAAACCATTGGGGCATCGTATTTCCAATGCCGTATGCATTGTCTGTGCCGGCTGTTCTCCAATTGGAATGCCAGTAGGTGGTGACATCTTCGTCGAGTATGTTATCAATAGGTCCGTTTTCTCCGCTGTCAATGCAGGCGCTTGAAGCTGTTACCGTCCAATTGCTTTTGTCAAGATGAGAGTTGTCTTTTTCATATTTCGTGAAGGCCCATACGGAATCTTTATTGTCGGCTTCCCATGTTCCTAAAAGCGAGTTGACTCCCTTTTTATTATAATTTCCTGCGAAATTCCAACTTTTGCTTCCGGCTGCATTGTCCAGCGTCAGGGAAATGATGTCGTAGCCGGTACCCGGACCGTAGTTCTCGACGATGCGCCAGTAAGAGTTGTCCTCGTCGCATGTTTCCTGAACCACAATGTTGTTGTTGGAGTTGGTCAGATATTTTCCGTTGAAGTCCTGAATGGTGTACGCTTCCTTGGACTCCACGTAGGTGACGGTGAATGCGTATGCGTCGAGAAGTGTTTGCGGAGCATTCCGGATAATCTGGGCTCCGTTGCTGAAGCAATAACCGCTGTTGGCCGAATTACGGATGGTGTATTTTCCGCTTTCCAGCATGACCGGATCGCCTGCTGCGGCATTTGCTCCCAGACTGAAAACTGCGGAGAGCATCAGGCCGAGACAGAAGGTAATTTTCCTCATAGTAGTTTAATGGAATTTGAAGTGAATGTATTTTTTTGTAATTTTATGTCAAATATTTGGTGCAAAGGTACTTCAAAACCTGTGAATTGCAAAACGGGGGGTGAAAATATGTTAAAAAATACGGAAATATTATGGCTTATATGCGTGGCCGGCAAATCCGGCACGGAGAAAAGAAAAAAAGACTTCCCGCAGTTTTTATGCTGCGGGAAGTCTTTTGTGTGAATATGACAGCAGGCCGGCTCTGCGATTATTCCGCCAGAAGCGAGAATTCGGCACCGGAGGCATACTCCTGTCCGTTCTGTTCGTTGAGGGCCTTGAAGCGGATGTAGCGGGCCTTGACGGGGCTGGAGAACATTACGCGCTGCGGCTGGGCCTCTCTCGTGAACGAGCCTTTGGCTACCGGTTCGCCCCACTCTTTGCCGTCCTGGCTGACGTAGATCTCATAGTCCTTCACGAAACCGTTGCCGCCGCCCTGACGCGGGGTGTAGACAAAGCCCTTCATGGTTTTCGTCTCGGCTGCGTCGAAGTCTACCCAATGGGGGTATTTGGCCAGTGTCACGCTGTACATCGTGTGCCAGATGGTGCCCGGGTCGTTGTCGAGCAGATGTTTGGGATCGCCGCTGTTGGGCTCGGCGCTCGAAGCGTAGACCACCTCGAGGGGCACGCTCTCCACCTTGTCGAACTGGCTGGTGAACTTGAGTTGCGGGTTGTCCTTGTACCACGCCTGGATCTTGCCGCCCTGCTTGAAGCTGAAGGGTTCGGCGTAGGCCACGGCCTTCTTGCTTCCGTTGACGCTGTAGACGATGGCACGCCCCTTCTCGGTAGAGTGGATGCTGACGTTGCCCACGCGGTCGCGGGTGATGCTGACGGGCGCTTCGCCGGAGACGGACACCTTGGCCTGTGCGGCGGCGTTGTCGCCCTTGACGGGACGGATGATGAACCCGAAGTCGCGGTTGCCCTGTGCGCGGTCCTGAACGAGGGGGATGTCCTGTCCGCAGCTGGCGCCGCCCAGTCCCGTCACGATGGCATCGAGGTGCAGGCGGGTGTTGCCCGGACGCGGCAGCTGGTAGATGTGCGGTGCGAGCGTCAGGTCCAGCTGGCTCCAGGGCAGTGCCGAGGCCGACATCTGTCCGTCGGCCACGAAGACGGCTCCGTTGCCGCTGCCGTCGGTCAGGGAGCACCAGCGCACTTCTTCGCGGTTGCCCATGGCCTGGGGTTTGGGCAGGATAATCTCGCCCTCGCCCACCTTGTGGCTGTAGAGGCCGATGAACTGGCTGGTCTTGCGGTCGTTATAGTTGTTTACGGGGCCACGGCCGTAGTAGGTGTAGCGGTTCAGGCCGGCCGGCACTTCCATCGAGTAGCCCAGACGTCCCAGCAGCAGTTTGGTGTTGCTCGGGGCGATGGAGGAGCGGAGTTCCACGGATCCGTCGGGATAGACGGTCCAGATTTGGCTGCTCGTGAACTTGAAGGCGCAAGGGCGGTCCTTGTATTCGGTGATGACGTAGCGGCCGGAGGATCCGCCGTTGATGGCAGCGGCGTTGGGAGCCTGGCTTTCAACGGTGAAGGAGAGCGTGATGCTGCCGTCCTTACGCACGTAGCTGTTCCAGTCCGTCACCTTGTGGTGCAGGTTGTGCAGTCCGTTGGCCACCCAGTCTTTGTAGTACCAGTTGTCATTGTCCACCGGAGCGCGGAAGGCGTCGATCTTGGGTCCGTTGCCTTCGGTGATGATGTCCGTTCCGCCGTAGGTGAGTTTGTGGAGGGTTCCTTCCTTGGTGTCGAACACGGCTTTGAAGCCTTCGCCGTCAATGGTGAGCAGGCCGTTGCTTTCGCTCTTCTGCAATTTTGCGGTCCCGGCCAGGTTGCTGAGGGCGGGTGCGGCGGCCGGCTGTTTCACGGCCAGCTGTTCTTCCATCTGCACGTAGCCTTTTGGGGCCCAGGGCTGGTCGCTGCCCAACAGGAACTGTACCTTGGCGAAATATTCGCCTTGCGGCTCCAGCCTGTCGAAGTCATAGTTCATGGCGAAAGTCATGCTTTCGCGCGGACCTACGGCCATGCGCGGACCGGTGAGCGGGCGGTCTTCGGTGACGCGCTGTCCGTCTTTCCAGAGCGACCAGACGATCTGGTAGTCATCGAGCGGTTTGAAGTAGTTCTTGTTATAGATCTCGATCTGTCCCTTCCGGGCGTCGAGCATCTTCACGGCAACGTTCTGGTATACCTTTTTCACCTCGTAGTACTGTGCCTTGGGGGTGAGGTCGGGGCGCATGATGCCGTTCATGCAGAACATGCCGTCGTTGGGTTTGTCGCCGAAGTCGCCGCCGTAGGCCCAGAAGCGGTCGCCCGTCTTGGAGTCGTAGTAGTCGATGGCCTGGTCCACCCAGTCCCAGATGGCACCGCCCATGATGAAGTTGGTGCTTTCCACGGCAGTCCACAAGTCGATGAGGTTGCCCACGGCGTTGCCCATGGAGTGGGCGTATTCGGAGATGTGGAAGGGATAGCGGATGCCCTTGTCCTTACCGCTGGCAATGTATTGCGTCAGGGGAACGGAGGGGTACTGGTTGGAGCCCATGTCTACGATTTTGTTGTTGCGTTCGTACTGTACGGGCCGGCTGGTGTCGAAAGCCTTGATGGCGTTGTATGCCTCCACGAAGTTCTTGCCCGGACCGGCCTCGTTGCCGAGGCTCCAGATGCAGACGGAAGGGTGGTTCACCGTGGCGTGGACCATCTCCATGTTGCGGGCGATGTGTGCCTTGCGGAATTCGGGCACGTGCGAGAGGCTGGCCTCGCCGTAGTAGTATTCATGGCTCTCGATGTTGGCCTCGTCCTCCAGATAGATTCCGTATTTGTCGCACAGGTAGTACCAGTAGGGATCGTCGGGATAGTGGCAGTTGCGCACGTGGTTGATGTTGCCGCGCTTCATGAGCATCACTTCGTGCTCCATCTGCTTGCGGCTGACGTGGTGTCCTGTCTGGGGATTGTTCTCGTGCCGGTTCACTCCCTTCATCTTGACGGGCTGTCCGTTCAGGTAGTAGTAGCGTCCGGCCAGTTTGAACTCGTCCTGGTCGGCGGGCGTTTCCTTGATTTCAATTTTGCGGAAGCCTACGTTGGTCGAGAAGGTCTCCGTCACGTTGCCCTTCTTGTCCTTCAGTTCGCCTACGAGCACGTAGCGGTAGGGGGCTTCGGCGTTCCAGGGGCGCACTTTCTGTCCGGCTTCGAGGCGTACGCAGACGCTCTGGTCCACACCGGGTTGCAGTTCGTTGACAGGAACCGTGGCCGACACGCCGTCCACGGGCGTGGTCTCGTCCGTGTAGAGGCCGTTGGCATAGAGCGTGTAGGTGAGGGTGTAGCCTTTGGCTTTTTTCTTGTCGAGGTTCTGCACCTGTGCCGTGATGTCGAGCGAGGCATTGGTGAAGGTCGCGTCATAGTCGGGGATGGCCACGATGTCGCGCACCTGCACTTTGGGTTTTGCCGTCAGCGATACGGTGCGGAAGATGCCCGGCAGGCGGAACATGTCCTGCGCTTCGAGGAAGGAACCGTCGGAGTTGCGGTATACCTCGGCGGCCACAACGTTCTCGCCTTCTACCAAATAGGGGGTGATGTCGAACTGGGCCAGGTTGCGCGAGTTCTTCGAGAAACCCACGTACTTGCCGTTGATGTAGAGATAGAAGAAGGAGTCTACGCCGTCGAAGTTGATGTAGATCTCACGTCCTTTCCAGCCGGCCGGCACGGTGAACGTGCGGCGGTAGGAACCCACTTCGTTGCGGTGTTTGTAGGTGGGCCAGTCCTTTGGCGGGGTACGCATCACTCCGCCTTTCCAGTCGCCCACCTTCACCGCGTGCTGGAAGATGACGCGCTGGTTGGTGTAGATGGGTACTCCCCACCGCAGGGAGCCGTCTTTCTGGATGCCCGCCACGTTCCAGTTCATGGGCACCTCCACCTTGTCCCACGCCGAGACGTCGAACGAAGGCTCGTAGAAGTTCTTGGGCCGTTTGTCGGGATCGGGTGCCCAGTGGAAGCTCCACTGTCCGTTCAGCGACTGCCAGTAACGACTGTGTTCGGGCAGGACCTTGCGGGCGCTCTCCTTGTCCTGGAAGGAGAAGAACCACGCATGGGGCTGCAATTTGTTGTAGGCTACGGAGTCGGGGCTTTGCCACTCCCAGCCTGTCGGTGCGGGCATCGAGCCGTAGTAGAAACCGTCGAGCGGAGTGACGTCGGCTGCGAGCGGACCGGCAGCAAGGCATCCCAGAAGGATAGTCATTGTTGTCTTGCGCATAATGAAGTGTTATGTGGGTTAGATGATGTGATTTGTTTCCGGTTTTTCATGAGGTTAGATACCTACAAAAATACGAAGTTCCGGCGGATTGCGGAAAAATATCGTGTCCTTTTTGAGACGATTTGCAATAAACCGCCCTCTGTGACGAACGAAAGGCTTCCGCCAGTGCGGCCGGGGAATCTAAAAGTAGGTTAATTAACATTTGCTTTTCGCCCTCGGATGCAGTATATTTGCACCGGCAAAGTAGAAGAACCCTGAAAAGCCGCCTAATGGGCGGCTTTTTTCGTCGCTTAACGTGAAAAAAACATCCGATCTTGTTGAAAAAAGGTCCTATCTTTTTCAAAAAAGATACTATGTTGTGAAAAATAGGTCCGGTCTCGGAGTTTTTCCGAAAAGCCTTCAGGTTAAACTTTGTACAGCACTATTAAAAAGATTGAAATGTCGGCCGTGCGGTTTTATGCCCTTTTCAGTTTGGCACGGTTTTTGTATAGGCGGCGTTTTACCGGAACGGACGGAGGGACTTCCGGTTCGCAGTCCGGAAGCCCCTCCGTTGTAGTTTTAGGCAGGTGGGGATCAGAGTCCCAGCGCTTTTTCGATCCAGTAGGTGCCGATGCCGGCTAAATAGCCCAGGAAGGCCACCCATGTGATGTGGCGCAGGTACCAGCCGAAGGTGATTTTCTCCAGTCCCATGACGATGACTCCGGCCGCACTGCCGATGATGAGCATGGATCCGCCCACGCCTGCGCAGTAGGCCAGCAGTTGCCAGAAGATGCCGTCGACGGCCAGATCGCCCGCGGGGGTGATGGTGTACATGCCCATGCAGCCGGCCACGAGGGGAACGTTGTCCACGATGCTCGATACGGCACCGATGACGCCGGTGACGAGGTAGTGATTGCCGCCCGAGGCACTGTCAAGCCACTGTCCGAAGGCTCTCAGCACACCGGTTTCCTGGAGGGAGGCCACGGCCATGAGGATGCCGAGGAAGAAGAGGATGGTGCTCATGTCGATGCGTGTGAGCAGGTTGGTGACGCGGTGTTTCATGCCTTCATCCTCGCCCATTCCCTTTTTGCAGAAGAAGATTTCCGTAGTGGTCCAGAGTATGCCGAGCACGAGCAGGATGCCCATGAAGGGAGGCAGGCCGGTGAGAAAGCGGAAGATGGGCACGAAAATGAGGCCCCCCACGCCGAGGCAGAAGACGGCGGTGCGCTCTTTCTTCGAGAAGGAGTGCTGGTCCGTCTGTTCCTGTTCCGTCTCCCGGGGTGCGGGCAGTTCGCCCTTCAGGCTGTATTGCAGCAGGAAGGCGGGCACGATGACGGAGACGATGGAGGGCAGCAGCACTTCCTTGATGACACCCACGGTGGTGATGTTACCCTTGATCCAGAGCATGATGGTGGTCACGTCGCCGATGGGCGAGAAGGCTCCTCCGCTGTTGGCGGCGAGGACGATGAGGCCGGCGTAGATCAGACGGTCCTTGCGGTCCTGCACCAGCTTGCGCAGCACCATCACCATGACGATGCTGGTGGTGAGGTTGTCGAGCACGGCGGAGAGCACGAACGTGATGGCGGCGATGCGCCACAGCAGAGCGCGCTTGCTGCGTGTCTCGAGACGGTCGCGAACGAAGTTGAACCCGCCGTTGGAGTCGACGATTTCGACAATGGTCATGGCTCCCATGAGGAAGAAGAGAATCTCGCACGTGTCGCCGAGATGGCTCAGCAGGATGTGTTCGTTGACCCACTGGGATATTTCGGAGGGGGCGACGGTGAGGCCGTGCATGGCCTGGATGAAGCTGCCGGCGTCGAACATGAAGAACACCCAGCAGAGCACACACATGAGAAGCGCGATGGCGGCTTTGTTGATCTTCAGGCCGCTTTCGAGCGCGATGCCGGCATAGCCGAGCACGAAAATGGTAACGATGATTGTTGTCATAAGGGCTATTGTGGTTTTCGGTTGATTTTCAAGTTGCAAAGATAGCGTAAGACGAGAAAGCGGCAAAATGTAAGTTCTGATTTCTGTCTTGTGCGGGAGTTATTATCAAAAAAAATTATAACTTTGCCGTGTCTAAGGACACAGGGCCCTTGTAGTTCAACGGATAGAATAGAAGTTTCCTAAACTTTAGATCCGAGTTCGATTCTCGGCGAGGGTACGTTTCACGGATGAAAATCCAAGGCCGGCGGAGGAGCAGGATTGCTGTTCTCCGCCGGCCTTTTTGTATTTTATGGAGCCATGGTTATTGTGTGGTCTTATTTGTTGAGGCGCCAGGACGACCCTTCGCGTGTGTCCTTGATTTCGAAGCCCAGGGCGGCCAGTTCGTCGCGGATGCGGTCGCTGGTGGCCCAGTCTTTGGCTTCTTTTGCCTTGCGGCGCATGTCGAGCAGGAGGTCTACGGCGCGTCCGAAACTTTCCTCGCGTCCGGCGTTGCCCGCGGTTTCGGCGCTAAGGCCCAGTAGGTCGAAGGCAAAGGTGCGGAACACGCGGCGCAGTTCTTCCAGTACTTCGGCGGTGACGGTGGCTTTCTTGTCGGCCAGCTGGTTGATGGTGCGGCAGGCGTCGAAGAGGTGGCCGATGACGATGGGAGAGTTGAAGTCGTCGTCGAGGGCGGCATAGCATTTCTCCTCCAACTGCTTCACCTGTTCGGGTCCCACGGTGCCTTCGGCGGCGGGAACGATGCCGTCCAGACGGGCGTTGGCTTCAAGCAGGCGTGCCAGCCCCTTTTCGGAGGCCTGGAGGGCTTCGTTGGAGAAGTCCACCGTGGAGCGGTAGTGTGCCTGAAGGATGAAGAAGCGGATGGTCATGGGCGAGTAGGCCTGTGTGAGCGATTCGTGCTCGCCGCTGAAGAACTGCGCGAGGGTGATGAAGTTGCCTAAGCTCTTGCCCATCTTCTGCCCGTTGATGGTGATCATGTTGTTGTGCATCCAGTATTTCACCATCTGGTCGCCCTGCGAGGCCACGGCCTGCGCTATCTCGCATTCGTGGTGGGGAAAGACGAGGTCCATGCCACCGCCGTGGATGTCGAAATGCGTGCCGAGGTATTTGCGGCCCATGGCCGTACATTCGCAGTGCCAGCCCGGGAAACCGTCGCCCCAGGGCGAGGGCCAGCGCATGATGTGTTCGGGGCGGGCTTTCTTCCAGAGGGCGAAGTCCACCTGGTTACGCTTCTCCCCTACCCCGTCGAGCGCGCGGCTGGCGTTGATCACGTCCTCAAGGTTGCGGCCCGAGAGGATGCCGTAATGGTGCTTTTTGTTGTAGGCCTCCACGTCGAAGTAGACCGATCCGTCGGATTCGTAGGCGAAGCCGTTGTCGAGGATCTGGCGTACCAGTTTTTCCTGTTCGATGATGTGTCCCGTGGCGTGGGGCTCTATTGAGGGCGGCAGGCAGTTCAGTCGGTCCATGCTCTCGTGGAAGCGGTTGGTGTAGTGCTGGGCCACTTCCATCGGCTCTAACTGTTCCAGTTTGGCCTTTTTCGCGATTTTGTCCTCGCCCTCGTCGGCATCGTGTTCCAGGTGTCCCACGTCGGTGATGTTGCGGACGTAGCGTACCTTGTAGCCCAGATGGCGGAGGTAGCGGAACACGAGGTCGAAGGTGATGGCAGGACGGGCGTGGCCCAGATGGGCGTCGCCGTAGACGGTGGGGCCGCAGACGTACATGCCCACGTGGCCGGGATTGACCGGCTCGAACGGCTCTTTCCTGCGGGAGAGCGTATTATAGATGTGCAAATTGTGTTTCATGATGTTGCAAAGGTAGAAATTTTAATTGAGACAGTAAAAAGCGTCTTCAACATTTTTTGACGGATGGCCTCAGCCGTCGTATTCGCGCCGGAGGGGGTAGTTGCCGCGCAGCAGTTCGAAGTCTCCGGGCGAGGATTTCAGGGCCTGGCTGTCGCGTTCCGGGTCGTAGAGGCGCAGCGGGGAACCGAGATAGCTCCGGCTTCCGGCCGCCGGATTGCCGTTTTCGAAATAGAGGAAGCCTTCCGGCAGTGCGGGCGGACGGATGCCGTCGAAGTTTTCCGGAAGGCCGAAGTGGCGGGCTACGGCGGCGAGTGCCATGCGGGTGCCGTTGGCTTTGCCGTCGGCGGAATAGCCGGCTATGTGGGGAGTGCCGAGACGGACGGCGGCGAGCAGGGCGCGGTCGATGCAGGGTTCGTTTTCCCAGGTGTCGATGACGGCCGTCCTTACCTGTCCGAGCCGCAGGGCCGTCCTGAGGGCTTCGGTGCAGACCACTTCTCCCCGTGCGGCGTTGACCAACGCGGGGCGGCGCGCTACGCGGCGGAAGAATTCTGCGTCGGCCAGGTGAAACGTGGCGTGGGGGCCGTGGTGGGTGAGCGGGGTGTGGAGCGTGATGATGTCGGCCTCCCGTTCGATGGTTTCCTGCGGGACGAACTCCGCCCCACCCTCCCGCTCGCTGCGCGGAGGGTCGCACAGCAGGAGCCGGCAGCCGTAGGGGCGCAGCGCGCAGGCCACAGCCTGTCCCACGTGTCCTGCGCCGACAATGCCGACGGTGCATCCTCCGTCGAGACGCACGGTGCCTTCGGCGTGGAGCAGGAGCAGGGCATTACGGACATACTGGGCCACCGAGGCGGCGTTGCATCCCGGCGCGTTGGTCCAGCCGATGCCGGCCTCGGCCAGATAGTCCGTGTCGAGGTGGTCGTATCCGATGGTGGCGGTGGCGATGAAGCGCACACGGCTGCCGGCCAGCAGGGCGCGGTCGCAGCGGGTGCGGGTGCGCACGATCAGGGCATCGGCATCACGCACGTCCGCCGGACGGATGGATGCGCCGGGCAGGTAGACCGTCTCTCCCAGCCGCTCGGCCTGTCCGCGCAGGTAGGGAATCTTGTCGTCGGCTACGATTTTCATCGTGAGGCAGGTTATTTCAGTTTGGCGGCCTGCGGGTTGCGCAGTCCGCGGGCACCGGTCAGGAAGGCTTTGGCCGTTCCGAAGTTGAGGTTCATGTCAAGGCGCACGGGCAAGTGGTTCTTGTCATCGGTCACCCAGAACGTGACGATTTCCTTTTCTTTCTTGCCCTTTTCCTGTTCCATGAACGAGAAGACGAGGCAGCGGTAGGAGGTGTTTGAATTCTCCATCTTGAATTTCTTCTTTCCGCGATAGACGATGCTCTGCCATTCGTAGTTCTTTCCGTCGGCCATGAGGAAAGCGATGCGGTGACCTATTTTGAATTTCGAGGGATCGAAGGAGCGGGCGCGCAGGAGCATGCTCAGCATGTCGTAGGCGCAGTATTTGCTCTTGTGTTCGTTGCGGCGCACGTTGTTGTCGTTACGCTGGTGGGTCATTTTGACGGCGCATTGCCCGCCGGGATAGCTGTACCATACGTCGTCGCGGTAGTAGTTCTTGCCCTCGTGTGCGCGTTTTTTATAGTAGCGCGGAATCAGGTCGAAGTCTACGTAGGAGGTGAGCGTGTCGCGCATGATGAAGAATTTGTCGGCCTTGTTGGAGCCGCGCGTGATGAGGTAGGTGCGGTAGGCCGGTTTCCCGTCGTAGACGGTGCGGGTGATGTTCATCGAGGCCGTGCCCACCTTTACCCAGACGAATTTCCAGTTGAAGTAGAGGTCGTACATCAGTGTCTCGCCGCTTTGGAAGGCGGAGTTTTCCGAAGAACATTGTGCGTGGCCCGTTGTCGGGGCGAGGGGCAGCAGCGCGAAGGCCGTTGCGATGATCAGGAGTAGTTTTTTCATAAGCTTTTGTTTTGGGTGTATTTGTTCTGTCCGTGTCAGTGCCGGTTGCGTTCGCGTTCGGCGTTGCGGTTACGGGTGGTTTTCTTTTTCTCTTCTTTCTGTTTTTGCAGTTCGGCGGGTTTTTGCCGGTTGAGCGGGAGGGCGTGCAGGTTCCAGGTTTGTTCGATGTCCCAATTGGCGCGCACGTCTATGGACGAGGGGAAGTAGCAGACGTGTTCCGTCTGGATTCCTTCGGCGTAGTTGCCCGGATCACAGAGGCCGTTTCCGTTGCGGTCGCTGAAGGCGCGCAGGTAGTACCGGCCGGGCGATACATAGAAGAAATCGGCCCGTTTGTTGCGGGCGGCGGTCTGGCGCACAATCTTGGTGTCCGATGTGAGGAGCTGCACCACGGTGGTGGAATCGGCATCGGGAAGAAGCAGGAAGAGTGCGCCGTAGTCTTCCGCGTTGCCGATGGCGAACGGCTGTGTCACGGTTTTGTTGAAGAGCCCGGTGTAGGTGGTGATTGCCGCGGAGTCAATGCGGAGCCGGTATTTCTGTCCCGGCCTCCATTCGCCCATCAGGGTAAATTTCTGCGGCTCATATCTGTTCTGCTCGATGCGGAACGGTGCGGGTTCCCACGTGCTGTCGTTGACGGCGAGGCTCAGACTGACAGCGGCGGTATCGAAGCGCATGGCAGGCTGTTCCAGTTCGAAGTGCTGGTTCTGGATGGGTGATATTTTGCGGGTGAGGCCCGTGATCTTCATGAAAGTGACGGGCGGAGTCTCGTCGGAGAAGTCTCCCTTCTTGTGTCGCTTCTCCCGTTGCTTCTGCCAGCGTTCCAGTTCTTTGGCACGCTGTTCCCGGCGTTTCCCCATCGTGAGACGCGGAGCGAGTTGCAAGGTGTCGGTTTGTAGGAAAGGCCGGCCTGTCGAATCGTCCGTGGCCTCGAAAGTACAGGTCAGCGAGAGCGTGTCGAGATTCATCAGCAGAGTGTCGCGCAGCCAGTAGGTGATGGTGTCGTTCCCCTTAGATCGGCTTTGCAGGAAGGCCTCGCGGGCGTCGAAGTTCAGGCCCCTGATTTCGGGGATGTGTGCCGACGGAGCGGTGAAGTACAGGCGGAACCATTCCGGCACATCGCGTTGCGATTTCAGCAGCGCGCGCGATGTGTTCTTTTCGGTGAAGGAGAGCAGCACGATGTCATCCGGCAGGTAGTGGGTGAAGGGTACGGTGAGAATGGTGTCGTAGCTTACCGTGTCGCGCCAGAGCGTGTCGCGGCGGACGTCCGGAAAGGATGACGGCGTGAGCGTCCGTTTCAGAAAGGCCAGTTGTTCGCCGCGGCTGTATCTGAAATCGCCGTCCATGTCCTTAAGGGCATAGATACGGTAGGTGCCGGGGGCCACTCCTTTCACCGAGAAATATCCGCGGCTGTCCGTGCGGGCCACACGGTCGAAGGGCCGTGTGGTGAAGGCTGTGTCGGTGGTGTCGCTGTGCAGGCCCACGAGGATGCCCTTCACCGGCTCCAGATTTTCGGCCAGCAGCACGTGGCCCGACACCTCCATCGTGTCTAACCGCGGTCCGGTGGAGAAGTAGTGGGTGAACTGTCCCAGCGGATTTCCCTCGTTAGCGTCCTCGATGGCGTCCGAGAAGTCTATGGTGTAGGTGGTATTGGGCCGCAGCGTGTCGTTCAGTTCCACCGTGATGCGTCGTCCCGACACCTTGATCTCGGGAGTTTCTATCTGCGGCGGCGAGACGATCACCTTCTCTGTGGCGTTTTCTATCTTTATCAGTTCATCGAAGAGAAGCGTCACCTTCCGTGCCTTCGCTTCGGTAAGTCCCAGTCCGGGGTGCATGGCAACGAGGCGTGGCGGAGTCTTGTCATACGGACCTCCGTCGGGTCCGCTGCCCGGATTGGCACAGGCCCAGACGGTAGTGACGAGCAGCAGGAAGCGGGCGGCGAGGAGAAAGAAACGTTTTGTCTTCTTCATACTTACTTAAATTGTATAGTCGGGCAGGAGCGCCAGTACCTCTTCGATAATGTCGCGGTTGTTGCACAGGCGCGGCACTTTGTGCTGGCCGCCCAGCTTGCCTTTGCTTTCAAGCCAGCGGTCGAAGTGTCCGTGCGGGGCCTTGATGATTTCCAGCCGTTGCAGGGTGAGGTCCTTGAAGCGTTTGGCCTCGTAGTCGGAGTTGAGGTTCTGCAAGGCACGGTCCAGAATGTCGGCGAAGGCTTCGAGCGAGGGCGGTTCTTTCCCGAACTCCATCACCCACTGGTGTCGGCAGCGGCCCCTGTCGTCCATAAAGACGGGTGCGGCGGTATATTCCCTGACCTGCGCGCCGGTTTGCCGGCAGGCTTCCTGAAGGCCTTTCTCGGCATTGTCCACGATCAGTTCCTCGCCGAAGGCGTTGATGAAGCTTTTGGTGCGGCCGCTGATGATGAACTTGTAGGGGTGCGTGGAGGTGAATTTCACCGTGTCGCCTATCTGGTAGCGCCACAGGCCGCTCGACGTGGAGATGACCATGGCGTAGTTGCGGCCCGTCTCCACTTCCCACAGAGGCAGGGCTTTCGCCTCGGGGCGTCCCACTTCTTCCAGGGGGATGAACTCGTAAAAGACGCCGTAGTCGAGCATGAGGAGCATGGCCGGATCGCACGGGTCGTTCTGTAGGCCGAAGAATCCCTCGCTGGCGTTGTAGGTCTCCATGTAGTGCATCCGCGGGGAGCGTATCAGGCGGTGGTATTGTTCCCGGTAGGGGGTGAAGGCCACACCGCCGTGGAAGAACACCTCCAGATTGGGCCATACCTCATCCAGATATTCCTTGCCCGAGAGTTCGAGCACGCGGTTGATCACCGACATCATCCACGACGGGACACCGCTCAGGTTCGTCACGTTCTTGTGCATGGCCTCGCGGGCTATGCGGTCGCGTTTCTCCATGAAGTCGGCCAGCAGGGCGGTGCTCTTCTTGGGCACCCGCACGAGGTTGACCAGCGGATTGATGTTTTCTATCAGGATGGCGCTGAGGTCGCCCACGAGCGTTCCCGGCAGGTTGTAGTTGGGCGCGTGGCTGCCGCCCAGAATCAGCGCGCGGCCGTCGAAGAGGCGGCTCAGCGGATTGTTGTGCAGGTAGATGGCTACGGCATCGCTGCCACCTGCATAGTGCGTGTCGTTCAGTCCGGACCGGCTCACGGGGATGAACTTGCTCTTGTCGTTGGTTGTGCCTGAGGATTTGGCGAACCAGCGTACGTGGCCCGGCCAGAGCACGTCGGCCTCGCCCTGCCGCATGCGGTCGATGTCGGCCTTCAGGTCCTCGTAGGTGCTGAGCGGCACACGTTCGGCAAAGTCTTCGTAGGTGCGGATTTCGGCGTAATGGTGTTTCCGGCCCCACTGGGTGTCGGAGGCGCGGCGGACAAGGTTGTCGAGCACCTGCCGCTGCACACTCTCGGCCTGCGTGAAGAAATTCTCGATTTCCTGAACGCGGTTGCGGAAGAACGGTGCTATGAGATTGGTCAGGTTCATGATGTCGTGTATATAAAGTCTTTTTACAGACACGGCAGTCCCTGTGGAGGGTGCTGCGTCCATAATAAATAATTGGGGACAAAGATAGCCATTTTTTTGCTTACGTGCGGAGGTACAGTTTTTTTTAAGAAACTGCGGGTTTCCCGAGGCCGGCATTCTGCCTTGCGTGGGTGCTGTTTCTAAAAAAACAAAGGGAAAGTGCGGCCCGTATCGGTGAAATGTCTATCTTTGCGTTTTTACCTGACCCTAAAACTTAAAAACATAAAAAACACATGGCACTTGAAAAAACACTGGTTCTCCTGAAGCCCTGCACGTTGCAGCGCGCTCTCGCGGGAGAGATCATCAGCCTCTTCGAACGCAAGGGACTGCGTATCTGCGGAATGAAAATGATGCAGCTCACCGACGAGCTCCTCTCCGAGCACTATGCCCATCTGGCCGGCAAGCCTTTCTTCCAGCGCGTGAAGGATTCCATGATGACGGCCCCCATCGTGGCCCTCTGTCTGGAAGGAGTGGACGCCATCGCCGCCGTGCGCGCGCTGGCCGGTCCCACCAACGGACGCAATGCGGCCCCCGGCACCATCCGCGGTTCCTATTGCATGAGTTTCCAGGAGAATATCGTCCATGCCAGCGACAGTCCCGAGACGGCTGCGACAGAGTTGAAACGCTTCTTTCGCCCCGAAGAAATCTTCGAGTGGAAACAGGCTGTCTTCGACTACCTCTACGCCTGCGACGAGTTCTGACCGTGAACGGGCCGGAAGAAAAAAGCACAAAAATAAATCCGGTGTGCAAAAAATATGGTTATTTTCCCGCATTTGTTTGCTGGTTTTAATAATAATCCCTATTTTTGCAGCCTAAAATGTTTAAGAATAACCAATTATTAATTTCAAACAAAAAGAACTATGTCTGATATCGCAGCAAAAGTTAAAGAAATCATCGTAGACAAACTTAGTGTGGACGAAGCCGAAGTAAAGAACGAGGCCAGCTTCGCTAACGATCTGGGTGCCGATTCTCTTGACACCGTAGAACTGATCATGGAGTTTGAGAAAGAATTCAAGATCTCCATTCCCGACGATCAGGCTGAGAAAATCTCTACCGTAGGTGACGCCATTGCTTACATCGAAGCTAACGCAAAATAAGAAACCCCACGTTCTTCGAATGTGAAGATGTGCCAATGTTCCGGCCTTCTCGTGACAGCCGTCCGCGGCAAAGAGATTCCCGGAGCATTGGCACATCGGCTGTTTGGGCCGGTCACCGGAAGCCCTCTCCCGCCCTCTCCCGTCGCCAAGTCGGAAACCTCTTCGGGCGGAGGGACGGAACAGCGGGGGCATCCGCCGTTTTTTTACGAATAGAAACATGAAATCTCAACGAAAACAATATATATGGAACTGAAAAGAGTGGTAGTTACGGGTATGGGCGCGCTGACCCCCGTGGGAAACACCGCCCCCGAAACCTGGGAAAACCTGAAGAAAGGCATGAGCGGCGCAGGCCCCATCACGCACTTCGACGCATCGAAGTTCAAGGCACAGTTCGCCTGTGAAGTGAAGAACTTCAAAGTCACCGACCACATAGACCGCAAGGAGGCCCGCAAGATGGACCTCTACGAGCAGTATGCCATCGTGGCGGCCCGCGAGGCAGTGAGCGACAGCGGCATGGACCTCGACACTGTGGACAAGAACCGCATCGGCGTGATCCTGGGAGTGGGCATCGGCGGCATCCATACCTTTGAGGAGGAAGCCGGAAACTATGCCCTGAACGGTGCCGAGGCCGGACCGAAATACAATCCCTTCTTCATCCCCAAGATGATCGCCGACATCGCGTCGGGACAGATCTCCATCATGTACGGCTTCCACGGGCCCAACTACACGACGACCTCGGCCTGTGCCTCCTCCACCAACGCGTTGGCCGATGCTTTCAACCTGATCCGTCTGGGCAAGGCTAATGCCATCGTCACGGGCGGTGCCGAAGCCGCTATCTGGCCTGCCGGAGTGGGCGGCTTCACGGCCATGCACGCCCTTTCCACCCGCAACGACGACCCCGAGCACGCCTCGCGTCCGTTCAGCAAGAGCCGTGACGGATTCGTCATGGGCGAAGGTGCTGCCTGCCTTGTGCTGGAGGAGCTGGAACACGCCAAAGCACGCGGCGCGCGCATCTATTGCGAGGTGGCTGGCGTGGGCATGTCGGCCGATGCGCACCACATCACCGCGAGCCATCCCGAAGGCCTGGGTGCCCATCTGGTAATGAGCAGCGCGCTCGAGGACGCCGGAATGAAGCCCGAGGACATCGACTATATCAACGTACACGGAACATCGACCCCCGTGGGCGACATTTCCGAGGTGAAGGCCATCCTGAAACTCTTCGGCGAGCATGCCTACAAACTCAACATCAGCTCCACGAAGTCCATGACGGGCCATTTGCTCGGAGCCGCCGGTGCCGTAGAGGCCATGGTGAGCTGTCTGGCCGTGCGGGACGATATCGTCCCGCCCACCATCAACCACGAGGCCGGCGACGAGGACGAGGAAATCGACTATAAGCTGAACTTCACTTTCAATAAGGCACAGGAACGTCCCGTGCGTGCTGCTCTGAGCAACACGTTCGGATTCGGCGGACACAACGCCTGCTGCATTGTAAAGAAATATGTGGACTGATTCCCGGTTGTCCGCATACGGGAAAAACAGAAACAAGTAAGGACTGAAAGTTAACAGCCGGTCCGGCATTCCAGGCAGGACGCAATGTCTGCATAGGGTGGTGGCGGCTATTAACTTTCAGTTGTGTTTGTCACACACACATTATATCATGATTGCAAATCTCATTGACAAGGCGAGGTTCTTTTTCCGCAAGGACAAAGAGCTGGTCGCCTCCCTCTATGAAATTCTGGGCTTCTATCCCCATCAGCTCGATTTGTACCGCATAGCGCTGTCCCATAAGTCGGTGGCCTTCCGGAAGGAAGAGAACAGCCGTCCGTTGAACAACGAGCGGCTGGAGTTTCTGGGCGATGCGGTGCTGGAGGCGGTGGTGAGCGACATCGTGTTCCACCGCTACGAACGCAAGCGGGAGGGATTTCTCACGAACACGCGCAGCAAGATCGTGCAGCGTGCTTCCCTGAACAAGCTGGCCGAGGAGCTGGGACTGGACAAGCTCATACGTGTGAACACCAATACCAAGGCTCACAACAGCTACATAGGCGGAAACGCCTTCGAGGCTCTTGTCGGCGCCGTCTATCTGGACCGCGGGTACAAGTACTGCCAGTGGTTCGTGGGAAAACGCATCATCGGCAGTCTGCTCGATATTGACCGCGTGGCCCGGAAAGAGGTGAACTTCAAGAGCAAGCTGCTGGAATGGAGCCAGAAGAACCGCCTGCAAATGGAATTTACCCTTGACGACGCAGAGAATATCGACAACAGCAATCCCGTGTTCCGCAGCGTGGTGTTCATCGAAGGACTGAAGGCAGGCGAGGGAACAGGCTATTCCAAGAAGGAAAGCCAGCAGCAGGCGGCCAAAGAAACCCTTGCCAGGTTGCGCCGCGAACCGCAGTTCGGCAGCCGCATCCGGAGCGCCAAGGAGAAGCGTACGGCGATGGAGGCTTCCGAGTTCTCCGTCCCGCCCGTCATTGAAGAGACGGAAGAGAAGGCCGTGGAAAAGAAAAAACGCGACGCGGGCGATTCGCGCCACGCCCGCCGGAGACCCGAGGCCCGCAAGGCTGCCGAAGAGACAGCGGCCGCCGGCATAGAGCAGGAGGAGCCGAAGAGAAAACGCGCCCGTCAGTCGAAGAAAAGTGCCGCAGAGGTACCAACGGCTGCCGCGACCGGAACAAACCCTGAGAACGGCCGTAAACCGCGCCGCAGGCGGTCTCCGAAGCCCGAAGGAGAGGCTGCCCCCATGCCGGAAGCCCCAAATGTCGAAGACAGCGGCCGCGAGGATATTATCCGTGCCGCCGAGGAGGCCGCCTTCAAAGAAGGCAAAGCCTGAGAAAGGCGCTTCCCGGGACAAAAGAATGCCGTCCGGCGATGCCCCTGACACGGGGAAGATTGCCGGACGGTATTTTTTTTGCATGCTTTCCGTCTTTCGGAATGGCTGCCGCAGATCCGGAAAATTCCTTCCTGCAAAGACTGTGGCAAAGAAATTTTCAAAAAAATATTATTTACGAATTTTAATATCCCTCTCCAAAGTTTAACCTGAAGGTTTTTCGAAAAACGAACGGGAACGGACCTTTTTTGAAAAACATAGTATCTTTTTTGAACAAGATAGGACCTTTTTTCAACAACATAGGATGTTTTTTTCACGTTAAGCGCCGAAAAAAACCGCCCGATAGGCGGCTTTTCAGGGTTGTTCTACTTTGCTGATGCAAATATACTACATCGGCGGTCGAAAAGCAAATGTTAATTAACCTTCGTTTGCATTCGGTCCGAAAAGCCCTTCAGGCTTATCGACGCCAAACGTGAAACGCTGAAGGTCCTTTTTTGGGGGCAGATCCGGAAGACCGGTCCGGCACAGGATCTTCCTGGAACCGGAATCAGAGATTTAATTTTTGGCGGGCCTTTTCGGCGGCCTCGTCCAGCTTGCGGTCGGCTTTCTTCACGCCGCTTTCCACTTTCTCCTTGGCGGCGTCAATCTTTTCGGTAGCCTTTTCCTTGGTCTCGGCCGCTTTTTCCTTGATGTCTTCGGTGGCCTTTTGGGTTTTGTCCTTAGCCTTGTCCAAAACTGTTTCCGTGTCCTTTTTGAGGTCTTTGGCCGCTTCCTCTGTACGTTCTTCGACCCTTTCGGCCTTGCCTTTTATCTTGTCGAGGGCGGAAGGCTGGGGGGTGTCGGCGATCTTGTCGCTGTTACGGTCCAGAAAATCGCCGAAGGTCTCGGTGAAGATACGGATTTCAAGGGTGTCGCCTTTGCTACGGATTTCTTCGAAACGTGCCTGTGCCCGTTCCGTCACTTCCTGTAGGGCGTTGGCGTCATTCCTGTCCAATCGGTCCTGGAGGGAGTCGGTGAAGGCTTTGGCGGCCTTTTCGTGCTGTTCGGCCGGATTTCTTTTTTTTGCGCCGCAGGAAGCGACGAGGGTCAGGGCCGCTACAGCGGCGGCCAGAATGATCATTTTTTTCATCTCGTGTAAGTTTTAAATGTGTAACCGCTGCAAAAATATGGTATTTCTTTGGAATGGAGATTATCGTCAGTTTTATAAAATGTGAACGGCGGGCAAAATAATGTGAATGAGGGTATTTCCGTCTTTGTTCCGGCCGTGAAAGGTGAGGCCGCAAAAAAGGCTCCGCGCCTTTCGGGGCGGAGCCTTGGTAAGTGGGAAAGGTGTCGTCCTTGTGTTATTTGACGAGAACCTTGCGGCGGTCGTCCGTCACGTAGATGTTGCCTTTGACGGGCGAGAGTACGCGGCGGCCGCTGAGGTCGTAGAACCTGGTTTCCTTGACATGGCTGCCGGCCGTGATGTTCTCAATGTCCGTCAGGGTCATGTCGGTGGGTTCGATGTACCAGAAGGAGGCACCGTTGGCTGCGGGTGAGGCTGCCATCCAGGGAACCAAACGCGTCATGTCGCCGGCCAGATGGATAGCGGGGTTATTGACGGGAGTCTGGCAAAGGAGGGCGCTCAGGCCATCGTCGGTGGACCGCACGCGGTAGGGGGCGGCTTCGGCTTCGTTGCCGGTTACGGGGATGCGTGTCTCGTTCTCTCCGGTAGCGCCGATGTAGATATTCTGTGACTCGTTCACGATCTTCCAGGTTCCGTCCCCGTTGGCGGCGAATCCGAAGAGGAGATCCTGATTATCCTCGTCCAGTGTAGCCACTGTGAGGTTGTCGGAGAGGGCCTTGAGGTACTTGTCGCCGGCGCGGCCGTAGTTGCGCAGGCGGTAGACTTTCTGGTCTTCGATCTCAACTCTGTCGGCACTGCCGATGGTGGCGTTCAGCGTCACGTATGTGGCTGTGGAGGGGGCTTCGGCGTAGGCGGCGTAGGCGGCGTTGATTTCGGCGGAACCGTCTTCGGTGAGCATGCCCACGTAAGGACCGGTCTTGGCGGCAATGGCCTCAGCCTTTTCCTTCACGCCGGGCTGGATGAACGCCTGTGCGTCGATGCCTTCGGCATTGTAAGTATAGGCGCTGTCGGTGATCTGTTCCAGCGAGTAGTTCTTGTAGGTGATGGTATATCCGCCGCTACAGCTGTACAGGTCTTCCTCGTAGACGAAGCCCAGTGTGTTGTTGCTCTGCCACGTCATGGTGGAGTAGGCGGAGCCGAGTTTGGTGGACTGGTGACGGCCGTCCCAGTCTTTGGCGAAGTTCTCGGCCGAGGAGAAGTCGGTAAAGCTTTCCAGTTCTTTGTAGTAGATGCCCACGTTGGCGCGGTTCGGACCGAAAGGCACGGATTGCAGGGCAATGTAGACAGGCGTATTGTCTTCCTTGCGTACGGCGGGCACGATCATGATTTCGCCGTTCGTGGGGTTGCCGCCCTGTGCGCAGATGCCGTTGTTGGCGCTGGCGAGCGACTGTGTCATGTTGCCCCAGAAACCTTCACCCTTCTCGATGTCGGTGTAGTTGAAGATGTTGAAGAGACGGCCTTGTGCGCGAGAGCTGATGATGACCGATCCATCGGGCAGTTCCTCGGCTTTGGGTTCGTCACCGCCGCTGGGAATCGGGGAGACGTCGGTGCCTCCGAGTACCGTCCAGCTTCCGCCGAAGTCATCGGAATAGAGAACGAAGTTCACGTTGGGACCACTGGCCTGACGCATCAGTACGGCGCAGTACAGACGGTAGTAGTCGCCTATCTTGATGGTCTTGCTCTGCGAGATTTTTCCGGATCCGATGAACATGGCCTTGACAGGTCCGAAGGGGCTTTCGTCGAATTGCGCGTAGATGCTTTCGGCGATGTCTACGGGCTCGCTCCAGGTCTGTCCGTTGTCTTCGCTGTAGAAGCGGGCGATGTTCTGGTGTTTGTCGCGGCTTCCGCCGGGGAAGGATACGTTTCCGGCGCAACTCATGACGAGGACGCGGTTGCTTTCGCGGTCGGCCACGATGCAGGGATCGCCGAAGCCTACGTGCATGAAGTCGGGCGAGGCTGCACCTTTGCCTTCTACGATGGTGAAGATGTCACCCCAGGTCTGTCCGTTGTCCTTGCTGATGCGTCCGTGCAGGTCAATGCGTCCGTTGTTGGCCATGCCGATGTCCGCACGGCTGTGGCGGTAGTCGGCCACGGCGATGATGTCACCGTTGCTGGCTGTGGCGATGGCGGGAATGCGGTAGGGCACCTCGCTGCCGGCGCAGGGGAATATTTCGAAGGAAGGTTCCTCGGCTTCCATGCTGGGGCGGACGGTAACGGAGAAGTTCGTGAAAGTCAGACCTTTGTTGGCACCTGTCTGCGAGAAGGTGGCGATGCGTTCCGTCAGACCTTCCACACTGACGTGTTGTGTCTCGGTGGACGAGGTGTAGTTTTTGCCGTCCACGTTCAGCGTGAGCGCATAGCTGGCATCGGCATTGGTGTTGGCAAAGTCGAAGCTGTATCCGGCAATGCTGTATCCGGCGGGGGCGGTCAGCGTGTAGGTGGACGCTCCGCTCAGGCCGGTGTATCCGGCAATGTTTTCGCCTTCGGTGGTCATGTTGTTCACACCGGTGCCGAGGGTGAAGCCTTCCAATTGGGAACTGGACCATACGGCGTGCCATGTTTTTGTGGGATTGCTGGCAGTGAAGGTTCCGGTGGAGGTGTTCACATCGGCGGTTACTTCGGCGAAGCTGATGACTACGGACGAGCCGGCGTCCTGTCCGGTGGTCCAGAAGGCCAGTTTGCCCTGTCGGTTGTTCATCTTGTAGGTGGTTCCGTACTGCGCGATGTAGTAGGATTCGGTATCTTCGAGATTGGAAGAACTCGAGAGGCTCCAGAGATAGTTGTACGTGTCATCGCCTTCTTCTTTCAGGATGACGTAGGCCTCGCCGCCGGTGTTGCCGGTCATGGTTACGGGCGAAGCCAGACGCTTGGTGGCGCCGGCGGCTTTGTTATAGATGGAGAAGCCTTCTTCCCGGTTGCCGGTGAAGCACCACAGGTCGGCATCCTCGAAAGAGGTGCGTGTCTTGTTGAGTGCGATATAGTCGGCACCGGAGTTGTCCGAGAGGAACAGGCCGTTCTGGCCGATCTTCAGCGTGTACCAGATGGTGCCCGGTGCAAAGGCTCCGTCGGTGACGGTTGTCGTGACGAAGGGCAGGGCCGGTTCTGCGGGCTCCGGCAGTTCTGCTGGCTCGCTGTCCAGTTTGTACAGTTTCAGGCGGACAGAGGTTCCCGTGACGGATGCGTCGTCCCAATAGCTCCAGTTGGCGTCGATGTCACTGGCTTTGTTGGCGTGGACGTACATCTTGTTCCCGCCGTTGGTGTAGTTGGTCTGATAGACAAACCAGTTTCCGTCCGTGGCGCCTTCGGCCGTTTCCAGTTTGAGGCTGGCGGCTCCCGTGCCGGACATGTTCTTGTTTCTTTCGGCATCGGCTGGAATAGCCTTTTTTGTCTGGTAGTGGGTCAGCGTGAATGTTCCGTCCTCGGCGTTGTTGGTCAACTGCCAGATGTACTTGGTGTCGTTGGCATTGACCTGGGTGCTCAGGTCAACGGTGCCGTCGGTGCGGAACGGGCGTTCGGTCAGATTGGCATCGGTGTACAGATAGCCGTTGCCGGAAGAACAGGCCGAATGGATGACGTAAAAGCCATCGGCCGGAGCTTCCGTGACCTCTGTGACGGAGATGCTGTTTTCTTGTGCTGTTGCTGCCACCGTGCCTGTCAGGGCAAGGAACAGCGACAGGAAGTAAGAAATCTTCTTCATGGGCTTGATTTTTTGGTTAGTTGTTATTTGTTGATTGGATATTATTTGATGATTTCCGTGATGTCGTTTTTCCCGAGTTTCGAGAAGTTCTCGCGCATGGCGGTATCGCCCTTCAGGTTTTCCAGCTTGTAGTAGTCCATGAACCCCATGTTTCCTTCGCGCAGGGCGTGTGCCAGTGCTTTGGGCACTTCCGCTTCCGCTTGGATCACCTCGGCGCGGGCCTCCTGGGCGCGGGCTTTCATTTCCTGTTCCGTGGCGACGGCCATGGCGCGGCGTTCCTCGGCTTTGGCCTGTGCGATGTTTTTGTCGGCGTTGGCCTGGTCCATCTGTAGGGTGGCGCCGATGTTCTTGCCCACATCGATGTCGGCGATGTCAATGGAGAGGATCTCAAAGGCCGTACCGGCATCCAGTCCTTTCCGCAGCACGAGTTTGGAGATGCTGTCCGGGTTTTCGAGCACCTGTTCGTGCGAGTCGGCCGATCCGATGCTCGAGACGATGCCTTCTCCCACACGGGCCAGAATGGTGTCCTCGCCGGCTCCGCCCACCAGCTGGTGTATGTTGGCGCGTACCGTCACGCGGGCTTTGGCGATGAGCTGGATGCCGTTCTTGGCCACGGCGGCCACGGGCGGAGTGTCTATCACTTTGGGGTTGACGCTGGTCTGTACGGCCTCAAACACATCGCGGCCGGCCAGGTCGATGGCCGTGGCTTTCTCAAAGGGGAGGTCGATGTTGGCTTTCGAGGCCGACACCAGGGCGTGTACCACGCGCTGCACGTGTCCGCCTGTCATGTAGTGGGCTTCAAGGTTGTCGCGGGTGATGTTGCGGAGTCCCGCCTTATGGGCCTCGATGAGCGAAGGCACGATGATACCGGGCGGCACGTTGCGGATGCGCATCAGGAAGAGCTGCATGAGCGAGATGTGTACTCCCGACACTTTGGCCGACAGCCAAAGGAAGAAGGGTACGAAATAGAAGAACACGGACAGCAGTACGATCACGCCGACGGCTATCGCTAAGGGGATGAAGGGAGTCTCAATCATAGATCTTGAAATTTAGAGATGATAAAAAATGAGCGGCTGTTTCAGCGCACTTGCAAATATAGTGTTTTTTAAGAAAAAGAGGCGGGTTCCTGGCGGAAAAAAAAAGGTAAATGTCCGGAACTCAGTCTTTGACGGCTTTCAGCATCCGCTCGTTGCCGAAAAGGTCGCGCCGCAGTTCCGTCTGTCCGAATCCTTCGCGGCGGAACAAATCCTGCGTCTCGTGCCCGAAATGGCGGTTCAGTTCCATGTAGACGGCTCCTCCCGTGCGGAGCCGGCGGCGGGCCAGCGCCGCCAGTGCGCGGTAGAACAGGAGAGGGTCTTCGTCGGGGACGAACAGGGCGGTCTCCGGTTCGTGCAGCAGTACCTGGGGCTCCATGTCCGTCCGTTCGCTGCGGCATACGTAGGGCGGGTTGCTCACGATGATGTCGAAGAGGCTCTCGCCCTCGGGATGCAGGATGTCGTTGAGCCGGAAGTCTACGTCTGCTCCGTGGCGTCCGGCATTGCGCCGTGCCGTCTCTAATGCTTCGGGCGAGAGGTCCCAGGCTTCTGTCCGGACTCCAGGCAGGCGCAGGGCCAGACTTACAGCTATGCAGCCGCTGCCGGTGCCTGCGTCGAGCAGGTGTATCTTTCCGGCGGTTGAGGCGGCATCGGCCGCCACCCAGGCCACCAGCTCCTCGGTCTCGGGGCGGGGGATGAGCACCGCAGGGTTCACCTCGAAGGTGCGGCCGTCAAATTCGGCCCGTCCCAGTACATACTGTACCGGTTCGCCTGCGAGTGTCCGCTGCAAGATAAAGGCCAGCCGTTGCCGTTCTTCTTCGGAAAAATGCCTAACTTTGCCGGCATAGACATCGGTGGCGGAGATCCCGAATCCGTCTTCAAGGATGACGAACGCCAGCGCGCGGGCTTCCCGCGCCTCGAAAGCGGCGGAGAGTTCTGAACGGAGGTACTGGAAGAGGGGAGACATGTTGCCGGAGTCTTATTTGGATGAAAAGAATGCGGGGACGGGCTGGTCCTGCCTGCAAAAATACGAAATTCCGATCGAATCTGTATGATGGAACAAAATGAAAAGTGGATGCGCCGTTGTCTGCAACTGGCTGCCTGCGGTGAGACCGGTGCTCCGCCCAATCCGATGGTGGGGGCTGTCATTGTCTGCGACGGGCGCATCATCGGCGAGGGCTTCCATGTCTGTTGCGGAAAGGCTCACGCTGAGGTGAACGCCCTGAACTCGGTGCGTCCCGCCGACCGCGGGCTACTTTCCCGGAGTACGCTTTATGTAAGTCTGGAGCCTTGCTCGCATTACGGCCGCACACCGCCCTGTGCCGAGCTGATCATCCGTACCGGCATTCCACGTGTGGTGGTGGGCTGTCTCGATCCTTTTGCCAAAGTGAGCGGGCGGGGCGTCAGGATGCTGCGTGAGGCCGGCATTGAGGTGACTGTCGGCGTGCTGGAGAACGAGTGCCGTGCGCTGAATCGCCGTTTTTTTACGTTCCATCTGTTCCGCCGTCCTTTTGTCACGCTCAAGTGGGCGGCTTCGGCCGACGGCTTCATTGACCGCTGGCGCGAGGCGGACGGCCAGGAGCCGCCTGCCCGCCTCTCTACGTCCCACAGCCTGATGCGTGTCCATCGTCTGCGTTCGCTCCACGGTGCGATACTGGTGGGGCATGCCACGCTTCGGCTGGACCGTCCCTCGCTCACGGTGCGCCATTGGGCCGGTTCCTCGCCCCTGCGTATCGTTTTGGGGCGTGTGGCCGAGGGCGAGCTGCCGGCCGGCTTCGAGGCCTTTGCCGACATTGATACCATGCTCTCCTCGCTCCACCGGCGCGGGGTACAGTCCTTGTTGGTCGAGGGCGGGCAGCAGACGTTGCAGGCCTTTATCGACAGCGGTCTGTGGGATGAGGCGTGGGAAGAGCTTTCGGCCGTAAGGCTGGGCAGCGGTGTTCCGGCACCGCGCATGCCTGTGGGAGTTCTGAAGGAGACGGAGACTTTCTTCGAGGTGAGCCTGACGCACTGGATCAACGAAACCGTCTCCGGGGAAGGGGACCCTGTGGTGGAAAAGCCGTAAAGCGCACCGTCTCCTTACGTCTTCTTCCGGAAACACAGCGCGGGCCGGCACTTGTCAGAGAATGCCGGCCCGCGCTGTGTTTTTTACTTTCTTCTTGATTTTTTCCTGCTTTTCTTCTTTCCTGCTTTTTCCTCATGTTCGGTTTTTCTCTCCGGTTTTTCCTCGCCCACCAGCGCGAAGTCCAGCTGTTTGCGTTCCAGATTGGCACGCTCCACGCGGACGGTCACCTGGTCGCCCAGCGAGTAGCGCTTGCGGTAGCGGCGGCCCACGAGACAATAGTTGCGCTCGTCAAACTCATAGTAGTCGTCTAATAGGTCGCGCAGGGGCACCATGCCTTCGCATTTGTTCTCGTTGATCTCCACGTAGATACCGAACTCTGTCACGCCCGAGATGGTTCCTTCGAATTCCTGTCCCAGGCGCTGGCCCATGAACTCCACTTGCTTGTACTTGATGCTGGCGCGTTCGGCGTTGGTGGCAAGCTGCTCCATGGCCGAGGCATGTTCGCACAGTTCCTCGTATTTCACGGCGCTGGCCGAGCGGCCGCCCTCGGCATAGCGTGTGAGCAGACGGTGGACCAGGGTGTCGGGATAGCGGCGTATGGGCGAAGTGAAGTGCGTGTAGTAGGGGAACATCAGTCCGTAGTGCCCGATGTTCTTCACGCTGTAGCGGGCCTTCATCATGGCTCTGAGCGCCACCATCTCCACCATGTTCTCCTCTTTCTTTCCCTTCACGTCGGAGAGCAGGTGGTTCAGGCTTTTCGACACCTCCGTCTTTGTCCCTTCGGTGCGCAGCTTGTAGCCGAAGCGGGCCACGAAGGCATTCAGTTTTTCGAGTTTCTCGGGGTCGGGCACGTCGTGTACGCGATAGGGCAGCACTTTGGCCTTCTTTCCCTTCGGCACGCGGCCTATCATCTCCGCCACGTAGCGGTTGGCCAGCAGCATGAATTCCTCGATCAGTTTGTTCGCGTCCTTCGCCACCTTCACGTAGGTCGAGACGGGTCGTCCCTTCTCGTCGATTTCGAAGCGCACCTCGGCACGGTCAAAACCGATGGAGCCGTTGCGGAAACGTTTTGCGCGCAGCAGTTTCGCCAGCCGGTTCAGACAGATCAGTTCGGCGGCATACTCACCCTCGGGCGGTGTGCCGGCCGGCAGCGGTTCGGGGTGCTCGCCGGGCTGGTGCAGATCCTCGTCCGAGGCCTCGCCGTTGCGTTCAAGGATGTGCTGCACCTCCTCGTAGCTGAACCGCCGGTCCGAGCGGATGACGGTATGGGCCAGGTGCCAGTCCTGAATCTCGCCGCTTTCGGTGATGCGGAAAATGGCCGAGTAGGCCAGTTTTTCCTCGTCGGGCCGCAGGGAGCAGATGAAGTTGCACAGCCGTTCGGGCAGCATGGGGATGGTGCGGTCCACGAGGTAGACGCTTGTGGCGCGTTTCTCGGCCTCGCGGTCAATGATGTCGCCCTCATGCACATAGTGGGACACATCGGCGATGTGCACACCCACTTCCCACAGTCCCTTTCCGGCCGACCGGATGGAGAGGGCATCGTCAAAGTCCTTGGCGTCATGGGGGTCGATGGTGAAGGTGGTGATTTCGCGGAAGTCCTCGCGCCGTGCGATCTCTTCGGGACTGATGTCCGCGCTCAGTTTCCCGGCGGCCTGCTCCACGTTTTTGGGATAGGAGTAGGGCAGTCCGAACTCGGCCAGGATGGCATGCATCTCCGCGTCGTTCTCGCCCTGCCGTCCCAGGATGTCGACAACGCGCCCCACGGGGCTTTTCGAGCGTTCGGGCCATTCCGTGATCTGCACTACGGCCTTGTCGCCTGTGCGTCCGCCCTTCAGTTTGTCGCGCGGAATGAAGATGTCCGTGGCCAGCGAGCGGTTCTCGGTCACGAGGAAACCGTAGCCTTTCTCCACTTGCAGGCAGCCCACGAAGGTGTCTTTGGCGCGTTGCAGTATTTCCGTTACCTGCGCCTCGCGTGTATGTCCCGACCGCCGGGCCAGCATTGTGACGCGCACCCTGTCGCCGTCCATCGCGTGGCGTGAGTTGCGTTCGCATACCAGAATGCTCTTGCCGCCGTCGTCGGGCACAAAGGAGTTGTGTCCGTTCCCTTTGCGGCGGAACGTCCCTTCCATCACCTGCGAGCGTACGGTGCTGCGGTAGCGCCCGTGGCCGTCCGTTGTCAGATAGTCATCCTGTACCAGTTCGCCGAGCACATCAAGCGTGAGCATTTTGGCAGGATGGTTCGGGGCATTGGCGAGGCGGAATATCTCCTTGATGTCGAACTCGCGGTCCGCATTTTTCTCAAAAAGGTCGAGTAGCAGTTGCCGGATGTCTTTTTTGGTGAGCCGCGAGCGGCTTTTCTTTTCTTCTTTTCTTCCCATGATAGGCAGTGTTTTCGTGATCTCCCTCAGCCGTTGCAGGACTTGTTTGCGCCGTGCGGGGCGGGGGATTGGTACTTACAAAGGAAATTATTTTTTTGAACACATCCGGCCAATTAAGGAATAATAACGCGGTGTCTCGGAATTTCTTGCTAATTTCGCTCCCGTATGGAACTTAGACGTCTGTTCATATTATCCCTGCTCTGCTCTGTGCTTCCCTCCGGCCTTGCCGCACAGGACGTTTCCGGCGAGGAGCCTCCGCCCGCCACGCCTCTTTATCTGCGGGTGGGCAAGGCTTCCTATCGCGGCGACAGCATTCCGCATGTCACGTTTCCCGTGCTCCACAAATACCCTGTCCGGCAGTTCCGCAACGACAGGGAATTGCGGCAGTACAACCGTCTGGTGGCGAATGTGAAGAAGGTGCTTCCGCTGGCCAAGCTGGCCCGCTATACCATCATCGAGACCTACGAGCAGATGCGTGCCCTGCCCGACAAGAAGGCACGTGCCGAACACGTGCGCGCCGTCGAAGCCGAACTGAAACGGACCTACACCCCGATGTTGAAGAAGATGTCGCGGTCGCAGGGCCGGTTGCTCGTGAAGCTGATTGACCGCGAGTGCAACCTGACGGGCTACAACATCGCCAAGGCCTTTGTCGGTTCCTTCAAGGCCAATGTCTATCAGACCATGGCCTTCTGTTTCGGACAGAGCTTGAACAAGCGCTATGATCCCGAGGGAGAAGACAACCAGACGGAACAGGTGGTGAGGCTCGTGGAGAGCGGCCAGCTTTGAAGGGAGTGGAGAAGGCCCGTTCCCGTTCAATTTCCGAATAAGCAGGAAATGATTGGAAGAATTCCCCGAAGTGGCTCCAGCAGACAGGAGGGCCACTTCGGGGAATTTGTGTGAAGAGGTTTCAGAACGGGAAGAAGAGCGGAATCGTGAGAATGGCGACGATGCCCATGATGACCTGAAGCGGTACGCCCACCTTTACGTAGTCCATGAACGTATAGTGGCCGGCATTCATCACCATCGCGTTGGGCGGAGTGGAGATGGGAGCGGCAAAGCAGGCGCTTGCGGCCACGGCGGCGGCCATCATGAAGGGAGTGGGGGAGACGCCGAGCTGTTCGGTAGCGGCCCAGGCGATGGGAGCCACGAGGATGGCGGTGGCGGAATTGCTGATGAAGGTGGAGAGCAGCGAGGTCACTACATAGACTCCGGCCATGGCGGCGATGGGTCCGTAGGCGTGGAGCGTGCCTACCAGACTGGTGGCTATCCAGGCCGAGATGCCTGTCTTCGAGAGTGCTGTCGACATGGGCATCATGGCGGCGATGAGCACGATGCTTTCCCAGCCTATCATTTTGTAGGCTCCGTCCACGCTGCGCACGCATTTGGTCAGCACCATGAGCAGGCCGGCAATGATGACGGCGGCCACGGGCTTCACGCCGATCTGGTCCGCAAAGACCATGGCCAGCACCATGACGGCCATGATGGCGGCGGCCAGCGGAGCCTTGTGGTTCAGGGTGACCAGTTCCGCCTCCTCGGCCGGGCTGCCTATGACGATCCATTCGCGGCGTTTCTTGGCAAGGCTCTCGATGCCTTTCCACGCCCCGTGTACCAGTACCATGTCGCCGGCTTTGACAGCTCCGTCCATGATTTCGTCGAAGATGTAGCGTCCGTTGCGTTTTACTGCCAGAATGTTCAGGCCGAAGCGCTCGCGGAAGTTGGCGGCGCGCAGCGGGCGGTTGATGAGAGCCGATTCGGGCGTGATGAGCACTTCGGACAGGCCTATCTCGTAGAAGTCCAGTTTGCTTTGTCCGTTGCGTTCCTCGTCTTCGTGGAAGGTGAGGTTGAAGATGTCCGCAAATCGCAGGGCCTGTTCGCGGTGTCCCAGCACGTAGAGAGTATCGCCGTCTTGCAGGATAGTGCCCGGCAGGGCGGTCTCCTGGATGACATTGCCCCAGATGGATTTGCTCTCGCGCCGCACTTCAAGCAGCGTGAGGCCGTAGCGCGAACGGATTTCCAGCTCGCCCACCGTGCGGCCGGACAGCAGGGAGCGGCCCCGCAGGTTGAGGCGGAACACGCAGTCGCTGATGTGGTATTCGTGCAGCAGTTCGCCCAGCGACTTGTTGTCAGCGCTGTCGGTCTGTTCGCGCCCTTTCTGGGAGAGGAAGAGGCGACACAGAGGATAAAGTAGCAGCAGTCCCGTGGCCAGACAGATGAGGCCGATGGGCAGGAAATCGAAGAAGCCGAAGCCCGGCAGCCCGTTGTCGCGCAGGTAGCCGTCAACGATGAGGTTGGGCGGGGTGCCGATAAGGGTCAGGATGCCGCCCATGCTGCTGGCGAAGGCCAGCGGCATCATCAGTTTGGAGGGGCTGGTGCCGGCCGTCTTGGCCATGGCCAGAATGATGGGGAGCAGCAGGGCCACGGTGCCGGTGTTGCTCACGAAGCCGGCCACGACGGCGGTCACCGTCACCACGAGGAAGAAGAGTTTCAGTTCGCTGTTGCCGGCCAGCCGGAGCAGTTTTCCGCTGATGATTTTGGCCAGTCCCGTCTGGAAGACGGCGCCGCCCACGATGAAGAGTCCGATCATCATCACCACAGCGCTGTTCGAGAATCCGGCCAGCGCCTCGGAAGGTGTGAGCACGTTGAATACAAGCAGGGTGGCCATGGAGCAGAGGGCCACGATGTCGGAGCGGATCTTGCCGATGACGAAAGCCACGGCCGTGAGGACGAAGGTGACCACGGTGACGGTCGCCTGCGCCTCGGGAGTGGCGAGAATTTCTGAAAGATGTGAGAGTGTTTCCATAAGTTTGCTAAGGTTTCAGTTTTCCGTGCGAATATAGCGTTTAGAATCGAATTGACCAATAGCAATCCCTTGTTTTTTGGCCTTCGCCAATCTTTAGCAGAGCGCCAGCGCGATGAGCGGGATAGTCACGACCGAGAGCAGGGTGGTGAGGAAAATGCCTTGCGCCATCAGCCGTTCGTCGCGGCCGTATTGCAGACAGAACATCACGCCGTTCACGCCTACGGGCATGGCACTCAGCATGACGGCGACGTTGGTCACGAAGCTGTCCAGTCCGAGCAGGCGGAACACCGTCAGGATGATCAGGGGCATGAGCAACAGGCGGATGGCGGCCATCGTGTAGACGAAACGGCCCGACAGCACATCGCGTATGGGTATGCCGTTCAGGGTGGAGCCGATGATGAGCAGGGCCGAGGGGACGGTCATGTCGCCCACCAGATGGAACCAGCCGGCCACGGGAGCCGGCGGCTGCCACTTGAAGAGGGCGATCACCACGGCCGCGAGGGCGGCCACCACGCAGGGTGAGAAAAGCAGGCGCGGGCGGAAAGCCTCACGCAGGCGGCCCGAGCCGGTGACGAAAATGATGCCTACCGTGAAAATGAGCACGTTGAAGGGAATGGTGAGCACCGAAGCGTAGAACACGGACCGTGGGCCGAAGATGGCGCAGACCACCGGAAAGCCGATGAAGGTGACGTTGCCGAAGGTGAGCATGAAGCGCAGCAGGCCGCGCCGTTCCGCACCCATGGGGCGCAGTCCCGAAAAGAAGTAGGCACCACCGATGAGCAGCGCGTGGTTGAGCACGGAGACCAGCATCAGCTGCATGATCTCTTCCGGCTCGAAGACGAGGCCTTCGCCCATGACGGAGGACAGGATCAGACAGGGAGCTGACACGTTGAGCACGAATACGGACATCTTGCGGTTCAGGGCGGGATCCCACAGGCCGCGGCGCGTGGCGGCGAATCCGGTCAGCACAACCCCGAAGAGCATCAGCATCTGTGTTACGATATGAAGGTAGTCCATGACGGTAAGATTTTTGTTTCGGGGTGCAAATTTAGAGATTAATCGGGATTTATCTTTAAATTTGCACTTGATATTATATCCCCTAAAATTGACAGCAACATGATGCAGCAGATTACCGATAAAGTATATTACGTGGGTGTGAACGACCGTGTGAAGTATCGTTTTGAAGGCCTGTGGGCCCTTCCGTCGGGCGTGTCCTACAATTCCTATCTTGTGGTGGACGAGAAAGTGGCCTTGATCGACACCGTGGACGTGGCTTTCTTTGCCGAATATCTGGAAAAGATCCGGAATGTCATCGGCGGGCGTCCCATTGACTACCTCGTCATCAACCACATGGAGCCGGACCACTCGGGTGCCATCTCGCTCATCCGTAAATACTATCCGGACATTCGTCTTGTGGGCAATGCCCGGACGTTCGGCATGGTGAGCGGCTTCTACGGTGAGGACGCAGAGGGCGGCGTGGAGGTGAAGGACGGCGATGTGCTGTCGCTGGGTCGGACGGAGTTGACGTTCTATCTGGCCCCGATGCTCCACTGGCCCGAGACGATGGTGACGTTCGATGCCGACCGCGGCATTCTCTTCTCGGGCGATGCCTTCGGTTGTTTCGGTGCGCTGAACGGCGCGGTGCTTGACACGCAGATGGACACGTCCGTCTACTGGCCCGAGATGGAACGTTATTTCGCTGCTATTCTCGGAAAGTTCTGTGCTCCCGTACAGACGGCCCTGAAAAAGCTGTCCCCGTTGCCCATTCGCATGATCTGTTCCACGCACGGACCGGTCTGGACGGCCGAGGCGGCGCGTGCCGTCGAAACTTACCGCCGTATGAGTGCCGGAGAGACGGCCGAGGGCGTAGTGGTATGCTACGGTTCGATGTACGGCAACACGCAGCGCATGGCCGAGGCGGTGGCCGAAGGTGCGGCTGCTGCGGGCGTGCGGAAAATCGTGGTCCACAATCTCAGTGTCTCACAGCCCTCGTTCGTTCTGGCCGACATCTTCCGCTATAAGGGGCTGGCCATAGGCGGACCCACTTATAACGGCGGTCTCTTCCCCGTGGTAGAGGATCTGCTGAAGCGTCTGGCGGGCCGCAGCGTGGCGGGTCATAAACTGGCTGCTTTCGGCGGTTTCACATGGAGCGCGCAGGCGGTGAAGGTCATCGAGTCCTATAACGAGAAGATGAAGATGGAGCCGGTGGCTCCTTCCGTGGAATGGAAGCAGGGTCCCGATGCCGGAGCGTTGGAGCGCGCCTACGCTTTGGGACGTGCCCTTGGCGAGGCTGTACGCGAGGCCTGACGGCATCAATGACATATCCGCATACGGAAAAGCGCCATCCCGTCAGGATGGCGCTTTTCCGTGTGTCCATAGGGCAGGATTCTTATCGGGCCTCCATGGTTGTCACTCCGATCTCGCGGTAGGTGTCTCCGTCTTCATTTTCGGTATAGTCTTCCTTGATGTAGGAGTATTTGTCCTTGAAGGTGACGCTGGTATAGCCTTCGCCTTCGATGTCATCGTTGTTCTCGCTCCAGTCGTAATAGAGGATGCCGTTGGCTTCGTTACCCCACTTCCATGAACTCTTTTCACAGTATCCGTTCGGGTAGGTGACAAAGTAGGTGCCGTTGGGTGAGAAAACGACAGACTGGGGGCTATTGTTGTTCATCAGTTCTTCTATCACTTCCTGTTTTGCGTCCTCGATGCTCATGCCCGGCTCAAGCATTGCGCTGTTGATGTCGAAGGCTATCAGTTTTGCCGTTTGCATGTCGAACTTGAAGTGTACCGTTTGCGTCCCGTTGTAGCTGGCCCATAGTTCAGCGTATTTCAGTGTCCATGTGCGGCAGAGCTTTTGTGTGTTTCCGCCGGTGTAGGCACTATGTTCCTTGTTAACGTCGACCGTGCTGGTGATGCCAGTCTCGTTATTGGTGAAGCGGATAATGCTGGCGTCCGGACTTATGACAACATTGCCATAGTTATCAAGGCGGAAGCTTCCGTCGCTTTCTACGGTATAGTTTCCGTAGACGAAATAGTAATTGTCAGTGGAGCGCGTAGCCTTGCGCGGTGTGCGGAGCAGGCGGGCGATGTCTTTTCTGCTGTTGACGACAGTGGGCTTCTCGGCTTTGCGCACATAAGAGGTGTAGCCTCTGCGTGTGAGGATGTAGGTGCCGTCGGCCAGAAACTCGAACGACTCAAACTCGAAGTCCGGATCCTTTACGTTGTATTTGGCCGCGTAGGCCGCGTAGGTCTCTTCGGTGAAATTGGTTTCGCCTGAGGGAGTTTTCACGTCTGTGATGTCTTGCTGTTGCTGGTCGTCATCATCGCTACAGGCTACGGGTATAAACGCCATGCTGGCGGCGGCGAAAAGACAGGCTGCCATTCTAAAATGTTTCATTTTGACTTGTTTTTTGAAATGATTAAATTGAAGTTTATTAAAAAAACTTCTGCAAATATAGCAAATAAATCAATTTCAGGGGGGGTAAAGACTTAAAATATATTAAATAATTCCGTCAGATTTTCTATAACTATGAGGAGTACCTTATGGAAGGGCTCTTTCTGGAATTTTTTTGTTGTGGAATTCATTAAATCCGTTCGTCTGAAGGATACGGGCATCGGCGGCGGCAAATTCTGGCAGACGTGCCGGAAACGCTTTGGTGAGGAACTTAGTCTGGGTTACAACCGTTTCTACGACATCATTGAGCCCCAAATCCCGCAGCGGATTTTTTTCGCCTGCCGCCCGGTTCTGTGCGGCAGGCGTTGTAGTCAGTGGGCTTCGAGCCAGTTGGCGCCCGTTCCGCAGTCGGCCAGCAGGGGTACCTGCATGAAGAAGGCGGCTTCCATCTCCTCGATGACAATGCGGCGGACGGACGGCTCCTCTTCCGGCAGGACGCTGAAGTTGAGTTCGTCGTGTACCTGAAGAATCATTTTCGAGCGGATGCCCTCCTGTTCGAAGCGGCGGTCAATGCGGATCATGGCCAGTTTGATGATGTCGGCGGCTGTGCCCTGAATGGGGGCGTTGACGGCATTGCGCTCCGCATAGCCTCGCACCACGGCATTGCGCGAGTTGATGTCCGGCAGATAACGGCGGCGGCCGAACTGCGTTTCGATGTAGCCTTTCTCGCGGGCGTCGGCCACGCTCTTCTCCATATATTCGCGTATGCGCGGGTAGGTGGCGAAATAGCTGTCGATGAGTTCGCGGGCCTCGGTGCGCGACACCTCCATGCGTTCTGCCAGTCCGAAGGCCGAGATGCCGTAGATGATGCCGAAATTGGCCGTTTTGGCCTTGCGCCGTTCATCGCGGCTGATGTCTTCGATGGGTTTGCGGAAGATGCGCGCGGCCGTGGCGGCATGGATGTCACGCCCGTTGCGGAAGTCCTGGATCATGGCTTCGTCGCCGCTCAGGTGGGCCATGATGCGCAGTTCTATCTGCGAATAGTCTGCCGAGAAGAAGAGGCAGCCCGGTTCGGGGACGAAGGCTTTGCGTATTTCCCGTCCGTCATCGCCCCGCACGGGGATGTTCTGGAGGTTAGGATTGCTGGACGAGAGACGGCCCGTGGCGGTGACGGCCTGGTTGAAGGAGGTGTGCAGGTGGCCTGTGTCGGGGTTGACGAGGCGGGGTAGGGCCTCGATGTAGGTTCCTGTCAGCTTTTTCAGTCCTCTGTGGTCCAGAATCTTGCCGGCTATGGGATGTTTGTGGCGCAGGCTTTCGAGCACCTCCTCGCCCGTGGAGTATTGTCCGCTCTTGGTTTTGCGGGCCTTGTCGCTGAGGTGTAGCTCCTCGAAGAGGACCGTGCCCACCTGACGGGGCGACGTGATGTTGAACTCATGGCCGGCGAGGGCATAGATTTCCTGTTCGATCTGTTCCATGCGGCGGGTGAAGAGGCTGCCCGTGGCGGCGAGGGCTTCGGTGTCGAGGCATACCCCGTTGCGTTCCATGCGGGCCAGTACGGGCATAAGGGGCATCTCGATGTCGCGGAAGACGCTTTCCACGTTGTGGAGACGCATTTCCTCGGTGAGCGGCTCCATGAGGCGGAGGGTGACGTCGGCGTCCTCGCAGGCATAGTCGCGGATGTCGCGGGGCGCGAGGTCGGCCATGTTGCGCTGCGCGCGGCCTTTGGGACCTATCAGTTCCTCGATGTGGATGGTGCGGTACTTCAGGTAGACCTCGGCCAGATAGTCCATGCCGTGTCGCAACTCGGGCTGCACAACATAGTGGGCCAGCATGGTGTCGAACATCGGGCCTGCGAGACGGATGCCGTAGGAGGCAAGGACCGTGAGATCGTATTTCAGGTTCTGTCCCACTTTCAGAATCCGAGGGTCCTCGTAGAAGGGCTTGAAGATGTTTGTGATTTTTAACGCTTCGGATTCTTCAGGTGGAACAGCTACGTACCAGGCCCGTCCGCCGGACACGGCAAAGCTCAAACCTACCAGTTTTGCGCGGATGGCTTCGACGGAAGTGGTTTCTGTGTCCAGACTTACCGTTTCGTTTGTCAATAAAAAATCACATAGTTTTTTTGCTTCCTCTTCGTTCTCAATAAGATGATATTCGTGGGGTACGTCTTTCAGTGTTTTGAGATTTTCCTTGAAAGATATTTCTTTCCCCTCGGTTGTATTTTCCGCAAAGAGAGAGCCTTGTACAGGGCCTGCTGCGGGGGAGGGGAACAGGCGTTCGATGAAAGAGCGGAACTCCAGCTGCTCGAAAATTTTTCGCAGCGCGGCGGTATCGGGTTCGGGGCGACGGAGAGTCTCTAACGAAAAGTCCATGGGGACATCGGTGCGTATGGTGGCAAGGTAGCGCGAGAAGCGGATTTGCTCGGCATTGTCCTCCACCTTCTTTTTGAGTGCGCCCTTCAGTTCGGTGGTGCGGGCAAGCAGGTTCTCGATGGAGCCGAACTGTGCGATGAGGCGGGCTGCGGTCTTCTCGCCCACGCCGGGACAGCCCGGAATGTTGTCGGCGGCATCGCCCATGAGTCCGAGCAGGTCAATGACCTGTTCGGGCCGTTCGAGTTGGTATTTGGCGCAGACTTCGGCCGGTCCGAGAATCTCGGCAGGCGAGTTTCCATGGCCCGGGCGGCACATCAGGATGCCGGGAGCCACCAGCTGGGCGTAGTCCTTGTCGGGGGTGAACATCCGTACCTCTACTCCCTGAGCGGCGGCCAGACGGGCGGCGGTTCCGATGACGTCGTCGGCCTCGAAGCCCTCCACCTCCAGAATGGGGATGCCGTAGGCGCGGATGATGTCCTTGATGACGGGGACGGAACGGCGTATGTCTTCGGGGGTGGACTCGCGCTGGGCCTTGTACTGGGGATAGGCCTTGTGGCGGAATGTCGGGCCGGCGGGATCGAAGGCGATGGCGATGTAGTCGGGGAGTTCCTTGCGCAGCACTTCGTCGAGGGTGTTGACAAAGCCGAACACGGCGGAGGTGTTGAAGCCTTTGGAATTGATGCGCGGTGAACGGATGAGCGCGTAGTAGGCGCGGTAGATGAGCGCGTAGGCATCGAGGAGGTATAGTTTTTGCATGTCAGGGTTCTTTTTATCGGTAAAATTACGTAAAATAATCCGTTCCTTGATGAATAATTAGTACTTTTGTAAGCCAAAAAAACAGCGAATGATCGAGTTGTCAGACATACTCCGGCCCGTTGAGGCGGATTTGGAGCGCTACAGGCTTCTCTTCGACGGGACGTTGACCCATCCGGATGAATTTCTGGGCGGAGTGTTGGCGCATGTGCGTGGCCGCAAAGGCAAGATGATGCGCCCGCTGCTGGTGCTGCTCATGGCCCGCGAGGCCGGCGGTTGCAGCGAGTGCAGCCTGCGGGCGGCCGTGGCGCTGGAGCTGCTGCATACGGCCTCGCTTGTTCATGACGACGTGGTGGACGAGAGCGGCGAACGGCGCGGACAGGAGAGTGCCAATGCGGTATACGGCAACAAGATTGCTGTTCTTTTAGGCGATTATCTGCTGTCGCTGTCATTGCGGCAGGCGGCGCTGACAGACCGTCCGGAGATGGTGGACATCATCGCGCAGCTGGGTGGAACGCTCTCGGAGGGCGAAATTTTCCAACTGGCGAACATCCGGCAGGCCGTCTCTACGGAGGAGGCTTATTTTCGCATCATACGCCACAAGACTGCGGCCCTTTTTGCCGCCTGTGGTCAGCTGGGTGCGCTCTCGGCCGGTGCGGGTGCGGATTTTACGGAGTTGGCCCGTGCCTTCGGCGAGGAAGTGGGCGTATGTTTCCAGATAAGGGACGACATTTTCGATTATTTCGAGGATGCGGCCATCGGAAAGCCTACGGGCAACGATATGGCCGAGGGAAAACTGACACTGCCGGCCATTTATGCGCTGGACCGGAACCCGGACGCGGAGATGTTGCAGCTGGCGGACCGCGTGAAGAAGGGTGAGGCGGAGAAGAAGGAAATAGCACGTCTGGTGGACTTCACCAAGCGCGAGGGTGGCATTGACTATGTGCGCCGCGTGATGCGCGAACGGCACGATGAAGCCCTCGGGATGTTAGCCGGTTTCCGGGACGCGGAGGTGCGGCAGGCCTTGTCGGACTATCTGGATTTCGTGGTAGAAAGAGCTTTGTAATTTTTTATTGTTTAACGGGAACGCTCCTTCCGGTCTGTAACGGGCCGGAAGGAGTTTTTCTTTTTTACGCTTTTGTTACACCTGCTTGTAAAAGTTTTTACGTGCCTTGTAAAAAATGATTGGTTCCGGCAGGCAGCAGTGCTTCCGGATGCCAATCATTCTTTTTATGAGGTGTGGCAGGCCTTAGAAGGGCTTGCAGTCCTCGCCTATGATGTCGCTGACCAGGAGGTTGGCTAAGCGGCTGGTGCCGATGCGGAAGAGGCCTTCGCTGATCCATTCCGGCCCGAGCAGTTCGCGCACGATGGTGTAGTAGGAGAGGGCATCGCTGACGGTGCTTATGCCGCCGGCGGCCTTGAAGCCGATGCGCGTGCCTGTAAGCTCGAAATATTCGCGGATGGTCTGACACATCACGAAGGCGGCTTCGGGCGTTGCAGCGGGCTCTATTTTGCCCGTAGAGGTCTTTATGAAGTCGGCACCTGCATAGATGGACAGGATGGAGGCGCGTTTGATGGCGTCGGAGGTGGTGAGGGCGCCGGTTTCGAGGATAACCTTGAGGGGGCGGCCCGAGCAGGCGGCCTTGATCTCGGATATCTCGTCGGAACAGGTCTCGTAGTCGCCGCTGAGGAAACTGCCCACGTTCAGGACACAGTCAATCTCGGTGGCTCCGTCGTGTATGGCCAGTGCGGTTTCGGTGGTCTTTACTTCCAGAAACGTCTGGGAAGAGGGGAATCCGCCACTCACGCAGGCCACTTCCACTCCGTCGGCTTCGAGGCTCTCGCTGACGATGCGGGCAAAGTTGGGATAGACGCAGATGGTGGCTAAAGACGGCAGGTCGGGATGCTGGTCGGCAAAGCGGTTCACCTTTTCCGTGAAGCGCAGCACGCTTTCCTGCGAGTCGGTGACTTTGAGGGTGGTAAGTTCGACAGCCGCCAGGAGCTGTTTTTTGACTTCGGGAGTGTCATAACCGGCTTTTTTCTCTTCGAGCAGGCGCGTCACGGCATTGTGGACGGCAGCATCGTCCGGTGCGGGGCTGAATTTGCCGAAGGCTTGTTCGTACTTGCTGTGGGGACGCTCTTCGTCCTCGTGGTGATGGGGGTGACAGTGGCAATTCTCGCTCATGGATGATAGTTTTTTAGGATTTGAGTTTCGGGTTTTGAAGATGCCGCGTGGAGTCGCGGCAGGTTTTCTTTTCCAGATTGCGGCGGAAGGCTTCGGTAAGGTCGGTACCGGTCTGGTTGGCCAGACAGAGCAGCACCCAGAGGATGTCGGCCATCTCATCGGCGAGGTCGGTTTTTTCGCCGGCTTTGAACGACTGGTCTCCGTAGCGGCGGGCCATGATGCGGGCCAGTTCGCCCACCTCTTCCGTGAGGCAGGCCATGTTGGTGAGTTCGCTGAAATAGCGGACTCCGTAGGTGCGGATCCAGTTGTCTACGCTTTGTTGTGCTTCGCTGAGGGTCATTGCAGATGGAGTAGGAGGGGGATGGATGTCTTGTTTTTATTCTTTATTATGGGAATCCATGCAGATGGTCACCGGTCCGTCGTTGAGCAGCTCTACTTGCATGTCCGCTCCGAAAACGCCTGTTTCTACAGGGCGGCCCAGCGCGAGGGAGAGCCGGTGGCAGAAAGATTCGTAGAGCGGCACGGCAATGTCGTGGCCGGCTGCGCGGATGTAGGAGGGACGGTTGCCTTTCTTATAGGAGGCAAAGAGCGTGAACTGGCTGACAACCAGTGCGCTGCCTCCGGTGTCGACGAGGCTGCGGTTCATGATGCCCTGTGTGTCGTTGAAGATGCGCAGTTGGGCGGTCTTCTTGACTAACCATTCTACATCCTCCTCTGTATCAGACGGTTCTATGCCGAGCAGGACGAGCAGGCCCTCGCCGATGGTGGCGTGGACGGTGCCTTGGATGGTGACGGAGGCGCGGCTGACGCGCTGGATGACGGTTCTCATGGTGTCTTGACAAAGTGTTCTTTTGCGGGCCGGCAGGGGCCGGCGGTAGTGCAAAAGTACGCATTTATTTTCTTCCGTCTGTGTCTTGATGCAGTATTTCGTACAGCTTCAGACCGCGTACTTTGCCGAGCAGGTTTTGCAGATCGGCTGCACCGGCCTCTTTCAGCCGCTTCACGCTGCCGAAAGTCTTCAGCAGCACTTCACGTGTCTTGGCGCCTACGCCGGGCAGGTCGTCGAGGACGGAGCGTGTCTGCCGTTTGCTGCGTTTGTCGCGGTGGAAGGTGATGGCGAAGCGGTGTACCTCGTCCTGCATCTGCGTGAGCAGGCGGAACAGCTGGCTGTCGGGTTTGATGCCTACGCGGGCCGGCGGAAAACCGAAGAGCAGTTCGCGGGTGCGGTGGCGGCTGTCTTTGGCCAGACCGGCGATGGGGACGGATAGGGACAGCTCGTCTTCCGTGACCTGGCGGATGACCTCCATTTGCCCTTGTCCGCCATCGGCGATGATGAGGTCGGGCAGGGGCAGGCCTTCCTCTGTCAGACGGGTGTAGCGGCGGCGTACCACCTCTTTCATGGAGGCGTAGTCGTCGGGTCCGGTGACGGTTCGGATGTTATATTTCCGGTATTCCTTTTTGCAGGGTTTCAGCTTCTCAAAGACCACACAGGCGGCTACGGCATCTTCGCCCTGGATGTTGGAGTTGTCGAACAGTTCGATGCGGTAGGGCAGTTCTTTCAGGCCCAGATCGCTCTGGATTTCGCGCATCAGACGCACGGCCTTTTGTTCGGGATTCAGTTTCTCGGCCTGTTTCAGGCGGTCGAATTTGTACTGTTTTACGTTCAGCCGGGAGAGGTCCAGCAACTTTTTTTTCTCTCCTTTTTGCGGAATGGTCTGCTGGGCATAGCCCTCAGGCAGATCTACGGGAAACGGGACGATGATTTCTCGCGAGAGGCTCTTGTATCGCTCGCGCATCTCCACGATGCCGAGGGCCAGCAGTTCCGCGTCGTTCTCGTCCAGTTTTTTCTTGTATTCGAAGGTGAAGGCCTGGTTGACGCAGCCGTTGGTGATGTGCAGATAGTTGATGTAGGCTACGGTCTCCTCGCTTTCTATGCTGAAGACGTCTATGTTGTGCAACAGGTGGGAGACAACCTCGCTGCGGGCGCGGAACTTTTCGATCAGTTCATACTGTTTTTTGATGATCTGGGCCTCTTCGAAGCGCAGTTCTTCGGCCAGCTGCATCATCTCTTCTTTCATACGGCGGGCCACTTCGGCGGTATTTCCCTTCAGTATCTCGCGGCAAGCCCCGATACACCGCATGTAGTCCTCCCGGCTTTGTTTTCCTACGCAGGGACCGGCACAATTGTGGATGTGGTAGTCTAAGCAGACTTCGTATTTCCCGTTCCTGACCCCCTCCTCGTTCATGGGCTGGCGGCAAGGTCGCGGGTGGTAAAGGTTCTTGCAGAGGTCCAGAAGGGCATACATGGTGGGGACATGGCTGTAGGGACCGTAATAGGTGGCACCGCGCAGGCCGCGCTGGCGTGTTTTGAAGATGCGGGGCAGATACTCGTTGGTGATGGCGATGGAGGGGTAGGTCTTGTCGTCTTTGAGCAGTACGTTGTAGCGGGGCTTGTAGCGCTTGATGAGATTGTTCTCAAGCAGCAGGGCATCCTCTTCGCTGTTGACGACAATATAGCGGATGTCTCTGATTTTAGAGACCAGCAAACGCGTTTTCCGGGTTTGCTGGTCTTTGTTGAAGTAGGAACTGACACGGCGCTTCAGATTTTTGGCCTTGCCGACATAAATGATGGTTCCCTCGGAGTTGAGGTATTGGTAGCAGCCCGGAGATTCGGGCAGGTTCAGGACAATGCCTTTCAGATATGCTTCTAATGTATCTTCCCTCTCTTTCATTCCCGGTTTTGTTAGCGACAGACGGTGAGCAGTGTCGTGACATCTATGTCGGGTCCCAGAAGTTTCCTTCCTTCGAGGCCTTCCATTTTCAGTTCGATAAGGAAGTTCACATAGATGGCTTTGGGACGGAAGGTGCGGATCAGTTTGTAGACTGCCAGCATGGAGCCTCCGGTGGCGAGTAGGTCATCGTGGATGAGTACTATGTCGTTTTCCGTGATGGCATCGGTGTGTATTTCCACGCTGTCGGTTCCGTATTCCTTGTCGTAAGTGGCTTTGACTGTCTTTCCCGGAAGTTTTCCGGGTTTGCGGCACATGACAAATCCGGCGTTCAGGTCTGAGGCGAGGATGGCTCCCATTACGAATCCGCGCGATTCGATACCTACAACTTTCGTGATGCCTTTGTCCTTATATGTCCGGTGTAGTTCCTCGCGCATCTCGGACAGGCAAAGGCTGTTTTTGAACAGGGTGCTGACATCCTGGAATTGGATGCCGGGTTTTGGATAGTCGGGAATGTTCCGTAAATTTTCGAGCAACAGGTTCGTGTCCATAAGTGTCAGTATGATAATTATTTTTCAAAATATTGTTTCACGTGAAACATTACCTTCCGAGGAGCACAAGCAATACGCTGATGTCGCTGGGGGAAACTCCGGGGATTCTGGAGGCTTGTGCCAGCGTCTCAGGCTGGATGTGCTCCAGCTTCTGTCGTGCTTCCGTTGAGAGCTGGGTGATGTCAGGGTAATTGAAACGGCCTTTTATCCGGATGGATTCGAGCCGCTGCATTTTGTCGGCAAGAACACGCTCCCGCGAAATGTAGCCGTTGTATTTGATTTCAATTTCGGCGCATTCGCATGTCTCGCAGCGGTCGGTCTTGATGCTTTCCATGAGATTCCTGAAGTCGTGAATTTCCTCGGCAATGCTTGTCAGTGATATTTCCGGCCGGTTGATCAGGTCATACAGTTTGATTCCTCCGCGCAGGGGAGTGCTGCCTATGCTTTCTAAATAAGGATTGATCCGGTGGGCCTTTACGGAGAAATTGCGGCAATAATCAATGATTTTGTCGATGTTTTCTCTTTTCGTCTTGAAACGGAGGCAGCGGTTGTTCTCGTCCAGTCCGAAACGTTCGGCGTAGGGTGTCAGTCGGGTGTCGGCATTGTCCTGCCGCAGAAGGATGCGGTACTCAGCTCTTGACGTGAACATGCGGTAAGGTTCGTCTACACCTTTTGTTACCAAATCATCGATGAGAACGCCTATGTATGCCTCGTCTCTGCGGAGAATGAACGGCTGCGCCGAGCCGCTGCATTTCAGGGCCGCGTTGATGCCGGCTACAATGCCTTGTCCGGCGGCTTCTTCGTATCCGGTGGTGCCGTTCACTTGTCCGGCGAAATAAAGTCCGTTCAGAATTTTCGATTCCATCGTGTGTTTTAATTGCGTGGGGTCGAAAAAGTCGTACTCAATAGCGTAGCCGGGTCGGTAGACTGTAATGTCGCGGAAACAGGGGATTTTCCGGAGAGCGGCGATCTGTATGTCCATCGGGAGGCTGGAGGAAAAACCGTTCAGGTAAAGTTCGTTTGTGTCCAGCCCTTCCGGTTCCAGAAACAAGGGATGTTGTTCGCGGTCGGGGAAAGTAACCAGTTTTGTTTCTATGCTGGGGCAATAGCGGGGACCGATGCTGTGGATTTGTCCGTTGTAGAGGGGAGAGTCCGGCAGTCCGCTCCTCAGAATATCGTGCACCTCGGCATTCGTGTTGCAGGTCCAGCAGGTGAGTTGCGGGAGCGGACGTTCGGGGCTGATATAGGAAAAACGGTGAAAATCGGTTTCTCCTTTCTGTACTTCCATTTCGTCGAAATGTACGGAACGTGCGTCGATGCGTACCGGAGTTCCGGTCTTCATGCGGGAGTACCGGATGCCGAAACTTGCGATGGATTCTGTCAGGAAGGTGGCGGCAGGTTCGGCACAGCGTCCGCCTTTTACCTGCCGGCGTCCTATGTGCATCAGACCGTTCAGAAAGGTTCCGGCCGTAACGATGACGGCGCGGGCACGGAATTCGGCGCCCCAGACAGTACGGAGACCGCAGATTTTTCCGTTTTCAACGAGAATTTCGGTGGCTTCGTCCTGCCAGATGTGCAGGTTGGGGGTGTTTTCCAGTCTGCCTCTCCATTCCGCGATGAAACGGCTGCGGTCGCACTGTGCCCGCGGGCTCCACATGGCAGGGCCTTTGGAACGGTTGAGCATGCGGAACTGGATGGCGGTGGCATCTGTGACAAGTCCGCTGCCGCCGCCGAGAGCATCAATTTCGCGTATGATTTGTCCTTTGGCAATGCCTCCGATAGCCGGGTTGCAGCTCATTTGTGCAATTTTGTTCATGTCCATCGTGATGAGGCAGGTGCGGGCACCCATGCGTGCGGCAGCTGAGGCCGCTTCGCAGCCGGCATGTCCCGCGCCAATAACCAGTACGTCGTAGTGAAAGTCGCAATTCATATCATGAGAGGTGTGAATAATCGGACACAAAATTACATTTTTTTTTGGAAGTCTCCAATTTGTCCGATAGGTGGAAAGGATTTGTCATCCTTATGAGAGCAGGCGGAAGCGGTTCCCGCTGATGGCTTTGATCATTCCTTTCAGTTCCAGTTCAAAAAGTGCGGCGCTGATTTGTGACACCGGCAACTGCATTTGTGCTACCAGCACGTTGATTTGCGTTCCGTCCGAGCCGCGCAGCAGTTCGCAGAGCCGTTGTTCCGTTTCGGTCAGTTCGGGGAAAAGTTCGCGTTGTGCCGTCTGTGTCTTCCGGTGCCGGGAGTTCCAGCCCATTGCTTCTACCAGATCTTCGGCAGAGGTGATGAGAGCCGCACCGTTTTGCCGGATCAGGTTGTTGCAGCCCGTGGAATATTCGTCGCCGATGCGTCCGGGAAAGGCAAAGACATCCCGGTTGTAGTCCTGCGCAAGGCGTGCGGTAATGAGGGCACCGCCTTTCTCGGCGCTTTCCACGATGACGGTAGCGTCGCACATTCCTGCAATGATGCGGTTGCGTCGCACGAAGTTTCCCTTGTCCGGATTTGTGTTTCTCATGTACTCTGTCACGAGGCCGCCGTTCCGGACCATCTCCGCCGCAGTATCGCGGTGCGTGGAAGGATAGATTCTGTCCAGTCCGTGTGCCAGTACGCCGACCGTGGGCAAATCTTTTTTCGTACAAGCTCTGTGTGCGTGTATGTCTACTCCGTATGCAAGACCGCTAACAATAAGAATATCAGTTAGTAAATCGCTTATATTATTGATAAAATCTTGACAAATGTCTTTTCCGTATTCGGAAATTCTGCGGGTGCCGACTACCGAAATCACGTGTCGGGTGTTGAGAGAGGAGTTGCCGTGGAAGAAAAGCACGGGCGGTGCGTCCTCGCATTCTTTCAGCCGGACAGGGTAGTCCGGGCTGTCGGGCGTGAGGACGCGAATATCTTTCCGGAGGCAGAATTCCATTTCTTCCGAGGCCCGTTTCAGAGCTTCAGCCCATTCCGGTGCCAGTTCTTTCCGTGTCCGCTCGCAGACGGCTGCGGCCGAACCCCAATGCCGGTAGAGCTGAAGAAGTTTGCTCCGGCTGATGCCGCGCAGGCACGAAAGGGCCATCATGTAGAGCGTTTCGTCCATGGGAAGGGGTGTGTTTAGAAAAACTTTCGGAAGGCGTTGTTCAGTTCCTCGCAGTCGGCCAGCCGGCCGTTGATCAGACACACGGTGTCGACCGTAGACCGCAGCACGGGTCTCAGGTCGGGCAGGCGGAAGATGTCCTGTACGAAGACATATTTGATCCCCTCTTTGCGAAGCGCGAGTTTCGAGACAAACTCGTCGCCGCTGCGCAGCGGGGTCTTGAAGGCCATTGTCAGCCGGGCCACTACGGCGTCGATTCCGCGGTTGTGCAAGTCGGCAAAACTGACGTTTTCAGACCGTAGAAATTCGTGGCGCGTATGCTCGATGTAGTGCTGGTAGTTGGCGTTGTTCACGATGCCCTGCAAGTCACATTCGTAGTCGCGTACTTTCAGTCGGAGTTCGTAGATATAATCCATAGCGTTCAAGTTTTTTATTAGGGTAGGGTATAAGGAAATCATTTTTGGGCACGCAGGTATTCGCAACCGAAGCGGCAGCGCAGACAGTCCTTGCGGTCACAGTAATTGCGGCGCAGCTGTATCAGAGCCTGGCTGTCGGCCGCCGTATTCACTTCAAGTCCGGCTTTTTGCCACGACCGCGTGATGAAGTTGCGCTCCGCCGGCAGTTTTTCCAATAGTTCGAAGGCCCTTCCGCACAGCCTTTCGTCAAACCTGTGCCGGCCGTATGCGAAAAGGATAGGGACAACGGTGTTGATGATCAGGAGGTTCAGCGAACCAGTCTGAAGATGTTTTTCCTTCGTCGCGCTTTTTGTCCCGAAGCTGTAGTGCGTTTCCCAGTAGGAAGTAGCGCTGGTGCACAGAAGTTTCCGCAGAGTCTCCGGCTCTTGGGTCTCTAACAGTTGCGAAAAGCCGAAACGGCCTGCGTGGTAGAGGTTTGCCAGTTGTGACAGCCGGACATGGGGAAAGTTCTGCGGTCTCATCCTCAGGAATTTCCATTGTCCCGCGTCTATGGCCGACAGCCCGAATTTGTGGGCCAGGAACGAATATTCCCTTTGCAGTCTCCCGAAGTAGTCATCTTGGCGCTCGGCCGTTACGGCCGTCCCGTCCAGCAGTCCGGCTTGTCCGAGGAAGAGCGCTTCTATCTGGAAAAGGTCATCGCGGTGCTTTCCCGCCGCGGCCATCGGGATGGTAGCCGCCCAGTTCTCGAAAACCTCGGAGTTGACGCCGAATCCGAAGTTGCGCGCCAGCGTGACGAACAGCGTCTGTTCCCAGTCGCCGCCGGTTCGGCTCAGCCAGTCGGCAATGCGGCGGATTTTCTCTTCCAGGCGTTCGGTAGTCAGTGCGCTGAGCCAGCTGTGAACGGTCAGTAGGTCCATGTCCGGGACGATGCGCCAGCAGGGCGGGTAAGCCTCTTCCGTCAGCAGTTCGTTGTAGTTGGCCTCCACATACCTAGGTACGTGCAACACCAGTTGCGGCAGCAGCCGTCCGGCAGCAGTACGCACCGTTTCGTCCGCCTCGGCCGTCACGTGCAGCACCACGTTGTCGTAAGTCTTGTCGTGGTCGTGCCCGTGCCGGTACCAGTGAGAGGAGCGTTCGTGCAGTTCCACGTTGCCCACCCACAGCGTTCCGTCCACCTTGATCTTGGCGTTGAAGAAGTCGGGGCCGGCGTGGCTGTTGTGCAGGCCGGGATCGATCACTTCAATCCGTTCCCCGTCGGTTCCGGTGAGTGGGGCGGTCGGAAACAGTTTGTGTTTCCATACGTAGTGGAGCAGTTTTTCCATGATGGGGTCCATGAGGGTTAAACCTACAAAGATAGGTTTTAATTTTCAATCGGCCATCCTTCCCGCCTGCCGTATTGTATTTTCTCCCGTTTTTCGGTCGGTTATCTGCGCTGTGACATTAAAAATGCGTGTGTGGGATCACGGTAGTGCCCGATTAGTCTTAAAAAAACAGTCCATCTCGCAATAAATCCGTATCTTTGCACCGTATTATATCTATTATTTTAATAATCCGAAGAATTTGAAAACATTTGAAGAATTGGGCGTAGCCGAGGAAATCCTCCGCGCCATTGCGGAGATGGGCTACGAGACCCCCATGCCCGTTCAGGAAGAGGTGATCCCCTACCTTCTCGGGGTGGGGAACGATGTGATAGCGCTGGCACAGACCGGAACGGGCAAGACGGCGGCTTACGGTCTGCCCGTCTTGCAGAAAGTGGATCCGGAGCGTCGCGAGACGCAGGCCGTCATCCTCAGTCCCACGCGTGAGCTCTGCTTGCAGATTGCCGGCGACCTGAAAGACTATTCCCGCTACATCGACGGTCTGCACGTGCTGGCCGTCTACGGCGGTTCCAGTATAGAAAGCCAGATCCGTGCACTCCGTAAGGGGGCACAGGTCATTGTTGCCACCCCCGGCCGTCTCATTGACCTGATGCATCGCGGCGTGGCCCGTTTGGACGAGGTGGAGAACGTGGTGCTGGACGAGGCCGATGAGATGCTGAACATGGGATTCACCGAAAGCATCGACGAAATCTTGGCCGGTGTGCCTGCCGAGCGCAACACGCTGTTCTTTTCCGCCACCATGAGCAAAGAGATCGAGCGCATTGCCAAGAACTATCTCCACGATTACAAGGAAATCGTGGTGGGATCGCGCAACGAGGGAGCCGAGAACGTGAATCATATCTCCTATCTGGTGCAGGCCCGCGATAAATATTTGGCTCTCAAGCGAATCGTAGACTATTTCCCGAAAATTTACGCCATCATCTTTTGCCGTACCCGCCTGGAGACGCAGGAGGTGGCCGATCTGCTCATCCGCGACGGCTACAATGCCGAGTCCCTGCACGGCGACCTGTCGCAGGCGCAGCGTGATCTCACCATGCAGAAGTTCCGCCAGCACCGCACCCAGCTGCTTGTGGCCACCGATGTGGCTGCCCGCGGATTGGATGTAGACGAGTTGACCCATGTTATCAACTACGGTTTGCCCGACGATGTAGAAAACTATACCCACCGCTCGGGTCGTACCGGACGTGCCGGCAAGCGCGGTACCAGCATCTCCATCATCCACGTGCGTGAGAAGCATAAAGTGCGCCTCATCGAGAAAGTCATCGGCAAGAAGTTCGAGACAGGCATATTGCCCGAGCCGCAGGAGATCTGTACCAAACAGCTCTACCGTGTGATGGACGAACTGGAGCGCATCGAGGTCAACGAAGCCGAAATCACGCCTTTCCTGCCCGAGGTGTACCGCAAGCTGGAATGGCTCACGAAGGAAGACCTTATCAAACGTGTCGTGAGCCGCGAGTTCGGACGTTTCCTCCGCTACTATGCCGATGCTCCCGAGATCGTGCAGCCCACCGAACGCTCCGGAAAGAAACGGAAGGAAACCGATGGCCCGCGCGATTCCCAGCGGCCGGCCTCCGACCGCCAGCGTCGCGAGCGCGGACCCAAGACAGCCGAGACTGGCTATAAGCGGCTGTTCATCAACTTGGGCAAGCGTGACAATTTCTATGCCCGCGAGATCATCAATCTCGTCAACCGTTACGTGAAAGGCAAGATCGAGATCGGACGCATCGATCTCACCACCAATTGCTCCTTCTTTGAAGTACCCGAAAAGGATGCGGCTGTCGTCATGAGCAAGATGGCGCGGGCCAAGGTGGGCGACCGCAAGGTAGTGGTGGACAGCGCGGACCGCGAGGCACAACTCGGGGGAGCCGGCGCCCACAAGGAGCGTCGTCGCAAAACCGGTGGCCGCACCTTTGAGGCTGCCGACGGCTATTCTGCCGGACTGAAGTCGGAATGGAAGAACGAACGCCGCGGAAAGGGCAGGAAGGAAAGCCGGAAGTCTGCCGGCGAAGAGTTTGGCAAGCCCTCGCGCAGAAGTGACGACTGGCGTCAGTTCTTTGAGGACTGATGCTTTTCCGTTAGGGTAATATCCGGAACAATTAAAAAGCCAAGAAATATGTCGGTCCATCGTTTCATCTTCATGACAGTCTTGCTGCTGGTCTTTGCCGGGTCCGCCGCGGCGCAGCAGATCGGTTTCAGAATCGGCGGCGGTCTGGCCTCTCACTATTCGGACAGCCGTCCCGTGGGCGCCTTCAAGTTGGGAGTGGGCTGCGAAGTGGAGTTCGACCAGCACTGGACGCTGACCCCCTCGTTGCTCTTTGCCGCGCGCGGATGGAAGGATCCCGACCGCACGGTGGCGGTGCTCGATGATGACGGAGAGCCTGTGCTGGACGAGGAAGGCCGGCCCGTCACGGGAGTGATGAGCCGTTCCGCCACGGCCAATTATCTGGAATTGCCCGTGTTGCTCAGCTATTATCTCCGGCTGGGTCCTTCACGTTATATTGTGCTCTCCACGGGTCCCTATGCCGCTGTGGGCATTACCGGCAAGGCGCGGACGAAAGGCGACGGAGAGCGTGCGGGCAGCGAGAAGTTTTTCTACGAAGGGAAGACCTTTGACGAGCCGGGCACTCACCGTTTCGATGCCGGATGGCAGGTGCATGCCGGCTACCAGTTTCCCTCCGGTCTCACCGTGGGGGTAGAGGCCGACTTCGGCCTGCTTCGTTTCAATGCCGCCGGTGCACGCAATGTGGCCGGACTGCTGACCCTTGCCTACCGTCTGGGCCGCTGACCGTTTTTCCTTCCTCGAAAAATACCCTGAAATGGGTATTGTGCCGCCGGGAGGGAACCCGTATCTTTGCCATCGAATACAAAGCCTGCGGGTTTTAAGTTGAAAATTTAAATTGTTATGTCCAAAAAGGCCGCTTCCAGTTATGGGAGCGGCCTTTTTGGGCTTTCGCCGCACGACGGGGCTTTTTGCGGATTTTTTTTACACGCCTTGTAAAAACTGCTTCCATCTGCCACGCAAAAACTCAGGCCCGTGTTTCCCAACGCAGACCTGAGCAAGGTTTTACAGAATGAAATATTTAATGTTTAATTTTAATGTTTGCCTTGTTTGCTTTCGTGCTTCTATTTATATAACACGCAAGAACACCGTTTTGTGACACGGAAAACCGGTTTTTTTCGCTCCGTGGGTATAGTCCGGCCCTTTCGTCCTTAAAATTTAAACGGCGGACAGGCCTCAAACGGAGGGAAACTCGTAATTTTGCAGAAAATGTACCGAAGATGAAAGAAAAACTGACAGTAGTGAAAGTGGGCGGGAAGATCGTCGAGGACGAGGCCTCCCTCCATCGTCTCATCCGTAGCTTTTCGGCCCTTTCCGGCCACAAGGTGCTCGTACACGGCGGTGGCCGCACCGCCACCGATGTGGCGGCACGGTTGGGACTGGCCACGCAGATGGTCAACGGCCGCCGGGTGACGGATGCCGATATGCTCCGGGTGGTCACGATGGTCTATGGCGGACTGGTCAACAAGAATGTGGTGGCCCGTCTGGCCGCGCAGGGAATCTGTGCGCTCGGACTGACCGGAGCCGATGTCGACGTGATGCGTTCCCACCGCCGGCCGGCCGGCGAGGTGGACTACGGTTTCGTGGGCGATGTGGACCGGACGGACGGCGCCCGCCTGGCCGCGCTTGTGCGCGGCGGCATTGTGCCGGTCATGGCGCCGCTCACCCACGACGGCGCGGGAAATCTCCTCAATACGAATGCCGACACCATTGCCGCCGAGACGGCGAAGGCTTTGGCCGGGTTCTTCGATGTGACGCTGGTCTATTGTTTCGAGCATGCCGGCGTGCTGCGCTCGCCCGATGACGAAGGCAGTGTGGTTCCCCATATCACGCCCGAAACCTTCGGTGAACTCGTGGAAAGCGGTACCGTGTCGGGCGGCATGATTCCCAAACTGGAGAACTGTCTCGATGCCGTCCGCGCCGGTGTGGCGCGTGTCGTCATCACCGCTTCGCCCGGATCTGCCGCCGCTCCCGACGGGGAGTTGCGGATAGAGAAGGGCTGTACCGTCATCAGCAAATAAAGAAACCGCGTATGAATCCCGAAACATTCCATCCTGTTATTCCCGATGCTGCTGCCATCGAGGTCATGGCGCCGGCCGGTTCGCGTGAGGCGTTGGCCGCCGCGTTGAATGCCGGAGCCGATTCCGTCTATTTCGGCATCGAGGCCCTCAACATGCGCGCCCATTCGGCCAGCCGCTTCACCTTGGACGATCTGTCCGGCATCGCTGAGGCCTGTACGGCCCGCGGTGTGCGGTCCTACCTGACTGTCAACACCATCATCTACGACGAGGATCTGGACCTGATGCGCCGCATTTGCCGTGCCGCCCGTGAGGCCGGCATTTCCGCGATCATCGCGGCAGATGTGGCCGTGCTCGCCTATTGCCGCGAGATAGGCATGGAAGTGCATCTCTCCACACAGCTGAACATCTCGAATGCCGAAGCCCTGAAATTCTATTCCCGCTATGCCGATGTTGTGGTGCTGGCCCGCGAGCTGAATCTCTCGCAGGTGAGGAAAATCTATGATTCCATCGGTGAAAGCGCCATCTGCGGTCCTTCGGGACAGCCCGTCCGGATAGAGATGTTCTGCCACGGAGCGTTGTGCATGGCCGTCAGCGGGAAGTGCTATCTCTCTCTCGACAATCTGGGTCGTTCCGCCAATCGGGGCGAGTGCATGCAGGTGTGCCGCCGAAGCTATACCGTTCGCGACCGCGAGACGGGCGTGGAGCTGGACGTGGACAACAAATACATCATGAGCCCCAAGGACCTGAAAACGATAGGTTTCATCGACAGGATGATACGGGCCGGTGTGCGTGTCTTCAAGATCGAAGGCCGCGCCCGCAGCGCCGAGTACGTCTATACCGTGGTGAAATGCTACAAGGAGGCTGTCGCCGCCGTGGCCGACGGCACTTTCTCCGAAGAACGGGTGAAAGAATGGGACCGCCGTCTCTCCACCGTCTTCAACCGTGGCTTCTGGGACGGCTATTATCTGGGCCGTCGTTTGGGCGAATGGAGCGAAAAGTACGGTTCGTCCGCCACAGAGAAGAAAGTCTATGTGGGCAAGGGCATCAAATATTTCTCCCGTCTCGGAGTGGGGGAGTTCTATATCGAGGCCGGCGGGATAGAGGTGGGCGACCGTCTCCTTGTCGTCGGGCCCACCACGGGTGTGCTGTACGTCACGGCCACCGACATTCACGGTGACGGCGGCGCGCAGCAGAAGGCCGTGAAAGGGCAGGCCGTTTCGATTCCCGTTCCCGAGAAAGTGCGGCCTTCCGACAAACTCTATAAACTGGTAAGTAACGATGAAAAGGCTGCTTTTTGATTTCGGCGGAGTGCTTGTCGATTTAGACAAGCAGCGCTGCATCCGTGCCTTCGATGCGCTGGGATTCGACATCCGTCCCTATCTCGGCACCTACGTCCAGGCCGGTTTTTTCTCGGCTCTGGAGCGCGGTGAGATTTCCGTGGCCGGATTCTGCGAAGAGTTGCGCCGTGTCAGTGGTTTGTCCGACCTGACGGACGAGGCCGTCGTCGGTGCGTGGCGGCAGTATCTGACCGGTGTTCCCGCCGAGCGTCTCGAACTGTTGCTGAAGGCCCGCCGCCATTATCCGCTCTATGTGCTGAGCAACACCAATTCCGTGCATTGGGACATGGCACGCGACGACTATTTCCGTTATGGCGGCCGCACGGTGGAGGATTTTTTTGAAAAGGTATTCCTGTCCTGCGAGCTGGGTGTGGAGAAACCTTCGCCCAAGATATTCCGTGCCGTTGTCGAAGGCATCGGCTGCGATCCCGGCGAGATACTTTTCTTCGATGATTCCGAGGTCAACTGCGAGGCGGCCCGCCGTTGCGGCTTAGAGGCCCGCATCGCTCCCGCCGGCAGTGTGTGGCTGGACTATTTTGATGCGGACGGCCGTCTGAAAGAAGAAACCTCTTCCAACTGAGACAGACGTGGAACATCGGGATTCGGATATTACGCTGATCAGCAGTCGGACGGTACGGGCCGAGCAGGAGTTCTGTGCGGCTACGGGCTTTTTCGACGGTGTTCACCGCGGCCACCGTTTTCTGCTGCGTCAGGTAGGCCGGGAAGCCGCCCGCCGCGGTCTGGGGCGCATGGCTGTTACGTTCGGAAACTCTCCGCGCAGCGTGTTGCGGCCCGGTTTCCGGACAGCCCTGCTCACGTCGCCCGAAGAGAAAGCGGCGCTTTTGCTTGACGGTTCCGTCGATGTGTGCGCCCTGCTTCGTTTCTCCCGGGAACTGGCTGCGTTGCCGGCGCGCGATTTCATGGAAAAATACCTGCGCGACCGTCTTCGCGTGCGTTGTCTGGTGGTGGGCTACGACCACCGTTTCGGCAGTGACCGCACGGCCGGCTTCGAGGATTACGTTGCCTACGGCCGGGGCTGCGGCATCGAGGTGGTGAGGGCCGGAGTCTTTGAAAACTCCGGTTCCACCGTGAGTTCCTCCTCCATCCGGCAGGCCTTGTCCGCCGGCGATGTCGAGGCCGCCCGCAGCGCGCTGGGACGGCCGTATGCCCTGTCCGGCACGGTGGAGGAAGGCCGGCACATGGGGCGTGTCTTGGGATTTCCCACGGCCAATCTCCGGCCTTCCTGTCCCGACAAGCTGGTCCCCGCCTCCGGTGTGTATGCCGTGCGGGCCGAGGCGGGCGGCCGTTTCTTCGGAGGAATGCTCAACATCGGCAGCCGTCCCACACTGAGAAACGGGTCCGACCGCACCATTGAGACCCATCTCTTCGACTTTTCCGGCAATCTGTACGGAGAACCCCTTACCTTGTATTTTGAACACCGGCTCCGCGACGAACGGCCTTTTGCCACGCTCGAAGAGCTGAGCCGTCAGCTTGCCCGCGATGCGGAGCAGGCCCGCAAACTGCTGTCCCTATGCTGAACGCCCTTCTTGTATTCCTGCTCTATGCGGCCATGCTCATTACGGCCGCGTCGGCCGTCCGGCTGTTGTCGCCGCCGGATGCGGGAGGAGCGGCCCGGGGGCAGGCGCTGTTTTGGGGCAGTCTGGTATTGTCCGGCCTGCTGATGGCCGTAGGTCTGGTGCGTCGCCGGCCTTTCCGCAGTTCCGTCCGCATCGGCCTGCGGTCCGTGGGGCTGACCGTGGCCGGCATCCTGCTGCTCTCGGCCGGTCTTTCGCTTCTGCTGGCTCCGCTCGGGCTGTCCGATGACGGTATGAACGGCCTTTTCTCCGATATGCTCCGCAGTCCCTTGTGTTTGCTGTTGTTGCTGGCTGTAGGTCCCCTGGCTGAAGAACTCGTCTTTCGCGAGGGCATCCTGCGCAGCCTTGTTGCCGCGGGGAGCCGTCCGTTGGCGGCCTGTGCCGTCAGTGCCCTGCTTTTCGCCCTGGCCCATGGCAATCCGGCACAGGCCTTTCCGGCCGCGGTGCTGGGTTTCGTCTTGGGATTGCTTTATCTCCGCACCTCCGATCTCCGGCTCTGCTTTTCCGCCCATGTCGCCAACAATGCGCTGGCATTGCTCTTCCTCCGTTTTCCCGCTGTCGGAACTGTTTGCGCGGATCTGCCGCCGTTGTGTGCGGCGGGCGCGGGAGCCTTGCTGCTGGCCTTCGGCGGGGCGGTGTTGTGGTGTGGGGCCTTGCGGACCGTCTTTTGTGAATTCTTATCTTCCGGAGTACGTCCGGAAAAGAAATAAAATCCCTGTGACAGAATGAAAATAGGAACAATAGATCTGGGGCCGCGTCCCGTTTTGCTGGCCCCGATGGAAGATGTGACGGACATCGGTTTCCGTCTGCTTTGCCGCCGGATGGGTGCTTCGATGGTTTATTCCGAGTTTGTGGCTGCCGATGCGCTGGTACGCATGGTGGGCAAGAGCCTGGACAAACTCCGTGTCTGCGACGAGGAGCGTCCCGTCGCGATACAGATATACGGCAAGGATCCCGTGGCGATGCGTGATGCGGCGCAGATTGTGGTGGAGAAGGCGCGTCCCGACGTGCTGGACATCAACTTCGGCTGTCCCGTGAAGCGGGTGGCCGGCAAGGGGTCCGGCGCCGGACTTTTGCAGGATGTTCCGCGCATGCTTTCCATCACCCGGGCCGTGGTCGATGCCGTCGGTGTACCCGTTACCGTCAAGACCCGTTTGGGATGGGACGCGGAACACAAGATCATCGTCCCGCTGGCCGAGCAGTTGCAGGACTGCGGCATACAGGCGCTTACGGTACACGGCCGCACGAGGGCGCAGATGTACACCGGAGAGGCCGACTGGAGCCTGATAGGGGAGGTGAAGCGGAATCCCCGTATGCACATACCCGTTATCGGGAACGGCGACATCACCTCAGCCGAAGGTGCGCTGCGGGCTTTCGGGGACTATGGGGTGGATGCCGTCATGGTGGGGCGCGCCACTTTCGGACGTCCCTGGATATTCCGGGAGATCAGGGCGGTGCTCGATGCCGCCTTGCAGGGCGGCGACACGGCCGCGGCGCTGGCGCAGGCCACACTGGACAGCGACGAGCGGCTCGACATCCTCAAGAGCCAGGTGGAGCAGAGCGTGGCCCGCATCGACGAGTACCGCGGCATTCTCCACATACGCCGTCATCTGGCCGCCACTCCGCTCTTCAAGGGGCTGCCGTCGTTCCGGACCACCCGCATCGCCATGCTCCGTGCCGCCACCGTGGATGAGCTGTTCGCCATTCTGGAAAGCATCCGTCCGCTTCTCCGTGATGCCGGAACGGCCGGCGCTTAGCCGTTTTTCTCCGCGGCAAAGGTTAAAAAATGTAAGATCCCTTTCCGTTTGTCCGGAATGCCGTATCTTGCGTCCGATATAACGAAAAAACAGAAGAAGCCATGAAAAATCTGAGAATCGAGGCCGTCATTGTGGCCGTGGGACTGGTCCTGCTGGGCTGGTGCCTCTATTTGGGACTTGCCAAGTTCGCCACCGGCGAGCGGGTGGTTTCCGTACGCGGACTGGCCGAGCGCGAGGTGAAGGCCGACTATGTGATATGGCCCGTTGTTTACAAAACCACCGGAAACGATCTCCAGGCCATTCATGCCGAGATAAACCGGGCCAACGGGGTCATTTCCGCTTTTCTGCGCCGCAACGGGGTGAAGCCTGATGAAATCAGCGTCAGCGCGCCCCAGATCGTAGACCTGCGGGCCGACCGCTACAACGCGCAGGCCGAGGGCACGCGCGACCGTTACAATGTGACTTCCGTGATCACCGTCGCTTCCCATCAGGTAGACCGTGTGCGCTCGCTCATGTCGCGTGTGGGCGAACTGCTCAGGGAGGGCATCGCCATTTCCGACGGAGGGTATGAGAACCGTGTGGAATATGAGTTCACCAGCCTCAACTCCATCAAGCCTAAGATGATCGAGGAGGCTACGCGCAATGCCCGCGAGGCCGCCCGCCAGTTCGCCACCGACTCCGACAGCGAACTGGGAAAGATCAAGAAAGCCACCCAGGGCCTTTTCTCCATAGAGTCGCGCGACCAGTATACGCCCTACATCAAGAAGGTGCGCGTGGTGACGTCTGTAGACTATTTCCTGAACAGCTGACCCCTTCCGGCGGGGTGTACCGCTTTCTTTGATATGGATAAAAAAAGAGAAGTCGAGCCTGGCGCGACTTCTCTTTCTTGTGGCACGTGCAGGTGTGCAAAAATTTTTTTGAAATTTTTCGTGTACGTATTTTAACGTTCCCATTCAAAGTTTAACCCGGAGGTTTTTCGGAAAACCTCCGGGAAGGGACCTATTTTTCACAACATAGTATCTTTTTTGAACAAGATGGGACCTTTTTTAAAAAAGATCGGATGTTTTTTTCACGTTAAGCGCCGAAAAAAACCGCCCATCAGGCGGCTTTTCAGGGTTGTTCTGCTTTGCTGATGCAAATATACTGCATTGGCGGGCGAAAACCAAATGTTAATTAACGTACTTTCAGATTTCGGAAAATATCCTCCTTTCCTTTATCGACGCTTTTCGTGAAGCGGTCCGGACTGTTGATTATCAGCGGTCCGGATCGGCTTTGCGCATATCGTGCTTTGGGCAGGTCTTCGCCGGCAACTGTATGCCGGCCGCCGCTTAGCTGCGGCCTTTGCCCTTGATGTTGAGGTTGTAGACAACGTGCAAAAGGGCATAGCTGAGGAAACTTTCCGTGCGCGTGAAGTAGCGTTCAACGGGTGTGACCACGTTGTATTCCGAGGTGCGCTGCCGCAGCATGTCCACCCATTCGAAGCGCACGGTGAGCGCCTTGCTGCGCAGGAAAGTCTGCGAGATGTTGAGGTTCCAGAGCCACTGGTCGTGGTTGAGCAGGTTGTCATCGTAGCCCCGCTCCCAGTAGAAGTAGACTCCGTTGATGTTTATCCAGTTGGCTCACGAGTCTTTCAGGTCCGGGTTGTTGCGGCGGATGTTCATTCGTCTTTGCTATCGGTGATGGGGAGGAGCGTTTCCAGTTCCGGACGGCTCTTGTCTCCCTGGTATCTGATTGCTTGATGGCCACGCTCAGTGACGAACCCGGCGGCCGGCGGAACGCAGGATTCATACCCGGCTCCGCCGGCCTTTTTTCTTTTTCCCGGAAAATGATATTCCGAACGGAATTTTATTCTTACTTTTGCCAACTGGATAATTATCTTTGTAAAAACCAATCAATAGTTCAGAGCTTTTTATGAAGCAGTACAAACTGGTCAACAACCTCCTGGGTTGGATTACATTCGCCATAGCCGCTTTCACCTACTGTTCCACGGTGGAGCCTACGGCGAGTTTCTGGGATTGTCCCGAGTTTATAACCACGGCCTATAAACTGGAAGTCGGCCATCCGCCCGGAGCGCCTTTCTTCATGCTGACGGGCAACTTCTTCTCCCAGTTCACCGACGACCCCACGCGCGTGGCCTACATGGTCAACATCATGTCCGCCCTGCTTTCCGCCTTCTGCATTCTTTTCCTTTTCTGGAGCATCACGCATCTGGCGCGCAAATTGCTCTGTCAGGACGGAAAGGTGACCTCGTGGGCGCAGACACTGCTCATCATGGGCTGCGGCCTGACAGGTGCGCTGGCCTATACGTGGAGCGACACGTTCTGGTTCTCGGCCGTCGAGGGTGAGGTCTATGCCTACTCTTCCATGTTCACCGCGCTGGTGTTCTGGCTCATTCTGAAGTGGGAGGAGCATGCCGACGAACCGCATGCCGACCGCTGGATCGTGCTGATATTCTATCTCACCGGGCTCTCCATCGGCGTACACCTGCTCAATCTGCTCTGTCTGCCGGCCATAGCGCTCGTGTACTACTACAAGAAGAATCCCGGAGCCAACCTCAAAGGCTCGCTTCTGGCGCTCGGCATCTCCGTGCTGCTGGTGGCTGCCGTGCTCTACGGTCTGGTACCCGGCATCGTGAAGGTGGGCGGATGGTTCGAGCTGTTCTTCGTCAATACGCTGGGGCTGGGCTTCAACAGCGGGCTGATTGTCTATCTGCTGCTGCTCATAGGCATCGTGCTGGCCGCTATCTGGAGCACCACGCGCAGCGACCGCCGTCTCATCACCCTCCTCTATACGCTCTCCGTGGCCATGCTCGGCATTCCTTTCTACGGAAGCGGAGTCTCTTCCGTGCTGGTGGGCATCGTCCTTATTGCCGCTCTCGTCTGGCTGCTGCGCCGCAAGACGGCCGGCGGACAGTACCTCATGCGCAAGCGTTTTCTCAACACCTCGCTGCTTTGCATGCTGATGCTCATGATCGGCTATTCCTCTTATTCCGTCATCGTGCTCCGCTCCACGCAGAACACGCCGATGGACCAGAACTCGCCCGAGGACATCTTCACCCTGGGACGCTACCTGAGCCGTGAGCAGTACGGCGACCGTCCGCTCTTCTACGGCGAAGCCTATACCTCCCAGTATGTGGACTATGACAAGGGTACGCAGGTGCAGCGTCACGAGAAACTCAATGCCTCCGAACCCGACCGCTATGACGAGGTGGACATCCGGAAAGGACTCATCGTCCCCGACCAGCTCAAGATGCTGTTCCCGCGCATGCATTCGCAGTCCCATACGGCGGCCTACGAGGACTGGCTCGGCGGGGTGGACAAGCATTCCGTGACCTTTACCTTCAAGGACGAGACCGGGGTGGAGCAGGGACCCTATATGGGCGAGATGCCTTCGCAGTGGGACAACATCCGCTTCTTCCTTTCCTACCAGATCAACTTCATGTACTGGCGCTACTTCATGTGGAACTTTGCCGGCCGCCAGAACGACATTCAGGGCAACGGAGAACCCGAACACGGAAACTGGATCACGGGCATTCCCTTTATCGACAACGCCCTCTACGGCGACCAGAGCAAACTGCCCGACGAATTGCGCGAGAACAAGGGACATAACGTCTTCTACTGTCTGCCTCTGCTGCTCGGCCTGCTCGGCCTGTTCTGGCAGGCTTACCGCGGAGAACAGGGCATCCGCCAGTTCTGGGTGGTCTTCTTCCTCTTCTTCATGACGGGTCTCGCTATCGTGTTCTACCTCAACCAGACTCCGATGCAGGCACGTGAGCGCGATTACGCATACGCGGGGTCCTTCTATGCCTTCGCCATCTGGATAGGCCTGGGTGTGGCGGCGCTCGCACAGGGTTTGCAACGGGTGCTGAAGAAACCGTTGCCTGCCGCTGCCGTCGCTTCGTTGGTAGGCATTCTGGTGCCCTTGCAGATGGTCAGCCAGACCTGGGACGACCATGACCGCTCGGACCGCTATGCCTGCCGCGATTTCGGCGCCAATTATCTCAACACCCTGCCGGTGGGCGGTCATCCCGTGATCTTCACCAACGGAGACAACGACACCTTCCCCCTCTGGTACAACCAGGAGATCGAAGGAGTGCGTACCGATGCCCGTGTCTGCAACCTCTCTTATCTGCAAACCGACTGGTACACAGACCAGATGCGCCGTCCGGCTTACGATTCGCCCGCATTGCCCATACATTGGAACCGCTATGAGTACGTGGACAATGTCGGACACGACGTGTTCTATGTGCGGCCGGACCTGCGCGCCGAGCTGGATCAGATCCGGAAAGACCGGCCCGAAGTCAATCCCTACGAGCTGGCATACCTCATCGACCATTATGTGCGTCCCAAAGGCTATATGCCTACCGACTCGTTTGTCGTGAAGGTGAATAAGGAGGCGGTCCTCCGCTCGGGCATGCTGCTGCCCGAAGGGCCCGATTCCATCCCCGAATACATGACCGTGTCGCTGAAGGGCAAGCGCATCATTCCGAAGAATGACATGATGGTCTACGAGATGCTGGCCCGAAACGACTGGAAACGGCCGCTCTATATGAGCGTGACGCTCGGATCGGACAACTATGCCGGATTGCAGGACTATCTCGTTCTCGAAGGACTGGCCTACCGCATCACACCTTTCCATATGGGGATGGCCATTGATGCAGACAAGATGTATGACAATATGATGAACCGCTTCAGGTACGGCAACGTGAAGGCTCCGGGCATCTATCTGGACGAGACAGTGATGCGTATGTGCCAGACACACCGCCACATGTTCATGATGCTGGCCAAGCAGTTCCTGACCAAGGGAGACACCGCCCGCGCCCTGAAGGTGCTCCGCAAGTGCAAGGCCGAGTTGCCTGCGGTCAATATCCCCTATGACACTTCCGGCGCAGACCATGAGCTGGTGCAGCTCTGGATGGCTGTAGGACAGAAGAAGGAGGCGGCCCGCGTGGCCGAGGCGCTCGGAACGTCGGCCTATAAATATCTGACATGGGTCAATACGCTCGGTGACCGTGCCTCGCGGTTTGTGCGCAACTGTGAGCGTCAGGCCACCATGCTCAGCATGATGACACAGGCTCTGAAAGACTGTTCTTCTCCGTTGGCCAAGACGTTTGACCGGCGTTTCCGTGAGCTGGAGCAGACCCCGGCCATACAGCTGGTGCTGCAAAGTATTCAGGACCGCGAGGCCGCCCGCTACCGGCAGATGATGCAGGAACAGCAGGAGCAGGAAGGTGGAGGCGTGCAGGACTTCGGCGATTACGTAGGTTTCTGACGTATGATTATCGAGCAGCCCGCCAAGTTCCTGCGATGGCTTTATCCCCACGCCCTGTGGCGGATGAATCCGGCGGAAAGGTCCGTCTATCTGACTTTTGACGACGGCCCCATACCCGAGGTGACGCCGTGGGTGCTCGATGTGCTTGACCATTACGAGGTGAAGGCCACGTTCTTTATGGTCGGCGACAACATACGCAAGCATCCCGATGAGTTCGGGATGGTGAGGGAGCGGGGGCACCGCCTCGGCAACCACACCTACAACCATCTGGGCGGACTGCTCCACGGCATAGGCAGCTATGTGCGGAATGTGGAGAAAGCCAATGTCTATCTGCATACCGATCTGTTCCGGCCGCCTCACGGATGGATGAAGCACGACCAGTATCTCGCGCTCCGGCACCGGGGGTTCCGTGTGGTGATGTGGGATCTGGTGACGCGCGACTATTCCACCCGCCTCAATGGCCGCGACGTGCTGCTCAATGTCCGCCGCTATGCCCGTCCCGGTAGTATCATCACCTTCCACGATTCGTTGAAGAGCCATGACAAACTGCTGTACGCCCTGCCGCGCGCCATTGAATGGCTGCGGTCTCAGGGATATGCGTTCCGCGTTTTCGACTGAATGAAAGACAAGATGGAAAGAACGGTCCTATCTTCCGATACGGTAAAAGCCGAGGCCTTGCGCCTCGGCTTTTCTGCCTGCGGTCTGGCGCCCGCGGAACCGCTCCCTCCCGTGCATGCCGCCGAGTTCCGCCGCTGGATAGACGAAGGCCGTCATGGCGAGATGGATTATCTGACCCGTCATGCCGGTCTGCGGCAGGACCCCTGCCGGCTGGTGGAGGATGCCCGCACCGTCGTCTCCGTGGCGCTGAACTATTATCCGGACTTTCGGTGGCCGGCGGGAAGTTACCGGCTGGCGCGTTACGCCTGCGGCCGCGACTATCACGATGTGGTGAAAGCGAAACTCCGGCAACTGATGCTCCGTTTAGGACTGGAGGAAGGAGCCGACGGCCGCGTGTTCTGCGATACGGCTCCCGTTGACGAACGGTATTGGGCCGTGCGGTGCGGGCTGGGATGGAGAGGGCGGAACGGCCAGCTTATCCTGCCCGGAGCCGGCAGTTACTTCTTTTTGGGCGAGCTGGTGCTGCTTCTGCCGGCCGACCGTTACGACGGCCCGGTTCGCGGACGCTGCGGCTCCTGCCGCCGTTGTGTGGAGGCCTGTCCCGCAGGTGCCCTTGTAGGCGACGGCACGATGGATGCCCGCCGCTGCTTGTCCTATCTCACCATCGAGCGGCGCGGACCGCTGCCTTCCGGCGTGGGGCGGCAGATGGGACATTGCATCTACGGGTGCGACCGTTGTGCCGAGGTGTGTCCGTGGAACCGTTTTGCACGGCCTGCCACCGAAGAGGATTTCCGGCCCCGCGAAGCGTTGCTCTCCATGACGCCGGCCGCCTGGAAAGAGCTGACGGAGGAGGACTACCGCTCCCTTTTCAGAGGCAGTGCGGTGAAGAGGGCCAAATACGAGGGCCTGATGCGCAACATACGGGCTGTTGCGGCGGAAGAGGAAGAAAGTAGTCTGTAAATTTGGTCATTCTCCCGACTTGTGCTACCTTTGCAGCCGCAATACGGAACGAGGACAGATTTGGCTGCTTGCAACCTCTGAAAAAAATGCTAAAACGACAAAATCGCATTTTCGTGCGGAACACACCTTTATCCGGCATAGGTCCGGCTGAAGGAGACAGGTCCGGACGGCATGTTTCTCCGGTCTTTATCTCTTTCCTGCATGGGAATCCCGTTCTGTTTCGCCTGCCGCGAAGCAGTTTTTATATATTCACACCCCAAACAAAAATAGAGCAATGGGATATTTGTTTACATCCGAATCGGTGTCTGAAGGACACCCCGACAAGGTAGCCGATCAGATATCGGATGCCGTGCTTGACGAGTTGCTGGCCTATGACCCCGACTCCAAAGTAGCTTGCGAAACGCTCGTGACGACCGGACAGGTGGTTGTTGCCGGAGAAGTGAAATCCGAAGCGTATGCCGACTTGCAGGAAGTGGCCCGGCGCACGATCCGCCGCATCGGCTACACGAAGGCCGAATATAAGTTTGATGCCGACAGCTGCGGCATTCTCAGTGCCATTCACGAACAGAGCGCCGACATCAACCGCGGCGTGGAGCGCGCCGGCGATCCCATGAGCCAGGGGGCCGGCGACCAGGGCATGATGTTCGGCTATGCCAACAACGAGACCGACACCTATATGCCGCTGCCGCTGAGTCTGGCCCATGACATCCTGATTGTCCTGGCAGAGATACGCCGCGAGGGTCGCGACATGACGTATCTGCGTCCCGACTCGAAAAGTCAGGTCACGGTAGAGTATGACGATAACGACCGTGCCGTGCGCATCCATACCATTGTCGTCTCCACGCAGCACGACGAGTTCATCACCGCCGAAGAGGCCGGCTCGCAGGAAAAGGCCGACGAGCTCATGCTGGACCGCATCCGCCGCGATGTGATGACGATTCTCATACCCCGTGTGCTGAAGGAGCGTGTGCATACGCCGGAAATCAAGGCGCTTTTTGAGAAAGGGACCATTACCTACCATGTCAATCCTACCGGGAAATTCGTCATCGGCGGCCCGCATGGAGACACGGGACTTACTGGCCGGAAAATCATTGTCGACACCTATGGCGGCAAGGGAGCACACGGCGGCGGAGCTTTCTCGGGCAAGGACCCTTCCAAGGTGGACCGTTCGGCGGCCTACGCGGCGCGGCACATCGCCAAGAATATGGTGGCGGCCGGTGTGGCGGACGAGATGTTGGTAGAGTTGAGCTATGCCATCGGTGTTGCTGAGCCGATTTCGGTCTACGTCAACACTTACGGCCGCAGTCATGTCACCATGAGCGACGGCGAGATCGCCGGAAAGATTCAGGAAATCTTCGACCTCCGTCCCCGTGCCATAGAGCAGCGTCTGAAGCTCCGCAACCCCATCTATGAGGAGACGGCCAGCTACGGACACATGGGCCGCGAGCCCGAAGTGGTGACCAAGACCTTCCATGTTCGCGGGCAGGAAGAAAAGACGGTCGAGGTGGAACTCTTCACTTGGGAGAAGCTGGATTATACGGATCGGATCCGGGACGTCTTCGGTCTTTGATGCTGAAAGGGGAAACGATGAATATCACGGTTTACAGCGCATCGAGCGGGCAGGTCCCGCCGCTTTATGTAGATGTGGCCCGCGAACTGGGCCGCGAACTGGCCCGGCGCGGGCATACGCTGGTCAACGGCGCCGGCCGCACAGGACTTATGGGTGCCGTGGCCGATGCCTGTCTTGGCGAGGGTGGCGAGGCCGTCGGCATTATTCCGCAGTTCATGGTGGAACAGGGCTGGCAGCATTCCGGCATGAGCCGGCTGGTGGTCACGCCGGATATGCACACCCGCAAAGAGACGATGGCCCGCATGGGAGATGCCTGCATCGCCCTGCCCGGCGGAGTGGGCACGCTGGAGGAACTGCTCGAAATCATCACGTGGAAACAGCTCGGACTCTATCTCAAGCCCGTTGTCGTGCTGAACACCGGCGGCTATTACGATGCCCTTCTCTCGCAGCTCGAACGGGCCGTCGGCGAGAACTTCATGCGGCCGCAACACCGCGACATCTGGAAAGTGGCGCACTCGGCAGCCGAGGCTTTGGAACTGGCTGTGAGCACTCCGTGGTGGGACCCGTCAGTCCGCAAATTCGCAGCTCTTTGAAAAAAGTCAAATTCTATGCCCGATAGTACTGTTGTCATATCGTCCCTTCCGCCCGACACCTTTGCCGTCCCTCCCGCACCGGAGATACTGTCTGCCGAACGGACGGCCGTAGCGGATTTGGCCGTGCCAGCGGTTTTCGCGGCCGACAGTCTGCCTGCGTTGCCGGCAGAGCCGGCGTTCTGTCTGGACAGTGTGTTGCGGGGCGGGGTGACGGACCTTCCTTCCGGTCGGCCCGAAATACCTTGGGCCGATCCGCAACCTTTTACCTTCCGGGAAACCGCCGGCTATAGTCTCGAGGGCGTAGCCGGCGATCCCTTGCCTTATCGTTTCCGCTCCGACGACTTCGTGACAAGCGCCCTCATGATCAGTTTCTTTCTGATGGTGTGGACCATTGCCCGCGGGTGGCATTTCCTGATGATGAGCATGAAAGACTTTTTCCGCGACCGTGTGCGTGACAATCTGTTTGCCGAACGGACGGACACCGAAATGAGCGGTCGGATATTTCTGATTTTCCAGACCTGTTTCCTGTTGGGCATACTCTTTTTCGATTATACCCAGGAGTGTATGACGGAAGTCTTCAACAATGTCTCCCCCTATCTTATTCTGGGAGTGGGAGTCGGTTCCTGCTGTCTCTATTATCTGCTGAAGGTGTTGCTCTATACTTGTGTCAACCATGTCTTTTTCGACCGTGAGCAGGCTTCCCGATGGACTGAGGCCTATCTGTTTTCGGTGTTTGTGCTGGGTATGGCACTGCTTCCCCTCGTATTGCTCGTTGTCTATTTCGATTTGAGTTTCGGAAACCTGCGGATTTTGTTCATCCTGATTCTCGGAATGGTCAAAATCCTCTTATTTTACAAGTGTTTCCGTGTATTTTTTAAATATTTAACAGGCAGTTTGCATTTAATTTTGTACTTTTGTGCGCTCGAAATTTTGCCACTTCTCGTATTGTGGCGGGCACTGATTTATGCAAATAATAATTTGACAGTTATTTAGAGAAAAAGGTATTCATGATAAAAAAAATTCTGGTATCGCAGCCGAAACCTTCTTCAGAGAAGTCTCCCTATTTTGAGATAGAAAAGAAACACGGAGTGGAGTTGGTGTTTCATCCCTTCATTAAGGTTGAGTGTCTGAGTGCCCGCGAATTCCGCCAGCAGAAAGTCCAGATTCTGGACCATACGGCTGTAGTGTTCAACTCCCGTCATGCCATCGACCATTTTTTCAATCTTTGCAAGGAGATGCGCATCACCGTTCCCGAGGATATGAAATATTTCGGAATTTCGGAAGCCATCGCCCTTTATATTCAAAAATATGTGCAATATCGCAAGCGTAAGGTCTTTTTTCCTGTGAGCGGCAAATTGCCCGACCTCATACAGATCATGGCCAAGCATAAATCTGAGAACTATCTGTTCCCGCTGAGCGATGTGCATACCGATGAGATACACTTGATGCTGGAGTCCAAGAAGCTGAAGCATACACAGTGTGTCATGTACCGCACGGTCAGCAACGAATATCCCGCTTCCGAGCCGTTCGACTTCGACATGATCGTGCTCTTCACCCCTGCCGGAGTAGAGTCCCTGCAAAAGAATTTTCCGGATTTCGTGCAGGGCGATGTGCGGATTGCCTGTTTCGGAAAGACCACTGCGAAGGCCGTTGAGGAAGCCGGATGGCGGCTCGATCTGGAAGCTCCCTCCGTCAAGGCTCCTTCCATGACGGGATCGCTGGATCTTTATTTAGAAGAGCAGAACAAATGACGTGGAAACGTTCTCTTTGAAACACACTGTGCCGGCATCCGGTTTCGCGGCAAGCGATTATCCGGGCGCCGGCACATTCTTCAGACAAGCAAACGGAAAGCACGATGAAGACTTTTACATTTCCCAAACCGGAGCATCTGTGTCTGCGCAATGAGATAGAGGCCCTTTTCGGAGCCGGAAGCCACTCTCTTTCGGCTTTTCCGTTGCGCATGATCTATCGTCCCGTCGGCCATGAAGGAAGCGCGCCGGCGGTCAAAGTACTGCTCAGTGTCTCCAAGCGCAGGCTCCGCCATGCCGTCGACCGCAACCGGGCCAAGCGCCAGTTGCGTGAGGCCTATCGCCACCACAAACTGTTGTTGCTTTCCGTTTTGCCGTCCGGTCAGGGCTACCACATCGCCTTTGTCTGGTTGTCCGACCGTCCCGTGCCCAGCGAGAAGGTGGGGCGGCGCATGGCCGGTTTGCTGCAAAGTCTGGCCGAGAAGGTGAGCCCTGCCGGGCCGGCCTGTCCCGAAAATCCGGTGGAACCATGAGACGTCTGCTTACATCCCTGCTGTTGGCTCCCATCCTGTTCTACCAGCGATATGTGTCGCCGCTGATGCCTCCCGCCTGCCGGTTCACGCCCACGTGCTCGCAGTATGCCGTCGAGGCCCTGCGCCGTCACGGTCCCTTCAAGGGCCTGTGGCTGGCTGTGCGCCGGCTGTTGCGCTGCCATCCCTGGGGCGGCAGCGGTTACGATCCCGTTCCCTGACTCCGGTTTCTCTATGTCCGCTTCCTTTTTCGATTTTCACACCCACGATCTTTCCGCTCCGCCCGGCAGAGCCATTGTAAGCCTTCCGTTCGAAACCTTATTGTGTGCCGCCGACTTTTCTCCCCGTCCCGGTGTGCTTTATTCCGCCGGCATCCATCCGTGGTGGACCTGCGACGATGCGGAGCCGCTTTTCCAAGGGCTGGAGTGCCTTGTAGAGCGTGGTGCTGTCGTTGCCGTAGGCGAGTGCGGACTGGACCGCCTGCGGGGTGCCGCTCTCGGCGTGCAGCAGGAAATCTTCGGGCGGCAGATCGCTCTGGCCGAGCGGTATGCCCTGCCTGTCACCGTCCATTGCGTCCGGGCGTTCGATGTGCTGCTGGGCATGCACAAGCGTCTGCGTCCTTCCACGCGCTGGACCGTCCACGGTTTCCGCGGTCGTCCCGCCCTGGCCCGCCAGTTGCTGGCGGCCGGTCTCGACCTCAGTTTCGGATCGCGTTACCATCCCGACAGTTTCGCCCTCACGCCGCCCTCGCGCCGTCATCTTGAAACCGACGGAGCCGATGCCGGCGGGCCCATACCCTCCGATTTGTAAAATGGCGGTTCCGTGGGGCGTCCCGTTTCGGGAAGATTGCTTATCTTTGCATCTCTCCACACTCTGACGAATCATAACAGATAAATATAAGGCAATGAATTTTGTAGAAGAACTGCGGTGGCGCGGAATGCTCCACCAGATGATGCCCGGAACGGAAGAACTCCTTTCCCGGGAACAGGTGACGGCTTATGTCGGTATTGACCCTACGGCCGACTCGCTTCACATCGGACACCTTTGCTCCGTCATGATGCTCCGCCACTTTCAGCGGGCCGGTCATAAGCCGCTGGCCCTTGTGGGCGGCGCTACCGGCATGATCGGCGACCCCTCGGGCAAGAGCGCCGAGCGCAACCTGCTCACCGAGGAAACCCTCCGCCACAATGTGGCTTGCATCAAGCGGCAGCTGGGACGTTTCCTCGATTTCGACAGCCAGGCTCCCAATGCCGCCGAACTGGTCAACAACTACGACTGGATGAAGGGATATTCCTTCCTCGATTTCGCGCGTGAGGTGGGCAAGCACATCACCGTCAACTACATGATGGCCAAGGACAGTGTCAAGCGCCGTCTCAACGGCGAGGCCAGCGACGGACTTTCCTTCACGGAATTTACCTATCAGCTTCTTCAGGGTTACGATTTCCTCCACCTCTACCGCACGAAGGGCTGCAAGCTCCAGATGGGCGGTTCCGACCAGTGGGGCAACATCACCACGGGCACCGAGCTCATTCGCCGCACCCTCGGTGCCGAAGCCGAGGCCTTCGCCCTGACCTGCCCGCTCATTACCAAGGCCGACGGCCGCAAGTTCGGAAAGACCGAGCAGGGCAACGTATGGCTTGACCGCGAGCGTACCACTCCCTACAAGTTCTACCAGTTCTGGCTGAACGTGGGCGACGAGGAGGCCGAACGCTACATCAAGATTTTCACCTCCCTGTCGCGTGAGGAGATTGAGACGCTCGTGGCCGAACACCAGAAAGATCCCGGCCGCCGCATCCTGCAAAAGCGTCTGGGCGAGGAGGTGACCTGCATGGTACACGGACGTGCCGACTATGAGGCTGCCGTCGAGGCCTCGGGCATCCTTTTCGGCAAGGCCACGAAGGAGAGCCTTCTGAAGCTGGACGAAGCCACCCTGCTCAGCGTCTTCGAGGGAGTGCCCCGTTTCGAAGTGGGCCGCGACAGTGTTGTGGGAGTCAAGGCCGTAGACCTGCTGGCCGGGACCACACAGTGTTTCGCCTCTAAAGGCGAGATGCGCAAGCTCACGCAGGGCGGCGGCGTCAGCATCAATAAGGAAAAATTTGCAGCCTTTGACCGTGAAATCACGGCCGAGGACCTGATAGACGGAAAATACCTGCTTGTACAGCGCGGAAAGAAGAACTATTTCCTGCTCATTGTGAAATAATTGTTTCCGGCGCCACACAGGCCGACAAGAACGTATGAAGGAGCGATGGCAGCTGTCCGTTGCTCCTTTATACGTTTTTTTACATGCCTTGTGAAAAAATTTACAAGGCATGTAAAAAGTTTTACAAGGCATGTAAAAACAGAAACTCCGTACGGTAACGGAAAAATATTTCTTCCGATGTCCGCTCCGGCTTTTCCCGTTCGGAAAAAATCTTTATATTTGCGGCTATGAGTGTGACGAAAGCCCTGGCAGCCGTCTGGCGGTTCTATCGTGACGGGTTCCGCTCCATGACGTGGGGCCGGACCCTGTGGTTGCTTGTGCTGCTTAAGCTCTTTGTCATTTTCTTCGTCCTGCGCCTCTTTTTCTTCCGTCCGGCTCTGGCCGGGCTGTCGGTAGAGCAGAAGCAGGACACCGTGGCAGTCCGGTTGGGCGGAATTCCCTGAGTGGTGTTTTTCTGCCTTCCGTCTTTCCGGATGTAGTATATGAATAGACTTACAGACAATGCCGGCGCTGCCGGTGAAACCTTAATTTAACAGCAAGAAAAATTCTATGGTTACTTTTCTGAACATTCTGGATCCCCAGCTGACGGACTGGTCGAGGGCGCAGTTTGCCATGACGGCCTGTTACCACTGGCTCTTTGTGCCGCTCACGCTCGGACTGGCCGTCGTGATGGGCGTTATGGAAACCGTTTATGTGCGTACACGGGACGACTTCTGGAAGCGTGCCGCCCAGTTCTGGCAAAAACTCTTTGGCATCAACTTTGCCATAGGAGTGGCCACCGGCCTGATCCTTGAATTCGAGTTCGGTACCAACTGGAGCAACTATTCCTGGTTTGTCGGCGACATATTCGGTGCGCCGTTGGCCATCGAGGGCATCGTGGCCTTCTTTATGGAATCCACTTTCATCGCCGTTATGTTTTTCGGCTGGAACAAGGTGGGGCGCGGTTTCCATCTGGCCTCCACCTGGCTCACCGGAGTGGGTGCCACGCTTTCGGCGTGGTGGATTCTCGTGGCCAACAGCTGGATGCAGCATCCCGTGGGCATGGCCTTCAATCCCGAGACCGTGCGCAACGAGATGATGGACTTCTTTGCCGTGGCTTTCGCCCCCGAGGCCGTCACCAAGTTCTGTCATACCGTGACGAGCGGATGGATGACGGGCGGTGTCTTTGCCGTAGGCGTGGGCTGCTGGTTTCTGCTGCGCGGCCGCAACCGCCGTCTGGCGTTGGCCAGCATCCGTGTGGGAGCGGCTACGGGAGTCGTGGCCGCTCTGCTGGTGATAGCCACCGGCGACCGCTCGGGCATCGATATTGCCCGGACGCAGCCCATGAAGCTGGCTGCCGCCGAAGGACTGCGCCAGGGCGGCCGGCAGGCCCCTTTCTCCATCGTTCCCGGCATCGAGATTCCCGGAATGCTTTCCCTGCTGGCCACGCACGACATAGACGGGTATGTTCCCGGCATCGACAATCTGCTCGATGGATATACCGCTCCCGACGGGACGGTACGCCCCTCGGCCGACGAACGCATGGAACGCGGCCGGAAGGCCTTGCAGGCATTCCGCGATTTCCGCGCTGCCCGTAAGAAAGATCCCGCCGCCGCGGCTGTGGCGCGGCAGACATTGGAGGAGAATGTCGCAGATTTCGGCTACGGCTACATCGGCAGCCGCGACGAACTGGTGCCGCCCGTATGGCTCGTCTACTGGTCCTTCCGCGTGATGGTGGGAGCGGGCAGCGTGCTGCTGGTGGTGCTGGCGCTTCTGTGGTGGTTTGAGCGGCGGGGCCGTCTGGAAAAGATGCGTTGGCTGCTCCATGCGGGAATGTGGTCCGTGCCTGCCGTCTATCTGGCCGGACAGGCCGGATGGATTGTGGCCGAGGTGGGCCGTCAGCCCTGGGCCATCCAGGATCTCCTGCCTGTGACGGCAGCCGTGTCCCATCTTTCCGTTGCGGCCGTGCAGACAACCTTCTTCATTTTCCTCGTGATCTTCACTCTGCTGCTGGCGGCCGAGGTGCGTATCATGACCTGGGCCATCAGGACCTGCCGCGAAGAGTGACAGCCGCTTCTTCTCTGCGACGAGACAACATTTTCAAACCGAAACACAACAATAACAACGATATATGTTTAGCTATACCTTCTTTCAGCAATACTGGTGGTTCCTGATTTCCCTGTTGGGCGGTCTGCTGGTCTTTCTTCTGTTTGTACAGGGTGCGAATAGCCTTATCTTCACGCTGGGCCGCAGCGAGGAAGAGCGGGCGCTGATTGTCAACTCCACCGGCCGCAAGTGGGAATTTACCTTCACCACGCTCGTCACCTTCGGCGGTGCTTTCTTTGCCGCTTTCCCTCTTTTCTACAGCACCAGCTTCGGCGGTGCCTATTGGGTGTGGATGCTGATACTGGCCAGCTTCGTCTTTCAGGCCGTGGCATACGAGTTCCAGTCGAAGGCCGGAAACGTGCTGGGACGTACCGCCTACCGCCGCCTGCTCGTGGCCAACGGTTTTCTGGCCCCTTTCCTGCTGGGAACGGCGGTGGCCACGTTTTTCACCGGCTCGGATTTCACGGTGAGCAAAGATGCTATGGGAGCCGGCGAAGCGCTGGTGCCCGTCATCAGCAGTTGGGGCAATGCCTGGCACGGGCTGGACGCTTTGGGCAATCCCTGGAACATCGTGTTGGGAATGGCCGTCTTTTTCCTGTCGCGTGTGCTGGGGGCACTGTATCTGATCAATAACATAGGCGACGGAGAACTGCGGCCTCGCATGCGCCGGCAGGTGCTGACGGATGCCGTTGCCTTCCTCATCTTTTTCCTTGCCTTCATGGGACGGCTGTTCACGATGGACGGCTACGGGGTGGAAGACGGCACCGTGATGCTTGTTCCCTCCAAATACCTGCACAATCTGCTCGACATGCCCGCTACGCTGGTGTTGCTGGCGGCGGGCGTGGTGCTGGTGCTCATCGGCATCGGACGGACACTGTTGCGGCCGGCTTTTGTGCGCGGTATCTGGCCTGCAGGTACCGGAACCGTGCTGACTGTGTTGGCGCTTCTGCTGCTGGCCGGTTATAATGACACGGCGTTCTATCCCTCCTCGACCGACCTGCAAAGTTCCCTCACGCTGGCCAACAGCTGTTCCAGCGAGTTCACGCTGCGGGTCATGGCGTGGATGTCGCTGTTCATACCGTTTGTGCTGGCCTACATCGCATACGCCTGGCATGCCATTGACCGCAAGCCGCTGACGCGGGAGGAACTGGCGGATGAAGAACACAAATACTGAGCAGGAATTTTGTCGGTTTGTATCCGTCGCCGGAAGTACGGCCGGACATTGATTTTGGGAAAATACTCCGTTCCGCTGCGCGGGCGGAGTATTCCTTTCTGTACATATTTTCCTCCTGCCGGTGCGGTTTGGCGAAATGCCGGCCCGCATTTTTCCCCGACTGATAAAAAATGATTAACTTTGCGGTCGTACCGCTTCCGCGAGGGGCACAAATCCATTCAGTCACAGCAAATAATAATCGGCTTTATGTCCGTAGAAATAAAGAAAGTCACTACCAGAAAAGACCTGAAACGCTTTATCCGTTTCAACTACGAATTTTATAAGGACAATCCTTTTTCCGTACCGGATCTCTATGATGACATGCTGGGTACTTTCTCGTCCGACCGGAACGCGGCTTTCGAGTTCTGTGAGGCAGATTATTTCCTGGCCTGCCGCGACGGGCGCATCGTGGGGCGTGTGGCGGCTATCATCAACCGCCGGGCCAACGAGACCTGGGGCCGGAAGGTAGTGCGCTTCGGGTGGATTGACTTCATTGACGATGAGGAAGTGAGCCGTGCGCTCCTCGACTCCGTAAAAGCCTGGGGCCGCGAGCGCGGTATGACCGAGATGGAAGGTCCGCTGGGATTCACCGACATGGATGCCGAAGGGATGCTGGTGGAAGGCTTCGACCAGCTCTCTACGATGGCCACTATCTACAATTATCCCTATTATCCCCGTCACATGGAACGGCTCGGTATGGAGAAGTCGGCGGACTGGGTGGAAATGAAAATCTATATTCCCGATGAAATTCCGGAAAAGCACCGCAGAATATCGGACATCATAGCCCGCAAGTACGGGTTGCGCATCCGTAAGCTCACGAGCAAGTCCGAGGTGAAACGCTCCGGCATAGGGCACGAGATCTTCCGCCTCATCAACGAGGCCTACGCTCCTCTTTTCGGATTCTCGAAAATGACGGAGAGGCAGATTGACCAGTACGTGGACATGTATGTTCCGGTGCTCGACCTGCGGATGGTCACGCTGGTGGAGAATGCGGAAGGCGAGATTGTGGCCGTGGGCATTTCCATGCCCTCGTTGTCGAGGGCATTGCAGAAAGCCCGTGGAAAGCTGTTCCCGCTGGGCTGGTTCCATCTGCTCAAGGCACTGATGTGGCGGCGGCCCGAAGTGCTCGACCTGCTCCTTGTGGGCGTGCGGCCCGACTATCAGGGTAAAGGGGTGAACGCCTTGCTCTTTACCGACCTTATTCCCGTCTATCAGCAGATGGGCTTCAAGTATGCCGAGAGTAATCCCGAGCTGGAAGGCAACGAGAAGGTGCAGAACCAGTGGCAGTATTTCAAGACGGAACAGCACAAGCGCCGCCGTTGTTACAAGGTAGGGATAGAATGAAAGGGTGAATATGGAAGAAGAAGTGAGAAATACGGCAGGAGTCCGTCCTGCCGGCGAATATACGGAAGACAACATCCGTCATCTCGATGACATGGAGCACATCCGCATCCGTCCCGGTATGTACATCGGAAGGTTGGGCGACGGCTCCCATGCCGAGGATGGCATTTATGTGCTTCTGAAAGAAGCCATCGACAACAGCATTGACGAGTTCAACGAAGGCTACGGCAAGCGCATAGAGATTGAGATAGGGGAAGACCTTACGGCCTCTGTCCGCGATTACGGGCGCGGCATTCCCCTGAAAGCGCTGGTTCCCGCCGTCTCGCAGCTCAATACCGGTGGAAAGTACGACAACGACATGTACACTGCCAGCGTGGGACTGAACGGTGTGGGCCTCAAGGCCGTCAATGCGCTGAGCCGCCGTTTCACCGTCCGCAGTGTGCGCGACGGGCAGATGCACGAGGCCTCGTTTGAGAAAGGTCGGCTCGTCTCCGACGTGTACGGCGACAGCGCGGAGGAGAACGGAACCTATATCTTTTTTGAGCCGGATCCCGGGCTTTTTCTCGGTTACCGGTTTCATGGAGAGTTCATCGAGACGATGCTCCGCAATTATACCTACCTCAACACCGGGTTGGCTATCTTCTACAACGGCCGCCGCATCCTCAGCCGCAACGGTCTCGAAGACCTGCTCAACGACAACATGACCGCCCCCGGTCTTTACCCCATTGTCCACCTGCGCGGGCAGAACATTGACATTGCCTTTACGCATACCGGCCAGTACGGAGAGGAATACTATTCCTTTGTCAACGGCCAGCACACCACGCAGGGCGGAACGCATCAGAGTGCCTTCAAGGAACACATAGCCCGTACCATCAAGGAATATTTCGGGAAGAACTTCGATGTGCAGGACGTGCGCAACGGACTGGTGGCCGCCATTGCCGTCCGGGTGATAGAGCCCATGTTCGAGAGCCAGACCAAGATCAAGCTCGGCTCTCTGACGATGGCTCCCGACAAGGACAAGAACGGACAGCCCTTCGCGCTGAGCGGCGTGAGCGTCAACAAGTTCGTGGGCGATTTCATCAAGGAAAATGTAGATAACTTCCTCCACAAGAATCTGGATGTGGCCGAGGTTATACAGCAGAAAATACAGGAGAGCGAGAAGGAGCGCAAGGCCATTGCCGGCGTGACGAAGCTGGCCCGCGAACGGGCCAAGAAGGCCAATCTGCACAACCGCAAGCTGCGCGACTGCCGCGTGCACCTCAACGATGCGCCGCCTAAGAGCCGCAAGGCCGGGGACGAAGAGAACGACCTGCGTTCCGAATCGTCCATCTTTATCACCGAGGGCGATTCCGCCAGTGGTTCCATCACGAAGAGCCGCGATGTGAACACACAGGCTGTCTTCTCCTTGCGCGGAAAGCCGCTCAACTGTTTCGGACTGACCAAGAAGGTGGTCTACGAAAATGAAGAGTTCAACCTGTTGCAGGCCGCGCTCAACATTGAGGACGGTCTTGACAGCTTGCGCTACAACAAGGTGATCGTGGCCACTGATGCCGATGTAGACGGGATGCACATCCGGCTGCTCATGATCACCTTCTTCCTTCAGTTCTTTCCCGACCTGATCAAGAAGGGGCATGTCTATATTCTCCAGACTCCCTTGTTCCGTGTGCGTAACAAGAAGAAGAAGGTGCGTCGTCAGCAGTCCGTCGATGAGCAGAGTGCCGGTGCCGCCATTCTGAAGAAGACCCGGAACTCCGACCGCTCCGAGTTCGAGACCGTTTACTGTTATAGCGAGGAAGAGCGTCTGGCCGCCATCGAGCGCCTCAGTCCCGACCCAGAAATCACCCGCTTCAAGGGACTCGGAGAGATCTCTCCCGACGAGTTCAAGCATTTCATAGGTCCCGACATGCGTCTGGAGCAGGTCACGCTGCACAAGAGCGACAAGGTCAAGGAACTGCTGGAATACTATATGGGAAAGAATACGATGGAGCGCCAGAACTTCATCATTGATAATCTGGTGGTCGAGGAGGACCTGGCCGAAGAAGAGGAGGAAGGATGAAGAAGATTGCTGTCTTTCCCGGATCGTTCGACCCTTTCACCGTAGGCCATGCCAGCATTGTGGAGCGCGGTCTTCCCCTTTTCGATGAGATCGTCATCGGAGTGGGTGTCAATGAGCGGAAACGCTCGTTCTACAGTCCGGAGGAGCGTGTCCGTGCCATTGAGGAGCTCTATGCCGGCGATTCCCGCATACGGGTGGTCAGTTATAAGGACCTCACCATAGATTTTGCCCGGCGCGTCGGGGCCCGTTTCATTTTGCGCGGCCTGCGTTCCGTCAAGGATTTCGAGTACGAGCGGGACATTGCCAACATGAACCAGCGTCTTTCGGGCGTCGAGACCGTCCTGCTTTTCACCGAACCGCATTTTTCCAGCATATCCTCCAGCGTGGTACGCGAACTGATGGCTTTCGGAAAGGATGTCACCGACTTCCTGCCCCGCAGGAAAAGCCGGAGAGAAGAAGCAACCGAAGAATAACCAAAGTGAAAAAATATATACGATGAAAAGATTATCCCTGTGGCTGCTGATGGCTGTAAGCCTCCTTGGTGCTTCCGCACAGCGGGCCGACATGAACATCGACATCAACCTGATGCGTAAGCTCCAGATGGCGCAGGTGGCTATCGCAAGCCTTTATGTAGACAGTGTGGACCAGAAAAAACTGGTGGAGGATGCCATCAACGGCATGTTGGGAAAACTCGACCCGCACTCCTCCTATTCCGATCCTGAGGAGACGCGCAAGATGAACGAGCCGCTCGAAGGAAACTTTGAGGGCATCGGGGTGCAGTTCAATCTGTTGGAAGATACCCTCGTTGTCATCCAGACCGTTTCCAAAGGCCCCAGCGAAAAGGCCGGAATCCTTGCCGGCGACCGCATCGTCTCCGTTGACGGACAGCCTATCGCGGGAGTGAAGATGGCGCGCGACAGCATCATGAAGAAGCTGCGCGGACCCAAAGGCACGAAGGCTAAGCTTGGGGTGGTGCGCCGCGAAGTGCCCGACACGCTGCGTTTTGTCGTCACCCGCGACAAGATTCCCGTCAATACCCTCGATGCCGCCTATATCATCGCTCCCGGCATCGGCTACATCCACCTTGACCGCTTCGGGGCCACCTCGGCCGCAGAGGTGCGCGAGGCCATTGCCTCCCTGCGTAAGGAGGGCATGAAGGACCTTATCCTTGACCTCGAATACAACGGCGGCGGCTATCTTGGAGCTGCTATCGACATCGCCAATGAATTTCTCCTTGCCGGCGATCTCATCGTCTATACCGAGGGCCGCACGTCGCCCCGCTCCGTTTATAACGCCAAGGGCGGCGGGCTTTTTCCCGAAGGCAGGCTGGTCGTTCTTGTCGATGAGTATACGGCCTCGGCAGCCGAGATTGTCAGCGGAGCCGTACAAGATCACGACCGCGGTGTCATCATAGGCCGGCGCACCTTCGGAAAAGGACTGGTGCAGCGCCCCATAGACCTGCCCGACGGCTCCATGATACGCCTCACCGTGTCCCACTATTACACTCCTTCGGGCCGTTGCATACAGAAACCTTACGAGAAGGGTAAGAAAGACGATTACGGCAAAGATCTGGTCAACCGTTTCGATCACGGCGAACTTACTTCCGCCGACAGCATCCGTCTCGACAGCACCAAAGTCTACAGGACTCTGCGTAAGGGACGTACCGTCTACGGCGGCGGAGGCATCATGCCCGACATCTTCGTGCCGCTCGACACCACCGTCTACACCCGCACCTACCGTTTGTTGCGCAGCCACAACCTCATCAACGACGCCTCGCTCCGCTACATCGACCGTCACCGTGCCGACCTGCGCAAGCGCTACCGCCGTTTCGAGGATTTCGACACTTCTTTCTCCGTGCCGGCCGAACTCACCGACAGCGTGATGGCCGCGGCGCGGCGCAAGAAGATCGAGCCGAAGGACGAGGCCGAACTGGCAGCCACGCTGGACCAGTTGCGCTTTACGCTCAAGGCGCTGATAGCTTACGATATATGGGACCGCAACGAATATTTCCGTCTCATCAACCGGCGCAATGACATCGTGGAGCGTGCGCTCCGTGAATTGCAAGGTAAAAAATAGCATTTCTTTCTTGTCTGTAAAGAAAGAAAAGTGTATCTTTGCGCCGTCATCGAGAGATGATCCTCAGGATTGTTCCATGGTGTAATGGTTAGCACTAGAGTTTTTGGTTCTCTCAGTCCCCGTTCGAGTCGGAGTGGAACAACTTTTTGTCCGTAGAGACAAAGTCAGCCCGCAGCCCGGTCATCGCCGCCGATGCCGGGCTGTTTTTTTTATTTGTAAAAATGACAATACAGCCTTTGACCGCCTGTCCGCCTCTCTCGCCGGAGTTCGTTTTGGATGCCGATCTGCTCAGCCTTCGTTTCCGGGCCGGTACAGGGCGGCATGCCTGTATGGCGGGGCAGGGCAGAGAAGCGGTGATTGTCCTGCCCGAAGGTTTCCGTTTCGAAGATGCCGCCTGCCGTCGCTGGGCCAAGGCCGTTCTCACGGAGGTGGTCCGCCGTCGCGCCGCCGCCGTGTTTCCGCCGCGCCTTGCCGCATTGGCCGGCCGTTACGATCTGCGCTACCGTCGTGTGTTCATCAAGAACGTGCGCAGCCGCTGGGGCAGTTGTTCCGGACTGGGCAACATCAACCTGTCGCTTTGGCTGATGTTGGCACCGGAGCCATTGGTGGACTATGTTATCAAGCACGAACTGGCCCACCTCAATGAGATGAACCACGGTCCGCGCTTCTGGGCCGAAGTGGACCGTATGACCGAGGGCCGCGGGCGGCAACTGGAGCGCGGCATGCGCGAGTTTGCCCGTGTCAACGCACGGCTCTTGGCTTACCTCTTTTCCGATGAGGCCTGACCGTTTTTCGGCCTTGTGCGGATACCGAAGTTTTTATTTGTTAAATACTTTACCGTTTTTTTAAAAAACTTGTCCGTTTGGTTTGAATAAACTAACTTTGGGGCATGAATATCCAATTTTTTATTAATCTTTTTTACTTTAACAACCAACGCAAAATGAAAAAGTTAAATTGCTTTCTTTCATTTTTCCTGCTTCTTCTTATCGGGGGAGTAGGAAGTGTGCAGGCGCAGAACTGGCAGTCTGACAAGGTGGTCACTACCATCGTTCCCGGTCAGAATGTATGCCTCGTTCCGCAGTCTGCCACCGATCGTTTCCTTGCGGGCGGTCAGGGTGTCTCCACCTTGACGGACGATGCCGTGTATACCTTCGAGGAGGCCGGTACGGACGGTGAGGGTAATTCTCTGTACCGTCTGAAACAGAACACCACGGGCAAGTATCTGAAGCACCAGAGTCTTGCCGGTGACCAGGACAGTTCCGACAATCCTCCTGCCGGTGCAGTAGGCGGAGCATGGGTGGCCTATACCGATAATGCGGAGTCGGCTTTCACCTTCACCGCCCTGCACCCCGAGGAGGGAGGGTCCGCTCTCCAGAAAACGGAGCAGACGTATGAGACCCCGGCCGAGTACTTCATCCTGACGAGTGAATACACACACGAGGGGTATCATACCTATCTGGGTTTCTACAGCGGCAAGCCGTTCCTCTCTCCGTGGACCGACACCAATCTCTGGCAGGTCTACAGCGTCAAGCAATCTTCCGGAATAGAGTATCTGGCCTCCATGTATTCCCTCTTCCCTGAGGGTGTGAGCATCGAGAGCTATCAGAACACCTCCGGAACGGGTATTGGCTGCTACAGCGCTGCCGCATACGACGAGATGCTGAACGAATGGAAAGCCTGTGAGGCCCTGATGGAGAAAGGCTCTGCCCTGACCCTTGCCGAGGCAACTGCCGGGCTGGAGCGTCTGAAAGCCGCCAAGACGGCTTGGGAGAACAGCTTTATCCCCGTAACTCCGGGCTACTATGTAGTACTGAACTTCCGCGGTGGAAACGGCGGAACCGGAATCTATGACGGCAAGAACGACCTCCTCTGGCAGACCTACACGATGCCTGAGGCAATCACTTCCGCTGATGCCAAGTACATCTGGAAGGTAGAGGCAGGCGAGACGGCCGGAACCTTCAAGTTCCAGAACTTCCAGACGAAGCAGTACATCACGAGCCGTGCCGCCAACAGCAAAGTGCAGATGGGCGCTACCGGTGCCGACTATGCCGTGAACCATCAGAAAACTGCCCATGCCGGCGGATCGTCCGAGGTGAAGACCGACATGAATCCCGGTGTGTTCAGCCTCGAAGCCGGCAATACGAAGCTCAATACCTATAGCGGTGGTTTCGTTGGCTCCTGGAACGATGTGACCGACTACAACAACCTCTTCCAGTTCTTTGCCGTTTCCGACGATGTGATCAAGGCGCTTGAGGGCGATGTGATACAGACCGGTTTGAATTCCGAGTTGGAATCCGTTTACGAGGAGGCTTCCACGGCTTATAACAAGAGCCGCGTATATACCAATGCCGACGCCACTCCCGACGAACTCTATGACGATATGGGGTTGATCGCGGACTATGACACACAGGTAACCTCCAACGCCACCGATCCTGAAGAAGGCTCTATCGGAGCACTCGGCGACGGTGACAAGGAATCCTATTTCCATTCCAACTGGCACGAGCCGTACGTTCAGGAATACCACTATCTCCAGGTAGACCTGGGCGAGAGCATGAAGTCCTTCACGGCCAAATACACGCAGCGCAACACCCAGCCCAACAACGGTAACCCGTGTATTGTGCAAATCCTCTCGGCCGACAAATCCGAAGGTCCTTGGGTGAACGAAGGTTTCTATACCTTTACCTATCCGTACGAGACAACCTTTGCAGATGAGAAGTACAACCGTAAGGCTACCGGTATCTGTGGTGTGGAAATGGCTGCCGCCCACCGTTACGTGCGTTTCGTAGTGAGAAAGACCTTTGCCGATCCTTCCAATGCCAACATGTACAAGGCCGGCTATCCTTTGTTCTATCTCTCCGAGTTCCATATCTATTCCGGTGCTACCTACGATCCTTCCACCTCTGTCTTCGAACAGATTGACAAGGCTGTCGGAACTGCTCTCCAGACCCAGTTGGCAGCTGCTGCCGCCGAACTGACTGCCGGCAAGGCTACCGAGGCTACGATTGCCGCTCTGCGCAGCGCTTACGAGGCTTTCAACGCACAGTATCCCGATCCTTCCCGTCTGTCGGCTGCCATCAGTGCTGCCCAGACCTTGAAGAACAACGCTCCTCAGGGATCTGCCATCGGTATGTATTCCGCTGAAGCCATAGCTGCTTTCGAGGCTGCTATCCAGACGGCTCAGGATGCACTTTCCGACCAGATGACCCTCGAAGCCATCAACTCTGCCATCGCTGCCCTTGATGCCGCTACGGCAGTCTTCAAGTCCAGCGTCAACCTGCCCGAGACCGGCGGTCTCTACCGCATCGTCAGCCTGACCGGCGAGGGCGCTACCCGTCAGGGTGCCATCCTCGGAACCCAGGGTAACAGCGAGACGGCTGCTCTGGCCTTCACGCAGCTGAAGAAACTGGTTGGTTCTGACAGCGAGGAAACCGTGCCCATCGAAAACCTTGAGGAAGTGGAGGGCGACGCCCGCTACATCTGGAAGGTGGAAGAAGCCAAAGACGGACAGATTACGCTCCGCAACCTTGCAACCGGTTACTATCTCGGCAATCAGGAGAGTCTGAATGGAATCATTTCCAATGTGAAGGAAAAGACCTATCACTATATTCAGGGAGTAGCCGATGTGGAAAACGGTATCAATATCCAGGTAGGCGAGGGTCTCTATGCCAACTATCAGGGTGACGGTGCCAACCTTGTGGCCTGGAGCGGTGCCAGCGGTGCAGACAACAGCTGCTTCATGCTTGAGCCTGCCGAACCCAGCGGAACCCTGAACTGGCCGGTTGCCGCCAACGGTTATACCATTCTCACCATGCCGTTTGAGGTGATGAACGCCTTCGAGGACGGTGTGGCTTACGGCCTGATCGGCGAGAAAGAGGGCGAGAAGAACAATACGCTCGAGCTGAAGGAAATGGATGAGGTTATTCCTGCCGGAACTCCGTTCATCTTCAAGTCCGAAGGTGCTGCCAACATCACGATTATTCCTTCCGCCTCCAATCTGGCAGAGATGGAGTATGTCACCGAGGCTGTTCCCGTAGCAGGCCTGTTCGGAACGCTTCCCGGAATGACCATCACGAAGAATGACGTCGGAACCTTCTACAACGGCTCCTTCATGATGATCGGTGCTCAGCACGAAGCTGCTCACTACGTCCGCGGTCTCCGTTCCAACAGCGGATACTTCGACGGTAGCCAGAACAAGACCACCGAGACGGGTGTTGCCTCCATTGCATTGCCCGAAGGTGCCAAACTGACGGCTGTGGGCGGTGCTGCCCTCATTGATGCCAACGAAACGGTAGATGTCTACACGCTCACGGGTATCCGTATCCGCCAGAACGTGAAAGCCGGTAAGGCCGCCGAAGGTCTGCCCGCCGGAATCTACGTAGTGGGTGGCAAGAAGATGATCGTGAAATAATCTTCCTTCTATTTAGGAATTAGGAATTAGTAATTAGGAATGGGTAATCCATCATTTTCAATTACTAATTTCTAATTCCTATTTTTTAATTAAATTAAGGTGTCTGCGGAAAGTTTAACTTTCAGGTTTTTCGGAAAACGAACGGACACGGACCTATTTTTTACAACATAGGACCTTTTTCAAAAAAGTTCCGACCTTTTTTAAAAAAGATCGGATGTTTTTTTCACGTTAAGGGACGAAAAAAACCGCCCATTAGGCGGCTTTTCAGGGTATCTCTGCTTTGACAGTGCAAATATACAGCCTCCGCAGGCGAAAAGCAAATGTTAATTAACCTTCGTTTACTTTTCGTTCCCCTGGTCCGTTAGGCTTATCGGCGCTGAACGTGAAACGCCGGAGGCCCGTTTTGTGTCCGGAACAGTCCTTGCCGGATGCCGATTTAATGTGGCGCCGTTATTGCCGGATCTGTTTTTTTTGAGCTACGGCGGCCGGTAAGAAATCTGTAGGGAAAAATTCGCCTGTCTCATAAAAAATGCGTACTTTTGCTAAGTTAATGACAAGCAAGAAACGAAGCGTTAAATTATAATATGGAAGAATTGGAAAAAAACGGAGCCTCCTATTCCGCCAGCAACATACAGGTGCTTGAAGGACTGGAAGCGGTCCGCAAGCGCCCGGCTATGTATATCGGCGACATCAGCGAGAAAGGTTTGCACCATTTGGTATACGAGACGGTGGACAACTCCATTGACGAGGCCCTGGCCGGATATTGTACAAAGATCGACGTGACCATCTGCGAGGATAATTCCATCATCGTTCAGGACAATGGCCGCGGCATACCCGTGGACATGCATCCGAAGGAACACCGCTCGGCATTGGAGGTCGTGATGACCGTGCTCCATGCCGGAGGAAAGTTCGACAAAGGTTCCTATAAGGTCAGCGGCGGTCTGCACGGTGTGGGTGTGTCGTGCGTGAACGCTCTTTCCACGAAAATGATATCCCAGGTTTTCCGTGACGGGAAAATCTATCAGCAGGAATATGCCAAAGGACATCCCGTCTATGCCGTGAAGGTGGTGGGCGATACGGAACTGCGCGGAACGCGGCAACAGTTCTGGCCCGATGACACCATCTTTGCCACCACCGTCTATCGCTACGAGATCCTGGCCAACCGAATGCGTGAGCTGGCCTATCTGAATGCCGGCATCACCATCACCTTGAACGATTTGCGTCCCGATGACGAGGGAAACACCCGTTCCGAAGTGTTCCATTCGGATTTGGGCTTGCGCGAGTTCGTGCGCTATATCGACTCCAGCCGCACCCATCTGTTCGATGATGTTGTCTATCTGAATACCGAGAAGAACGGGATTCCCATTGAAGTGGCGATCATGTACAACACTTCGTACAGCGAGAACCTGCATTCTTACGTGAACAATATCAACACCATAGAGGGCGGTACCCATCTGGTGGGTTTCCGTGCCGCAGTGACCCGCGTTCTCAAGAAATACGCCGAGCAGACCGCGGCCAAGCAACTGGAGAAAGCCAAAGTGGAAATCACCGGCGAGGACTTTCGCGAAGGCCTCACGGCCGTGATCTCCGTGAAAGTGGCCGAGCCTCAGTTCGAGGGACAGACCAAGACGAAGCTGGGCAACAGCGAGGTGGCAGGTGCCGTGAACCAGGCTGTGGGCGAGGCGCTCGGTTTCTACTTGGAGGAACATCCCAAAGAGGCGAAGCTCATTGTCGACAAAGTGATTCTCGCTGCTACAGCGCGCGTGGCGGCCCGCAAGGCCCGCGAAAGCGTGCAGCGCAAAAGCCCGATGACCGGCGGCGGACTGCCCGGAAAACTGGCGGACTGCTCATCGAAGGATCCTGTAGAATGCGAGCTTTTCCTGGTCGAGGGAGACTCCGCCGGCGGATCGGCCAAGCAGGGACGCAGCCGTTCCACACAGGCCATTCTGCCCCTGCGCGGAAAAATCCTGAACGTGGAGAAAGCCATGTGGCACAAGGCCTTCGAGAGTGACGAGGTGAACAACATCATCCAGGCCCTCGGCATACGTTTCGGGCTGGGAGAGGACAGCAAGGAGGCCAACATAGAAAAACTCCGCTACCACAAAGTCATCATCATGGCCGATGCCGATGTGGACGGCCAGCATATAGCCACCCTCATCATGACCCTTTTCTACCGTTATTTCCCTCAGGTTATTCAGGAAGGCCATCTGTACATTGCCATGCCGCCCCTGTACCGGTGCAAGAAGGGAAAGGTGGAGCAATACTGCTACAACGACCGCGAGCGTCAGGCTTTCATCGAACAATACGGCGACGGTACGGAAAACAGCATCTCGACGCAGCGTTACAAAGGTTTGGGAGAGATGAATCCGCAGCAGCTCTGGGAAACCACCATGTGTCCCGAGACGCGTATGCTCAAACAGGTGAGCGTGGAGAATGCCGCCGAGGCCGACTACATTTTCTCCATGCTGATGGGCGATGATGTGGGACCGCGCCGAGAGTTCATAGAGCGCAATGCCACCTATGCGAAGATCGATGCTTGATTGCTCCTCTTGGCATACCGATCCTCTCGAGCCGGAGGAAAGGAGTGAAATCTTTAAATATGGGTGTCGTTAGCCCGGATGTGAATTCCGGCAAAGGCGATACGATTTTACCATAAATACCATCTTGTCTTGAAGCCGTCCGGATGTGAATTCCGGCGGCTTTTTTGTTTTTTTGCGGCTATTTCTGTTGCGGCTGCGTAAAAAACGGCATTCCGGAAGTAATTACCTCAAAATAAATCACTAAATTTGCGCGATTTATAGAAGTTATTAGATAATTTATAAGAAAAACAATCAGATGAACGTGATTACGAAAACCGTCGCATTGCCCGACGGGCGCACCATCAGTATCGAGACCGGCAAACTTGCCAAGCAGGCCGACGGTGCTGTGATGCTCCGCATGAACAATACGATGTTGCTGGCCACCGTATGCGGTGCCACGGAAGCCAATCCCGGCACCGACTTCATGCCTTTGCAATGTGATTATAAAGAAAAATATTCCGCTGCGGGACGTTTTCCCGGCGGTTTCACCAAACGTGAGGGCCGTGCCTCGGACTATGAAATCCTGACTTCGCGTCTCGTAGACCGTGCGTTGCGTCCTCTCTTCCCGAGCGATTATCATGCCGAGGTGTATGTGAACATTACGCTCTTCTCTGCCGACGGTGTGGACATGCCGGATGCTCTTGCCGGATTTGCCGCCAGTGCGGCTCTGGCCTGCTCCGATATCCCCTTTGAAGGCCCCATCTCCGAAGTCCGTGTGGCCCGCATAGGCGGCGAGTTTGTCATCAACCCCACTTTCGCGCAGCTGGAACAGGCCGATATGGACCTCATGGTAGGTGCCACGGAGGAGAATATCATGATGGTGGAGGGCGAGATGAAGGAAGTGCCCGAGAGTGCGCTGCTCGAAGCCCTCAAGGCTGCCCACGAGGCCATCAAGCCCATGTGCCGCCTGCAAAAGGAACTCATGAAGGAGCTCGGTACGGACGTGAAGCGTACCTACTGCCATGAAGTGAACGACGAGGAACTGCGCGAGCAGGTGAAGAAGGAGTGCTACCAGCCCTGCTACGACATCACCAAGCAGGCTCTTGAGAAGCATGCCCGTGCCGAAGCCTTCGAGGCCGTCCGCGAGCGCTTTAAGGAAGCCTATGCCGCCGCCCACGCCGATCTCACCCCCGAGGAACTTGAAGAAAAGAACACCCTTGTGGACCGCTACTATCACGATGTGGAGAAGGACGCCATGCGCCGCTGCATTCTCGATGAGGGCATTCGTCTTGACGGCCGCCACACAACGGACATCCGCCCCATCTGGTGCGAGGTGGATCCGCTGCCCGGTCCTCACGGCAGTTCCGTCTTTACCCGCGGTGAGACCCAGAGCCTTTCCACCTGTACGCTCGGCACCAAACTCGACGAAAAACTCGTGGACGATGTTCTGGACAAGAGCTACATGCGTTTCCTGCTCCACTATAACTTCCCGCCCTTCTCTACCGGCGAAGCCAAGGCACAGCGCGGCGTAGGCCGTCGCGAAATCGGCCACGGCCATCTGGCCTGGCGTGGTCTGAAGGGCCAGATCCCCGCAGACTTCCCCTATACCGTCCGTGTGGTGAGCGACATCCTCGAATCCAACGGTTCCAGTTCCATGGCCACTGTCTGCGCCGGAACGCTGGCACTGATGGATGCCGGTGTGCCCCTTGCCGCTCCTGTCAGCGGTATTGCGATGGGTCTCATCAAAAATCCCGGCGAAGACAAATATGCCGTCCTTTCTGACATCCTCGGCGATGAGGACCATCTGGGCGACATGGACTTCAAGACCACAGGTACGCTTAAAGGACTTACCGCTACACAGATGGACATCAAGTGTGACGGACTCTCCTACGAGATTCTTGAAAAGGCTCTGGCACAGGCCAAAGCCGGCCGCGAGCACATTCTGGGCGAGATGATGAAGACACTGAGCGAGCCCCGTACCGATTTCAAACCTCATGTGCCCCGTATCGAAGCCTTCGAGATTCCCAAGGAATTCATCGGAGCCGTCATCGGCCCCGGCGGAAAAATCATCCAGGGCATGCAGGAAGAGACCGGCACCACCATCACCATCGACGAGGAAGACGGCGTAGGAAAGATTCAGGTGAGTGGTCCCGACAAGCAGAGCATCGACGCTGCCATGGCCAAGATCCGCGCCATCGTCGCCATCCCCGAAGTGGGCGAGGTGTACGATGCCAAAGTGGTGAGCATCATGCCTTACGGTTGCTTTGTAGAGTTCATGCCCGGTAAGGAAGGCCTGCTCCACATCTCCGAGATAGCCTGGAAGCGTCTGGAAAGCGTGGAGGAAGCCGGCATCAAGGAAGGCGACCACATCAGCGTGAAGTTGCTCGAAATAGACGAGAAGACAGGCAAGTTCCGTCTCAGCCACCGTGTGCTTGAAGAGAAGCCCGAGGGATGGGAGGACCGTCCTGCCCGCCGGCCCCGCCGCGAAGGAGGAGAGAACCGTGCTCCCCGTCGCGAGCATCAGTAAGAGAAATGAATGAAGGTTTAACCATAGCTGACCGAAGCTCCCCCTGCTGCATCCGCGGCAGGGGGAGCTTTTTCACTGGGACTAATGAGACCGACAAGACTAATTGGTCCTCTCGGGAAAAAAAGCAGCCCAAATACTTTGTGCTTTACAACCGTTATACTATTTTTGCACATTGAAAAATGTTAAAAACAGACCTATGAAACTTTTACTCTTGGGAAGCGGAGGCCGCGAGCATGCGCTGGCTTGGAAGATTGCACAAAGTCCTAAAATCGAGAAACTCTATATCGCTCCCGGCAATGCCGGAACGGCTTCCGTGGGAGAGAATGTGGATATAAAGGCCGACGATTTCGACGGGATAGCACAGCTGGTCATTGACCGCGAGATAGACATGGTGGTTGTCGGCCCCGAAGATCCGCTGGTGAAAGGCATCTATGATTATTTCAAAGGTCATTCCCTGCTCCGTAATATTCCGGTGATCGGACCTTCCCGGGCCGGCGCGCAGCTGGAAGGATCGAAGGACTTTGCCAAAGGCTTCATGAAGCGTCACGGCATACCTACAGCGGCATACGCCACCTTCGACGGCGAGCATGTCGAGGAAGGCTGCCGTTTTCTGGAAACGCTGGCTCCCCCGTATGTTCTCAAGGCCGACGGCCTCTGTGCCGGCAAGGGGGTGTTGATCGTACCCACTCTTGACGAGGCCAAGAAAGAATTGCGCGGGATGCTGGCCGGCAAGTTCGGCGGAGCCTCTTCGCGTGTTGTCATTGAGGAATTCCTCAGTGGCATCGAATGCTCGGTATTCGTTCTTACCGATGGCCGCGACTACAAAGTCCTGCCCGAGGCCAAAGACTATAAGCGCGTGGGAGAGGGCGATACCGGTCCCAACACCGGAGGCATGGGGTCCGTTTCGCCCGTTCCGTTTGTCGATGCCGCCTGGATGCAGAAGGTCAACGACGAGATCATCCGCCCCACTGTCAAAGGTCTGGCAGCCGAAGGTCTCGACTATCGTGGCTTCATCTTCTTCGGCCTCATCAACTGTCAGGGACAGCCCAAGGTCATCGAGTATAACTGCCGCATGGGTGATCCTGAAACGGAGGTCATCATGCTTCGTCTGAAGAGCGATATCGTAGATCTGTTCGAGGGAGTGGCTACGGGCACGATCGGCACCAAGCGCGTGGAGTTGGATCCCCGTGCAGCCGTCTGTGTGATGTGCGTGTCCGGCGGTTATCCCGGAGCCTACGGGAAGGGTTATCCCGTCAGCGGCACCGACAACATTACCGACAGCGTCCTTTTCCATGCCGGCACCACCGTCGGCAAGGACGGCCGTGTCGTCACTTCCGGCGGCCGCGTCATCGCTGTCAGCTCCTATGGCACGAGTCTGGCCGATGCCTTGCAGAAGTCAATGGAGGGCGCGGGTCGTGTGGAGTTCGAGAAAAAGTATTTCCGTACCGATATAGGACTTGATCTGAAATAAGTCTCGTCCGATACAATTATCATCGCAGAAGAATTGCGCGAAAAAGGATTCAGACATAGGGTTGTGACGGGCGCATTCACGTTGCCCGTCACTGTTTTTCTAACCGCCTTGTTATGGATGCTCCCCGATGTGGAGAGTCTTTCTTTGGCGGAAGGCTTGGCCGTGACGTTGTTTACGGGCTATCTGCTCATGGAGTGGAACAATCGCAGCGCCCTGCTCAGGGTGCGTTCGCGCATGGTCAGTGTCACCTATCTCGTTCTCATGACGGCCTGCCCGTTCCTCCATGCCTCCGTTCTCTGCCTGTTGCCGGGAGTGTTGCTGCTGCTCAGCTACCATACGCTGTCCGCTTCCTACCAGAAGTCCCGTTCCGAAGGAGAGATTTTCCATGCGTTTCTTTTCATGTCGGCAGGCAGTCTTGTTTTCCCGCCCTTGTTGCTTTCCCTGCCTCTGTTTTTTGCCTCTATGCAAATGCAGTTGCGTTCGCTCACGTGGCGTACGTTCTTTGCCGGTCTGTTCGGTCTGGCCGTGCCTTACTGGTTCTGGATAGCATGGGCTGTGTGGCACAACCGTCTTGACACGGCCTTCAGCTCCTTGCCTGCGTTTGCCATTGTGGTAGTCCGGCCCGACTACGGCCTTCTCGACCCCGCCCGTATGGCTTCGGCTGCGTTGGTGCTGTTCTTCGTGCTGCTGTCGCTGGTACATATTTTCCGCACCTCCTATAATGATAAAATCCGCACCCGCATGATATTTTATGCCGTCATTGTCCAAGAAGTGCTTTATCTTGTTCTTCTGGCGGTTTGTCCGCAGTGGTTCGATACGCTTTTTGCCCTGCTGCTGGCCAACAGTGCTCCGTTGCTGGGTCATTATTTCACGCTTGCCCGTGGCCGGTTCATGAACCGCTGGTTTGTTGTCTGCCTGCTGGCGGCCGTGATGCTGGGAACTGTCAATTATCTGGAATTATGGAATCTTTTGTAAGCGAACTGATAGCCTGGGGACCGGCCGGTATGTTCGTGGCGGCCTTTCTGGCGGGGAGTTTCTTCCCGTTCAGTTCCGAGGTTGTCATGCTCGGCCTTCTCGGAGCAGGCGCCGATGCCGACGGGCTTCTGTGGTGGGGAACAGCTGGCAATACGTTGGGCAGTCTCTTCAATTACGGCGTGGGAACCCTCGGCCGTGAGGACTGGATCACGCGCTATGCCAAGGTACCGCCCGACAAGTTGGAGCGCGGCAAGCGTTATGTGCAACGCTACGGCCCTTGGGCCGGACTTCTGGCATGGATACCCCTGCTTGGCAGTGTCGTCACTGTCGCTCTGGGCTATCTGCGTGTCAATGTCTTCACCTCTATGCTGACCATTACAGCAGGCAAGTTTGCCCGCTACTATCTGCTGGTCTATGCCTATGCGGTGGCATCCTGAACCGTTCTTTTTCCTGATAAGGAGTATGTCATAAAAATAGCCAAACGATGAAAACAGAAATGAGAAAATTGCTTCCTTTGCTGCTTGCAGCTTGTTTTTTTGCTTCTTGCGTGCGCCGTCCGCCAGTAGTGTCCGATCCGCGGCCTGTGCTCACTGTCAGTTACGAGCCGTTGCGCTATTTTGTGGAGACACTGGCCGGCGACCGTTACCGTGTGGTCACCATCGCTCCGCCCGATGCGGTTCCCGAGACCTACGAGCCTACGCCCCGTCAGATGGTGGAAGTCAGCAACAGCATGGCCTATTTCCGCTTCGGCACACTTGGTTTCGAGGGTACCCGTCTGCGTCGCATCACGCAGTCCGCGCCCCATCTCTATGCCGTGAACACGTCTGAGGGCATCACACTGATGGAGCATGGCGAGTCTTCCGACAGTGAAGATCCGCATATCTGGCTCTCGCCGGCCAATGTCCGCATCATGGCCCACAACATTTTCCAGGCTTTGTGCAACATCGACAAGGACAGCACAAAATATTACAGCGCCCGTCTGCAACGTTTCGAGACGTTTGTTGACAGTGTCGATGCCGTAGTGCGGGAACGTCTCGCCTCCGTATCGTCGCGCACATTCCTCATCAACCATCCTGCCCTCGGATATTTTGCCCGCGATTACGGGCTGCGGCAGATCTGTGTGGAACATGACGGCAAGGAGGCTTCGGCCGCCCGCATGGCTTCGCTGATCCGCGCTTGCCGGAAGGAGCGGGTCAATGTCATTTTCCTGCAAAAGGCCCACGTGGGCCGTACCGCCCGCCGCATTGCCGAGGAAACAGGCATAAGGCTGGTAGAGGTGCACCCGCTTGCTTATGACTGGGGAGCCGAGATGCTGCATCTCTCCGAACAACTTGCGCGTCATGAATGACCGGACCCTCATAACATTGCGCGACATCTCGCTGGCATACGGCCGCCGACAGGTGCTTACGGGTTTCAGTGCCATTGTGGAGCCGGACGATTTTATCGTCGTCACCGGAGCGAACGGCAGTGGAAAGACCACGCTGCTTCGTCTGTTGGCCGGGCTGTTCCGGCCTGTGGAAGGCGAAGTGATGCGGCGGGCGGGGCTTGTCACGGGCTATCTGCCCCAGCGGCGCGACATCGACCGCAGCTTTCCCGTTACGGTGTCCCAGGTGGTACTCTCGGGCCTGCACTGCCGCAAGCCGTGGTGGAAGCCCTTCACCGCCGCACACCGCCGTCAGGCGGCCGATACCCTCGCGGCTTTCGGACTTTCCGCTTTGGCCGGCCGTTCCGTAGACCGTCTCAGCGGCGGGCAGTGGCAACGCACGCTGCTGGCCCGGGCCCTTGTCTCCCGGCCTCACCTGCTGTTGCTCGACGAGCCCGACACCCATCTTGACGCCACCTCCCGCGACGACCTCTACCGCTATCTTGTCGAATGGAGCCGCCAGTGTGCCGTTGTTGTTGTCAGCCATAATGCCGACGCCCTGCCCGCTGTTCCCGGGCGGCGCGAGTGGCGGCTCTGAAACGTCCTGTCGGAAAAACAGAGGCTTGCCGATGTCCTTTCTTTAAAAGAAGACGTTGTCTGTAAAAAAATTCTTACCTTTGCAAAGTATTTTCCATTAACTAATTCATCATCATTAAAAACATTATCCGTATGAAGAAAATCTTACTTCTTTCCATCGTGATGTTTGGTATCGCACTGCTGGTCCGCGCCGGAGTGACAACACTCTCGTGGACGTCTGTGGATGAGTGGACCGCTCAGGACGATGCCATTACTTACACAACGAAGGAGGGCTATACCCTTACAGCCAGCCAGGCCGAGGGACAGAGCACTCCCGTAGTGAATGCCAAGAAACTTGACGTGCGTGTGTATGCCAAGAACGAACTGACAGTCTCGGCGAAAGGCGAGGCTATGACTTCCATCGTCTTCACGCTCTCCGACCAGGGCAAACGCCGCCTGTCGGAGATCACTGCTTCTGTCGGTACGGTTGCCATCGACACAAAGGCCGGAACCGTTACCTGGACGGGCAGTGCCACCGCAGTGACGTTCACCGTAGGCGAAAAGGCTATCTACGGAACCGATGGCGAGACTAAAGCCGGACAGTTCTGCTTCGGCAATGTGCAGATCGCTACCGGCGGCACGGTGATCGATCCTACTCCCGACCCCACTCCCGACCCCACTCCCGACCCCACTCCCGACCCCACTCCCGATCCCGATCCCGTTCAGCCCACCGGTGACAACCTGCTTCTGAACGGCGGCTTCGAAAACTGGACGGACGGACAGCCCGACAACTGGAAATCCACTACCAGCGCCAGCAACGCCACGCTCAGCCAGAGCAGCGACGCCCACAGCGGCAGCTATTCCGTTTCCGTAGGTTTCAATGCTACGCAGAACAAACGTCTGGCCTACAAGGAACTCACCCTCAAGGCCGGCACCTACACCATCTCTTTCTGGGCCAAGAGCACAACCGCCGAGAAGGCACAGGTACGTCCGGGCTATGCCATCGTGAAGGACGGAAAGATCAGCGGTTCCGACTACAAGTATGACGGCTATCCCGATGTGACCAATACCGAGTGGACGCAAATCACCTCTACCTTCACGCTGGAGGAAGAGACTACGGTGAACATTGTAGTGATGAACCCGAAGACCAACGACGGCAAGAACGTGGCTCAGGACATCCTCATTGACGACTTCGCCCTTTCTACGGCCGATGGCGGTATTGCCGATGGCGGCAGCACTCCCGATCCCGATCCTACACCTGATCCCGATCCCGATCCCGTTCTGCCCACCGGCGACAACCTGCTCCTGAACGGTGGCTTTGAGAACTGGACGGACGGACAGCCCGACAACTGGAAGTCCGCCAGCACCGCCAGCAGCGCCACGCTCAGCCAGAGCACCGATGCACACAGCGGCAGCTACGCCGTGACGGTGGCAGCCCATGAAACTCAGAACAAGCGTCTGGCCTACAAGGAACTCACGCTGAAGGCCGGTACCTACGGCGTTGCATTCTGGGCCAAAGGCGGCCAGGCTCGTCCCGGCTATGTTCCTTTCAAGGAAGACGGAACGCTGGGCAGCTATGTCTATGGCGACTATGCCACCCTTCAGGCCGGCGAGTGGACCAAGGTGGAATATGTGTTCACACTCGAAGCCGAGACCAAACTCAACCTCGTGGTGATGAACCCCAAGAGCAATGCAAACGCTAACTATACTGCTGCAGATCTCATCATCGACGACTTCGCCCTCACTACTTCCGACGGCGGTATTGCCGACGGTGGCGATCAGCCCACCCCCCCGGAACCCGTGAATCCCGATGCCATTTTCAGCGAGACCTTTGCTGCCGGCCTCGGCAACTTTACCATCGAACAGGGTGAACTGCCCGAGGGCCTCAGCTACGTGTGGAGCTACGACAGCCGCTACACCTGCGCCAAGGCCAGCGGTTTCTACAAGCAGGCCTACGATGCCGAGAGCTATCTCGTATCGCCCGTGATCGACCTCACCGGCAAGAAGAACATCGCCCTTGCCATCGACCATGCCGGCAACTACTTCAATGCCGACAACGGCTATGCCATCGAGGACAACGCCACCCTGTGGGTACGCGTGGAAGGCGGCGAGTGGGAACAGGTAGCGCTCAGCGCATATCCCACCCGCTTCATTTTCGTTCCCGCTACGGCAGACCTCAACAAGTATGCCGGCAAGAAGATCCAGCTCGGCTTCAAGTATGTCAGCACCGCCGCGGCTGCCGGAACCTGGGAAATCAGGAACCTTGTTGTTACGGGCGACGAAGCTACCGGTATTGCCGGCATTGAGGCCGACTCCGCCGTGCGTACCGTCTACAGCCTTGACGGCCGCCGCCTGAGCAGCCCCGTGAAGGGCATCAATATCATCAACGGCAAGAAAGTCCTTGTGAAGTAAGGCTCCTCTTACCGTGTGTTGACACAAAATAAGGAAAACCCCTCTGCAAACTCAGTGTCGCGGAGGGGTTTTCTTCATGATTAGGCTCAATGATGCGGGAGACGCTCTATTCGCCTTTAGGCTCCGAGATAAAGTTTCGGTGAATGAAACTCTCGCCGGCTATTTTTATCACTTTGTAGAACGAGGAAACATACTCTTCCCGAAAAGTAAAGGGACAGTGAATTTTGCGAAGCCGCGGTTAAGTATTATCCTTATAGAGGATAGGTTTAAAGAGCCGAGAAATTTTTACAGATGGATAGCCAAGGTCAAATGTCAGCGGCCAACAAATTGAGATTCGTGTGTTTGGTGCGATTGGGTAGGCGGGCAGTGATACAACGGACCGTATATTTCTGTTGACTGGTAGATGCGTTGGTTGTGTTTTTTATGCAAATGAATTTCAAAAGCAAAATAATTTCAATTTTTTGTATAGAAAGAATGGTTCTTGTAGAAAAAAGTATCTTTGCAGTTGTGTAATTGATGATACGCATAAGACATGCGTGAAATGGTCGCAGTGAATGTGACATATCTTTTATTATATTATGGCAAATCGATATTATGACGGATTGATACAGAGTGCAAGGCAAAAACGGCTTAAGCACATGAAGTATGATAATGGCCGGAGTACAGGATTGTACACTCGCGGTAATGTGCTTTTGGGAGTAAGTCGTTTCCTTACATCGTTAAAACCTCGTCTGATTGATATGCTTGTTATGAGATTTCTATTTTGATGGATCAGAAATATTCTTATTCTACAAAAAGTAATACTTTGATCAATATCCTTTAATGAGCTGATCAGTTGTGTTTTTTATAAAAATGCAACAATTTTGATAATGTCATGTAATAATAGATGGGGAATTTTGCATGGCAAATCTATTAATGTCGTATCTTTGCATCATCTATATATGCCTCCCGCCGGGGGCTTCGGGCTTCAGGAATTTAATTAATCACTAAATACAAATTATTATGAGAAAAATTTACTCAGTGAGAGCGTTTTTAACTCTCTGTATTTTAGCTGTTTCTTCCTTGATAGGGGGGGTGAGTGCGCAGGCACAGACAACGGTAACTTCTGTTTTTCAAGATGCAAAATTAAATGTTGTAGATGGAACTCCTCAATGGAGTGTAGATAAGGCTGCAACAGGAAAAGATACTCAAACAGGAAACGGATATCGTGGAATTCAATGGGGAAAAGCAAAAGGTGAAATCGTATTGACTTCTGCTGATGAATTTAATAATGTTCAGTCTGTTGCGATTGTCGCTTCTACGAATGGAACCAATAATACAATAAGCGTATCTGTAGGAACTGAAAGTTTTGGGGATGCTGTAACCATAATCAGTGGTACTGCAAATGCCAATAAGACTTATACTTTTACTGGGAATGCTACTGGTAAAATTTCAATAAAATTGAACGATGCAGATAAATCAGTTTATGTTAAAAGTATAAGTATTACTTATGTAGACGGTCCGGAATTAAATAAACCTGAAATCGCTTTCCCTGAATCGTCATACACGATGAATTTTGGCACGGAATTAACTGTAACTGCCACGACAAATTCGGATGGAAAAATTACTTATACTTCAAGCGATCCCGAAGTGGCCGCTGTAGATGCCGAGACCGGTATGGTTACAGCCAAGAAAGAAGGAACGGTTACGATTACGGCAAAGGTTGAAGAGACTGAAACATACGCTGCAGCTTCCGCTACTTGTGAGCTGAAGGTGGTAGACCCCAACAAGCCTGCTGCAGTGGTTACTCCTATGCTGTTTAAGGAGGTGACTTCTACTGCACAGTTGATAGAAGGTGGACAGTATATAGTTGTTTGCAAAGAGAAAAATGTAGCTATGACTACAGTCTCGAAAAAAGGCGCATCAGTGGATGTTACAGTGGAAGAAGACGGCTCCATAGTAACTGTACCAAGTAGTGTGGTGATTTATACAATGTCTAATAAGAATACTACTGGAGACTATTTCAATCTTATAAATGGAGATGGTAAATATTTAGGAATAGGTTCAAGTACCGATTTGGCAACTTTAACTGATAGTTATAATGCTAAAGCTCAATGGAAACTTGATGGAAATAATGGAATAGCATGTAAATCTAATGTAGAAAGTACAGGTACAAAACGTTCTATTTTGTATAATGGTACTGGTACTCAATTTGGACATTATGCTAATAGTAATATAGGTGGTAATTATGCAATAGTCCAGCTCTACCGCCTGGAAGCCACAGCCACCATCAACGAGAAGATCGGTTATACCACCTACTATACGGACGAGAAGTATCAGTTGCCCGAGGGCCTGACCGCATACGCCGTCTCCGAGGCACAGGAGGCAGGTGCCGTTGTGATGACTCCCGCCTACGAGGCCGGAGCGGACGTTCCTGCCAACACTGCTCTGCTCCTCGGTGGCGAAGCCGGCACGTATGGCCTGCCCGTGCTGAACAAGGAAGTTGAAGCCTACGGCGGAGAGAATCTGCTGGAGGGTCGCCGCAATGCCGACAACGTGACCAACTCCGCGCGCGAGGATGTGCTCTACTACAAGCTGACGCTGCTCAACGGCGAGAACCCGGGCTTCTACTGGGGTGCTGCCGACGGCGCCGCCTTCGTGATGAAGAGTGCCACCACGGCCTACCTTGCCGTGCCCAAGAGTGTGGCTGCCGCGAACGGCTTCCGCCTCATCATGGGCGAGGGCGACACCACGGGCATCGGTTCCGTCACGACGGAGGCCGCCGCACAGAACGCCGCCATCTACACCCTCTCGGGAGTGCGCGTCAATGCCGCCAACACCGCCGGCTTGCCCAAAGGCATCTACATCGTGAACGGCAAGACATTGTTAGTGAAATAAGAGAGAGAGCGATCCTATAGATAACACTATGATTATTAATACAGAAGAAAGATAAAAGTCATGAAGAAATATATGCAGCCGACCGTAAAGGTCATAGAACTTTCCGTAGAAGACGCTTTTTTGGGTGTTTCTTCCCTCTCCACCAACAACCAGGTGGGCGATGACATGGACTATACCCACAAGAAAGGCGGCTGGGGCAGCGAGCTCTGGGCCGAAACGGAAGAGGAATAAGTTTTTTTCCTGCCTTTCCGCTTTATTCTAAGGAAAGCTCCGGTGTCCGTGAAGTGATGCCGGAGCTTTCTTTTTGCGTTCCTCCACAGGGCGGAACGCAATGATTTTCTTAACTTTGCCGGCGAAAACCAGAAAAACGGAACAAGATTATGTCTTTACAGGAAAGAGCGAATTTCGGGAGCAAGCTGGGCGTGGTGCTTGCCACGGCCGGCTCGGCCGTAGGGCTGGGCAACGTGTGGCGTTTTCCCTACGTTGCGGGTCAGAACGGCGGCGCCGCCTTCATTGTGTGCTACATTGCCTGCATCGTTGTGCTGGGACTTCCCTGCATGATCAGCGAGTTCATCATAGGCCGCCGCGCGCGCTCCAACACGGCGCGGGCCTACCGCCGTCTGGGCGGCCGGCGCGGCTGGATGCTCATAGGCGGCCTGGGCGTGCTGACGGGTTTCCTCATCACGGGCTATTATGCCGTGGTCTCCGGCTGGTGTCTGCAATACATCTACGCCTCGCTCACGGGTCGTCTGCATGGCGACCCGCAGTACGTCAGAGACTATTTCACGGCCTTCGAGACCGATCCCCTGCGGCCCGTGCTCTGCACGGTGCTGATCCTGGCGGCCACGCACCTCGTCATTTCCCGCGGCGTGCGGCGCGGCATAGAGCGGGCTTCGAAGATGATGATGCCTACGCTCTTCGTGCTGTTGCTGCTCATCGTGGCCACATCGTGCCTGCTGCCCGGGGCTGAGCGCGGCATAGCGTTCCTGCTGAAGCCCGATTTCGGCAAGGTGGACGGTGACGTTTTGCTCGGAGCCTTGGGCCAGTCGTTCTATTCGCTGAGCATCGGCATGGGTTGTCTGTGTACGTATGCCTCCTACTTCAGCCGCGAGACCGATCTGGCAGGCACGGCCGTGAAGATAGGGGCGATCGACTCGGTTGTGGCCGTGCTGGCTGGCCTGATGATCTTTCCCGCCGCCTTCTCGGTAGGTGTGGAGCCCGACAGCGGTCCGTCGCTCATCTTCATCACCCTGCCCAACGTGTTCCACCAGGCCTTCGCCTCGCTGCCCCTTTTGGGCGATGCCGTGGCGTTGCTGTTCTATGCGCTGCTGTCGCTGGCGGCCCTCACCTCGCTCATCTCGCTGCACGAGGTGAGCACGGCATTCCTTTCCGAGGAACTGAACCTCTCGCGCCACCGCGGCGCGCTGGTCGTCACGGTGTCCACGGCCGTGATCGGCGCGTTCTGTTCGTTGTCGCTGGGCGGCTACGAAGGATTGCAGCTGTTGGGGTGGCCGCTGTTCGATGTATTCGATTTCGTGACGGGCCAGATTTTCCTTCCCGTGGTGGGTCTCCTCACGTGTCTGTTCGTGGGCTGGCATCTGCCGGACGCGTTGGTGCGCGAGGAGTTCACCAACGGCGGCACGCTGCGCGGCCGCCTCTATGGTCTGTACATCTTCTGCGTGCGGGTGGTGTGTCCGGTGTGCATTGTCCTGATTTTCCTGCATCAGTTCGGAGTGGTCTGAAGCAATTGTCAATTATCAATTAGTAATTGAAGATAATGAGTTCCTAATTTCTAATTTTTAATTGCTAATTAATTTAACGTCTCTTTCTAAAGTTTAATATCGAGGTTTTTCGGAAAACCTCCGGGAAGGGACCTATTTTTCATAACATAGTATCTTTTTTGAACAAGATAGGACCTTTTTAAAAAAAGATACTATGTTTTTTTCACGTTAAGCATCGAAAAAAGGCCGCTTTCAGGCGGCCTTTGGGGGTTCTTCTACTTTGCTGGTGCAAATATACAACATCTGCGGCCGAAAAGCAAATGCCGTTTAACCTTCATTTACATTTGGCCCGAAACGCCGGTTTTCCTTATCGCCGCTAAACGTGAAACGGCGGCGGAGGATTTATGAGGGTGTGGGATAAAGGAAACCTCCATGGAGACGACCCGTCTTGTCAAAGGTATTTCAAAATTGATGGCAGATTTGAAGTATGCTCCTCGTGCGAAGTTTGGCCGGCAATACAGACATGAGTTGCTCAACAATTTATTTTTTCATCCACATACCAAAGTCGGGTTCCTTGAAAAAGAACTGGGAGTAAGCAGGCCGACGGCTACTCGCTATCTGAATGGACTGGTAGAGACAGGACTGATAGAAAAAATAAAAATCGGAAGAACTCACTACTACATAAATGTTCCCCTGATGAAACTCTTTATGAGTGTTTCAGATTCCCGACCGATGGAACCTGTTATCTCGATAGAATCTGTGTCAGAGAAAAAGTAATATTTCTCAAAAAAATGCGATTTTTGAGAAGTATAGGCGGCCAAGTATTGGGGCTTCAAGCTTTCTCAACTCACGCGGGAGTCGTTTTCAAATATTTTGTGTAATGTTGCATTGACCGGTTGACTTTACAAGATTTTCTTTTAGATCGTTACTTTTCAAAAAAAACAACCGCTACGCGGCTCCTACGGAAAATAATTCGTATTTTTGCCTGATACTATATACCGTAACAGAGATATGGACCAGGAACTCCGAGTGATCATCAGTGGTGGCGGAACGGGAGGACACATCTTCCCGGCCATTTCGATAGCCAACGCCATACGGGCCGAAAGACCTGACGCACAGATACTTTTTGTTGGTGCAGAAGGGCGGATGGAGATGCAGCGCGTCCCCGCGGCAGGGTATGAAATCAAAGGCCTGCCCGTCAGGGGCTTCGACCGCCAAAACCTGCTTCGGAACATTCCCGTCCTGTGGGATCTGATGCGCAGCCGTTACATGGCCCTGCGCATCATCGGCGATTTTCGTCCGCAGGTGGCGGTGGGAGTGGGTGGCTATGCCAGCGGTCCCACACTCGATGTGGCCGGCAAGATGGGCATTCCCACTCTCATACAGGAGCAGAACTCCTACGCCGGAGTGACAAACAAGCTTCTGGCCCGGAAGGCCCACCGCATCTGTGTGGCCTACGACGGCATGGAACGCTTCTTTCCGGCCGACCGCATCCTGCTGACCGGCAACCCCGTGCGACAGTCGTTGTTAGACAGCCCCGTCGGCAAGGAAGATGCCCTGCGCGGCTTCGGACTGGTGCCGGGCAAACGCACCATCCTGATCATCGGCGGTTCGCTCGGTGCCCGTACCATCAACGAGAGCCTGCTGGGCCAACTCTCGCTCGTGAAGCAACAGACTGACGTGCAGTTCATCTGGCAGACGGGAAAATTCTACAGCGCGGAGATACGCGCCGAACTGGACCGCCGCGGCTGCCCCGGGAATCTGCATGTCACGGACTTCATCAATGACATGGCCGCGGCTTACGTGGCCGCCGACCTCGTCATCTCGCGGGCCGGCGCGGGCAGCATTTCCGAATTCTGCCTGCTGGGCAAGCCTGTGGTGCTGGTGCCCTCGCCCAACGTGGCCGAAGACCACCAGACGAAGAACGCGCTGGCACTGGTGCAGAAATCCGCCGCCCTCTATGTGCGCGACGATGAGGCACGCACCACGCTGCTGCCGCTGGCCGTCAACACAGCCGCCGATGCCGTGAAACTCGAAACTCTGGGCCGCAACATCCTGAAACTGGCCCGGCCCGATGCCGCCGCCCGGATTGCCGGCGAGGTGATCAGGTTGGCAGCCGGAGAAAGCGGGACTTGAATGCTGTTCGTAAGACAATATATTCCCCTTAGAAAATGAATCCCGAAAACATACATTCCGTTTATTTCATCGGTGCCGGAGGCATCGGCATGAGTGCGTTGGAGCGCTATTTTCTGGCTCACGGTGCGGCCGTGGGTGGTTATGACCGTACGGAATGCCCCCTGACCGAACAGTTGTGCCGCGAAGGGGCCGACATCCACTACGAGGACGACCCCGCGCGCATACCCAAGGCGTTCCGGAACGCGGCCGACACGCTGGTGGTCTATACGCCCGCCATCCCTGCCGACCACAAGGAACTTGGCTGGTTCCGCGCGAACGGCTTCGAGGTGCAGAAGAGGGCCGAAGTGCTCGGAACGCTGACCCGCCGTGCCAAAGGACTTTGCGTGGCCGGCACCCACGGCAAAACCACTACCTCGGCCATGCTGGCCCATCTGCTCCACGAGAGCGGAACGGGGTGTAACGCTTTTCTGGGCGGCATTACGAAAAACTACGGAACGAACTATCTGCTCTCTGCCGACAGTCCGTGGGTGGTGATCGAGGCCGATGAGTTTGACCGCTCTTTCCACCACCTCCGGCCCTATGCCACCGTCATCACGTCGGCCGATGCCGATCATCTGGACATCTACGGCACGGAGGAGGCCTATTTGGAGAGCTTCGCCCACTACACAAGCCTGATCCGTCCGGACGGTGCCCTGGTGGTTCGCCGCGGGCTCCGGGTAGACGAACGGCTGGCTCCCGGAGTGCGCCGTTATGACTACGGCCGCACGGAGGGAGATTTCCACGCGGAGAACATCCGCATCGGCGGGGGGCGCATCGTTTTCGACTTCGTCTCTCGGCTGGGCAATATCGCCGATGTGGAATTGGGAGTGCCCGTCTCCATCAACATAGAGAACGGCATCGCGGCAATGGCGCTGGCACAGATAGCCGGGGCGCCGGCCGGAGAAATACGCCGGGCCATGCTCAGCTTCGGCGGAGTGGACCGCCGGTTCGACTTCAAGATAAAGACGGACCGTCTGGTGCTTCTCAGCGATTATGCCCACCATCCCTCCGAGATACGGCAGAGCATTCTTTCGCTGCGCGAGGTGTTTGACGGCCGCCGCATCACGGCTGTTTTCCAGCCGCACCTCTTCACCCGTACCCGCGACTTCCACCGCGATTTTGCCGAGAGCCTGTCTCTGCTCGACGAAGTGATCCTGACGGAAATCTATCCCGCCCGCGAACAGCCGATACCCGGCGTGACAGCCCGCATTATCTATGACGGTCTGCGGCCGGACATGAAGAAGCGTCTTTGCCGCAAGGAGGATCTTATGGACATTGTGAGGACGGAGGACTTCGATGTCCTTGTCATCCTTGGTGCCGGCGATGTGGACAATCTTGTCCCTGCCTTTGCCGACATTCTGCGGCCGCGGTCCTGACCTTTCCTCCCCCCTCCTCCGTCACCGGACACGATAAGAAAACATACAACACACTCTCGTCTGCCTATGAAGACCTTTCTGAAACTGTTCCTGTTGCTGGCGCTGGCGGCCTATCTGGTCTTTGCCTTCGCCCGCCTGACAAGCGGAGAGGACCCGACCGAATGCAAGGCCGTACACTTTGCCGTCTCCGACAGTGCCCATGCGGGCTTCATCACTTCTGCCGAGGTTGACAGACTGTTGGTGAAGGCCGGCATACATCCCGTGGGCCGGAAGATGGACGACATCGACACCCGCGTCATCGAGGATACGCTGAGGAAAAATCCCTTCATCAAGAGCGTGACCTGCTATAAGGCACCCGGCGGAAAACTGAATGTCCTCATAGCCCAGCGACTGCCCGTTGTGCGCATCGTGACGCAGAATGGAGAAGACTACTACATTGACGAGAACGGATATACAATGGCGAAACTGCACTACGTGGCCGACATTGTCGTGGCCACCGGCAACATCGACCGCCGCCGCGACCGCCGGAAACTGGTGGAGATGGGATGTTTCCTCCGTGACCATGAGTTCTGGAACAACCAGATAGAGCAGATCAATGTGTCTGAGCGCGGAGAGATGGACCTCATTCCCCGTGTGGGCAGTCAGGTCATTCATCTGGGCCGGCCCGACAGCATCGCCAGAAAACTGCACAACCTGAGATCTTTCTACGAAAAGGTGATGCCCGAAGTGGGATGGAACAAATACTCGGAAATCAATATCGAGCACACCAACCAGATTATCTGCAAGAAAGCGAAATAGAGGCGGCGCGACACACCGGCTGCCGCTTTTCCTGAAATAGAAAAAACAACACCTATTATAATATGGCAACAGAAGACAACTTTATAGTAGCTATCGAACTTGGATCCTCGAAGGTGACCGGCATAGCCGGCCGCAAACAGCCCGACGGCGCTATCCAGATATTGGCCTTCGTTCAGGAGCCTTCGGACTCTTTCATCCGGAAGGGGCGCATCAACAACGTCAACAAGATGACCCAGTGCGTCAGCAGCATGAAGGAGAATCTGGAGAAAAAACTGAAGAAGACCGTCAGCCGTGTCTATGTGGGCATAGGCGGCATGGGCATGCACACCGTGGCAAATACCGTGACGCGCCACTTCCACGAAAAAACGGTGGTGACGCAGGAAATGGTGGACAGCATCTGCGATGCCAACAGGACTGCTGCCACACCGGACAAGGACATCCTGGAAGTGGTGCCGCAGGAGTTCAAGCTCGGAACCCAGCAGCAGACCGATCCCGTAGGCATCCCTACGGAAAAGATCGAGGGCCGTTACCTGAACATCATTGCCGGAACCTCCTTGCGCGAGGACATTGCCAACTGTTTCCGCAATGCCGGCATCACCATAGCCGACCTGCCCATCACGGTGCTGGCGCTGGCCGACACGATGCTGACAGAACCCGAGAAGCGCTCGGGCTGTGTATTCGTGGACATGGGGGCGGAGACAACCTCGGTAGCCGTGTTCAAGAACAATCTGCTGCGCCATCTGGCCGTCATTCCTCTGGGTGGTGCCAATGTCAACCGTGACATCACTTCGTTGCAGATTGAGGACGACGAGGCCGAGGAGCTGAAACTTACCTACGGATCGGCCCTGGCCGAAAACGCCGATGAGGAGAAAGCACCCATCACCTTGCGCGACGGACGCACCATCCGCTACGAGGAATTCAGCGGACTGGTGGAGGCGCGTATGGAAGAGATCATCCTGAACATCGCCAATCAGATCGCTCTTTCCAAGTATGACAAGAACCAGTTGATAGGAGGCATCATCATAACGGGCGGTGCCGCCAATATGAAGAATACGGAAAAGGCTTTCCGCGAACATACGAAGTTCGAGAAACTACGTTTCGTAAAGAACACCCGCCTGCCGCTGCGCACCAACCTGCCTGACTTCAACAAGGACGGCTCGTGCAATGCCGCCATCGCCCTTGTCGACAGGGGTGAACTGAACTGCTGCGGCGGACCGCTCGGATCGCCCACGCCCAATATGTTCCCCACGGAAGAAGAGATGCGCGAGAAGGAACGCAAGGCCGCCGAGGCTGCCGAAGCCGCTAAAAGACAGAAAGAGGAAGAAGAGCGGCAGGCCGCACAAGCCAAGGCCGAGGCGGAAGCCGAGGCCGAACGCCAGCGCATCGAGCGGGAAAAGGCGGAGCAGAAAGCCCGACGCAAACAGAAATGGGACAAATTCAAAAGATGGGCCTCGCGCTTCGTGAGCGATGAAGACAATATCATGCCGCCCTCCGGAGAGAACACCGGCAAGTAGCCGGACAGACGTTTCAGAACAATAACCAGCACACATATTATGACAGATTTCGATAACGACCAGCTCATAGATCTGGGCATTCCCACAACATCTCCGTCCATTATCAAAGTCATCGGTGTGGGCGGCGGCGGCGGAAATGCCGTCAACCACATGTACCGTGAGGGTATCCACGATGTCAACTTCGTGCTCTGCAATACCGACTCGAAGGCATTGTGCGATTCGCCTGTTCCCATCCGCCTGCAACTGGGCAAGGAAGGACTGGGCGCAGGCAACCGGCCGGCGCGGGCCCGCGAGGCAGCCGAAGAGAGTGTGGAAAGCATCCGTAAGATGCTGGACGACGGGACCAAGATGGTGTTCATTACGGCCGGCATGGGGGGCGGCACCGGTACGGGAGCCGCGCCGATCATCGCCCGCGAGGCCAAAGACATGGGCATCCTTACCGTAGGCATTGTCACCATCCCTTTCCTCTTCGAGGGAAACAAGAAGATTGACCAGGCGCTGGACGGCGTGGAGGAGATCTCCAAGCACGTGGATGCCCTGCTCGTCATCAACAACGAGAAATTGCGGGAGATCTATCCCGACCTGAACGTGCTTTCCGCTTTCGAGAAGGCCGACAACACGCTTTCCGTGGCCGCGCGCAGCATTGCCGAGATCATCACCATGCACGGCATCATCAATCTGGACTTCCGCGACGTATGTACCGTGCTGAAGGACGGCGGAGTGGCCATCATGTCGACCGGCTACGGCGAAGGAGACAGCCGTGTGACCAAGGCCATTGAAGACGCGCTCACCTCGCCGTTGCTCAACAACAACGACATCTTCAATTCCAAGAAGGTGCTTCTTTCCATCTCCTTCTGTGCCGAGAAGGAGGGCGACACCCTCATGATGGAAGAGATGAACGAGGTGCACGACTTCATGTCGAAATTCCACGAGGAAGTGGAGACCAAGTGGGGACTCTCTACCGATCCCACGCTTGGCAAGCGCGTGAAGATAACCATCCTGGCCACCGGGTTCGGCATAACGAACGTGCCCGGCATCAAGAACAAGATGGATGCCGAGGAGGAAATCCGCCGCCAGAACGAAGCCGAGAAGCAGGAAGAGTACGAGGAGCGTCGCGGACAGTTCTACGGCTCTACCGACAAGAAAGGCGGGCAGAAGAAACGCCCCAAGATCTACCTCTTCGGACTGGACGACCTGGACAACGAGGAAGTCATCTCTACCGTAGAACTCACACCTACTTACAAACGGAGCAAGGAAATGCTCACGGAGATCAAGAACAAGGCGATGGGCAATATTGCAATCGAACCGGAATCGGCCGATCTCAACGGCGCCGGCTCGGTCATAACCTTTGCCTGAACCGGAAAACGATAATTGCACACTATGGAAATTTTTGAAAAAGTAAGCAAAGACATCGTTGCTGCCATGAAGGCCAAAGACAAGGTAAGACTTCAGGCCTTGCGCAACATCAAGAAGTATTTCATCGAGGCCAAGACGGCCCCCGGAGCCAACGACACGCTGGCCGATGACGCTGCTATGAAGATTCTGGCCAAATTGGCCAAACAGGGGCGTGACACGGCTGCTCTCTATACCAGCCAGAACCGTCCGGATCTGGCCGAAGAGGAACTGGCACAGGCCGCCGTGGCCGAGGAATATCTGCCCCGTCCCCTTACGTCTGAAGAACTGGAGGCCGCTTTGCGCGAGATCATCGCCGAGACCGGTGCCGCCGGTCCCAAAGATATGGGCAAGGTGATGGGAGCCGCTTCAAAGAAGTTGGCCGGCAAGGCGGACGGAAAGGCCATTTCCGAACGGGTGAAAATCCTGCTCGGCGAATTGGGCTGACCGGAGAATCATTCCGGACTCCCCAATCAGTAAAGAGGCGTACCTGTCAAAGTACGCCTCTTTGCCGTTCTGTGACGGCCGATTGTCAGGCACGACTGCTAAAAAGGTTTTCTGTCTGTGTCATTTGCGACATTTTTTGTCAAATTGCGAATTTCAACGGTTGGCAAATCCAAAAAAATTGTTTACTTTGCACTTGATTTTGCAGAAGATGATGAAAAAACACTGGTTCCTGATACTCATGTCAGTGCTTTCGGGCTGTGACAGGCAGGCTGGACGGAATGAGAAGCAGCATCTGGCCGATTCGCTCCTCATGTTGCCCGCCGGCTCCATCTTTACGGAACCGGACAGGTCCGACAGCCTTTTGGCAGAGGCACAGCAAGAGCTGACGGACAGCATACTTTTCTACAGATTGGAGTTGCTCCGTTCTTTTTCGGATTATGTGAAGGACCGCCCCGAAGCCTATCTTGCCCGCCACCGGAAAGTGGAACGCTATTGCCGGAGCAACCGGGGAACGGAGTTGCTGGACGGATTCAGACTGAACAACCGGGGCGTGGTGAGCCTGCTGACCGGCAACCGCGAAGCCGCCGTCTTGTTTCTGGACAGTGCCTATCACCGGATGAACGAGGGGCATGGCGGCGAAGAAATGATTCCCGTCTGCATCAATCTGGCCGACGCCTATTTCCAGCAGGGAAAACTTCCCCAGTCCGCCAGCTACTACCGCCGCGCGCTTTTTGTGAACGATTCGCTGCGGGCAGACCATTCGCTCATAGCCATCAACACCGGGCTGGGACAGGTCTATACCGCTTTGCGTAACTTTCCCGAGGCCCACCGTTACTTCGATATCGTGCGGAAGCGGATCGGACAGGCCTCCACATACGAGAAATACCATTACTACAACAGTCTGGGCAATTGCTTCTATACCGAACGGCGCTACCGCGAAGCACTTGCCGCTTTCCGCGAAGCACTGATCGTCTGCCGCACCATGAAGAACAGTTCAGAGGAACGGCTGGTCAGTGGAAACATCGGGGAAATCTATTTGAAACTCGGTTGCTACGATTCTGCCGCCGTCTATCTGGAGCAAGTCGCCGCAACCCTCACTCCTGGAACCGACGAGGCCATGCGTTTCTATGTCAACAGTCTGATGGCGGAGCTGGCTTTGTGCCGCCACGACATGGAGAAGGCCAGTTTCTATCTGGAACAGCCTTACGACACGGCCTCGCTCGGTCCCAATTATCTGGCGTTGCACTATCGCCGCCTTTATGATTATTACGAGCAGCAGGGAGCCTGGAAGCGGGCTAACGAATGCCTGAAGCAGGCCGTATGGTACGAAGACTCGCTGCGCAACGGACAGGTGATGGACTACATTGCCGAGACGAGCGAGCGTTATGCGCAGGACACGACGTTGCTCCACCACAGCCTGTCGCTGGCCATCTACCGCTCCCGGGTGGCAAAACAGCAGAGCTATATCGCGTGGGGCGGTGTGGCAATCTGTCTGCTGGGGTTGGGAACCATCTTGCTTGTCTTCCACTACCGCCGCGAGGATGCGCGTCGTTATGCGGAACACTGGGCCACAGTCACGCGTCTGCGCATGTCGATTGTGCGCAATCGCATTTCGCCCCATTTTGTCTTCAATGTGCTGGGAACGATTCTGCCGCGTTTCCGCGAGATACCTGAGCTGGAACAGCCCATGAACATGCTCGTGGATGTCCTGCGCGACAGTCTGATTTTCTCGGAACGGCATACGGTAAGTCTGTCCGAGGAGATAAAGTTGGTGCGCCATTTCACCGGGCTGAATGCCGCCACCCATCCCTCGGCGCCGCGTATAGAATGGGACATTGATGCCGGTACCGACCTGGAGCGTCCCGTGCCGACCATGTGCCTGCAAATTCCGGTAGAGAACGCCTTGAAGCATGCTTTCCCGTCGCCTGTGTCCGAAGGAGCTTACATACGTATTTCTGCCGTCACCCGTCAGGGGACTTTGCATCTCAGCGTGACGGACAACGGACAGGGATACCGTCCCGGACGAGTCAGATCCTCGGAGCGGGACACCGGAACCGGTCTGCGCCTGTTGGCCCGGACCGCCGAGTTGCTCAACCAGCGCAATGTCTGGAAGATGTCCCTGACCATCAGAAACCGCAGAGATGTTTCCGGAACCGTGGTGAGCCTCTCCATTCCTCAAGGATACGACTTTGAACTTCCATCCGACGGCTTTGCCGCACTGAATAAGAAAGAACGATGAAAAACACAGAACAGACAAAATACCGCGAAGAGTTCGCGGACGATACTGACCGCCGGCTGACGGTCTGCATTGTCGATGACAATCCGGCTGCCCTCGCGGTGCTCGCCGATGACCTTCGGGCCATGCCTGCCATACGTGAAGTGCGCACTTTTTCTTCTTATCAGGAAGCCCTGCTCCCCCTGCGCGATCCGGACTGCGATGTCCTTTTTCTGGATGTGGAGATGGACGGCATGAACGGGCTGGACTATCTGCACATGATACGCCAGAACGGAGAACTGCCTTTCCATGTGGTTTTCTATACGGCTTACAGCCGCTATATGCTCGATGCCATACGCTATTCGGCAGCGGATTTTCTGCTGAAGCCCTACAAGTACGAGGAACTGTCCGGCATAGTGGAGCGCCTGGTTGTGCTGGTGGAAAATTCCGACATGCCCCGCGAGGTGCTGAAACCGGATCTTCTGCCGCCGTCTCAACGGTTGGCCATACGTACCATGACAGAACTTTTGTTGCTCGCGCCCGAGGAGATTTTCTGTTTCACGCATTCCATTTTCAAGCGCAACTGGGAGATGTTGCTCTCCGACGGTAGCAAGCAGTTGCTTTACCGCAACGTCAACTCCCGGCAGCTGCAGAATCTCCATCCCAGTTTCATGCGCATCAACCAGAACACCATTGTCAATATTTCCTATCTCACGGTAGTGGAGAATGCCTCGCTGCGCTGTCGTTTCTGTCCACCCTTCGATCATTGGGAGATGACGGTAAGCCGCCGTTATTTCCGGGAACTGAAGGAACGTTTCAGCATTCTGTAGCAGGGATTTTTTGCCTTTGTGATTCTTCTTGTCGGTGAGAAAAGACATAAATTTGTCTTTTCTCCTGTTTATAAAAGTTAAAAAACGGGGGGGTAATTGATATGTATAGATAAAATTATACATTTGCAGTGTTCATATTATCATACATTATCATTTAATCTCTCAGAAAATGAAAAGAAACAGTTGGATTTTGGCAATAATGCTGTCGGCCGCGCTGGGTATGCCGGTCGTAAGTTCCTGTTCGGAAGACGATCCCGTGCCACCGGAGCAGCAACCGCCCGGTGGTGGTGAGGATGATGACCCCAATACCGGCGGCGGTGGTACTCCCGGCGGGAATGCCGTGTTGTCTGTGTCTCAGCAGAAGCAGAAACTGAAGAATGCGGCTTTGGAACTGACTGGCAAGTTCAGTGCTTCGGAATTTCAGTATTACAGCGACCTTTCCGGACATATAGAAGGGACGCTCTTCGAGGACTACCGAACCACGGAGATGGAAAACTGGTATGAAAACTGTCTGGATGCCATCACCAGTATTCTGGATAAGGAGGAAAGCGAGGGTTATGGAGGGTATCACTATGTGATCACCTATAACAAGCGGATTTATGCCGCTTCGGCTTTCAAGGGACATTTCACTGCTCAGAACGGCCGGTGGATACGCACCGATGCCGATGACTTGCAATTCACCTTCCCCGATCAGACCGGTGCCACCTGTGTGGTGAAGCTGACTACGAGCGGTAGGACAAAGACCGTCTATGTGAGCGATACGGAGGATTGGGATTGGACGTATGATACGCAATATATAACTGTTCGCAAGAATTATCTGTCAGTGCCCGAGAACGCTACGCTCACGCTGACACAGAACGGACAGACAAAGGTAAGCGTCAACATCAAAACCGATCTCAGTTCGATGGCCGGCGAGAAATTCGATTTGAGCCGTGATGCTTTCAGCGCTACGGCCGATGTGAAGGTGGACAACTATACCTGGACTGTGTCGCGTGCCGCCTATCGTGCCAACGGTCAGGCCGGCATCACCTCCGAACTGAAAAAAGCCGGGCAGACGCTTCTTTCGGTCAAAGTCGCTGCTGATAAGGTAGGCTTCGATGAAGACTCGGAACTGACCGCAGGCGAGAAAGTGGCTTTCGAGGCTAATGTACTGGGCAAGGTGCAGTTCAAAGGCGAAATCTCCAACCTCAAGGATTTTGTCAACTATTTGAAACGAGCCGGCGAGAACGACAGGTCGGAAAGCAGTTTCAAGTCGAATCTCAATCAGGCCAACAGCCTGCTGAAAGCCGGCGTCTATTATGACGGAAATCAGACCTGGCAGGCCGGAGTGAAACTGGAACCTTTCTGTGACTGTGGTTACTGGGGTGAGGAATGGTACTTCGAACCGGTCATCTATTTCGATCAGGATGGATCGAGTTACAGCATTTTTGAGGATTTCTTCAACGAAGAGGATTTCAAGGAAGTGATTGACAAGTTCGAGCAGTTGATTGAGGATTTCAGCGAGATGCTCGGCCTTGATGATGAGGATGACTATTATTATCCTTATTGACCCGACGGACTTTCTCCGAAGGAATGAGGTCGGAAATGGCTCTGTGCTTCCACAAAAGAAACACAGGGCCGTTTCCCTTTGAGCGAAAATTTTATATTCTCTTTTGTCTTGAAAATACTGAAGCATACCTTGTTTCCCTGCCGCCGGCTGCTGCCGTTGCCGTTTCTGGCTTTCCCGTTACCGTTTTGCGCCCAGTCCGGACAGGACGACCGCATGCTGGACAGCGCGCAGGTCACGGTGCGCCGCGTCACGGCGGTCCTGAGGCCTGCGGCGGATGGTACATACAGGTGGGACCTGCGTCAGTTGGACAAGATGCCTCAGATAGCGGGTAATGCCGATCCTCTGCGTTATACGCAGCTGCTGCCCGGCGTGCAGACCTCGGCCGAATACGATGCCGGCCTGCACGTGCAGGGATGCGATAACGGCCATAACGTGACGGGCATCGGAGGGGTGCGTATCTACAATCCCGCTCATCTGCTCGGGTTCTTTTCCGTGTTCAACGCGTCGCATTTTCCCGCCATGCGTTTCTCCTCACAGCCAGTTCCCGCATCGGGCAACCATATCGGAGGCAGTCTGCTCATGGAACTTCCCGAGGACATCCCTTTCCGCACGCAAGGCGAGTTTACCGTGGGGCCGCTCTCTTCGCAAGGGACGCTGCGGTTGCCGTTAGGCCGGAAAACGGCCCTGCACGTCAGTGCCCGTCAGGCCTACCTGAACCTGCTTTACGACCGCTGGCTCCGGATTGACGGGTCGGCCACGGCCTACGATTTCGGTGACTACAACCTGACTGTGACGCACCGCTCCGGGCCAAACGATCTGCTTACGGCCAACGCCTATTTCGGGCGTGACCGCGTCACTTTGGACGAGGCGGACTGGCAGATGCGCACCCGTCTGAAATGGAGCAACCGCGAGGCCTCGCTTCACTGGACGCATCGGGCGGACCGCTGGCAGCTGTCGCAGACGCTCTTTGCCACGGCCTATCGCAACGACTTCTTCCTGAACGGCGCGGGAGTCAGTTTCGCGCTGCCTTCCGAAGTGACGGACTATGGTTACAGCGCGCTTTTCCATCACAGCCGCCTCACCGTTGCCGCCGGTTTCACCGCCCACGACCTGCTGCCTCAGTCGCCCCGTGTGGAGAGCGATTTCCTTACGGACCGTTCCTCGCATCAGCGGCAAAGGGCCGGCGAGGTGACGCTGTCCGCATTCTGGGAGGCATCTCTCACGCCGGTGCTTGGTGTTGTGGCGGGACTGAAAGGCTCGTTGTTCATGCCGTCGGGTTCCCGCGATTTCGCCGCCCTCGATCCTTCCTTGACTATAGAGCGGTGCTTCGGTGCGAAAACAGTTTTGCGGGTCAAGTATGCGCTCCTGCGGCAGTACCTGCACCAGAGCGGATTTTCCGCTTCCGGCCTTCCCACGGAATATTGGTTTGCCTCCGACGCCACCCACCGGCCGCAGCGGGCCCACAGTCTCTCCGCCGCCTACGAAACGGTTTTCCCGCGCGGGAACTACCGTCTGTCCGTCGAGGCCTACTGCAAGCTGCTGAGCCACCAGACGGAGTACACCGGCAACGTCTTCGACTTCCTGACGGAAAGCTACGACCCCGCCGGCTGCATCCTTCACGGCCGCGGCGAGAACTACGGACTCGGCCTGATGCTGCAAAAGCAGACGGGCCGTCTCACAGGTTGGATGAGCTATGCCGTGGGGCGCGCCCTGCGGCGCTTTGACCGTCAGGACGGTTCCGGTCGCTATCCGTCCGGCCACGAGCGCATCCACGAGCTGAACGTCACGGCCACCTGCCGCGTGGGACGACGGTGGCATCTGGGCGGAACGTTCGTGGCGGCTTCGGGGACGCCCTTTACGGCTCCCGAAGAGATCTATTTGATAAACGGCTATCCCGTTTCCCGTTTCGGAGAGCACAATTCCTGCCGGTTGAGGCCCTACGTGCGGCTCGATCTCTCTGTCAACTATTCGTTGCGCGGTACCGCCCGGAGTGAGAGCGGTTTCAATTTTTCCCTGTACAACTGTACCGCGCAGAAGAACGATCTTTTCTACAGCCTTGGGATGCACGGCGGCAGAATCACTTACCGCCCCGTGCGGTTTGCCGTGCGTGTTCTTCCCTCTGTCAGTTTTTATTGCAAGTTCAGATGAAAAAGATACGATTGATGAAAATTTCCTGGCTACCGTGTCTGTTCATTCTGCCGGCGCTTTTTGTCTCTTGTTCCGACTATGTTCCGGACAGTCGTCCGCCGCATTTAGTGGTAGAGGGTTGGATCGACGACGGTGGCTTCCCTATGGTGCTGCTCACCGTATCCATGCCCGTCAGCACGGACGGAACAACGCTGGAAAATGCCGGGGATCTGATTGTAAGTACGGCCCGTGTGGCCGTCAGCGACGGTGAGCGGGAAGTGGTGCTGACCGGTAAAGTGGACCGCAATTATTTCCCGCCCTTTGTCTATACTACCGGACGGTTGCGCGGGCAGGCAGGCCGCACCTACCGTCTTACGGTGGACTATGAAGGAGGCCGTGCGCAGGCCGTGACCACGATTCCTGCTGCCATGCCGCCCGTCCGGTTGAGTTCGGAGCCTTGTGCCGGTTCCGATTCCCTTTGCTTGCTGACAGCCGCGTTCTCCAATCCGCCCGGCCGGCAGGTTTACTACAAGGTGTTTGCCGGCGATGCTTCGCAAGGCAGCGCCTGTTACCGCTCTTCCTTCATGGGAGCGTTCGACGGGTCCCTGCTGCCTGCCGAGGCCCGTATTCCCGTCTACCGTGGACATGAGGCATTGCGGAAGGATTTCACGCCCTATTTCGTGCGCGGAGAGCGTGTCGGCGTGAAGATTGCCGTGATGGACCGCGGCAGTTTCGATTTCTGGAAGAGCTATGAGGACATGGTTTCTCTGTCGCGCAATCCCCTGTTTCCCGTCACTGCCAATCTGAGCGGGAACGTAGAGGGGGCGTGGGGATGCTGGTGCGGTTACGGTGCGCGTGAGTTCTGTGTAGCGATAGGGGAGGACGGGACTATTCGAACAGACTGACCAGTTCCTGTATGTTCTTCACGCACCGGAGCTGTGATCGGAATCCGGCATCGGCCAGTCCCCTGTGCTGCAAGTCATCGAGCAACGCCAGCAGGCTGTCCCAGCAGCCGTCCGCATTAAACAGGACCACAGGCTTGTTTTCCAACCCGATTGTTCCGGTTGCCAGTATGGAAAAGAGTTCGTCCACCGTTCCGATGCCGCCCGGCAGGACTACCAGAACATCGCTTTCGCGCATCAGCACGGTCTTGCGGTCGTTCAGGTCGGTGCAGTGGAACACCACGTCTATGCACTCGCTGACAAGGCCGCGCTCGGTCAGTATCTGCGGTACTACTCCGTAGACGCGGCCGCCGGCGGCGCGGGTGTGTAGGGCCAGTTCCTCCATCAGCCCTTTCCGGGCGCCGCCATAGACCAGTGTGCGTCCCGTGCGGCCTATCCAGTCGCCCGTTTCGCGGGCGGCTCGGTGATAGCTTTCCGGCAGGGCGGAGCGGGAGGACAGGAAGACACCGATGCGACGGGCTTCTGAAAGGGGAAAAAGAGGGAGTGCGGTTTTCATGAGGATGATTTTTTCAGGAAATTCCAGATAGGTCAGGGTAATGCAATGTATGACCGGAAAAGGAGAGGGACGGACCCGCTGTCTCGAAAAAGCAGTGTCCGTCCCTCTCCCGTCAATGTCTGAAGTCGACGGCGTCTCAGCGTACGGCGATACATTCAATTTCCACGCGGGCGCCTTTGGGCAGCGTCTTCACCGCTACGGCCGAACGGGCGGGCGCTACGCCGGGGAAGAACGTGGCATATACCTCGTTCATTTCCGCGAAATCGGCCATGTCGGCCAGAAACACCGTGGTCTTCACAACGTTTTCCATCGTCAGGCCGGCTTCGGTCAGGATGTTCTGCATGTTGGTAAGCGAGCGGTGGGTCAGTTCCTTTACGCCTCCTTCGGCAAACTCGCCGGTGGCGGGGTCGACGGGCAGCTGTCCCGACACGAAGACCATGCCTCCGGCCTCGACGGCTTGGCTGTAGGGACCGATGGCGGCAGGTGCCGCGGCGGTTGCAATAGATGTTTTCATGTTTGTTTCGTTTTTAAGGGAATACGTTCAGCGTTTCAGATAATCCTCGAAGTAGCGTGTGATGCGTTCGTGCAGGTGAACCATGTCGCGGCCCATCATGTTGTGGCCCTGTCCGGGGTAGACGAAGTAGTCGGGCTGCGTGCCGGCATCCTCGCAGGCCCGCAGGAAGGAAAGGCTGTGCTGGAGCACGCAGGTGGGGTCGTTATAGCCCACGATGATCTGGAGACGGCCTTTGAGGTTCCGGGCCTTGTTGAGCAGGCTGGAGCTCTTGTAGCCTTCGGGATTTTCCTGCGGTGTGTCCATGTAGCGTTCGCCATACATCACCTCGTAGAATTTCCAGTCGATGACCGGTCCGCCGGCCACTCCCACTTTGAACACCTCGGGGTAGCTGCACATGAGGTTTGTAGTCATGAATCCTCCGAACGACCAGCCGTGAACTCCGAGGCGGTCAGCATCGACGTAGGGCAGCGACTTCAGGAAGTCCACGCCGCGGATCTGGTCCTGCATCTCTATGTCGCCGAGGTGGCGGTGCGTACAGCTCTCGAACTCGAAGCCGCGGTATTCGGAGCCGCGGTTGTCAAGCACGAAGATGACATATCCCTTCTGGGCCATATAGATCTCCCAAGGCCGTGCGGCGTAGTTCCAGCTGTCGTCCACGTTGTGGGCGTGGGGACCGCCGTAGACGTAGACCACGGCGGGGTATTTGCGGGCGGGATCAAAGCCGACGGGCTTGACCAGCCGGTAGTAGAGATCCGTTTTGCCATCGGCGGCCTTCAGCGTTCCGCCCGAGATTTCGGGCACGTTGTAGTCCTTCCAGGGAGTCTCGGCGGCATGAAGTTGCTGGCGCGAGGGTTTGTCCGTGCGGAGCAGGTCGATGCGGCGGTAAACGGAGGGAGCGCTCCAGCGGTCGAAGAGATAGGTGCCCGATGCCGACAGTGCGCCGCCCGTGTGGCAGCCCTCTCCGCTGTCGAGCAGGGTGCGTTTGCCGCTTTTCAGGTCTACGTTGTAATAGTTGTGGCGAACGGGCGAGGCCTCGTTCGAGAGGACGATCAGGCTGCGTTTGGCAGTGTTGTAGCCCATGAACCTGATGACTTCGAACTCTCCGTCGGTGAGTTGTGCGAGCTGCCGGCCGGTGGTGTCGTAAAGGTACAGGTGGTTATATCCGTCGCGGCGGCTCTGGTAGATGAATTTCGAGCTGTCCCACGGCAGGAAGGAGATGGGGTTCATCGGTTCCACGTAGCGGGAGTTGGTCTCGGTGAAGAGCACGCCTTTCCGCCGGCCCGTGGCGGCGTCGTAGGCCACCAGTTCGGCCTTGTTCTGCGAGCGGGGCAGTTCGATGACGTAGAGTGTGCGCTCGTCGGGCGACCAGGCGATGTTCGTGAAGTAGCGGTCCGTGGGGCCGCCGGTCTCTAAATAGATGCTGCGGTCGGTGGCGGGGTCGAAGATACCGACGCTGACGACATGGCTCGTCATGCCTGCCATCGGGTATTTCTCGGGAGCAAGTTCCGCTACGCGGTGGTCGATGTCAACGAGGGGATAGTCCGTCACCATCGACTGGTCCATGCGGTAAAAGGCCAGCAGTTTGCCCGAAGGGCTCCAGAACGTGCCTTTGTGGATGCCGAACTCGTCGCGGTGGACGCTCTGGCCGTACACCAGTTCGCGACTGCCGTCGACGGATACCCGGTGTGTCTTGCCGTCGGCGGTGGTGACATAGAGGTTCCAGTCCTTGACGTATGCCTCGGAACGGGAGGCGGTGTTGAAGTCGATGGCTGCCGCGCCCAGGGCGAAGGGCCCCGTCCATACCACCTTCTTTTGTTTCCAGTCGTAGATCAGGTTGATCTTGTTTGTGTGGAGCAGCACCTCGGGCCGTCCGGTGTAAGGGAAGCGGGCGTAGGTCAGGTTGCGCACCTTGCCTTGTGTGGGTTCGTCGAGGGCTGCGTTCACCTCCTCGGCGGTGAAGGCGGTGCCATTTGCGGGGCGGCCTTTCTCATCACGCAGGTATTTCACCTCATCCGTGTCCGTTTCCATCAGACGGTCGCCCCACCAGACGGTGTAGAGGTTCCGGGGCTGGAGGTTCCAGTAGTTGGAGCCGCCCCACATGAGGTCGTCCAGCGTGAAGCTCTTCTTTGTCTGTGCCATGGCTGTTCCTGAAATCAGCAGCAGGAGTACTGCCGCCAGCATGTGTATTTTTTTCATGGTTATTCTTTTCTGAATTTTCGGTCAAACGGTTTCCTGTTGTTGTCCCGGCGGTCCTTGTCGTTGAAGGAGCGTCCGCCTTGTCTGAATCCGCTGCCCTGTCTGAATCCGCCACCTTGTCTGAATCCGTCGCCTTTGCGTTCGTCTCCGTGTCGTCGGTCGCCGCCATCGCGCCGTCCGCCGCGGTCGTTGCCAAAGCTCCGGTCGTTGCCAAAGCGTTTTTCGCGTTCGCGGCGGCCGAAAGTGCGCTCGAACTCTCGGTGTTTGTCGCGCAGGAGGGCATATTCGGGGCTGTCATCGCCAAAGTCGTCGCGGTCGTCCCGCCGTTCCCGGCGGTTGTCAAAATCGCCCCGGTTCTGCCGTGCGGGACGCCTCTCGCCCATGAAACGGCGTTCCTCGTCTGTTTTCACTTCGCCGCCGGCGGCGCGGAACTCGTCCATTTTTCCGCTGAACAGCTGGTATTTGCTGAACTCGCATTCGAGCGATCCGTTGTAGAGGGGAATCTTGATGCTGGGTTTCAGGCCTATCTGTGCGAACAGTTCCTCGCGGTAACTGATGATCCAGGCCTCGCCGCCGGTGAAATGGTGTTTGAGGCGTTCGCCTATGCTGCGGTACAGTCCCTGCATGTCGGGCGTGACAATGCGTTCGCCGTAGGGCGGATTGGTGATGATGACGGCGGGATTGGCGGGTTGTTCGAACTTGCGGATGTCCTGTTGCGTTATCTCGATGCAGTCGGCCACACCGGCGTTCTTGGCGTTGGTGCGGGCGGCCTCGACGGCGCGGAGGTTCAGGTCGTAGCCGTAGATGCGGTGGCTGAAGTCCCTTTCGGCCGAATCATCGTTGTAGATGCGGTCCAGCAGATCGCGGTCGAAGTCTTTCCATTTTTCAAAACCGAATTCCTTGCGGAAGATGCCCGGCCAGATGTTTCTGGCCATCAGGGCGGCTTCGACAAGCAGCGTTCCCGATCCGCAGAAGGGGTCGATGAAGTCCGTGTCGCAGTTCCATCCCGAGAGTTTGATGAGTCCTGCCGCCAAGACTTCGTTGATGGGGGCGTCGACCGAGGCGGTGCGGTAGCCGCGCAGATGGAGGCTTTCGCCCGAGGAGTCGAGCGAGAGCGTGCAGTCCGTTTCGGCTATGTGGATGTTGAGTTTGATGTCCGGATTGGTGATGCGGATGTTGGGACGTTGGCCCGTGGTTTCGCGGAAATAGTCTACGATGGCATCCTTTGTCTTGTAAGCTACGAATTTCGAATGCCGGAATTCCTGGGAAAATACCACGGAGTCTACCGCGAAGGTGGTGCCGAGATCGAGATAGCGGCTCCAGTCGACGGACTTGACTGCCTGATACACTTCGTCGGCATCGCGGGCGGTGAAGTGCTTGATGGGTTTGAGGATGCGTATCGCCGTGCGCAGGCAGAAGTTGGCGCGATACATCATTTCCTTGTCTCCGCTGAAGGAAACCATGCGGCGGCCTATCTGGATGTCGTTGGCGCCGAGTTCCGTCAGTTCCTGTGCCAGGACTTCTTCGAGTCCCTGAAAAGTCTTGGCAATGAGTTCAAATTGTTCCATTGGATATTTTACAGTGTGCGATTTGCTCGTTTCACGGGGCGGCGGGCGTAGGATGTCCCGTCCGCCTGCCGGAAGAAACCTCTGCTTCTTCCGGCAGGCAAAGGTATATATTATTTTTCAGAAAGGGCTTTCCTACAGGGAGATTCTTTTGGGAAAAGACAAAGAAAAAGTCGGGCGAAATATCCGTCCGACTTTTTCTTTTGGCTTTGACTGTTGTCTCTTTCCTGAACTCAGGCCAACTTGTTCACGTGGAGCGCGATGCTCGACTTGATATTGGAAGCCTTGTTCTTATGGATGATGTTTCTTTTGGCCAGTTTGTCCAGCATCTTCTGCACTTTGGGCAGGAGTTCCACAGCGGCAGCCTTGTCCGTTGTAGCGCGTAGTTTGCGTACAGCGTTACGCATGGTCTTAGCGTAATATCTGTTATGAAGTCTGCGTGATGCCGTCTGGCGTATTCTCTTTACAGATGATTTGTGGTTTGCCATTTTTTGTTTTTTCTTTTTTTATTTGTAGTCCCTAGCGGAATCGAACCGCTCTTTAGAGAATGAAAATCTCTCGTCCTAACCGATAGACGAAGGGACCTGTTTACCTGTGGTGCATCGTACCTTTCGGTGCTGATTTGCGAGTGCAAAAGTAGAGCTTATTTTTGAAACGGCAAAGTATTCTTCCGTTTTTTTTCAAAAAAATGTTGTTTTTCTTTTTTTGGGTGCCTTTCTTCTTGTTTTTTGGGTTATCTTCGCCGGGGAAATAATACAGATTTTTTCTATGTTGGTCAGGTCCAGAGTGGTTGTGTTGCGCTGTGTCCGTTACAGCGATGATGCCCTGATTGCCGATGTTCTCAGCGAGGCGGTGGGGCGGGTGGCTTTCATGGTGCGGGTGAGCCGTTCGCCGCGTGCCGCCGTCCGCCACTCGCTGTTCACGCCGCTGGCTCTGTTAGAGATGGAGTGGGAGCACCGTCCGGCTGCCCGGTTGATGCGGCCCCGTCAGGCTCGTGCGGCTTTGGTTCCCGTGTCGCTGCCCTACGATGCCCGCAAGACGGCGATTGTGCTCTTTCTGGCCGAGGTGCTGCACTATGCCGTGCGGGGCGAGCCGGATTCGCGCGGCATCTTCGAGTATGTGTTCCGTTCGGTGGAGTGGCTGGATGTGTGCCGGCAGGGATTTGCCAATTTTCATCTGGTTTTTCTGCTCCATCTGACGCGTTTTCTTGGTTTTGCCCCCAATGTGGAGGATGCGCGCGAGGGGGCCTGGTTTGATCTGGCGGCCGGTTGCTTCACGGAGCGGAAACCGCCCCATTCCCATTGTCTGTCCCCGTCCGACGCGGCTTTGCTGCCGCTGTTGATGCGGATGCGCTTCAGGTCGATGCACGTGTTCCGCTTTTCGGGTGTGGAGCGCAACAGGCTGCTGGGTCGTATCAACGAATATTTCAGGCTACACCTGCCGGAGTTTCCCGAACTGAAGTCGTTGCCAGTACTGCACGAACTTTTTGCGGACTGACCTTGGTTTCTGTATTTTTTATGTGCCTTGTAAATTTTTTTACATGCCTTGTAAAAATCAGGAGTGTCGGGCACCCGTTTTCAGAAGGTGATTCTCATCATGAGCCGTATGCCCCATTTGTCGGTATCGGGACGGTCTACGTAAGTGAGCCTTCTCACGTATTCCACATGAAGGATTTTGAAGATGTTGTGTATGCCGGCGAACACCTCCACGTAAGGGGTGTGGCGGTCCATTGGCGAGGAGAGATAGGAAAAGGTTCCGTCGGCGTTGAAGTGTCCGGGGAAGTAGTACAGGCGGCTGTCGCCGGCATTGCGTTCCAGCAGGGGGTTGTTCTTGTCCGTAAGCATGCCCCAGAGCACGTTGCAGCCTATCATCTCGCGCCATTTCAGCTTACGCAGCAGCGGGATGCGGTTGAATATCTTGCCGTTCATGTCCCACGACACCATGAGCGACACGTATCGGTCGTTGAGGAATTCCATGTTGTCAATGAGGCTGAACATGTTGTCTTCCTTGATGTAGGAGAGGTTGGCGGCGGGGGCTACCAGCAGGGGGAAAGGCACCTTGTTCCACTGTATGCCTCCGCGCAGGTCGGCGTCGATTTTTCCCCATGAGGCTACCCAGAAGCGTTTGTATATGCCTGCTTCGGTGAGGTTGTAGTTGCAGTCTGAGTCCAGTATGCCCTTGACGCCCGTTGTGTGCGAGAGCGAGAGGATGGGGGCATCGTTGTTGGCGGGAATGCGGCGTTGTTTGGTGTTGATCCATGTGACGCCCGGCTGGTAGGTCAGTCCGAACATCATGTCGCTCGTGACGAAACTTTTCTTGTGGAGTGCGGCTTCGGGCGAGGGTGTGCCGTTTCCGTCGAGCGGCTGGTAGAAGAGGGAGGCCGTGGGCTCGTCGCGCTCGGTGCGGAGACGGGCTTTCATGCGCAGGCCGCCGGCCCATTCGCGGTCGTAGAGCAGACTGAAGGTGCGGTAGTACATCATGTGGTCCACTTTGGTCCATTTGAACGAGGTGAACACGTTGTCCTTGTCTGTGGGTATGAAGCGGTCGCTCGGCGACATGACGTCCGTGGTGTAGTTGAAGGTCAGGTTGTGTACGGGAAACTCGCGGGGCAGGTAGCCTTTCCGGTTGAAGGAATAGGTGGCTTCGCCCATTCCCTTCCAGCGATGGTCTTTGAAGCCGTAGGCTACGTAACCGCGCAGGAACAGGTGGGGGTTGAAGTTGGCCGTGGTCTGGGCCGATGCGCGCAGGCGCAGGCCGTCCACGAAGTTCTGGGAGATCATCGTGTTCACCGGACCGATGTCCACTTTCGAGGGATGTTCGGGGTTGACGCTCGTTTCCACGAAGTTCTCGATGAAAGCCTTGGCCACGAAAAGGACGAACTTGAAGCCCTTGACTTCCTGTAGGCGGCGGACGAGCATTTCCATGCGGTCCTCGGACTTTGTGAGCATTTCGGGGCGGTGTTTTTCCCAGAAACTGTTGTCGCGCATCATGGCGTCGGCATCCGTTATCTGCTTTCCCTTGAAGCGGAATGTCTTGTCGGGCAGCGGCTCAAAGGAGAAGTTGCTGTATTGCGTGGTGCGTTTCACCAGAAACTTTTGCAGAAAGTTCGCCAGTTTCAGCTGGACGAGCATGTTGTCGCTTACAAGCACCTGTTCGCCGGAGGGCAGGCTGTCGAATTCCTGGATGACGCGCATGTTCTCCACGAAGTTGACATCCGAACGGCCCGGGATGCCCATGTCGACCTTGCGGATGCGGTAGGTGGAGTCGGCCGCTACGTAGAGGCTTCCCGAGAAACCGAAGTCCTGCGGGTTGTTGGGCGTGAAACTGATTTGGATGCATTTCTCGCGGTCCACCATGACGGTGTCTTCGATGAAGTAGCGGTAGAAGCCTATGGCTGAGCGTGTGGAGACGGGACTGATAAAGGGATATTGCAGGAGACGCACTTCGTCCTCGTAGATGTTGACATCGGTGAAGCAGTCCTGCAACATGGTGGTGAGGATGTCGCCCGTGTTGAGCAGGTCGTTGATGCCGTTGACGCGATGGCCGGTGACGATGCTCTTCTCCGAGCGCGGCGACTTGCGGAAAATTTCGCGTGTCACGGTTTCGTCCACCGAGACGGGCAGGATCAGGGTGCCGGTTTCGTTGCATGTCTCCACGTGCTCCTTCAGAAACGGCATTTTCTTGAATTTGCCTTCCTCGAAAACCTTGTCCGTCACTTCGTTGAAGGCAAACGTCAGTTTGTTGTATTTGTCGATGCTGTAATAGTCGTGCCAGGTCAGGTCGCTCCGTTTTTTGGCGGCGATCACCTTGCGCATCAGTTCGACGGCAGGGTTGTTCTTGCGGGAGTATTTCACCTTGCGGCCTGTCACGACGGCTTCGTTGAAGGCATTCTCCAGCGGAGTGAGCTGTATGTTCAGGGTGCCGGCTTTCTTGACGCGCAGATGTTTCGTCTCGTACCCGATCATGGACACGCGCAGTTTGCCTGCCTTGAACGGCAGGGAGAAACGGCCGTTCAGTCCGGTCTGTGTGGCGCCGCCGTTTTCGCAGATCACGTTGACAAACGACAATGCCTCGCCCGTTTTCCCGTCGGTTACGGTACCTGTCAGCGTTTGGGCCGTCACGGAGACTGCCAGAAGGAAAAGAAGCAGAAGCGATGAGAACTTTTTTGTCATAGGCGGTGGAGCATACGGCGGCGCAAGGGCCGGTAGTTCGGGCGCTGCAAAAATAGGAAGTTTTTCCCAATGGCCTGCCCGGAGAATCCTTAATGAATATTATAAAATGAAATATAGAACATTTTTCTTGTCAAAAAGAGGCACCCGCCATGTTTGTTGCGGGTGCCTCTTTTCCGTCTGTCCGGTTTGTGACGGGTGTTTTTTCTTGATCTTACTTTTCCAGTTTCCCGACAAAGACAAGTCCTTCCGTATCGTTTCCTCCTACGGCTTCGGCGGTCAGCGTTACAAAGAACGGGGTTCCGGCCTCGAAACTGTCGATGGCGAAAGAGAAGACGCTGGTCTTGTCGTCCGTCCTGTCGGGAACGGCCTTGCCCTCGGCCACTTGCTCGTTGCGCTTGAATATCTTGATGTCCTTTACCTTCAGGCTGTTCGTGCCGCGTGTTCCCACAAAGGCTATTTCATAATTGCCGTTGCCCGAAATCTTGCCCGTGCATTCCATGCGGAGCCGGGTGGCCCCGACAGGCTGGATTTGCAGGGATTTCCATTGGCCAGTATATTCGCCATAGCGTTTGTAGGCCGAATAGTCGGGTGCTTCGCGGAGCGGCAGGGAATAATGGCGCGGAGTGACCATCGTCAGCGCACAGAAGTCGGCCTTTTCACCGACACGTACCGGTGTGGTGTAGAGCGGCGAGTGGATCGTGGGGTAGCGGCCGTTCGTGGTATAGCGGATCTCAGCACCTTCCACCGGCGAGGCCAGCGTGTATTCGAATCCGCCGTCGGCCGTTTGTTTCAGTGATACCACCTCAGGCTCGGGCACACGGTAGCCGCAGTCTTTGGCGTCGAGCTTGGCGAAGTGGTGGCGCAGACGGCGGCGGAAATCGTTGAAGTCGCGTTCCGACTGGCGTTTCCAGGCTATTTCGGAGAGGGCCAGCAGACGCGGGAAGGTGAGATATTCGGCATACCGTTCCGAACGGTTCTCGTCAAGGTAGGGAATTTCCTGCAACACGGTGCCGTGGATGAACTGGTCGCTCCACAGGCAGCCCTGGACACCCAGTACGGTGGACTGCTCGGCAGAATAGTCGTTGACGTCCATGCTGTAGATCTTCTCCAGCGAAATAGGGGGCATCCAAGTGGCGGCCTTCACCTCGCCCGGAGTGTGACTCTCGGGAAAGTCGAGGTAGGTGTGTGTGGCCGGTGTGAGGATAGCCTTGTGGCCGTTGCGGGTGGCGTGGATGGTATCGGATACGTTGTGCCAGATCAGGCCCACCACGGGGGTGCTGACTTTTCCGCGCATAAAGATTTCTTCCCAGCCTACGACGGTACGTCCTTTTTCCTTCATCATCTGGGCCACCATATTGGTCAGATAACCCTGTAGCTGCGAGGCTTTGGTCAGTCCTTCCCGTTCCATTACCTTGCGGCAGTCGGGGCAGGATTCCCAACGGGTGTAGACCGCCTCGTCGCCGCCGATGTTGATGTACTTGGAGGGGAAGAGGGCGATCGTCTCGTCCAGCACGTCGCGCAGGAAGCGGATGGACGATTCCTTGCCTACGCAAAGCAGGTCGCGGCTGATGAAGTGCTGTCCGGGAACTTCGTGTTGCTGCCCCGTACAGCTCAGCCAGGGATAGGCCACCACGGCCGAGAGGATATGGGCGGGAAATTCTATCTCGGGAATTACTTCCACACTGCGCACTGCCGCGTAGTCAATGATCTCGCGGATGTCGTCTTGCGTATAATAGCCGCCCAGCCGCTGGTGGTCCGGACCGGACCAGGCACCTACTTCCGTCAGGCGGGGATATTTCTTTATCTCAAGTCGCCAGCCGGAATCGTCGATGAAATGGAACTGTAATTTGTTGAGTTTGTACATCGCCATCATGTCGATGTATTTCTTCACGAATTCCTTGTCGAAGAAATAGCGGGCCACATCAAGCATCATGCCTCGCCACGGGCGTTCGGGAGCGTCCTCGATGACCACACAGGGAGCTTCCCAGGCTGTGTCGTGCTGTCTTTCGCGGCTGTACACTTTGTCGGGAAAGAGTTGCAGGAGGGTCTGTATGCCGTAGAATACACCGGCGGCATCGTGTCCGCAGACAGTCACATTCTTCCGTGTCACCTCCAGCCGGTAGCCTTCGGGGCGGGTTACTTTCACCGTGTCTATGACCAGCCGCACGGAGGCCTTGCGGACGTTCTCTGTCAGTGGCAGGTCCCATCCGGTCGATGCCGCCAGAACGTCTTGCAGGTAGAGTGCCTGCGCCCGCAGGCTGGCGTCATGTCCCACGGTGGCCCTGGAGGTCAGGGTGAAGACTTCTCCGGCAGGATCCGGCGCTACGCTGGCCGGCTGCGGGATGAGCGTGCGGTAGCGCGGCTGCGCGTTGCCGTCCGAAGCCATGGCGGATACGGAGGAGAAAGCCAGCAGGAAAAGGAATAACACTTTTCCGAAGAAGATTTGTTTTTTTCTCATGTTGATGTGGTATGTTTAAGGTTTTGTAGTTTCTGTCGGTTGTTTTGTTTCTCAGGGTTCGGGTACTCCGCTGAGCAGTTTCCGGTAGCGGCGGTCATCGCTCAGGACCTTCACTGCCTCGTCCAGCTCCTTGTCGTGGCGCAGGTTGTATTCCGCCACGCCCCGTTCGTAGTAATAGTTTGCGATGATGGTCGCTTCGATGAGTTCCTTTATTTCCGTTTTCCAGTGTTCCAGGTCATAGTCCTCGTTGTGCACGAGTTTGGCCTCCAGCGCGTCCAGTTCCGGCCCCGCCTCTTCGGCATAGCCTTCGCGGGCCGCTACGCGGCGCAGCATGTCGAGCACTCTCCGGCTCTGACGGTCATAGGTAAAGCCGCTCTCTTTCAGAAACCGCTTGAAATCCTCGTATTCGGCATCTGTCAGGCGGAACTTTGCGGGCGGGGCTATCCGCTCGTGCTTGTTGCGGTAGTTCACGCAGTAGTCGAACAGTGCGTCGGAAGCCGCCAGATAGTCAATCAGGCCGGGCAGGCTGTCGGGAGTCACCTGTATGTCGGGAGTGATGCCTCCTCCGTCGCGTACGGTGCGTCCGGCCGCAGTGAGAAAGTCGCGGGCCAGGCTGTCGGGAACGTGTTGCGGTCGTCCGTCCTTGAAGTCGTATGCCTGGATGCAGCGGCCGCTGGGGATATAGTATTTGCTGGTAGTGAGTTTCAGCATTCCCTTGTAGGGCAGCTCGCGAGGCTGTTGCACAAGTCCCTTGCCATATGTGCGCTGGCCGATGATGACGGCGCGGTCGTAGTCCTGAAGGGCGCCGCTGGTGATCTCGGCAGACGAGGCGGTGCCGCCGTCCACCAGAACGGCCAGCGGGATGTGCGGGTCGAGCGGATCACTCTGGGTCTTGTACACGGCGTTCATCTCTTTCACCTTGCCTTTGGTGCTGAGCACCTCTTTGCCGCGGGGAATGAAGAAGCCCGTTATGTTTACGGCCTCCATCATCAGACCGCCGGGATTGCTGCGCAGGTCGAGTACGAGGCGGCGGGCACCGCGCTGCTTGAGGTCGGCGATGGCCAGCCGCAGGTCGCGCGAGGTGTTTTCGGTATATCCGTTCAACAGGACATAGCCGATGCTGTCGGCTACGATATTCGAGAAGGTCACGCTGGGCAGGGCCACCGAGCGGCGGGTCAGCTTGAAGTTGAGTGTACGTCCCGATGTGGGGCGGCGCACACGCAGTTCAAATGTAGTACCCGGTTCGCCGCGTAAGGCGGCGCTCACGGTTGAGGAATAGCTGCCTTGGTCTTGCTTGCCGCAGGTCCCCACGTCTTTTCCGTCAATGGCAAGGATGATGTCGCCGCGTCTCACACCGGCCTCTGCGGCCGGCATTCCCTCGTAGGGATCGGCAATGATGCAGCGGTCTTCCTTCTCCCTGAAGCTGATGACCGAGCCGATACCGGCATATTTTCCGGTGGTCATCTGTTTCAACTCATCAGTCTTGTCCTCGGGATAATAGACGGTGTAGGGGTCCAGCCGGTCGAGCATGTAGAGGATGGCATTGTCTATGTTTTTCCGTGCTTCGAGCGTGTCCACGTAATAAAGGTCCAGCTCTTTGTAAAGAGCATTGAAGATGTCGAGTTGTTTTGCAACCTCGAAGTTGTGCGAGCTTTTCTGTGCCGCGACAGGCAGGGCCAGCAGCCAGCCGAACAATAACCACAGTTTTTTCATTGTCAGGGGTATTATCTATAAATCAGACGAAGTCTTTTTTTTACACGGTTCAATATTGCAGTTCGGGAAGGCCGCGCAATCTGGTCCAGGTGTCTTCGGCCAGTTGGGTTCCTACGATCTGGATCACTTCGGAGGCCAGCACTGTTCCTGCCCGCAGACAGTCTTTCAGCGGTTTCCGGTTGGCATGGGCACACAGAAAGCCCGCGGCAAAGAAGTCGCCTGCGGCAGTTGTGTCCGTCACATGGGGTACCGGAACGGCAGCTACGGCGGTCGCCTCCTCATTGCAGGAGCGTGCCATCGCTCCTTCGGCCCCCGTCTTCACGACTGCCACCTCACAGATTTCCGCCAGTTCGTCCAGTGCCTCGCGCGGCGATTTTCCGGTAAGGGCGCGGGCTTCCTCCTCGTTGGCGAAGACTATGTCCGTCTTTTTCAGCAGACGGATGAAGAAGTCGTGCTCGGCTTCCACTATATTATAACTGGCCAGATCCAGGCAAACCCGGCAGCCTGCCTCCCGGGCCATGTCCACGGCCTGTTCAATGAGGTCATGGTTCTGCACCAGATAGCCTTCTATGTACAGATAGTCGTATTTGCCGGGCCATTCCCATTGCAGATCTTCGGGACGCAGGCAGGCCGCCGCTCCGAGATAGGTGCCGAATGTGCGCTGGCCGTCAGGAGTGATGAATGTGGAGGCCACTCCCGTAGGCAGGTCTTCGTGTTGCAGGTAGGTCCGGGTGCCGAGTTGGCGGAAGTTGTTCTCGAAGAATCTTCCCGGCTCGTCGTCGGCGATTTTCCCGATGAGGCCCGTATCCATACCCAGATTGGCCAGGGCCAGAATCGTGTTGCAGGCCGAGCCGCCCGTAGCCAGTTTCGCAGGCTGGTTTTTCATGCGTTGCCTTATGTCCGTGTAGCGTTCGGTGTCTATCAGCTGCATCGACCCTTTGGGCAGTCGCATCTCGTCCAGAAGGGTTTCGTCCGTTATCTGGTATAGCGCGTCGACAAGCGCATTTCCTATTCCAAGTATTTTTTTCATGTCTTTTTTAAATTTTTCCTGCAAAGATATTGCTAAATTCAAAAATAACCATTACTTTTGCAGCGCAATTCCACAGAGGACGATACTTTTTTTCGTCCGGACCTGCTTCAGTAGCTCAGTTGGTTAGAGCACCTGACTGTTAATCAGGGGGTCGTTGGTTCAAGCCCATCCTGAAGCGCAAGAACGAGGAATTTGCTTCAGTAGCTCAGTTGGTTAGAGCACCTGACTGTTAATCAGGGGGTCGTTGGTTCAAGCCCATCCTGAAGCGCAAGACATCCGCCGGAAGGTGGATGTCTTTTTTTTGGCTTAATATATGAAGAAGTGATACAGGACGCACCCGCAAAAGGGTGCGTCCTGTATCAGTAATGGCGCATGGTAAAAAACGGCGCATGGTAAAAAACCTGTGTTTAGCCAGTGTTTAGATATAACTTCTTACATTTGCAAAAAAAGAGTGCGATGGAGAAGAATCCTTACATAGAGTTGGCGGAATGTCTACTTCCGGAAGAAATGA